>Ga0209702_10000042_pt1 | contig 193312 bp, 193 predicted proteins | sample FRY01_FD_187210 | JGI IMG/M metagenome (GOLD analysis project Ga0209702, IMG submission 187210) | Freshwater microbial communities from Lake Fryxell liftoff mats and glacier meltwater in Antarctica - FRY-01 (SPAdes) (version 2) | ecosystem: Environmental > Aquatic > Freshwater > Ice > Glacier...
TTTGTTTATCTGTAGTAACAGTTAGCTTGATTAAGGTTTGATATTCAGGCTGCTTTTGATGCTTAACTTCAGAAATTTCAATTGATTTACTTTTTGCAACTAATAAAGAATTAATCACATTCACATTGTCCATAGTTGGCTTTAATAGAGAATAAACAATTGTTTGTAAAAGCGGTTGTGTGTTGATTGTTGCTGCCTGACCTTCAAACTCTACTTGAATAGATTTGATAGCGTTTTCGGTTAGCTGTCCGGCAAAACCGCCTAGCGCAGAACATAATGAAAGATAAGGTTTAACGGATGAGTGTTCTTTTGCAGTTAAAGAAAAAGTGTTAACAGCATTCATAATTGCACCCGTTTTTAAAAAGTCACTAATTTGTTCGGCAATTTGCAAAGAAACTTTTTCTTGGGCTTCTGTGGTGGAAGCTCCTAAGTGCGGTGTTAAAATAAGATTTTTAGTTCCAAGCAATGAGCTTCCTGTTGGTGGTTCATTAACAAAAACATCCAAAGCTGCACTTGCAACATGTCCGCTATCTAAATTTTCTTTTAAAGCATCCTCGTCCACCAGACCGCCTCTTGCGCAGTTAACAATACGAACACCTTTTTTCATTTTAGGAAATGAATCTTTACCTATAATATTTTTTGTTTTTTCAGTAAGTGGTGTATGCAAAGTAATAAAGTCTGAACGTTTAAATAAATCATCTAAAGAAACTTTTTCCACTCCCAATTCTTCTGCTTTTTTGTCTTGTAAGAAAGGGTCAAATGCCAATACTTTAAATTGCAAACCTAAAGCTCTTTGAGCAACAATAGTTCCAATATTTCCGCAACCAATAATTCCTAAATACTTTCCTGTTACCTCTATTCCTTTAATAGAAGATTTTTCCCATTTGCCTTCATGAGTAGTCTGACTTGCAAAAGGAATTTGTCTTGCTGTAGATAAAATTAATGTGATCGCATGTTCTGCTGTAGTAATAGAATTTCCGAACGGAGTATTCATGACAACTTTTCCGTTGCTAGTTGCTGCTTCTAAATCAACGTTATCAACTCCGATACCAGCTCTACCAATAACTTTTAGCTTAGCACAAGACTCGATAACTTTTTTAGTAGCTTTTGTTGCAGACCGGACGACAAGACCATCGCACTCTTGTAACTCTTTAATTAAAGCAGCTTCGTCTAAACCGTTTTTAACAATGGCTTCAATTCCATTGTCCGTAAATATACGAACCGCTTCTGCGCTTAGTTTGTCTGCAATAAGAACTTTGAACATTTATTGTTTTATAGTTGTGTAAGCCCAATCAATCCAGGGTAATAACGTCTCAATATCAGAACTTTCTACCGTAGCCCCACCCCAAATTCTAAAACCTGGAGGTGCAGTACGGTAAGAGTTAATGTCGTAGCCAACTCCTTCTTTTTCTAATAATGAATTGATTTCCTTAAGTTTGGCAGCCCTTTCATCTTCACTCAATTTCAAAAACCACTCATCAGTAATTTTTAGACAGATACTGGTAGAAGATATTGTGGAAGGGTCTTCGGCTAAAAAATCAATCCATGGTTTATTTTGAACCCATTTCTTAATAACTTCCAAATTAGATTTTGATTTTTTAATAGCGCCGTCTATTCCGCCTATGCTTTTGATCCAATTTAAGGAATCAAGAGCATCCTCTACACAAAGCATAGAAGGAGTATTAATGGTTTCTCCTTTAAAAATTCCTTCTGCAACCTTCATATTGCTTGCTAATTTGAATATTTTTGGAATAGGCCAGTTAGGTTGGTGAGTGGATAGTCTTTCAATAGCTTTTGGTGACAGCGCGATCATTCCATGAGCAGCTTCCCCACCTAACACTTTTTGCCAAGACCACGTAATCACATCAAGTTTTTTCCAGTCCATTTCTAAAGCAAAAACAGCTGAAGTCGCATCGCAAATTGTAAGTCCTGTTCTGTTATCGGGTATCCAATCTGCATTGGGAACGCAAACACCGGAACTAGTACCGTTCCAATTAAAAATAATATCATTACTAAAATCTAAACCCTTAAGATCAGGGATTTTTCCGTAATCAGCTTTATGTATTTTTAAATTATTAGGCTTTAACTGATCTTTTAAATCTTTTAACCAATCGTTACCAAAATTTTCCCACGCTAATATTTCCACACCCGTCTTCCCGAGCAAAGACCACATCGCAGCTTCAATCGCTCCCGTATCGGATCCAGCCACAATTCCAACCTTGTAATCATCTGGAAGTTTCATAATTTCTTTTGAAAGATTAATAACTTCTAACAATCTTTGTTTTGGAAGTTTGGCTCGGTGTGATCTTCCTAGGGTATCTGTTCTTAAATTTTGAATATTCCATCCAGGTCTCTTGGCGCAGGGCCCTGATGAAAAGTTAGGATTGTTTGGTTTTGTTATTGGTTTGTTTGTCATAATTTTTATAAAAAAATCGGCCCAACTAGAATTTAGCTGCGCCGATTTTATTAACTAAAATTTTTTTTAAGCTGCTACTTTTAAAGGTATGCCGTGCTTAATAGAAACTCCTGATAAAAAGTTCCACATAAATTTAGCAGTAGTCAAAGCAGAGATTTCTGCTTTTTTTTGCTCAGCTTCTGTCAATTCATTAAGAAGTTTTTCACACTCTTCTCTATGAACAACGTCAGCACCTTTGTGAACTTCAAAAAACATCAAGCCTTCTGCTGTAGTAACTCCGTAATGTTTTTTTAATCCTTGAATTTTTGTTTCAGCAATTTCTGGAACTTGTCTTTCATAAGTGAAGAAAGATCCAAGACCTTCTGCATAGCTAGATCTTGCTTGCTTGAAAAAATTTTCGATCATTTCAGATGTGAATTTTTCCTGTGGTTTGTTTTCAATTTCGTTAGCATCCGCTCCCATTGCTAATGCAAAATTTTTCCACAATTTAGGATGATCATTGTCTCTATCTTCCTCTTCGTTTAAATTTTCTAACAACACTTTTCTTTGTTCGATGTTTTCACACAAAGAATGAGTTGCACTAATGTATCGAGGAAAAGCTTTTACGTGCTGATAATATTGCTCAGCATAATCTTTGATAATTTCTCTTGTTAGTTTTCCTTCATTCCACGCTTGGTAAAATGGGTGTTTTAATAAATGGTATTCGTCTAATTTCTGATTTAGCTTTTGTGAAAACATTATATCTCCTTAATAATTAATCTTAATAAATTTATAGAATTTTAACTTGGATAATCAATAACTTTTAGTGTGGATATAAAAAGGACAAAAAAAACAGCCTTAAAAATTAATTTAAGGCTGTTTTTAGTGAAAAACTGTTTATTTATTAAACATTTCCTTCAAAGCTTTTGCAGGTAAAAACTTAACTTTTTGAGATGCTGAAATTTGAATAGTTTCACCAGTTCTTGGGTTTCTTCCTTGTCTAGCTTTTCTTTTAGCTACTTTATAAGTACCAAAACCAGCGATTTTCACTGATTCATCACTTTTTAAAGCGTCTAAAATGATATTAGTCATACCGTCAAACGTTCTCTCTGCGTCTGCTTTGCTAAGATTCATCGTAGATGATATTTTAGCAACTAGTTGTTTTTTGTTCATTTTTAGCCCTTTCGAATCATTATATTTTCAATATCGTCAAATATGTAGGAAAATCAATCAAAATTTAGTGTTTTTTTAATTCATGGGCACAATAGGTAGTGCTTGGTTGGAAAATATATAAATAAATTACTGATTTGATTGATTTTTGTTAAAAAATACCAATTCCCTTCAAATCATTAAAAGTGGCAAAAAACATCAATGAAAAGAGTACGAAAAAGCCAAATCTATAAAAATACTCTTGGATTCGTTCGCTCAATGGTTTTCCCCTGATAAATTCAATTAAGTAAAAAAGCAAATGACCCCCATCAAGAAGCGGAATGGGAAATAAATTAATTAAACCAAGACTTATGGAAATATACGCCATTATTGAAATAAATGGCATAAAACCATGCTCTGCTACTTGGCCTGTAATTTGAGCTATTTTAATTGGACCGCCCAATTGATCTGGACTAGCCGATCCGACAATGACTTTTCCCAAATAACTTAAGGTCATGGTCACTGTTTTGTAAGTTTCTTTAAATGCATAATAAATGGCTTTTGCAGGACCAAGCCTTTCTCTATCGATTTTGTTATTTAAAGGGGTAATTTTAATACCAATTATTTTTCTCTGAGATTTGTTTCCAAGCGAATCTGTTCCTTCAGTAATATTTGGCTTAATATCAAAATCCAAAAGTTGAGAATTTCTTTTAACAGTAATTCGAACTACATTATTTCCAGGCACATTGATTAATGCAGAAACATCGCCAATGCTTTCTATTTTTGTATTGTTAACAAAAGAAATTTGATCTCCCGATTTTAAGCCAGCAATTTCTGCGGGACTTTCCTTTTGAACCTCTTGGATAACAGGTATGGAACTATCTTTTCCACTAATCATAAAGATTAAAGAAAAAATAAAAATTGCTAAAACAAAGTTTGCCATGGGTCCTGCCGCAACAATAATCGCTCTTTGATACAAGGGCTTGGTAGTTAGTAATTTAGAATGATCATCGGAATTAAATTCGTTTAACTTTACAGGCTTGCTTGCGGAATTGCTGTCACCAAAAAATTTAACATAGCCACCAAGAGGAATGAGACAAACTTTCCATCGCGTTCCATCTTTATCAAACCATCCAAATAACTCTTTTCCAAAACCAATAGAAAAATCTGTAACAGTTACTTTGTACTTTTTGGCATAATAATAATGTCCATACTCATGAATAAAAACAACAACAGATATGAGTAAAATGAAATAAAAAACGTTTTGCAAAAATGAAATCATTTAAGACTGAATAGATATAATTAAATAAAGGCCAAAGCAAAGAATAAAAAAACCAGATACCATATTAATTCTCTTTATATACAAATCGCTTAAATATTTCTTAAAATGAAGGGATATATTTACTAAAATAATCCACCACAACATAGATCCTGAAAATATTCCAAGAACAATAATGGTTGAATGAATAAAATTTATTTCATTAAATAAATAATTAAAATTAGAAAGTGCCGCAACAAAAGCAATCATGGTTATGGGATTGCTTAAGGTAATAAAAAAAGTGGATATGAAATCTTTGATATTAGTTTCGTGCGTAACCACTGTGTTATCTTCAGAGCTATTTTGCCTTATCATCATTCTAGTTCCAATAAATATAATACAAAGTCCTCCTGCCAATCTCAAGACCGGTTGGTTCACTAGTGCTTGTCCTGAAATAGCGGTTAAGCTATAAATTGCAATTAAGCCGTATACCATGTCTGCAGCTGCAGCGCCGAGTCCAGAAAAGTAACCGGACATTTTTCCATACTGCAAAGATCTAGTAATGCATATCATGGCGATAGCTCCTACTGGCAGAGCTACAAAAAAACCTACTAACAAACCTGAAAAATAAGAAATCAAATCATCTCCTTTTTCATAACTTACTGTAGTTTAAATTTTTTTTAAAAGTATTTTTTATGACTAAATAGCCTCTGGTCCACTCTCACCAGTTCGTATTCTTATTACCTTTGTTAGATCGGTAACAAATATCTTACCGTCACCTATTTCGTTGGTTTGGGCCGCTGTTTCTATAGCTTTAATAACTTTATCTAAATTTTCATCTGTAACAGCAATTTCTAATTTGGACTTGGATAGGAATGAAACCTCTATTTCAGTTCCTCTATAAACTTCCTTATGGCCTTTTTGACGACCAAACCCCTTCACATCAGTTAAAGTAATTCCAGTCACTCCAACTTTTGCAAGTTCGTTTTTAACGCTTTCAACTTTACTTGGTTTTATAATTGCAGTGATCAATTTCATAATTAAGAATTATCTTAAATGATTTTTATTATTCATGCAAATAATCAATGGCTAAAATTTCCACTCATTAACTTTGCTAAAAATAAAATCTCTAAAAGCTTGAACTCTTGCTACATTTTTTAAAGATTGTGGGTAGACAAAATGTGCTTCATACTTGGGACCGCTAGTATCACCAAGTACTTTGACTAGCCCGCTTCTTCCAGTGACCATGTAATCTGGTAGAGCTGCCAATCCAACACCGCTATCAACCGCAAGAAGCAGTGCATAAATATTATTCACTTTCATCACAGATTTTCTTTTTGTTTTAGTACCTAATTTTAATATCCATTCTTTTTGCGAAAGTGGAGAGGGAGTTCCACGTCCATAAGTGATCAATTTATGTTTGTCTAAGTCTTTTACCGTTCTTGGCACTCCATGTTTTTCTAAATATTTAGAAGAACCGTAAATATGGTAATTGATATCAATAATTTTTTTCTGAATATAATTTAATTGCTTTGGTTGTCTCATCCAAATCGCAATATCAGCTTCTCTGGTACTCAAATCCAATTCTTGATCCGTTACAATTAGCTCAACTTCAATATTTGGATTTTTTTCCATAAATTCTTGAATACGAGGTGTTAACCAAATTCCACCAAAGCCAACAACTGTGGTGACCACGATCTTTCCAGATGGTTTGTCTTTTTTATCCATCAAGTCTGACTCGACATCTTTAATTTTAGAAATCACTTCGTTTGCAGTTTTGTACAAAACCTCACCATTCTCAGTTAACGAAAGTCCACGTGCATGACGTTCATACAGAGTAGTTTTGAGTTCGTACTCTAAGGATTGAATTTGTCTGCTAATTGCAGATTGACTTAAATTTAATACCTCAGCTGCTTTGGTAAAACTACCAGCCTGTGTAACTGCATGAAAAATTTTTAATTTATCCCAATCCATATAATTATTTATTCACGTCAACAATAACTCTGCCGGAAATTTCTCCTTTTAAAATATTAGAGGATAATTTTAGCAAATCTTCCAAAGACCAAATTTGAGTAGCTTGATGCAGCTTAGTAAAATCAATTAAATGTTTGGCTTGCGACCAAACAAACTCTCGTCTTTTCTCAGAACACATCACAGAATCTATTCCCCATAATTTGACCCCTCTTATAATAAAGGGCATGACTGTTGTGTCTAACTTAAAGCTGCTCGCTAAACCGCATGCAGCAACAATTCCATTTGGTCTAGTTTGCGAAAGAGCTCGTGATAATATTTTTCCTCCAGCAGTATCTACTACCCCATCCCACAAGGCCGCTTCTAATGGTTTTGAATCTTGATCAATATCAGAACGATCTATTATTTGGTTGGCACCAAGATTTTTCAAAAAATCTATCTTGTCTTTTTTTCCAGTAACAGCGGTTACGTTGTAACCCATTTTGGAAAGCACCATTACCGCAACGCTTCCAACGCCACCGGTTGCACCTGTTACCAAAACATCTTTAACTGGCTCTCCCAATAAAATAGTTTCTCTTGCCTGAATTGCAAAAGCACAAAGAAGTGCTGTAAAACCCGCTGTTCCTAAAGCCATGGCATCCTTATTGGAAATGCCTTCTGGTGTTTTAACCAAAAACTTACTTTTAACTTTCGCATATTGCGAGTAACCACCAAAATAAGCCTCGCCCACTCTCCAGCCAGTTAATATAACTTTGTCTCCTGCTTTAAACTTTGCATCTGAACTTTGTTCTACTGTGCCTGAAAAATCAATTCCTGGAATGTGTGGATATTCTTTTACTAACTTTCCACCATTTTTTAAAATCATTCCGTCTTTGTAATTAAGGCTAGAATACTCCACCTTAACAGTTACCTCACCATCTTTCAAAAAAGAATGATCAATTTCTTTTATTTCTCTAGTAAAATTATCTCCTACTTGATTAACAACGATAGCTTTGAATTTGCTCATGCAGATTCTTTCAATAATCTTTTATTTTCTCTTTCATTAAATACAAAAACTTTTTCCGTATCCAAATCCGCATCTTCTTTTAATACAAAGCATATACTGCTGTATCCACATATTACGTAACCAACTTCTGGCTTGATCGTATAATAAACTCTTGGATGATCCATTTCAGTAACAACATGAGTTGTGTCTACGTAGATTTTTTTTAAATGATCGAACTTTTGCGGGACTTTGATCATAATAATATATTGCTAGTCTTTTATATAAGTCAAAAAACGTTTTTGAAGATTCTGACTGTCACGAAACACACCAGTAAAATAATTTGTAATTGTAGTTGCCCCTTCTTTTCGAATGCCTCTTGTAGTCATGCACTGATGCTCTGCGTCGATACTAACTGCTGATCCGTGAGACTTTAATCCTTTGTAAATGGAGTTTGCAATCTGCATCGTTAAACGCTCTTGTGTTTGCAGTCTTCTAGCATAAGCGTCTACTACTCTTGCCAATTTGCTTAAACCAACCACTTTTTCTGAAGGAATATAAGCAACATGAACAACACCAATAATGGGCGCCATATGATGCTCACAATGGCTATGGATAGATATATTTTTTTGGATCACCATATCGTCATAACCTTCCACGTCACCAAATGTTTTTTCTAAATAATTATCTGGATTTATTAAGTATCCACCGAAATATTCTTCGAATGCCTTAATTACTCTCTTAGGAGTTTCGACAAGACCTTCTCTATTTGGGTCTTCACCTATATATTTTAAAATAGTTTTAATAGCCTTTTCAGCATCTTCTTTAGAAATTTGTTCTAAAATTTTATGCTTAATGTCTGTAACGTTTTTCATTATTTTGAATTTTGAATTTATAATATATATGTATTTTTTAAAATAGTTATATTGTCCCGATCATGTTTAAGGAAAGAAAATCAGTACACGAAGTAGAAGAGGGTAAATTTTTATCACCTAAATTTGATGAAAATGGACTGATTCCTGTAATCACAACAGATTTTAAGACCAAAGAAATTCTCATGCACAGTTATATGAATGAAGAATCTCTAAAAAAAACTATTGAAACAAAAGAGGCTCACTACTGGAGCAGATCAAGAAAAAGCATTTGGCACAAAGGAAAAACAAGTGGGTTTGTACAGAAGGTTCAATCCATACGTATTGATGATGACCAAGATGCAGTTTGGATATCCGTTGATATTGGGGATGGTGCAAGTTGCCATGTGGGATATAACTCATGTTTTTATAGATCTATTCCATTGGATGAAAAAAAAGATCCCATTGAAATGAAATTTGAAGAGAGTGAAAAAAAATTTGATCCAGAAACAGTTTACAAAGGACAGCCAAATCCTACCAAACTATGAATATAAAAATTTTAAGACCCTTTGGGCCAAGGATGGCCAAACTATCTTTGCCTAACTCTCTCCTCAATCTAGTCAACAAAGAGGTTGATAAGATAGTAGCTAATAAAATTTTGTCAAAAAAATACAATTATTCAAAAAAATTGGCTGGTGAAGTAGAGCAAGAAATAGAGCTGCCAAAAGTATTTGTTAACAAATTTTTAAAGAAGTTTTTTGAATCTAATATCAGAGATTTTGTCAAACAAAGCACTGGGAAAATTACAAAAAAAATTATACTCAAAAACTTTTGGGTAGTCCGTCAATTTGCAAATGACTACAATCCTATTCATTTTCATGATGGCGATATATCTGGCGTTGGCTATTTAAAACTTCCCAAAAATTTAAACAAAAGTAAAAAAAAATACCAAACCAACGGGTCTATTGATTTTATCAATGGAAGTAGGATGTTTTTGAACCAAAGTATTTTTAATCACAAACCAAAAGTTGGTGATTTATTGTTTTTTCCAAACTACCTAATGCATACTGCCTACCCTTTTTCAGTAGAGGGAGAGCGAAGATCTTTTTCTTTCAATGCAGAAATAGATAAATCAATCTCTAATGTTTTTCATGAATAAAACAGATAAACAAAAAAATATTCTGGGAGAAGAGCTAGAGGTATGCTCAACTGATCCCGTAACCGGGTGGTATAGAGACGGTTGTTGCAACACAGATGAAAATGATAACGGGACCCATACGGTCTGCGCGAAAGTTAGTGATGATTTCCTAATTTGGCTAAAAGATAATGGAAATGATCTGATCACTCCAAGACCTGAATACAATTTTGAAGGCTTAAAAAATGGGGACAACTGGTGTGTTTGCGCAAGTTGGTATGCCAAAGCTGTGAAAGCTGGTCATCCCTGCAAAGTTTATATCCGGAGCACAAATATCAAAACATTAGATCACATTGATCTACCTACGCTTAAAAAACACGCAATAGATTTAGCTTAATTGTAATGGCTATTAAAAAAATTATTTTTGATGTGGGACAAGTGTTGGTTAAGTTTGGTGCTAAAAATCTATTTCTTAAAATTTTAAAGAATGAAGAAGAGGTGGATTATTTTTTAAAAAATATTTGCACATGGGAATGGCATATTCAACAAGACTTAGTTTATGATACAAGCAAAGCGGCTGAACCTATGGTAAAACAGCACCCTCAATATAAAGAAGCAATAGATGCTTTTTACGGTAGATTTTTAGAAATGATTGAATGCAACCATAATGAAAATATCGACATTGCCTTAAAATTAAAAAAACAAGGGTACCCGATCTATCTCTTAAGCAATTTCCCAGGAGACCAATTTGAAAAATACAGATTACAAAATAGTTATATTGATCAGTTTGATGATAAAATTATTTCTGGAGATGTTGGTTTGGCCAAACCAGATATAAAAATTTACGAACTGGCTATACAAAAATTTAATCTTGTACCTGAAGAATCTTTATTTATTGATGACAAAATTGAAAACATCAAGGGTGCAGAAAAGGTTGGAATTCAGACTATTCACCTGGAACAACCAAAAGATCTTAAAAATTTAATAAAAAAATTTATAAGTATCTAATTGCTAATAATAATTTTTTTTCTTCCAAATTTAATGAGTGCATACGCAACAATTAAAAGTACGAAGCCAACTGCTTTCAACCAATAAATTAATGGAAATAAGAGGCAGACCGAAACCAGTAAAAATAAAATTCTCACAAAGTTATTAATTTTACCGAAGAAATAATCTATTCCTTGTATGGCCACCGCTAAAGTTGCGTAACCAATTCCATAACAAATAGCTACCAAAACAATTCTGTGCAACTCTCCTTGCAATAATAATTCGGGAACGTAAACAAAGCTTAAAGGAATAAGAACTAGGGTGGTTCCAAATTTTAAAGCTGCCCATCCTGTTTTCATTGGGTCTGCTTTGGCAATTGCTGCAGCTGCAAAAGCTGAGACACAAACAGGTGGTGTAATATTGGACAGGCATGCTGCATAAAAAACTACAAGATGAGCTGGTATTTCAGGAACTCCCAACTGGATTAGAGCTGGAGCCGCTACTACTGCTAAAATAATATAAGAACCAGTTGTGCTACTACCCATCCCGATAATAACTGATATTAAAGTAACCATCAAAACTGTTACAATTAAACTTCCTCCAGAAAATTCAACCAGAACTGCAGAAAATTTTAGTCCTAAGCCAGATAAGATAATTCCCCCAATAATAATTCCTAAACTTCCAATGGCAGCTCCTGCTGCCGCATTACTTTGAGCTCCTTTAATTAAACCAATAAAAATATCTTTGGGTCCCATGGCAGTTTCTTTGTTTCTCCAAGACAAGACTAGCGTTGAAATAATTCCCCAAAAAGCACCGTAATCTGGAGAAAAACCATTGAACAATAAAGTGATCACTAAAATTAAAGGTATAAAAAAGTGCCATCCTTTTTTTATAACTTTTTTAAAATCAGGTACTTCTTTAATGGGCAATCCTTTTAAGCCGCCTTTTACAGCTTCTAAATCGACCATAAGCATAATAAAGACAAAAAATAAAACTGCTGGAATGACATTCATTCCCGCAATGGTTAAATAATCAGTTTCTGTAAGAGTTGCTAAAATAAAAACACCGGCTCCCATAATCGGTGGCATAATCTGTCCGCCGGTCGAAGAAATGGCTTCAATGGCTCCTGCATGATGATTTTGAAATCCTACTTTTTTCATCATAGGTATTGTGAAAGTTCCTGAGGCAACAACATTAGCTACAGATGATCCTGAAATAGAACCAAAAAGAGCAGAGCTAAATACCGCAATCTTAGCAGGACCACCTCTCCATTTTCCAGTTAAGGAGGTTGCAAGATCCATAAAAAAGGCTCCCGCTCCACTTCTTTCTAAAAAAGCTCCAAAAATCATAAATGGAAAAACAAAAGTTGCAAAGGTAGATGTGATTACTCCGAACATTGCTTCTTGGGTTGAGAAAGTGAATTCAATAATTCTAATAAATGGCAATCCAGAATGGCTTAATTTTCCCGGAAGATAAGAACCGTAGTAAAGTTGTAATAAAAATACAAGGCAGATGATAGGTATAGCCCAACCTAAAGCTCTTCTGCTTGTTTCGACTATCGCCAAAATTGCAATAATACCCATAGCCGTATCCCAATTGTTTGGATCGCTAACACGATTCATTGCATAAGGAACATACTGATCCACCCAGTACACAATAGATACCGTTACTAAAATAATTAAAATAAAATCAAAAATTGTGGGTTTGCCCGTTAAAGATTTTTTTCCCAAAGGATAACTTAAAAAAACCAGTATAGCGGTGAACAAAAGATAGAAAGCCCTATTAGTCTCTGAAGATACAAGGCCAAAACCTGAAGTGTATAAATAAAAACCAGAAAAACCTGCAGCGATTAATCCAAAAATAACTTTGTAGGAACCGGTAAGTTTTCTTCCTTTAACCTCAATTTCAGGAAACCAATCTAAAAATTTCATTGTGGTCTTTATATCAAAAGGCTGTTTCTAAAATTTAAAAACAGCCTTTTAAATATTGTTAATTATTACTTATGATACAAACCTTTAGATTTGTAATAAGCAACTGCACCTGGATGCATGGGAACTCCTAGAGCTTCAAAGTTTTTAGTATCTGGAGCCATTTGTTTCCACGCTTTATGTCCTGCAGCCAATTTAGCTCTAATGTCTGGTTGATAGACAAGATTCAGGATGTCCTGAACAGCTTTTGCTGACACTCTTTCATGCGCAACCCAATAAACAGTTAAGTAAGGAAGGTCTATTGCTGGAACACCTTTGTAAGTTCCTGCAGGCATAGTTCCTTTACTATAACCACTCATGGTAATTTTTGTTAGTTCTGCATCGCTAAAAGGAATAACTAAAGCACCTTTTGTTTCTGCAAGTTCTTTTACTGCTGCTGCTGGAGCTGATGATTGACAAATAGCATCGACTTGGCCATTTGCTAAAGCTCTTCCTGCATCTGCAAAAGTTAAGTAGCTAGCTTTAATTTTATCAAGGTTTCCAACTGCTTTTAGCATATTGTTACAATTGAATACTGTTCCAGAACCTGGAGGTCCCATTGCAACTTTTTTGCCTGACAAGTCAGTGATTTTTTTAATTTTCTTACCTGGTAAGGTAACAAAATAGGTAGGTCCTGAATAAGCTTTCGCTACACCTCTTAACATAGTGCCTTTAGCACCATCTTTAAAAGGTCCTTCTGGTTTTTGTGATAAATAAACATGAGCCCCGTAAACGATTCCCATATCTAATTCACCTTTTATTAGTCTTTTAGCATTCTCCGTAGAACCACCCGTTGTTACTTGAGTAATGTTATACTGAGGTAATTTTTCAGAAATAATAGTTCCTGCTGCTCCCACCATGTAATACATAACTCCACCTGGATTTGATCCTCCAAATGCAATATTTTCTTTGGCATTAGCCGATCCAAATAGACCCGCTGTAAATACGAAAGAAATTATAGTTGATAAAAAAATTTTAAAAATTTTCATATCGTCCCCCTTTCTTTGTTTAGATTAACTTACGTTATTATTTAATTCCCCTAATCCAGAAATTGCAACACTAACTTTATCGCCGGATTTCATAAATTTGGGAGGATTAAAACCGATACCTACTCCAACTGGAGTACCAGTGGCAATAATGTCCCCTGGAATTAACGTCATAGTTGAAGTGATTGTTTCAATTAACGTTGGAATATCAAATATCAAATCGGAAACTACAGCATCTTGCCTAACCTCACCATTTACTTTGGTGACTAATTTTAATTTAGTAGCATCTGGAATTTCATCAGCGGTTACAATTGCTGGTCCCATAGGGCAAAAACCATCTGGACTTTTTCCTAAAAACCATTGCTTGTGTAAATTTTGCAAATCTCTTGCCGTTACATCATTGATAATAGTGTAGCCAAAAATAATACCGTAAGCATCCGCTTTTTTTATATTTCTGGATCTTTTTCCAATCACCAGTCCTAACTCACCTTCGTAGTCGATGGAATTAGTTGGATCATTTTTAGAAGGTATTGATTCTCCTGAGCCAATAACCGAAGTGGTAGCTTTTGTGAATATAATTGGATGGTCTGGTGCAGCTTTCTTGCTTGTATTGGTATCGTAACCTGAGCTTTGAAATTCTTTTGCATGATCATGGTAATTAAGGCCAACACAAATAATATCTCTTCTCGGAACTGGGATAGGAGCTAATATTGTTACATCCTTGTTGTTAACGATTGATTCAGCTTTTGGATTTTTTTTAATATTTTTTATTTTTTCTAAAGAATTAGATTCTATAATTTGATTAAGATCATTGGGAATTTCTGGAGAATAAAAAGACAAATCGATTAAAGTATCGTTGCTTTCTATAATACCAACATTGGTTTTGTTGTTTTTTACAAAAGTTACAAAATGCATGCTGGTATTATATAATTAAAATAAAGACGCTATAGAATTAATTTCGAAGTGCCTGTTGATAAAATTTTAATTAATAGATATTTTTCCCGCAGCTTTTTTAGCAATATCAACGGTTGGAGCCAATACTACGGCCATCCTTCTGTTTACTCTTGTGGTAGGTTTTCCAAAAATACGTACTTCTACTTCTGGGATAGACAGAGCATCTTCTACTCCCATAATAGTGAAATTATCGCTTTCTTTAGTAGCAAGAACCACATGACTCGCTCCTGATCTTAATAGTTTAATTTCTGGAATCGGTAAGCCCAATATAGCCCTGACATGAAGATCAAACTCATTTAAATTTTGCGTATACATAGTGACCATTCCAGTGTCATGAGGTCTCGGACTCAATTCGCTAAAAATCACTTCTCCTTTTTTGGTAATAAAAAATTCAACGCCAAATATTCCAGATCCACCTAAATCATCCGTAATTATTTTTGCCATTTTTTTGGCATCCTCTTCCGCTTCTGGTGCGCCTGGTTGCCAGCTCCATTGATAGTCACCGCGCTGCTGCACGTGTCCAATGCTTTTGCAAAAAAGAGTTTCTCCTTTTTGTTGTTTAATAGTTAATAGTGTAATTTCGTAATCAAAATCGATAAACTCTTCGACAATTACCCGCTGCCTATCTCCTCGCATTCCTTTTATGGCGTATTTCCAGCTTTCAATTATTTCTTTTTCATCTTGGGCCACACTTTGCCCTTTTCCGCTAGAGCTCATAACTGGCTTAACCACTACTGGATAATTTATTTTTTTTGCCTCTTCTACTAACTGCTCTTGTGTTTCGGCATATGCAAATTTTGCAGTTCTCAGACCCAGCTCTACTGCACGATCACGAATTCTATCTCTATTCATGGTAAGGTTAGCTGCTCTTGCAGTTGGAACTACTCTATATCCTTCTTTTTCTTTATCTATCAAAACCTCTGTTCGGATTGCCTCTACTTCTGGAACAATTAAATCTGGGTTTACTGAATCGATTGTTTCAGATAATTTTTTTGCATCGAGCATATCAAAAACTCTATAATCATCTGCTACTTGCATTGCTGGAGCATTAGCATAGCTATCACAAGCAATTACTGTACAGCCTAAACGTTTGGCGCTAATAACAAACTCTTTGCCAAGCTCCCCAGATCCTAAAAGTAAAATTTTTTTCATGATTTAATATTTTGGTAAATCGATTAGCAAAACTTCACAATCCTCTTTTGCTGTGATGGAAATTTCTTGCAAATTCATAATTTCTGCCCCGTCTCCCTTGTTAAGCTCTGTGTCATTAAGACAAAGCTTACCGTAAGAACACAAGACATATGCTTGCTGTTTAATGTTTTGTTTTATAATAGTTCCTTTATTCATTCTTCCAGCAAAAATAGTTGCGTCCTGGTAGATCTTTAAACTATTTGAATCTGGGTCATTAAACCCTGTCACTAAAGCTTTCAATTGGTCGGTCACTGGTTCTTTGGGAAATTCTTTGACATCCCATCTTGGCTTCACATTTTTTTTATTTGGAAACATCCATATTTGATAAAGATTAGTTTCTTCATCTTCTAAATTAAACTCAGAATGTACAACTCCGGTTCCGGCAGACATAACTTGAACATCTCCTGCTTTAGTTTTTCCTTCGTTACCCATGTCATCTTTGTGGGTAATCACACCTTTTCGAACATAGGTAATAATTTCCATATTATCATGTGGGTGAGGATCAAATCCTCTGTGCGGAGCAACTATATCGTCATTAATCACTCGCATAGGGCCAAAATGCATTCGGTTAGGATTGTGATAACTTGCGAAACTAAAATGGTGTTTGGCTTTTAACCAGCCATGTTCTGCTCCTCCCAAGTCTTTGTGAGGAATAACTTTAATCATAACGAATGAGATGGTAAATTTTTAAGCTAGAGATTTTTCTCTTAGAGTACCAGTAACTTCTTTTGTTTTTAAAGAAACTTCAGATGTAGATTGAACAGCCTTTAAGGCTTTCACAGAGCTGATGTACAATACGCTAACAAGCAAAGTTGCAACTGCGTAAGCGCCCCAAACAAATAATGCGTATCCACCCATATTTAAAAATTCAATCATGGTCACTTATAACTATTTTCTGGTATCCTTTGCAACATAAAAAGTAACAATTGCTGTTATTAAAACCGGCTATTTATCTAGCAATTTTCACTTTGTAAATATCCACAGATAACCCCGAAGATCCTTCGTGAGCTGCATAGACTTCTATAATTTTAAATGCGAATACTTTTTTCCAATCATTAATTTAAAAATTAATTTTTCTTATGGAATCCGATTTATTATTTTTTGCCTGCGTAATTCCGTCCATTATGCTCTATGGTGTCGCTAAGTCAGGGCTAGGTGGCTCTATGTCACTAATCTCCATTCCATTGATGACTGTGGTTATGTCCCTAAGTCAAGCGTTGGCGATTATATTACCAATTCTAATTCTTTCTGACATAGTTGCTGTTTATAAATTTAGAAAACAATTTGATCCTGAAACCGTTAAACTTTTAGTACTAGGGGGATTTGTTGGTGTGGTCATAGGATCTTTAACCTATACTTATTTTTCTGAAGAATTACTAAAAGCTCTAATTGGAGTAATGGGATTTTTGTTCACGGCTCATTATTTTATATTTAAAACAAAAAAAATTATTCCTCTCAAAAAATCATTTATAAAAGGTGGGATATCTTCTGTACTTGCAGGTTTTTCTAGTTTTTGCGCTCACGCTGGTGGAACACCGACAAGTATTTATTTACTTCCTTTAAGACTTAAAAAAGAAACCTATGTAGGCACTAGGGTTGTATTTTTTATGTTCTTAAATTTAATCAAACTTCCCTTTTATGTAAGCCTGTCATTATTAGATATTGAAAGCTTAAAACAATCAGCAATATTTTTTCCAGCTTCTTTATTGGGAATATTTGTTGGATATCAAATTTTAAAAAAAGTAGAAGAAAAATTATTTTATAATGTGATTTATACTTTAATATTAATCTCTAGCAGTACACTAATTTTTAATTTTCTATCTAAATTGTAAGAGCTCGGTAAGTCATCACTACCGCACCTAACACTATACAAATTTCAATAATTAAAGTGTGCAACTTAACTCCTAGCTTATCTACTATTCTTTTTGCAATATAGGAGCCTAAGATTGCAACCGCTCCAATTGAGGCTCCTATAGTAAGAGCATCATTGTTTAATAGACCTAAATTTCTAAATGAAACTAAACGAATAATTACATTTATTAAGGTTATAAAAGAATCTGTCCCAATAAGATTGGCTCCCACCATTCCATTTGCAGATAACGCTGTTAACAAAATAGCTCCTGGGCCTAAAATAACACCGCTGATGGTGCCATAAAAAACGGCCATAATTCCAAGACCGAACCAGCCTATTTTTAAGTTAATTTTTTTAAAAATTCTTCGAACCACAACGACAAAAGCCAATCCAAAACCAAGGCAGAAGTACAAAATTTTATCAGAAACTCCTGCGTAAAAATTGGTGCCTAAAATTATAAAAGGCGTTCCCAAGAAAGCAAAATACAAACCTTTTTTCCAAAAAATATGATCTCGGTAATAATACATTCTTGATAAATTTGAACAGAAAACAAAAACAGACATGAGAGGGACTAATAATTTAATTGGAATAAAGGGTGAGACAAGAATTCCCAAGGTTAAACCACCACCATAGCCTGAAATGCCTGAAACAATAGAGGCAAATAAAGCCACTAATAAAAGAATACCTATTTGAAGATAGCTTAAACTGGAAGTGAAAGCATAAAGATCAAAAGATTCCATGTGCTTTAAAATAAATTAATTTTTGAAAAATCTGTATTGGTAAAAATAGTATCAGTAAATTCCTCTACTTGTTTAGCCTGATGGTCATCAAGTTTTGCATATTTTAGGTTCTTTTTGAATTTATTATCAAAGTCTTCTTTAGTTAACGGTTGTTTTTTTCCACCTCTAAAACAAGGTTGATTTGCCTCTATTGTTTTACCGTCTATAGTTTCTAAAATTAAAGTACCTGTATAATTTTTTGGGTATTCGTCCTTAGGATCAATTTCGTATTCAATTAAATTTGCTATTTTTAAAATATTTTCATCAACAATATTCGCCTCATTGAACTCTTCCAGACCAGCTCCACCTTTTACCAGAGTTACTGCTACACAATAAGGTACGGAAAATTTAGCTGAATAAGGAGTGGAAGGTTTGTTTTTTTCACTTCTCGGTTCCCACAAGCGGTGAACCGTTCCCTCTCCTACTTTTGCTTTGATAGATTTAACTTTAGATAAATCGCTTACTTGCTCTCTTAATTTCATAGCACAATCAACGAATGGTTGCGCCATCGTTCCGCAAGCATAAGGTTTAAATGCTAAATTTTTAGATTCCCATCTTGTTCCCAAGTCTTTAGTTAAATGAGAAAAATCTTTTTCTATTTCTTTAATGGTAAAAGATTTAAAAAATCCATGAGTTCCCTCGAATACTGTTCTCGGTCCTAAAAAATCTGATCTACCTAGTAAAGCAGCATGAATTCCTGAACTTGCAGCCCAGCCTGGATGCATTCTCTTCGTCCAAGTTCCTTCGGCTAAATATTCAATAATTCCTGAAGCCATACTTCCAGCAACACCGAGTGCCGAAGATAATTGTTTAGGATTTAATCCAAGAACTGCTCCCAAACCAGCGGCAGCTCCAAATACACTGCAAATTGCTGTTGGATGAAATCCTTGTTTATGCATAGCAGTTGGGGCCACCAAGGCCATCCTGCATATCAATTCTGCACCGATTGTAATTCCTCTTAAAATTTGATCACCATTTAATTTAAAAAATTGTCCTGCAGATAAAAAAACAGAAACCATAGTAGCGCCAACGTGCATAGGATTTCCCTCAAAAGTATCATCAAAATCTTCTCCGTGCGCAGCAGTTCCGCAAATAATAGATGAAGAAAAAACATCAAATGTATTTTCGTGCCCCAAAGCAATGGTGTTACCGGTATTGCTATAAGTTTTGATTAAACTTTGAATATAATCTTCATTTCTGGCTGCAATAATAATTCCTGAAATATCTTTGACCAAATAAGTCAAAACCTTCTGAACGTCTGCTGGTATGTCGCTTGTCTTTAAATTCGTAGCCCAGTGTGAAAAATCTTCTGCGTAAATGGTCATGGAGTATATGCTCCGCCGTTAACATGCAAAACTTGTCCGTTAATATAGCTAGCTTCTTCCTTGCACAAATTGGCAATAACTTCAGCAACATCGTCTGGATTTCCATACCTGCCCGATGTTAAATTTGGCGTTTGCGGATGCTTTAACCAATGACCGCTCAACTCTTTTTTATCTGTATCAAAATCCTCTATAAACCCAGGAACAACACAATTGCAGGTGATGCCCCTTTCAACAAATTCCATGCTAATAGCTTTGGTTAAACCTACTAGTGCTGCTTTTGAGGTTACCACATGAGCTCTTTCCCTTGCCCCGATATGTGCTGACATACCTCCGATATTTATTATTCGCCCCCAAGATTTTTTAGTCATGGAACCAATTAAAGCTTGGGAACATAAAAAAGCAGCATCAACATTAATGCTCATTATTTTTTTCCAATCTTCGTATTTAATTTTTTCAAATACCTCATGAATTCTCATTCCAGCATTGTTAATTAAAACCAAAGTATCACCCATTGCATTGGCTTTGTTTTTAATTGCTTGAATGGTTTTTAAATCAGATAAATCACCAGTTACCAATTCACATTTTTGAGATAGTTGATTTACTAGTTCTGAAGTTTTTTTAGCCTCATCAAGACTTTTTCCGCCCGTATGAATTAAAATATCATAACCTTGCTTGGCTAGCTTTAAAGCAGTTGCTCTGCCTATCATTCTAGCGCCACCAGTTATAACGGCTACCTTATTTTTATCGTGACTACTCAATGTATTGTTATTTTTTTGATTTAAAGGCTTTCCTAATATTGGACCAAAAAGGACTCGATAGACTCATCACTGTAAGACCCATAAATATTAAAAATACACCACTTTCAAAAAATTGAAAGAAACTAGAGTCATGAATAACCATGCCTTGTGTAAAAGTTTCTTCCACCATTGGTCCAAGGATCAAACCCATTACCAACGGAGCTGGTGAAAATCCATTTCTCATCATAAAGAATCCAATAATTCCTGACAAAAGCATAACCCAAACATCAAACATGGATGAGCTAAATGAATAAGAACCGATTAATGAAAATACAAAAACCGAAGGCCATAAGAATTTTTTTGGAATAAAAGTCACGTAAGAAAAAACCTTTGCTCCCACCAAACCAATTCCTAAAAAACCAAAGTTTGCAATTAGCATTGCTCCAAATATCGCATAAACCAAATGAGGTGTTTCTGTTATCAAGTAAGGACCTGGCTTAAAACCATGCATAACCAGTGCTGCCAAAATTAACGCAGTTGTTCCGCTTCCAGGAATACCCAAAGCAAGAGTGGGAACCATAGCTCCACCTGCTGCTGCATTGTTTGCCGATTCTGGAGCAACAATTCCTTCTGCACATCCTGTTCCAAAAAGTTCTGGTTTAGCAGACCATCTTTTAGCTTCATTATACCCCATCATAGCTGCAACTGTTGAGCCTTCTGCTGGCAATACTCCAATAAATGTTCCGAGTCCTGAAGATCTCAAAATACACCATTTTAATTGATTTAACTCTTTCCAGCTTGGTAGCTTTAAAGATTTTGCTGACATTCTTTGTATAACAGCATTCAAAGTTTGTGATTGAGTTAACAACTCTGACATTGCAAATAAACCAATTAGAACTGGAACAAAGTGAATTCCCTCAGTCAGCTCTTCAATTCCAAAATCAAATCGTTCGACACCTGTTGCTAAATGAACACCCATTGTAGCAATCAAAACTCCTACACATCCTGCTATTAAATTTCTTATGGAAGATTTCCCGCTCATAGACGCTAACATGGATAGTGCAAAAAGAGACAATCCAAAATACTCAACCGGCCCAAATGACAATGCAACGCTAGCTAAAAGAGGAGTTGCAAATATAAAAATTATTAAGCTAAAAATTCCACCAATAACACTTGCTATTGTTGCCAATCCAAGCGCTCTTCCTGGCTGCCCTTTTTTCGCCATTGGATAACCATCAAAAGCTGTGGCCACTGCTGGTGGTGCTCCTGGAGCATTAATTAAAATGGCAGTAATTGAGCCACCAAAAGTTCCTGCGCAATATAAAGCTGCCATCATAGAAATGGCTGCAACAGGGTCTAGTCCGATTGTGAAAGGAAGTAATAAAGCTATAGCCATAGGCGAGCTTAAGCCTGGCAACGCTCCTACGATTACCCCAATAATCACTCCTCCAAAAATCAAAAGTATATTCTCGAAGTGAAGTAAAAGTGTAAAGCCTTGAATAATTGCGTCCATATTTTTTTATCCTATTCTTTTATTGAAAAATTTTTAATAAGCCTGGTTGAAAGTAAAGGCTTAATACTTTGTTAAACAGTAAGTAAACTGCCAAAGGAAATAGTAGTGAATAAATCGCCACTGCTAGGTATCTTTTTTCTCCCCAAACAATAGGAAAAACAAGGCAGGTAGTAACCATTGTTAGTATTGTTCCTAAAAAGCTTGAGCAAAAAACAATGATAATTAACATTGCTAAAGTTATCCAGGTAATTGTTTGTATCTTATTGCTTCTATCCTCATCTATTTTTTTAATTTTTGCAGCAGCAAACTTAAATTCGAAAGGAATAATTGAAGATAAAAAAATCAAAAGCACTACTAGAATTTTTGGAAATACGTCTGCATTGATAGTGTCCCCCAAAATCATTCCTGGAGCTGGAAACTTGGTAGCCTCATAAAAAAAGAAGGACCCAACAGCTATTAACACCAAAGATATTTGAAGATCTTTCTTGTGAAATAAATTTGCGCCCGTAAATTCGGGCGCAAATTTAGACTTATTATTTTTTATTTTTAAAGCCATAGATAGATACTATTTAAGCAATCCAAGCTCTGAAAGTGAAATTTTTGCTTCTGCAAAGTTTTCTTTCAATTGTTTATCCCAAACTTCCATTGGTGCTGGACTAGTTTTGGGATCTAAAGAAGAACCTTTTAAGTAAGATACAAAGATATCATGCTGCATAGCTTTATATAGTTTTGCAGAAAGTTCTTTTTTAATAGCGTCTGGCGTAGAAGCTAGTACCCCATATCCTCGAGTAGTAGATACTTTCACTTTGTATCCAAGCTCATAAGATGATGGAACATCTTTGTAATCATCCATACGTTTTTCAGCTAATATTACAACTGCTTTTACTTTGTTGTCTGAAATCAATCCTGCAGCTTCTGAAGGATTAAGCATAGCGATATCAATTTTTCCTGAAGCTAAAGCTTGTAAGCTTTGAGCGCCTGAACCAAAAGATACTGGCTTAAATTGAAGTCCAGTTGCTTTTGCAAATTGGTGCGTACCAATGTGCTCTGTACCACCGATTGATGCGACACCAACTGTAACAGCTTTTTTCTTAGATTCGCTAATCATTTTTTTAACCGTATCAATTTTTTTATTTTCAGCATTGATAATGAGAAAATTTGGCTCTTCCATTGCACGAACGATTCCAGTGATGTCTGAAATTTTCATATTAGATTTGCCTCTAGCCATTGTGTACAAATGAGACTCCGTTAGAGCCATGATTGTGCAACCATCAGCCGGTTGTGTAAGAAGATAATTTTGAGCTTTAGACCCAGAACCACCTCTTTTTCCAACTATCTGAATATCTTGATCAAATTCTTTTCTTGCTTGAATAGACATCATTCTAGCTGTTTGGTCTGTTCCTCCACCGTAAGAAGCGTGAATAACTATTTGCATAGGATTGCATTTTGCTGCGAAGCTTTCTTTTTTCTTTTCGTGTGATGCAGCATTTGCGCTACCCACAAAAGAAGTCAAAATCAAAGATACAACAGATAAAAAACCTAAAAGTTTTTTAAAGTTTAAATTTAACATTAGTTCCCCTGTTATTTGTTAGTTTGTAAATTAAAACTATCACAATGAAACTTTATATCAATATACAAAACGTCATTTCACATTGTGAAATATTATTTTAAACGATGGATTAGCTGAGCAAATAGAGTGTGTATTTGCTAATAATTAATTTAAGTACTTAAATACAATAGCAAATTATAAAATAAAATTTTATGCATACATCAAAAATAATTATTCCCAAGCCTGGAGATCGAGTCGTAAAAGAAAAACAGTTGGCTTGGCAATTGGCTTTGATGGCATCTCAAGAATGGAATTCGAATCAATCGATTAATGAAATGGTTGGTAATCGACTCATTGATAATGCCGGTGTTGCGATCGCGGCAATCAATAGAGATCCTGTTTGCGTTGCAAGAGCACAGGCAATGTTTCATAAAAATAAAAATGGCGCACCTATTTTTGGATTAAGTAACGAAGAAAAATATAATTGCGAATGGGCTGCTTGGGCCAATGCCGTAGCGGTACGAGAATTAGATTTTCACGATAATATTATGGCCAAAGAAACATGTCATCCTGGTGACTGCATTCCAACTATTTTAGCAGTTGCCCAGCAAAAAAATCTAACCGGGACAGATCTCATAAGAGGCATTGCAACAAGTTATGAAACACAACTTAGATTGTCTATGTCTATCGCATTGAATCCAAATAAAATTGATCATGTCGGTCACTTAGGTCCTGCTATTACCAGTGGGATTGGCGCTATGTTAAATCTTGATACTGAGATTATTTATCAAGCCATTCAGTATAGTGCTCATACTTCTATTTTCACAAGGCAAGGAAGAAAAGGTGATCTTTCAAGTTGGAAAGCTTTTGCACCGGGGCTAGTTGGTAGAAATGCTATTGATGCAATTGATAGAGCGGTGCGTGGGGAAAAGGGCCCGAGCCCTGTATGGGAAGGAGATTATGGAATTATTCCAATCCTACTGCATAAAGAAAATGAAAATATTGAAATCAGTCTTCCAGGAGCGAATGCTCCGAGGGATGGAATACTTTCTACCTTCACCAAAGAACATTCTGCTGGTTATCATGGAAATTCTATTATTGATTTGGCTTTTCTTATGAAAAAAAAAATTAAAGATTTAAAAGAAATTAAAAAAGTAAATATTTATTCTAAAAAATATACTCACATAGTTATGGGATCGGGAAGTAACGATCCTGAAAAATATAGTCCGGAAGCTTCCAGAGAAACTCTTGATCATTCAGCTATGTATATTTTTGCTGTGGCTTTGGAGGATGGCTTTTGGCATCACGAAACTAGCTATAGCAATGAAAGAAAGACCAAAGCAGAAACTGTAAGATTGTGGAGAAAAATTGAAACTTTTGAAGATTCAGAGTTTAACAAGAAGTATTATGAAGAAAAAGATCCTCTAAAAAAAATACAAGGAGCAAAAGTTGAAATCATATTTAATAATGGAGAAAAAATTACAGAACAGCTTAATTTTGCCAATGCCCATCCAAGTGGAGCATCTCCTTTTGGAAGAAAAGAATATGTAAATAAAATGAAAACTCTTGTTAATGGGTTGGTTTCGCAGAAGGAAGTGTTAAGATTTATTGATTTAATTAACAAACTTGAGAATTTAACTGCGGATGAAATTAAAATTTTAAATCTTATCTGTGAAAAAGGAAGCGTTGATTTGAATAAAAATAAAATAGATGGAATATTTAGATAATGGATATTCAGCAAGAGCTTACAAAATATTTAGCTTCAGCAATTAACAAAGAATTGCCCCGGCGAACAAATCAGAATACTAGATTTCATTTATTAGACACGCTAATTGCAATACTAACTGGAAGAATTTTACCACCAGGGATTAAATCTTTTGAACTTGCAAAAAAATTAGGTGGTCCTGAAGAATCAACATTAATTGGAAGTAATATTAAAGTCTCTGCAATTAATGCTGGCTTTGCCAATGGTATGGCGGCACATGCTGATGAAACGGACGACTCCCACACTGGTGGAAGATTTCATCCTGGTTGTGCCATTATTCCTACTGCTATTGCGATTGCAGAAAAAGAAAATGGCTCCTGTGAAGATTTGTTAAAAGCTATAGCACTTGGTTATGATATTGGAGTTAGAATATGCATGAGCCTAGGTTACAAAACTCCTAAAACAACTATATTTGCAACGCACAGTATTGGAACTATTTTTGGGTCAGCTGTTACTGCTGGTTGTTTGATGAAATTAAATCAGCAACAATTTAATTATTTATTATCTTATACTATTCAACAAACATCAGGTCTCGCCTGCTGGAATAGAGACCCTGATCATATTGAAAAAGCTTTTGTATTTTCAGGAATGACTTCTAGAAATGGAATTTTTTCTGCCTTAATGGCAAAAGAAAATTTTACCTCTGTAGCAGATCCTTTGCTAGGAGAGAGAGGATTTCTTGAAGGATTTGCTCACAATCCTAATCCCGATATTATTATTAAAGATCTTGGAGAAAAATACGAAATAGATCATGCCTCCATAAAAAAATGGTGTGTTGGATCTCCTATTCAGGCAATTCTTGATGCTATTGAAGTTCTCATAGATAAAAAAAAATTTAGTCATTCAGACATCAGACAAGTTCATATCGAAATACCGTCAGACCGATTTCATATTGTAAGCGATAGACATATCCCTTCTATTTGCGCGCAACATTTAGCTGCTGTTTACCTTGTTAAAAAAAAATTAGGATATGAAGAAGCTCATGATGAGGTGTTATTTAAAAATTCTGAAATACTAAACTTTAGAAAAAAAATTAGAGCAATACCTAGCGAAGAATTGGCTATAGCCAGACCTGAGAGACAGGCAAAAGTAACAATTATCTTTAATGATAATTCTGAAATTTCTCATCATGCCAAAGCTGTAAGAGGAACTCCAGATAATCCGATGGACGCTAAAGATATATCCAATAAAGCAAAACAATTGTTAAAAAACTACAATAAAGACCAAATTGAAAATTTGGTTGATCAAATTTTAAACAAAAAATTTTTAATAAAAGAATTAATAGAAATTTTAGAATTTAAGGTTTAGCTATTCAAAAACTTACTCGGGAACTTCAATTTCTACCAAAGGTGCGTGCTGTTGTCCGCCATAAACATCTCCGTCATTTTTATCACATTGCACGTAGGGACGTGGAATTGAAATTTTTATAGCCCTTGCGTCTTTATGTTCAAAAAATAAGACATCTTCCTTTGATAAGTTATAAATTTTACAAAAAACTTCTTTAGTTAATACTTTTAATTTCAAAATTTTTTCATATGTTTTTTCATCTGAAAACATAACATCAAACGTTAACATAAATGGTCCTGCATTTTTTGATCTTATTAATCTTGCAAAGTCACCTAATACAGCCATTATTTGATCTCCTGAAATTCAGTTCTAAACATTTCCAAAGGTGAGCTGAGCTTAACAGTATGATTTAAATTAAAATAATAAACCTCTCCTTTATAAAGTTCGGATGGAGAAAATGGAAAGGCCAAACCGCTAATCAATCTTTGCCATTCCGGAATCGAAAAATGAAGCGCAAAATGCCCGAACGACTTAGCAATTTTTTTACTATTTTCTTCTGAATTGGCTGTAATAATAAACAGTAAACAAAGCTCATGATTAGGAAAATCTTTTTTAGGCTCCAAATCACCTGTCTCTTTTCTTTTGCAAGAAACGGTAAAGTATCCTCGATTACTGCTGCAGCAGTAATGTTTTGGCATGCAATTACCATAATTTCCTTATGAGCTTTCCCATAAAAACATACAAGTGCAGACGTTATAATTACCAGCTAAAATTTGAAATTTGTCTAAATAGTTAATTTTCATTGCAATGATTGCATTGGGAATAAAAACAGACTTAAAATAAATGGCTAAACTTAGGCCAAACCACTATTAGCTAGTTTTGCTTCTACAATTTTAGTTTCAATGTCAAGTATTGGGCTTGATGTTTCTAAATTAAAGTTTTCTAGACAATCGAACAATAACTATTGCATTAACAATCTTTATCTAATAGTTTTTTATTATGGAAATTTTAAAAAGTAACAACGCACTTGGTGCTGAAATCAAAAATATTGATCTAGGAAAAAATCTAACAAAAGAAGAATTGAATTTTATTAACCATGCTTGGGCCGAGAATTTAGTTTTAGTATTTAAAAAACAAAATTTGTCAGATGCTCAATTAATTAGTTATAGCAAGAATTTTGGGGACTTGGATTTACCAGCGCCCAATCCTTATGGAATTAATTTTTCACCAGATCACCCTGAAATTAATGTTATTTCGAATGTTAAAAATATGGGAAAACCAATTGGAAATTTAGGAGATGGTGAAGCTGTTTGGCATGCTGACATGACCTATAATGAAATGCCCCCTAAGGGAGGAATTTTATATTCCTTAGAAGTTCCTGAAAATCAAGGCCATACTCATTTTGCAAATATGATGAAAGCCTACGAAGAACTTCCAAATGATTTAAAATTACAAGTTGAGGGAAAATTGTTAATACACGATTGTGCTCACAACAGTGCTGGAATGTTACGAAAAGGATATGAGGAAACTGCTGATCCATCTAAAACTCCAGGTGCAAAGCATCCTATTATTGTAAAAGACCCTGCAACTAACAAGAAATTATTATTTCTTGGTAGAAGGCCCCATGCATACATAGTTGGTTTAAAGTTGGAAGAGAGTGAAAAAATTCTTGATCAATTGTGGGAACATGCAACTCAGGATAAATATACTTGGACCCAAAAATGGGATGTAGGAGATCTTTTAATGTGGAAAAATCTTTATGTTCTTCACAAAAGAGATGCTTTTGATCCGAATACAAGAAGAGTTATGCACAGAACTCAAATTACTGGGGATTTAAGGATGGCTGTTTAGAATTAAACTAAAACTTTACCAATCATAAGTGGTCTAAAAGTTCTGTACATTACAGCAGATATTGCTTCTGTATTTTCATGATTTTGATTAACAACAGAACCTGCAACAATAACCCCAGAAGGATTTCCTATTCTCAGTTCTAAATTATCTGCTCCTTCTCTTTTAACCTGAAACGGTATGGTTCCTTTAATGGCAGCTGCTACTCCAATATTTACACAGGCTGTTCCCATAATCGCTTTGTGAGTTTTCCCCATAGAAAACATACGAGTACAAATGTCATGCTGGTCAGCTGAGATGCTAGACTTATCTAAACTAGTATAATCCTTCGGCTTAGAAACAATACCTATTCTTGGAGTATTCATAGAAGTCTCATTTTCAGATTTGCTTAAGCCAATTATGAAGGCACATTTTCTTCTAATTTTTTGGACAATTTCCATTTGTGCTATTTTCCCATCTAATTCCTCTGGTGATTCTGCGCATGTCAAGCCCAGGTCTTCCGCCAAAATATAGATTAAGGGAGTTGCCGCATCCACAATACTAACTTTAATTTTTCCATAACCTTCAATATCAATTTCATCTACAACGTTTCCTGTTGGTAATAATTTTCCTGTCCCCGATCCTCCTGGAGATAAATAATCTAGTCTTACTTTAGAACCTGTTCCAGCAACTCCTGCTATAGAGTAATCACCTTCAACTGAGGCAATCCCATCTTTTACATCAAAAGTTGCATGTATAATTTTATTTGTATTTATCTGATAAATTCTTACTTTATTTTCTCCTTCTTTAGATTTTACTATTCTAGTGTTTACAGCGTAAGGTCCTACCGCTCCCGATAAGTTTCCACAGTTGTTATTCCATTCTGCTACAGGTTCCTCGACTGCTAATTGTATAAAATTATAATCAACATCTGCGTCCTCTCTTTTGGAAGGACTTATAATTACGCATTTAGAAACAGAAGACACTCCTCCTCCCATCCCATTTAATTGTCTCCCATTAGGATCGGGGCTTCCAATAATTTTTAAAAAAATTTTACTTAGTTCTTCTTGGTTGTCTGTCGGTAAATCTTTAGCTTGAAAAAAAACACCTTTGCTAGTTCCACCTCGATAATAGGCTGCTGTAATCCAGTTTTGCTTCATAAAAAAAATAACTTAATTTATGCTTCTTTCCATGCGGTTTGTAAAATTCCACCATTCTTCCAAAAAATGATTTCATCTGGGATGTCTAATCTAGCTTTTAATTTTGCCTTAACTATATCGCCACTTTCTTTTTGAATTAACAAATCTACTTCTTTTTGATCATTATCAATCTGATCTAAGCCTGTTATTGTAAATTGATCAGAACTAGAAATTCCAAGCTCCTCAATTCCATTTCCTGGTAAAAATTCTAATGGCAATAATCCCATTCCAATTAAATTAGATCTATGTATTCTTTCAAATCCTTTTGCAATAATTGCTCTCACACCCAATAGCAAAGGTCCTTTGGCAGCCACATCTCTAGAAGAGCCGCATCCATAATTCTCTCCGGCAATTACCACTAGCTCTGTTTTTGTTTTTTGATATTCGGTAGCTGCTTCAAATATTCTCATTACTTTTTTTTCTGGATATTTAATCGTGAAACTTCCTTCCAAATCAGGGGTCATTAAATTTCTTAAACGCAAACTTGCAAAGGCAGATCTTTTAACTATTTCATGATTAGCTCTTCTGGTTAAAAAATTATTAAAATCTTCAGGCTTAATATTTTGGGATAATAAATAATCCCAGGCAGCTGTAGTTTTGGTAATATCACTAGAGGGAGAAATGTGATCGGTGGTAACAGAGTCACCCAATAACACCAATGGTCTTGCCAAATTAATGTCTTTAATTTTGAGTGTCTCTTGAGTTATGCCTTCTAAATAAGGTGGTTTTTTTATGTAAGTACTTTTATTTGACCACTCATAATTATTTGATTTAATTACATCGAGGTTTTCCCAAAGTTCTCCACCATCATCTATTTCTTTGTATTTAGAAATAAATATTTCTGGTTTGTAAAAATTATCTACAATTATGTTAATTTCTTTATTTTCTGGCCAGATATCTTTTAAATAAACCAAATTTCCATTTTTATTTTTTCCTAGCGGTTCTTTAATTAAATCTTTTTTTACTGAACCAAGTAATGAAAACAAAATAACCAGAGCTGGGGACGCCAAATAAGAAGCTCTTATATTTGGATGAATTCTTCCTTGAAAGTTTCTATTACCTGACAAAACAGCAGTTGAAAAAACTTTATTATTTTCAATAGTATCCGCTATATCCTTGTGAAGTGGACCTGAGCTGCCATTACAAGTTGTACAGCCAAAACCAACTACATTAAAACCCAATTCATCCAAGTATTTCTGTAGACCACTTGTTTTTAAAATCTCGGCTGTAACCTTGCTTCCAGGTGCAAATGAAGTTTTAACTTTATTATTCCTTTTAAATCCACATTCTACCAATTTTTTAGCTACCATTCCTGCTGCAATTACATTTCTTGGATTGGCTGTATTTGTGCAGCTAGTAATGGCTGCAATCATTATATCTCCATCTTGGATATCAAAATTTAAATTTGGCACTGAAAACTTGTCCTCTCTTAAATCTTTTTTATAGAGCATTTGCGAATGTGCATTAATTTTAGAAAAAAAAACGTCAAGATTAATTTTGTCTTCTGGATTTTTAGGACCAGAAACGCAAGGTTCTATCGAAAATAAATCTAATTCTAAAGTTCTTGCATAGTTTGGCAAGTCACCTGGGCTTCTCCACAATTTCTGCTTTATGGAGTACTCCTTTATAATTATTACTTGCTCCTCTGTTCGACCGGTCATTTTTAAATACTTTAAAGTCAAATCATCTACAGGAAAAAGAACTGCTGTGGCGCCATACTCTGGTGCCATATTAGAAATAGTTGCTCTATCACCTACGCTTAAAGTTTCCACTCCTTCTCCAAAAAATTCCACGAAGGATCCAACAACTTTATTTTTTCTTAAAAGCTCAGTTATATGTAGAACCAAATCTGTAGATGTGATTCCATCTTTTAGTTTATTGCTTAACTTCACACCTACCACCTCAGGCAGAGTAATTGGCAGTGGCTTTCCAAGCATAGAAATTTCTGCCTCTACTCCTCCTACTCCCCAACCCAAAACTCCAATAGCGTTCATCATTGGCGTGTGGCTATCAGTGCCAACACAAGTATCTGGATATAAAATTAAATCATTGTTTAAATTTTCTGTCCAGACTACTTTGGACAAGTACTCAATATTGACCTGGTGACATATTCCTACTCCGGGAGGAATAACTCTAACATTTTTTAAATTTTCAGAACACCAACGTAAAAATGAAAATCTCTCAGAATTTCTTGCATATTCTTTTTTTAAATTTTCAATTTTAGAATTTTCCGATCCAAAAAAATCGACTTGTAATGAATGATCAATTACTACATCAATGGGAACTTTGGGCTGAATATCCTTAGGATTAATTCCTTTTTTTTGCAAAGCCTCCCTGTAAGCCAAAAAATCTACTAACATTACTTTGCCCAAAATATCATGGCTCAAAATTCGATTGGGCATAAAATTAACTGGGGAGCCAACTTTAGATTTTAAAATATTATTAATCTGATCGTCTGCATTAGAATTGTGATTGTTAATTTTTTGTCTTAAAACATTTTCTAAAAGAATCCTATAAGAAAATGGAAGTTTTTCAATGTCAGAAAAAATATTGATATCAGCATACTTGTAAGACTCGCTGCCTATTTCTAGGATAGTGAAGTTTTTACTCATAAAAAAAAATAGCTTCTATTGACAGAAACTACAACATGTTTCTGAGAACGTACTGAAGAATACCATCATTTTTATAGTACTCAATTTCGTTATCAGTATCTATTCTGCAAAGAGTTTCTATAATTTTGATTGTTCCATCTGCGTATTTGATTTCAACTTTAACTGTTTCTTTTGGTTGCACACCTTTTTCAATGTCTAATACTGTAACTAACTCTGAACCTTTTAAATTTAGATTCTTTCTATCCATTCCGTCTTTGAATTGAAGAGGCAAAATTCCCATTCCAACTAAATTAGATCTGTGAATTCTTTCAAAGCTTTCAACGATAACAACTTTTACTCCTAATAATTTTGTACCTTTGGCTGCCCAATCTCTTGATGAACCGCTACCATAAAGCTTTCCACCAAAAATAACTAGAGGTGTGCCTCTTTTTTGATATTCAGTAACCGCATCAAATATTGTCGATTCTTTTCCTTCTGGATAAATTTTTGTAAATCCACCTTCTTTGCCTTCTATCATTTCATTTTTCACTCTAATATTAGCAAAGGTTCCTCTCATCATTACTTCGTGATTTCCTCTTCTTGCTCCGTAAGAATTGTAATCTTTAGGTAAAATTTGATATTTCATAAAGTACTCACCTGTTGGGCTTTCTTTCTGAATAGATCCTGCTGGGGAAATGTGATCGGTTGTAATCGAATCTCCTAAAATCAATAAAGGTCTTGCATCTTTAATGGCCTTAAAACCTTCTGGCTCATCAGGCATGTCGTCAAAGAACGGTGGTTTTTTTACGTATGAAGAAGCTTCATCCCAAGCGTAAATGCTAGTTGCTTCAGTTTTGATTGCTTGCCACTCCTTTGGTCCTTCAGAAACATTGGAATATCTATTGATAAACATTTCTGCATTTAAAGAAGTTTCTAAAGTGTCTTGAATTTCTTTGTTGCTTGGCCAAATATCTTTCAAGTAAATTTCTTTTCCATCTTTATTTTTTCCTAAAGAATCTTTATAAAGATCAATTTTCATGTTTCCTGCAATTGCATAAGCAACCACTAATGGAGGTGAGGCTAAATAGTTTGCTTTCACATGGGGATTAATTCTACCTTCGAAATTTCTATTCCCCGAAAGAACTGAAACCACATACAAATCATTTTCTTTAATTGCATCAGCAATATTATCTGACAATGGTCCTGAGTTACCGATGCATGTAGTACAACCATATCCAGCCAAAAAGAATCCCAATTGATCTAAATATTTGCTCAAATCGGCTTTGTTCAAATAATCTGTCACAACTTGCGACCCTGGAGCTAAAGAAGTCTTAACCCATGGTTTTGATTGCAATCCTTGCTCGCAAGCTTTTTTAGCAAGCAAACCTGCCGCAATTAAAACATTAGGATTTGATGTGTTCGTACAAGAAGTAATGGATGCAATAACAATATCTCCATCTTGCAATGGATGATTTGCACCTTTAACTTCTGTTATTTTGAATTGATCTCTTTTAGTTGCGTCTTTAAAAACTTTTGCAAAGTTCGATGCGGACTCTGTTAGTAATACTTTGTCTTGTGGTCTTTTTGGACCAGAAATAGTCGGAACTACTGTAGACACATCTAAAGAAAGAGTGTCTGTAAAAACAATATCATCACTAGCCCACAGTCCTTGCTCTTTTGCATAAGCCTCGACTAAATCAGTTGTCTCTTTATCTCTTCCAGAAAATTTTAAGTATTTAATAGTTTCGTCATCAATTGGAAAAAATCCACAAGTCGCTCCATACTCTGGAGCCATGTTTGCAATGGTAGCTCTATCCGCCAATGTAAGATTTTTTAAACCAGAACCATAAAACTCTACAAATTTTTCAACAACTCCTTTTTCTCTTAACATTTTAACAATCGTCAAAACAAGATCAGTAGCCGTAATTCCTTCTGCCATTTTTCCAGTAACTTCAAAACCAACAACTTCTGGTATCAGCATTGAAATAGGTTGACCCAACATTCCTGCCTCAGCTTCAATTCCTCCAACACCCCATCCTAAAACAGATAGCCCGTTTACCATGGTTGTGTGACTGTCTGCCCCAACTAAAGTATCTGGGTACGCATACATAGTTCCGTTTACTTCCGAACTCCAAACAACTTTAGATAAATATTCTAAGTTAACTTGATGGCAAATTCCTGTTCCAGGAGGGATAATTCTAAAATTGTTAAATGCTTGCTGACCCCATTTTAAGAAAGAATATCTTTCTCCATTACGTTCAAATTCTCTACTTACGTTTTGAGCCAAAGCATCCTTTCCAGAGTTGTCAATTTGCACTGAGTGGTCAATAACTAGATCAACTTGAGACAAAGGGTTAATTTTTTTTGGATCTTTATTTTTTTTCTGAACTGCTTCTCTCATTGCAGCCAAATCTGCTATAGCAGGTATTCCTGTGTAATCTTGCAACAAAACTCTTGCTGGTCGGTAAGCAATTTCTGTTTCTGAGGTTTTGCTCTTCAACCAGGACTGAATGGCTTTAATCTGTTTAGTGTCTACAGTTTTGTCATCTTCATATCTAAGAAGGTTTTCTAACAAAACTTTTAATGATTTGGGAAGTTTGGAAATTCCCTCTAAACCATTTTTTTCTGCTTTTTGTAAATTGTAAAACTGATATTTTTTACCTTGAACATCCAAGGTATCTAGAGATTTATATGTATCTTTACTTTTCATGAGACATCTTGATAGTATTAAAGAAAAATATTTGCAATAATAAAATGTATCTTAATGTGCAAATCTTTTCATTCCTCCATCGACATGAAAGAGCTCCCCTGTGATATATCTTGCTATGGGAGAGCTTAAAAAAACGGCTAAACAAGCTAAATCGTCAGGTTCTCCGAAGTAACCGACCGGTATATTTTCTTTAATAAATTTTTTTCTCTCTTTAGGATCCGGATGTCTTCTTTTTAAAATTTGCTCTGTATTCAATCGACCTGGAGATATTGAGTTAATAGTTATTCCATTAGCTGCAACAACTCTTGAAAGTCCTTTTGCCCAAGCATGCACGGCTGATTTTGCCGCGTTGGCCACATTAACCTCTCTAGGTTCAACAGAGCCAGTAATATTAATGACACGACCCCACTTATTTTTTTTCATTATAGGGATTATTTTTGTTGTAAGTTTTCTTAAAGCAGTAAAGTTTAAGTTCATTCCCTCTTCCCAGAAACTTTCTGGCGCATCCCAAGTAGTTGGTCTTGAACCACCTGCGGAATTAACCAAAACATCTATAGAGGCTAATTTTTTTAATGCAAAATCTATAATTTTAGTTTCCGCATTTTTAGAAGTTACATCTATAGATAAAATAAAAACTTTTGAATTGTATTTTTTGCTTATTATTTTTTGAACTTCTTCTAGTGGTTTTTTTCTTCTAGCAACTAATACTAGATCGCATTGTTCTGCAGCCAAAAGGGTGGCGATTGCTCTACCTAGACCTTGGCTGGCTCCTGTGATAATGCATTTTTTATTTTTTAAAAGCAGGTTCATTATTCAATTAAACTTCTTTGGACGTGAACTTCTCCAGACATAATTAATCTTGCATGACGAATAGTTCCCGCAATCAAGTCAACTATTTCATCATTTTCATATTTAATTTCCAATTTAACTTTAGACACTCCTGTTGGATGCTCTATTTCAAAATTTCCATTTGGAGAATAGTCATTGTAAAATTCAGAACAAATCGTTCCTTTCGATTTTGCTGCTGCAGCTAAAGCAATGGATCCTGTAATCGCATAACCATTATGACAACTCCACGGCATAAAATATCTTGATTTAATACTTCCCTTGTCTGCTTTGGACACTAGAGCAATTTTTGGAATAACAGATTTGGTAACATCACCAAAGCCAACGCGTTTTCCTAATTCAATTCTTATTTTATTCATGTCATCAATTAATTTTTGATTTTGATTTAACTCTGTATGCGACTCATTTCCTGTAATGCCAAAATCTTTAGCTCTAAAAAAAACTACTGGCATAGCCGCATCAACAAAGCTGCACTCAATACCATTAATCTTGTCAATTTTATTTCCTGTGGGAAATAATTTTTTTGTTTTAGAGCCAATCGAATCGATAAATCTAACTTCAACTGGTGATCCTTTGTTGGGAACTCCATCAATCTTCAGATCTCCTTCGTAAGAAACTTTTTTATTGGGTGTTCTAACAAGCTCTTCTATTTTCATTCCTGTATTAACGTCTCTAATCACAACTCTTGTTGTGCCTTCTTGAGCTTCCACCAATCCTCGTTCAATTGAAAAAGGACCCACTCCCACTAGCATATTTCCGCAAGATGGATTGGTGTCTACGATTGGCTCATCAATTTTAACTTGAGCAAAATGGTAATCCACGTCAATTCCCTCTTCATTTGACTTTGAAACAATAGCAACTTTGCTTTTTACGGGATTGGCTCCACCCAGACCATCTATTTGATTTACATCAGGTGATCCCATGGCAGCTAACAAAATTTTGTCTCTTTTTTTAATATCGTCGGGTAAATCAGATTTTAAAAAATAAGGACCCTTGGACGACCCTCCGCGCATAAATAGACAAGGAATTTTAATTTGATCGCTCATTTTAATTAAAAGGCCATGGGAGTTTAACGAGGTATTGCAACAAGCCGCTTGGAAAATCCAGAGTCATATAATGAGATAAGATTAGCATAAAAAAAATTGCTGTAAACGTTAATGTTAAAATTTTACTCCAGCTTGAGTCAGTCTTCGTTTTTATTAAGCTAATAAAGAAAATCACCAAACCAATAACAAATCCAAAAAATGACACCAAAACAATTAGGCCCACTATCCATGAGAAGGCCAAAAATAAATCTTTAGTATCTACAGAGCTGTAATTTGAATTAATCGCTTTTGAAAGCCATTTTTTATTAAAAAATAAAGTGTATGTCATAGTAACAAACATAATAGCTGATATTCCCAGTGGAAACACGCCACCTAAAAAATTAAGCTGGTAAGAATCATAAAGACTAACAATAAAATAAATAAAAATAATTCCTAAAAAAAATGTTTCTAAATTAAATTTTAACAAATGAGAGATACCCACTTGAACGGTTGCTGGTTTTTCTAGCTTGGTTCTCATCCCCATATAAACGGATAGTATAGTAATTCCAAAAATAACCAGAACGCTAGTTCTTAACAAAAAACTCCATTCATATATTTGTACGGCTTGATAAAGAAAAGTTTCCAAAGTATCTGATAGCACGAAACCAATTAGCAATGCTGGTCGAGGCCAATTATAAGTTTTCATTAGTGTGCAGAAAGCACCTAATATTACTAAAGTATATAAATCAAAAATACTTCTAGTTACTTGAAATGCGGCAAAACAAATAATCATGATCATGAAGGGCGCTAATATTCCGTAAGGAATTTTGGCAATTTTTGCGACCTTTCCCGAAATAGCAAAACAAATACCTGCGCCTAGCACGTTCGCTATAGCAAGTGACCAAACCATAACGTAAGTAAATTGCAAATCTTCTTCAATTAATGCCGGACCTGGCTCTATACCCAAAAGTGTTAGACCGCCTAAAAATACTGCCATGCTTCCACTGCCAGGAATTCCAAAAAGAATTGTTGGCACCAATCCTCCTCCTTCTTTTGCGTTGTTTGCAGACTCTGGGGCTATGACTCCCCTTATATCTCCTTTGCCAAATTTACTTTTATCTTTTGAGGTTTGAACGACGTGACCATAGGCAATCCAATCCACAACACTTCCTCCAAGACCGGGCAAAATTCCAATTAATGTTCCTATTCCAGCGCATCTCAATACAATCCATTTTTCTCTAATCACGTCCTTAAGACCCTGCAACCAACCTTGTCCTAATGGTTCGTCTTTAGTTGCAATAGTTGTATTTTTTCTTAATAAATCACAAATTTCTGGAACTGCGAATGCTGCTAAACCAATAGTAACAACTTTTAATCCATCAAATAGATAATAACTACCGAGAGTCATTCTCCACTCACCAGTTGCTGGAGAACTTCCTACAGTTCCCAAAAGAAGTCCTATGCCACAAGCCAAAAAACCTTTAACAAAACTATCTCCCGATAAAACACCCACCATACTGATTCCTAAAATACCAAGCATAAATAGTTCGCTTGAACCAAAAAAAAGTATGATTGGTTTTGCAATAACTACAATCAAAGTAAGAACTATCGCTCCGAACAATCCCCCCAATAAAGAAGAGGCAAAAGCAGCACTTAAAGCTCTTGCTGCCTGCCCTTGTTTTGCCAATTGAAACCCGTCTAATACCGTTGCTTGGGAAGCGCTTGATCCAGGAATTCCCATTAATACTGAAGTAAAAGTGTCAGAAGTTGGAATAACAGCAATCAATCCAATCAACATAGCTAATGCTGAGACTGGATCCATTCCGTAAATAAAAGGTAATAAAATTGAAAATCCTACAATGCCACCTAGACCTGGAAGTATTCCAATAAAAATACCCATGGTAACTCCGAGCAACAAATATAGAAAATGCGGTCCGGAAAAAATTAAAGCAAAAGCAGATAGTAAGGATTCAAACATGGTGTTCTCTAAAATAAGACGGGACTACCAATTTTATTGGTAGCCCCTGAATTATTATTTTTTGTTACTAAAATTTAACTTGATATTTTTTAGTCAAGTGACCTTTAATCCATTCCTTAGATTTTGGATCAATTGTAAATGCTGCTTTGGCTGCTGCTTGCGCATCAGGTCCAGCTGCTGCTGCGTAAGAGCCTAAAAATTTATTAGAAGTTTTTTTAAACTCTTCGGAAGCATGCACTTTATCAAAAGCATCACCGTAAATTTTTACGATTTCAGCTGAAGTTCCTTCTGGAAGGTAAACCATTTTCTGGCCACCAAATCCTGAAGCAAAAAAAGTTTTCCAAACATTCCAAGCTACACCGCCCGGTTTTTTTCCGTGAACTTGTTGATAATATTCTGGAAAAGATGGCAACTCTGGAAAAGTTGGGTCTCTTGTAATATTCCCAGTTTTAGCATCAAGCGCTCCCCATGAAAACATTGGAGCTGCTTTACCTTCTTTAACTAAAGTGCTTTTAACTTTTAAGTAAGCTGAAGAAGTTTGATAATCAATTGTCATCTCTCCTCTTTCAAATGCTACTCTTGCTGGTCCTCTACCTTTGTATCCAAATACTGGATCCACTTGTAGTCCCAACATATCAAATCCAAGCAAAGCAATTAAATCTAAAGAAGTGGCTCCTTGAGAACCATACTTTAATTTTTTTCCTTGAAGTTTTTTAAAGTCTTTTGCTGATGCATAACCTTTTGAAGTAGACACATAAACCACTCCACCAGTTGCTGACGCTAGAACAGTCGGCCACTTAGTAGGGTTATATTTAACTCTTTTGTCATCTAGTAAAAAAGGAAACTTGGAAGATCCTGAATCACCAAGAATAGTAAATCCATCTCCATTTTTCATTTGAGCAAATTGATTAGAACATACTGTTCCACTTCCACCTGGACAATTTTTTACAACAACTACTGGATTACCTGGCAATGCCTTTGATAACATTGGAGCATAATACCTTGCCCACTTATCAGATCCTCCTCCAGCACTGAATGGAATTAACCATTCAACCGTTTTTCCGCTAAAGTCTACAGCAAATGAGCTCGACATTGACATCATCAATGCAGCTATCATCGCTAAAAATTTTTTAAACATTATTTTCCCCTTGTTAGTTAATATTAGAATACGCATTAAACATTAAAAAACTTTTATTGTAAAATAAAATTATAGGCTTTTTATCAATAGTTTTTCTTTAAAATATTATTTTTTACCCATGTTAAAATAAAATCTGCCACAATGTGATTATTAGATTCTAACATCATCATATGTCCGTTACCTTTTATTTCGTAATCTTGTAATCTAAAAAAGTCATGTTGCACTCCAGCTTGTTTTAAAAAATTACTAGTGCCGTGATCATAAGGTGCGTGGTAAGAGGCCTCTGCAGATAAAATTAAGACCGGAACTTTTTTTAGATTGGTCAATTGTCTAGCAGGCTCTTTTTGCAAATAACATTGAACCAGCTCTTGTTCTGTCTGCTCTCTATCCAACTCCGCAACCAAATATTCGCTCTCGAGAAGAGGCGGATCAAAAGTCAAAGGAAAGTAAGTAATACCTCCTGGCCTATCTGATTTTGAACTCGTGACATACCAGTCTTTATCACCTTCTCTTTTTTGATTAGTTTTTGAACTTTTTAAATGAGAAGGCGCATGCCCTCCATAAGCTACATTAAAAAATGGCGGTCCATTTGGTTCTACCGCGATCAAGCCAAATACTTTATCGGGCCTAACATCTCCCGCTAACCAGCAAAAAGGACCCCCTTGACTGTGACCTAAAACAAAAGCTGGTCCTACTTGATCTAACAAGTCTGCTAAGGCAACTCTCGACATCTTTTCAATTTCAATTCTATCTTCCATCGTATTTACTTGTGATGCCATATATTGATTGAATATTTTATTTCCTCTTTTTCCATCTTCTGGCCATTGTGAATGCAACTTAGATTGAGGCCAGTTTCCAAGATCCTTCATAGAAGTAAATCTTCTTTCACAATCGTCCATGTCTAATTCTCTATCAATATACTCTCCGTATAATGTGGAAGAATAACCTGACCTTCCTCTTCCTGGTTGATCCACAACAAACACTTCAAATCCTGCAAGTAAAAAATCATGAGCCCACCCTCTTCTTCCATCGGGCGTGCTTAAAAATCCAACTCCTGTTTGTCCGCCTCCATGAATAAGAATAATTTTATGATTGTTTTTGTAGTTTGCTGGAGTGAATTGCTCCACATACATAGTGCCTTTGATAACTTCCTTGTTATCAATCATCGTTTTTATTCCACCCACAAAAAAACATTTGTGATCCTTGAGGTTAATTTCTTTTGTATCGGTTGGGTGAATATTGGACAAAAAATTAATGAATTCTCTTAGTAACACCGCCACGTTCGCCAGTGTTTAATTGATTGGCAAACTCTGGGGCCATGGGTCTTGGTTGAGGAGCATTTAACCAAACACGATACAACAATCTCTTTTTTTCTGGATCCTCGTGATCAACTACTTTTGTTCGCGTGTGATAAGTCACTCTATTGTTTAAAATTTGTATATCACCCTCTTCCAGCATCATTTTTAAATGAAACTCGTCCTTCTCTGTTAATGACTGAAGATACTCTATGGCTTCCTTACTTAAAGCGTCCAATTCACCTGAATGCCTTTCTGCCCCAAGCTCTATTTGTCCTTTGTTAAATCTAGAACACATCTTTCCTTGAAAAAAACTAAATACTGGAATGGGATGCGCGCTCAATTCCTTTTCTGATTTTCCTTTACCAATAAGGTCAATATAAAATCCTTTGCACAAAGGTTCTAGATATTCTGGTTTGTTTTTTAAAATATTGTTATAAAGAGCAAGAGCGCTAATCACTCCGCTCTCGCCACCTTCTTCTGCTCTTTTAACGCAAAGCAAAGCAACATGATCGCAACTATCTGTATGTGCATCAATTTTTGCAGTAGTTCTGTGCAATCGAATTCCTTGTCTGTACGGATTGTCTCCAACATTTTTATCTCCGTAATCCTTTACTCCACTCATTAACTCACCCATTGAATTTTGCGGAATACCTGTGCCCATGTAACTGCAAATCCCCCAATACATAGTTTGTAAGGTCAACTCGTCGTATTTTTTTGGGTCTAAGCCTCTAAGTCTAATAAAACCACGGCCATTTTGCAAAACATCTAGCTGCTGATCTAATGTTTCTGCCAAGCTATCTAAAATAAAGTCTTTTTTTGAAAAAGAAGTTGGTGCTAATTTTTGATCGATAATTTTTTTGGCTGCTAATTCCAATTCTAAGATTTGCTTTTCATTAAAAGTGTAAGTCCATTCATTTTCATTTTTGAAATCCGAAACTTTCCAAACACAGGGCTCTAAAATAAGATTTTTTAATATTTCCATATTGTCGAATTAAATTATTTCAAATTTTCAATTAATTTCATAGTAAATTCAGTAGTAGATAATGTTCCGCCAATGTCGGGCGTTCTTGTTTCTGGGTTAATAACCATTTTGTCTATCGCTTTTTCAATTAGATCGGCCACTTCTTTTAACTGACTATTGTTATTTTTTTTACCTAGCCAATCCAACATCATCGCTGCTGAACCAATTGCTGACACAGGGTTTGCAATGTTTTTTCCCGCAATGTCTGGGGCTGAACCATGTTGGGCCTGTGCAATACAAAAATCGCTACCTGCATTAATCGATTCTGCAAGGCCAAGACCTCCTGCAATTTCAGATGTTGCATCTGACAGATTGTCTCCAAATAAGTTCGTAGTTAAAATGACATCAAATACCGAAGGGTCTCTTATAATTAATGCAGACATAGAATCTACAATTTGCTCTTTATATTCAACTTCTGGGTATTTCTTAGATACTTCTCTCGCACACTCTAGAAAGAGACCATCACTATATCTTAAGACATTTGCCTTATGAACGGCGACTAATTTTTTTCTTCTTTCTTGAGCATATTGAAATCCGCTTTCTGCAATCCGCATGGATCCTTTTCTGGTAATATTTCTGATTGATATGGCAACATCCTTGGTTGGCATAAGCTCTCCAACTCCCAGATACATATTGCGATCAGAATAAAAGCCTTCTGTATTTTCCCTCATAACAAGACAATCTATTCCCATGGGAAATCTAGTTGATTTTCCGAGTCTATTTCTAGCCGGACGAACATTGGCATAAAGATCAAAATGTTTTCTGATAACTCCAGAAGGATTTAAGCCTCCTTCATTTGTTGGTGGATAGTCATTGTGCGAACATGGCCCGAGTATAATGCCGTCGCATTCTTCACCAATTTTTAAAACTTCGTTTCTAATAGTTGTTTTATATTTTTTTAAAGAAGCAAAACCAACATCGTCAAATACAAGATCTACTTTTAAATCAAAAATAGCTAACGCTGCTTTTAAAACTGCAATAGAAGACACTGTTGTTTCGGGACCTATTCCATCTCCTTCTAATACTAAAAATTTAAGATTATTCATTTTCAACAATGCTATATATAACAATTAAAATTAATTCAAAGAAGATGTTACGTATCAAACCAGTTATATTTAAAGAAAAAACCATTCAATCTATAAAAAGATTTGGAACAGTAATTACTAAGGTCTTTATTAATAAGAACTCTGGCTCCAAGTCTATGATCAGTGGAACAACCCTGATTCCTAAAAATAAATCAATTAATTTACACTACCATAACTGTGAAGAGGCTGTATTCGTTATTAAAGGGACTGCGTTAGCTGAAATAAATAAAAAAAAATATATTCTTAAACAAGGCGAGGTATGTTGGATCCCGGCAAAGGTTGCACATAGATTTATAAATAACAAAAAAGAAAATTTAAAAATATATTGGACATATGCAAACGCAAATGCGACACGTACAGACGTTGCGACTAGAAAAACGCACAAGATATTAAATGAACATAAAAAAAAATAAAATAACTCACAGAATCAAAGAAGCTACTTTGCAAAAATTTATTTCTGCAATTTTTCAAAAATGCAAATTATCCAAAAAAGATGCGGACATAGTTTCCAATGGCTTAGTACGCGCAGACATGAGGGGTGTCTGGTCGCATGGTGTGGTTAGAACATCAGTGTACTGCAATAGAATTCTAAAAAAAGCAGCTAACCCAAAACCAAATATAAAATTTAAAAATATTCAAAAAAATATTTTTCACGTGGATGGAAATAATGGAATTGGCTTTGTTACATCTCACTTATCTATGGAAAAGTGTATTGCCGCTGCTAAAAAATATGGCGTAGGTATTGCGGGAATTTATAATAGCAATCACTTTGGTATGGCTGCAAATTATTTAGAACAAGCAACTAGAAATGATTGTATCGCTTGGGTGTTTACTAATGCATCTAAAGCTTTGCCTCCACATGGTGCTATGGCTCCTCACTTTGGAACTAGCCCGTTTGCATTTGGATCTCCGACTAATAATAGAGACAATCCTTTTATTCTAGATATGGCTTCATCATCTGTAGCTAGGGGTAAATTAAAATTTGCAGCACAAAGAGGAGAAAAAATACCATTTGGCCTAGCTTTGGATAAGTTTGGAAAACCAACCAATGATGGTTCCAAAGCATTTGAGGGAATTATGTTGCCTTTTGGTGGAATGAAAGGAGCTGGAATTTCTTGGATGATGGATATTATTGCTGGAATTTTTACTGGCGCCAATCATAGTGGTGAAGTGAAAAATGCTATTAATGATTTTTCTGGTCCTGCAAACGTTGGTCATTTTATGGTTTGTCTAAAAGCAGATTTGTTTCAAAATAAAAAAAGTTTTGTAAAAAAAATGCAATATGGAATAACAAAGGTAAGAAAGCTAAAACGGGCTAAAAACTTTAAAGAAATACTTTACCCAGGAGAGCCTGAGTACAAAAAATACCTTCTCAATAAGAAACAGGGCTTGTCTTTAACTTACGATATAGTCGAAGATTTAAATAAATTAAGCAAACAGTTTAAAATCAAATCGCCTTTTAGTGCTTAGCTGCGAATTTTCCTGCAAGTTTTCCAAATACGGCACCTGAAGTTAGTCCACTTCCGCCAGGGTAATTAAAGTAAAAAATTCCTCCAACCATTTCACCCGCTGCGTATAAACCCCTGATAGGCTTCATTACCTTGTTCAATACCTGTCCTTTGTTGTTAATTCTCAAGCCACCAAAAGTAAAAGTAATTCCGCAGGTTACTCCGTAAGCGTAGTAAGGAGCTTTATCTATTTTATTTGCCCAATTGGTTTTGTTTACTTTCAGGCCTTTGGTACATCTTCCATCTTTAATGGTCGGATCAAACTTTACTTTTTCGTCAATAGAGTTGTTATATTCCGTAATAGTTTCTAAAGCCTTTTGACTGTTAACACCTGCTAATTTTTTAACTAGCTCTTCAAGAGTATTTGCCTTAACCATGGTTGCAGATTTAACATCGTACTCGCTATACAACATGGGTCTAACTTTTTTATCAAATATTTGCCACGCCAATTGATTGGGTTGCTTAATTACTTCTTTGCCAAATTTTGCATACGTATAATTTCTAAAATCTTCTCCCTCATCAACAAATCGTTCGCCATTAGCGTTCAAAACAATTCCCCATGGATAACTAATTTTTCTGTACTTGTTACTAATTTTTAAATCGCTGTATTCCGGTCCGTTTAAATCATGGAACACTGCATGACAACCTGACCAATTTCCAAATGCAGAAGCTCCAATTTTAAAAGCCATGTTTAGGCCGTCTCCAGTATTGTGTTTAGTTCCTCTTACTTTTGCCATATCCCAACCAGGCCCCAAATATCTTGTTCGCATTTCTGGATTTGATTCAAATCCACCGCAAGCTAGCACTACCGATTTTGCATAAATTTTTTCCATTTTATTTTTATTTAAAACCTCAACGCCCACAACTGTATTGTCCTCATAGATTAGATCCACAGCAGCTGTATCGTATTGAATTTTGATTTTGTGTTTTTCAACAATTTTTAATAAAGAATCTACTAAGGTTTCACCTTGGCCCTTAACCTCCAAAGTTAAACCACCCCAATATTTCATTTTACCTCCAACCACGAAAGACTGTCTTCCTTCAATGGGTGTGAATTTAAGACCCTTTTGGCTTAACCAATGAACTGTCTCAAAGCTATTTCCTGTTAAAATTTTTGATAAAGATTTGTCTGTCTTGCCATTTGTAACTTTTTGCATATCTTTCAAAAAATCGTTTACCATATACTTCCCGTAATCGATGCTATTTGAATTTTTTAGTGTAGGAATAATTTTTTTTAAATCAGAGTAACCATTATAAGCAAATCGAAAAGCACCATTAGTATACCTGCTATTTCCTCCTCTTTCTTTTTTAGAAGCTTTTTCTATAACAAAAATTTTTTTAGCTCCATTGTCAGATGCTGACAAAGCAGCAGATAATGCTGCGTTACCTGTTCCAACTACCACTACATCGTAAGTATTTTTCATAATTGTGATGTATTTAGTATATTATTTTTAGTAAAAAACCATATGGAAAATAAAACAAACAAAGATTGGATGAAAGTTTTAGATCCTGAGCAATTCATGATTATGAGAGAAGAAGGAACGGAAAGAGTTGGTAGTAGCGATCTCAATAGTGAAAAAAGAAAAGGTTTTTATTATTGTGCTGGTTGCGAATCAAAACTTTTTAGCTCGGATATGAAATATGATAGCGGAAGTGGTTGGCCTTCTTTTTTTAAAAGTTATCCTAATGTTTTTGAAACTAAAACTGATCATTTGCTTGGCTACGCAAGAACAGAATATCATTGTGCTCACTGTGATGGACATCACGGACATATTTTTGATGATGGTCCGGAACCTACGGGAAAAAGATACTGCAATAATGGTAAAGCATTAAAATTTAAGGAAGAAAAATAAATCATGAGCAAAGAATTTAGGAATATAAGTAAGGTTGGGTACATGCTGCACAATGGTGGCTTAGAATTTAAAAAAATTTCTGACAGCGAATACGAATACAGAACTACTTTGAAAGATTTTCATATGAATGCTGCTGGAGTTACGCATGGTGGATATATTATGTCGGTTCTGGATTCTGGGATGGGAACTGCCGCGCACCAGGTAATAGATGGTGTTGCTGTAACAATTACTCTTGATATAAAATTTATTGCTGGGTCTAAGCCTGGAGATGAAATTATTGGTTTTGCTAAAATTAAAAAGCAAACAAGATCTCTTATTTTTATGCAAGGAGAGCTAACCTCTTCTGGAAAAACTTTAGCAACCGCTGAAGGTATTTGGAAAATTCTTTAGTTAAATGAAAAAAAATAATACTACGGAAATCCTTTCTGAATTTGCTGCAGATTTAACTTTTGAAAATATTCCTAAAAAAGTCTTAGAGCATATTAATCTTCTCTTTTTAGATGGAGTAGGCTGTTGCATACATGGAAATACTTTACCCTGGACTAAAAAATTAATGGAGGTTGTAGTAAACAATACGGATAAGCAGGAATGCACTATAATTGGGACCAATATAAAAACTTCCGTGTTAAATGCTGTTTTAGTAAATTCTACTGCAGGACATGGGTTTGAGGCGGATGATATTCACCGGGAATCTATTCTACACCCCAATTCTATTGTAGTTCCCGTTTCTATTAATGTTTCTGAAAAAATTAAAAACATCAATGGCAAAAAATTTTTAACTGCCGTTATAGCTGGATACGAAGTAGCGACACGAGTAGGCTCGGCTGCAGGAACTGACCTTTTGTTAAGAGGTTTTCATCCTCAAGGTACACATGGAACAATTGCTTCTGCCGTTACTGCTGCAAAATTAATGGATTTAAATAAAAACCAAATTTTACATGCGATAGGAATTGCCGGATCTTTAGGAGCTGGCTTAATGGCAGCTCAAGAGGGAGCTATGGTCAAAAGACTGCACTCTGGTCGAGCTGCAGAAGCGGGGGTATTAGCTGCTGAACTTGCTGCAAAAGAATTTACCGGAATAACAAATATCATTGAAGCTGAGTATGGAGGATTTTTATCAAGCTTTTCTGGTAAAAATAATTTTTCTAGATCTATAGACAAATTAGGTGACGTATGGGAATGCCAAAATACAGGCATCAAACCGTATACGTCTGTAACTAGTATTCATGCGGCTCTAGATTGCCTCAAAGCAATTATGAAAGATAATAAAATTTCATCTAATGACATAAAAGAAATCAAAGCTAAAATCAGTCACCCAACTTATGTTCATTGTGCTTGGCCATATGAAAATCAAAGTGTGACCTCGGCTCAAATGAATATCTATTATGGACTAGCGTTAATCGCTCTTGAGGGTGAGCTCTTTGTTGATCAATTTAGTGCTGACAAAATATCAAATCCAAAAATATTAGACTACATGAAAAAAATAAATGCCGAGGTAGATCCGGAAATTGAAAGTCTTGGTCAAGAATTTAGACACATGGCTAAAATTGAAGTTATCACTAATGATAACAAAAAATTTACGCATGTGGAAAAATTTAGGAAAGGGTCTCCTGAAAATCCTGTACCTAAAAATGAAATTGTAACAAAATTTAAAAGTTTAGCTAAATTTGCTTACGATCAAAAAAAAATAGATAATCTTCAAGAAAAAATAGAAAAAATTGAAAACTTAAATAGCGTCGATAATTTTTTTAATTAAAAATTAACTTAAAACGCGTATTGGTGCGCCGTCAATAAAAGCTTGTAGGTCTTCTGCCATTTCAGAATAAAATTTTATATAATTTTCTTGAGTAACATAACCAATATGTGGTGTTAAAAAAGCATTTGGCAAAAATCTTAGTTTATGATCTTCAGGCAGAGGTTCCTTTTCATAAACATCTATACCAGCCCCTGCTATTTTTTCTTCTTGCAGTGCTCTAACCAAATCCTCTTCATTAATAATCGGTCCTCTTGAAGTGTTAATTAAGAAGGCAGTTTTTTTCATCTTACATATGTCTTCATATTTCAGAAGGTTTTTGCTTCTCTCACTTAATACATAATGGATAGTAATAAAGTCTGATTGCTCTAAAAGCTCTTCTTTAGTTAATGCAAACACGCCATTTTCAGTTGCATGGGCAATTTTTAAATTTTCACTCCAAGCTACAACATTCATTTCAAATGCTTTAGCTATTTTTGCAATCTGACATCCTAATTTTCCAAGTCCAATAATTCCTAAAGTCTTTCCTTTTAGCTCAACACCAACTGTTGTTTGCCAATAGCCTTGGTACATGTTTTCAGATTCTTGTCTTAAATTTCTCGCGAGGTTTAAAAGAATGCCCCAAGTCAGTTCTGCTGTAGGATTTTTGTTACCATCCGTTCCCGAGACAACAATTCCTTTTTTTTTGGCATGTTCGAAATCAATAGCTAGATTTCTCATGCCGCTTGTTGCGATAAATTTTAAATTTGGACAACCGTCAATTAATTTTTTGGTAATTGGAGTACGCTCTCTCATAATCAAAAGAGCTTCAAACTCTTTTAAATTTTCGATCGCATTAGCCTCATCTTCAAATGCTTCGCGAAATACTTTCACGTCACAAGTTTGATTTAGCTTACTCCAATCAGCAAATTCTTGTGCAACGCCTTGATAGTCGTCAAGTATTGCAACTTTCATAATTATTTAGATAGCAGTTTGCTTAATTTAGAAATGTCTTTCAACTTTTCTAAATTTCTAACTGTTTCAATAATTGCTTTTGATTTAGCGATTGGCCATTTTGCAAACTCAGCACATCCCATAAACTTATCAGCTACTTCTTCATAGCTCATAGGAATCATTGGGCTACCTTTTCCAAAATCACCTCTACCAGATATTTTTTTACCATTTTTTAAATAAATATCGATAACAGTAGTCATTTTGTCATAACCAGCTTTCTCAGCAATAGCACTCTTGTAGAAATTTACTTTTCTCAACATTGTTTGAACATCAGGTCTGTTAACTTGCTTGTCTTGATATTCAGGAATGTAAGCTCTTCTTCTTACCAATAAAACAGCCATAGAGTATTCCATGCTAAATTTAGCTTGGAATTCATTAGTGGGTCTATGATGAATTAATGCATTCTGCATATTATGACTAGTTCCAACATCTACTTTAACAACATCTTGTGGTTTAATGTCATGTTGTAAAATCAACTCTAACATTTTAGTCATCCCTGGATGCGTTAACGACCCACATGGATGAGGCTTAATAGAAATTCCTGGTTTGTCAAACGTCCAAGGCTTGCCAAGTTTATTTTTGATAGAATTTAAATCATATCCTCCACCATGAGCTTGGAAAAATCCTCTTGGAGATTCTAAAATTTTATCTGTTGATGACCAACCTAGTTTAACTAAATCACAAGCGATTACTCCGCTCTCTGCTGCTCTACCCGCATGCAAAGGTTTAGTCATAGTTCCAAAGTTTTCTCTTAAGCCAGCACTCATAGAAGCTGCAATAGCAAGACTTCCTTGAATTTGCTCCACTTTGTATCCACGAATTTTTGCTGCAGCTGATGCGGAAGCTAAAGTTCCACAAGTCGCTGTTGAGTGAAAACCATGCTGATAATGTCTTGGTGACATTGCTTCTGAAACTTTACATTCAACATCAACGCCTACCAGGTAGGCATGTAAAAAATCTTTTCCACTAATTTTGTTAATTTCTGCTTCTGCAAATGCGCTTGGCAAACAAGGTGCTGTTGGATGAGTTAATAATCCATAAACCCTATCTTTACCTACGGCTAATTGAGTATCATCATAATCATCCGAATGAATTCCCGTTCCATTTGCCAAAGCTGCAAAGCTTGAAGTAACTTTCATTTTTGAACCGATAACAGTCGCTTTACCTTTTGCTGAATTTTGTTTGATATGTTTAAACAAGTATTCACCTGTTCTTGCTACTGATCCAGCAATTGCCAAACCAAAACCATCTAAAATATGTTTTTTTCCAAGCTCAATAACTTTTTTTGGAATTGAATTGTATTTGTTGTTATGAACAAATTCCGCTACTTCCTTAGTTAGTCCCTTGCCTCTTTCTGAGTGAATGTTTGGTGTAAATGCTTTTGCCATTAGTAAAGATCCCCTTTTTGTTTAAATAATTTGTTTAATATAAGAAAATCTTTATTGACCAAAATAAATATAGATTGTCAATAAATTTTATATTATAAAATTATGTTTCACATTGCAAAACTATGAATTCTGGAATTAAAGTTGTTGATAAAGCCTTTCAAGTTCTAAATACTTTTAGCGCGGCTAAAAAAAATATAAGTCTTAAAGAACTTGCTCAAATCACTCAGCAAAATAAATCAACTCTGATTAGAATATGCAAATCTTTGATCAAGCATGACTTTTTAATGAAAAATTCAGCATCTGGGAATTATCAGTTAGGTCCTGGCAGTTGGAAAATGGGTCAAATTTATAACGCCAACTTTAATATTGGACGAGAAATTAAAGAAATATTACAAGAACTTTGTAATGAAACTGGCCAATCTGCTGGGTACTGGATACGCTCAGGAGATATAAGAGTTTGCTTATATAGAGTTAATAGCATCGAATCTGAGCTGGCTCATCATTTAGTTGAAGGATCAACTTTTCCACTAATAAGCGCTACAGGAAAAATTTTATTAGCTTTTGGAGACAATAACAAGCAACTAATGGATGATATAAATAAAAAAGGCTACGCTTTTACTAGCGATGAAAGATTAGAAAACTTAGCAAGTGTTGCTGTACCAGTATTTAATTCTAGAAATGAATTTCAGGCTTCGCTGAACGTATCTGGTTGGAAACAATTTTTTACTACAAAAACTCGTCTTCGATTTGCAAAAGTTTTAAAAGATAAGCAAATTGTATTAAAAAAACTACTGCCCTAGAAAACATAAAGATAGAATATTATAAAAATTTGCAATAATAAACATAACTTGAACAAAATATCAAAAAACTCTTATTCGTTATTTAAAAAAGCTATTTCTGAAAAAAAGCTTTTTTTAACTCCAGGATGCCAAGATCCATTAAGTGCAAAACTAATCGAAAAACAAAAATTCAATTTTATTTTTATTGGGGGATTTGCGGTATCTTCAAGTCAATATGGATTTCCGGATGCGGGACTAATTACATTAACTGAATTGGTTGATTCAACTAGAAGAATTCAGCAGGCAACCAAGTTGCCTTGCATAGTTGATGCGGATACTGGCTTTGGTGGAATTATTAATATTTTTAGAACCGTTAGGGATTTGGCTGAGACTGGTGCAGCTGCTCTGATCATTGAAGATCAGGAGTTTCCCAAAAAATGCGCCTTAACTGAAAAAGTTAAAATTCTTAACTTTAAAGATTCTTGCGAACGAATTAAAGCTGCCGTCAAAGCTTCAAAAGCAAACAATAAAAGGGATATCGGCATTATTGCTAGAACAGATGCATTTCCCGTTTTGGGTATTAAAAAAACAGTTGAGAGAATAAAAAAATTCAATTCTCTTGGAGCGGATGCAATTTTTGTTACTGGAATAGATACAAAAAAAGATTTGAAACAAATAAGCAAATATAAAAAATTTAATCTTATTTTAAATATTACTCAGAACGTTGAGTTTACCATTAAAGATGTGAGAGCTTCGGGGATTAAATTTGCTATATATTCACAAAGTATTTTGAACGGATACATAGACACAACCAACAAAATTTTACAAACAATCAAAAAAGAAAATATTCCTGTATCTAAAAATTTATCCAACGATACTTTGAAATTATTAGATTTTGACAAGATTCTAACCATTGAAAAAAACAATTAATGAAAAGATATATCGAAGCTTTCAAGTCTAGCTACAAAAGTATTTTAATAGGGGTTATCGGAGGTTATGTTGCTAGCTATACAAAGCTTCCCCTGCCTTGGTTATTAGGTTCTTTGTTAGCTAATTTGGTTTTTTCATTTTCAAAATACAAAATAACATTTGATAAAATATTATTTCTTCCTCTTTTATTGGTGATCGGTGTTATCCTTGCTGGAAATTTTAACATTTCTCTTCTTTACAAAATTCATTTGTGGATTTTTTCTTCTATTGCGATGATCATTTGCACCATCATTGGAACATTTTTTGTTGCATATTATTTTCATAAAGTTTGCAAATTTGATAAAATGGTAGCAACTCTTGCGGCATTACCTGGAGCTTTTGTTGTTATAGCTTCGGCTTTACAAACGATCACTAGCAATAAAGTAAAGCAAGGCCAGGTTATTATTCCTCAAGCTACGAGGGTCTTATTTATAGTCTTGATGGTTCCGGTGATTTTTGTAACACAGATTGGCTATAATGATGTCAAAATAGAACAGACTCACTACACTTATGATCTTAGATATTTTCTCGAGTTAATTTTTCTACTGGGAATCTCTCATGCTCTATCTTTAGTTTTTGATAGATTCAAAATTCCATCAGCACCTATATTAGCAGCTATGATTGCTGCTGGAGTTTTTTACACTTTGGAAATAACAACAGCAAAATTTCCATCTATTTTTATTATTATAGCTTTTATTTTACTAGGGTCCGCACTTGGAAGCAGGTTGAATGGCTTGGGTGCTAAGCAAATTTTATATTATAGTTTTCATGGCTTAATAATTTCTGCTTTTCTTTTAGCTCTTGCTGCGCTTTTTGCTTATATGCTGCAAATCTGGTTTGGTTTTGAATTTATGTCAGCCTTTTTAAGTTTTGCTCCTGGAGGTCTTCATGAAATGGTGATTATAAGCGCTGCTTATCAAATAGATCCTCTCTTTGTGTCCTATCACCACTTCTTAAGAGTGTTTTTTATAATTTTATGCATACCTTTTATTGTGAAATTTTTTAAAAAATAAAAGTTATTTTTTCACTACCAAACCTTAAGAATAAAAAAAACCACGTTGCCTGAGCAACTCTCTAGACATATTAGGACTTGGCTGGAATGCTCTTCTTCCATGAAGAAGAAAATGATTATTAGAAAAAATTGAATATCCAGGTGGCAACTTAAAAGCGATATGATTGACACTATTTTCTAACGAATTCGATAATTTATTTAAAAACAAACCTTGCTCTAAAGAAGTTGGTTCTGGAAATTGATCGATATAAGAAATAATGGGTCTACCCTCTTTATCTTGTGAAAAAACAGGATGCTCAATTTTGTAATCAATATTTTTACTTTTTGGTGAACCCCAGACGAAATTTTCTTTAGCGATTGGATCTTTCATAAACACCTCGAGATCTTCCCAATCATCTAAATGAAGCAAAACACTTTCTCCACCATTGACATTTTCTTCCTTCATCTTCATCATGAGCAACCAATCTGTTTTTTCTTGAACATACGTTCCGTCTGTATGTAGGTCTAATTTTTTATAAGCTTTACGCAAATATGAATCGCTATTGTCCGTGTGCTTTACTTCAAATCGTGCGTAAAACTTTCCTGCCATAGCATCAAAATTAGGTGTGCCGACTAGATGAGTTAAAGCTGTTGATAATTTAACTAAAAAATCTGTATCATATTTTTCTCTATCCATGTGTTCTGGACCAATAATAAAAGCACCCTGATTACGATCTTGAAGTGTTGTGTTAATGACATCTTTAATTTTTTCTTCAAATACTTTGTTAAATAGATCAGAAATATAAAAACGCAAAAATGGCTTGTACTCGATATCTAGTAATTCATTTTGATCGAACAACTCTTTCACTTTGTCCAAATAATCATTGTTAATTTTAATATCCAGCAATCTCTTGCTGGCTGGATGAGTATGAATATGCAAACCGCTAATCGAATTCATTTAAATATAAAAATTAATAATTACAAAAGTCATTGTGCTTACAAAAACAGATAATAGCACATTTTTTTTAAACAGAAAATAAATCGCAATCGCAACAGCTGTAGCAAACAATCTACTAGAAGATGATGTTTCTGCCAAAAGTCCTGCAGGAAATAAAATAATTTTAGCAATAACAGCAGAGATAATCCCTATAGAAATGCATTTAATCCACTGAAAGACAGAGCTATCGACAGATAGATTCTTGGCACTAAAGATACCAAATGCCCTGCAAAAATAAGTAGCTGCACTTGCTAAAATAATAGAAAGATAAATAAAATTAGTTGTCATAGGTCTCTTTTTTAAAAATAAAAAAACCAACTGTTCCTGCTACCAATCCTGCAATTAGAACCGACCAATCAGGTATATAATGAAACAGGGTAACACTTAAAATAGCCCCGACGATAATTGAAAATATTAATTTCTTTCCCTTAAGATTGCTTAAGGTCATGATTAAAAAATAAATAGGATTAATAAAGACAAATCCAACTAGAGTTTCGTGCGAAACCAAATAGGAAACCAGATACCCAGATACAGTACAAACTACAGAGGTCATCCACAAAAAACCTCCTAGTCCTAAAAAATAATCAAATTTATCTTCCTGTTGTAATTTTTTATGAACCGAAATCATATTAAACCAAGCAGTAACAGCAATGATATGTGCTAAAAAATAATATTTCCATTTTGGATAATATGGATGACGAATAATAGGTATTAAATTAACAGTCATTGGATACAATCTTGCGTTTGTTAATAAAACAGCCAAAAAAACGTTAAGAAGTGTACCGCCAGCAACAATAGTCTCTGCCATTACAAATTGGCCTGGAAGTGCGAAAGTAAAAAGAGTCGAAGATAAGCTTTGAACCAAATTAAATCCAGAGCTCTTAAGATACGCTCCAAAAGCAAACATGCTAGTGCCAAGTCCAATCGCTGGAACTCCAAATGCATGACGGATGCCCTTATGAAAACTTAAAGATGAAAACATTTTTTATTATGTAACTGAGCAAGAGCCATTTAGCTATCGTAATTTTATTTAGTTAATATAATAGGCGCCTGTTTCCCCATCAATGTATCCGGTAAGAATGTTGAAATAATAGGCACGTAAGTAATCAAGATTAAGAAAGCAACTAAAACGCCAAGCCAAGGTAATGCTGCTTTTAAAACAGAGTACACAGGCATGCCAGTGATTCCACTGGTGACAAACAAATTGAGACCGACTGGTGGTGTGACCATTCCTATCTCCATATTTACAACCATAATGATTCCTAGATGGATTGGATCAATTCCTAGATTAATTGCGATGGGAAAAAAAATAGGAGCTAAAATTAACAGAATAGCGGTTGGCTCCATAAAGTTTCCAGCAATCAAAAGAATAATATTTACAATAAATAAAAAGTAGAACGGTGTTAATCCATAGCTAATAATTTGCTCAGAAATTATTTGGGGAATTCTTTCGGTTGTAAGAACATGCGCAAACAAAAGAGCATTAGCTATAATAAACATGAGCATCACAATTGTTTTGGATGAATCTACAAATATTTTAGGTAGATCTTTAAGCCCAATATCTTTGTAAATATAAACAGAAACGAGAATGGCATAAACTGCAGCTACGGCTGCAGCTTCAGTTGGAGTAAAAACTCCTCCATAAATTCCGCCAAGAATAATAATTAAAAGTATAAAACCCCATATAGCATCTTTGGCACTATCAAATAACTCTTTGGTAGAAGCTTTTGGTGCTGGCTGAAGATTGGTCATTCTTGCCCGCACATAAATTGCAACGCTTAAAGATATGGAGAGAATTAAAGCTGGTATCATTCCTGCTAAAAATATTCTTCCAACAGATTGTTCTGTAACGGAACAATACACAACCATCACAATAGAAGGTGGCATTAATATACCTAGAGTTCCTGCATTACACATAACTCCTGCAGCAAATTTTTGTGTGTATCCAGCTTTCATCATTCCAGCAATCATAATAGATCCTACAGCAACAACGGTTGCTGGTGAGGAACCAGACACTGCTGCAAAAAAAGTACACGCTAATACGGCTGCGATGGCTAAACCTCCTCGAATATGACCAACGCAAGCAATTGCAAATCGAACTAGCCTCTTCGCAACTCCTCCTGTCGACATAATGGATCCTCCTAAAATAAAGAAAGGTATGGCCATCAACGTATAATGTTCCGAAGTTTCAAATAGTTTTAAAGACATGGAAGCTAATGAATCCGTGCTAAATAACATGATGGTAATAAGGCTTGAAAAACCTAAAGCAAAGGCAATAGGCACTCCTATGAATAAACAGCCAAATAATAAAGACATTAGACAAATTGTACTCATTATTTTGTTTCCTCGTCTTTAAAATTATATTTATTCAAAATATCTTTTGCTTCATCAAGTAGATTAAAGCTGCTCTGTCTTCCCAAAATTAATCTGCAAAAGATTTCGCCAAGCCTAAACAGTAATAAACAGTATCCAATAGGCATGATCATTCTTGGGACCCACTGTGGCAACCATTGAATATCTTGTGACAAAATTCCTATAGTATAAATGGTTTCAACGTACGTGTAGCTGCCAATAATAATAATACAAACATAAACCAAACAAATAGAAACAGCTATGGTTGCAAAAATTCTTTTGATTTTATCTGAAAACAAATTTACAAAGGATTCCATTCCAATGTGAGCACTTATTTTTACTGCCCATGAAGCTCCGAAAAATATCAACCAACCAAATACAATAGTATTTAATTCCATAGCCCAATCGATATGGCTATTTAAAACATATCTAAAAAAAACGTTGATGACCGTCATCGAAATCATCACAAACAATAAAAAAGCAACAATGTACTCTTCCAGATGATCTAAAAACTTTTTCATTTAGAAAAACATAAATAATACCGGCACAGTTACGTGCCGGTATTATCGTTAGTTAAATTATTTATTAGATGCTTGAGCTGCTGCGATAAGATCTTTACCGATAGCCGATTCAAACTCTTTGTATACTGGTGCCAAAGCTTTTTTCCACTCAGCAGATTGTGCTGCTGTTAGAGGTTTTACTTTTGCTTTTCCAGCAGACATAACTGCTTTTTTAGCGTCTTCGTTTTTCTGGTTAGAAATACCGTTTCCATAAACAGTAGCTTCATCCATTGCTTCTGCTAAACCTTTTTGTACGTCTTTTGGTAATCCATTCCACCATTTTTTATTCGTAACTACCATGTAGCTTAGCACACCATGATTAGACTCAATGATAGTGTCTTGAACTTCATGAAATTTTTTAGAATAAATGTTAGACCAAGAATTTTCTTGAGCATCGACTACACCTGTTTGCAAAGCTTGATACACTTCCGCAAATGCCATTTTTTGTCCACTCGCACCTAATGTTTTCATAAAAGAATTGTAAACATCGGACGGTTGAATTCTAAATTTCAAACCTTTGACATCTTGTGGAACAGTAATGTCTTTGTTTGCAGATATTTGTCTCATTCCATTAAACCAATATCCTAATCCAAGTAAATTTTTGCTTTCCATAGATGTAAGCAAACCTTTTCCTACTTTCGAACTAGTAAAATTTTCAACTGCTTTCATGTCATTAAATATAAATGGCAAATCAAACACCTGAATTTTTGGAGTATATCTGTCGAACTTAGATAATGACGGAGCAATAAATTGTACGTCATTTAAAAGTAAAGCTTCCATTTCTTTTGCATCACCAAACAACTGAGAGTTTGGAAATACTTGAACTTTAACTTTTCCTTTTAATTTTTGTTCAGCTAGTTCTTTAAATTTTATAGCTGCTGCTCCTTTTGGTGTATTTTCTGCAACTACATGACTAAATTTTACAACAATCGGTGCTGCAAAAGATGATCCTACGTTTGCTGTTACTATCATTACAATAGCAAGTAGCATTGTGTTTAGTTTTTTTAACATTGTTCTGTTTCTTATTAGTTAGTTGTTAGATCAATTTATATTACTTTTGCAATAACTTGAAATGAATTGATATTACAAATAACTTTAATACAACTGTTGATGGTACGAAATACTAGCTCTTTAATAATTATTGCATTATTTTAATATTTATCATCTAATAAAATAAAACAAATTATAGGAGATTATATAATGTTCAAAAAAATATCAGCCACATTTGTTGCCCTGCTAGTAAGTGGAAGTATTTCATTTTCAGCAGAGTTTATAAACATTTTAACAGGTGGAACATCTGGAGTGTATTACCCATTAGGTGTTGGCTTGTCTAAAATTTATGGAGAAAAAATTAAAGGATCAAAAGTTCAGGTTCAATCAACAAAAGCATCTGTTGAAAATCTAAATTTAATTCAATCAGGCAAAGGTGAGCTAGCTTTTGTACTTGGGGATTCTGTTAAATACGGTTGGGAAGGTAATGAGGAAGCTGGATTTAAATCTAAGCTTACAAACCTAAGAGGTATTGCAGGAATTTATCCGAACTACGTTCACATCGTTGCTGCAAAAAGTGCAAACATAAAATCTTTAGCTGACTTAAAGGGAAAAAGAGTTTCTGTAGGTGCTCCAAAATCTGGAACAGAACTTCAGGCTAGAGCAATTCTAAAAGCTGCTGGCATGAGCTACAAAGATCTAAGAAAAGTTGAGTATCTACCCTTCGGTCAATCTGTTGAGTTAATTAAAAACAGACAGATAGATGCAACGATTCAATCAGCGGGCTTAGGTGTGTCTTCGATTAAAGATTTAGCAAACTCTGTTGAAATAGAAATTGTTGAAATTCCAGCAAGTCTAATAGCAAAATTAGGAGCTCCTTATGTTGCTGCAACCATACCAGCAGGTACATATAAAGGAATAGACAAAGATGCTAACACTGCAGGAATTGTGAATTTCTTAATCACAAGCAAAAAAGTATCAAACGAGACGGCTTATCAAATGACAAAAAATATTTTTGAAAATTTGCCGGACTTGGTTGCTACACATGCTGCTGCAAAAAATATTAATATTAATAAAGCTCTTACTGGAATGCCAGTTCCATTGCACCCAGGGGCTAAAAAATATTATCAAGAAAAAGGATTGGTTAAATAATCAATCCTCACTGACAACTCTTAATCTTTCTTTATTAGGGTTGGGAGATATTACAAGGTGCAGACAATAGAAAAATTCAGCCCAGGAAACAAAAAAAGTACTGGGTTGGATGACGTTCTCATCAATAACTATCCTTCAACTGCTGAAGGAAATATCTTATATTATATTGCAGTAATATTTTCTTTGTTCCAAGTTGGAATAGCTTCGCATCTTATTGAAATAACTGGTCAATTGCAGCTATCTACGCACGTAGGTTTACTTGGCCTTTTATGTTTTCCGTTGATTGCAGTATTAAAAAATAAACAAACCATTTATAAAATTGGCGCCTGGACACTAGCTCTTTTGAGTGTGGCTGTGGCTGTCTATCAAATTATTGAATACGAAGCGTTAATTCTTAGATCTGGCGAGCCTACGTTTCTTGATATAGTTTTTGGATTCATTGCTTTGGTTGTGGTATTTACCGCTACGTTCGTGACTATGGGATCAGCTCTTCCTATTATTTCAGGGCTGTTTCTTCTTTATTGTATCTTTGGAAATTACTTGCCAGGACTTTTGCAGCACCGTGGTTATGAGTTAAAGCAAATTATAGAACACATAACCTATGGTACTGAAGGAATTTACGGAATTCCAACCTATGTTTCTTCAACATATATTTTCTTATTTATTTTATTTGGGTCTTTTTTAGAAAGAGCCGGAGTTATCAAATTATTTACTGATGTTTCGCTTGGTTTGGTTGGACACAAGTTGGGTGGTCCCGCAAAAGTCTCGATTATTTCATCGAGCTTAATGGGAACGATTTCTGGATCTGGTGTTGCCAATGTTGTTACGACAGGACAATTTACAATTCCTCTTATGAAAAAATTTGGCTACAGCCCTTCTTTTTCAGGAGGGGTGGAAGCAACTTCGTCTATGGGTGGACAAATTATGCCACCTGTAATGGGAGCGGTTGCTTTTATCATGGCTGAAACTTTGGAGCTTCAATATTACCAGGTAGTAAAAGCTGCAATTATACCTGCCATCCTTTATTATGTATCTGCATTTTGGATGGTGCATTTAGAAGCTGGCAAAAAAAATCTGGTTGGACTTCCCAAAGAACAATTGCCATCCGCTTTCGAGGCAATAAAAAGCAAATGGTATTTAATTATTCCTTTGTTAGTTTTGATATTTTTATTATTTAATGGATATACCCCATTATATTCTGGAACTATAGGACTGTTCTTAACGATATTTTTAATTTTAGGTACTGCAATCTCACAAGGGTTCTCTAATAATTTTATACGAACTGTATTTTGGATTTTTCTAGGAATTGCTACCTCAGGATTTTTTCAATTTGGAAATCAAGTAGTGGCTATTATTTTAGCAGTATTAATTTTGTGGAATTTTTTTAAAGCAGGTGGAAAAGCAACGTTGTTAAATTGCAGAGATGCTCTTGCGGAAGGTGCAAAAACTGCTCTACCCGTTGGAATAGCTTGTTCCGTAGTGGGAGTAATTATTGGAACTTTAACTCTTACTGGAGCAGCAAGCACCGTTGCTCAGGTTATTATAGAAATTGGTGAGAAGAGTTTGTTTTTATCTTTATTCCTTACTATGATTATGTGTTTAATTCTTGGTATGGGTATTCCCACTATCCCAAATTACATTATCACTTCTGCTGTTGCTGGACCTGCCCTGTTTGAACTTGGAATTCCATTAATTGTAAGTCACATGTTTGTATTTTATTTTGGAATCTTGGCTGACTTAACGCCTCCTGTTGCCCTAGCATGTTTTGCTGCTGCACCGATTGCAAAAGAAAGTGGCTTTAAAATTTCACTTCAGGCTGTTCGGGTTGCTATCGCAGGATTTCTGATCCCTTATATGGCTGTATATAGTCCAGCTCTAATGTTGCAAGGTTATGATGGTGAAAATCTTGCTTTATTCGCTCTCTCCTTTCTTTATATTTTAGCAAAAGCAATTATCGCCATTCTTTTTCTTGGAGCAGCTGTCATTGGTTACATGAAAAAAAATCTTAGCATTTTCGAAAGAATATTTTGTGCAGTAATTGCATGTTTTTTAATTACAGCTCTACCTATTACGGATGAAATTGCAGCAGGATTAATCGCTATATATTTTGCTCTCAACTGGTTCAAAAATAGAAAAAAATAATATTATAATGAGTCTTTGCATTCTGTCTGGAGCAAAACTAACAACTTTTGCCGTTTCTTTATTTACTTTAAGCTGGACTCACTCTGTTGAAAAGATTGAATGGCAAGAGGACTGGAAAATTAACAACACTCAATTAGAAATAATAGAAGCGCGAGTCCAAGGATCTGGTGCAGGAATGGATCCACCGGATGGATCAAAATATATTGATGGATGGTGGACCTACAAACCAAATGGATTAAATATAAAGGAATTATACTTATCGACTTCTAATGCTAATTTAATGAATTGGAAAATTTGTTTTAATGGCAGTTGCCAAGTTCTTGATAATAATCATGAAAATCCAATTAAAGTGTTTCCTTGCGACTAATTATAATTATATTTTAAATCCAATCACAATACTGATGATTAGCAAAGCAGCTGCAGATATATAATTTAATGTATGAGGATTTGATTTCAAACTAATAGAAATGCAATGTGCAATGCTAGAGTAAATGGCTAATGTTACAAAATCCAAGCTCACATAAGTAATCCAAAATATAAAAACATTAATCAAATAATATTCTCCTATTGGAATGAATGTTGGAAAAATAGTTATAAAAAAAATAATTGCTTTTGGACTAAAAAACGCAATGAAGAAACCATCTAAGAATAATGACTTTATGGATTTAGTTTTTGTTTCTGTTTTTAATTTTATCGTATTTGTATTTTGTATATAGCCATAGGCAATATATAACAGATATCCAATCCCCATCCATTTAAAATAAAAAACTAGATCAGGAAAAATTTTTATTAAAGCACTCAGTCCGACTAGTACAAAAAACATCTGTACAGTATTTGCAGTTATATCTCCCAATGCGGTCCATAAACTTTTTTTAAATCCATAATTAATTGATTGAGACATAATTAAAATTCTTGGAGCTCCAGGTGTGATAAACATGAAGATAATAATTTGTAGAAAAAGAAAATAGTGTTCAGAAAACATTAAATGTAATCAAGCGGCAAACTACTGGTCTGTTTGATTTCTTCCATTGAAAAACTAGTCGTCACATCTGTTAAATCAATCTTGCTAGTTAATTTTTTATAAAATTTGTCAAAATGTTCGATACTAGGAACCAATACTTTTAACAAGTAATCAATAGAACCGCTCAGTCGGTAAAACTCGACTACTTCAGGGATGTCATTCACTACAGAAACAAATTTATTTGCCCAAGCTATATTGTGATTACTTGTTTTTACTTGAACAAATGCAACTACCGACAAATTCAATTTTAACCTATCTACAACTGCAACTTTTTTGGTAATAAAGCCCCGCTTATAGAGTTTGTTAATTCTTGCCCAGCAAGGAGTTGCTGATAAATTAACTTTTTTAGACAATTCAGCTATAGAAATATCTGCATTATCTTGTAGGACCGATAGTATTTTCTTATCTATGTCGTTTAATGTGCTATTTTTTTTCATATTTTTATAATTAATAGCATAAAATTCTATAAATTAAATATTTTAAGCTAATTTTTATCCTAATTTTCTACTAAAGTTGAGTTATTTAGTAAAAAGCCTAGATTAAAGTCCCATTAATGGTTCTTAAATACCTCCCTTTAAGAACCATGCATAACAAAAAGAAAGAATAAATAATGACGTTAAAAATAAATGATACGGCACCTAACTTTGATGCTGAGACGACAAAAGGAAAAATTAATTTATATGATTGGGCTGGTGACAGCTGGGTTGTTCTATTCTCACATCCTAAAAACTTTACTCCAGTTTGTACAACGGAACTTGGAGCTCTTCAAAGCCACAAGAGTGAATTTGATAAAAGAAATGTAAAAATCCTAGGTTTAAGTGTTGATCCAGTGGAAGATCATAGAAAATGGAGCGATGACATTAAAGATGTTACCGGTCACAGACCTGAATACCCATTAATTGGTGATAAAGAATTAAAAGTTGCTAAAGCATATGGAATGCTTCCAGCTACCACTGAAGGATCTTCTGATGGAAGAACCGCAGTGGATAACGCAACCGTTAGGAATGTGTTTGTGATTGGCCCTGATAAAAAAATTAAGCTTATTTTATCATATCCAATGGCGACGGGGAGAAATTTTCCAGAAATTTTAAGAGTAATCGACTCTTTACAATTAACTGCCAAACATAAAGTTGCAACTCCTGCCGATTGGAAACAGGGTGACGATGTAATTATTATTCCTGCAGTAAAAGAAGAGGAAGCTAAAACATTATTTCCAGATGGTTGGAATACTGTGAAGCCTTACCTTAGAATTGTTAAACAACCGAAAACTTTAAACTAGAAAAAGAAAAAATGAAAAAAATAATAACAACAGTACTTTTTATTTTTATTTCAACATCTGTATTCTCAGCAGAACCGTTGGTAGATGTAAAATGGTTAAATAAAAATTTAAATAATAAAAATGTATTTGTGCTAGACATTAGAAACAAAATTGACGGTGGCTCTTATGAAACATTTAAGCAAGCTCATATTCCAGGAGCTGTACATTCCGATTATCTAAAAGATGGATGGAGAGCAAAAGTCAATGGTGTGATCGGACAATTTCCAGGAAAAAAACCACTTGAGCAATTAGTAAGTGGTCTTGGAATTGATAATTCAAAACATATTATTATTGTTTATGCTGGAGTAAATTCTACAGACTTTGGAAGTGCTGCTAGAATTTATTGGACCTTCAAAACTTTAGGCCATGAAAATGTTTCTATTTTAAATGGTGGATTTAAATCATGGCAAGACTCTGGTTATCAAGTGGCAGCTGGTGAAAATGTATTGTCTCCAAAAGTATTCAAGGCCTCTATCAATAAAAAGTATAGCGCTTCTTATAAAGAAGTAAAAAATGCGAAGAAGGAAACAAATGGTATTTGTTTAATTGATGCTAGACCTAATGATTTTTTTAAAGGTGAGACAAAACATCCTGCTTTAAAAGTAGTTGGAAGAATACCTGGTGCAGTTAATCTAGAGCAACAAAAAACAGTTGGAAATGATGGTTTTATTAAATCCAAAGCTGAAATTTTGAAGCTTTATGATGACGCTCAAATCAAAGATTTCAAAGGATACATTACTTATTGTAACACTGGCCACTGGGCTGCCACTGTTTGGTTTGCATTAAGTGAAGTGGCAAATATTCCTCAGGTAAGAATGTATGATGGATCTTGGGCTCACTGGGAAAGCAATCCTAAAAACAAAGTTATTTCCGGATAATTTTAAATACTTTTTATATGCGGGTACTAAGATTTACCCGCATATTTAATTGGAGTACAAACCATTCATGATTACAATTAAAAAGATTGAAACACCCATTGTTTTATTTGGTGTTACTTTTGCTATATTATTTTCTTACATTACTTACTCCACCATTGGTCTTCGTCATTTTTTAGTTTTTGCCATAGGTATTGGTTTGGGTTTTTCTTTATACAAAGCTGCATTTGGCTTTACCGGTGGTTGGAGAAATTTTATTGAAAAAAGAGACAGTAGTGCGCTTCGAGCTCAATTTTTAATGCTGGCTTTAGCGGCTATAGTTTTTTCTTTTGTCATTGGTTCAAAAAGTTTTATTTATGACGGAACCATCTTAGGAGCAATTGCTCCAGTTAGTTTGTCTGTAGTCATTGGATCTTTTATTTTTGGTCTTGCAATGCAATTGGGTGGAGGTTGTGGCTCTGGCACTTTATTTACTGCTGGAAGTGGCAATACTAAAATGGTCATTACTTTGTTTTTTTTTATTATTGGTTCGCTAGCAGGAACTTATCATTTTGCTTTTTGGTCATCCCTTCCCTCTTTAGGAGCAATTTCTTTATTGGATAATTATACACTAATTGAAACTTTAACTTTTCAATTGGGTCTTATTTCTATTCTTTACTTGTTTGTTTTTATTCTAGATAAGAAAAAAAATAAAATAACAGATCATAATAATATTTTTAGATTTACCTCTTCCAATCTTCTTCAAGGACCGTGGCCTTTGTTTTTGGGTTCTGTGCTTTTGGTGCTGTTTAATTTTTTAATGTTGCATGCCGCAGGTCATCCATGGTCTGTTACTTTCTCTTTTGGATTGTGGGGTGCAAAATTAGCAACACTAATTGGAGTGAATGTTTCTTCTTGGGACTATTGGCAACTATCCTACCCTGCTGTTGCGCTAGAAAATAGTTTATTGGCAGATCCTACCACTGTTTCTAACCTAGGAATTATTTTGGGGGCTTTAATAGCCTCGGCTTTATCTGGTAATTTTTCCAATCAAATTAAAATTGATAAAAAATTATTTTTTGCTGCCATGATTGGTGGTTTTTTCATGGGGTACGGTGCGAGGCTTGCTTTTGGCTGTAATATTGGTGCTCTTTTTAGTGGTATCGCTTCAGGAAGTATACATGGATGGGTTTGGTTTTTGTTTGCATTTATTGGCTCTTACTTTGGCGTTAAATCTAGAAAATTTTTTTACTAATGAAAAATATAATCTACCTTGTTATTCTGGCTTTATTTTTCGGAGTAATTATTTATGACCACAATTATAGCGGTGTTGCCTATAATCCTCTATTTCATAGAGAGGGAGAAAGTTCTGGATCGTCTATAAACGCTATGCCATGCGGTTTAGGCGGATCTCACAATCACAAGCATTAAAAGTTCTCAAAAACCTTTACTTATTGTTATTTTTTTAATAAAAACTCCTTAGCGCTGATTTTCTTTCAAATTGCGGGCGCTTTATAAAACCAGCTAAAGCGACTTAAACCACCGCTCTAGCCGGTGGTTTTTTTTTGGAAATTCCATCAAAAGCTACCGAAAATTTGATCCGAAATGATTATGAGCGATAACAATTTAAAATTAAGTTTTGAATTCTTTCCGGCAAAAGATTCTGTTGCTGAAGAAAAAACTTGGGAAAGTTTAAAAAAATTAGAAAACTTTAATCCCCAGTTCTTCTCCGTTACATTTGGTGCTGGTGGTGGTGAGCGTTTAAAGAGCGATTCTTTTGTTAAAAAAATCAATAAAGAATCTTCTATTCCTGTGGCGGGTCATTTGACTTGTGTCGACATGTCTAAAGATGAAATTAATGATTTGGCATTAGGATGGTTTGAAAAGGGAGTTACTAAAATTGTTGCTTTGCGTGGCGATGTTAGAGATCCTGGAAAAAAATACACTCCTCACCCTAAAGGCTACAGCAATGCAGCTGATATGGTTGCCGGTCTAAAAAAATTAGCTAATTTTGAAATTGCAGTGGGTGGATACCCAGAAATACATCCTGACTCTAAAAACAAACAGGACGATATTGATAATTTAAAAAGAAAAATTGATGCTGGTGCGGATAAGATAATTACTCAATACTTTTTTGATAAAGGTGTTTTTCTAAGATATCGAGACGCCATTACAGCTGCAGGAGTTAAAATTCAGCTTATTCCTGGAATTATGCCTATATCTAATTTTAAAAAGATTAAAAATTTTAGTGCAATGTGTGGAGCATCTATTCCTGATTGGGTAGCAAATGAATTTGCAAATCTAGACGAAACACCTGAGGTTCAGCAATTAGTCGGCGCAAGTTTAGCTAGCGATTTAGTAAAAAAATTAAAAAAAGAAGAAGTAAATGAATTTCATTTTTATACGTTGAATAAATATGAATTAACCTTTGCGGTATGCTCACGATTGCTGTCGCTACAAAATAATTTAAATCAAAACAATCAAACTAAAGGAGAAGTAAGAACATGATACAAGTAGCATCTATTGGATACCCAAGAATTGGTCCTAAAAGAGAATTGAAAAAAGCGTTAGAGCAATTTTGGAAAGGCGACATCAAGGAACAAGATTTGCACAATGTGGCCAAAGACTTAAGAAAACAAAATTGGCAAACACAAAAAGATTGTGGTGTTGATTTGATATCTTCCAATGACTTTTCTTTTTACGACCAAGTACTAGATGCAATTTGTTTATTAGGTGCGGTGCCAAAAAGATATAAATGGGACGGTAAAGAAGTAGCTTTAAAAACCTATTTTGCTATGGCAAGAGGGTCTCAAACATCTGAGCTAGATGTTCCTGCTTTAGAAATGACAAAGTGGTTTGACACTAACTACCATTATTTGGTTCCCGAATTGTCAAAAGATCAGTCGTTTAAATTAAGCTCCAACAAACCCTTTGCAGAATATGAAGAGGCAAAACAAGCCGGCTTTAAGACAAAGCCAGTTATTTTAGGACCTCTATCTTTCTTATTATTGGCAAAAGGATTGGACGGCTTAAATACAATCGATTTATTAGACAAGGTTCTACCGGTATATAAAGAGATTGTTAAAAAGTTTGCAGATTTGGGTGCTGAATGGATTCAAATAGATGAACCTATATTAGTCAAAGATTTAAATTCTAATGTGGTAGCTAAAATCAAAAATACTCTAAATGCACTTAAGCAAGCTGCAGGATCTAGCAAGATTTTTCTAACTACTTATTTTGAAGATCTTAATGAAGATGTAAAAAAAGAAGTATTCGAAAGCAATGTGGATGTAGTTCATTTAGATTTAGTACGTGGTACTAAAAATAAAGAATACGTAAAAAACTCAAAAAAACAACTATCGCTAGGTTTGGTAGATGGAAGAAACGTATGGAAAGCAAGCTTGCATGAAAAAATTGACTTTATTAAAAGCAATGTTTCTGGTGATGTGATTATTGCTTCTTCATGTCCTCTGCTTCATTCTCCTTACGATTTAGATTTGGAGCAAAAAGTTCCAGCTGAAATCAAAAGATGGTTATCTTTTGCAAAGCAAAAATTACAAGAGCTTAATGTAATTAAAGGCTCTGTTAATGAAGGAACTCATCAGTCGGAATTGAAGCAAAATGCTGCGGATGTTGAAGATAGAAAAACGTCTAAATTAATCCATGATGATGCTGTTAAAAATAGAATTAAAACTATTAACAAATCTATTACAGACAGAAAATCAGGTTATGTAGATAGAGCTAAAGTTCAAAAAAGTATTTTTGCTTTACCAAAATATCCAACGACAACTATAGGATCTTTTCCACAAACAACGGATGTGAGACAGGCAAGAGCCAAATTTAAACGTGGTGAGCTGGATGTGCAAAGCTATGAAAAATTCTTGGAAGAAAAAACAATTGATACTATTAGAAAACAAGAAGAGATTGGTATTGATGTAATTGTTCACGGAGAGTTTGAACGTAATGACATGGTGGAATACTTTGGTGAGCAGCTAAAAGGATTTACCTTTACCTCAAGTGGATTTGTCCAAAGCTACGGATCTCGTTGTGTTAAACCACCAATTATTTTTGGAAACGTGTCTAGACCAAAACCAATGACCGTACGTTGGTCAAAATTTGCCCAAGAACAAACTAAGCAAATTGTAAAAGGAATGCTAACAGGTCCTATTACTATTTTGCAGTGGTCTTTTGTGCGTGATGACCAGCCAAGAAAATTTACTGCTCAAGAAATTGGCTTTGCTATTCGTGACGAAGTCGAAGACTTGGAAAAAAATGGTATTAGAATGATACAAATTGATGAACCAGCTCTTAGAGAGGGCTTGCCTTTAAAGAAAAAAGACTGGAAAGAATATCTAGTCTGGTCAGTTGATTGTTTTAAAATATCTGCAGCCGTAGTTAAAGATGAGACTCAAATTCATACTCATATGTGCTACGCAGAATTTGAAGATATCATTGATTCTATAGCGGCATTGGATGCGGATGTTATTTCTATTGAAACATCTAGATCAAGAATGGAGCTATTAACTACATTTGAAAAATTCAAGTACCCTAACGAAGTTGGTCCTGGTGTTTACGATATTCATTCACCTCGAGTTCCTTCAAAAGATGAGATGAAAGAATTGATTCAAAAAGCATCTAAGTTGATTGATCCTAGTAGAATATGGGTTAATCCAGACTGTGGTTTAAAAACTAGAGGATGGCCGGAAACTATTGACGCATTAACTAAGATGGTGGATGCTGCAAAAGAATTGAGGGCGAACTAATTGAAGAAAAAATTTAAGTTAGATACTAATCTAGTTAGGGGTGGCCTAACTAGATCTAACTTCAAAGAAACATCAGAGGCTATCTTCCTAAATTCTGGATTTGTTTACGATTCAGCAGAGCAGGCTGAAGCCATCTTCAAAGGTGATCAGACTGGATTTCAATATACTAGATACGCAAATCCAACTGTTGAAATGTTTGAGCAGAGATTAGCTTTGTTAGATGGATCGGAAGCTTGCTTTGCAACTGCTAGCGGGATGGCTGCTGTATTCGGATCTATGATGTGTCAATTAAAAGCTGGAGACCATGTGGTTTCAGCTTCAGCTTTATTTGGTTCTTGTAGATATATTCTGAACGACATACTTCCTAAATTTGGTATTGAGGTTTCTTTTATCGATGGAAAAAATATTAATGAGTGGAAAAAAAATATTAGAAAAAACACAAAAATTTTCTTCTTTGAATCTCCTTCTAATCCATGTTTAGAAATTATTGATATCAAGAAAGTTTGCACGATTGCTAAAAAAAATAAAATTACTACGATTGTAGATAATATTTTTGCATCACCCATTCTTCAGCAACCCATTAAATGGGGAGCTGATGTAATAGTTTACTCTGGAACAAAGCACATTGATGGTCAAGGAAGAGCTATGGGAGGCGCCATTTGCTCTACCAAAAAATTTAAAGAAGATATTTTGAAACCTTTTTTAAGACACACGGGTCCTTGCATCAGTCCTTTCAATGCTTGGGTTTTGCTAAAAAGCTTAGAAACAATAAAAATAAGAGTTTTGGCTCAGTCGGAAAATGCAATTCAAATTGCCCAACAATTAGAAAAGCATAAAAAAGTAGAGAAAGTTTATTATCCTTTTTTGAAATCCTTTCCGCAATACGCCCTTGCTAAAAAACAACAGAGCCAAGGTGGAACCATGGTTGCCTTTAAGATTAAGGGTAGTAAGAAAGAAGCCTTTAAATTTATCAACGCTTTAAAATTATTTGATGTTTCTAATAATCTTGGCGATACCAAGTCTTTAGTTACCCATCCAACTACAACAACCCACAAGGTGTTGGGTGAAAAAGAAAGACAGTCTTTGGGTATTACGCCCAATCTAATAAGATTATCCGTTGGTCTAGAAGACATAAGCGATCTAAAATCTGATATTTTAGAAGCTCTTGATAAGTCACAAATAAGACATAATTAAAATCAGAATTGGTCCACATTAAAGATCAAAGATCCATCCAACAATAAACTAACAAAGGAAAACTATGAAGAAGGTATTGGCAATTGTGTTGTCTTGCTTTTTATTTGGTTCTTTAGCTTTGGCGGATGTAAGCGCTAAAGATCTAATGAAACAAGTAGATAAAAAATTCGCTGCAGCTACTAAATTTTCAGTTTACGATAAACCGAATAAACTAAAAGCTGATCAAATTGATTTAATTAAAAAATTAAGAAAAGATGCAGAATCTTCTCTTAAATCTGGGAACGAAGAAGATTCTAAAAAATTTTTAGATGAAGCTTTAAAAATACTTGGATAAATTATTTTCTTCACAAGACGTAGACCTTCTGCGTCTTGTGAAATTTCACAACAAACTTTCATCAAGAAATAGTCGTATTTTGAAATTAAGATCTTTTTAAACTAGGAGGATACAAAACATGAAACTAATCAAACCAGCACAAATCAATTCAATTGAAATTAAAAAAGAAACTTATTTTTTTTCAAGAACTGCATCAGCAATTGTCGTTGCTAATGCCTTGGTTCTTGTAATGATTTATATAACTGTTTATGCCAGCTAAGATTTTGTAATTATTTTTACTATCCAAAAGTAAATAGATCTTGGCAAAATTCGCAGTGATTTGAATAAGACCATCATTGGGAAAGGGAAAGTTATCTCGTATTTCTCCTTTTCTAATCCATCATAAATAATAGAAGCAGCCTTTTCTGCAGACATTAAAAAAGGCATATCAAAAGTATTTTTCTCCGTTAGTCTTGATTGGACAAAACCAGGATTGATGACACTGACTTTGATATTATATTTATCACAATCTATCTTAATAGACTCCGCATAGTTCATCATCGCAGCTTTGCTTGGTCCATAAGAAGAAGAGTTGGGCAAGCCGCCAAATCCAGCTAGAGAAGCCACAATGCCTAAGTGGCCGTGATTCTGATTTTTTAAATGAGGTAACAAAACTGAAAATACATTAATCATACCCATAAAATTAACGTCCATTGTTTTTTTGAAAAGGGCAAGATCAATTTCAAATGTATTGTGCGGCTGATAATAACCTGAACAATAAATAACTTTGTTAATGATTGGACATATTTTAAGAATATTAGATATTTTCTCAGCGCATTGAGTAGCTATAGTAACATCCAAATTGTCAGTGATAATCTTTGCTTTTCTATCAGCAAACTCCTTTTTAAATTCTTCTAACTTTGCCTCCGTCCTTCCAAGCAAAACTAGGGTATCTGAAGAATTGGCATATTTTTTTGCAAGCTCGTGCCCGATACCAAAAGTTGCTCCTATAATTAAAACATTCATAATATTTATTAAAAAATATGTTATATAGTGATATAAAATAACGCTTATGGCATCAAGAATTGAATCAGATAGCTTTGGAAAAATAAAAGTCCCAAGCGATAAGTATTGGGGAGCCGGCACTCAAAGATCTTTGCAATTTTTCAAAATAGGAAAAGGAAATGTGCCAATTGAATTAATCCACGCCATTGCCATAGTAAAAAAAGCAGCTGCTGCTGTTAATTTGAAATATAAAGATATTGCACCGAAAGTTGCGAAAGCTATTATCAAAGCATCCGAAGAAATCATTGCTGGAAAGCTAGATGATAATTTTCCACTAAGAGTTTGGCAAACAGGTTCGGGAACCCAAACTAATATGAATGTTAATGAAGTTATAGCAAATCGAGCTATTGAAATATTGGGTGGCAAGATGGGAAGCAAGAATCCTGTGCATCCTAATGATCATGTTAACAAAGCACAATCTACCAATGATACGTTCCCTACTGCTATGCATATTGCGATCGCCATTGAGACAAATAAAAAATTAATTCCAGCTATTGATTCATTAGAAAAAATCTTAGCTAAAAAATCAAAAGAATTTAAAAATATAGTAAAAATTGGAAGAACTCACTTGCAGGACGCAACACCTCTGACGCTTGGTCAAGAATTTTCTGGTTATCATACGCAAATTTCAAAATCCCTCACTAGAATTAAAAGAGCTCTTCTAGAAATTTATCCTTTAGCGCAAGGAGGAACTGCAGTCGGAACTGGTATCAATTCGAGAAAAGGTTGGGATGTAAAAATTGCTGCAGAAATTAAAAAAATAACCAAACTACCTTTTCATACTGCAAAAAATAAGTTTGAAGCATTAGCGGCACACGATTCTATTGTTAATTTTTCCGGAACACTTAACACAACTGCTGTTGCTTTAATGAAAATTGCGAATGATATTAGATTTTTAGGATCGGGACCTAGAGCCGGTTATGGGGAATTGATGTTGCCTGAAAATGAACCTGGCTCATCTATTATGCCTGGGAAAATAAATCCAACTCAATGTGAGGCTGTGACAATGGTATGCGTCAAGGTAATTGGAAATCATAATGGTATCACTATGGCTGGATCACATGGTCACTTTGAGTTAAATGTTTTCAAGCCACTTATTGCGCACAATATTTTACAATCCATCGATCTAATGTCTGACTCCGTTAAATGCTTTGTAAATTTTTGTGTAAAAGGCATTAAGCCAAATAAAAAGAGAATTGAACAATTGCTTAATGAATCTTTAATGCTAGTTACGGCTCTCGCTCCCAAAATTGGATACGACAATGCAAGCAAGATTGCAAAAACAGCTCATAAAAACGGGACTAATTTAAAAGAGGAAACTCTAAAAACGGGTTTGATGACTGAAAAAGAATATATTCGGATTATGAATCCCAAAAAAATGACTCATCCTTATTAACTAATAAAGACTTAAAAAATTTTTTAAGACAAAAAACTTTTCCAAATTACCCGATAGCATTGCATTTAGATTGTCATTAAGATTCTCTATTTCTGAACGGCTGTAACTCTTATTAGAAAAAAAATCATCAATAGTAATTTTTGCTTTTTTTATATTTAAAGTTCCTTGTGCAGTCATGCTATATTGATCCTGTAGAGCTCGAGAATTGCAAGATCTGTTGCACAATTTTTTTAATTGATTGGTTCTAAATTTTGTGCTGAAGAACATAAGTTTGTCCTTATCTTCTTCAAATATTCTTCCCGTTAGCTGCAGATAATTTTTCTCTGAAGCAAATTCTACCTTATTTAAGATGGTGTCTCCGCTGTCAAAGCTAACATCAACATTTAAATTGTCAAAATAATTTTGATCTAAAAGCACATTTTTAAATTCTATATTGAATTGACTATTAAATTTTGAAGCAATTTCAAATAGGTCATTGCTAAAAAAGTTAGATAAGTCTGAGCTGGAGATGCTGGAAAGATTTGTTCTGCTGAAAATTAATTTTGTTTTTATAAATAAATTAGGCTGCAAGTTAAACTCCATGCTACCAATTCCACTATAGGTGGATGAAGTTAGTTTTAGGTTATTGAAGTTTACTTTTTCTTTGCTGGCGGAAACATTTGTTCTTAAATAAATATTTTTAAAACCAGGAAATAAAAAATTACTAGCTGACTTAATTTGCAAAAAAGAATCTTGCTTATTTTTAGAATTTATCAAATATTCAACATCAAATTTTAATCTTGGGATAGAAAAATTAATTGTATTATTTTTAAAACTAAAGTCATAATCAAGATCGGCAAGCAAGCCTTTAAAAGCACTTCTTGTCAACCCATCTTCATTATAAACGAATGATCCTGAATTATTATCCAGTTGGATTTCTGATTGATTATTGGATATTTTTATACTGACGTTATCTATATTTACCTTCTCAAGTTCCATTTGATTTTTTGAAATTAACATTTGAATATAAGAGATGGGGATGGATATACTTCCCTCTATCATGTTAATTTTTTTTAAAAAAACTTTTTTATTGAAGATAACGAGCGGACTAATCGAGACTGCCATAACATTTATATTTCCACTCAGCTCTTTTGAACTATCTCCATCAAAAATAATATTTTCAAAATTTAGTTTAGGGCCTGTTTTTAAAGAGTAGGAAATATCCCCTTCTATTTTAACGCCAGTCTTTAGAAAGGATGATAACTCCAATTCCAGACTGCTCTTGTATGAATTTAAATTAACAAACCAGGGGAGAGAAAAGATTAAAACAATTATTGAAAGCAATATTAAGGAAGTTCTAAAAAAATATCTATTTATCGAAAATTTTTTCTTCATTTTTTTTCTTGTTGTATTTAATATTTAATAATTTATTTAATATTCATGAATCTGACTGACTCAACAAACTATCTAAATACTCTTAATAATCAACAAAAAGAGGCTGTTTTGCATGATCAGGGTCCCCTTCTTATTTTGGCTGGAGCAGGTTCGGGGAAAACAAAGGTTCTCACAACTAGGGTTGCACACCTCATAGAAAGTAAAAAATGTTTTGGTAATGAAATCTTATGTGTAACTTTCACCAATAAGGCTGCCAATGAAATGCGAGAAAGAGTATCGTTGCTGACACACAATAATACCAATGCTGTGCCTTGGCTAGGGACTTTTCATTCTATTAGTAATAAAATTTTAAGAAAATATGCAGAAACGGTAGGGTTAAAACCAAGCTTTACTATTTTGGACACGCTGGATCAATTAAAGTTAATTAAAAACATTCTTGCCGCAGAGAATATAGATTCAAAAAACAATCCTGCAAAACTTATGGCCTACCTAATAGATCAGTGGAAAAACAAAGCGTTACTTCCCGTTGATATAAAGGTTTCTATTTCAGAACCCCTAAAGCACAATGCTTTAAAAGTTTACAAAATATATCAAGAACGCTTAAGGATAATGAATTGCGTAGATTTTGGAGATTTGATTTTACATTGTGTGACTATTTTTAAAAACTTCACCGATATTCAAAATACATTTAAAAAGAATTTTAAATATATATTGGTGGATGAATTTCAGGATACCAATTATATACAAAATTTATGGCTTAATCTTATAACGGATGAGCACAATAACATTTGCGTTGTTGGGGATGATGACCAATCAATTTATAGCTGGAGAGGAGCTGAAGTTAAAAATATTTTAGAGTTTGAACAAAAATTTTCAAAAACCAAGACTGTAAAGCTAGAACAAAATTACCGATCTAGTAAAAACATTATAAACACTGCTTCTTCTTTAATTGGTCACAATAATGACCGACTGGGAAAGAAAATTTGGTCTGATTTAAATGATGGTGAAAAAGTATGGGTAAATTCTTACGGAGATGGTCGAGATGAAGCCTCTGGTGTTTCTGATATTATAGAAAAAGAATTAATCAGCACCGTTTCTTTGAACAATGTTGCAATTTTAGTTAGAGCAGCATTTCAAACTCGAGAATTTGAAGAGCGCTTTATAAGAATTGGCCTACCCTATCGTATCATTGGAGGAATGAAATTTTATGAAAGATCAGAAATTAAAGATGCGCTATGCTACCTCAGACTTATTGGTCAAAAAAATGACGATCTTGCTTTTGAACGAATTGTAAATACGCCCAAGAGATCTATTGGTGAAGCTACTTTACAAAAAATTCATGAGCTATCGAGGTTAAAAAATAAAAGTTTATTTGATACTTCGGTAGAAATGATTGAAGAGGATGAGCTTAAGCCAAAAACTACGCTAAGTTTAAAAACACTCATTAAAAACCTTAACCACTGGACTAAACTTTCTAACGAACTTGACCATGTTCAATTGCTTGAAAGGGTGATGGATGAATCTGGCTATACCTTAATGTTAATGAATGAAAAAAGCCCTGAGGCAGAGGCAAGATTGGAAAACCTTAAGGAACTAAGCGCTTCTATGAAGAACTACTCTAACTTAGTAGAATTTTTGGAAAATATTTCACTTCAAACCTCTATTGATGAGGAGTGGGAAGGTGAAAAAATAAATTTAATGACCATACATGCCGCAAAAGGTCTTGAATTTGATTGTGTTTTCTTACCGGGATGGGAAGAAGGAATGTTTCCTCATCAAAAATCTATTGAAGAAAAAGGAGATATTGCAGTCCAAGAAGAGCGAAGGTTAGCTTACGTAGCCATCACAAGAGCAAAACAGAGATTATTTATTTCTTTTGCAAATAATAGAAAATATTTTGGGAGCAGTAAAAATGGCAATAATGAATGGATGCCGTCTATGCCGTCAAGATTTATAGATGAGCTAGATAAAAAGTTTTTAAAAATTAATGAGGCAGCAGAAGAAAAAAATGAAGATTTTGAATTTAGTCAAGATATAGCTTTTAATCAAAGTAAAAAAAGTCCGGGCTGGCAGAGATATCAACAAGCAAAAGAAAAAGTCAAAACAATTAATTACACTAATAATCTTACTAATTTCAAAATTGGTCAAAGCGTATTGCACGAAACTTTTGGTGGTGGAAAAATTATACATATTGATGGCAATAAAATGCTAATTAATTTTAAAAATTATGGAGAAAAAAAAGTCATAGATAAATACTTAAAAAAAATTGAGAATGAATAAAATTTTAAAATTAAAAAATCTATTTTCAAAATATAATATTGAAGGCTATCTAATTCCCAAAAATGATAGTTACTTTAATGAATTCATAAACCCCGGAGAAGATAGGCTGCAGTTTATTTCTGATTTTACAGGATCCACGGGCACTGCTATTATTTTAAAAAAACAAAACCTCCTATTTGTAGATGGAAGATACATCACTCAAGCAAAAAGAGAATCTGCAAAGAACTTTAAAATAATAGATATTGCCAAATCTTCATTGTTAGACTTTCTTAATCATTCTAAATTAAGAATAGGCTTTGATCCCTCCCTTACCAAATACTCTTGGCATCAGCAGTTAAAAAACAAACAAAATTTTATAGAGGTGCCTGAAAATTTAATTGATAAGATTTGGAAAAAATCAAATACAAAAATACAGAATAAAGCTTTTATTTTAGAAGATATCTATTCAGGAGAAAATTATCAAAGTAAATTAAAACAAGTTAAAAAAATACTCAACATCAGTAATAATGAAAGTTTTTTCATTTCTGCAAGTGAGAATATCTGTTGGCTGCTAAATATAAGAGGCAAAGATTCTGCTTATACCCCGGTATTAAATTCGCAAGCATTATTGACCCAAAAAAAACTTTATGTTTTTTGTAAAATAAAAAAAATATCAGATACAATAAGACAAGAGTATAAAAAAAATGTTGAATTCAAAGAAGAAAGTCTTCTTTTTAAAATTTTAGCAAAAAACAAAAACAAGTTGATAACAATTGATCGCAGCGCATCAGTAAAAATAATCAATTATTTAAATGAAGAAAAATTAAATATTAAATTTAAACCTGACCCAATTTTTCAATTAAAAACTCAAAAGAATAAAATAGAGATACAGAATACAAAAATTGCTCATATTTACGACGGAGTTGCTGTTGCAAAGTTTATAATATGGCTCAAAAAACAAAAAAAAATTAAAGAGCTGAACGAAATTTCTGCTCAAAACAAGCTGGAGAAATTTAGAAAAGATAATTCATCCTACTTATTTCCAAGCTTTCCAACTATTTCTGGATTTGGAAAAAATGCAGCTATTATTCATTATCGTGCAAGCAAGCAATCTAATTTAAAATTTAGATCTACGGGTATTTACTTGATCGACTCTGGCGGTCAATACAAGGAAGGGACTACAGACATCACTAGAACGATTTCTTTTGGGAAGCAAAGTCTTGGAGTAAAAAATATTTATACCAAAGTACTGAAGGGTCACCTTGCTGTTAAAAATTTTAATCTTACAAAAAAAACAACTGGTAGACAGATAGACATGGCAGCTAGAAAATATCTCAATATAAATAATTTAGATTATGCCCATGGCACAGGACATGGAGTCGGATATTTTTTAAATGTTCACGAAAGTCCTCCTTCTATTTCCAAGTATAGTAGAGATAGCTTTATTTCTGGACAAATTATTTCTAATGAACCTGGCTTTTATAGTCCTGGTTTATTTGGCATAAGGATTGAAAATTTAATACATGTAGAGGAAAATAAAAAAAGATTGTACTTCCAAGATCTTACATTAGTGCCTTATGAAAAAAATCTTATCAATATAAAATTACTAAATAGAAAAGAAATAAAATCTATTAATCATTATCATAAAATAATTTTTGAGTTACTTAAGTCTTTTATGAAACAAGAAGAGCTGTCAATTTTTGCAGAGCAGTGCTCACCTCTTTAATAGCTGGTACCATTTGTCTTCTGAAACAATTACTACTTTTAATTCTTTTGCCTTTTCAACTTTATTTTTTGTAGGCTTGGAATTCCCTACTACTAAATAATTTAATTTTTTACTTACGCTTCCCAGCACTTTTCCACCTTGAGATTCGGCTAATGACTTAGATTCGGATCTGCTCATTTTTTCAAAACCTCCCGTAAACATCAGAGTTTTATTGGCAAATACACCTTTGGTAATAATTTCGTAATCCTTAATAGACAACTCTTTTGCTAATGAGGAAATTACTTTTGCATTTTTTTGATTAGAAAAGAAAGCCTGAAGGGCATTAATTTGCGTTTCTCCAATTCCATCAATTTCCCTTATGCTTTGCAGCTCTTTACTAAGCTGCGACGAATCAAACAATTTTTGAAAATTTATTATAGATTTAAAATAAGAAGCTATAATCTTAGCGTTCTCTTGTCCTATATGCCTGATACCTATAGAAAAAATAAATTTTTCTAATGTAATATTTTTACTTTGCTCAATTGCTTGCTCAAGATTGGCTGAAGATAATTCTCCCCAGCCATCAAGTTTTTTAATTTTTTTATAATCAAGTTTAAAAATATCAGCTGGAAATTTTATAAAATCCAAATCCCAAAAAAGATCCACAACTTTTTTCCCCAATCCATCGATATTCAGGGCGTCTTTTGAAACAAAATGTTTTAACTTTTCTTTTGCCATATAAGGGCATTCATAAGCAATGTCCGGGCACCTTCTGATGGCATCCATTTTTTTGGTAATTTGATTAAATTCTTTTACAGTTTGATTCCCGCATGGGCATTTTTTTGGGAATACATAAGGTTTGCTAATCTTGGATCTTTTTGACCTGTCTACAGATACTACCTGCGGAATTACGTCTCCTGCTCTTTGTATTGAAACAACATCTCCAATTCTTATGTCTTTTCTAGAAATTTCATCTTCATTGTGCAATGTTGCATTAGAGACAACTACTCCACCCACAGTCACAGGCTCAATCTTTGCCACAGGCGTGAGTGCCCCTGTACGACCAACTTGAATTTCGATATCTTTAATTGTTGAGAATGCTTTTTCTGCTGAAAATTTATGCGCTATAGCCCACCTTGGACTATTTGATAAATTTCCGAGTCTTTGTTGTAACTCAAAGCTATTAACTTTGTACACAATTCCATCAATATCATAATCGAGTGAAGATCTTATTTTTTCTAGTTCATGATAATAATTTTCCACTTCCTCGATACTATGGAGTGTTTTAGATAGCTTGTTTATTTCGAAACCACATGTTTTTAAAAAATTTAAAAATTCAGATTGTTCTTTAAAATTTTTTTGATTACCCTGGATTGTGCTGTAAGCAAAAAATTTTAAAGGTATTTTGGCTGTATTATTTGAATCTTTTTGTCGTAATGATCCACCTGCTGCATTTCTGGGATTGGCAAAATTATCTTTTATTTTTTCAAAATCTTTTTTTCCAATATAAACTTCCCCCCGGATCTCAAAATCTTTTGGAAAATTTTTTTGATTAATTTTTTTAGGTATATTTTTTATTGTTAATAAATTTTCTGTAATATCCTCTCCAAATTCTCCATCTCCTCTAGATAAGCCACGAATAAGAACGCCACTCTTATAAGTTAGAGATGCGGATATGCCATCAATTTTAGGTTCAGCATTTAGAGGAATTTTTTTATTGTGATCAAAGTTTAAATAGTTTTTTATTTTTTTAAAAAAATTTTGAACATCTTCAAGAACAAAGGCATTATCTAATGATAGCATTTTTTCTAAATGTCGAACTTTGGAAAACTTTTTTGAAGGTGTAAAACCAATTTTACTACTTACAAAAGTAAACTCTTTGTTTTTCTCTTCAAACTCTAATAATTTTTTTTTAAGATTGTCATAATCAGCATCAGAAATTTTTGGTTTGCTGAATTCATAGTAAAACCCGTCATGCTTTTTTAATAAATCTAATTTTTTGTGATAATCTTCAACAGTTTTGATCATAACTATTGTTGAAATTGGATTAGTTTCTTAAGCCTTTCTTTTAAGCTTTTTTTCTGCTTTGCTTTTTCCAGTGGAATGTTCGTGCCTTCGACAATATTGTAAGATTTTTTGTACCAGTCACTGTCGTTGTAATTGTAACCCAAAATTGATGCGTATTTTTTTGCAGTATCAATATTTCCTATTATATAATGGATTTCGACAAGACGATGCAGAGCCTCCTCAATAAAAATGGTGGTTTGATAATTCTTAAACACATTGTTTAATCTATATAAAGCCGGAAGCCATTTTTCTCTTTTTGCGTAATACCTCGCTATGTACATTTCTTTTCCTGCTAACTGCTCATTTATCAGGTCTATTTTAAACTTTGCATCTGTTGCGTACGCTGAATTGGGATAATTTAGTATAATTTTTTCGAACTGCCTGAGAGCCAAATCTGTATTTTCTTGAGACAAAGAAACAAGATTTATTTGCTCAAACATACAAATAGCTATTAAGTATTCTACATATTGAATATTTTTACTGCCTGAATGGCGCTGTTTAAATCTTTGCAAATTTTTAAGTGCCTCAACATAGATTCCTGAGTCGTAGTAAATATAAGCCAGCATAAGCGAAGCTCTTGGAGCCCATTCGGTGTAAGAATAATCTCTTTCAACCAATTTAAAAAGCTCCAGAGCATCACTATAGTTGCCATTTTCAAAGTTGCTGTAGGCACCCGTGTACAATTTTTCTAAAGAAATAAGTTTTTTTGGTTTTATGCTTTTTTCAGTATTATATGACGAGCAGGATGCAACGGAAATCAAAAGAGCAATTAATAAAAAGTTATAAAAATATTTAAGAAACATAAAAATGCTAGATAGCAATAAATTATTTATACTAGTTTATATACCTAAACCACTACTTGAATTCTAGATGTATTTGCTAATTTGTTAGTTATTTTGCTATTTGCTGGAACGCCCGCATGTTCAATTAAATAGTTTTTTTTGTTTTCAAAAATTTTTTTAATTAGACTGGCTGTTAATTCGTGCCCACCCTGATTGCAGGAAATTTTTCCAGCAATAGAATACCCGCACAAATACAAATCTCCCAGACAATCTAAAACCTTATGTTTTACAAATTCATTTTTACATCTAAGACCGTCTTGGTTTAAGACTTTGTTCCCAGAAATTACAATTGCATTATCTAAGGACCCGCCTTTTGCCAATCCCATAGCAAAAATTATTTCAAGGTCCTCTTGATGGCAAAAAGTTCTACAGTGCGCTACCTCTAAAGAGTTTTGTTGCGCATTTTTTAAAAAAAATTTTTGTTTTTTAATAAACTGATCCTGATAATCAAGACTATAATCAATTTCTAAAAAATCTTTTTTAGTAGGCTCGTACTTGATAAACTTTTGATGATCGCGAATTTCAAAAGTTTTTAAAATTTTTATTTGTTTTATTTTTTGTTCTTGAGCTAGCAATCCACTTTTTAAAATTTCATCTATAAAAATCTTTGCACTTCCGTCCATAATTGGAATCTCGGGTCCATTAATTTCAACTAATAAATTGGTTATACCCAAACTGTAAAATGAAAACATCAAATGCTCAATCGTGCTAACACTGTCTCCTTTTGTATTCGCAATTTTTGTACAAAGATTTGCTGAAACTATATTTTTCCAATTGGCCAAAATTGGAGAGCTATTTTTTATGTCTGTTCTCAAAAAAGATATGCCGCTATTTATTTCGCTTGGCAAAAGAATAATTTTAGCTACTAATCCTGAGTGAAGACCAACACCTTTAAGTATAGTTTTTTTTTTTATTGTTAATTGATTTGTTTCCACTGGAGGCAAATATACTTAACTCAATTTTTATTATCGATTCAAGAAATGTTACGCTTAAAATCTATAATGTTTAATTAAATAAAGAATGTAGCTTATCAAAAAATCCCATCTTTTTTTTTAAATAGCTTGGAATTTCTTTATTGTAAGGATTTTGGATAAAATTAATTATAGATAAACAAATATCGAACTCATCTTCTATATTAATTTTTAATTTTGAAGAAAACTTTTCTATAGTCAAAGCTTTGATATTTAGTTTTTCTTGAAGCAATTCGTAAAAACCATTAATTTTAGAGCCTTCTCCAGTAATTAAAATCTTATTGAAAATCTGCTTATGAGATTTAAAAAAAACCAACTCTTTATTTGCGAAATCAACAATTTCTTCTACTCGAGAATTGATAATTTTATTCAAAATGTTGTTAGATATTTTTTTATAAGATTTAAATCCTAAATTTTCACTCTCTACATACTCATGGATCATTTCACCACTTAAAACTTTACAAGAGCTGTGATTTTTTTTAAGATTTTCAGCAATTTCAAAATTTAAATTTAAGGCTTTTGATATATCGTTTGTTATATGCCAAGATCCGATTGGTATAGATCTTGCAAAAACAAAACTATCATTTCTAAAAATACCCAGGGATGTTTTTTCATGCCCAAAATCAATAGTCATAATAGTGTCTGACAAAGGACTCTCGAAATATGACTGCAGGCTAAGTGTGTAAGGCGAAAAAATAAATTTTTCAGATTTTAAATAACTTTTAGATATGGCTTTTTGAAAATTTTTTAAAGTATTTTTTTTAGAATAAATAACATGCATGTCATTTTCTAACGTATCAGCAATTAAGCCTACTGGGTTATCAACCTTATTATCCCTGTCTATTCTTAAATTTAAATTAAAAAGATGAACAATGCTGCATTCGCTATTGTGGTCACTAAATAAACTTACACCGCTATTTATCAAAAATTGGACATCTTTTTCATGTTCAATTTCATACCCGCCAATATTTTTAGATTGGCAAAAACTTGTAGAAAAATTATTGAGAGGACTCGCAGCAACGTAAATATTGCCAATTTGCAATTTCGCTTCGTCTTCAGCTTTTCCTATTATCTCTTTTATTGAACTTGTTAATTTCTCTAGATCGGAAATCACTCCTCTTTTGATGCCACTTGTATTCAAAATAGATTTTGAAAGAATTTCAATCTTATTGTTTTCAATTTTGAAAATAATAAATTTAGACTGATACGATCCAATATCCAAAACTCCTGTGGGTGGAATGTTGCTAATCATGCGTAATGATAATTTGATTTGCAATTCTCATGTCAACAGTTCTAATTTGTTTGTTTTTCAAAATAAGCCGCAAATTCTCAACCTGTTCTTCTATATTGTAAGAGCCTAGCTTTACAAGAGACCCATCTTTCAAAATAATATCCCATCTATTCTCATAAATATAATGAACTTCTTTTATCGTCCGTAAAAAATTTTCATACTTGCTTAGCTCTTTTAGAAAAATCTCAAATTTTGACATCTCTCGCACATTGTCTAACTTGATAATATCCTCAGTGTTTATATCTCCGGAAACAGGGGAGCTTTTGTAATTGCTATTCACCAAGTATAGCTTATTTTTTTCCTTGAAGTAAGCCACGGGGAAATACTCGGTTATACTAACATACAATTGATTAGGAAGTTTTTTTTTAAATTCTACTTTTTGAACCCAAGGACTTTGATAAAATAGATCTATTATTTTTTTTTTATTTAATAAAAACAAATTTTTATTTATTAGCAAATCCATGGCTTCAGATTTTAAACTCTCCTCTACAAATAATGTTTTATTGTATTGAATATTTTCAACCTTAAAAAATGAGTTAAAAAAATTTGAATTATTTAAATTAAATGTTGTAAGTGCAAATAAAAAACACAAAAGTATGAACCACCTATATTTTCTAACGATTAATTGAAGCATCCAAGACAATCCACCTAACCAATTCCACAAAAGAGATTCCGCAATAACCTGCGATTTCAGGAACCAAAGACAAATTGGTCATACCTGGCTGTGTATTTGTTTCTAATATAAAAATATTATTGTCTTTTGTTACTCTAAAATCAGACCTTGTTATTCCTTTGCATGCTAAGCACTTATGAGCCTTCAAAGCCATTTGCAAAACCTTATTGTAGGTTTTTTTTTTTATTCTAGCGGGCATAATATGTTTTGTTTTAGCCTTTGAGCTATATTTTGCATTGTAGTCATAGAATGCGCGCGTAGGCCTAATTTCGATTGCGCCAATAGCTTTGTTACCCATTACGGCAGCTTGAATTTCTTTCCCCTCAATAAATTCTTCCTGCAATAGTCTTTTATATTTTTTTAGATATTTTTTAATTTTGGTTTTGTCAATTTCTTGAAAATTTTCATAAATCAAAACACCAACACTAGATCCTTCATTGACTGGCTTCAAGACAAACTTATTTTTTGAAATTACATTGTTAAGATCTGATATTTTTTTAATAATTTTAAACTTGGGGGTGTTTATTTTAATTTTGATAAATTCTTTTTTAGATTTTAGCTTGTCCATAGCAACTGCTGATGCTTTTACCCCTGAATGCGTATAGGGAATTTTTTGTTTTTCGAATAACGATTGTATTGTCCCGTCTTCTCCAAACTGACCATGTAATGCGTTAAAAGCTATATCGCAATTATACTTTTTAAAATTAGTAGATTTATACTTGGGGTCAACTTTAATTATGTTGTATCCTAATTTTTTCAAAGCAAGATAAACAGCTTTGCCGCTATTGATGCTAACCTTTCTTTCCCTCGAGGGTCCCCCAGATAGCAAAAGGATTTTTTTTATATTCTTCATATAATGTTGATTTCTAACTCTAGTTTGATTCCGCTGTTTTTAAGAACTTTTTTTTGAGTTTCTTTTATCAATTTCTCTATATCTTCTGACGATGCAAGATTTGTGTTATCTATGAAATTGCAATGGTGCTCAGAAAATTTTGCATTACCAAAAAAAAGCTCGTCACATCCATATTTTTTAATCAACTCCCAAGCTTTGAGCTTGCTTGATAATGGGTTTTTGAATGTGCTACCTCCCGTTCTTATTCCACTTGGTTGGTTTATCTTTTTTTGATTTTTCATAAGTTGAATATTTTTTTCTATAGTCAAAGGAGATAAATTTTTTGTTTTACGAAAAAGAATATCTAAAACTATATAATTTTTTGGTAGACCGGATTTTCGATAATTAAATTTAATTTCTTTTCGTGTAATAGTTTTTTCTTTGCCAAGTAAATTCATAACGGTTATCTGATCAATAATATCTGACATTTCACTGCCATAGCACCCGGCGTTCATAAAAACACCACCCCCTATAGTTCCAGGAATTGAAGATAAAAATTCAAATTCTGAAAAACTTTTTGTTTTTGCGAATTCGGAAACTTTACTTTTTAAAGCCGCTGCACCAGCTGTAATGCATGAATTAGACTCTTCTATTTTGGAAAATTCTTTTCCTAGCTTTATAACAACACCTTGAAAACCAGAATCTCTAAATAAAATATTAGAACCAGAGCCTATCGTTATAAATTTTTCAAATTTAAAATTTGTTAAAAAAAACTTTAGGTCCTCTTTGTTTTTGGGTTGAAAAAAAAACGATGCTTTTCCACCTATCCCAAACCAAGAATTTTTATTTAATAAATAATTTGATTTAATTTGATCTTTGAGTCTGGAATTTGCTTCTTTATTGTTTAATTTTGTCATTAGTTAAATTTTTAGAGATAGATCTTATCCATTGGCTAATAGTTCCCGCTCCCATGGCAATAACTATCTCATTATTGGTAAAATTTTTATCTAGAAAAATATTAAGATTTTCCTCATTTTTAACAATTACTGCTTCTGTTCTGGAGTTTTTGGAAATTTTTTTTGCAAAATTTTCAAGGTCAAATTTAATTGCTTTTTCTCCTGCAGAGTAGATAGGGCATAGAATAACAAGATCAGATTTTAAAAAACAAGCAGCAAACTCTTTATATAAAGACATGACCCTAGAAAATCTGTGTGGTTGAAAAATAGAAATAATTTTTTTATTGCCGAAATTATTTCTACATGCATCTAAAACAGCTGCAATTTCTGTTGGATGGTGAGCATAATCGTCAAAAATTATTCTATTTTTACTTTCAAAAACTTTTGTCAATCTTCTTTGGACTCCTAAAAAACTTTCTAAAGTTTTTTTAATTTTTTTAACTGAAATTTCCAATGTAAGTGCCACTACAATTGCTGCTGTCGCATTCAAGACATTGTGCCTACCCATAAGGTTAAGCACGATATTTTTAATAATGGTTTTTTTTTCAAGATTCACTTTTAAATCAAAATGAATTTTCATATCCCTGAACTGAATATTTGTAGGAATAAAATTTGCTTTTGGATTAAAGCCATAAGTCAAAAAATTTTGCTTCTTAGATTTTTCTTTTATATTTTTTAAACTTACATCGTCTAAGCAAATAATATTTTTTCCAAAAAGGGGAGTTTTGTTTAAAAATATAGAAAATTGTCTTTTTAAATTTTTGAAATTTTTATAATAATCCATATGTTCGTGATCAATATTGCTAACAATAGCATGCGTATTGTTAAACTTTAAAAAACTTCCATCAGATTCATCTGCTTCTATGACAGACCACTCACCCTCACCGAGACTAGCATTTGTTTTTAATGAATTGATAATTCCTCCATTGACAATCGTCGGTTTAAGTTTGGCATCTTTTAAAATTGTAGAAACTAAGGATGTGATTGTTGTTTTTCCATGAGAGCCAGAAATAACAATATTTTTTTTTAAAGATATAATATGTGCCAACATGTCTGCCCTTTTGATAACTAAAATATTATTTTTCAAAGCATGTTTTAGTTCACTATTTTTCTTACTAATAGCGCTAGAGATGACCACTATCTTTGCATTTTTAATATTTTTACTTTTGTGGCTATTAAATATTTTAATATTTTTTTTCTTTAGAGATAGTATGTTTTTATTATCTTTGGAAATATCGCTTCCCTGAACATCATAACCCATTTTTTTAAGAATTAGAGCAATGCCACTCATACCAATTCCTCCAATGCCAATTAAATGAATTACGTCTTTTTTGTTAATACTTAATTCCATCTAAAAATAATTTATAATTTCCTGTTCAAAATTACTTAGAACATTTATTTGATTTAAGTTTTTCATATTTTTAACTTTTTCTTTAAGTTTTTCTTTATCATTGCTCACAATATCAGCAATTAGTTTTTTAAAACTTTCTGCTTCAAAAAGTTTTTGCTCTACAAGCCAGCAGCAGCCCTTGTCTTCGAAGTATTTTGCGTTGTGGTACTGGTGATTATCTAAAGATGAGGGCAAGGGTATGGCCACAAATGGAAGATTGATTGAGGCTAATTCAGATATTGTTGATGCTCCAGATCTAACGATTGCAAGATCAGCCTTTGCCATTAGTTGCTCAATATTAGATTTAAAATCAAATAATTCATAATTGAAAAAATTACCATACGCTTCCCTTGTGCTATCCATTTGCTCTTTTTTACATTGATGAAATACCCTTATTGATAGAGTGTTTTTATTTATATCAAAAAACAGTCTTGCTAGATTTGATCCAAAAAATTCTGCCGCTTGACTTCCTCCTAGAACAAGTATTGTAAAATCATTTTTTTTATCAGGTGATTTGCTTATTTTGTGATTAAAAGATTTTCTCAAAAGCTGGCCTACATAAATTGCTTTTTTTTGATATTGATAAGGCAGGTCTTTGACTTTATCAAATCCTAGTAATAATTTTTTACAAAATGGATAGAAAAATTTATTAGTTCTTCCTAGAATAGAATTGGTTTCATATATAACTGTATTAATTTTTAAAATATATCCCGCCATTAACATAGGGAAAGATGCATAACCACCACACCCAATAATTACTTTTGGTCTATTTTTAATTAAAAAAAAAAAAGAATAAATGGTAGCAACAAACAGGTTAACAAAAGATAAAATCTTAAAAAATCCTTTTTTATTGGAAGGGCTATTAATATTGAAAATTGTAATTTTTGACTTCATCTCTTCGCTAAAATATTTTTTTGCCCTTTGATCGCTCACAAAAATAACATCGTAATTTTTTAAAACTAAATAATGATAAAGTCCCATCATTGGAAAAACATGCCCTCCAGTTCCACCAGTTGACAAAATGATTTTTTTCTTCACGATTGCTCTTTTCTACTTAAGAGCAATGCTACTCCTAAAGCAATACAGGACCCCATAATAGATGATCCTCCATAACTGATGAATGGGAAGGGCATTCCTGTGGATGGCAAAATATTAATTGTAACTCCTAGATTTATAAAAGATTGAATGATCAATAAACTAGAAATGCCAATCAAAGATAGTCGAAAAAAATCATTTTTTGTTGTGTTTGCTAAAGAAAATATTCTTATAGCTAAAAAAATAGTCAAAGAAATAATTAATAAAACAATTATAATTCCATACTCCTCAGCTATAACCGACATAACATAATCTGTATGAGCTTCAGGCACCTTTTCTTTTAAAATTCCCTCACCAATACCCCTGCCAAAAAAACCACCTGACTTAATTGCATTCAGCGCTTGTTCTGATTGGTAAGAAATCTCCACTTGGCCGATCCAGCTTGAAATTCTTTCAAATATATAAAAAAATTTATCTCTAAAGAAAAATAAGATGCTAATCATTGATAAGACTAATGATCCAGCTATCATAGAGATAGATAGAAAACTAATGCCAGAAACAAACACCATGATCATCCACAATGTTATTACAAGCAGACTTTGGCTATAATCAGGCTGCAATAACAAAAGAAATACAGCGCTTAAAACAAAGGGAGATGAAAGAAAAAATCTCACGTTTATTGTATGTTTTTGCATGGTCAGGACTAAAGCGACAACCAATATAAGAAAAGGCTTCACAAATTCTATGGGCTGAATTCTAAAAAAAAATAAATTCAACCACCTTCTTGCCCCCTTAACATTAACACCAAAAAAATAAACTAGAGCCAACAAGGTAATGCAAACAGCAAAGCCAACTGTTGCGTATAATTTTATCTTTTTGTTATTCAAAAAAGAAAAAAAAATTAAAATAATGAGACCAACAGCTGAAAAAAAAATATGCTTATAAAATAAAAAATACCTACTATCATAAAGTTTTTCAGAAGGGATGGTTGATGTGGACAAGAAATTAAAAATATTACCACTAACTAATAGTGACAAACCTAAAAAAAGCAAAGTTTTGTCAATGCTTCTCCACCAGGTGGCTATCATTCCTGAATCGTGACGTTTAAACATTCTTTATTTTTTTTACCAATTTTTTAAATTCATTGCCTCGGTGTTCAAAATTTTTGTACTGATCAAAAGATGCGGCCGCAGGACTCAATAAAATAGTACTATTTTTTAACTTGGCATTTTTAGCATCCTTATATGCCTGAACAAGAGCGGTATTAAGTGTTTTGCAGATTGTGGAGCTCAGCTTATTTCCCAAAATTGACTCAAATAAAGATATATTTTTTCCAATAATATAAGTTTTGATAATTCTTTTTTTTATACCTTGACTAAAATGCTGACGATCATTTTTTTTAACTAAACCTCCCGCTATCCAATAAATATTTTCGTAAAACTCTAAAGAAAAATTTGCTGAATCGAAATTAGTTGCTTTTGAATCGTTGATAAAAGAAATACTTTTAATTTTTCTAACTAATTCCTGTCTATGTGGCAAAGGTTTAAAAGAACTCAAGCCTCCTGTTATTTCTTTATTGGAAAATTTTAAAAATCTTAATATACTGTAGACAATGCTAAGACTTGGTAAGTAATTTTTTTTAGATAAAAATTGATTTGCGATACTTTGATTTTTTAACGGAGAAACTTTTTTCACTTTATTTTTTTTATTAATTTTATTTGTGTATAAAAAATCTTTATTAACAAAGCCACGTCCCCGAGGGAGCAAAGAATTAAATATTTTCAGTTTAACCTCGATATAATTCTTGAAGCTTTTGTGTCTTTGCAAATGATCTGGTGTAATATTTAAAACCGCACATGCATGCGACTTTAAAAATTTTGAATACTCTATTTGGTAAGATGAAAGTTCGAGAATATAAAAATTATTGACTGATTTTTGGTTATGCCCTAACGCAGGCTTTCCATAATTCCCAAGCAAGTATGCGTTATTATTTTTTTTAATAATGTGATGTAATAACTTGCAAAAAGTTGATTTTCCATTGGTACCAGTGATGGCAATTATTTTATTTTGGTCTAAATCAATTGAGCTTACAAAAATATCTATATCAGTAATAATCTTATGAAAATTCCTTGCAAAATAAGACTTATGAGCGTGTTTATAAATGTCTATGCCTGGACTCATTACTATAAAATCGTAGGAATTGGAGAAAAAATTATTGTCTATAGAAATTTTAAAATTTTTTTTCAATTGGTTCCGAGATGTGGCATTATCGTCCCAGGCAGATAAGTTTTTAACTTGGCTTTTTAGTTTCTTGACAGTGGCTAGTCCAGAAATTCCAATTCCAAAAATAAGAACTTTTTTATTTTTTAAATATTCAACAGATACCATTATCTAAGTTTTAAAGTGGATAGGGCTATTAAAGCAAGAATTACAGAAATGATCCAAAAACGAATAACGATAGTAGATTCTTCCCAGCCTTTTTTTTCATAGTGATGGTGCAGGGGTGCCATGCGAAAAACTCTTTTTCCAAATAATTTAAAAGATATAACTTGTATAATTACAGATAATGCTTCTAAAACGAAAAGTCCTCCCGCTATAAAGAGGGCTGCCTCATGTTTTGTGATCAAGCTTATAGTTCCTAAAAATCCACCTAATGCAAGTGAACCTGTGTCGCCCATAAATATTTTAGCTGGAGGGGCGTTAAACCACAAAAAACCCAAACTAGCTCCAACAACTGACCCCAGCACTACACAGACTTCTCCTGTATTTTTAATATAAGTTAATTTTAAATAATCAGAAAAAATTATATTCCCAACTAAATAAGTAATCAAAATAAAAGTAAGAGCAACCAAAATTACCGGGACTGTTGCCAAGCCGTCTAATCCATCTGTTAAATTAACAGCGTTGGAAGACCCTATTACAACAACAATTCCAAAAAAAATATAAAATATTCCAAGATCGAAAACTAAATTTTTATAAAAAGGCAGATGCAAAACATTCCTGATATTTTCTGCTGTAGAAATATTGATCAAATAAACAATCATTGCAGCAAATATGATTTGTAGTAAAAATTTATATCTGGCTTTTACACCAGAAGAGTTTCCTTTTTTAATTTTTAAATAATCATCAAAAAAACCAATTAATGAAAAGCTTAAAATAGAAAAAATAGAAATAAGAACATATATATTTTTTATATCAGCCCAAAGAAGGGAGCTTATAATTGCAGAAAATATAATCAACACACCTCCAAAAGTTGGTGTTCCTGCTTTTTTAATAATGTGTGATAATGGACCGTCATTTCTGATCGGTTGGTCAAAATACTTTGAGGATTTTAAATATTTAATAAAAGGTCCACCCAAAAAAAGAGCAAAGCTCAAAGAGGTAAAAATAGCCACTCCAGTTCTAAACGTAATGTATTTAAAAACATTTAAAATACTAAAATCTGAAGATAGGTAAGAAAATAAGTGATTTAACATTAATTTATAATTTATCGTTTAATAGCTTGTTTAGGCCGATTCCATTAGAACCTTTTATTAGGAAAATTGATTTATCATTTACTATTTTTGAAAATACGGCACTAAACTGATTGATATTATTATAAATATTGCATTTTCTAAATTTTTTTAACTTTTGGTAAATGTAAGCAACCTCTTTGCCAATTAGGTGAACATCGTCAATTCTACTATTTATTAGCAATTCAGCAATTTGCTCATGATAATATTTAGATTTGAATCCCAGTTCTAACATGTCTCCAATAATTGCCACTTTCTTCTTACCCGGTTCTGCTAAAGAAGAAAAATTTTCAATGGCATTTTTCATAGAAATAGGATTTGCATTATAACTTTCATTAATTATTTTAACTTTTTTTCCCTCAATTTTTTTAATAACTAGATCTCCTCTTCCGGAAGGAGTTGGAAAATTTTTGGCATTTTTAATAATTTTTTTGAGATCAAGACCAAGATATGAACAAAGCGATAAAGTAATTAAAAAATTTACAACAAAGTTGTCATTAAGTGTTTTTGTTTCAATTTTAAATTGGTTTTTAAATACTTTGACAATTAAATATTTTTTTCTATTTTTTTTTACTGTTTTTAAAAGCTGCACATCTGCTATTTTTGACTTAGCAAATGTTACAATTTTCAATTTTTGGATTTTAGCTCTTTTTTTAAGATCACTAAAGTAATCGTCTTCTTTGTTTAAAAATATAACCCCATCTTTTTTAATGTGATTCATTATTTCGGATTTCGCCGAACAAACTTTTTTTAAAGTTTTTAAATTCTTAAGATGTGCTGGTCCTATATTTGTAATTACTCCAATATCTGGATTTAATATTTTGGATAATTTTTCTATGTCTCCTTTATTGCTCATTCCTAATTCAAAAATATTATACTTGCTGTTAGCTGGAGTATTGGAAAGAGACAGCGGCAATCCAAAATGATTATTAAAAGATTTTGGAGAACTATATGTTTTTCCAAATTTTTTTAGAAAAAAAGAAAGCATAAACTTTAAAGTTGTTTTTCCAAAGCTTCCCGTAACACCTATAAAGACACCTTTGGAATTTTTTCTCTGATATTGTGCTGTCTTTTCTAAAAATTTTAAGGGCGAAGACACTTTGAGAAAATTTTTTTTATTTGCTTGTGATACTTGGTAACTATTTTTTACAACGGCGAACTCCGCACCTTTTTGAAGGGCTTCTTTTGCATAAAAATGCCCGTCTGTATTCTTGCCTTTAATTGCAAAAAAAATAGATTTTTTTTTAGCCTCCTTACTATTAATAAAGATTTTGTTAATTTTTAATTTTTTTTTTAACAATGACTTTTTAAAAATAGTTTGGAGATCTTTTTGATTTAAGTTCATTTATCGAAGATATTTTTTAGCACATGCATAATCAGAAAAGAATATTTTTTTATTTTTAATTAGCTGATAGTTCTCGTGCCCCTTCCCCGCTATCAGCAAAATCTCATTTTTTAACGATTGAATGGCTTTTTTAATAGCTAAATTTCTAGGGGCAATAACAGATCCGCTTGGGCATGCTCCCTTGATTTGGTTCCTAATTTTTTTTGGATCTTCATATCTAGGATTGTCGTCAGTGATATATGTTTTGTTACATAATTTTTGAGCAATTTTTCCCATGACTTTTCTTTTTGCCTGATCTCTATTGCCGCCACATCCAAAAACTAAATTAACTTTTCTTTTAAAAAAACTTTTAATTTCAAGAATTGTTTTCTGTAAAGCGTCTGGGGTGTGTGCGTAATCAATAATAATAAGTTTTTTATCTTGTTTAACAAATTGCATTCTACCGGGGGGGTTATTGATTTTAGAAGAAATGTTAAAAATTTTTTCGAAAGCTATTCCACATGAAAAGCAGGCAAGAATTGCTGATAAAAAGTTTTCAATTTGAAAGTTTCCTATTAGCTGTAATTTTAAAATATATATTTTTCCCAATACATTAATTTTTAATTGGTTTAAATTATTAATTACTTTAACTGAGATAATTTTTATAGTATTTCCATTTGTTCCATAGGATAAAATCTTTAATTTTTTTTCCTTTGCTATTTTTTGCAACAAAGCAAATTCTGCAACATCGGTATTTGCAATTACAAATCCATTTTTTTTAACTAATTTTTTAAAGAGTATCATTTTTGAATTTAGATAATCCTTCATAGTTAAATGATAATCTAGGTGATCGTGGGTTAAGTTAGTGAATATACCGCAGTGAAAATCTATCAATTCAAGTCTTGCCTGTTTAAGTCCATGACTAGAAGCTTCAATAATTGAATGATTAATTTTTTTTTTATAAAAAGAGTTAAAAATTTTATGATTATCCAAAAAGCTCGGAGTTGTTAAGTTGTTTTTGTTTTTTTTATTATTTTCAAAAATTCCAAGTGTGCCCACAGACCCAACTTTATAATTAAGCAAATTTAGTATTTTGTAATAAAAGTATGCAATAGATGTTTTTCCATTTGTTCCAGTAACTGCAACTTTGTACCTGGGAGTTTTTTTATACTTTTGAAATATACTTTTTTTGTAAAAAGACTTGACATTGCTCACACTATAAATTTTGCTGGACAAATTTCCGCTTGTATTTAATTTCTGAGTTATAACAGCAAGTGGTTTTTTCTTTAAGGCATTATAAAAATATTTTCCGTATTGATTTTTGTTACTTCCTAGGTCAAAAAAAACTTCTCCTTTTTTTAAAGATCTGCTGTCTGAAGAGCAATTTTTACGATTAATTAATTTTTGCATTGCTTGCATAAGTCTCTCTTAAATCTAGATCATTTATGGCTAAACTAGGACCAATTTTTTGTATAATACGGCCGGCTATATAAACCGCATTCCACCCAGCCTCTCTTCTGGAGTGTTTCCATATTTGTGGCGCTCCTTGTGGCTCATCTATCAATACTGTGAGAACATATTTTGGTTTTTTATGAGGAAAAGCTGACGCAAATACATTTAAAATTTCCTTGGAATATCCCTTTTCAGTCTCTGAAGGCTTTTGTGCCGTTCCTGTTTTTCCTATTACATCGTATCCTTTTATGTCTGCAAATCTTCCACTTCCATGAACATTGTTTTTTTTATCCACATTTGCTCTCAAAATATCATTCATTATTAAACTGGTTTCTTTGCTGATTACCCTTTTTCCACTAACTGGAGCTTTAAGTAAAATTGAAGAATCCATTAACTCACCACCATTTACAATTGCAGCATAAGCCCTACTTAGCTGAAGCAGTGTAGTGCTAACACCATGTCCAAACCCCGATGTATATGTATTGCAATTTCCCCATCTATTTTTAGTAGACTGAGATAATTCAATGACTTCCAATTTTGGCATATCAAAAATTTCAATACTTTCTAAAAATTTTTGCTGATTTTCCAAACCATTTTTTTTTACAATTTCTATGGTTCCAATATTAGAGGATTTAACGAGTATTTGTTCAACCGTAAGATTGCTTTTTGATTTATCCCATCGATATTCGTCTATAGGAAACTTTCCGCAATATACTCTCTGCCTTAAGTTCGTAAACAAAGTGTCTCTAGTAACTGCTTTATTTTCAATGGCACTAGCAATAGCAAAGGTCTTAAAAACTGATCCTAGCTCGTACAGAGCTTTGGTTGTTTTGCTCAAATAATTTTTAGATTCTTTTCCGTCTCTTCTGTTATTATCTCTGTCTGGAAGGGATACCATCGAAACTATTTGTCCTGTATTCGCCTCCATCAATATAACTGCCGCACCTAAGGCTGAAAAATCCTGGACTCCTTTTAACAACTCTTCATAAATTGAGTATTGAATATTTGCATTTAGTGATATTTGCACAGGTATATTGAGATTAGATTTGTCACGCAATTGCTCATCTAAATACATTTCCATTCCAGAAATACCATTATTGTCGACATCTACTTTTCCTAGAATATGAGCGAATAAATTTTTATGAGGATAAATTCTCACTTCTCTTTTTGAAAGTTCTAAAGAAGGCTCTCCGAGTGCCACTATTTTATTATAATCTGATGGGGAAAGGTTCTTTTTTAAAATAAAAATTGGCTTATCTTGATATTCGGATTTTATATTATTGATATCAATTTCTGAAAAGTTTAACTTAACTTTTAGCAGAATGCTTTGAATATTTTTGACTTTACTCTTTCTCAAAACCAAATCATAGGTAGTAATATTTTTTGCTAAAATAACCCCTTCACTATCAACGATATCCCTTCTTTCGGAAAAAAATCTTTCACTATTTTTAGCTTCAACAAAATCATTTTTTTCAAAACCTAAAAAAATTAATCTTGTACAAATAACTACAAAAATTATTAAGAATATCGAAATAACAGTATTATTTCTGCTTTCGCTTTCGTTTTTTTCCCTTTTCAAAGATGGGCGCTCCTCAAAATATAAATTTAATTGTTTATTTTTTTTCATTTAAATTCATTTGATTGGGAAATAAGGGGACATAGTCATTTGGCAAATATTCTTTTGCCAACTTTGATATTCTCTGGGGATTGGACAAGTAGCTAAATTCGACTTTTTGGGTTTCCAGCTCTTCTTTTGCAGAAACAATATTTTTTGAAATTTTTTCTATTTTTAGTTCTAATTCTCTAGTTTGATTTTTGAAAAAATGAATGCTTATAAGACCAAAAAGCAAAAAGAGAAAACTGAAAATGTATTTTTTATCCATTGTATTTTTCCTCCAATTGAAACAATCTTTCCATTTTTAAAGCTCTTCTATCAATGCTCAAAAAATCATTTCCCATCTTAATCACAGATCGTAGCTTGGCCGATCTAGATCTTGGGTTTACCATAATTTCATTTTCAGATGGCTTTATTGCTTTATTGTTAATTTTTTCAAGGTATGTGCTTTCTTCTTTTTGATTAATTGTAGGTAAATACCTTGATGGGTTTTCTCCCAAATCTTTAGTTATATTGAAAATTTTTTTTACAATCCTGTCTTCCAAGGAATGAAAGGTAACGGCTGTAATTCCTGTGTTTGTCTTGCTTAATTCTATTGTTTTTTTTAAAGCATTAAATATTTCTGAAAGCTCCTGATTAACAATCATTCGAATTGCTTGAAATGTTTTTGTGCATGGATCTTTTTTAAAATACCTATTGCCCTTTGCCTTGATAATTAAATTTCTCAAATCTTTTGTCGAATGGATGGCTTTTGCTTGTCTTGCATTAACTATTTCTTTTGCAATTCTTTTGTGATCATTATCTTCTCCAAATATTTTTATAATACTATTTAAATCTTCTAATGGAGCCTCATTTACAATCTCATATGCACTAATTTTATTTTTACCCATTCTCATATCTAGCTTTACTTCAGAGTTAAAAGAAAAACCCCTACTATAGTCATCTAGCTGGAAAGAGGAAATTCCAAAATCAAAAATAAAATAACCAATATCATCTCCGCATTGGTCTATTATTTTTTCTAAATTGCTAAATCTATCATTGATAAATTCAAATCTATTTTTAAATTTTTTTTCTAGAATTTCTGCAAATTTTTTAACCGAGGGATCTCTATCAATTGCAATAACCTGCAAGCTTGGGAAGGTTTCTAATATTTTTTGACTATATCCGCCGCAACCAAAAGTGCAGTCAATGATTATGCTTTTTTTAGTTTGTTTAATTGAGGCGACAACCTCATTTAACATCACTGGATGATGGGGACTCATATCCAGTGACATTAAAGATCACTAACAAATTAGTTTGTTTGTCTTCTTAAAAAAGCAGGTATTTCTAAATCGTTTTTATCTTCCGTGCTTAATTCAGAAAAGTTTTCATCGACCAACTCTTCTTTTGCTTCTGATACAAAAGTTCCTTGGGTAGATATAGAATGATTTACCTCTTCGTCGTTTGTAAAAAGTTGAGTTTCATTTTCTACTTTTTCAAAACTTTCTTCAACAAATTCAACCGGATTGCTTTGGCCAAAAAGAGAGTTTTCATCCATGTTCATTTCTGAATGATCATGATTGATTTCTTCTTTGATTTCAGGCTGTGCCTGCTCTTGTTGAGCTTTATAGTTCGTATGAACATTAAAGCTTTCTTGCTTATCCTGATGCTGTTCTTGATGAGGATATGCATTCATATCGAGAGCTGTTGCTCCATTAGTTGCCATGTGTCCAGAGGCCTGAACAGAAGAGTAGCTATTACCAGAAAAAGTTGCTGGTCTTGTGTAGCTATTGTTTCTATTTTGTATGTGTCTGATCATGCTCACTACTGGCTTGTTCATATTAACCTCTCCGTTCAAGCCTGTTGCAACAATCGATACTCTAAACTTTCCAGCAAGAGTGTCGTCAAAAGTAGTTCCAACTAAAATCTCAGCTGAAGGGTCAACTTCTGATCTGATTTTATTAGAAGCTTCGTTCACTTCAAATAGAGTGATATCGTTGCCTCCTATAATATTTATTAATAAGCCTCTTGCTCCTTTTAATGAATACTCGTCAATTAAAGGATTTGCGATTGCAGCTTCTGCTGCTTTAATCGCTCTGCCCTCGCCTTCGGCCTCTCCCATTCCCATCATTGCTTTGCCCATACCGCTCATGACTGTTTCAATATCTGCAAAATCTAAATTGATTAGACCTGGTTTTACAATTAAATCTGTAATTCCTTTAACACCTTGCATTAAAACATTGTCTGCCATTCTGAATGCATCTGGAAAAGTTGTTTTCTCATTTGCAACTTTAAAAAGATTTTGATTTGGAATCACAATCATGGTGTCACAATATTTTCTCAATTCTTCCAAACCTTTTTCAGCAACTCTAATTCTTCCAGGTCCTTCAAACATAAAAGGTTTTGTTACAACACCTACTGTTAATATATTTAAATCTTTTGCTGCTTTTGCAATTACAGGAGCGGCACCAGTTCCTGTTCCACCACCCATTCCGGCAGTTACAAAAACCATATTAGCACCTTGCAATAAACTTATAATTTCATTCATCGATTCATCAGCTGCGGCTTGTCCAATATCTGCTTTTGCTCCAGCACCAAGACCTCTAGTTAAATTGGCACCCAATTGAATTTTGCATTCTGCGAAATTCATTTTTAATGCTTGCGCATCTGTGTTTGCAGCGTAAAATTCCACACCTTCTATTCCAGCCTCAAGCATATTATTAATCGCGTTACCACCTGCTCCTCCAACTCCAAGAACTACTATTCTTGGCTTAAGCTCTCTTAACTCTGGTGCTGTTATATTTATTGGCATGTTTTTCTCCTTTGTTTTAATTGTTGGTATTCCATTTTAAACTTGATCTTTGTGATTTTGCTTTTTTTCTAGCTTCATCACTAAATTTTTTAAACTCTGAAGGTTCCCACATTTGAAATGTTTTTCCCTGTCCAACAAATAAAACTTTTTCCTTCACTCCTGTATGCTCGATTAATTTTTCAGTTAACGTCACTCTTCCTTCCGTATCAAAATTTAACTGCTGACTGTTTGCTAAAATAGAAGTTGAAAAAATATCTCTATTTTCTTCAAATGGGTTTAGGCTATCAATAGTTTCAATAATTTTTTCAATTCTGCTTTGCGGACAAAATTCAATAGATGGATTCGTGAATGACGGATAGCAAACAACGCCATTGTAACCTAGGCTTGATAGATGAGATCTAAAGGTTGCGGGCACCGATACCCTTCCTTTTTTGTCCAGCTTGTTTTCGAACGTTGAAATAAACATTTTTATAATTCATTTTTTTTCCCTATATGGGATATTATGGGTTTATATGGACTTTATAAATTTAGTCAATTATATAGTTCAACCACAAGTTGTTCATGATTTGTTCTTTAATTTTGAAATATTTTGATTTTTTGCTAGTTGGTCTGTAAGCTGGGTTTTGTCATTTAAAATGATAATTTATCTAGGCTGTTTGTCACCAAACAGCTCAAGCAACCAACCCGAGTAGCTAATTTAGGAAATTTGATTAACCGAAGCTAATCATGCTACTCCTATTTGGTCTTGCTCCAAGTAGGGTTTTCCATGCGTTCTTTATTGCTAAAAAACCGGTAAGCTCTTACCTCACCTTTTCACCCTTACCTTGATTAGGCGGTTTATTTTCTGTGGCACTATCCCTAAGATCACTCTCGCCAGGTATTACCTGGTACTTTTTCCTATGGAGCCCAGACTTTCCTCTTTTAACATAAGTTAAAAGCTATCATTCAACCAACTAGCAACTGCTATATAATGAGAAAAGTTAACTAATTCAATATATTTTAGATAGCCCTTTTTTAGCCAAATAAGACCATGGAAAAAGAGGTCCTGGATCAAATTTTCTATTTGGAGCTATGTGTGAGTGACCAAGCACGTGTTCTTTTTTTACTTTGTGTTTTTTTTTCAAAAATTTTATCAATAAAGACAGTCTCCTTATCTGCTTTAAAGGAAAATTCTCATTTCCCTTATTAACAAGCTCAATGCCTATGGATTTTGAATTAAGGTTTACATCCCTTCCCCATTTAGATTTTCCGGCATGCCAAGCAATATTAAAGTCATCTACCATCTGATAAGCAGTTCCATTTTTTGATATCACGTAGTGAGAGCTAACTTTTGCAACTTTAGATTGTAGTCTTTTTATAGCAGCTTTTTGATTTTTCATTCCAGTATAGTGAATAATTATGTATTTTACTGGTCTTTTAATTCTTTTATCAAAATTGGGAGAATTGATTTTTTTGAGTATCATAAAATATTAATGATGCATTATTTGTTGATTTTCAATATATAATAAAAATAAATCAAAAAAATATGAAATTTTTTCTAAAAACACTAATTATAATATCATTCTTATTTTCATCCACTGCATTTGGAGAAACAAAAGATTGCTTTGAAAAAGTTAACAGAGCAGTCTTTTCTTTTAATGAGGGATTGGATGGATTAATATTTAAACCAATTGCTAAAGGCTACTCCTACTTGCCAAGCCCAATTCAAACTGGGATTAGAAATGTAACTTCAAATATTTCTTATACCGTAACAATTCCAAACCATCTGCTTCAGGGAAATTTTAAATATTTTGCACATGATAGTGGAAGATTATTAATAAATACTACTTTTGGAATACTTGGAATTTTTGATCCAGCTGCACGTGTTGGTCTTAACAAATTAGAACATGAAGATTACGGACAAACTTTGGGTGTTTGGGGTGTGGGATCAGGGTGCTATGTGATGCTTCCCATTTTTGGTCCGAGCACAGCTAGAGATGCGGTTGGAAAAGTGGCAAACACATTACTAGATCCTTTTTATATGGTAACCGTTGGAGATTCTTCTGTATTAAGTAATAATTTTGGAGACAGCACATACTATATTGAAAAAGGATTTGATATTGTTGACTTTAGATCTCAAAACTTAAAAAGTTTTGATAGTTTGAAAAAAGGTTCTGTAGATCTATATGCTAGTGTTAAAAGTCTTTATTTGCAAAGAAGAGAGAACCTAATCTCGAACAAGTCCACTTCTAAAGATGAGTGGAAAGATTTCAAATAATTATTTCTAGTTCATGCTAATGAAAAAAATTATAACATTTCTATTTTTAATAATAACAATTTTCTCAACAAGTGTTTTTGCTTTTGAAAAAAAGGCTGAGACTTTTGTTTTAGAAACAACCAAAAATGCAAAAAATATTATTTTAGACTCGGGTCTAAATGAAAATCAAAAAAGAACTAAGTTAGAAAAATTGGCACTCGATGCTGTAGATTTTGCTGGATTGGCAAGGTATACGCTTGGCGAAGAGGCTAAAAATCTTTCGGACAAACAAATGACTGAGTTTGTAAATACTTTTAAAATTTTTTTCTCTAAAAATATATCTCACAAACTAAAAGACTACTCCGACCAAGACGTGAAGGTTATTGGCTCTAAAAAGATAAGCGAAAACTATGTTTTGGTAGATTCTAAAATTGTATCGACTAAAGATAAGCAGGAGATTTCAGTTGAATGGAGAGTGTTTCTTATTGATAACAAGTTAATAATTAGAGACTTAGTAGTTGAGGGTTTGAGTTTGGCAAGAACTCAGAGAGAGGAGTTTTCCTCTATCATTGCAAACAAAGGTTTTGCAGCACTCATTCAAAGCTTAAAAGAGTATATAGCTAAAAATTAAGTAACCTTTTTTTTATACCCTTTTTGCAATATAATTAGTCCCGTCATTAACAATCCTAAAGACAGAAACATACTTAAGTATAATTTTTCTTGTAGAAAAAAATAACTAAACAAAACAGCAAATACAGGTATTAAAAAAGTTACCTGGGACATAAAAACTATTCCATTTCTTAAAATAATTTTTGATCTTAAGTAAAAAGCTATCGCTGTAGAGACAAGCCCGAGATAAACAAGACTGCACAAGCTCTCTATATGAAATGCTTTGGAACTAGAGTTGTCATAAAAATATAGAGCTAGTGGGAGTAAAAGAATAGCTCCCCATATCAAACTAAAACAGGTCACGGTTTCATTGTTATATTTTTTTACTTCTCCAACAATTAACCCTCCAATCATATAAAATATGGAAGCTACCATGACTAAAAGTACGGATATAATATTGGTAGTTTTTGTAACGTGAATTTGATCGTAGATAAGAATTAAAACACCAGCAAAACCAAGACAAGTTCCTATAAATTTAAATTTGTTAAATTTATCGTCATGAGTGAAAATATGAGAAAATAAAATTGCATAAAAAGGTGCCGCAGATTGCAATAAAGCTGCTAGTCCGCTGCTCATATTATCAATACCAAAAGCTATCAGAGTAAAAGGAAGAACGTAATTAACCAATCCTATAATCAAAAAAATATACCAGTCTTTTGAAAAAAAATTACGCCCGTTAAATGAAGGTATAAAAAAAATAGCGATGATGAGAAAAAACATACTTGCAAAAACAAGTCTTCCGCCGGCAAGAGTTAAAGCATCAAAACTTTTTAATATAATTTTATAGTTAAAAAAAGCAGAACCCCAAATAGCTCCTAACAATAGTAAAGATGAGTAACTTTGAAAATTGGGTTTTTGTATAAGTGCTTGGTGGGCCCGCAGGGATTTGAACCCCGGACAACCCCGTTATGAGCGGGGGGCTCTAACCAACTGAGCTACAGGCCCTTAATTTTTTATATACCACCTATTAAATAAAAGAAAAATAGATTAGTTGTCTAAGAAACTTTTTAACTGTCTTGATCTACTTGGATGCTTAAGTTTCCTTAATGCTTTTGCTTCAATCTGTCTAATACGCTCTCTAGTAACTGAAAATTGCTGGCCCACTTCTTCTAAAGTATGATCTGTATTCATACCAATTCCAAATCGCATTCTTAGAACTCTTTCTTCTCTTGGAGTTAGAGTCGCTAATACTTTAGTTGTAGAATTTTTTAGACCCGTTTGGATTGCAGCATCCACAGGAATCAAGGCATTTGTATCTTCAATAAAATCACCCAGACTACTATCGTCTTCATCTCCCACTGGAGTTTCTAAAGATATTGGTTCTTTTGCTATTTTAAGAACTTTTCTAACTTTCTCTAAAGGCATGGCTAATTTTTTTGACAATTCTTCTGGCGTTGGTTCTCGTCCATACTCACTCATCATCTGCCTGGATGTTCTTACTATCTTGTTAATAGTTTCGATCATATGGACTGGAATTCTGATTGTTCTTGCCTGATCTGCGATAGATCTTGTAATCGCCTGTCTGATCCACCAAGTTGCATATGTAGAAAATTTGTATCCTCTTCTATACTCAAACTTGTCTACCGCTTTCATAAGTCCGATATTACCTTCTTGAATTAAATCTAAAAATTGAAGACCTCGATTGGTATACTTCTTGGCTATAGAGATAACTAAGCGCAAATTTGCCTCGATCATTTCTTTTTTAGCGATTCGAGATTCTCTTTCTCCTTTTTTGATTTTATTTACTAAAATTTTAAAATCAGAAATAGATATTCCAATTTCTCTACTTAGCTTAATGAGTTTTTCTCTCGATTCTTTAAATAGTTTTTGTTCATTTTTAAAAAACTTAGACCAATTCTTATCTCCACTTAAAAAACTTTCAAAATTAGGATTTAGCTCATTGCCAACATAATATTTTATAAAGTCATCTCTTGAAATTGTATATTTAAGAGCAGCACGCATTAAATCACCATCTAAATTTATAGCTTTCTTATTCTCGTTATAGTTCAGACCTACTAACTCTTCTTGGGTTACTTGATTGAATTGCAAACCAAGCATCTCCACCATGATTTCTTTTTTAATCTTTTCATAATTTTTTTTCTTTCTGTCGCTAAATTTTTGACCTTGAAGAACACACTCTAAGCTTTCGTTTTGATAGGAGATTAATTTTTTGTAGTTTTTAGAAATGCCAGCAAAAGTTTTTAAAATTCTTGGTTTTAATTCAATTTCCAAAGATGCTAATGAAATATTATACTCATCCTCATCATCATCAGCGACCACCTCTTCGGTTTTTTCATTTTCATCTTTTTCTTCTTTTTTCCCTGTCTTTGCTTCTTTTGCTTCTTTTGCTTCTTTTTTAGCTTTTTCTTTAATGGACTTGCTTAATTTTTCATCATCTAAAAAGTTAGTATCAAGATCAATAATATCCCTAACTAACATCTCATTATTAATAAGCTTATTCTCCCACTCAAATATCTTTTTGGCAGTAACAGGACTTTCGGAAAGAGAACTGACCATAACATATTTTCCAGACTCAATTCTTTTTGCAATCGCAATCTCTCCTTCTCTTGAAAGCAATTCAACACCTCCCATTTCTCGCAAATACATACGAATAGGGTCGTCACTTCTATCTTGATTTCGTGGTTGTTTTGCAGTTTCGGCTTCTGTTTTTTTAACTTTAAAATCAGATTTCTTTTTTACAAAAGTAATTGCTTGATCAAATATGTATAAAACTGATTTTTCTAAACTCTCGACATTAGCATTTCGTTTACCTAAAGATTTTTGCAATTCTTCATAGGTAATAAAGCCCCTGCTAAGGCCTTTTTCTATTAGTCTTTCAAATGATTTGGATATAAATTTTTCCACTTTTAAACCTGTGAGAACTTATATTTTTTTTTCAAAATTTGAACAGATAAATTTACAAATTATTGCTGTTTTTTAATGAAATTAACTCATTAAAAGCCTGTTCGCTCATATTTGAAGAGAATGATTTTTCCAATTCTTCTATTTTTCTGGTTTTGTGGATTTTGCTCAATTGCTCCTCATAATCATCGATCAAATTAATGAATGTATCCTGGTCAATATCTTCCATTAAAGTATTGGTGCTTGAAAATTTAAAAAAGGAATCAATATTTTTAATTTTTTCTGAGGCCAGATATTCATTTATTTGGCTTAAATTAAAATTTTCGTTACCGATTAATACATCTATAATTTTAGATCTAATATTTTTAGTCAGCTCTAGACTGAGGCTGATCTCAGATATTTTTTCTATATTTTTTGCAGAAAATTCTGGAAATTTAATAAGCAGCTGACAAAGGGAAAACTCTTTTATTTCCAACTCCAGCATATCAAGTCTGGTCATATCAAAGCTGTTAGTGATTTGGAATTTGCTTAATTTGCTCTTATTTTTTTTAATTAAATTTTCAAAAATCTTATTTTTAAAAAAATTTCTATAATATTTTTTTATAATCACATCTTCTATGGTGTCGGCTATATCCATCAACTTCTTTTCTAGCTCGGCTAAAGATGATGGACTGTAATCTTTTAATTGACTGGTGTTATAATCAAATACAAATTCTGTAATATCCTTTTTTCTATTAATCATTTGATCAAAACCCTCTTTTCCAAATTTGTTAACATAATCATCGGGGTCTAAACCTTGGGGCATAATCATAAAAGAAACTGTATGATTTGGTTTTGATATTTTTATAAGCTTTTCTGCGGCACGATAAGCAGCTGCAGAACCACTACTGTCACCATCAAAACAAATAATAATATTTTTAAAGTTTCTCCATGCTAAATTAATTTGATTATCCGTGATGGCTGTGCCCAGGGAAGCGCACACATTTTTAATATCACGATTGTATAAGCTAACTACATCCATATAGCCTTCGACTATCAAAAGATAATCTGCGTTTTTATTTTCATTCTTAGCATTGTTAAAATTATACAAATTATTACCTTTTTTAAAAAAAATAGTTTCTGGTGAATTGATATATTTTGCAGGTACGCTAGACAAAACTGTTCTTCCGCCACATCCTATGAACTCACCGAATAAGTTTTTTATTGGAAAAACAATTCTATTTTTAAATCTAGGTACTAAAGTTTTTTTTTGTTCGTTTAAATAAAAGAGACCCGTTTCGATTAGCTCTTTATCTGTGTATCCAAGCTTTAAAAAATGATCACTAGCGCGATTGCTATCGTCACAAAAACCTACTTGAAAATGTTCTAGGGTAGATTTTTTTAAAGATCTATTTAGCAAATAGTCTAGATGCAGCTTATTCTCTTCTGTAAAAATATTTTTATAACAATAATTAAAAAATAACTGAAAAATTTTTTCAGACCTCTTGATTTTTTTTTCCTGTTCTACGTTTTCTTTTGAAAATTTATACTCTTGCATTCCAGCCTTGGCAGCCAATTTTCTAACTGCATCACCGAATGTAAGTTTTTCAACTTTTATTAAAAAATCAAACATTCCTCCGTGTTCACCACTACTAAAGCAGTGATAAAATCCTTTTTCATCATTTACTGTAAAGGAGGGGGTTTTTTCATTGGTAAATGGTGACAAGCCAACAAACTCCTTTCCTCTTTTGGTTAACTTAACTACTGAGCCAACTATATCGGACACTTTGAGTCTCTGATTAATTTCTTCAAGATAAGACTTTGGGTGCTTCATCATCCTTGCAGCTGCTCTTTCAAAATCTTTCCTGCTTTTGCAAAATCCATAGTGCCAAGATACTTGTCCTTTAAAACTTTCATTGCTTTTCCCATATCTTTAATACTTGCGGCCCCAGACTCTGAAATGGCTTCCTTGCAGGACTTAAGTATTTCATCATCATCCATTTGCTTTGGCAAAAATTCCTCAATTATATTAATTTCTAACCTTTCTTTTTCTACCAAATCTGCCCGTCCTCCCCTTTCATACATCTCAATAGATTCTTTTCTTTGCTTCATCATTTTATTTAGGATGCTTGTTATGTCAGAATCTAAAATATCTTTTTGCTCAGCTGTTCTTAGCTCTATTTCTTTATCTTTTTTTTGAGACACTATTGACCTCAAGGTTAAAACTCTTTCGGCGTTCTTTCCCTTAATAGCTTCGTTAAGTGAAAGGTTTATTTTTTTAAATAGTTCAGACATGGGTTTTTTTATACATTATTTTACTTTAGTTGCTTGACGAGTTTAAATCTTTTTCATATGTTCCGCCAAAGTTTTTTTAAGCAAATGATTCTTTAACCCATGAGTTGTATTTTTGTTAAATAAAGAAATAATTGCAGGTTCTGAATATTTAGATAATCAACAATCCACAGGTATTTTAATTTTAGAAGATGGAACAGTCTTTAATGGCTTTGGTCTCGGAGCAGAATCTTATGCTGTTGGGGAAGTGTGTTTCAATACCTCCATGACTGGTTATCAGGAAATTATTACTGACCCATCTTATTCAGATCAAATCATTAATTTTACATTTCCACACATAGGAAATGTCGGTACCAATTTAGAAGATGTTGAATCGGATAAAATTTGGCTCAAAGGTGTGGTTTTCAGCAAAGAAATAACTGAACCTTCAAATTATAGATCTTTGAAACATCTAAATGATTGGCTTAAAAAAAATAATATAGTTGGGCTTTGTGGAATAGATTCTAGAGCCCTAACAAATCTAATTAGGGAAAAAGGCGCTCTTAAAGGAACTGTAGTAAATGACCCATCTAATTCAAAAAGCAAAGATTTTTATATAGAAGAGTGTAAAAAATGGAGTGGCTTAAATGGATTGGATCTCACGCTCAAAGTTTCTTCCAAAAATATTTATCAATGGGAAGACATCTCTTTATGGAACAAGAAAACAGGCTATGAAAAAAATAGTGAACATTTATTACATATAGTAGCGATCGATTTTGGAATTAAAAAAAATATTTTAAGAAATTTTTCTAATTTAGGATGCAAAGTAACAGTAGTTCCTGCTGATACGGATTTTGAAACAATAGAAAAGCTTAATCCAGATGGTGTATTTCTGTCTAATGGACCGGGAGATCCTGCGGCTACATCTAAATTTGCGAAACCCTGCATACAAAAAATTCTAAATAAAAAAATACCTATTTTTGGAATATGCCTGGGACATCAGTTGCTTGGTCATGCATTGGGTTGTTCGACTAAAAAAATGCATCAAGGGCATAGAGGAGCAAACCATCCTGTGAAAAATATTTTATCAAGCAAAGTTGAAATCACATCTCAGAATCATGGATTTGAAATTGATAAACAAACGATGCCTAGTGACATAGAGGTAACTCATGTGTCTTTATTTGACGGAAGTATTGAAGGAATATCTTCAAAAAACAATTCTGCTTTTTCTGTGCAGTATCATCCTGAGGCTAGCCCAGGTCCGCATGATAGCAATTATCTTTTTAAACAATTTGTAGAAACTATAAAATTAAATGCCAAAAAGAACTGACCTTAAAACAATATTAATTATTGGGGCTGGGCCCATAGTCATTGGACAAGCATGTGAATTTGATTATTCCGGAACACAGGCATGCAAAGCCTTGAGAGAAGAAGGTTACAAAGTCATTTTAATTAATTCTAATCCCGCAACTATCATGACTGACCCGAATGTTGCTGATAAAACATATATTGAACCAATTACATCTGAAATTTTAGAAGAAATAATAAAAGTTGAAAAACCAGACGCAATTCTTCCTACCATGGGTGGTCAAACGGGCCTGAATGCTGCAATGCTATTGCACAAAAACGGAATATTAAAAAAATACAACATTGAATTAATTGGAGCTAATGCAGAAGCAATAGACAGGGCGGAAGATAGACAAAAATTTAAAAAGCACATGAATGAAATAGGCCTGGAGTCTGCAAGATCCACAATTTGCACCTCCATAGATCAAGCTCTAAATATTCTTAAAGAAATAAATTTACCAAACATTATTAGACCTTCTTTTACTTTGGGTGGAACTGGTGGCGGAGTTGCTCATACAGAGGAGGAGTATTTAAAAATAGTGAAAAATGGATTGGCCCTATCTCCTACTAATGAAGTGCTTATTGAAGAGTCTTTGGTTGGGTGGAAAGAATTTGAAATGGAAGTTGTTCGAGACAAAAAAGATAACTGCATAATTGTTTGCAGTATCGAAAATATAGATCCCATGGGAATTCATACTGGGGATTCTATGACTGTGGCTCCAGCTTTAACTTTGACTGATAAAGAATACCAAGTAATGAGAAACGCATCTATTAACTGTTTAAGAAAAATTGGAGTTGAAACAGGTGGGTCCAATGTGCAATTTGCCATCAATCCAGAAGATGGAAGGATGATTGTTATAGAAATGAATCCAAGAGTTTCTAGATCTTCTGCTTTGGCTTCAAAAGCTACCGGATTTCCAATTGCAAAAGTTGCAGCAAAATTAGCGGTTGGTTATACCTTGGATGAGATTACTAACGACATTACTGGCAATACCCCAGCGTCTTTTGAGCCTACTATCGATTATGTAGTGACTAAAATACCAAGATTTGCATTTGAAAAATTTAAAAATTCTAAAGCAATACTTGGAACTGCCATGCAGTCAGTTGGTGAAACTATGGCGATTGGTAGAAATTTTAAAGAATCTCTTCAGAAAGCACTAGTGTCACTAGAAGTTGGATTGGATGGTCTAGATTCAATTTCAATGAGCAAAGAAGAGCTTCAGAAAAAACTTGGTGAGAGCATACCTCAAAAAATACTTTATGTAGCAGAAGCTTTTAGAATGAATTTTTCTATGGAAGAGGTTTATGAAAAAACAAAAATTGATCCGTGGTTTTTGAATCAAGTAAAAGAAATTGTAAATATTGAAAAAGAAATAAATGAAAAAAATATTTTAGAAAATAAACAGTTTTTTAACTTTGTAAAATCATCTGGTTTTAGTGATAAAAAATTATCTTCACTTATTAACAGGCCACTATCCGATATTGTTAAAAGAAGGAATGAATTTGGAATTGTTCCTGTTTATAAAAAAGTAGACACTTGTGCTGCAGAATTTAGCTCACAGACACCTTATATGTATTCAACGTACGACGTTGGGCTGTCCGACATAAGAGAATGCGAATCTAATCCAACGGAAAAAGAAAAGGTTGTGATTATTGGAGGAGGTCCCAATAGGATTGGTCAAGGAATAGAATTTGACTATTGTTGTTGCCAAGCAAGTTATGCTTTAAGTGAAATCGACTATGAAACAGTCATGGTCAACTGCAATCCTGAAACAGTGTCTACAGATTATGATACGAGTGACCGATTATACTTTGAGCCTTTGATAGAGGAATATGTTTTGGAAATTTTAAAAAAAGAAAGCTCTAAAGGAAAATTAAAAGGAGTTATTGTTCAATTTGGTGGTCAAACTCCTCTAAAATTAGCAAAAGCTATTCATAACAATGGTTATCCCATACTTGGAACTTCTTTGGATTCTATTGATTTAACAGAGGATAGAGAAAGATTTAGTAATTTAATTAACAAGCTTAATTTAAAGCAAGCCGAAAATGGTTTGGCCAGATCTAAAGAAGAGGCTTATGAAATTGCAAAAAATATTAAATACCCACTTGTTATTAGACCTTCCTATGTTCTTGGTGGCAGGGCTATGGAGATTATTCATGATGACGATCAACTCAAAACCTACATTGAAGAAGCCGTAAAGGTTTCTGGCAACAATCCTGTCTTACTAGATAGATTTTTAAATGACGCTATTGAAGTGGATGTTGACGCTATATGCGATGGTGAGAATGTATTTGTTTCTGGAATTATGGAGCATATTGAGGAAGCTGGAATTCACTCTGGGGATTCCGCCTGCTGCATACCTCCCTACTCTCTATCAAAAGAGATTATTCAAGAAATCGAAAAGCAAACCAAAACGCTTGCAATTACAATCGGTGTAGTAGGATTGATCAATATTCAATTTGCAGTGCAAGGTACAAATATTTATGTACTTGAAGTTAACCCGAGAGCAAGCAGAACGGTGCCTTTTGTTTCTAAAGCATCTAATATCTCTGTAGCAAAAATTGCCACCAAAGTAATGACTGGTTTAAAACTCAAAGATCTTGAAGTTCCTAATAAAAAATTAAAAACTTTTTCAGTAAAAGAAGCTGTATTCCCTTTTAATAAATTTCCAGAAGTTGATACCTTGCTAGGACCGGAAATGAAGTCGACTGGAGAATCTATGGGAATAGATTTGGATTTTGGTATGGCTTACGCAAAAAGTCAGATCTCTGCGGGAAACACTCTACCTAAAGAAGGTGTTGTTTTTATTTCTGTAAATGACAAGGACAAACCTCTAATTAAAAATTTTGCAAAAAAATTATCAAACTTGGGATTTGAAATTTTAGCCACAGGAAAAACTGCCGATATTTTAAATAAAGAAAATATTACGTGTACCAAAATCAACAAAGTAACTCAGGGGTCTCCTCATGTCGTTGAATATTTGGACGATAAAAAAATTGCTATTGTAATTAATACAACTTCAGGGAAAAAATCTATTGAGGAATCTAAATCTTTAAGAAGATCGGCTCTAAATAACGGCATTCCATACTTTACTACACTCGCTGGAGCCATCGCATGTACAGAAGCTATCGCTTCAATGAAAAATAAAAAAATGGGCATTATGCCTATTCAGGACTTGTAGCTTTACAAAACTGGCCAGTCAGTTTTAAAGGTAACGTAATTTATTTGAATACACCTTCTATCTTTTTTAATTTCTTTTTTTTCCATTCCATGCCAACTACTTTCATCACTACTGAAAAAGTAACCATAGTTATTTCTATAAGGAACCGTCTTAACTCTTTCTAACTTTTCATTGTAAAAATCAGTTCCTAACTCCTCAGATTCGCCAAGGCGGTTAACAAAAAGCAGGCAAGAAAGAAGCTTCTCTTTAATATCGCAGTGGGGCTTAAGCCAAAATCCTTTTCTATCGCAAATAATCTCCAAACGAACATAGGACTTAGAAAGATCTTTTTTGATTAATGAACCAACATACTCATGGGTATTTTTTGACTGAAGTTCCTGAACCAATGTAAGCAATTCGGGGAATTGTTTGGCATTATGTTTTTCTAAAAAACATCTAAATTTAAGTGCCTTGCCTCCGTCAGCTATACCCTCTCTAAACTTTCCCTCACCTCCATCTATTGCTCTAGTACCGTCATAGTTTATTTCATAACGAGCAGGATCGTCAATTTGAGTATTATATATTTCGTCTATCATCTTCTCTGTTAATGGGTCTTTAAACTCCCAGTGCGGGAACGGATCTTGCAAAGAATTGCATTTATTTTTAAGAGAATTTAAAAAATTCATTGTTATATAATTTTAGTTTTTAGCATTTCTGCGATTCTTTTAGTCTCATAAAGCTTATCATAAGTCCAGTGCTCTTCATTAGTGTCTAAATCCTTGGTAATATTTAAATTTTTGAACAATTCTACAAACTTATTAAAGCGATAATCATTTTTTTTTGCTTTCATTTGGACTAAATAAATTGGCGTTCCGGTGGTTGCCGCTTCCGATATCATGGAAATAGAATCTGAAGTCATAATAATTTTTTTTGCTTCGGCTAAAGCTTCAACATAATTTTGACGAGACAAAGAACTGTCGACAACAATTTTTGAATTATTTAAATACTTTTCCTTTAAAAAATTAATAACTTCTTCTGGAGTTCTTCTGGAAGTAATAATTTTTACCTCATCAACAGTATCTGAAAAAAACCTATCTATTCTATGAAAGATAGCTTTAAGCTCTTCTAAAGAAAAAGAATAATATTGATTAGGACCTCCGAGAACAACTGTTACCGAATTTTTAGATTTTGTATTTTGTCTCGCAATTTCAATTTCTTCGTTTGATATATAATGAATAGCGCCTTTGGATTTAATAATATTCTCTCCCTTTAAGGAATCGTGTTCTGGGGTAATAATAAAATCAAAGTTAATAGGGGAAATTTTTGGATCTTGTATGTGAATATTGAAAATTTTTTTATTATTTTTTTTTTCAAATAAATTTTTAAGAACAATGGACGGAATAACGCTTTTTCTTCCACAAGAAATTAGAAGGGCCGGTCTTTGAATTTCAGTTTTCTCATTTATGATTTCTTCAAAATTAAAAACTATACTTTTTTTAGGAGATAAGGCGGGAGGGAAAAAGTTCCAAAATGAATTATAAATTATTTTTTTATGTTGATAGTTTGTATTTAAAGCTTTGGCCAATCCTTCTACCTGGCTAATCATGCCATGTGCTCCTTCTGTTAATAGCCAAGCATCAATTTTATTCATTATGATATATATACCTAAATTAATTTTGCTGATAATAAACTTAATAAATGAGTCAAAAAAAAGAGATGCATTCTAAAGTTATAATAATTGGTTCTGGCCCAGCTGGCTATACTGCTGCAATTTATGCTGCAAGAGCAATGCTAAGTCCAGTTCTTATATCTGGAATGGAACCTGGTGGACAGCTAACCACGACTACAGATGTAGAAAACTATCCTGGATTTGCAGACGTAATTCAAGGCCCTTGGCTAATGGAAGAGATGAAAAAACAAGCCGAAGCAGTTGGTACTATATTCAAGAATGATATGATCAAAGAGGTTAATTTTAAAAATAGCCCGTTTGAACTTCTTGGAGAAAGTGGAGAAAAATATACAGCAGACGCTGTTATTATTTCTACAGGCGCTCAAGCACGTTGGCTAAATTTAGAGACAGAGACTAAATATAGAGGGTTTGGCGTTTCAGCTTGCGCAACATGTGATGGTTTTTTTTACAAAGAAAAAGAAGTGATAGTAGTTGGCGGCGGAAATGCTGCTGTTGAAGAAGCTTTGTTTTTAACTAAATTTGCATCCAAAGTTACTTTGGTTCATCGAAGAGATTCTTTAAGGGCCGAAAAACTTTTGCAACAAAAAATTCTCTCTCATCCGAAAATCAAAATTATATGGGATAGCGCTGTAAAAGAAGTTCTTGGAACAGAAAACCCAAGGGGGGTTACGGGCGTGATATTGGAAAATACAAAAAACAAAAGCACAACCAAAGTTGATACCCATGGTATTTTTGTAGCTATTGGACACGATCCAGCAACTAAAATTTTTACAAACCAAATTACAATGGATAAAGAAGGTTATATTCTTACAGAGGCAGATTCTACCAAGACTAATATCAAGGGAATTTTTGCAGCTGGAGATGTGAAAGACAAAACCTACAGACAGGCAGTTACTGCCGCTGGTATGGGCTGCATGGCTGCTTTAGAGGCAGAAAAATTTTTATCTGAAAATAAATAACTAAACTAGCTCTTTGCAATAGGATTCAATTTTATCTAATGCTTTAACAAGATTGTCCATTGAGGTGGCGTAAGAAATTCTAAAATACCCTTCCGAACCAAATGCTGAACCCTGCACAACTGCCACTCCTGTATTTTCCAATAAAGAAGTTACAAAATCTGTATCATTTAAAATTTCTTTTCCCACTTTGTCTTTTTTTCCAATACAATCTTTGCAATTTGGAAAAACGTAAAAAGCTCCTTGCGGATTTTTGCAGGACAATCCCTTTATTGTGTTTAATTTTTTCACAACAAAATCCCTTCTTTCTTTGAAGGCATCTGATCTAGGCTTAATAAAATCTTGCACTCCATTTAAAGCCTCTACTGCTGCAGCTTGACTAATAGAGGAAGTGTTGGTTGTGGATTGAGATTGAATTTTTCCCATTGCTTGTATTAGATCTTCTGGACCACCTGCATAACCTACTCTCCATCCAGTCATGGCGTAGGCTTTGCTCAATCCGTTAATAGTTAAAGTTCGAGAAAACAACTCTGGAACTTGTGCAATTGTAAAAAATTTGAAATCATCATAAAGAACATGCTCGTAAATATCGTCTGACATAATTAAGACTTGCGGAAACTTTTCCAATACTTTTCCAATACTTATCAATTCTTGTTCTGAGTAAACTGATCCTGTTGGATTTGATGGCGAATTCAAAATAATCCATTTAGTATTTTTGGTAATGCTTTTTTCTATTTGCTCTGGAGAAACTTTAAAATCATTGCTTTCATCGCACTCTATTATTTTTGGAGCACCTCCTGCTAACAGGACTATGTCTGGATAAGAAACCCAATAAGGAGCTGGAATAATTACTTCATCCCCCGGGTTGATGGTTGCTAAAATTGCGTTGAAAATAACATGCTTGCCACCCACTCCTACCGTTACCTGCTTTTCATTATAACTTAAATTATTTTCTCTTTTGAATTTTGCAATAATTGCTCTCTTAAGCTCCACAGTTCCATCAACAATGGTATATTTCGTTTGACCGCTTTTAATTGCATCAATTCCAGCCTGCTTCACGTTGTCAGGAGTGTCAAAATCTGGCTCACCCGCACCTAGTGATATTATATCTTTTCCTGCAGCTTTTAACTCGGTTGCTTTTTTAACAACAGCCATAGTCGGAGATGGTTTTATTCTGGATAGAGATGCTGATAGTATGGTCATTAAAATAATAAAAAAAATGTCTAATTTATCAGCCGTTCATACCTCAGAAGGAAAAAACAAAAAAGATAATTTTTTTGACAAACTGGAAGGTGGGAAAAAATTTAAATTAACAACTGCATTCACACCTGCTGGCGATCAGCCTACTGCCATAAAACAGCTCAAAGAAGGTCTGATAAATAATCAAAAAAATCAAGTTTTGCTAGGGGTAACTGGGTCCGGAAAAACATTCACTATGGCAAAATTAATTGAGGAGTTAAATCGACCGGCCCTTATCTTGGCTCCCAACAAAACATTAGCAGCACAATTGTATGGGGAAATGAAAAGTTTTTTCAAAGAAAATTCTGTTGAATACTTTGTTTCTTACTATGATTACTACACTCCAGAAGCTTACGTTCCAAGGTCAGACACTTATATAGAAAAAGAATCTGCCATCAACGAACAGATAGATAGAATGAGGCACTCAGCTACCAGATCGTTGCTGGAAAAAGATGATGTTATTATTGTAGCCAGCGTATCCTGCATCTATGGACTGGGGTCTCCCGATTCCTATTCCAAAATGACAATGATTTTTGAAAAAAATAATACCTATGAAAGAGAAAAAATTATTAAAGGTCTTGTTGAATTGCAATACAAAAGAAATGATCAAAATTTTCATAGGGGAACTTTTAGAGTTCGTGGAGAAAATATTGAAATATTTCCGTCTCACTTAGAAGACCGTGCTTGGAGAATTTCTTTAGAGGATGGAAAGTTAACTGAGATAAAAGAATTTGACCCTTTGACGGGCGATAAAACAGAGGAGTTAAATATTGTCAAAATTTACGCTAACAGTCACTACATTACTCCGAGACCAACTGTTCAGCAGGCCATAAAAGAAATTAAACTAGAATTGGCTCAAACATTAAAAAAATTTCAAAAAGAGAATAAGCTACTGGAAGCGCAAAGATTAGATGAAAGAACAAGGTTTGATTTAGAAATGATAGAGGCAACTGGGACATGTGCCGGCATTGAAAACTACTCTAGGTTTTTATCGGGCAGAAAATCGGGTGAACCACCTCCAACACTTTTTGAATACTTACCAGATAATGCAATTGTATTTGTTGATGAGAGTCACGTTACAGTTCCACAGCTAAATGGAATGTACAAAGGTGACCACACAAGAAAGAAAACGCTTTCTGAGTATGGATTTAGATTGCCTTCTTGCATGGATAATAGACCGATGAAATTTGAAGAATGGGATATGATGAGACCACAAACTATATTTGTTTCGGCAACACCTAGCGATTGGGAGCTGGATCAAGCAAAAGGTGTTTTTGCTGAACAGGTGATTAGACCCACTGGTTTGATTGATCCACATATTTTTATACGACCAGCAAAAAATCAAGTGGACGATCTTTTGTCTGAATGTTTGATAATAAGCAAAAAAAATCAAAGAGTTTTAGCTACAACGCTTACTAAAAAAATGGCTGAAGATCTTACTGAATATCTCGATGAAAATGGAATTAAAGTTAGATATATGCACTCAGAAATAGACACTTTAGAAAGAATTGAAATCATTAGAGATTTGAGATTGGGAGTGTTTGACGTTTTAGTCGGAATTAATTTATTACGAGAAGGACTTGATATACCGGAATGCGCATTGGTAGCAATTCTTGATGCTGACAAGGAGGGATTTTTACGATCAGAAACTTCCCTAATTCAAACTATTGGCAGAGCCGCTAGAAATGTTGAGGGAAGAGTTATTTTATACGCAGACAAAGAAACCAATAGTATAAAAAAGGCAATTGAAGAAACTAATAGACGAAGGGATAGGCAAACATTATTTAATAAAAAAAATAATATAACTGCACAAAGTATAAAAAAAGATATTGGGGACATATTAGAGAGCGTTTATGAAAAAGATTATTTAAATATTACTAAAGATGTTGAAATTGGACACAATTTAAAAAAACATCTAAAAGCTTTAAAAAAAGATATGTTTACTTCAGCTGATAATCTAGAATTTGAAAAAGCTGCAAAAATAAGGGATGAAATTAAAAAGCTTGAAAACTCAGACCTAGGTTTGGCAATTAACTCTAGTATAAAAAAATATGGACCAAACAATTCACTATTCGGAAGATCTACACAAGGCAAGGCGGGAACCAAAGTTAAGAAAAAAAGATAAATGAACAAAACTATTCTCATCACGGGTGGCGCTCAACGCATAGGCAAAGAAATATCAATATTTTTTGCTAATAAAGGGTGGGATATTGCCATTCATTTTAACAAATCCAAAAAAGAAGCGTTGATACTACAAAGGCAGATTGTAAAAATAGGAGTGAAATGCTGCATTATCAAAGCTGATTTGGCCAAACACAAGCAAGCAAAATCTATTGTAAAAATTGCCAATAAAAAAATAGGGACCATAAACTGCCTAGTAAACTGCGCTTCCATTTTTGAAAATGACGACATAACAAATTTTAATAACGAAAAATGGCAGTCACATTTTAATATTAATTTAAAAGCACCAGCTATTTTGTCCTCTGAGTTTTCCAAGCAAAAAAAAAACAAAAATGCAAATATTATAAATATTATTGACCAGAGAGTTTTTAAATTAACTCCATATTTTCTTTCCTACACTCTCAGCAAAGCTGGTCTTCAAACTCTGACAACAGTTCTTGCTATGAAATTTGCTCCAAATATTAGAGTAAATGCTATTGCTCCTGGCCCCGTCATGAAAGGCGAAAGACAATCTAAAACACACTTTAAAAAACAATTTAAAAATACTATTTTAAAAAAACAGGTTAAAACAAAAGATATTTGCAATACTTTAGAATTTATTATCAATAACGATTCTATTACCGGTCTAACCATACCTGTGGACAGCGGTCAAAACCTCGGATGGAAAACTCCCGATCTAATTAATATAAAAGAATAGAATGACAGCATTTATAAAAAATAATGTGGTAGAAATTTTTGAAAAAAAGATAACTCAAGAAGTTGTAAAAAAAATTCTTATCAAAGATCTTATTGTTGAAAAAATTTTTGGTTATTACCCTGAAGAAAAAATTAAAACACAAAAATTAAAGTTCAATATTAAATTAGAATTAAGTCAAAAATTAGCATTTGATGACCGTAACCTAAAAAGCATTGTAGACTACGATGACATTATTAGATTAATAAATAGCATCTTGGATAGAAAAATTAATTTCTTAGAGATTTTGGGTGAGTTAATAGCTGAAGAAATATTAAAAAATGAAAAAATTGAAGCTATAGAATTGCAAATAGAGAAATTAGATATTTTAAAAACAGGTGGGTCTGTTGGGTTTGAAATTAACAAAAGAAAAAAATAGTGAATACGGTAGATTCTGGGCAAGCAATAATAAAATCTAAAATTAAAAACATACCAAATAGCCCTGGTATTTATAAATTTTTAGATGAAAAAAATAAAATTATTTATATTGGCAAAGCTAAAAATTTACCAAAAAGACTACTCAACTACACTTCCGCTTCTGGATTAGCGATTAGAACTCAAAGATTAATTTCACTAACAAAAGAAATAGAAACAATCACTACTGCCAATGAATCTGAGGCACTTCTTTTAGAGGCAAACTTAATTAAAAAATTTAAGCCACGATACAACGTGCTACTTAAAGATGATAAATCATTCCCGTATATTCAAATCAGATTGAGCGATCCATGGCCTCAACTAACCAAGTTTAGGGGTAAGCATAATGAAAAAGATTTGTACTTTGGCCCTTTTGCATCCATAGGATCTGCCAATTGGACTATAAAAATGTTGCAAAAAGTTTTTCAAATCAGGGTCTGCGATGATCATAATTTCAAAAATAGAGCCAGACCATGCATGCTATACCAGATTAAGCGTTGTTCTGCTCCCTGTACAAATGAAATAACAAAAGAAGAGTACAAAAATTCTGTGCAGGAATGCATTGATTTTCTAAACGGGAAATCAAGATCTATACAAAAAAAATTCTCTCAAGAAATGGATCTTGCTAGTAAAAATCTTGATTTTGAAAAAGCCGCTCTTTTTAGAGATAGAATTAAATCCCTTACTAACATTCAATCATCTCAGCAGATTAGCAAAAATAATTTTGTCGATGCGGACGTGGTAGTTTCGTACAGAATGGAAAATATTACATGCATTGTAGTATTTTTTTACAGATCAAAGCAGAATTGGGGGAACCAATGTTTTTTTCCTAAGCATGATCCGGATGATAAAGAATCTGATGTTTTGGAAGCATTTCTTGCACAATTTTATGAAAATAAATTGCCACCTGTGGAGATCATTCTAAATATTCAACCAAAAAATCTAGACCTTCTGCAAAAAGCTCTTTTTGCCAAATACAATAAAAAGATTATTTTTAAAATTCCAAAGAAAAAAAACCAAATGTCAATAATTAATATGGCCATACAAAATGCCAAAGAAAGCCTTCAAAGAAAAGTGCTCGATTCTGATAAAAATAATGATTTTCTCAATTTGCTTACTGAAGCTTTTAATTTTGATTTTGTTCCAAGCCTGATTGAGGTTTATGACAACAGTCACACTCAGGGCACTGATGCTATAGGAAGCTTTGTAAGTTTTGGTGAAGAGGGATTCTTAAAAAAAAGATATAGAAAATTTGATATTAAAAGCACGACTATTAAGCCTGGTGATGATTATGGCATGATGAGAGAAGTAATTAATAGAAGATTCTCTAAGCTAGTTAAAGAAACTGACAATGAAAATACTCCTGATCTGCTCGTTATTGATGGGGGGAAAGGACAGTACTCGGCTGTAAGAGAAAAATTAAATGAACTTGGATTTCACCATCTACAAATTATAGCTCTTGCTAAGGGGAAGAATAGAAACGAAGGTAACGAAACTTTTATTTATAATAATAAAGAAATAAAATTAGAAAAAAATAGTCCCCTTCTATTTTTTATGCAAAGATTAAGAGACGAGGCACATAGATTTGCTATTTTTACACATAGAAAAAAAAGAAAGAAAACTTTTACAAAATCATTGCTGGATGAAATACCTGGAATTGGCAGAAATAGAAAAAAATCATTACTGAACCACTTTGGATCAGCAAAAGAGGTCGGAAGCGCTAGCTTGGAAGACTTAAAAAAAGTTGAAGGAATAAGTGAACTTATTGCAAAAAAAATATATAATTACTTTCATCTCAATAAAAATTTTTTATGATTTTTAAAATTCCTAACATTTTAACCCTAGGCAGATTAATTTTAGTTCCCTTTCTTGTATTTGCTTACTATTTGCCAGGTGGCCTAGGAGACTGGTTGGCTTTTTCAATCTTTGTGGTGGCAAGTTTTACAGACTTCTTGGATGGTTTTTTTGCAAGATTATTAAAGCAGCAGTCTAAACTTGGAGAGCTACTAGATCCAATTGCAGATAAAATTATAGTTGTTACCGCCCTTGTTCTTCTGGTAGCTGATGGTCAAATTAAAGGGCAGGAAGTGATAGCCGCAATAATTATAATTTGTAGGGAAATTTTAGTATCTGGCTTAAGAGAATATCTTGCAAAATTTAAGCTAAAAATTCCAGTATCTAATATGGCAAAGGTAAAAACTTTTTTTCAAATGTTGGCAATTTCCATACTCTTGACTGGTCCATCAGGTGACAAGATATTATTTAATCTTGGTTCTGAAATGGGAATTGTACTTCTTTGGATTTCTGCTTTGCTAACTCTTATTACAGGATACTCCTATCTCAAAAAAGGAATTGAACACGCTATTGACTAATTTATTATTTTTTTCTTACTAAGGCTTGATATAGGTCAGATAGTTTTCCAATTAAATCTAAAACTTCAAATGAGTATTCTCCAACCTGTGATACTGGGGTAACCTCTGCTGCTGATCCAGTCAAAAAACACCCTTTGTAGCTTTTTAAATCTTCTGGCTTAATTTTTTTTTCAATTACTCTAATTTGCAAACTCTTTGCAATTTCAATCACTGTTCTTCTAGTAATTCCGTTCAAAAAACTATCTGCTATAGGAGTGTAGATTTCTGTTTGCTCTTTATTTATAAAGAAAACATTGGCACCTGTAGCCTCGGCAATATTACCCTGGTAATCAAGCATCATTGAATCGTTATAACCATGCTTTTCTGCCTCATGTTTTGAAAGAGTATTGATCATATAATTTCCTGCCGCTTTAGTATCCCAGAGTATAGAATCTGGAGCTGGCTTTTTCCATTTTGAAATATTTAATTTAATTCCATTTAATTTTATTTTTGGATCAAAATAGGATCCCCAAACCCAGGCTGCAATTGCCAAATGAATAGTGTTGTTTTGTGCCGACACAGCCATCATCTCACTGCCTCTCCATGCAATAGGTCTTACATATCCATTCTCTATTTTCTGAACTTTGACCACTTCTCTGCAAAATTTATCTATCTCGCTGACTGAATAAGGAATTTCAAAACCCATCCTGCTTGCTGAGTAAACAAGTCTTTCGCTATGCTCTGTTAATTTGAATATTTCTCCGTCGTATACGCGTTCACCCTCAAAAACAGAGCTTGCATAATGAAGTCCGTGTGTCAGAACATGGAGTTTTGCATCTTTCCATTCAACCAGGATTCCGTCTAGCCATATTTTTCCGTCTCTTTTGTCGTAGGGAATAGAGTTCATATAGAATTAGTTTTCAATTATTTTTTATTTCAATATAATAGTATGTCAATAAAGCTGACTATATCAATGAATTTATGCATGACTTTTTATATTTAAGAGAAAATAACATCAAGGAAATTATAGAGCTGATGCTAGAGGCTTATACAAACTCTTATTCAGATCCTTACGATATTTTGAAAAAAAACTCTTTTGGCAAAGCCCATCATAGGCTTATTTGCACAGTAGATGCCAACCCTGGAATTAAAGTTGCAGATTTAATAAAAAAACTCAAGATAACAAAACAAAGCCTAAGTAGGGTCTTGCAAGAGTTGATTAAAAAAGAAATCATATCACAATCTAAAGGAGATATAGATGGTAGACAGCGGCTTCTGCATCTCACGGAAAAAGGAAGAAAAATCAGTGATGAAATTTTTCACAAACAAAAAAAAAGAATACTGCAGGCTTTTAAGCACTCCGACTCAAATGAAGTGCTTAATTTTAAAAAAGTTTTAAAAAAAATTATTGCTGAATAAATGAACTTAGAAGAAAAAAAACACATTCTTATTGTTGACGACGATGATCGGATAAGAGAGCTGATCAAGGAATATCTGGAAAATAATGATTTCTATATAACCACAGCCAAACATGCTGAGGATGCAAAGAATAAAATTAAACTAATCAAATTTGATTTGATAATACTGGATATAATGATGCCTGGACAAAATGGACTCGATTTAACAAAAGAAATCAAATCTACTAGCGATCAACCAATTATTTTATTAACAGCTATGGGAGAAACTTCCGATAGAGTCTTTGGTCTTGAAACCGGTGCTGATGATTATTTGCCCAAACCATTTGAACCCAAAGAGCTTCTTCTAAGAATAAAAAATATTCTAAAAAGAATTAAAAAAAATAAGAATTTAAATCCGATATTGAAGTTTGGCGATATTAAAGTTGATTTGGAAAAAATGTCTATAGTTTCAAAAAAAGGAGAAGCTAAACTAAATGCAGCTGAAAAATCTTTATTAGAAAAAATGGTTCTATCTGCTGGGCAGATTTTTCAAAGAGATCAAATTTCTAAAATAGTCAAGTTAAGCAAAGAAAGAGCTGTTGACGTGATGATTACAAGATTAAGACAAAAAATAGAACCAGATCCAAAAAATCCAAAGTACTTACAGACTGTTCGGGGCAATGGATATGTGCTTTGGACTGACTAAGAATGTTCAAAAATTTTTTACCTAGAACTATTTTTTTTCGTTATTTACTAATAATAATCACTCCAGTTCTGTTGCTGCAAATTATTCTTACCGTTGTCTTTTTTGATAGCTTGTGGATCAAAACAAATAAGGGCCTGGTGAGAGCACTGGCAGGTGAGATCAACACCTTGGTGGAAGTCTATTCGGATCCCAAAGCCAAAAAGGACTTTGATTTTGTTAAAAATATATTTGAAAACAAATTGATTTCAAAAATATATGTTTTAAAAAACTACAAACTTCCCGTATTAGATAAGCCTCTAGTATATAATCTATATGATCAATTACTAGATGAGGAGTTAAGCAGGGAGATAAAGGCTCCATTTTGGTACGATACAAAAAAAAATACTGATACTGTGGATATAAGAGTCAGCACCAATAAAACTGTACTTCAATTCATTGTTCAAAAATCAAGAATCATAAATTCTTCTGCACGAATATTTATTTTGTGGATTACCATTCCTTCAGTAATCCTACTGGTAATATCCATACTTTTTTTAAGGAATCAAATTAAGCCATTTACTGTTCTTGCTGAATCGGCTGAAAAATTTGGAAAAGGACAGTACGTTCCAGAAATCAAACCTTCAGGAGCTATTGAAGTTCGCAAAGCTATTATTGAATTTGAAAAAATGAAACGAAGGATTTTGAGGCACATTAGCCAAAGGACTGCGATGCTGTCTGGAATTAGTCACGACTTAAAGACTCCCCTAACCAGACTGAAATTACAAATTGAAATTTTAAATAAAGATCACACATTAGACAGGGTTAAAGATGATGTTTTAGAAATGGAAAAAATGATTTCTGAATATCTAGACTTTTCTAGCTCCCAGGAAACAGGGGGTACCATTCAGTTTGATTTGTCTAATTTAATGACTGAGATTATGCACAAATATAGCAATAAAAAAATTACATTAAAATGTAATGAGAAAATATTGATGCTAGGTAGAAAGCAACTAATCAAAAGATGTTTATACAACCTTATAGACAACTCAATGAAATATGCTGGCAATGCCGATATCATTGTAAAAAAAAATAATTCAAATATAGAAATTGTGATTGAAGATAAGGGTCCAGGAATTCCAGAAAATGAACGCGAGAGAGTATTGAGACCATTCTACAGAATGGACAAGAGCAGGCACATGTCCGAAGGTAGTGTTGGATTGGGGCTATCCATTGTTCAGGACATAGTAAATTCACACGGGGGGACTATTAAATTAACGGATAATCCTAAAGGATCAGGATTAAGAATCTCCCTAACCTTTCCTGCATAATGTTTATTCACAATTTAAATCCTATTTTTATAAATCTGGGTCCACTATCAATTCGCTGGTATTCGCTGGCCTATATTTTTGGAATATTGCTGGGACTGTATTATGGAAAATATTTAATAAAATATTTTTATACAAAAATAAATATCTCAGAAAAGAATCTTGACGATTATGTTATTTGGGCGGTAGGTGGCATCATTTTGGGAGGACGATTAGGATACGTATTTTTTTATAATCTTGAATATTATATAACCAATCCAGAAGACATACTTAAAGTATGGAGTGGAGGAATGTCTTTTCACGGTGGTTTGCTGGGCATTATTCTTTCCTCTTTCTTATTTTCTAAAAAAAACAGAATTTCATTCTGGTCATTAACCGATTTGCTTGCCTGCATATCGCCGATTGGCATTTTTTTTGGAAGAATAGCAAATTTTATAAATGCAGAACTTGTTGGGAAAGTAACTGATGTTCCTTGGTCATTTGTATTTCCCCAATATGACAAGTTAGCCAGACACCCTTCTCAGCTTTATGAAGCTCTACTAGAAGGAGTTGCCCTGTTTTTGATTATGAATTTTTTAATACGAAAAAAAAATATAAAGTCAGGCTATCTATCGATTTTATTCTTGGTGCTCTATTCATTGTTTAGAATGATCGGGGAATTATTTAGAGAGCCAGACCAACAATTAGGCTATTTGCTATTTGGTTTGAGCATGGGAAGCATTTTAAGCTTATTAACCATAAGTGCAGGATGCGTTTTTGTATTATTTTTTAAACAAAAATGATTTTAAAAGAAATAAAAAAAACAAAATTTCTCACGTTAGACAAGTTTACAGATTGCTGCCTGTATAAATTTAAAAATAGCTACTATCAAAAAAAAATAAATTTTGGCCGCAACGGTGACTTTGTTACTTCGCCTCACATCTCTAGTATTTTTTCTGAAATGCTCTGTGTTTGGATATTAATTTTTTGGAACAAAATAAAAAAACCCAAAGTGCTTAACATATTGGAACTTGGTCCTGGCGATGGAACAATGAGCAAGGATATCCTGGTATCTTTAAGTAAATTTTCCTTTTTTCGATCAAAAGTTAATTATTATCTTTTAGAAACAAGCAATAGCTTGAAAAAAGTACAAAAAGAAAAATTAAAAAATCAAAAAAATATTTTTTGGGTAAGTAAGCTTAAAAATTTTAAAAAAGACAATTTGATAATTATAAGTAATGAATTTTTTGACGCGCTTCCAATTAAGCAGTTTGAAAAGAAAGATAATACCTGGTTTGAAAAATGTGTATTTTTCAATAAAAAGAAAAAAAAACTAGACTATATTTTAAAGAAACCAAAAATAAATTTACTAACTAAAATCAAGAATATTTATGACTTAAAAATAAATAGCTTTATAGAGTTTTCGCCAATGCTGGAAAAAATAATTAAAAATATTTCGGATATATTAAAAATAGAAAACTCTGCTTTTGTAACTATTGATTATGGGGAATATTCAAAAACTTGTAACGATACACTTCAAGCCATCTATAAAAATAAAAAAAGCAATGTCTTGGACAATGTTGGAGATAGCGACATCACCTACCAAGTTAATTTCTTTCATTTAATTGAATTGTTTAAAAAAAACAAATTGCATATTGTAGATTTCGCTACTCAGTCTGAATTTTTGCAAAAATTGGGGATTCAAGAACGGTTTGCACAAGCTGCTAAAAATTTAAATAAACAACGGCAAGATTCTTTGAGAAATTCGGTGGCCAGACTGCTTCATCCATTGCATATGGGTGGTTTATTTAAAGTTTTGGTAGTAACTAATGAAAATAATAAAGATTTAAACTATGATATTTAAGTCAAAAAATTTTTCTCAAAGTAAAAATATTTCGCATGCTTTTTTTTCAAGAAAGAAAGGAAAGTCAAAAGGTATATATAGCTCTTTAAACTACGGACTAGGATCGAAAGATAATAAAAAAAATGTTTATCAAAATCTTGAGATAGTTAAAAAAAAAATTGGTATCAAATTTTTATTTTTAGTTAATCAAAAGCACAGCAATAAAATTATTATACTGAAGAAATTGCCCACAAATACAAATCAGCCAAGGATTGGCTCTGGTGATGGAATTTTTACGAATCTTAGCAATGTTTCCATTGGAATTCTTACCGCTGATTGTGCTCCAGTTTTATTTGTCGATAAAAAAAGCAACTATATATGTTGCGTGCATGCTGGATGGAAAGGTGCATTTGGAAACATTGTGGAAAATGCCATAGCTCTTTTTAAAAAGAACAAGGTAGCTCCCAAAGACTTAAAGGTTTGTATAGGTCCTTGCATAGCTCAAAAAAGCTATGTGGTAAAAATTGACTTTTATAATAAGTTTTTGTCCAAAAACCCAAAGTATAGAAAGTGTTTTTTATTAAAAAATAATAAAATTTTTTTTAATTTAAGGTATTTTATAAAATTAAAACTTCTAAAGGCTAAAGTCCTTAAAGCAAACATTTCACATATTGATAGGGATACTTTTTCTCACGAATCTTCCTTCTATAGTTACCGAAGGTCTGTTGTTAGGTCTGAAAAGGACTATGGTAGAAATTTATCTTTGATTGCAAAATACAATTGAATAGATAGGGCAATAGGTATATAAAAAAAATTAATGAAAATAGTTTCTGGCACAAATAATCCGAAATTAAGCAAAGAAATTGCCAAGTATCTTAAAACCAAAATTGTAAATAGTAGCATCAGAAGATTTGCCGACTCAGAAGTGTACATCGAAATAAATGAAAATATGAGAGGTTCTGAAGTATTTGTAATACAGGGGACATCCTATCCTGCCAATGACAATATAATGGAGCTGCTAGTTTGTATTGACGCTTTGAGAAGAGCTTCGGCAAAAAATATTACAGCTGTACTTCCCTATTTTGGGTATGCGAGACAAGATAGAAAAGTTACTCCTCGATCTCCTATTAGTGCAAAACTTGTTGCAAACTTAATAACAAATGCCGGGGCAAATAGAGTTGTCACTCTAGACTTGCACGCAAATCAAATTCAAGGATTTTTCGACATTCCTGTTGATAATCTTTTTGCAGCACCTACTTTTGTTAGAGATATCAAAAAAAATATTAAGTCTAAAATTTTAGTTTGTGTTGCTCCTGATGTGGGTGGCGTTGAAAGAGCTAGGGCAATTGGAAAAAGGCTTAATGCGGAACTTGCAATTATTGACAAAAGACGATCTGGACCTGGAAAATCAGAGGTTATGAATGTTATTGGTCAGGTAAAAGGGAAGACCTGTATAATAATAGATGACTTAGTTGATAGTGGTGGCACAATATGTAATGCGGCAAGTGCCCTAATAAGCAAGGGAGCTAAGGAAGTCTATGCCTATGTAGTTCATGCGGTTTTAAGTGGTGACGCGATAACAAAAATACAAAAATCAAAAATTAAGCAATTTGTAGTAACAAATTCTATTGATAATACTGCAAAAATTAAAGGTTCTAAGATTAAGATTATAAGTGTTGCTTCATTGTTGGGCGAGGCTATGGACAGAATATCAGAATCCAAGTCAGTATCTAAGTTGTTTAAATAGTAAAAAAATACTCTTTTTTATAAACAATTCTTGAGTTTGTGCCTTCGGTACTATACAAACTTCTTTCTTATGGAAAAAAATTTAAACACACTGGAAGTCAATATTCGAGAAACCAAAACTAAGTCAGAAATAAAAAAGTTAAGATCTGACGGCTTTGTACCTGGTGTGCTGTATGGCGATATAGAAAAGAATGTAAACCTTTCAGTTAAAAAAAATTCTCTAGAAAAGTTTTTAAAATCTGGAAATTTCATGAGCAAAGTTATTGATATTAAGGTGAACGGAAAAGATTATAAAGTTTTACCGAGATCTATAGATTTTAATAAATTAACCAATCAACCTATTCATATAGATTTTCAAACTATGTCCGCTGGAACAAAAGTTATTGTTTGGATTCCAGTGAAATTTATAAATGAAAACATTTGTCCAGGATTAAAAATGGGTGGAGTTTTAAATATAGTGCGAAGAAAAGTAGAATTAAGCTGTCCAGCAGATCAAATTCCTTCTGAATTAATTGTTGATCTAGGTGAGAAGCAAATTAACGAAAGTATTCACATCTCTTCCATTGCATTGCCGGAAAATGTCAAGCCGACAATTTTAGATAGAGATTTTACTATTGCAACAGTGGCCGCTCCTACTGTTGTTAAAGAACCTGAACCAGCTGTTGCGGAAGCTGCTGCCGACGAGGGCGCAGAGGGTGCTGCTGCTAGTGCAGATGGAGCTGCTGATAAAAAAGACGCAAAACCTAAAGAAGAAAAAGCCAAAGCTCCTGCTGATAAAAAGAAATAGTACATGTTCTTATTTGTTGGCTTAGGAAACCCTGATCCCAAACACAAAAATAATCGCCACAATATTGGCTTCATGATTATTGATAATCTTAACAAAAGATTCAATCTATCTAAGCAAAAACCAAAATTCAAAGGATTGCTGACTAATGGAGAAATAAATAAACAAAAATTAATATTGGTTAAGCCTTTAACTTTTATGAATAATTCTGGGACATGCATTCGTGAAATTCAAGATTACTACAAAATTATGCCCAAAAATGTTTTTGTATTTCATGACGACTTGGATTTAGAGCTTGGAAAAATTAGATGTAAAATTGGAGGATCTAGTGGTGGACACAACGGAATTAAATCAATCGAAGATGCTATAGGTGCAAACTTTTATAGAATTAGAATAGGAATTGGGCACCCTGGAGAAAAAGAGCTGGTTGATAGTCATGTTTTAAATGATTTTACGATTGAAGAAGATGAGACGGTTAATACATCAATACAAAAAATATTAGACAATGTTCATCTTTTAATAGAAAGAGATCTGGATAATTTTTCAAGCAAAAGTAATATCTAATGGGCTTTAAGGTTGGAATTGTTGGTCTCCCTAATGTTGGAAAATCAACCATGTTTAATGCTTTAACCAAATCTAAAAATGCTGAGGCTGCCAATTTTCCATTTTGCACTATAGAGCCAAATATCGGTGTTGTTGCGGTACCAGATGCCAGAATTCAAAAGATTAGTAAAATTGCCAGTTCTAAAAAGATCATTCCTACCTTAATTACCTTTGTGGATATAGCTGGTTTGGTGGCTGGGGCCTCGAAGGGTGAAGGTCTGGGTAATAAATTTTTATCCCATATTAGGGAGGTGGACGCAATTGTTCATCTTGTGCGATGCTTTGAATCAGATGAAATTCAGAATGTTAATAAAACTGTTGATCCTGTAAGAGATTTTGAAATCATTGAAACAGAACTGATGTTAGCAGACCTAGAATCTTTAGAAAAAAGAGTGGGGAAAAAAAATAAAAATATTGTTGAAAATGAAGATCTTAATAAGCTAATTGAAAAATGCTACGAGTGCTTAAAGGAAGGGAAAAATCCATACTATTTAAGAAATGAGTTTGATCTAAAAATTATAAATAGCGCTTCTGTTTTAACTCTAAAACCGAAAATTATTGTTTGCAACACTGGTGAGGAAAGTATTGCTAGTGGAAATCAGTTCACAAAAATAATTAAGGAATACTTTAAGGATGATGAAGTTGTTAATATTTCTGCAGAAATCGAACAGCAAATTACAGAGCTGGGAGATGCGGAAGCATTAGAATTTATGAAAGAATTAAACATTGTTGAAACTGGTTTAGACCGAGTCATTAGATCAAGCTATAAAGCTCTTAACTTAAGCACCTATTTTACTGCTGGACCGGAAGAAACAAGGGCATGGACCATTCCAACAAACTGCAAGGCTCCTGATGCAGCCGAAGTTATTCATACTGACTTCAAAAAAGGATTCATTAAAGCAGAAACAATTGGCTATGAAGATTTTATACAGTGCAATGGTGAGGCTGGTGCTAGAGACAAGGGAAAATTAAGGATTGAAGGCAAAGACTACTTGGTAAAAGACGGTGATGTTTTACACTTTAGGTTCAACACGTAACCAAATTTTCTTTTTAATAAAGTAAACTAAAATTGTCAGAATTAGCAAGTAAATAACAGCTTTAAATCCTATTTTTTTTCTAGCTTCTAAATGAGGCTCTGCTGCCCACGTAAGAAAATGAACAACATCTTTGGCCATTTGTTCTTGAGAAGATTTTGTTCCATCAGTATAATTTACAGTCCCTTCGCTTAGTGGTTTGGACATTCTGATTTTATTGCCACTCATATATTTATTATAATAAACACCATCTTCTAATTTGATATGCTCTGAGACTTTTTCCTCATAACCCATCAATACAGAATAAATATAATTAGATTCTCCAGGACGAGCTTTAACTAGCACTGACATGTCTGGTGGATAGGCACCTCCATTCGCAGTTCTCGAAGCATTTTCATTAGGATATGGTTTTTTAAACCTATCGGATGGTTTGCCGGGTCTAACAAACATTTCTCCTTCGGCATTAGGGCCGTCTTGCACTTCGATCTTGGAAGCTATTGCTTTAACTTCTGCCTCTGTAAATTCTGGGCCACCTGGCTCCCCTAAATTTCTATAACTCAAAAGACTCATTGAATGACATGAGGCACAAACTTCTGTGTAAACTTGATAACCTCTTTGCAAAGAGGCTCTATCAAACTTTCCAAAAAACCCATCGAAAGTCCATTTTGGCTTCAAAAGTTCTACATGACTTTCTTTTGCGAAAGAAGAGTGGGAAAAGAAACTGAATACAAAAATTAACAAAACAGAGTATTTTTTTATAATTGAAAATTTCATAATCTTATTTGTTTTTATTAAATAGTTTGATGGTTTTTAGCTTTCCTTGTTTTTTCCATTCTTCAAACTCATGGATGCTTTGTGGCATCGGCAATGGTTTTTCTATAAGAGACACCAAAGGCGCCAGAATAAAGAAAAAGGCAAACCAAAAAGCAGTTCCTATTCTACCTATAATTAAATATATTCCTTCTGCTGGGGCTCCACCAATGTACATCAGTACAAAAAAATCTAGGACAAATAAAAAAATACACTGTTTCCATATAGGTCTAAATACACTTGATCTTACTTTGCTAAAATCTAACCAAGGCAATAGTCCAAGTGCTGCAATGCTACTTATCATTGCTACCACTCCCATTAACTTGTCCGGTACGCTTCTTAAAATTGCGTAGAAAGGTAAGAAGTACCACTCAGGAACGATGTGAGCAGGTGTAACCATTGGGTTTGCTGGTATGTAGTTATCAGGATGTCCCATATAATTTGGAGCGTACATCATGACTGCAACAAATATTAATAAAAAAACCAACATCGCAACTAAATCTTTGCTTGTTGTAAATGGAGAAAAAGAAACTGTATCCCTAGTATCTTTTGGTTCAATACCTGATGGATTATTTGATCCCACAATATGAAGAGCGATTACATGAAATGCAACTACTCCAACTATTAAAAATGCAATTAACCAATGTAATACATAAAAACGATTTAAAGCAGCGTCTCCTAAAGCATAATCACCCCACAACCATGTAACCACAGATTCTCCAACTAAAGGAATTGCCGAGAAAAGATTTGTTATCACTGTTGCTCCCCAATAACTCATCTGACCCCAGGGAAGGGTGTAACCAAGAAAGGCTGTTGCCATCATCAAAAAAAATATAAAAATTCCTATTAACCACATTAATTCTCGAGGATTTTTATAAGATCCATAATACAGGCTCCTAAAGATGTGCAGGTAAACAGCTATAAAGAAAAAAGATGAAAGATTCATGTGAGCGTATCGAATTAACCATCCGAAATTCACATCACGCATAATCTTCTCAACTGATTCAAACGCGTATTTTGCATCTGGCTTATAATGCATACCTAAACTTAGCCCTGTAATAATCAAAAGAATTAAACAAATGGTAAGTATTCCTCCGAAGCTCCAGAAATAACTTAAAGATCTTGGAACTTGAAAATCCAAATACTCATGCTTAAACATTCGAATAATAGGAAGTCTATCATCTATCCAGCCAACTACCCCGGTAAAAGGAGATCCACCCGTTTTATTAGTGTGAACTGGCTCAAAGCTTTCTTTAGATTTTGAAGTATCGTCGCTCATTATAAATATTTTATCCTATTTTAATTTTGTCACTTCCAACAAACTCATACTGCGGAACTTCTAAATTTGTTGGCGCTGGTCCTTTTCTAATTCTTCCAGAGGTATCATAATGTGATCCATGACAAGGACAAAACCAACCATTAAAATCTCCTTTTCCTGCTATAGGTACGCATCCAAGGTGGGTACAGACACCGACAACAACTAGCCACTCTTCTTTTTTAACTCTTTTTTTATCTTCCTCAGGATCTATTAAATCCTTCATATTTACTTGTTGTGCTTTTGAAATCTCTTCTTTTGTTCTTCTTTTTATAAAAACTGGTTTTCCTCTCCAAAGCACAGTCATCTCCTGCCCTTCTTTGACTTTTGAAATATCCACTTCAATAGAGGCTAAAGCCTTAACTGAAGAATCTGGATTCATATGAGTTATAATAGGTAATACACCAGCTCCAACGCCAACTGCACCAACTGTAGCCGTCACCGTTGTTAAAAAATCTCTTCGTGTAGACTTGTCTTTTTTGTTTTCGCTCATTTTTTATTTAGAAAGTTTCATGTATATATGAAAAATTAATAATATAGTTCTATAGCCACGATGACGCATAATGTTTAAAAATGATTAATATTGCCCTTTATCAACCAGATATACCACAAAATACAGCCGCTATAATAAGAATATGCTCATGTCTGGGAATTGGTTTGGAAATTATTAAACCATGCGGGTATTTCTTTGATAAAAAAAAGCTAGATAGGATTTATTTAGACTATCTAGATAATTGCAGACTAAAATTTTTCGAATCATATGAAGATTTTTTATTGGAAAAAAAGGAATCGAGATTAATTTTGTTAACTACAAAATCAGAAAACAATTACACCAAATTTACATACCTCAAAAATGACACTCTGATATTTGGTAAAGAAAGTGCGGGGGTTCCTGATGTTGTGCATAAAAACATAAAAGATAGATTAACCATACCTATGAATAAAAATGTGAGATCTTTAAATATAGCCTCCTCTGTGGCTATAGTTTCCTCTGAAGCATTAAGACAAATTAATTTATGAATAAGAAATATAATATTTTAAAAAAAAAATTAACGACAGATTGGTTTCGGGATTTAAGAGACAAAATTTGTCTGGAGTTTGAAAGCATAGAGAATAACTATTCAAGAAAAAAAATAAAATTTACTAGAAAAAAATGGAAAAAATCAAAAATTAAATCTGAGGGTGGTGGTGAAATTTCTATGCTCAGAGATGGAAAGATATTTGAAAAAGTAGGAGTGAATATTTCAGTGGTGAGCGGTTCTTTTGACAACAACTTTAAAAAGAAAATTCCAGGTACTGAAAAAAGTTCCAAATTTTGGGCGGCAGGCATTTCATTAGTTGCTCATTTTCAAAACCCAAAAATTCCATCCCTTCATTTTAATACCCGATTCATTGTGACCGCCAAAGAATGGTTTGGTGGCGGTATGGATGTAACTCCATGCATTGCAGATCTCAAACAAAAAAAATATTTTCATCGAGAATTAAAAAAGACATGCGATCTTCATAATAAAAATTATTATAAAAAACACAAATTAAATTGCGATAAATATTTTTTCTTGCCCCACAGAAATGAGCCTAGAGGTGATGGTGGAATTTTTTACGACTACTTAAATACAGGTGAGTGGGAGAAAAATTTTTCCTATACAAAAGATGTTGGGCTTGTTTTTTTAAAAATTGCCAAGACCATTATTGAAAAAAAGATAAATCAAAAATGGAGTGTCAAAGAAAAAAAACAACAATTAATTAAAAGAGCTAGATACGCAGAGTTTAATTTGCTTTTTGATCGTGGGACTAAATTTGGTCTAGCTACCGGTGGAAACATTGAAGCGATATTTATGTCTTTACCCCCTTTGGCATCGTGGTAATAATTAAACCCAATGGAAAAAGAACCAATTACAATTCAAGGTCTTGAAAAAATCAAAGCTGAGCTTGATGAGCGAAAACACGTTACCAGGGCTAAAATTGTGGCTGCCATTTCAGAAGCACGATCACATGGCGACCTAAAGGAAAATGCGGAGTATCATGCTGCAAAAGAAGAGCAAGGCCTTAACGAGAAACGAATTCAAGAACTAGAAACTTCGATAGCAATGGCAGAAGTTATAGATATTACAAAAATAAAAGCTGATAACAGAGTAATTTTTGCAAGCACAATAGTCGTCAAAGATTTAGAAAATGAAAAAAAAACTACCTACAAAATAGTAGGCAGAGATGAGTCTGATGTTAAAAATGGTTTAATCTACTTCAAGTCTCCCCTAGGACGAGGATTTATAGGAAAGCAAAAAGATGACTTTGTAACTATAGAAACTCCATCTGGTGAAAAAAGTTTTGAAATTATGGATATAAAATATATCTAGTCTTGAAAGGCAAGCATTGCCTGATTTTCTTCTAGATTTAAAATTTTTCCAAACCCAGGGTAAATAAAATTAAAAAAATCTAAAATATTTGCATCTTCTAGAATTTGTCTTGAATTTTTTACTAAAACAATTTTCTTTAACTCTTTTTTTAATCTATTGTTAGAAAGCTTCTTAATGCTTTCTCTGCTGGTAAAAATAAAGTCTAGCACACGTGCATTGTGCTTATGCTGGGAATACGCATAAAAGAAACGAAAATATCTTAATGCCCTTACATAATCTTCCTTAATGCTAATTTCAGGTTCGGAAATAAATTTAATTTTTCCATTAATTAGGTCTTCCCTTCCATTGAAAGGATCTAGATATATAATTTTTTTTTCAATTAAATTATTCCATCCACAATAGATTGCATTAATAGTAAAATCTCTTCTATTGGCATCTAACCGCCAGTCGTCTGTAAAGAGTATTTTTGCATACCTTCCGTCTGGAAGTAGGTCCTGTCGGAGCGTAGTAATTTCAAATTTAATATCATTAATTATAGCCGTAACCACGCCAAAATTAATTGCAGAATCTTTTGTTTCGATATTATTTTGATTAAGAACTTCTATGATTTTATTTGGAAGCAGAACTGTGGCTAAATCTATATCTTTAATTTCCTGCTCCAAAATTACATCTCTGACGCAGCCGCCAACAAATTTTGTATGAATATTTTTATCCAGTGTAGGATTAAGTAATTTATAAATTTCTAAAGCTTCTGGAATTAAGTTGAGATTCATTGCCATTCCTAAAATTTGGCTGGGGCTCCAGGGATCGAACCTGGGATGACGGGATCAAAACCCGTTGCCTTACCGCTTGGCTAAGCCCCAATTTATGCAGTTATGTAATTGTTTTAGTTACTGCTGTCCAATAACTTCTGTATTTAATTTTAACCAATTTTTGGCATTTTAAAAGGCTTTTCTTGCTTTTAAAAACTGCATAACAACAAGAACCGCTACCGCTCATTTGGATAAAATCGCAAATATTTTGTCTTTCCAAAAAAGCAAGTAAATTACTCATTGGAAGATTTAGTTTTTTTGCAGATAGTAGCAAGTCGTTGCCTGCAATATTTAAAAAATTAAAAATATTTTTTCTAATCATTTTCTTAGCAACGTCTATTTTTAGTTTTTTGCTAAATATTTTATTATTTTGATAAATGATTTTTGTAAAATTTGGCTTATTAGGAAAAATTAGCAAAATATTTAGTTTAATTTTGGCCTTATAAGAATGAACCTTGTCTCCGTAGCCTGAAATAAATTTTAAATACGAATCTGCAAAAACTTTAGAATCAGCTCCAATGGATCTGTATATTTGTTTTAAATTATTTTTTTTTATTTTTAAATTGAATCTTTTTTGCAAAAACTTTAAAATAGTAACAGCATTAGAGGTTCCACCTCCTAGGCCAGAACCGACAGGAATATTTTTTTTTACCTTAATTGTAAAATTTTTTTCTTTAATTTTCTTATTGAGCTTTTTTAACAAAGAAATTACTGAAATAATTGAATTATTTTTATTAGAGATCGATTTTGAAAACTCACCAAAAAACTTAACACTCGTTTGCTTGTTTTTATTTTCAAGGACGGTAATTTCGTCAAAAACTGCAACGTGAGAAATAAGACTGTCGATTTCATGATAGTTATTAGATAGCTTTTTTATAACCCTTAAATATAGATTTATTTTAGCTGGTGAACGAAGGTGATATTTTTTAATTAATTCCATTCAATAATTTAGTATTTAATCTATCTGCTCTTTCCTTGTCTATGCTTGGAAGCTTAGTTGCATTTCTCCAGATATATCGAGCTTGAATTTTTTTATTATTTTTCCACAAAACGTCTCCGTAATGATCGTAGACCTCCGCTTCATAGGGAGTTTGTTCATAAGCTATTTGAAGCAATTTTTCAGCCTCATCAAAATCATTAGACAAATAATACGCCCAACCCAAAGAATCTATAATATATCCTAGCTTCCATTTGCTTAGCTCAACTGCATCTTTTAACATTTTTTTAGATCTATCAAGATTAACGCCTCTTTCTAGCCAGCTATACGCCAGGTAATTGATAACAACATATTCTTTTGGTGAGTACTCTAATGATTTAAGAAAATCTTTATCTGCCCGATCCCAATTGCCTAATCGCTCATTACAGATTCCTCTATAATAGTAGAACCTCCAATCCAATTCATTCAGAGAGGCAATTTTTTCTGCCCGCTGGTAATAATCAAGGGCAATATTGTAGTCTTTGTTGCTGCGGTAATAATTTGCCAAATCTATTAATTTTGAAAATTTAAAATATTTACTTTCTGATAAGTTTTTTTTCAAACCCTCTGGTAACACTTGTGTTTTTGCCTTCTCTCGATCTCGCAACAATTTGTTGAAATTAATATACCAATAAAATTCACTTCCCAAGGATGCCACGCTAAGAGACAGCTCCTCATCATAATAGTTCTCATTTTGCAAAGAATAATTTTCAAAATTTAATAACTTATTTGAGATGAATCTGGGATTTAAATAATTAGATAAAGAAACAAGCAATTTAGACAGATCAATTTGGTCTTGCTGTTGGACCACGTTAGCAAACAAATACAGTAGCTCTGAAATGCCATGGTTAACATCTTTGGAATTGTAATTTTTGGTAAAAAAAGAAGAATTGCCTTCTTTTAATGAAATATAGCTTTGCCTCATTAACAGATTGTTTGGATCTTCAAGTAATTGCCTCTTTATAATCTGCTCTGCTTCATCAATTTTATTTTTCTTAATTAAATAAATAGAATGAAAAAAATGATAACGTCCTAATTTTGGTTGTTTTAAAATTTGTGCACTTGTTTTGCTATAGAGATCATCATTTCCAACATAATCATAAATTAAAAGGCTTTGGATTAATTTTATATTAGCAAAAGAAGTTTTTAATTTTTTAATATTAAATTCTTGCGAAGGAGTGTTTTCAGCATCAAGCCATAAATTGATATAATTATTAAGCTCTAAAAATAATAAGTTGCTATCCTTGGATGTTTCAAATTTTTTTTTCGCTAAAGAATAATTTCTGTTTTTTATTAAATAAATTCCTTCTATAAATTGAAATAAAAAATTTTCTTTATACTCATTATCAAGACTTGAAATTACCTTGCTGGCGTCAGAAAGTTTTCCTTCCATTGCCAGGGAAAAAATGTACTGAAAATTATAAGCATCGTGACTAGTAGCTAAGGCGGGGGCTTTGGAAAAAAAAACATTAGCCTCAGAGTACTTGTTGCGACTTATTGATCTCGAGGCTTTTAAGTAATTTGAGATATAATCAGATGATAGAGTTGGATCTTTTGACTGAAATAATGCTGCCTCGGCAAAATTTAAATAAATAAAGAAAGAAAATGTAGTAATAATTAAGCTATTTTTTAACTTAGAAGTCATGGCTATTAAAAATTTAAAAAAACATTCAAGTGAAAGTATCAGGCAATATTACCACTCTACTGGCTTGTATGACAGTTTAATTTACAGAGAAATTTCTCCCAATAAGAACATGTCTCCGGAGGAAAGAATTGACAATCTAATTCAAAAAATCAAAAAAAATTCAATCAAATTTAATAAGGATCCAAACAATATTCAATTTTCAAATAAAAATTTAAATTCAAAAATTATGATTATTGGAGACATGCCAAGTCATAGTGATGAAAAAAACAATTCTTTATTTTCAGATGAGGCAGGCGATCTTTTGAATAAGATGCTGCAAGCCATTTCTTTATCGACCGATAAAGTTTACTTAACCAATATTGTTCATTTTTATACAAATGAAAATAAGCAAAACTACATAAATCAAAAAAACATATTAAAAAAATTAACACATGAACACATTGAAATAATTCAGCCTAAAATAATTTTTTTACTTGGGTCTTTACCGCTAGAGATATTGTTTGGCACGGATTACTCCATAGCAAAAAACAGGGGTCAGTGGCTTCAATACCGGACTAAAGAAAGCACAATTGATACACTCGCCTCTTTCCATCCAAATTTTTTAATTAAACAACCTAATCAAAAAAAGAATTCGTGGATTGATTTGCAGATACTTGAGCAGAAAATAAAACAATTAAATATTAAATAGTGCTTACGCTTGATAAAGAGAGGGGAAAAAATTCCATTATTATTGGAGTTGACGAAGTTGGCAGGGGGCCACTGGCTGGTCCTGTAGTTGCTGCTGCAGTTATTCTGGATAAAGATATTTACTTGGATGGAATTGACGATTCTAAAAAACTTTCTGCAAAAAAAAGGGATGATTTTTTTTTAAAAATTTTATCTTTTTCCAAGTTTGCAATTGGGTTTTCTACTGTTGAGGAGATTGATAGACAAAATATATTGCAGGCATCTTTATTGGCGATGAGAAGAGCTTTTGATAGCATTGGTATAAAAAATGCTGCTGTATTAGTCGATGGACAATTCAGTTTTGACAAGGAAAATAGGAATATAAAAACATGTATCAATGGAGATCAAGTATACCCCTCTATTGCAGCGGCATCTATTGTTGCTAAGGTGGTAAGGGATCGGTACATGTGCTTGCTTGCAAAAAAATTTGGTGAGTATGGGTGGGATAAAAATTCAGGCTATGGGACTGCGAAGCACTTGCTTGCTTTGGAGAAGTATGGGGCAACTCCGTTGCACAGAAAAACTTTTGCTCCGGTACACAAGATATTGTTTAAAAAATAAAAAAATCACTAAACTTGGGCATTAGCTAATTGACTTTGGTCGGTCTTTAAAGTTTATTCTACTTCAAGTTGAATATAAAAATGACCAAAAAATCATACGAAAACAAGATTCTGCAGGGAAATTCGATAGAAATTTTGAAAAAAATTCCTGACGAAACATTTGATTTAGTTTTTGCAGACCCCCCTTATAATCTTCAACTAGATAAGAACCTGGAAAGACCTGATAATAGCAAAGTCTCAGCTGTTAATGATAAGTGGGATCAATTTTCTTCTTTTAAGCAGTACGATAATTTTACATCTGAATGGTTAAGCGAATGCAGAAGAGTTTTGAAAAAGAATGGAGCAATTTGGGTTATAGGAACTTACCATAATATTTTCAGAGTTGGCAAAACTATACAAGATTTAGATTTTTGGATTTTAAATGATGTTATTTGGAACAAAAAAAACCCGATGCCCAATTTTAAGGGCACCCGATTCACCAATGCACATGAAACATTAATTTGGGCTGCGAAAGAAAAAAAATCAAAATATACTTTTAATTACAATTCGCTGAAGTGCTTTAATGATGACAAACAACTTCGCTCCGATTGGAGTTTGGCAATTTGCAGCGGAAATGAAAGGTGCAAAAAAAATGGAGAAAAAGCTCACAATACACAGAAGCCCGAAGCATTGCTCTATAGGGTTATTTTATCCACAACCAATAAAGGCGATTTAATTTTAGACCCTTTTTTTGGTAGTGGTACCACTGGAGCTGTTGCTAAAAAGCTAGGTAGAAATTTTTGCGGAATAGAAAAAGAAAAAAAATATATAGAAGTTGCTAAAAAAAGAATTGATAACATTCGTCCTATTGAAGATGAATATCTAAAAACTATTCAGAAAAAGAGAAATGAAAAACGAATACCTTTTGGAATGCTTGTGGAGAGTGGAATTATAGAGCCTGGCTTAAGTCTTTATGATAATAAAAAAAAATATACGGCAAAGGTTATGGCTGACGGAAGCATAGGCTGTAAAAATATTGTAGGATCCATTCATAAAGTTGGAGCTGAGCTAGAAGGTGCTCCCTCTTGCAATGGTTGGTCGTATTGGCACTTTAATATTGAAGGAAAATTACAGCCGATTGACTATCTAAGACAAAAAATTAGATCACAATCTAATTTTTAAATTTGTAATTATAAATTTTTCCAAAAACTAAATTCGTAAGAAACTTATACTTACACACAATTCTAATAAAAAAATTTCTTATAAGTTTCATGCAGAAATTGCTCAGATGGTAAGTTGATAAATTTTTACTAGACTTGGAAACAATCGAAGACACTCTGCCCAATCTTTGCGAACTAAAATGATCTATCAAAAATATTTTATTTTCAAACATTTTGGCTAAACAATAAGCATCCTCCACCGATTGAGCCGCTCCTTGAGCGTGAAATGGCATCATTGCGTGCGATGCGTCTCCTATAATAAAAACATTATTATTACCAAATGTTATTTTTCTATGGGAATAAATGGGCCATTTATAAATATTTTTTGCTGAAGAAATTATTCTCTTAATATCTGTGTGCGCATCGTCTGAAATATCCAAAAGATTATCGACATATACTGGCTGATCGTGACCTTCTACTGGGAAAGAAGAGTCTGAATTAAATATTGCTGTGAAACTATAATCTCCTCTTTTGTTAATTGGGTAGAAAACAAAATGCTTTTTATCACCCAAAAATAACTCAACATTTGAATTGCCTGTGTCATCAATATGCTGCACCATACCTTTGTATGCAATGATTTTGCTTTTTTGCAAAGATTCGCTTTTGCATATGCTGTTTCGAATTTTTGAAAACATGCCGTCAGCAACCACTATAAAATCAAATTTTTCGGAATTGCCGTCGGGGAAAAAAATAGAATTGTCCTTAACTGAAACCACCTCTTTATTAACAAGCTCTACTTTCTTATTAATTCGATTCATTAAAAAATTAATAAGCACGTTTCTGTCGAGACAAACATAATCATCTCTATCTTTGTTAAAATTTTTTAATGACAGTTTGCCAATAATTTTTTTATTACGATAATCAGAAATATTTACATTCTCTATTTCGGAAAAAGCATCTTGATTTATTTGGTTAAAATTGATTTTATTCAAAACTCTTCTAGCATTATTGGAAATTTGGATGCCACTTGGATGAACACTTGAATAATTATTTTTTTCGAAAATTCTAATATTAAATTTATTGTCGTCTCTGAGGAAGTTCGCAAATACCAATCCAGAAATTCCACCCCCAATAATCCCAACTGAAATTTTATTATTCATCAATATCTGCCGATTTTAAAAGTTTTTGAGCCAAAACGGAAATGGTAAATTCTTTTATTTTTTTTCTGTCTATCCAAAAATAAGAGCTTTTATCAAAGATAACATTTTTTACTTTGAGAATTTGAATATGCATGATGAAATTAGACATTTTGTACAAAAAATGTTTGTGGAACGATTTTTCTACCTGACCTTTTTCAAATATTTTATTAATAATTTGTTGATAATTTTTATCTCTAGATTCAATCAATGGTAGATTAACTAATCCGTTCAGGAAATTAAATTTTTCATTTAATGAAAAAAGTATTTTATTTTTTTTTTTAACGTACAAAGCATAAAAATATTTTTTTTTGATTAACTTGGATTTAATTTGAGGACTAAATTTATTTTTTTTACAAGAAATACAGTCCGCTTTTAAAGGACACTGATTGCACTGCGGATCTTTTGGAGAACACAACAAGGCTCCTATCTCCATCAACCCTTGCATAAGATCGCTTGAACCTCTTTTCACTTTCATTAAGTTTAATTTTTTTTCTATATTAAAAATTAATTTATCTTCCTGATTGAGAAAAAAGATTCTGGAAATGACTCTTTTCACATTTCCATCAATGCCTATAAATGGCTTATCTTTTGCAATAGATAAAATTGCTGATGCCGTGTAGTCACCAATTCCAGGTAAATTTTTCAACTCTAAAAAGGAATCGGGTAATTTTCCTCTGTAATTTTTCACTACAATTTTTGCTATTTGATGCAAATTTCTCGCTCTACGGTAATAACCTAGGCCTTCCCATAATTTTAATACACTCGTAATACGAGATTTTGAAAGAGACTTAATTGATGAAAACTTTTTATAAAACTTATTAAAATAAGGTATCGCAGTAGAAACCTTAGTTTGTTGAAGCATAATCTCGCTTAACAAGACCTTGTAGTCTCTATCTGATGAATTTTTATAAACTCTCCAAGGCAGATCTCGCTGGTGTTTTTGATACCAAGCAATAATTTTTTTTGATAATATTTGGCTCATATCAATTTATGAATAAATTTACGCAATACAAAGTATATCAGGGATTGAAGCCAATCAAATCGCTTCTTCCAAAAGATGTGCGCAAGCTCATAAACTCTCAAAAAAATTCTTTTGAGGATCTAAAATCAAAGTGGAGTAGTATTGTTGGGAGTGAGATTGCCCTGCTTGCTACTCCAGAAAAAATCAAACGGAGCTCCATTAATGATGAGAAAACCTTATTTTTAAACGTTCCTAAGGAAAATATTATTGAGATCGACTACTCAAGGGACTACATAGTTGAAAAGCTCAATTCATACTTTGGTTATCATTTTATTAACAAGGTAATTATTAACTCTTTTACAGTTAGCAAATTAAAAAATCATACTGTAAACAAAGCTCCTATTTTAAATGAAAATTTATCAAAAAAAATAGGCCTAATTAAAAACGAAAAACTTAAAAATGCATTTAAAGACTTTTTTAAAAATGAAGATTAGCAGTCTTGCAAAATTAGTCTTGATGCTACTTTTGTTTACTTATCCCGTGAAAGCACTAGAGACAACGGACCATCTTATTGGAAAAGAGAGTGCAAAAATAAAAATTGAAATTTTTTCATCCCTCACTTGTCCTCATTGTGCAAAATTACACCTGAATGTTTTGCCAGAGTTAATTAAAAATTATGCCGATACAGAAAAGGCAAGCATAAATTTAAAAGATTTTCCCCTCGATCTCCCGGCCCTAAATGCTGCAAAAATTGCTAAATGCATTTCACCAAAAAAAATATTAAAATACTATGATGCTATTTATTCAACTCAGCCTGAGTGGGTAACTGGAAGCAATATCGGAGAAATTAATAAAAAATTAAAAAAAATATCTCTTGAATTTGGCTTAAATAACGAAACATTTGAACCTTGTTTAAATAATGAGAAAAATGAAAAGCTTGTGTTAAAAAGCAGAATTGAAGCTCAAAAAAAATACAATATTAACTCGACTCCCACTATAATTATTAACAACAAAAAATATAATGGGGACTACACTTTTTCTGCTATTTCAAAATACATAGAAAAACTAAATTAAAAAATGAAATTTAAGAAACTAGAAGTTGTAGGTTTTAAGTCTTTTGCAGACAAAACATCTTTTCATTTTGAGGACGGTTTAACTGGAATTGTAGGACCAAATGGGTGCGGGAAATCAAATATTGTTGAAGCGCTAAGGTGGTGCATGGGAGAAACGTCAGCAAAAAGCTTACGTGGATCTGGAATGGAAGACGTAATTTTTTCAGGAACAACTTCAAGACCGCCTAAAAACTTGTGCGAAGTAGCTCTAAAATTAGAAAATGACAATAGACTACCCCAATTTAAAGATATGCCCGAGATAGAGGTCAGGAGAAAAATAGAAAAAGATAAAGGCTCAAAATATTATTTAAACGGAAGAGAAGTTAGGGCAAAAGATATTCAAATATTATTTGCAGATCTTTCAACAGGCCCCCACTCTCCTTCCATGGTGAGCCAAGGTAGAGTTGGTTCTTTGGTCACCGCAAAACCAACGGACAGAAGAGCAATTTTAGAAGAGGCAGCTGGTATCAGTGGCCTCCATGTCAGAAGGCATGAAGCAGAACTTAGGCTTGATGCTGCAGAAAATAATTTAAAAAAAGCTGATGACATAATGAAACAAATTGAAAATCAACTTAAGAGCTTATTAAAACAAGCTGAAGAAGCGTCTAAATACAAAAGCATATCTAATGAAATACAGCATTTAGAGGCAAAGCTTGTTTATTTTCAATCTAAAGAAATTGAAAAATCAATTCTGGTTGCGCAAGAAGAATTGAGTGAAGTTGAAGATGAAATTAGCGCTGTAAATATTGATAAAAATTTTAACGAGAATGCTCTTAAAGAAGAAAGTCAAAAAATTACACCCTTGAGAAATGAAAATGCTCAATTAAATGCAAAACTGCAAAGACTTAATTTGGAATTTGAGCAAATAAGCGAAGAAGAAGGAAGGGCTAAAAACGAAGTAGAAAAAATTAAAAAAGAAATTAAACAAATCAACATAGATATCGATCGTGAAAAACAAATTATTAACGACTCTTCCTCTAATGAAAAGAGACTATTGAATGAAAGATCTGATATTGAAGAAACAGAAAAAACTTCTTCCGAAGTAGAGGAAAAAGCAGAAAAAGACTACAAAGAATCTTTGGGTGAGCTGAACAAAGAACAGGAAATCCTAAACAAATTATCTGAAAAAATATTCTCACAAATTGGAAGTTTTGAATTTGGAGTTATAAAAAGAAAAACTAGCCAACTTTCGTCTCTCATTGACAACATTAGCCTAAGATTAAAAACACAATCAGAATCAACTGACAATTACGATGCTCCTACACTTAAAGGAAAGATCATTGAATTTTATAATGAATTTAAAAATATTGAAGATTTAATTAAACAAATAAATTTTGATTTGGAGGCTGCTGAGCCTCAAGCAAATTTAAACTCTGACTTAACCAACAAAATAAAACAGGAATTTCTTGAAAAATTAAAAATTGTATCTGAGTTGCAAGGAAAATACGCTTCTAGACTAAGTAAATACGAGAACCTAAAGCAAGACAGCTTAAAAAGAAAAGAAAGATTAAAGAATATTGATAGTGAAATAAAAAACTGGATAGATTTAAAAAATAGTTCTGAACAGAAGTTCAAAGAATTAAACGCTAGACTTAAGGGCAGTGAGGAAGTTTTAACTGAAGAAGAAATTAAACCAGGAACTATTGCCGAAAAAAAAGGTACTTATGTTCAGAATATAGAAAATGTCAAAGAAGATATTGTACAAATCAACGAACAGCTAACTTCTAAAGAAGAGTCAGTAAAATTAATTAACCAAAAACTATATGATATCAATGGAGTTGTTTTGGGTATTACTGAAAGAAAAGTAAGAGCACAAACAATCATAGAGGGATTAAAAGACAAAAAAAAAGAAATTGAATTAAAATCTCTTAGCGAATTTAAGCATGCTCTTGAAGAATTGCCGAATTTTGCCGGTATCGATATTGAAGAAGATATCCAGGCAAACAAAATCGACAATCAAATTCAAAAATTAAAAGACCAGAGAGAAAAGATGGGAGCGGTCAATCTTAGGGCCGATAATGAAACGCAAGAGCTGCAAGATCAAATTGATAGAATGATGAATGACCGAAAAGATTTAGTCCAGGGAATTCAAAAGCTAAAAGGATCTATTAATGACTTGAATCAAAAAGGCAGGGAAAGATTGTTAGATGCATTTGAAAAAGTCAGTAGAAAATTTAATGACGTTTATACAAAACTTTTTGCCGGTGGAAATGCAAGACTGGAGCTCATAGAGTCAGATGACCCCCTTGAGGCTGGTCTGGAATTGCTCGCTAGCCCTCCTGGTAAAAAACTACAGTCCATCACTTTACTTTCGGGTGGTGAACAAGCGCTGACTGCAATGGCTCTAATTTTTGCTGTCTTCTTGATAAACCCATCTCCTATTTGCATCCTTGATGAGGTTGATGCGCCATTAGACGATGCAAACGTAACTAGATTCTGCGATCTTCTAGACGAGCTATCTAATGTTACTGATACAAAATTTGTTGTTATTACCCATCATGCGCTTACAATGTCTAGAATGAATAGATTGTATGGAGTTACAATGGCTGAAAGAGGTGTTAGCCAACTAGTTGCCGTAAATCTTGAAAAAGCAGAGGGAATGGTTGCTTAGTCTCTCTAATTTAGAATGAATGACATCAAAGACTTAGATACAAAAATTAAAAGACTTAGTACAAAAGAAGTAGAATCTGACACAAAACCCAATTCTTCGATGGGTATTGCCATGAGACTTAGTAGTGAAATGGTTGCTGCCGTTTTTGTCGCAAGTTTAATTGGCTATTATTTAGACAAATGGCTAAAAACTGGCCCGTTTTTATTAATTTTCTTTTTCTTTTTAGGGGCAGTAACTGGGATTTTAAATGTTGTGCGAACTTCCAAAATGATTAATAAGGACTAAAATATTTAAAAATATGGCTACAAATCCAATGCTCCAATTTGAAGTGCATTCAATTGGTCCAAAAATTCAAATAGGAAATTTTGACATTTCCTTCACAAACGCAAGCTTGTTTATGGTGCTTACAGTTGCGCTTATCTCAATTTTTTTTATCTTAGCAACTCAAAAAAAATCTTTAATTCCAAATAAAATACAATTAATTGCTGAGATGATTTATGAATTTGTTTCAAAAATGATAAGTGATACCGCCGGCAAAGATGCCCGACCTTATTTTCCCTTTATACTGAGCTTGTTTTTATTTGTACTGGTTTCCAATATGATTGGAATGGTTCCCTACTCTTTTACGGTGACTAGTCATATTATTGTTACTTTTGTAATGGCTTTTTTTGTATTTATAGGAGTTACCGTCATTGGATTTATGACGCACGGAATATCTTATTTAAAATTATTTGTACCCTCTGGGGTACCTACGGTTTTACTACCCCTGATAGTAGTTATAGAAATCATTTCGTATCTTAGTCGACCTATTAGTTTATCGGTTCGACTTTTTGCAAACATGATGGCTGGACATACAATGTTAAAAGTTTTTGGAGGATTTGTTGTCAGTCTAGGTATTCTTGGTGGCTGGTTGCCCCTTGGATTTGCAATTGCACTTACTGGTTTGGAGATTTTAGTTGCATTTCTTCAGGCATATGTTTTTGCAATATTAACGTGCATTTATTTAAACGATGCACTTCATTTACACCACTAACAAAGGAGAGAAAAAATGGAAGTAGCAGCAGCAAAAATGATTGGAGCAGGTCTAGCGGCAATCGCATTAGCAGGAGCAGGTGTTGGAATTGGTACAATTTTTGGTAGTTATCTATCAGGTGCCATGAGAAACCCTTCGGCAGCCCAAAAGCAGTTTCCTAACTTATTATTAGGATTTGCATTAGCTGAAGCAACTGGATTGTTTGGTCTAGTTATTGCGTTAATTATTCTTTTCGCTTTTTAATTAAGTTAATGGATAAAATTTTATTCTTATCTGTTATCTTTAGCTCTGCTGCTGTTCAAGCAGCAGAGAAAGCGAGAATGCCCCAGCTAGATCCAACAACTTGGTTTCCTCAAGTTTTTTGGTTGGTTATCACCTTTTCTTTTCTGTACATTGTAATTGCGAAAGTAGTTTTGCCGAGATTGTCAGAAAGTATTGAGCAAAGAAATGACCACATAAGTGAGAACATTGATGAGGCGAGTTCTTTAAAAAATCAAGCAGAAGAGAAATACCAAGAGTATCTAAAAGTAATAGCTCTTGCAAAAAAAGAAGCCCAAGATCTAATGAGCGAAAATAAAAAAGAATTACAGGCTGAGTTTGAAAATAAAAAAAAAGAGATTGGCAAAAAACTAGAAGAAAAATTGGAAGAAGTAGATAGAGAAATTAAAGAATTCAAAAAAGAAGCAATTGGGAATATTAATAGCATTTCAACAGAAATAGCAAAAGAGCTGGTGAAAACCATTGCTAAAACTGATACAAATAACACAAGTGCTAGCACTATTGTTGACGAGGTTTCTAAGCAGTATCTAAGGGGGCTTAACTAATGGACGCAACTTTTTGGGTAGCTGTATCTTTCTTTTTGTTTATTGCTTTTTTAATTTACAAAAAAATACCAGGATTGGTTGGAAAGAATCTTGATGAAAAAATTCAAGAAATTAAACAAAAAATAGAAGATTCTGAAAATTTAAAAATTGAAAGCAATAAGCTTTTAAGCAAGTATCAAGATCAGCTAGACCAATCAAAAAAAGAGTGTGAAGAAATCTTATTAAGGGCAACCAAAGTAAATGCTGAAGAATCTTCTGCAATGGAAGAAAAAATAAGTTCCATGCTGACTGCTAGAGAGAAAAATATTAATGAAAAAATTACTCAGGCAAAAAATAACGCTATAAAAGAGGTTAAGAAAATTTCAACTATCATAGCCATTGAGAGTGCTAAAAAAATTATCTCACAGACTCTGGATAAAAATAAAGTTGAAGATATTAATCACACGAGTGTTCAAGAAAGTATCGCAAGCTTAAAAAAAAGTATCTAATTATTTACTTATGAGATCCATCACAAAAAGGTGGGTTTTTTGTTTTCTTACAGTTGCATAAAAAATAATCTTTTGTCTCTGCTACTTCAAAGTGCAAAGATTTAAATTCTCCTGCAACTTTGTGCGTTCCATCGCAAAAAGGTTGCTCTCCTGAAAGACCGCATGTGCACCAAAAGTATTTTTTTCCACTTTCCAAAGACACTTTGTCTGGAAAATTTTTTATTATTTTTGGATTATTCATAGTAAAAGTATTTACTTGATGTTAATAAAAAAATGAAGAAAAATATAATTATTGTTGGCTCTGGGTTTGGTGGAATTGCCGCTGCACTTAGAATGCGCTCAAAAGGCCATGAGGTTACATTGCTGGAAAAGCACCCAGATCTAGGGGGTAGAGCCAGGGTATTTAAAAAAAATGGATTTATTTATGATGCTGGTCCCACGGTCATAACTGCTCCTCATTTATTCGAAGAGTTGTTCTCTTTGTTTAATAAAAACATATCTAACTATGTCAAAATCGTCCCTTTGGATTTGTGGTATCGATTTGTTTTTGAAGACGGATCCACTTTTGATTACTCAGGCAATGAAAATCAAATGCGCACTGAAATTGAAAAATTTTCTAAAAAAGATTTTTATGGCTATGAAAAATTGATAGATTTTAGTAAAAAAATATTCAACAAAGGTTTTGTAGATTTGTCTGCGAAACCTTTTCATAGTATTTTGTTTATGCTAAAGCAAGTACCCGCTTTACTGAAACTTAAAAGCTATCAATCAGTTTATCAACTAGCATCTAGCTATATTTCAAATGAAAAATTAAGACGAGTATTTAGCATGCACTCACTACTTGTTGGTGGAAATCCATTTACGACGACTTCTATTTATGCCCTAATTTTATTTTTAGAAAAAAAATGGGGAATCCATTATGCCATGGGTGGCACCGGGAATATTGTGCTGGCTTTGGAAAAGCTAATGAAAGAAGAAGGAATAAAAATTATAAAAAATGCAGAGGTTACTGAGTTCATTGCAAGACAAGATAAAATTGTAGGTGTTAAATTAAAAACAAATCAAATATTCACTGCCGATTACGTTGTTTGCAATTCAGACCCCCCCAATGTCTACAAAAACTTAATCAAGACAAATAAAAAATACAATTTCTTATTCAGAAATAAAGTAAACCGAATGAACTATTCGATGGGTTTATTTGTTTATTACTTTGGCTCTAAGGTAAAATATGAAAATGTTGCGCACCATACCATTTGTTTTGGAAAATCATACGAAGAGCATTTAAATAAAATTTTTGAAAAAAAAATTTTGTCAGGGGATATTAGCTACTACCTGCATAGGCCGTCTGCTACTGATCCAGAGATGGCTCCAGAAGGTCAAGATGCATTTTATGTTCTAGTACCAGTTCCCAATAACTTATCTAAAATTAATTGGGTCAAAGAAGGGGATCGATTTAGAGATCTTGTTATTGAAAAAATGGCAAAAACACTTTTGCCTGGTCTAAAAGAAAACATAATAAATGATTTTTATCTTACTCCTGATTATTTCGAAAAAGAACTGTCTACATTGCATGGATCAGGTTTTTCCATTCAACCAAAATTTACCCAATCTGCCTATTTTAGATTTCATAACCAATCTGAAGTTTATAAAAATCTTTATTTTGTAGGAGCCGGAACTCACCCGGGAGCGGGAATTCCGGGAGTTCTTTCTTCTGCAAAAGTGCTGGAAGAGATTTTGCAATGATCAAAAAAACTAGTTTATTATCTAGGCATTCTAAATCTTTTTACTGGGCAGGATTTTTTTTGCCAAAGCAAGTATGCAAAAATTGCTCAAATTTATACGACTTCTGCAGATCGTTGGACGATACAGCCGATCAAAACATATCTTTGAAAATAAAAAAAAAACAATTCCAAAATTTTAAATTTAATTTTATTAAAAAAAATAACTCTATAATTGCAATAAGAAATATGTCAAAAATTTTACGACAAGAGAATATTTCACATAAAATTATTTATGATTTATTTGATGGAATAGAAACTGATTTAAAAAATAAGGTCAAATTTGTGAATAAGAAAAGTTTGCTTTTATACTCGTACCGAGTTGCAGGAACTATTGGCTTGATCATGGCCAAAATTTTGAAAGTGAGGAGGAAGAGTTCTTTAAAAGGAGCTATAGATTTGGGTATTGCTATGCAGCTAACCAATATAGCTCGGGATGTCATTGAGGATAAAAAAATGGGCAGGCTCTATATTCCGCATAACTTTAAATCTATTAAAAAAACTATTAAAATGGCAGACCGTTTTTATACGAGCTCTTTTGCATCCATTAAAGACATACCCATATCGTGCCGCTTCTCTATTTTGGTTGCAAGGAGGGTTTATAGGCAAATCGGTAATGAAATATTGAAAAAGAAAAACCTAAATGACTACAATAGGTCAAAAAAAATCTACGTCTCCAATGCAAAAAAATTAATACAAACCGCTTTATCTATTTTAGATTTTATAGAACTGCTATTTACAAGGCCGGAAAAAAAATCTCCTATAAACTGGTATTTTATTGCTGGAAAGAAAATAAATTTATATGAAAGAATTTGATTACATTATTCTTGGTGGAGGACTTTCTGGTCTTTCTTTGGCCTACGAAATGAATAGGCAGGGTTGCTTGAAAGAGAAAACACTTTGTGTAATTGAAAAACGCAAAGAATACATAAGAGACAAAAGCTGGTGTTATTGGGATTTTGGTAATAACAAATTTAAAGATTGCGTTATCAAAAGCTGGCGAGATTTTTCTATTACGCTTAATGACAAGACAGCAACAGTTAACTGCAACAAAAATCCATATAGAGCCATAGATTCTAAAAAATTTTATGAATTTACTATTAATCAAATAAAATCAAACAATAATATTTCAATAATTATGGATTGCGATGTCCAACTCGTTGGTGAAGAATTCATCGAGACCGACAAAGGCAATTACAAAGGAGGCTTTGTTTTTGATAGCTTAATCGATTTAAATCGATACGATTCTCTCATGTACCAACATTTCTTTGGCTGCGAAATAGAAACGGAAATTGAATATTTTAATGACGAGATAGTAGACTTGATGAACTTTGACTGCTCTCAAAACGGTGGTTTGCATTTTTTTTACACCCTTCCCTTTTCGAGAACAAAAGCGCTTATAGAAACAACTTGGTATTCCAAAAGTATAAAATCAAAAGAAGATTATCAGAATGAAATGAATGATTATTTGACAAGAAAAAAAATTGTAGGAAAAATTAACTATACAGAATATGGGGCAATACCCTTGGACCTTCCCTTCGTAAAAAAAAATAATCTTACTGAAAAATATTTAAGAATTGGTATTGCTGGCAATTTAACCAGAGCAAGTACAGGATACACCTTCCAAGCTATTCAAACTTTTAGTGAACAGATTGCAAATAATATACGTCTAAATAATAAAATTATCATACCAAATATACGACCCGCTAAATACAATTTTCTAGATAAGATTTTTTTATCAGTTATGAAAAATAACTATAAACAAATGCCTTCAATTTTTTTTAATTTGTTTAAATTAAATAACAACTCTTCTATTGTGAATTTTTTAACTGACAGAAGTAACTGGATTGAAGATTTTAAGATTCTTCTTTCAATGCCAAAATTTCTATTTATTAAAAATTTTTTAAGCTATATGCGCGAAGGAGTATTCAAAAAATAGTGAGTAAATTTTCAAATCTAGGCGGTCAGTACAAAAAATTCTATTTTGCACAATTTGCTTTCTTTCTATCCTTAAGTTTATTGTGCATTGCTCTGAATGCCATGGGAACCTTGTGGCAAGGGGACTATCTAGTATTTTGTTTTTTTATTATTGCCACCATAGGTATTTCTCACGGATCCTTGGATGGAAAAAAAGGAGAGTATATTTTAAAAAAAAAATTTTCAATTTACTGGTCTATAATTTTTTACGGGACCTATATTTTTGTGGCATTATTGGCTTTGTGGGCATGGCTTTCCTTTCCGATTGTGAGCATTTGTATTTTTTTTATAGTTGCAGCATTTCATTTTGGTAGTGAGGATTTGGAAATGTTTTTCAAAACAAACTCAAAAATAAAAATAGCTCTATATTTCTTTCGAGGACTTTTGGTTATTTCGGCCCCTTTCTATTTGAACAATTTAGAAACAGTCAATTTTGTAAAAATTGTACTTATGGAGCGGAATTGGCCAACTCTCGATGCTTGCTTTTATTATAATGTTTTTTATATCAACTTATTTTTTTTGGCGATTTTAATATTTTTTTTTCATATTAAAAAAGACATTAGCTTTTTAGATTCTCTAATCATTCTGGCGGAAATAGTTAGCACAATAGCTATTTTTAAGTATTTGCCTCTTATAGTGGCTTTCACAATATATTTTTGCTTTATGCATTCAACCAAGCATATTTTATCTTCCTCAATGGAGATCAATCACAAAAAGCTTGCTGATGGAATTAAAAAATTTATTAAAATGTCATTGCCACTAACAGTTATTACTTTTGCAATGGCTGTAATAATGCTATTTTATTTAAATATTGATTTAACAATTGAAAAATCAATACTAAGAACTATCTTTATTGGACTGGCATCCCTTACTTTGCCACATATAATGCTTGAGTATATTTATGGAACATACAAAAAAAAATTTTAATATCTTAAATATTTATTTGGCAAGTCCGCGAGGGTTTTGTGCTGGAGTCGATAGAGCTGTCGAAATTGTTAAAAAAACTATTCAAAAATTTGGAACCCCAGTTTATGTTAGACATGAAATTGTACATAACAAACATGTTGTTAAAGAATTGGAGGGCATGGGTACTATTTTTGTTGGAGAGCTTGATGAAATACAAGATAAAACAAGACCGGTAATTTTTTCTGCCCACGGCGTTTCTAAGAAAGTTGTTGAAACTGCTAAGTTTAAAAATCTTTTTTACATTGATGCGACCTGCCCGTTAGTTTCCAAGGTTCACAGAGAAGCCGAACAGCTTAATAGGCAGGGATATTATATATACTTAATAGGTCACAAAGACCATCCAGAGGTAATTGGAACAATGGGACAGCTGAAAAGTGTGGATATGGAATTAATACAAACAAAGGAAGATGTTTTAAAAATTTCATCAATAAAAAAAGAAAAAAAATACGCCTACATTACGCAAACAACACTTTCTGTAGATGATACAAGAGAAATAATAGAAACTTTAAAAATAAAAATTCCTGGAATAAAAGGTCCCATCAAAGAAGATATTTGCTACGCAACAACTAATAGACAGAATGCGGTAAAGTCTATCGCACCTAAATGTGATTTGTTCCTAATAATAGGAAGCCCAAATTCCTCTAATTCTCAAAGATTGGTAGAAGTCGCTAAGAAAAATGGCTGTAAAAATAGCATGTTAATTCATAGCGATATTGAATTTCCCAAAGATGAAATCTTACGCTCAAAAAATATAGGACTATCTTCGGGTGCTTCAGCTCCTGAAATATTAATGCATAACACGATTGAACAGATCAAGCTTTTAAGAGATGTTAAGATTGAAGAAATTTCCTCGACAGTAGAAAACGTTTATTTTAAGCTACCATCAAACCTTCAATAATGGCCATATACACTAAGCTAACATTCTCTGAGGTGGCTGCAATTTTAAAAAACTACCACTTAGGGACCTTAAGGAAACTAAGAGGAATTAAGGAAGGTATTGAAAATACCAATTACTTACTCCATACAACATCTGGAAAATACATTCTTACTCTTTACGAAAAAAGAGTTAATTCAAAAGAACTTCCTTTTTTTATAAACTTAATGTCTTATTTAAATGCAAAAAAAATAGTCTGTCCAAAACCAATTTCAAATATAAATAAAAAAAACGTCTTCAAAATAAAAAATAAATACGCGTCTATTTCAAGTTTTATGTATGGCAAAGACAAGAGCAATCACTCTATAAATGAATACAAATTAATAGGCAAAAATATTGCAAAACTGCATATCGTTGGCAAAGGGGCAAAAATCAAAAGAACTAACAACCTGTCTATTAATTCCTGGATTAAGCTAAACAGGTCTATTAAAAAAAAAGCAAATAAAAAAATTCCAGGCATTTATGAATTCATTGATACAATTCTAAATCGCATAAAAAAAAATTGGCCAAAAAATATACCTTCTGGGATTATTCACGGAGATCTTTTTCCAGATAATATTTTTTTCATCAAAAAAAAATTTAGTGGGTTTATAGATTTTTATTTCGCATGCAATGACTTCCTGGTTTATGATTTGGCAATATGCATCAATGCACTATGTTTCGACAAAAAAAATCAACTGAATCGAAAAAAGATGGAAGCTATTTTAAATGGCTATTCGTCTGTACGAAAATTAAACAAAGATGAAATAAAAGCTCTTCCAAATCTATTGATGGGATCTGCTATAAGATTTTTTCTTACTCGACTACATGACACCATAAACCAGCAAAAAAATGCGATTGTAAAAGTTAAAAATCCTTATGAATATTTAAGGAAAATAAAATTTCATAATAAAATGAATAATCGCAAAGAATTATAAGCGTAATGGAAAATGTGATTACCATTTATAGCGACGGTGCCTGTTCAGGGAATCCTGGGAAAGGTGGCTGGGCAGCTATCATTATCACAGGTAACAATGAAAAAATAATTTCAGGGTCTGAACCGATGACAACAAATAATAGAATGGAATTGATTGCTGTAATAAAAGCTTTACAACCATTGCAATCTCAAAAAATTAATATTTTCACAGACTCGAAATATGTAAAAGATGGGATTGAAAGCTGGATCAAGAATTGGAAAAAAAACGGCTGGATGACAGCAGCTAAGCAGCCAGTTAAGAATAAAGATCTGTGGATGGAATTAGATGATCTGGTGAAAGATAAAAATATAGATTGGCAATGGGTCAAAGGACATTCTACCAACAAATATAACAATCTTGTTGATGAGGAAGCTAGGAAAGCTATTAATTCATCTAGTTAGTAGCTTTGCCTTGTATGTAGTTTTTTAACAATTCTAGATTGCCGTCCAACACAACGAACTTTTCTTCTTTATCTAAAATATCTTTAACAAAATTGGGCATGGGCGGGTCTTGATTAATTGCTTTTATAATTGCCTCTGGAAATTTACATGGGTGAGCCGTTTCAAAACAAAAATATGAAAAATCTGATTTAAAATTATTATATTTTTTTAGTGCTTGAAATCCAATTGCAGAATGAGGGTCAATGACAGACTTGCTTGTCTGATAAACATTTTTTATGGCTTGCAGGGTCTCGTCTTCACTAATGCTAAATGCTAAAAAGTTTTCGTTAAGTTTAGTAAGCTCTTGTTTTGTTAGTTGAAATTCTTTTTTTACTTTTAAATCATTCATTAAAGACTGAACCCTTGATTCATCATGATAGCAAATATCAAAAAGTATTCTTTCAAAGTTACTGGCAACTTGAATATCCATGCTGGGTGAAATGGAAGGGTTAACTTTTGACGGCTTGTACAGTCCTGTGCTTAAACATTTTTCTAATAAATTATTATGGTTGCTAGCAATAATTAGCTTTTCAATGGGCAGGCCCATTTGTTTAGCAATGTACCCTGCATAAATATCTCCAAAGTTTCCTGTGGGGACGGAAATCACCATTCTTTTTTCAGGGGTTTTCTGCTGAAAATAAATAAAAAAATAATAAACTATTTGGGCCACTATTCTTGCCCAATTGATTGAGTTAACCCCGGACATTTGTATGCTATTTCTAAAGTCTTGATCAGCGAACATTTCTTTAACCAAATGCTGACAGTCGTCAAAGGTTCCTTTAATGGCAAGGTTGTGCACATTGGAATCTAAAACAGACGTCATGAGTCTTCTTTGTGTTTCAGAAACTTTATTTTCTGGATGTAGTACAAAAATATTTACATATTTTTTACTTTTAAGAGCATCAATCGCTGCAGCTCCTGTGTCTCCTGAGGTCGCAGTAATCAAATTCATTTTGTTCTTACTTTTTCCAAGCAAATGATCATACATATTTCCCAAAACTTGCATTGCTATATCTTTGAAAGCTAAAGTCGGTCCGTGGAAAAGCTCCACGCAAGAAATATTATCTATTAGCTTCAAATCTACAATTTTTTTGTTTCTAAAAACAGAATAGGACTTGTTTATAATTTCTTCCAATTCTTTTGGGGCAAAGGTATCTCCTGTGAATTTTTTAAAAATTTCATAAGACATCTTTTGAAAAGAAAAATCTTTCATCGAATTTATCTCTTCCATGCTCATCTTGGGTATGTCTTTTGGCACGTATAGTCCGCCGTCATTGGCTAACGCATTGAGAAAAATTTGCTCAAAATTGTAGGTTTTTTGTTTATTTCTCGTGCTAAAATACAGCATATTTATTTATATCTTTTTTTTAGAAACCAGAAAGCGATTATTATACAAATTCCCAAAACAAACCAAGTGATTGCATACTGCAGGTGATTATTGGACATGCTTGTGTTCTGTTTGTTTTTTAAATTATCAAAAAACTGATCTGCTGATGACTGTATTATTAAAAATGGACTTATTTTAATTTGCAATAATTTCTGGATTTTTTTTTCATCAATATGATAAAAAAAATTCTCATTTTTGTTATTTTCTGGCGTAAATGGGGCCTTTGCTTTTAAGGAGTAAGCAATGCCCTCGAGACTAACATAATCTTTATTGGTATTTTTTTTATATTTTTCTTCTATTTTGGGAATCCAGCCTCTTTGAATTAAAATAAAATACTCTGGGTCTATTTTTAAAACAGATATCAAATTAAATCCATATTCTCCTTTTTCATTTAGACGATAAACAAAATAATTATCTTTGAGTAAAGCTCCGGCTAGTTTAACTTTTTGAAATTCTCTAACTTTTCCTATCTGAAAAGTGATTGCTGGCCGCTCTATAGAATTTTTGACATTAGCAATAAGCTCTTGTTTCCATGTTAAGCGCTGCAACTGCCAAGTACCTAGGGAAAAAAGTAAAATAACTATTGTGAATGAAAATAAATTAAATATATGTTTTTTCAAAAAAAATTAGCTGCCCCAAATATATATTGTAGCAAATAAAAATAACCAAACCACATCGACAAAGTGCCAATACCAAGCTGCAGCTTCAAAACCAAAATGATGATCGGGGGTGTAATGTCCTTGCTTTGCCCTAAATAGACAAACGGCTAAAAATATCGTTCCTACCAATACGTGAAATCCATGAAAACCTGTTGCCATGTAAAATGTGGCCCCGTAAATACCTGTGCTCAATTTAAATGTTGCTTGCATGTACTCGTACGCTTGAAACATTGTAAAAATAGAACCTAGAATTACTGTAAGAACCAAACCTTGAATTAAACTTTTTCTATCATTCTCCAATAGAGCATGGTGAGACCATGTCACTGTTGTTCCTGACAGTAGTAAAATTAATGTATTGATTAAAGGTATATGCCAAGGATCCAATGTTTGAATACCTTTTGGAGGCCATACGCCACCGATGCTCTGGTCTGGAAATAAACTTGCATCAAAATACGCCCAAAACCACGCAGCAAAAAACATAACTTCAGATGCTATAAATAAAATCATTCCATAACGATGACTAAGCTGAACTACTGGTGTGTGATCGCCTTTGTGTTCTGCTTCGATCACAACGTCCCTAAACCACATGAACATTCCATAAAGAAGAACTGCCAAACCAATAAATACCAACCAAAGATTCTTGGTTCTAAAATAATAAACAGCTCCAACAGATAGTATTAAGCTAGCTATAGAGCAGAAAATTGGCCAAGGACTTGGGTCAACTAGATGATAATCGTGTTTTTTTTCAGATGCGGACATAATTAATTCTGAAGCTTGTCTACTTCAAATAAAGTATAAGAGAAAGTTATATCTTTGACGTTTTTGGTCGCTGGGTCTTTTGCTATTTCTGGATCGATATAATAAGATAAATTTAGTTCCTTAACCTCATTAGCTTCTAGTTTCTGTTGCTCAAAACAAAAGCATTCGAGCTTATTGAAGTACTTGCCAACCGAATCAGGGGTAACATTAAAAGTTGCAACAACTTTAAGTATGTTGCCTGTTTCATTTTTAACTACGAAAGAAGCATTCCTAACCTCTCCTGGCTTGATGTTGATCAAATTATCTTTTGCCCTGAAGCTAATTGGCAATGTGCCTCCGATATTAGTATCAAACCGCATTGCAATAATTTTGTTAACGATAACTTTTGGTAATAGTTCTGTTTTTTGAGTTGTTCCACCAAATCCTGTGACTCTACAAAAAAGATCGTACAAGGGTACTGATGCGAAAGACAGTCCAAGCATAATAAAAAAAATAGCTACTAAATATAATGGATTTAATTTTTTTTGTTTCGGCTTGATCATAAGGGTCTATTAAAGATTCCCGTTATATTTGCGATTGTGTAGAAGAAGAAGAATACCATCAAAGCCATCAACACCCATGCTACTAATCTATTTTTGTTTTTTAAATTCATAAGTTTAAAGAAAAAAATAATTGTCTATTAAAATGGTTGAAAAAATAAAAAAAAGATAAAAAATTGAAAACGCAAATATATTTCTAGCAATCTTATGTGAAACAGATTTTATTTTGCTAATCAATAATTTAAAAGATAAAAAAATATAAAACAATCCGAACACCACTACAAAAATTAAATTTGAATAGCTGGCAAAATTCAAAAAGTATGGGGCCAAGGTCACTGGCCAAAGAATAATAGAGTAAAATAAAATATTCTTTTTGGTTACCTCTTCCCCACTCACAACCGATAGCATGGGAATTTTTGCTTTTTTATAATCTTCATTTTTATACAAACTTAACGCCCAAAAGTGGGAAGGTGTCCAAAAAAAAATAATTAAAAAAAGAATGAGTGGTTCGATAGAAATGGTATTGGCAGAAATTGCCCAACCAATCACTGGAGGAAATGCTCCTGCCGCACCTCCTATAACTATATTTTGTGGTGTCTTTCTTTTTAACCATATTGTATAAATGAATACGTAGAAAAAGATTGTAAAAGCCAATAAGGATGCTGATAAAAAATTTGCAAAATAATACAAAGATAAAATAGAAAAAACAGAAAGTATAATTCCATAAAACAAGGCTTCTTGTCTTTTAAGCTGTCCACTTGGTATTGGCCTTAAACATGTTCTAGACATGATTGCATCAATGTCTGAATCGTACCACATATTAAGCATTCCTGAAGCTCCAGCTCCTACTGCAACTATAACCAAAGATGCAAAATTTCCATATAAATCTATATTTCCAGGGGCAATAACCATGCCCACTAAGCACGTAAAAATAACAAGAGACATAACTCTTGGCTTCATTAGCAAGAAGAGAGACTTTATGTGAAAAAAAAAATAAAATTTTTCCTCTTTTCTATAATTGCTCTTGATATTAGACAAATTTTCTCCTTTTTTTAAATACGCTACCTAATAACGCATTAATAATTCAGTGATTATAGCAATAACTAAAATTTACAAGTGAGACTAATGTAGCATATATTATCATAAGAATAAGTAAGACTAATAGTCTCAAAATTCTTGAGTACACAACAACCAAGGGGGGGGTAGATGTGCGCAGTTTGTGTCAGTGACAATTCTGGAGCAAAGATCGCAGTGACGGTCATATGCTTTTCTTTTATTTTTTTCTTTTTATTTAAATACTATTATCAAAAATACTTTAGGCAGTATTTTAAAAAATACCTCGATAGGAAAGCTAGATGACTGTAGCCATTGTTTTTCTTTTAGTTTTAATTGGATCGGTTGTTTTTCATATTTTAACACCATGGTGGTGGACTCCTATTGCATCGAATTGGGGAAGTATTGACGATACCATCATTCTAACTTTCTGGGTTACTGGATTTGTTTTTATCGCAGTAGGACTATTTATGGTTTATTGCGTTTGGAAATTTAAATATCAAAAAGAAAGACGATCAGAATATAAGCCTGAAGATAGCAAACTTGAATTTAGACTCACCCTCATTACTACTTTGGGAGTTGCGGCTCTGCTTGCTCCAGGTTTGTTTGTTTGGAATAAATATGTAACCGTCCCAAAAGATGCTTATGAAATTGAAGTAATGGCTTACCAGTGGGGTTGGGGCTACAGACTGCCTGGTAAGGACGGAAAGCTTGGAAAAACAGACATTAAAAATATTAATGATAAAAATCCATTCGGAATTAGTCAAGAAGACAAAAATGGTAATGATGATATTATAATTGCCAATGGAGCTCTACATCTTTTAAAAAACAAACCTGTAAAAGTTCTTTTAAGATCTACAGATGTTTTGCATAATTTTTATATTCCTCAATTTAGGGCCAAGATGGATATGCTGCCTGGGTCCATAACTTATTATTGGTTTGAACCTACCAAGGTAGGAACATTTGAAGTTTTGTGTGCCGAATTCTGTGGAACTGGCCATTATGCTATGAGAGGAAAAGTAATAGTGGATGAAGAAATAAATTATAACAAATGGTTGGCAAAACAAAAATCCTACGAGCAGACTGTTTCAAAGCCTTCTTTTGAAAAAATAGCAAAACTAAACAAATAACTCTTAGGAAGCTACAAAGAGGGTGTGCCAATAAAGCACCAAAATATTATAAATCTTTACATTTTTCATTGTTTTTTTAATCTATCTAAAATTTGCATATCTTGCCATGAATAGGCTATGTTGAGGTTTGAGGGAGGAGAAAAATGTCTGAGGATTTTCCTGAACGAAATTTTGGGATTGAAGCCAAGTCATCTGCAGTGTCTGACAACAGACATGATTCATCAAAAGAAGAGAATCAAATTGAATCTGAAATTCCCGAACAAGATTTATATCATCCAAAAAGCTTCCTAACTAAATGGATTTTTTGTCAAGACGCAAAGGTAATCGGCGTTCAATATTCAATTACTGCTATTGCCATTGGATTGCTTGCTTTGGTTTTGTCATGGTTAATGAGATTGCAGCTTGGGTTTCCTGATGTTTTTTCTTTTTTGGGTCCTGCAGGCTATTATCAATTTATGACTATGCATGGGATGATAATGGTTGTTTATTTTCTAACCGCATTATTTTTGGGTGGCTTTGGAAATTTTTTAATACCTCTTATGGTCGGATCGCGAGATATGGTTTTTCCATATTTGAATATGATTAGTTTTTGGATGTATTTTATTGCTGTCTTGGTTTTGGTATCTAGTTTTTTTGTTCCAGGAGGCCCCACGGGAGCTGGGTGGACTCTCTACCCTCCTCAAGCAATAACCTCTGGGACGCCAGGTTCAGATGGAGGAATCATATTAATGCTTTTGTCACTTTCTCTTTTTGTTATTGGATTTACCATGGGTGGCCTCAACTATATTATAACAATTCTTCAGGCTAGAACGAGAGGTATGACTCTCATGAGAATGCCTTTAACAATTTGGGGAATCTTTGTAGCTACTGTTTTGGCGATGCTAGCATTCCCTGCATTAATAGTTAGCTGCATAATGATGACGCTTGATAGTTTGCTTGGAACAAGTTTCTTTATGCCGGCAATGGTTCAGCTGGGTGAGCATTTAAAATATGGAGGAGGAAGCCCAATTTTATTTCAGCACCTTTTTTGGTTTTTTGGACACCCTGAGGTTTATATTGTTGCCCTACCTGCTTTTGGAATAGTTTCTGATTTAATTTCAGTCCATGCTAGAAAAAATATCTTTGGATATAGAATGATGGTTTGGGCTATTGTGATTATAGGAGCTTTAAGTTTTTTTGTTTGGGCTCATCATATGTATGTGAGTGGAATGAATCCTTGGTTTGGTTTTTTCTTTGCAACGACCACATTGATAATTGCGGTACCAACAGCACTTAAAGTTTATAATTGGGTTTTAACATTATGGAGAGGGAATATAAGACTCAATATACCAATGCTATTCTCTCTAGGCTTTATTATCACCTTTGTTAACGGAGGAATTACTGGTTTATTTTTAGGGAATGTAATAGTCGATGTTCCTCTTTCGGATACTTATTTTGTAGTTGCTCATTTTCATATGGTGATGGGTATTGCGCCTATACTTGTCATTTTTGGGGCTATTTACCATTGGTATCCATTGATTACTGGTAGGTTTTTAAATGAAGCAATGGGAAAATTTCATTTTTGGGTAACTTTTTTAGGATCTTATTCAATTTATTTTCCAATGCACTACTTGGGTTTTATAGGAGTTCCTAGAAGATATTATGAAATGTATAATAGCCCATACATTTCTACTTCTGCAGAAGGTTTAAATCAATTTATCACTGTGGCAGCACTAGTTGTAGGATTTGCTCAAATAATATTTCTATACAATATTATTTCTAGTATACGACTTGGGAAAATTGCTGGCAGAAACCCCTGGCAAGCATGCTCCCTAGAGTGGCAAACGGAACATGTTCCTCCACAACATGGAAATTTTGGAAAAAATTTACCAGTTGTTTATCGATGGGCTTATGACTACAGCGTTCCTGGTGCAAAGGAAGATTTCATACCACAAAATGTTTCTCCCAGTGAAGTTCTGGGGGCGAAAGTAGAAAAAACTTAGTGACCAAAAAAGAGAATAATTTATTTGATTTGTTGGCTGAAAAGCCTTGGGATCCGGAACAGGTAGTGCAAGACAATCTTCATGATGGCAAAACAATAAATTTAACAAACGCACACTTGGGTCTTAGGGGTATAATAACAGTTAGTATAATTTTTTTTTCGTTGTTTATAGTTACTTATGCGGACAGAATGTTGCTTCACGATTGGCAAAAAATGCCTGAGCCAAAGTTATTGTGGTTTAATACTTTTGTATTGTTTTTAAGTAGCATATTATTTCATCTAACAAAAAATAAGTCTGATCTACAAGGTTTTAAAATAGTTAAAAATTTACTTTTGATAATTGGTTTTCTTTCAATTGTTTTTTTTATTGGTCAGTTAATTGCATGGCAACAACTTGTCGAACAAGGTTATTTTTTCACCTCTAATATTGCCAATTCTTATTTTTATCTTTTTACAAGTTTGCATGTGTTACATTTGTTCGGTGGTTTGTTTTTTTTAAAAAAAGTAACTCAAAGACTTTATGCTAACAGCGCCGGGATTCTATCAATACAAAGTGGCATTAAATTGTGTGGAATTTATTGGCATTTTTTATTTTTAGTTTGGCTAGTGCTATTTGGACTTATGATTAACAGCTAATGGAAAAAAATGAGTAATAACCTATCTAATTTGCCCAAGGGATTTAAGGGGCTAACGCACGACTTTTCTTCGGATCAAGTTACATTTAAAGGAGTTAAGTGGGGGAAGGCAATGATGTGGATATTCCTACTTAGTGATACATTCGTTTTTAGTTGTTTTTTAATTTCCTACATGTCAGCCAGGAGCTCAACTCCCATGCCATGGCCTAATGCAAGCGAAGTTTTTGCTCTTGAAATGTTTGGAGTGCATGTTCCTCTCTTGCTAATCGCAATTATGACCTTTGTGTTAATCACAAGCAGTGGAACAATGGCGCTTGCTGTCAAATTTGGTTACGAAAGAAAAAGAAAACTTTGTGCATTATTTATTTTATTTACAGCAATTGGTGGAATGGCTTTTGTTGGTATGCAAATCTTTGAATGGACAAAATTAATTTTCCATGAGGGTGTTAGGCCCTGGGCTAACCCCATGGGCGCAAATCAATTTGGAGCAATTTTTTTTATGGTTACTGGATTTCATGGAACACACGTTTCAATTGGAGTAATTTTCCTTTTAATTTTTGCTAGAAAAACATGGAGAGGTGATTTTGATACTGGCAGAAGAGGATTTTTTACCGGCATGAAGTCAGATTATGTAGCAATTGAAATTCTAGGTTTGTATTGGCACTTTGTAGACTTGGTTTGGGTTTTTATTTTTGCATTTTTCTACTTATGGTGATTTAAAAAAATTATGAACGACGATATAAAAAATAAAGAAGAATTACCATCAACCCACGGACTTGGTATTTACCTGTGGATTTGGGGTCTTTTATTTTTACTAAGTGGCTTTTCTTATGCTGTTGATTATCTTCAATTTCAAGGCTTGTTAAGATGGTCATTAATAATATTTTTTATGCTGGCTAAGGCTGGATTAATTATGGCTTTTTTTATGCATTTACTCTGGGAGCGATATGCGCTGGTTAATGTCTTGTTGTGGCCTATGACAGCAATTGCTGGGTTTATTTTTATGATGGCAGCCGAATCCAAATACACTGTTTTTACAAGACTATTTTATTTTATTGCCGGTAGTAGTTAGTAATAATTTTAATTACTGCAAAAAAACAAATTTATAAATTAAAAATAAAATTATTAGTATTAAAAAAAAAGCAATGCTTTTGCTTCCCATGTCCGGGTCTGCAAAGCTTTTTAAAAAAGATTTTTCTTCATATCTTTCATTTGAACTTTTCATTTTAAGTTTTTGATTATTAAAACGCAAAGAGCTCACAAACCATGAAAAATATAAGAATAAGGCAATGATTGTGATTATTGCAGATAAAATGGTATATTCTGAACTCATAATTTAAATTGCTATGCAATATTAGCATAGATTATAATATTAACAAATAGATAATAAATCTAAGGAAATTATGAAAAAAATTACCATTGGTGACCTGGTAAGATTAGGAATTATAGAAGAAAGACCGACGGGTCCAATAAGGTTTCTACCAACTACAACGGTTTCTGAAATAGCATCAAATTTTAAAGAAAAAAATATTGGGTCTGCTCCAATAGTTGATATGGAAGATAATTTTTTAGGTGTTCTGTCGGAAAGAGACATGGCTATAAAACTTGTAGCCGAAGGGAGAGATTCTGACTTGGTAGAAGCTAAAGAAATAATGCGAACAGAGAATTTAGCTCACGCTTATGAGCACCAAACAATTGACTATGCGATAGAACAAATTAAAGAAAAGAACGCCAGACATATCACTATTCTGTCTGATGATAAAAAAGTAATTAACTTTCTATCTCTTAGAGATTTCTTAGTTGCCGGCTTAGAGATAAATAAAAATCTTATTAATAAGCAATCAAAGATTGTTAGACTACAACTTTTAATTCCAATTGTGTTGGTATCTGCAGCAGTATTTATGTATGTGTTTAATCTTTTTGATTCAAAATATCTTTATATTATTTTATCATTTACATTATTGACTATAGGCATAGCTACGGTGATAACTGCTAAAAAAGATGTCGATTACGACAAGACGATCCCTAATTAAATTATTATTATTAAATCTATTTAATTTCTGGCAACTCGTTGAATTGGTGGAAAGGAGGTGGAGAAGTCAACGTCCACTCCAAAGTAGTAGCTCCTTCTCCCCAAGGGTTATTAGCTGCCTGCTTTCCTCTTGCAAATGCATGAATAATCATCGCAAAAAATACCAAAACTCCAAAAGCAGAAATATAAGAACCTACCGACGATACATAATTCCATCCAGCAAATGCATCTGGATAATCGGCGTATCTTCTTGGCATACCAGCCAGCCCTAGAAAATGCTGAGGGAAAAACAACAAATTCACTCCAATAAAAGTGATCCAGAAATGAAGTTTTCCTAAAAATTCAGAATACTCATAGCCTGTCATTTTGCTGAACCAATAATAAAATCCTGCAAAAATTGAAAAAACAGCTCCTAAAGATAAAACGTAATGAAAGTGAGCCACAACATAATAAGTATCGTGCAATGAAGTGTCTACACCCGCATTGGCCAAAACAACTCCTGTTACTCCTCCCACTGTGAATAAAAAAACAAATCCCAAAGCCCATAGCATTGGAGTTTTAAATGTTACGGAGCCTCCCCACATTGTAGCAATCCAAGAAAAAACTTTAATTCCTGTAGGAACGGCAATAACCATTGTTGCAAAAACAAAGTATGCCTTGGTATCAACGCCCATTCCGACTGTGTACATATGATGCGCCCAGACTACAAAGCCGACTACACCAATGGAAACCATAGCATAAGCCATTCCAAGATATCCAAAAACTGGTTTTCTAGAAAAAGTAGAAATAATATGACTAACCATTCCAAAGCCTGGCAAGATCATAATGTAAACCTCTGGGTGTCCGAAGAACCAAAATAAATGCTGAAACAGTACTGGATCCCCTCCTCCTTGAGGATTGAAAAAAGAAGTTCCAAAATTTCTATCTGTAAGCAACATTGTGATTGCTCCTGCCAAAACTGGCAAAGAAAGTAATAATAAAAAAGCAGTCACTAACATGGACCACACAAACAAAGGCATCTTATGCAATGTCATGCCTGGTGCTCTCATATTAAAAATCGTTGTTATAAAATTAATTGCGCCAAGTATTGAAGATGCTCCGGCAAGGTGAAGACTGAAAATGGCAAGATCCATTGCGGGTCCTGGCTGTCCGGCCTTTGAAGATAAAGGAGGGTATATGGTCCATCCACCACCCACTCCATTTTGACCTGCTGGACCTTCGACGAATATAGACGCTAAAAGAAGTATAAAGGCTGCTGGCAACAACCAAAAAGAAATATTATTCATTCTTGGGAAGGCCATGTCGGGTGCGCCAATCATTAAAGGAACAAACCAATTTCCAAACCCACCAATCATTGCTGGCATCACCATAAAGAAAATCATAATCAAGCCATGTCCCGTAACCAAAACATTGTAGAGATGGTAATTGCCGCCCAAGATTCCGTCTCCTGGATGCATCAACTCCATTCTCATCAAAACAGAAAAGGTAGTTCCAATAATTCCTGCCATAATAGCAAAAATCAAATACATGGTTCCTATGTCTTTATGGTTGGTAGAAAATGCCCATCTTTTCCAACCCGTCGGGTGACTCTCGTGATGACCGTCAGCTGCTGATGAATAAGTTGCCATTAGTTTCTCCTATTTTTTATTTTGCGCTACTAAATTATTATTGGTTGGATACATTGCAAATTTTTTCTTCGCCATTTCAATCCATTCATTATATTTTTCCTGCGATACCACTTCAACTGTGATTGGCATAAACGCATGTTTAATTCCGCAAAGCTCTGAACATTGTCCGTAATAAACTCCTTCTTTTTCTGCCTTAAACCAAGTTTGGTTTATTCTTCCTGGTACAGCATCTCTTTTAACTCCAAATGCTGGAACTGCCCATGCATGAAGAACGTCATTTGCGGTAATTAAAACTACTACAGTTTTATTTACTGGAACAACTACGCGTGTATCAGTTGATAAAAGTCTAGGCTGCCCTGGTTTTAAATCTTTTGTTTCGACCATAACAGAATCAAAAGCTATTTTTTCATCTGGGTATTCATATCCCCAGTACCACTGATAGCCAGTTGCCTTAATGGTAACGTCTGCTTTTGGAATTACATCTTGCTTATATAATAATTTAAAAGATGGAACTGCGATAACCACCAGGATCAAACAAGGAATAACAGTCCATAAAATTTCGATAAGAGTGTTGTGAGATGTTTTTGAAGGGTTTGGATTTTTAGAAGCTCTAAATTTAAAACCCGCATAAAGAATTAAAAACAAAACAAAAAACGAAATAGCGGTAACGATAGGCAACAAAATATAGTCGTGCATAAAAATAAGGTCGTGCATCACTGAAGTCACGCCTTCTTGATAGCCCATTTGCCAATTTTTTGGCTGATCTGCAAAACTGTTTGTGCTTATTAAAAATAGAATAAGTGAGATAATAATTTTTTTCATAATTCATTGTCCTTATAGCAAAACAAAGCATTGTTAACTTTGCGACATTTTGACAAAAGGTATACAAAGTAAACTAAAAATTAAAAAAAATTATAGCCCTAATGAGTACTTTTTTTACAGATACCGATCTAACTCGCAAAGAAGCTGAGCAGCTTGTGTCTGAAACGATGAAAAACTGCGATGACGGTGAGTTATTTTTTGAAAATTCCAAAAGTGAGTCTTTTGTGCTTGATGACAATAAAATTAAAAATACAAGTTATGACACTTCTATTGGCTACGGTCTAAGGGCTGTTATCGACGATGTCACCGCCTACTCTCACTCTAATGAAATTTCAAAAAAATCCTTAACCGAAGCTTCAAAAAATTTGCTCGCAGGATTAAAAAATAAAAATGGCAAAACCGATAGTTCGCCACCAAGATCTAATTCCAAAATGTATTCAGATGTTAATCCGATTGAAGCAAAACCATTTAGTACAAAGATATCTATATTAAAAAATGTAGATGAGTATTTGAGAAAAAAAGATTCTTTAATTAAACAGGTGACCGCTTCTATATCTGGTGAATATCAAGAAATTGAAATTATCAAAACTGACTCGCAAAGCTTTCGAGATATTAGGCCGTTAATTAGATTCAATGTTTCTGTAATGGTTGAAAAAAATGGAAGAAGAGAAACTGGATCCTACGGGACTGGTGGAAGAATGAGTTATGATGACTACATTGCAAACAACGATTGGAAAAAAATATGTGATAAAGCATACCAACAAGCAATGATTAATCTTGAAAGCAAAGATGCTCCTGCTGGTGAAATGAAAGTTGTTTTAGGACCAGGTTGGCCTGGAATATTATTGCACGAAGCTATAGGTCATGGGCTGGAGGGTGATTTCAACAGAAAGAAAACATCTGCTTTTCATAATTTAATGAATCAAAAAGTAGCAAGTGAACATGTAACTATTGTCGATGACGGAACAATTGCAAATAGAAGAGGCTCTATCACCATTGATGATGAAGGAACTCCTTCCTCAAGAACCGTTCTTATAGAAAATGGAATTTTAAAAAATTATATGCAGGATAGACTTAATGCTCGCTTAATGAAAACAAAATCAACTGGTAACGGAAGAAGAGAAAGTTTTGAGTGTGCACCAATGCCAAGAATGACAAACACATTCATGCTGAATGGAAAACATTCCCAAGAAGAAATGATCAAGTCTGTAGACAAGGGTATTTTTGCAGTTTCTTTTGGTGGCGGGCAAGTAGATATCACTAACGGTAAATTTGTTTTTTCATGCACAGAAGCTTACGAAATTAATAATGGAAAAATTGGTGCTCCAGTAAAAGGGGCTACTTTAATTGGTAATGGCCCAGATATTTTGACTAAAGTTTCTATGGTTGGAAATGATATGCAATTAGATCCTGGTATTGGAACTTGTGGAAAAAATGGTCAATGGGTTCCTGTTGGTGTTGGACAACCCTCTATCTTGGTAGATCAGATTACCGTTGGTGGAACACAGCTTTAATTTAATAAAAAATTTATTAACACCAAGCCAGACATTGCTGCCGTTTCAGATCTTAAAATATTTTTTCCCAAGGAGAAGCTTTTAAATTTATTATCATTTGCAATTTCTTTTCTTTCTTGAGGCGAAAAATCACCCTCTGGTCCTATAAATAAAACAAATTTACCTTCCTTGCTTTGTAATACTTTGTCCAAAGAATTGTTTTCTGAGTTGATATCCGCAAACAAAACAGAATCACTACTATTTAATGACTGAGCAAATTCCTTAAAGCTTAAGGGCTCCAAAAGGTTTGGTATCGTTAGCTGATCAGACTGCTCACAAGCCTCTATAATAATTTTTTCTAATCTTTGTTTATTAATTTTTCTATTAATGGTGTGATCTGAAATTACTGGAATAAAAGTTTTCAATCCTATTTCTGTACACTTCTGAATTAAAAAATCTAATCTAGGACCTTTCAATGGACAAAAGGCCAACGAGACATTTTTTGGCCCTGTCTGTTCCCTTTTTTTTTTAACCAAAAGAATGATCGTTTGTTTTTTGCTACAAGAGACAACTTTTCCCAAGAACTCTCCCTCTCTTCCGTTAAATAACAAAAGCTCGCTACCAATCTCTAGACGCATAACATTGCTTACATAGTGGGATTGTTCTTTATCTAGTGTAATTTTTTTATTTTCTTCTAGTGTTTTGTTAAAAAATATTCTAATTTTTTTCTCCATACATTAAATTGTATATATGAAAAATAAAATTTCGAATATTAAAGTTTGTGCTTTTGATGCCTATGGCACTTGTTTTGATATCAATTCTGCAGCCAAGCTTGTTAAAAATAAAATTGGAAAATCATGGCTTGAGTTTTCTAATACCTGGAGAACCACTCAGTTAGAATATACTTGGTTGAGAAGCTTGATGAAAAACCATAGGGATTTCTGGAAAATTACAAAAGATTCATTGGATTACGCCATGAAAGTTCACAGCATAAAACCAAAATATAAAAAGGAACTCTTAAAACTTTATAAAGAATTAGAGGTCTATCCAGAATTAAAAAAAACGCTTTTATATCTTAAGAAAAAAAAAATAAAATGTTGCATTCTTTCCAATGGAACACCGGAACTATTGGGACAATTAACAAAAAGAGCAAAAATTGAAAAACTTTTTGATTCTATTATTTCTATTGAGGAAGTAAAAATCTACAAACCAGATCCCAAGGTATATCAGCTAGTAACCAAAAAATATTCTTGCAGACCAAGAGAGGTTTGCTTCTTAAGCTCAAATAGCTGGGATGTTGTTGGATCTAGATCTTATGGTTTCCAGTCGATATGGGTAAATAGAGTAAATAAAATTTTTGATAATTTAGATTTCAAACCTAAAAAAACTATTAGTAATTTAATGCAGTTAAAAAAAATCCTATAAGCAGTAATTTAATTTTAATAATGAAAAAATATATCAAACTTATTAGGCTGGATAAGCCTACTGGAATTTTTTTACTTTTTTGGCCCTGCACCTGGGGTCTTGCCATTGGTAGTGTGGGCATTAGCAGCGACTTAGTATTCTACAAATATTTGCTTTTATTTTTTATAGGATCAATTCTCATGAGAAGTGCTGGGTGCGTATACAATGACATCGTTGATCGAAAAATAGATATTAAAGTAAAAAGAACGAAAGAAAGGCCAATTGCCAAAGGAACGGTTTCTGTGGGCTCGAGCTGGCTTATCATTTTAGTTCTAATTTTTTTTTCACTAATCATACTCGCTCAGTTTAATCTAAGTTCAATTATTTTTGGCTTAAGCTCTGGTGTGTTGGTTGCTTTGTACCCGTTCATGAAAAGAATAACTTATTGGCCACAGCTTTTTTTGGGTATTACTTTTAACTGGGGTGTGATTCTCGGATGGCTTGTTTTAGGAAATGAATTTTCTTTAACGCCCACGGCACTTTATGCTTCTGCCATTTTTTGGACCCTTGGATACGACACGATATATGGCATGCAAGACATCAAAGATGACCTCAAAATAGGAGTCAAATCCACTTCCATAAAGTTTGAAAAACAAATTAAATCTTTTTTGCTCTTTTGTTACCTAGCGTCTATTATTTTATTGCTAGTTTCGTTGGCGCTAATGAATGCAAATTTTGCTCTCTATGTTTTGGCTATTCTATCAAGCTCTGTCTTGTTCTTTCAAATACATGCTTACGACAAGAAGAAACCTGAGAAAAACTCAAAATTATTTGCATTAAATAATTATTATGGTTTATCTATATTTCTCACATTAATGTTAACAATAAATCATGGTTAAAGATAAAAAATTTTTAGAAAATATTTCCCAATTTTGTTTAGACCGAGCAAAAAAACTTGGGGCAACTGACTGTGAGCTAGGCGTGAGCAACTCTATTTCTGAAAGCATTTCTTGTCGAAATAAAAAAGTTGATCAATCAGACAGATCGGACAGCTTGTCCGTTGGGCTCACTGTATATATAGGAAAAAGAAAATCTAATGTTTCTTCATCAAATGTTAAAGAGGCAGATCTTACCGCTCTCATAGAAAGAGTTGTGGAAATGACAAAAATAACTCCTGAAGATCCAAATTCATCCATGCCAGATAAAAATAGATTGGCACAAGAAGATATATTTTTAAACTTATTTGATGAAAGAAATATAGCAACTGAAAACAAAATTCATTTTTTGCAAGAAATGGAAGAAGAGGCATTTAAAAATAAAAAAATTACCAACTCTAATGGATGTTCTTTTTCAGAAGCAAAATCTAATTTTATTTTAGCAAACAGTCTTGGATTCTCAAAGGGCTATGAGACATCTATGTTTTCAGCTGGTTGCGCTGTTGTTGCTGAAAACAACGGGCTAATGGAAACGGATTATGAATATTCTACAAAAAGATTTTCTGACAAATTACTCTCTGCAAAGGAAATAGGATCTTCTGCAGCCAAAAGAGCTGCTCGAAGACTTGATGCAAAAAAAATAGATAGCGCGAAACTGCCTGTTATATTTGATAAACGAATATCGAAAAGTTTACTCTCAAGTTTTGCTGGAGCTATATCTGGTTCTGCGTTTTCAAGGGGAACTACCTTTTTAAAAGACAAGCTCAATAAAGAAATATTTGGAAATGACATTAATATTTTTGATGATCCTTTAATTAAGATGGGCTTAGGGTCTCAGCCTTTCGATTCTGAGGGAGTGACAAGTAACAAAATTGAATTAGTTAAAAATGGAAAATTGCAAAATATTTTTTTAGATACCTATCATGCAAATATTTTAAAAATGCAGACCAATGGAAGAAGCGGTGGCAGCACTAATTTATTTTTTGAAAATGGAAAAATTACACTTGATGCAATGATACTTGATCAAAAAAAAGCTCTTTATATTACCGATCTGATTGGTCGAGGTTCTGACACAATTACCGGAGATTATAGTGTTGGTGCTTCTGGGATTTTAATTGAGAATGGAGAGCTCAGTTATGCGGTAAATGAAATCACTATTGCTGGAAACCTGCTAGAAATGTACAAAAATTTAGCTTTAGCAAATGACCTTGAATTTATTTACGCAACAAATTCTCCGTCTATAATGATCGATAAGATGACTATAGCAGGCAAATAATGACCAGATTTGAACTAATTAAAAGAATTTTTAGAACTCAGGTTAAAAGATATTTGTCACAAGTTCTGATTATCTTTTTGTTTATAATTGTTTCGGCCTTAGCCACTGCGGCTGTTGCCTGGTTACTCGACCCAGCTATTAAAAAAATATTTATCGAAAAAAACAAAACTCTTTTAATTATTATTCCAGCGCTTATTGTTTCAGCCTTTATTATTAAATCAGTCTCTCTTTATATTATTAGAATCAAAACTATTAAAATCTCATTTAATATAACTAAAAATATTCAGATTCTTATGGCTAATAAGATTTTGAAGTCAGATACGTCTTTTTTGGTCAGCAAACATTCTGGTAAATTTATTTCCAACTTTACTAACGATACTCAGGTTTTGCTTAATGTGATTAATGGCATTGCAATTTCTGCTCTAAAAGAGTTTTTTACCCTAATAGCCTTATTGGGTTTGATGTTTTATCAAAACTGGAAACTCAGCCTGTTGGCTATTATAATGATACCAGTTGCTGCATTTTTTTCCAAAAAATTTGGTAAAAGAATGGGAAAGTTTGTAAACCAAAGCTTGCTCGCAAGTGAGGTATTTACAAAATTTCTATCAGAAATATTAAAGGCAACCTCGGTTATTAAAATTTTTCAAAGAGAAGATCAGGAGTTAAAAAATTTCAGAAATATTATCGAAGATAGAATTGAAAAAATGACAAAAGTTGAAAGAACAAGGCTTGGAGCCGCGCCTGTAATGGAAACTATTACTGGCGTCGCAATTGCTATCGTTGTATTTGCGGGTGGTTATTTAAGCATAAACAATCAGATAGAAGTTGGCAGTTTTTTTTCTTTTTTAACAGCGCTGATGCTTGCCTACCAGCCTGTTAGAGCTTTATCTGGAGTTAACATTGGAGTTAACGAAGGTCTTGTTGCAGCAAGAAGAATATACGAACTTCTAGACAATAAAGACTATGTCTCTAACGATCCTAGAAAAAATGATTTAGTTATAAAAAATAAGGAAATTATATTTGATGATGTCAGTTTTTCTTACCCCGATGGGACGAATGCAATAAAAAAAATTACAACAAAAATTTCAGGGGGTAATACCGTTGCTTTAGTGGGAAAGAGTGGCTCTGGAAAATCTAGTTTTATTAATTTAATTCCAATATTTTATAATATTAATAGCGGATCTATTACAATAGACGGTCAAAATATTAACGACGTTAATCTTAAATCGTTAAGAAAAGAAATTGCCCTAGTCTCACAAGAAACAATTTTATTTGACGATACGGTGGAGGCCAATATTAGGTATGGGAGATTAGATGCTAGCAAAGAAGATATTCTTTCTGCGAGCAAAAATGCAGCTGCAGATGACTTTATCAGGGATCTTCCCAATGGATATGACACCATAGTAGGAGAAAATGGAGTTAAATTATCCGGAGGTCAAAAACAGAGAATATCAATTGCAAGAGCTATTCTTAAAAATAGCTCCATTATATTGCTAGATGAAGCAACTTCTGCTCTCGATTCTGAATCCGAGGCAAAAATAAAATATGCGGTAGACAATCTCATTAAAAACCGAACTACAATTATTATAGCACATAGACTATCCACAATAAAAAATGCAAATAAAATTCTAGTTCTTTCCGAAGGAAGTTTGGTAGCGGAAGGAACTCACGAAGAATTAATTCAAAAATCAGAACTATACCAAAAATTATACAACCAAGAAATTGCTGAATAGTTTCTATGCGCGCATTATATATATGCTTAAGTTATCTTTTTCACATCTTTGCTAAATTTTTTTTAAAAATAAGAGTAGCAAAAAAAAAAGAAGACCCAACAAGATACCTGGAGAAATTAGGTTTTTATAAAATAGAAAATAATAGTCCTGTTATATGGTTTCACGCATCAAGCCTAGGTGAGGTCAAGTCTATTGTTCCCTTGATTTTTCATTATAGCAAAGAAGGAAATGTCAGAATATTAATTACAACTGTTACTTTAAGCTCTTCTGAATATTGTTCAAAAATTTTTAAAAACAGTCCTAACGTTATTCATCAATTCTCGCCTCTAGATACACCTATAATAGTAAAAAAATTTCTTGGACACTGGAAACCAAAAATATCTATTTTTGTAGAATCAGAACTATGGCCGAATCTTATTTTCCAGTGTAAAAAAATTTCTAAATTAATTTTATTAAATGCGAGACTTTCCAAAAAGTCTTTTTCCAGATGGAAACTAATTAACAAATTTTCTCAGAATATGCTTGGGCAGTTTGATTCTATTACCGCTCAAAGCAAAGAAGTAAAATCTTTAATAGAATTTTTTAATATTAAAAGTGTAAATTTTTATGGTAATCTTAAATTTGTTTCAATAGATGACCTGTCAAATAATTGTAATTTTAATTTTGAGAAAAAAATAAATTATTCCTGGGTAGCTATGAGCACTCACCGGGGTGAAGAAGATTTTGTTATTCAAACTATTAAAAATATAAAAGAAAAAAAATTTATATCTCAATGCATTTTAATACCAAGACACATTACAAGAATTAAAGAAATAACAGATCTAATAGAAACTAATAATTTAACATACCAATTAAAAAGCCAAGAACCCTCACCCCTTGAAAATAAAGATTTGTATATTGTTGACTCTTATGGAGAGGCAAAAAAAATATTTAACAAGGTTGGTCTAGTTTTTTTAGGTGGGTCAATCATTGCTCACGGAGGTCAGAACCCCCTTGAGCCAGCACATGAGGGGTGCTCCATATTTCATGGGCCTAATGTCTATAATTTTACTGAAATTTATGATTTTATACGTAATAACGGAATATCTCAACTGGTGACTTCAGCAGATTCTCTTGCAAATAGCTTGATTGCTGGATTCGAAAAACCAATGAATAACTCAAAATTTAAAGAGACAATGGAACAGTATAGTCAAAAAATATTGCTAGATCACATTAACTACCTTAATTCTTTTATTAAAGAATGAATCTAAAAAAACCAGCCTTCTGGGATCTAAAAAAACTCTCTTTGTGGCCTATACTACTACTTCCCTTAACGATCCTTTATTGTTTGGCGCTATCCATTAGGGGAGCAATAACTAATAAAAAAAAATTTGACGTTAAAGTTATCTGCATTGGCAACATTTATATTGGTGGAACTGGGAAAACTCCCTTGGCAATTAAAATAGCATCTCTTTTGCAAAATAAATTTCAACTGGCTATTATCAAGAAGGATTATCAGGATCATCAGGATGAGATTTCTTTATTAAAAAAAAATTGCCAAGTGATTACTGGAAAGTCTAGAGAAGAAGCAATCCAACAAGCCATACGAGAAGAGTGTGATTTGGTCATTTTAGACGATGGATTTCAAGACGTGAGAATTAAAAAAGATCTTTCCATTCTTTGTTTCAGCTCCGCACAAGGAATTGGAAATGGATTCGTTATACCGAGCGGTCCACTACGAGAGCCTTTAAAAAAAATGCTATATGCAGACATTGTTTGCATAAATGGAGATTCAAATTTAGAGTTGGAGAAAATTATCAAATCTTATAATAACAATTTAGCAATTTTTTATTCGAAATATCATATATTGAATTTAGATTTTTATAAAAATAAAAATTATTTTGCATTTTCCGGGGTAGGAAATAATATTAATTTTTTGAATCTATTAAAAAAAAATAACATTAATGTAGGTAACTACAGATTTTTTCCTGATCATTATTCTTATAGCGATTTGGATATCGCTCAATTAAGAAAAGATGCCCTACAACATAATCTTACTTTGCTAACCACTGAAAAAGATTTTTTAAGACTTAAGGAAGAAGAGAGAAAGAATATTGAATACCTAAGTACTGAATTAATTATTGATAATGAAAAAAAACTAATAGAAAAAATCACTTCCCATGAAAACTCTTAAGTATTTTTTAGAATTTATTTTTATCATTTTTTTATTTTTAATATTTAAGTTATTGGGAAGAAAATTGGCATCAAACTTGGGATGCTTTATTTCTTTGTACGTAGGATCTTACTTTAGATCCAAGACAAGAGTGCAAGCCAATCTTAAAAAAGCTTTTCCACGAATAAATAGTGTAGATGAAAAAAAATATACAAAAGAGATGTGGTGTAACTTTGGCAGAACCTTTGCTGAATACGTATACTTGAAAAATTTTAGAAAAAACCCTGACAGGCATATAGCAATTAATGGAGCTGAAATTCTAGATTCGATCCAATCAAATGGAAAATCTACTGTTTTTGTTTCGGGTCATTTTGCTAATTTTGAATTGATGGCTATGGAATTGGATAGAAAAGGCTTGAATATAGCTGCAATTTACAGGCCCTTGAACAATTTTTTCCTCAATCCTTTAATGGAGTATTGGAGAAAAAAATACATATGCAATCATCAAATTCCTAAAAAAATTCCTGGAAAAGGTGGTGATGGAACAAGAGTCTTTTTAAAAGCTGTTCAAAAAAAAACCAATATTGCTGTGATGGTAGATCAGAGTGTTACTCAAGGAAAAAGAATTGATTTTTTTAATGAAAAAGCATTTACCACCTCCATTCCCTCTCAACTAGCCCTAAAATACAATTATCAAATTGTTCCTATTTCAATTCGCAGAGTTGATAAATACCAGTTTATAATGGATGTTTTTCCCCCTCTTGTTATTAATAAAAAAAAAGACAATGAAATAAGCATTGGTAAAAAAATTAATCAAGAAATTGAAAAAATGATTCTAAAAAATCCAGGACAATGGATTTGGACTCACAATCGCTGGAAAGTTTAATTTTTAAAAACAAGCTCTGGATCTAAAGGAATTTTCTTCCAATAAATACCAAAATGCAAATGGGGACCTGTTGCTCTTCCCGTGGCTCCCATCATGCCAATCAACTGACCTTGGGAAATTTTTTGTCCGGTTTCTACGTTTAAAGAATCTAAGTGATAATAGACCGAAGTCACACCATGCCCATGCTCAATAGCGATGGTACCTCCGGTAAAATATAAATTTTTTTCAGCAAGAGTCACCACTCCGTCCGCTGTTGCCTTAATGGGAGTTCCTTTTTTATTTGCAATATCCAGTCCTAGATGCGGGTTTCTAGTTTTTCCATTTAAAATTCTTTGACTGCCAAACACCCCTGAAACCACTCCTTCCGCAGGCCTTAAAAATTTAGAATAAAAAAATTCACTATTTGAATTTACAGAGCGCATTCCATCAAAAAAAGCCTGTTCTTTTTTTATTCTTGTCATTTCTTCTTTGCCTGGGCTTACCATTTTTTTCGGAAGAGAATTAATTTTTTGAACTAAAAATTTTCTTTGTTTTATTTTTTTATTAAAAAATTTTTTTTCTCCATTTTCCTCGATCTCTATTAAAATATTTTTTTTTCCTTTTTCTATTCCAAAGACAAAAAGGCCATTGCTAGATACTTTTAATATTTTTTTGTCTAAAAATATTTTTCCAGAAGGAGAAATCTTTCCTTTGATTAATGCGCCTTCGGAAAAATCACCTTGAAACTCAACACCAAAGGATATTTTGCTAAAAAAAATCAGTAAAAAAATACTTAAAAATATCTTTTTAATCATGAGATAATTTTTTTGCCACTTCCGCGGGGGAAAAATAAGCTTCTTGCAATTCTACATTCCAATACTTGAGATCCTGTAGCGCAATTTGTTTTTTAGATACAGAGCAAAAAACGTAATCTCCCTCTACAATCACATCAAAACTTCCAGCTTTGTATTTTAATTTGGCTTCTTTGTTCGTCATTTTTTCAATACTTTCGCAGCTATACTCCCATTGTAAAATTCAATGTCAATTAATTGATCGTTCTTAATGTTGCCTGACTTCATTATTTTTTTTTTCTTTGTATCTTTTATTATAGCAAAACCTCTTTTTAAAACCTTTTGAACGCTAAGATTGTCTAATCTTAAAAAGAAATTGGTTATTTTTGTAGCTTTGTCTTTAATGTTATTTTTTGCAAAATAATTCAAGTTTCTAGATAGGGAAATTAACATGCTGTTATTTTGTTTGATAAAATTTTTTAATGAATTTACATTTAAAAACTTGCTTAAATTATTAAGCTCTTCATTAGCGCTCTTAAAAATAAGCTCAATGGTAAATTTTAGGTTTCTAAACATTTCGGAAATTTGTCTTTGTAAATTTTTTATTTCTGGAAGGGCGATTTCCGCTGCTGCCGTTGGGGTTGCTGCTCTTACATCTGCAACAAAATCCAGAAGTGTAAAGTCAGTTTCATGACCTATTGCGGAAATTATTGGAATCTTTGAACCGAAAGCCGATCTAACTACCGCCTCATCATTAAATGGGAGTAGATCTTCTGGTCCTCCACCTCCTCTAGCAATGATAATGAGGTCTACTTTCGAGCGAGTATTAAAAAAATCAACTGCTGAAATAATTTCTTTTGCAGATTTGCTACCCTGCACAGAGATTGGAAAGATTTCTAAATGTGTGGGAAATCTTTTTTTAACTCTATCAATAATATCCATAATTACCGATCCTGTTGGTGAGGTAATGATTCCAATTTTTCTTGGCAAAAAGGGGAGTTTTTTTTTATGCTTATCCTCAAATAAGCCTTCCTCTTTTAGTTTTTTTTTTTTTAATTCGAAAATTTTTAACAAAGCGCCTTCGCCATGGATATCAATTTGATCTACCTGCAATTGATAGCTTGATATACTTCCCTTTGCATACGCAGTTAGCTTTCCTTGAGCAAAAACTTCTATTCCCTCTTCTGGTTTTATGTTTAAAAGCTCAACATTCCTTGCCCAGCAAACAGCGTTCAACACGTAGTTTTCATCCTTAATAGAAAAATAATAATGCCCTTTAAAATCTTTAACTTTTGATATTTCACCCCTAACTCGAATTAGACCAAAATTTTCTTCTAAAATATTTTTAGTAAGGCTAGTTATTTCTGATACTGAAAACTCTGGAATATTTTGCATTTTAATATAGTAAATATATTAACATGAACGTTGCTGTAATTGGAAGTGGTGGTAGAGAACATGCTCTTTGCTTTAAACTAAGTAAGTCGCAAAGAGTAACCCAACTATTCTGCATACCTGGTAACGCAGGTACGAACGAAATTTGCAAAAACATAGATATTGATTATTTGAATTTTGACTTACTGCACTCTAATTTATTAGAAAATAACATCTCGCTAGTAATTGTTGGTCCTGAAATTCCTCTGGTTGAGGGAATCGTGGATTATCTTGCGAGTAAGAATATTTTTGCATTTGGCCCCAGCAAAAAAGCATCACAACTAGAAGGGTCTAAGGCTTTTATGAAAAAAGTTTGCCGGGATTTTAATATTCCTACCGCTGCTTATGAGGAATTTGACAATTTTGAACAAGCTAAAAACTTTATAAATCAATCTAAGCATCCGTTGGTAATAAAATCTGATGGCTTGGCTGCTGGAAAGGGAGTTACTATTTCTCAAACAATTGAGCAATCCATTCAGTGCACCAAAGAAATATTAGAGGGAAAATTTAAAACATCAAAAAAAGTAGTGATAGAGGAATTTTTAGAAGGTGAAGAGGCAAGCTATTTTATCATTACAGATGGAGAAAATTATTTACCCATAGGAACTGCGCAAGATCACAAAAGAATTGGTGAAAATGATACAGGTCCTAATACGGGCGGTATGGGAGCTTACTCCCCTTCCCTTTTAATAACTAAAGAATTACAAGAAAAAATTAATAAGGAAATTATTGAACCAACTATAAAAGGACTCAATAAAATTGGATGTTCTTTTGTTGGGATTTTATATGCGGGACTAATGATAAAAGACAATCAACCAAAACTTATAGAATACAATATTAGATTTGGAGATCCGGAATGTCAGGTTTTAATGATGAGAATTGACAATGATTTGATTGACTTGGTACTGTCTGTGAAAAATAAAAATATCCTAAGTCAAAAAATTATTTGGAAAGAAGACCCTTGCATTACAATCGTTGCTGCGGCAAAAGGATATCCAGAGAAATACCAAGTAGAAACAGAAATTAGAAATTTAGAAAATATAACCACTGATTCAACTCAACAACTTTTTCATGCGGGTACAATAAATAAAAATGGAAAGATTTTGGCTAATGGAGGGAGGGTGCTAAATGCAACTAGTTCAGCTACCAGCTTAAAGCAAGCCAGAGACAAGGCTCATAGGATGTTAAATCTTGTTGATTGGGCTGATATGTATTTTAGAAAAGATATTGGTTGGAGGGTTATAAAATGATCCTTATTTTCTTTTTTTCTTAAAAAAATCAACCAATATTTTGGAAAACTTTTTTTCCTCAAAGCCGTAATAAATAGAAAATTTATATTTTAAAAATTTAGAAAATGCCAACTTACTGCCATTAACCAACCCACCGCTTGCCTTGTCTTCTGTGCAAAAATAAATATTTTTAATCTGAGCTAAGACAATAGCTGCAGCGCACATTGTGCAAGGTTCCAATGAGCAGTAAATGTCCATATTGTCCAATCTTTTTGCTTTTAATACCCTTAAAGCTTTGCGGATAACCAATACTTCGGCGTGTGCCAACGGATCTTTATTTGTCAAGGATAGGTTGTGGGCTTTTGCGATAATTTTTTTGGTTTTTGGATCTACAATAATTGCACTTACTGGAATTTCATTTCTCTTTATTGCTTGGTTGCACAATTTCAATAGAGTATCTATGTAGAGTTTAAAATTATTCATATGAACAAAGAATTACCTGATAAAGTTAGAATTGCAAAATTTTTAGCCTCTTACAATATAGGGTCAAGAAGAGAGATTGAAAGAATGGTTGGGGAGGGAAGAATCCACCTGAATGGTAAAAAAATTACTAGCCCTGTGCACTTTGTCAATAAGCACGATTCAATAAAATTAGACGGAAAATTATTAATTTTTAAAAAATTTATACAAATATACAAGTTTTACAAACCAATTGATTGCATTTGCTCAAAGAACAAACAGGACGATAGAGAAATTGTTTACAATTTACTCCCAAAAAAATTTAAAAATTTTATTTTTGCAGGAAGATTGGATGTCAATTCTGAGGGGTTGCTTATCATTACTAATACCGGAGAAATAGCAAGAAACCTAGAGTTACCAAAAAATGAGTTCTCAAGAAAATACATGGCCAGAGTGTACGGACATTGTGATGAAGAAAAAATAGAAAGCTTAAGTAAGGGAAAAAAAATTGATGGCATTCAATACAGACCTTTTAAATATAAAATATTCAATAAAGAAAAGAGAAATTTTTGGATAGAGTTGGAACTAAAAGAAGGGAAAAATAGAGAAATAAGAGAGTTGATGCGCAGCATTGATTTGCATGTAAATAAATTAACAAGGCTAGAATTTGGACCATTCAAATTAGGAAGTCTTAGTCCGGGAGAAATTAAGATGGCTGAAAAAAAAGAAATAGAACAATATGAGAGTTATCTCGGGAAAATTTAAAAAAAAAAAATTATTATTACCGGACCCAAAGATCACTAGGCCCCTTCGTGACTATGTTAAGGAAAGTTTATTTAATTTACTAACACACACCAAATCACTAAATTTCAAATTTGATAAGAGTGTTGTTCTGGATGTTTTTTCAGGCAGCGGTTCTTTTGGCATTGAGTGCCTATCTAGAGGATCTGAAAAAGTGGTGTTTATTGAAAAAAATAAAAATTCATTAGCTACTTTGAATAAAAATATAAAAAATCTTTTTTTGAGCAATCAGTGCGATGTTATTTTTGGGGATTTTTTAAAAGTTGACTTAAATGAAGCACTTAAAAAAAATGTGAGTTTAATATTTCTTGACCCTCCTTTTGAATATAAATTCTTAGAAAAAATGTTTGATAAATTAGAAAAATACCAAGATAAATTAGAAAAATCTTTATTCATAATTCATTACGAAGAAAGCAATGAGTTTAAATTTGATATTCGTTTAAATATTATTATGAAAAAAAAGTATGGTCGATCTATTATTGCTTTTGCAAAAGTTAAGAGCTGAAGGTATTTAGCTTAATTTCCTCTACAGCTGGTTGGTCGTAAGGATTAATATTTTGTGCGTAACCCAAAATAATTGTTTCCAGAATATTGTAAGCAAAAAGCTCCAAAATATTTCCCACTTTGTCAGCTGGATTACTACTGCATTTGATTACTCTGTGCGGAATTTTTTGATTCTTGAAAGTTTTTAATAAACCTAAATATTGAGATTTTAAAAGTTTCTCTGGGCTTTTTTGCTCTACAATCCCTAGGTTTAAAGGGGAAAATTTTTCAAAAAATTTATTTTCTAAAGGTGGGTAAATATTAAACAACTTATCTCTTGGTCCATCAATAAATAGCTGCATCATACTATGATGGTCTTTCGGGCATATAGATGTCATCGGAGTAATTGCATCTTTGTTTTTTCCCAAACTTTCTGCAAATAGTTGATGAAACCAATAAGAGTAACTCTTCAAAGAGTAATCGTAGAGCAGATTAGTATTGAATTTGATGCCATTTGTTTTTTGCAATGTTAATATCACGGCGGCATTAACTGCTGGATTGTTGTGATCTTCTAGGTTTTTTTCAGTTAATTTTAAAACAACAGATTCTGCACTAGCTGAAACTTGACTGGCTCCCAAATCAAATAATGTCATAGCTGTTTCCGAAAATACAGAGAACCTGCCCCCTATCTCTTTGTTGTGGGCAATTACTTTAAAGCCATTTTTTTTTGCAAAATTGTTCAGTAAATTATCCGAATCTTCGGTGATAGTGATTATATTGTGCTTGATTTCTTCTGCACTCGAAATTGCAAGTAGATGCTGGTATGTCAAGTTCAACATCGCCAGGGTTTCAATAGTACTTCCAGATTTTGAGATAACATAAATTATAAAATCTTTTAAATTATGATTTTTAAAAAAAGCACTCATGTGCTTAAGATCATAATTGTCAAAAAAATAAATGCCAACATCAAGATAGGCTCCTATGGCCTTTGCACCAGCTGAAGAACCACCTAGTCCAATCACTAGCACATTAGTTTTTACTGCAGTAGTAGCTTTTTGTAATTTTATTTTTTTTTGATAGTCCAGGCTAAAAGAGTTAATAACCTCATTGGATTTATTTTTTACTTCAAAAATTAATTTTTCGGAAGCCTTTTGGCACTTTTCTAAGTTTTTCCTATACTCCTCTGTGGTCCTAAAATCATAACCCAAGGTGCCGTCAAAGAAACAGTCAAGGTTTATACTTGTGTTCATTTATTTTATTTGTTTTAGAATTTCTTTTTCCATATCTACTGTAGCGCTATTTGCTGTTTTGCCCTGGGATTCTTTAGTGTTTAAATTTTGATCCAAAACTGATTTTAATGAAGCGCTGGATTTTTTAACTTCTTTTATTTTTGACTTGCTGTCAGGGGGAAGCATTTGATAATCTGGTGGCAAAGTCAAGGCGCCTCTTTTTTCAATTAAAAACTCATTTGGGGAATCTTTTTCTATACCAAGTCCTTTTTTTAATTCCGAGCAGGAATTTAAAAGCAACGTGCTTGATATGATAATTAAAAATAAAGATATTTTATTGCGCATTTTTTTTTGAAAACAAATCATTCAGTAACAGTAATATAATACCGAATGTAATTACAATATCTGATACATTAAATACAAACCAGTGAAAATCAAAGTAATGCAAGTCTATGAAGTCTGGAACGGCATTATATACAATTCTGTCATATAAATTGCCTAAAGCACCTCCAATTATCAATGAAATAGAAAGTTTTTCGAATTTACTGTGTGATTTAAAAAACCAAAAAAATAAAAGAATAATTATGCCAATAATTAAGAATGTTAAGGCATGATAAATATAATTCTCGCTTTCAAATAAACCGAAGGCCATCCCTGTATTCCACACTAAAACAAAGTTCAAAAACGGATTAAAAAAATATGTGTCAGCTCCATAATCTAGAAAAAAAATTCTTACATATTCTTTTGTTGCTCTGTCCGCAGAAAACATAACAATAATAATTAAAAAAAAGATCCAATTTTTTTTTAATGTGTTTTTAAACGATACCACAATGATTCCTGTCGCATTTGTTGGGTAAAATTTTCCAGCAATGTGAGCATTTAACACCTTCTGATTTGGTAACAAAAACTTTTAAACCCTCTATTGCTTTTTGCTCTTTCTCAACACTGTCAAATGTTATGCTTTTATCATTTAGTGTACTTCCCGAACAAATGAGCAGTTCAGCTAGATCTATTTTTTCTAGATAAGATAAATATTTTTCATTTAAAAAAATATGAATATTCGCCTCAAGACTAGACCCTATTACTTTTTCATTTCTTTTTGCTTCGATTGAATTGTTAACTTCAGACCTTAATTTTTTTAAAAAATCCCATTTTGTTTCGACTTCTAAATTAATCCATTCTTTTGGAAAATGTCTAAATGCATGCAGAAAAATACTTTCTTTAAATTTTTCTTTTTTTATAATTTGATAGATCTCTTCACATGTAAAGACCAAAATTGGCGACAGCCATTTCAAAAGAAACTCTAAAACCACTGATAAAATTTTTGTACATCCAATTCTTTTGACTGATTGCAAGTCCTCACAATAAAGGCTGTCTTTTCTGATATCAAAATAGAGTACCGAAAGATCTATTGTGCAGAAATTTAATATATCGACATAAATTTTATGGAAGTTGTAATTGCCATTTAGTTTCTTAAAGCTTGAATCTAGTGAGGCAATTCTATGCAAAATGTATTTTTCAATCTCTTCCAAACCATCCGCTTCTACTCTTGTTTCAAAATTTATTTCGTCATTTAAGTTTCCAAGCAAAAACCTAAAAGTATTTCTAATTTTTCTATAAGATTGGGAGTGCTGCTCTAATATAGAATCGTCAATTTTCAGATCATCTGAGTAATCAGATGCAACAACCCATAATCTCAAAATATCAGCTCCATATTTTTTAATTACATTGTCTGGAGAAATAACATTTCCTAAAGATTTCGACATCTTTTGCCCTTTTCCATCGACTACAAAACCATGGCATAAAATACTTTCGTATGGAGCTCGACCTCTTGTTCCGCATGAGTGCAGCAAGGATGAATGAAACCAGCCTCTGTGCTGATCAGAACCTTCCAAATATAAATCCGCTGGCCATTTTAAGTCTTCTCTTTTTTCAAGAACATAAGAGTGGGTAGAGCCGCTATCAAACCAAACTTCAACGATATCATTTACTTTTTTATAGTCTTCGGCTTTATATTTTGGACCCAAAAAATACTCATCTTCTTTCAAGAACCAAACATCACTGCCCTCGTCTTGAAATGCCGTTTCAATTCTTTTAAAAACATCCTCATCAATTAAAGGTTCTTTGGTTTTGATATTTACAAAAATAGGTATTGGAACCCCCCAAAATCTTTGTCTAGATATGCACCAGTCTGGTCTAGTCTCAATCATTGAACTTAATCTGTTTTTTCCAACAGCAGGGTAAAACTTGGTGCTGTCTATAGCTTTTAAGGCAACCTTTCTAAGATCGTTTGTTTCCATGGAAATAAACCATTGCGGTGTTGCTCTATGAACAAGGGGAGCTTTTGATCTCCAGGAATGTGGGTAGCTATGCGTTAACGACCCTGAACCCAAAAGTCTATGATTGAGCTTTAATTCCTCAATAATAATTTTGTCTGCCTTGAATATATGTATTCCTTCAAATTTTTTTATTATACTTGTGTAATGTCCGTTGTCGTCAATAGTGTTTTCAGATTTTATGTTATTTTTTAATCCTAAATTAAAATCATCTGGTCCATGACTTGGCGCTACATGAACAACACCCGTTCCCTGCTCTAGAGTTACAAAGTCAGCATCTAATAATGGGACGTCAAAGTCGTAGCCATAATTTTTAAACGGGTGAAAACATTTTAAATTTTTAAAGTCTGATCCTGAAAAAGATTTCATAACTTTAAACTCTGTAATATTGCATGACTGCAAAACTTTATTGATCAATTTAGAAGCTAGAATAATTGTGTCTTTCTCTCCATCTTGAACAGTCTCGAGCAAAGAATATTCAAAATTACCATTAAAAGCTAAAGCTCTATTGCAAGGTATTGTCCATGGAGTGGTGGTCCAAATAACAATTTTAACATCTTCTAAATTTTGAAATTTTCCCTGAATTGGAAACTTTGCAAATATTGTATTTGATTTGTGATCTGCGTATTCAACTTCTGCGTCCGCCAACGCTGTTGCTTCCACAACCGACCACAACACTGGTTTAAAGCCATTATACAAACCTCCATTTTTTAAAAACTTTAATATTTCAACTGCTATCTGGGCTTCCGCTTCTTTGCTCATGGTCATGTAAGGGTTTTTCCAATCTCCCTCCACACCCAATCTTTTAAATTGTTCTTTTTGTTTAACAATCCAAGATGCAGCAAAATCTCTACATTCTTTTCTAAACTCAATTATCGAAATGTTTTTTTTGTCTTTTCCTTTTTTTTTATACTCCTCTTCAATTTTCCACTCTATAGGCAAACCATGACAATCCCATCCGGGTACATACACTGCATTTTTTCCAAGAAGTTGCTGATATCTAATAACGATATCTTTCAAAATTTTATTGAGAGCCGTACCTATGTGAATATTTCCGTTAGCGTAAGGTGGTCCGTCGTGAAGAACAAATTTTTCTTTTTCCGAAGATTGAGATCTTTGCTGCTCATACAAGCCAATATCGCTCCATAGCTTTAAAAGCTCGGGTTCCTTGACTGGAAGGTTTGCTTTCATGCCCAATTGAGTTTTGGGTAAATTAACTTTTACATCGCTCATGCGTTTAAAATTTTTTTTGCTTTTGTTATATCTTTTTTTATCTGGCTAATTAATAAAATTCTATTTTTAAATTTCTTTTCATCTCTGATACGCTTAATAAAAAAAACCTCTACAGTTTTTCCATAAAATGGTGGTATTTTTTTAAACAAGTTAATTTCTAAAACCATTTTATTTCTTGAAAATGTTGGAGCAATACCAAAATTAGCTACACCAGCATATTTTTTATTATTAACTAAAGCTCTTACTGCATAAACACCTGTTTTAGGATTGATGTTATTTTTTATTTCAATATTGGCAGTTCTAAAGCCCAAAGACCTTCCAACTTTCCTTCCTGGAATAACTTTTTCTTTAATGCTCCAATTTCTTCCCAGCAGTTTCGTTGCTAGCTCTAGATTTCCTTGCTCTATAGCAGACCTAATTCTAGTTGAGGATATTTTTATTTTATTTTGCTTAGATAGCTTTAAATCCAAAACCTTATAGTTGTAGATTTTTCCATATTTTTTCAGAAGTGACACGCTTCCTTTTCTTTTGTGACCAAATCTAAAATTTTTTCCTACCAAGACATAAGTAGCATTTAATTTTTTAACAATGGTATCTTTGACAAATTGTTCAGCGGATATATTGGAAAATTTTTTATTAAAATTACAAACAAAAACAAAATTTACTTTGTTTTTTTTTAACAGATCTATTTTGATATCATCACGAGTTATTCTGTTGTTGTTTTTTTGTTTTTGAAAAAATTCAGATGGTAGCGGCGAAAATGTAACCACTCCAAATTTCGTTTTATTTTTTTTTGCAATTTTTTTTCCAAGTTTAAAAATTTCTTGATGTCCCCTATGAACACCGTCAAAATTTCCTATTGCAATAATTGAATTTTTAATAATTTTGTTTTTTACCATATCAAATCTTTCTGGTAATAATCAATTTTCAACTGTTCTAAGTGAACTGATTTTTTTAATTCATCGAAATCAATCTCATCGTTTCTAAAAAAATCTTTATAAATTCCATTTAGTATTAACAAGGAACTTATGTTAAGCGCATTGGCACCTCTAATATCAGTTTTTAGATTGTCCCCTATTGCAAAGGAAGTAATTTTTTTTTGTTTAAATTTTTCAAGCATATTCATTTTTTTTAAAGCCAAATTATAAATTTCAGGATAAGGCTTTCCAAAATAATTCACTGCTCCTCCCATCTCTTCATATTTTTTGGCTAATGCTCCCGCACAATACTCAAGCTTTGTTCCTCTAACAACTACCTCATCTGGGTTAGCGCAAGTCATTGGTATTTTTTTTTCTTTGAAAAAATTTAAAACACTTTCATAGTCTTGGATATCTTCTGTTTCTGCGAATGTCAGCCCCGTACAAACAACCTCATTGCAGTCTTCCTTGTTTGCCAGTTTAGCACCTGTATTTTCAAATAAATTCCTGTCTCGGTCTGGTCCCAAATGAAAAAACTTTCCCTGCTCTAATTTTGATCGTAAATATTCTTGCGCTACATCTCCTGATGTTACTAGTAAATCATATAAAGATTTTGATAGGCCAATTTTTTCTAGAAAAAGATTGACTGTTTTGTTTGGTCGTGGAGCGTTGGAAATTAGTATTATCTTTTTATTGTTTTTTTTTAACTTCTCCAAAACATTAATAGCCTCTGGATAGCACTCTACTCCATTGTGCATCACACCCCACAAATCTATAAAATAAACGTCATATTTGTTGGATATTTCTTTCAATCCTTGAATTTTTTGTGGTTTTGATAAGTGCATACAGGTGTTTACTATAAACATCATAAAAAACATAGGTTTTGAAGGTTGTTTGGGTACTTGAAATTTTAGAATTGATAATCATATGACTACCAACAATTAACGACACAAGGAGTATAAAAATGAAATTTAGACCTTTACATGACAGGGTATTAGTTGAATCCCTGGAAAGCGAAGAAAAAACAGCTGGTGGAATTATTATTCCAGATACAGCTAAAGAAAAACCTCAGGAAGGCAAAGTAATTGCTGTTGGACCTGGAGCTAAAACTGAAGAGGGAAAAATTATCCCTATGGATGTTAAGGTTGGTGATCGTGTTCTTTTCGGAAAGTGGTCAGGTACTGAAGTTAAAGTAGATGGCAAAGAATATAGCATCATGAAAGAAAGCGACATCATGGGAGTTGTCGGAAAATAACTAGATTAAATTAGGAGGAAATAAACAATGGCAGGAAAAATAGTACTATTTGATACTGAAGCTAGAAACGCAATGCTAAGAGGCGTTGATATTTTAGCTAACGCAGTAAAAGTTACTTTAGGACCTAAAGGTCGTAACGTAGTAATTGACAAATCTTATGGTTCACCAAGAATAACTAAAGATGGTGTTACTGTAGCAAAAGAAATTGAGCTTGAAGATAAATTTGAAAATATGGGAGCTCAAATTATTAAAGAAGTTGCTAGCAAAACAAACGATGAAGCTGGTGACGGAACTACGACTGCAACAGTTTTGGCTCAAGCAATAGCAAAAGAAGGCTGTAAATATGTTTCTGCCGGAATGAATCCTATGGATTTAAAAAGAGGAATAGATACTGCAGTAGCAGCTGTAATTCAAAGACTGAAAGACAATTCTAAAAAAGTTAAAACTTCAGAAGAAATTGCTCAAGTAGGAACTATTTCTGCGAATGGAGAAAAAGAAATTGGTAAAATGATTTCTGAAGCTATGCAAAAAGTTGGTAACGAAGGAGTTATTACTGTCGAAGAAGCAAAAGGTCTTCAAACTGAATTAGAGGTTGTTGAAGGAATGCAATTTGACAGAGGTTTCTTATCTCCTTACTTTATTACCAATGCGGATAAAATGACCACCGAGTTAAATGATCCGTTAATTTTGTTGTGTGATAAAAAATTGTCTAACCTGCAATCTATGGTTCCTTTATTGGAAGCTGTGGTTCAATCATCTAGACCTTTGTTGATTATATCTGAAGAAGTGGAGGGCGAAGCTCTTGCAACTTTGGTAGTAAACAAATTAAGAGGTGGTCTAAAAGTTTGCGCAGTTAAAGCACCTGGATTTGGTGATAGAAGAAAATCAATGTTAGAAGACATTGCTATTCTTACTGGTGGACAAGTTATTTCTGAAGATCTTGGAATCAAACTTGAAAACGTTACTTTAAAAGACCTTGGTTCTTGCAAATCTATCAAAGTAGATAAAGACAATACTACTATTATTGATGGATCTGGCAAAAAATCAGACATTGAAGCAAGATGTAACTCAATCAAAAAACAAATTGCTGAAAGCACATCTGACTATGACAAAGAAAAACTTCAAGAAAGATTGGCTAAGTTAGCTGGTGGAGTTGCTGTGATCAAAGTGGGTGGCGCAACTGAAATAGAAGTGAAAGAGAGAAAAGATAGAGTTGATGATGCATTAAATGCTACTAAAGCTGCTGTTCAAGAAGGAGTGGTTACTGGTGGTGGATGCGCATTACTTTATGCTCTTGATGCTTTGGATAGTGTTAAAGTTAAGGGTGATGATCAAAAAGCTGGTCTAGAAATTATTAGAAAAGCTCTACAAGCACCAATCCGACAAATCATAACGAATGCAGGTGTTGATGCTTCTGTGGTCATTGGAAAACTATTGGAAGGCAAAAAAGGCTCTTATGGATATGATGCTCAAGCAGAAGAGTACGTAGACATGTTTGCTAAAGGAATTATCGATCCTACTAAAGTAGTTAGAACTGCTCTACAAGATGCGGCTTCTATCGCAGGATTGCTAATTACTACTGAAGCAATGATTGCTGATAAGCCTGATGATAAAAACTCAGCTGGTGGTGGAATGCCTCCAATGGGTGGTATGGGCGGTATGGGCGGAATGGGAATGTAAGACTCATTTCATTTTTGAAATATTCAAAAACCCCAACGGTAGCAATACTTTTGGGGTTTTTTTTTGTTCTAAAAAGTAATGAACAAAGTAATG
>Ga0209702_10000043_pt1 | contig 193006 bp, 147 predicted proteins | sample FRY01_FD_187210 | JGI IMG/M metagenome (GOLD analysis project Ga0209702, IMG submission 187210) | Freshwater microbial communities from Lake Fryxell liftoff mats and glacier meltwater in Antarctica - FRY-01 (SPAdes) (version 2) | ecosystem: Environmental > Aquatic > Freshwater > Ice > Glacier...
GCTCTCGGCGGTGATCGAGTTCGGAGATGGTAGTCTCGGCGACTCGACGGTAACGACGGACGGGCAGGGCTGGTTCTCTGTCTCTTATACTATGGGCACCTCCGCCTCTTCGCGGGTCACGGTCTCGGCGGATGCCGCTACGGCATCCACACTTAGCTCAAACACTGGCTCCGTAGATTTTATGCTTTCATCGGGGACGGGAACTGGAACGACGGACGACGGCACTGGCGGCCCGGCGAACCCGACCCTGCTCTACTATGGCGGCAGCTACCGCCTCGACGGTCCTCACAGCGATGGCCCCACCTACGACCTCGCCCCCGGCACGCAGCGCACCGTTTCGGGGACTCTCTATTGGGATTCGTGGGAGGTCTGGGCCGATCCGTATGGCTATACCTCGATTCAAAGCCACTCTTCCGCCGTGGTGACTGCGGCGACTTTGAACCTCAGCCTCGCCCAAGGCGACGGAGTCCTCACCGAGACCCAGATCACGACCGATGCGACCGGCGGATTTTTCACTCCCTTTGCAATGGGGATGGCGGCCAGTCGGGTCCGGGTCGAGTCTACCGACGCGTCGAGCGGCACCATTGCAGGCGAGATTGACTTCACGCCGCCGGCGAGTGGACCGGGCGATCCATTTGTTTTCTCGCGGCAGGAGAGCAGCCTCTTTGTTTCGGTCACCAGCAGCCCGCCGGCGACGGGGACCGAGACGATCCCGCTGCAAGCGCAGATCACCGAGACGACCTGGGAGGTCTGGGAAAGCGGCACTGCCCCGGCCGAGCTGCGCAACTACAGGACGGGACCGGCCATCGCCGCGTCGCTTAGTTTTTCGGTCAGTTCCGGGTCCGGCACAGTGAACCAGATCGACTACGTGACCGATGCCGACGGGTCCGCCCGCGCTGAGATCATTCCCGGCCAGCCCGATACTGTCGTCGCGGTGCAGGCGTCATTTCTCGCGACAACCGCCAGCGGGGAGATCACCGTGAGTCCCGTGCCTTGGACTCACCAGTCTTCGGACGCACGATTGGTTCTCACCCTGGAACCGATGGCAGGCACGCTCCAGGCCACGGTCCGGCTCCAGTCATGGGAGATCTGGGTAAACCCCGCGACCGGGTTGGGCGAGATCCGCCACGAATCCGAGGGACCGGCGGCGAACGCGGAAGTGCGCTTTCAGACCGTTCCAGGGGCTGAGAGCGCCACCTTCAGCCCCGGCACGGTGATGACGGCGACGAATGGGATCGGCTCGACGGTCTATACTTCCGCCAACGGCACCTCTGCCGAGGTCACCGCGACCTTTGCAGGGATCACGGTGATCGAGACGATCCCGTTGCCGGCAGCGCTGGACACTACGGGGGGAACTGGGAACGGGAGTGGGCCGGGTGGCACCAATAACGGCGGCCCGAATCCCGGGACTTCCACGGGCGGCAGCACGGGTGGCTTGCCGGGGAACAATCAAAACAATCAACAGACCAGCCCCGATCTGCCCCTCCCCAAAACGACCCTTCAGGGGCGCAATCACGAGACCCAAGGTGGATCCGGCACCTTCGCTGGATACCACGGGGGGATCGAGGATCAGGTTCTCATTGAGACCCGCTACCGAAGCCTTTACCTCTCGTTGGTCCGCGATGTCTACGACGTCGACAATCTCAAGATGGGCGAGGAGACCATGGACCTGATCGCGCCTGTCGATGACTTTCCTGCGGAACTCGCACAGAAATTCAACGAAAATTGGCGAAAGGCGAACCCTGAGGAAGCCCCCCGGGGACTCGCTTCCTACGAACACATTGAGGTCATCCCAGGTAGTCCGGCTATTTGGGAAGACGCGACGGGATCGCCGTTTTGGGTCAAAGGTCCGGTGCCACCGGACTTTCACCGGGGTGCGGTCGATGAGCTTGCCGCCGAGGGCATCATTCGTGACTTCTACGAAGGCTCGGAACAATTCAATGATCCATCGGCCTACTGGACTGGAAACGTCTCGCCTATGGGATTTCCAGGAGGCTGGACAGAAGCCAATCGGCGTGCCTATGGTCAGTCGCCGCACATCGGAGCACCAGAACTGGTGAACTCCGCGAAATTCCTTACGGGGATCCTACCCGGGGTGCAATGGAGCGAGTATTGGGTACAGGCCAACGGTCTCGTGCCTGCGGGGAAGGAAGCGAAACACTCCCTTACTTTCCTGGCGACCGAGCGAAATGCAGCCGGTGAGTTGGGATTCGCAGAAGCGGGAACAATTACTTTCACGATCCCGGGAGGGAGCGATCTTTCAGACGGAGTGCCAGTAATTGAGGGCTTCGGACAGGCGAGGTCGTGGTTTGAGGCAACGGCGGACGGAACCCTTTTGGTGAAGCCCCCGGTGGAGCGGGGGGTGGAGAGGAGTCTCCTGCCTGTGGAGATAGTCGTGCCAGAGCTTTCAAAGGACCGGGAAATACAAAGGACGGGAGATGGTAAAATACAATGGAAAGTTGCTTCGGAACTTAAAGTTGCTCAGTGGGATCCTTACGATGTTTGGGATATGGGGAATGCAGACATGCAACATTTTGCGTTCCCCGATTTCAACAAGGATCGTGATCAATTCGTTGTGAGGATTAAGGGATTATCCGAGGAAGACTTTGTTTCGGTGATGATTGAAACTAAAGGCAGATCCGAGGATTCGCGATACAAAGACAACCCAACTGAGGTTGAGTTGGAATGGGACCAGGAACTAAAAGGATTCAAATCAAAATCGATGTGCCTCGTTTCCGACGAAATTGATGATAGGTTTGATGGCGAACAGTACGGAAGCGACGACCAACTGAATGATCGAACTCATATTGTTGAATTGGGCGGAGAACTGAAAATCACCTCGATCATCATCAATGGCCACGAACAGGCGCATGACCTAGCTTTACCCGTTCCGGTCAAGAAAGTGCTCGAAGTTTCCTGTGTTATTCTGGAAGGCACAAGCATGAGTGAAGGCGACGTTGATGACTTCACTAGGATAGCTAAAGAAAGATATGCTCAAATCGGTGTTGATGTGGTTTTAAAGAGCACGGTGACAGAGCCGGTTCCCGCAGGGGTCGATTTATCTGATGGGATCGATGATACGCCAATGGGTGCACTTGCTCCGTCAGTAGAGAAACGCACACTTCTAGAAGCTCTATCAACCTCTGACTCTGGTGATTTGCAAATCTTTTTTGTAGGTCCGTGTAAAGATGGGTTGGCGGCAGGATGGGCAGAGTGGACTGGGGGTTTCAATAATTCAGATTACATTTACGCGAATGGTGGATATTCGCAATATCTCAACAACGTCTTTATTTTTGACCCTCACAATCCGACTGGGATGGTTCTTTCTCACGAGCTCGCCCACATCCTTTTGCAGGCTGCGTGGCATCCCAATTTAGGCATGGCCACAGGGATTTTAGCAGAGCATGATCTAGGCCCGCAAAATTACGATTTACGAAATCTGGACAAAGGGAAGCGAATTGGAAAGGAATCTGACCTAGGGGAGCATTTTGGTACACGTATCCCTGATCTGGGTGAAATAATGCTTCAAAACTCCCTGCTAAAGAATCCTTAGAATGAAAGGTTATTTTTCACCGATTTCATATGCACTGTGCGCATTTACTTTTTGCACTCTTTCAGTTAATGCTGAGATTTCTGTGGAGTTTCTCAGAAGGACTAATGAACTCGGCGCAAATCCTTCACAAAGCCAAGTGATTGAGTTTGGAGCGTTCATGCGAAAGGAGGCGTACCGCCTGAGCCCGGAAGAAAGGGAGCGTGCCGGCAGGGTGTTTGCATATTCTCTTGGGACATTTCCTCGGGAAGATGTACCGCCATTGCTAAGCCAGATGGAGGGCGTTCGGTCTGCTGCGCTTGTGCGGATCGCGATCGAGGTCATAAACAGAAGCGGGGGAAACGAAGATGCGTCAAGATACCTGAATTCAACACCCGAAGGAATTGTGGACTATTTTCTCGTCTCGTCTCATGGAACAAAGCAGGATGGCGATCTACTTTTTGATCTGAAGGATAAAGCTATAGCGGTAGTTTTATCTGAATTGGATAGAAACGGAACTTCATCAAGATCACGGTTGCGAATGATTGGACTGATCACGCACGTTATTATCGAGAGAAATGACGAACTTGATGAAGAGTTTAAGAGCGAGACATTGAAAAGTTTGAGAAATCACATTGAATTGTTAGACTCAGGTGATCGTAAGATCGCAGAATCCTATTTACAGAGGATTAAAAAAATGGAGGAAATACGAGACAATAAAGACGAAAGAGTCTCGAAAGAGAAGGGCGTGGATTCAATCACTAATGAATTGGATTCCCAATCTCCACCCTCGCCGATGGAATCGCAAAAGAGAATGCCAATCTTTCCAAAAATTCTCATCATGCTTGGTGCAATCGTTATGCTCGCAGTCCTCCTAGTTCTCTTTAAGCGCAGAAAAGGAGTCAGGCGCAGAAAAGGGGTCAGATAAGGTCGCGGTAGGACTGCTGGTTACCCAGCAGCCCCCGCACAGATCCCTGCGAGCGGAACTACCGCACAAGGCTCCTGCCTCAGGTCGTGACGCTCAAACGGGAATCAGGGTCAGATAACATGAAAGAAAGCTGCGGAGAAGGGGTCAGGGAGAAGGGGTCAGAAGCATGAAAGAAAGCTGGATTGCGCTTCGAGGGCGGATTTACCCTTGAGTCGATGAAAACCAACACCCCATCCAGCTCCACTTCCATGTTATTCGCAGGCATCGATTACCACAAGCGCTATAGCGTCGTCCACGTCCTGGACGCCGCCGGCGTCAAAGTTAAGACGGGGAATGGGGTCAGAAGCATCAGATAATTTCAAGGGAAAATAGTAACTCTTTTTTGGCGAAGTGATTTGAGCATAGCGGTACGTCACCGAGATCCCCTCCGGGATAATGGTGTTTTGTTAGTCTTAAGCGAAAGCTCTTTAGCCGCTCCTTTGAATGAGGAGATGCAGATGGGAGCGGGAGCGGTTTGCGCTGGCACGTCGCCCGGATTTCCCCTATCCGGGCACCCTGGTAACTCGTCCTCGTCCTCGTCCTTCCGGGCCGGGACGCAGCATCTTAAAGCCATGGTCCACCCGCCGATTGTCGGCGGGTGGGTCAGAGGCGGGCGGCGTGAGGCATCCCGTAATTCTTGGGGACAGGTTAATTATTTGAAGTTTTCCCTTGCCGAAAAGTGTTCTCTCGATCAATGTTCACCCGAACATTTTCCAGCAATCTCATGAGACAATCTCGCATCCGGGGAACCGGCCTCAGCTATTACCATGTGATATCGCGCATCGTTGACCGGAGGTTCATCCTCGGTGACGAGGAGCGGGAACACTTTGTTGTCCTCATGCGCAAGCTCGAGGCTTTTCTGGGTCTTCGTGTCGTCACTTATGTAGTGATGTCCAACCACTTCCATCTCCTCGTCGAGGAACCGGACAGGGAGCAACTCCCCGCGATGGATCGCGATACCCTCCTTCAGCGACTCGGCTATCTTTACGACCAATCCACCGTCGATACGGTGCGCGAGGAGCTGGATCGGGCTGCTGGCAGAGGGGATCTGCTATGGGAACAACAAATCATCGGGCGATACGAGCGACGAATGGGGGATGTCTCCATTTTCATGAAAGAGCTGAAGCAGCGTTTTTCGCAATGGTACAACCGCCGCAAAGGCCGCAAAGGAACCTTGTGGGAGGAGCGCTACAAAAGTCTCCTCGTCGAAGGGGATGAAAAGGCCCTAATGACCGTGGCAGCCTACATTGACCTGAATCCTATTCGTGCCGGTATGGCGAAACGAGTCGAGGATTACCGCTGGTGCGGGTATGCCTCGGCCGTGGGCGGGAACCGCTGGGCGAGGATGGGCCTGGGTCGGATTCTCCGGCACTCGCCCTTGGTGAGCGGAGAGGATTTCGAGGAGGATTGGAAAGCGACGGCTCCGATCTATCGTCTCTGGCTCTATAATCAGGGCGAAGTCAGGGTGCTGCCAGATCCGGAAAACTCGGAGAGTTCGACGCAGCCGGGGCGGGGATTTACGCCGGAGGATGTTGAAGCCGAAGTGGAGCGGGGCGGAAGGCTGCCGTTGAAACAGATCCTCCGCTGTCGGTTGCGCTACCTCATCGACGGTGGAGTGTTCGGCAGCGCCGCCTTTGTCGAGAGTGTCTTTTCGCGCCACCGCGAACGATTCGGACTGAAGCGCACCACCGGGGCGCGACCCATGCGTGAAGCCGATTGGGAAGGGCTCTGTGTCTTACGCGACCTGAAAAATGACCTGATGGGAGAGCATCCGGGTCGGACTGAGTATCCCGAGTAAGGCGTGGCAGGTAGGAGGGTGTTGAGCCTTTGCTAAAGTCCCGCCAAAGTCGGTGGGATTGGAGAAGTGCGTGGAGGCCCATGGTGAAGGGCGTCTCCACCGCGGAACGCAACTGGAGCAGGCCGTTCCACGGTTCCTGAGCCCTGTCGAAAGCGTTAACCGAAGGGCAACTGACTCGGAAGACCAAACCGGATGAATGCGAAAACGGAGATTGACCCACGGTTTCTCAATAGATAACCTGTCCCTGTTGATTCGCGTGTCCCTATGAGTTTCGACAACGGAAATGATTCTGATCCATACCAGGGGATGCCCGCTTCGATTCACTTCAAGTTTGAACTCAGTCCGATCGGAAACTTCACCACGAGAACGTTTCTGCAAATCCACCCCGACGGCTTCTGCGACGGCACGGCTGGCTGTGTTGGAATCCAAGCATATGACGACTGCTGCAAAGTTTTATACCTCGTTCGGCACTACTTCCAAACCCGCCTTCTTGTGGACTGATGAAAACTTTGCTTCACCTTTTACCACTGGTTGCGGCTTTGACGGTCGTTGCCGGCGGGCCAACGGAACAGCTGTTGGGGAACCGGACTGCCATGCTGAAAAGAATTGCAGGGATAGTCGAAAGCTCTGCCAGCGAACTCAACTTGATCCTTGACGGGCTTCGAGCGGCTCAGGCAACGAGTAGAGGCGAACAAAAGACGATCATCGACGCCTCGGTCCAATCCGTGGAAGCAATCTTGCAAGACCCGAATTCTGCGGGCATGGGTGGTTTACTGCCTCTCGTAAATCTGCTGCACACGCACAATACGGATGAAAGCCCACAAATCATCCCCGGAGTGGAAAACTCAAGAGCACAAATAGGACTGAACTATCTGATTGAGGGCATCTTCAATGCCCGGATGATGGGTGCCGCCGATACAACGACTGAACAAGGGTTGGAGGAAATGATTCGGTTCCATGCTGGCAATCCAGCCCAAACCAGCGAAACCAGTTGGATGGGTAACGATGAAATGCTGTTCGTTTTCGGAGATCGTGTAATAAACACTCTGGCAACAAAAGTTCCCGACCGCATCGATGCGTTTTACAAGGCGGTTCAGGATGTCCGCAAGAATCCTGGGAGTCGCTCAGGGCCTGCCGAGCAACTGACGAACTATGAAGCAGCGTTTGCTAGGTTGGAAATGCTCGCGACCAAACGCGTTTTGCCGAAGGCCGATTACTCAGAAGCAGGAGACACGGCAAGCCCGCAAGTTCCTTCCCATGTGCAGCCGACAGCACCGAGAAAGCCAACCGACCAAAAGCCCGCACCATCAACAGCGGTTGAAGAACCATCTTCATCAACGCGGTGGCCGTTGGCGGCGGTGGTGGTCGTGGCGGCACTTGGCCTGCTGTGGGTGTTGCTCAAAAATCGAGAAAATTCTTGAAATTCGCACGGACAAAAGTAACAGTTTAGCTCATTTCACCCCGCTCTTGCCACCCCCGGGAAGAGCATCTCATGAGCTACTTCGGGCGACTCGGTGAGCAGTGCCTCGAAGATCTCAATCGCGGAACACCCCCGTATTTTTGCGGTCTCCACGATGCTGGCGAAGACCGCGACATTCTACGATCCGTTGGTGCTGCGCGTCCCGAAGCAAACCTTGCGAAAGATGACCAGCGGCCGCAGCGCGCGTTCCGCGTGGTTGTTGGTGGGCGGTCCCCCACAGCGTGCGAAGGCAAAGACCTCCTTGTATTCGCGCGCTCCGGGGAGGAGCCTTTTGCGCAGTGTTTCGGAAAAGGGGTCAGGGAACGAAAACCGTATTGAACCAACTTCTTCAGAGACCGATTCAGTAGAGCAGATCCGGAAAAATGGGTCAGGAAAAAGGGGTCATGGAACGAAAATCAAAAAGGGGGCAGGGAACGAAAACCGTATTGAACCAACTTCTTCAGAGACCGATTCAGTAGAGCAGATCCGGAAAGCTCGGAGAGTTCAACGCCGCCGGGGCGGGGATTTACGCCGGAGGACGTGGAGGCCGAAGTGGCGCGGGCCGGGAAGCGGCCGTTGAAACAGATCCTCCGCTATCGGTTGCGCTACCTCATCGACGGAGGAGTGTTCGGCAGCGCCGCCTTTGTCGAGAGTGTCTTTTCGCGCCACCGCGAACGATTCGGACTGAAGCGCACCACCGGGGCGCGACCCATGCGTGAAGCCAATTGGGAAGGGCTCTGTGTCTTACGCGACCTGAAAAATGACCTGATGGGAGAGCCTCCGGTTCAGACCGAGCTCTCCGAGTGAAGCGTGGCGGGTAGAGCGTGTTAAGCCTTTGCTGAAGTCCCGGCCATGTCGGCGGGAGCGTTGAAGGGCGTGGAGGCCCATGGCGAAAGTGCGTCTCGACGGTGGAGTGCGAGTGGAACGGTTCGTTCCACGATTGCTCAGCCCTGTCGAAAGCGTTAACCGAAGTGTAGCAGGCTCGGGGAAGCGAACCGAACGAATGCGAAAGGGGCGATTGACCGGCGGTTTCTCAATAGATAACCTGGTACCAGGAATTTTTACTGGGACAGACCAGAGCGGAAATCGCAAACGGGAACACGACATGCACGCGATGAAGCGTCTCCCTGTCGATGTTCTGCGCGGTGGCCAACCCAAAGGGACGAAAGTGATCGTTGCCTGGGACAAGGCGGGAATCGACTTCAACTGGTGGCATAAAGTGAAACGCTCCTCCGGACTCTATTTCATCTCCCGGGAAAAAGAGAACATGAAGCTGATCCGGAGCGGCCACCGTTCTTTCGATCGCGAAGACCCTCGCAACGCCGGGGTTGTCTCCGACGAATACGTCGGCCCGGGAGGCGGTGCTGGCGGTAGGCCGCCCCGCGCAATGTTGCGGCGCATCACCTACATCGATCCGATAGACGAGACGACCTACGTCTACCTCACGACGGAAATGACCCTCCCCCCGGGGATCCTTGCCCTCATCTACAAGCAGCGTTGGGATGTTGAAAAGGTGTTCGATGAACTCAAAAGCAAGCTCGTGGAAAAAAAGGCATGGGGGAGCAGCCCGACCGCGAAATCAACCCAGGCCTTGTTCCTCTGCCTCACCCACAACCTGATGCTTTTGCTGGAAGAGGAACTCCGCAGAGTGGAGGGGATCGACAATGCGCCCGAACGAAAACGCAAAGCCGAGCGAAAAGAGGAGGCCGAGAAAAGCGGGGCGAACTTCGTCGCCACCGCGCTCCAGCGCTTCACCGTGCGGACCTTGAAATTCATCCGCTGGTTGAGGAACTTCGTCTACCGCGAGACCTCGTGGGAGAACGCAGTGGCACGGCTACGGCATGTCTACGCGACTTTTTAGGGGGAACTTTTCTACACCGTTGATTTTCGACGACAACTCCCGATCGGACGTCGGAGGGACGAGATTCACAGCCGCGAGAACAAATCGGCACACTCAACACGATACACGCCATGAGTCGATTGACTTTCCTGACTCGATTCCGTATTCTCCACTCGTGGCCGCGCTCCCCGTATCGAGCGAGTGGCCTTTGACGTTGATATGCCAAAGAAATGGGAGCCGGGAGCCAGGGAACGAATTCCGTATTTGAAACCGCGCTCACGTAACCGTTTAGCCCATTTCATCCGGTTCTTGCCACTGCCGGGAAGAGCATCTCATGAGCTACTTCGGGCGACTTGGTGAGCAGTGCCTCGAAGATCTCAATCGCGGAACACCCCCGGCGGCGGTGTCAGGCGTCGGGGTCAGCGTCGGGGGCAGGACCAATCTTCAACCTACGGCCGACCCACCGCGCCTACAACACCCGCGATCCACCCACCCACCGGCGCTGTCCAGGGCTTCGTCTTCCCCCCAACAGCCTCTATGACCCCTCCCGCGAGATGATCGGGAAACATCGCCAGGGAACCCACTCCAAAGCGCACACTGACCTAACAGCCTCCCTTCTGTTAGGCTGTCGCCTTGTCTCACTCATCGTGGCAACGGTGGAACTTCCGCCCCGAAACCGCCTTCTTCGGCCGTATGTAGGATCGCGTAAATCTTCATTGAGTGTCATTCTAAAGGCTGCGAATCACGACGACAAGCTGAGATTTCCCTGCGTTTGAGTCCTCTGACGCGTCTCCATCCGGTAACGTGCCGGGACACGATCCCGCCATCGATCTATTGAGGTCCTTCGTGATAGTCTCCGACACTACCGCATGAAAAACCTCACTCGCCGCCGCTTTTTCGAAGATTCCGTTATGGCCGCCGCCGCCGCCGCGCTGCCCCTCCCGCTTTTCGGGCAGGAGAAAGCTGCCCCGGTCAGCCCGGCCGAAAAGCTCACCGTCGCGATCATTGGCTGCGGGATTCGGGGCAAGGCCCATGCCCGCGAACTTTCGCGGCTCGCGGACTGCGACATCGCCTACGTCTGCGATCCCGATCTCGATCGGGCAGACGAGGTCGGCGCGCTGCTCTCGGGCGAGCTGAAGCGACCCATGCCGAAAAAGGTGCAGGATCTGCGCGTCATCCTCGAGGACAAATCGGTCGATGCTGTCTTCATCGCAACGCCGAATCACTGGCACGCTCTCGCCGCGATCTGGGCGATGCAGGCGGGCAAGGACGCCTATGTGGAAAAACCCGTGAGTCAGAATGTGGAGGAAGGCCGCCGCATCGTCCAGGCGGCGCGCAAACTCGGGCGCATCTGCCAGACGGGCACTCAGAACCGCTCCCGGGGCGCTCTCGCGGAGGCCGTGAAATACATGCACGAGGGAAAGCTCGGCGAGGTGAAGCTGGCCCGCAGCATCATCTACGGTGGACGCGGCTCCATCGGGGGGCCGACCGAGTGTGTCATCCCGCCTCGCTGTGACTACGATCTCTGGGCCGGCCCCGCCCCGCTCACGAATCTCACGCGGCCGCGCCTGCACTATGACTGGCACTGGATGTGGGACACCGGCAACGGCGATATCGGCAATAGCAATGTCCACTCGCTCGACATCTGTCGATGGGGGCTCGGCGTGACCGGCCTCGGGCGCAGTGTCGTGAGTTATGGTGGTCGGTTAGGATACACCGATGTCGCCGAGACACCGAGTTCGCAGGTTGGAATCTTCGACTTTGGCGACAAGACGATCGTTTCCGAAACGCGCGGCTTGAAGACGGCTCCGTTTCATCCGGTGATCAAGGCGATGTGGTTTTTCTACGGCAGTGAAGGCATTATCGCCGAGACGGGGCTCTATGATCCCGAGGGGAACCTGATCAAGGCCTTTGAAGGCAAGTCAGTGAACCATTTTGCGAACTTCCTCGAGGCGGTGCGGAGCCGGAAGCACGAGGACCTCAAGGCCGACATCCTCGAAGGCCACCAGTCCTCGTCGCTTTGTCATCTCGCGAACATTTCCTATCGCCTGGGCAAAACCGCGTCTGTTGATGAGATCGCGACCGCACTCGAGGCGATCGAGGCTCATGATGAGCAACGCGAGACCCTCGAGCGGACCCGATATTACCTCGCTGAAGCCGGGGTCGATCTGGCGAAGACACCGATGAGGCTCGGGCGCCATCTTCGTCTCGACGGAGAGACGGAACGGTTCCTCGGCGATCCCGAAGCCGATGGACTCCTCGGTCGCGAGTATCGCGCGCCCTTCGTCGTGCCGGCGGAGTCGGAGATCTGAGCAGGCTCCGGACGTGGAGATCGAAAAGGGGGATCCGGCGGTAGCATGGGTGCCTATGCGATGGCGCTATTTGTGCTTGGGTTCGGGGAAGTATTCGGTGGAGTCGCCGACGCCGCCAGCGACGATTCGTGCCTGATATCCTCCTCGGCTCCATGATTTCGGATTTCCAAAATTGGAAATAGCCCAGATCAAATGTATAGAGGGAGGTAGCATGGGCATCCTGCCCATGCCTTTCGGCGGAGAAAACTTCGAACGATAAAAGCTGAGGAGACTGTGGAAAGATGCGGTGGTCGGGGGCGTGAGAGCGAGTGCATTCTCAAAACACTTTAGCGTCATTCTGACATGCATGGGCAGGATGCCCATGCTACTTTTCCTGGTATTTTGCGCTTGAGAAGAACCTTCAGATTCCAAAATTCTGAGACCGAGAAGTATATCGAGGACACTGACTTCGCCGACGCCTTCGAGCATGGGGAAAGGAAGGCGGCTCGGCGGGCGATGCGATGAGGTCGTCCGGAAGACGCGTCTGGCGCTACTGGCGCGACTCCGGCGCATCCGCTCCTCGACCTTGGGCTGGAAATCGCTACGATGCTCTCCATGAACCCTACCCTTTTTGCGCTAACTCCGACTCTCTTGATCGCGGCGATTCTCGGCGTTTCCGCCCACTCCACCCGCGCGGACCAGCCCGCCCCGCCCGCCGGATTCCGCGCGATCTTCAACGGCAAAGACCTCACTGGCTGGTACGGGTGGAATCCTCACAGCAGCGCCAAGCTCGAGGGCGAGAAGCTCGCCGAGAACCTCAAGGCCCAGCGGGCCGATTTCGCGAATCACTGGACCATCGAAAACGGAGAACTGGTCAACAGCGGCACTGGCCCTTACGCGGCGACAGAGGAAAACTTCGGGGACTATGAACTCCTCCTCGAATACAAGACCGTCGCTGGTGCCGACAGTGGCATCTACCTGCGAGGCATGCCGCAGGTGCAGATCTGGGACAACAGCCAGGTCTTCAATCCGGAGAAGCCTGACCGCCGTCCCCATCTCGGATCGGGCGGACTCTTTAACAACACCGTGAAGACGCTCGGCCGCGACCCGATCATGAATGTCGACAAGCCAATGGGGCAGTGGAACACTTTCAAGATCAGACAGGTCGGCGCGCGCACCTGGGTGACGTTAAATAACCGCCTCGTCGTCGATGGGGCGCCATTTGAGAATTACCCTGACAAAGCGTTACCCTTTCCCGCGACGGGACCGCTCATGCTCCAGACGCACGGAGGGGAGATCCGCTGGCGAAATGTCTTCCTCCGCGAGATCGGGGAGGCCGAGGCGAAGACTTTCCTTGCCGCGAATCCGCTCCTCCCGAACCCCACGCACTATGATGTCGCCTACGGTCCCCATCCCAAGCAGCTCATGCACTTCTGGCAGGCCGAGGCCGACAAAGCGACGCCGGTGCTCTTTTTCATTCACGGCGGCGGGTGGCAGGGTGGCGGGCGGCTCAGCGGACTTCCACCGCTCCTGCCCGCCCTGCTCAAAGAAGGAATCTCGGTCGCGACGATCGAATATCGATTCATTAATGAAGCCACCGCCGACGGCGTAACTCCTCCGGTCAAAGGCCCGCTCCACGACGCGGCGCGCGCCCTCCAGTTCCTTCGCAGCAAGGCAGCCGAGTGGAACATCGACAAGACCCGCATCGGTGCCAGTGGAGGTTCAGCCGGGGCCTGCTCGTCCCTCTGGCTCGCTTTTCACGATGACCTCGCCGATCCGAAGAGCGAGGATGCCGTGGTCCGCGAATCGTCGCGTCCCCTCTTCGCCGCCGTCTCAGGTGCCCAGACCACCCTCGATCCCGCGCAGATGAAGGAGTGGACCCCGAACAGCAGCTACGGCGGGCACGCCTTCGGCTTTAGCGGGGATCCGGCGACGAAGCTCTCGCAGTTCGACGAATTTCTCGCGAAGCGCGAGACGATCCTGCCGTGGATCGCAGAGTATTCGCCCTACGCTCTGGTGAGCAAAGATGATCCGCCGGTTTATCTGTATTACTCAGCGCCACCGGCCATGGGACAGGAGCAGAAGGATCCGACCCACACAGCAAACTTCGGGGTGAAACTTCAGGAGCATTGTCAGGCCAATGGAGTCAGTTGCGAACTCTTCTACCCGGGTGCGACGGATGTGAAGCATGCCACGATCCTGGAGTATCTGCTCGCCCATCTCAAAGCCCCTGCGACAGCCGCGAAATGAGCCGTCTTTCCCTTATCGTTTTGCTTTTCAGCGTCGCGGGACTGCGTGGCCTCTCCGCCGCCGACCCTCCCGACTTCACCGTGAAGTTGGAGACGGTCATGAAACACGACGACGGGGACTTCCTCTGGTTCCATCCCCGCGCGGCGGTGATTCCCGGCGGGGCGGGGGAGGCACCGATGGTGATGATGACGATCCAAAAGCATCTCAAGGTATCGGACTACTATTCGGGTCTCCATTTCATGACCCGTGACGGCATTGACGGTCCCTGGACCGGACCGATCCTGACACCGGAACTCGACTGGAAAACCCTGCCCGATGGCGTGACCGTCAGCGTCGCCGACGTCACTCCCGGATGGCATGAGAAAAGTGGCAAGCTGCTCGCGATCGGGGCTCAGGTCCGCTACAGCCCGGCCGGCAAGCAGCTCGAAGACGTGAAGCGCGCCCATCAGACGGTCTACGCCGTCTACGATCCGAAGACAGAAAAGTGGACTCCCTGGCGGCTTCTCGACCTCCCCGCAGACGAGCATTTCAACTTTGCCCGCAACGCCTGTGCCCAGTGGGTCGTGAAACCCGATGGTTCTCTCCTCGTGCCGCTCTATGTCTCCACTAGCACGAAGGAACCTTTCCGCACGACCGTGGCCGAGTGCCGCTTCGACGGCGAGACGCTGCGCTTTGTAAAGAACGGAAACCTCCTAGCCCTCGATGTCGCCCGCGGACTCTACGAACCATCCCTGATCGCCTTCGGAGGGCGGTATTTCCTGACCCTGCGCAACGACCTGGGTGGTTATGTGAGTGTCAGTGACGATGGGCTCCAGTTCGCCGATCCGAAGCCCTGGCTCTTCGACGACGGAGGCGAACTAGGCAGCTACAATACGCAGCAGCACTGGCTCGCGCACCGGGACGGGCTCTTTCTCGTCTACACCCGCCGCGGGGCCGACAACGACCACATCGTCCGGCACCGGGCCCCGCTCTTCATGGCTCGGGTCGATCAGGAGGCTCTGCATGTCATCCGATCCAGCGAAAAAGTCGTCGTGCCGGAGCGCGGCGCCGAGATGGGCAACTTCGGTGCCGCCGCGATCAATGAAAACGAATCCTGGGTCACCGTATCAGAGGGCATGTTCATGAAGGATTCCAAGGCTCGCGGAGCCGAGGGGGCTACCTTCGTCGCCCGTATTTTGTGGTCGAAGCCGAATACTCCGTAACGACTATGAAAGACCAATTGTTCGCCGCCCTTTTCCTCCTCACTGCCTTGTGTGTCCCGCTCGCGCGCAGTCAGGGAGAAACTTCCCGATGGATGGCGGGGACTGCCTCGGCGGTGATCACGCCGGAGACGCTCATGTGGATGGCCGGCTACGCCTCTAGAACCGCTCCTGCCGAAGGCGCGGACATGGATCTTTTTGCCAAGGCTCTCGTCCTCGACGACGGGGACGGCGGGCGCGTTGCCATCCTCACGGCCGATATCGTGAGTGTGCCCCGCAGCGTTCGCCTCGCGACGGCGGCGCAGGTGGCCTCACTTCACGGCATCCCGCCGGAGCGGCTTCTCATCAATGTCTCCCATACGCACTGCGGTCCCGAGATGCGGGTATGGCGCACCATGAACACGGACGACTTTGAGCGTCGCGAGCGTGAGGCGAAGCAATACTGCGACTTTCTCGAAGCCACCTTCACCAGGCTTGTCGGGGAGGCCCTCGCGAATCAGTCTGGTGCCGGGGCGGAATACGTGCATTCGCGCTGCGGGTTCGCGATGAACCGGAGACGTCCCGACGGCAAGGGCGGATTCAGCAACGCACCAAATCCCGATGGTCCGGTCGATCATCGTGTCCCCGTGCTGCATGTGAAGGCGGCGGCCGACCAGAGCACCCGCGCCCTCGTCTTCGGCTATGCGTGTCACTGCACGACGATGGGGCATCAGAAATTCAACGGAGACTACGCCGGCTACGCTCAGGGAATGATCGAGGACGCCCATCCCGGAGCGACCGCCCTGTTCATGAACGGATGCAGCGGCGACCAGAATCCCTATCCGCGTCGCCAGCTCGAGTATGCGGAGTCCCATGGCCGCAGTCTCGCCCTCGCGGTGGAGAGTGCCCTCGAGACTCCGCCCCGCGTGCTCGGCGGCGCGATCCGGGCGGCGATGAGGGAGGTACCGCTGAAGTTCGAGACGCTGCCGACTCGACCGGAACTGGAGGCGCGTGCCACCTCGGCCGATAAGCTCGATGCCACGCTGGCGAAATATCTCCTCGGCGAACTCGATGCCGGGCGGGAGCTGCCGGTCGAGTACCCATACCCCGTTCAGGTGATACGGCTCGGCTCAGATCTCACCCTCGTCGCTCTGGGCGGCGAGGTCGTGGTTGATTATTCGCTGCGTTTGCAAAAAGAGATCGCCGATCCCGTGGTCTGGGTGGCCGGTTATAGCAACGACGTCATGACCTACATCCCTAGTCGGCGCGTCTGGGACGAGGGCGGCTACGAAGGAGGCGACGCCATGAAGTGGAATCTCTTCCCCGCGCGCTGGCGGTCCGATGTCGAGGAAGTCATCATAAGCGCCGTGCATGAACTCCGTAGTGAACTCGACTAGGGCGGCGTGAGAACCCCCAAATGCGTGAGCCGGGATGGCGCGTGAGTTGTGGAATACGGTGGGGAGAGGGGGACGCGGGAGAACGCGAGATTGCCGTCGATTCCCGCGATTTTAAATTTACCACTGTGAAATTAAGAGGTATGCGTGGATGCCGTTACTTGAGGCCAGGGTCAGGTAAAACGGTCCATTTGGGGGCCTCGCCGGTTTCCATTCTACGACGGTCTCCAGTTCGCCGATCCGAAGAATGTTCATGAAAGACTCCAAAACCCGCGGAGCCGAGGGGGCCACCTTCGTCGCGCGTCTTCCGTGGTCGAGGCCGAATAGGGCGTCGAAGCAAAAGCCGTAGCGAGACTCGTGAGAGTTTCGGAGGCCGGAGGCCATCGCCCAAAGGTCTCACGACCTTCGTTACGCTCTCCATCGCCTGCGGAAGAAGTAGCGAAACTCGTGAGAGTTTCGGAGGCCGGAGGCCATCGCCCGAAGGTCTCACGACCTTCGCTACGCCCCGCACCCCCCAAACCCGCATGGCGCGAATGGGCGGATTGGCTCGGGTTAAAAGTCCCTTATGGTAAGAATCTTCCGTTCCGACCGCTTGCCGCATGACTTCACTTTTCCGAACGTTATTCTTCCCGGGCTTCTTTGCTTTTCTGCTTGTTGCAGGGCAGGCGGAGGAAGCGGTGAAGCCGCTCAACTTCGTCAACGACATCGTGCCCATCCTCACGAGGGCCGATTGCAACACCGGCGGCTGCCATGCGAAGGCGATCACGGGACAGCGCGGATTCCGACTCTCGCTGCTCGGCTTTGAGCCCGAGGATGACTATGAGCATATCGTGAAGGAGGGCAGGGGCCGACGCGTCTTTCCTCCGGCCCCGGACCAGAGCCTCCTCCTCCTGAAAGCGGCGAACATCGTTCCCCACGGGGGAGGCAAAAAGCTCGACCCGAGCTCCGAGGGCTTCCAGACTCTGGTGCGCTGGATCAGCGAGGGCATGCCCTACGGAGCCGAGACCGATGCGACTCTGGCCTCGATCGAGGTTGAGCCGAAGAAGATGGCGATGAAGGTCAACACGACCCAGTCATTGAAGGTGATCGCCCGCTACTCCGACGGCAGCATGCGCGATGTCACAGCTCTTTCGCTTTTTGAAGCCAATGACCGAAGCATGGCCGAAGCCGACCACGACGGAGTAGTGAAGACGCTCGATCTCCCCGGCAATGTCGCGGTGATGGTACGCTACGCGGGAAAGGTCTCGACCTTCAGTATCTCCATCCCGCTGGGTGCTCCGGTCGGGGAATTGCCCCCGTCGAAAAATTTCATCGATGATCTCGTCTTCGCGAATCTTAAGGAGATAGGCGTGCCACCCTCGCCGGTGATTGATGACACGAGCTTCCTGCGCCGGGCCTCGCTCGACATCGCGGGACGCCTCCCGACGATTGAGGAGACCGAGGCCTTTCTCGCCAGCGTCGATCCGAAAAAGCGCGACCTCGCGATCGACCGGCTCCTCAGTAGCCCGGACTACGCCGACTACTTCGCGAACAAATGGACCGCGCTGCTGAAGAACAAACGTGAGGCCGCCGCCGACATCACTGCGAACTTCGCCTTCCACGCCTGGATGCGCGACAGCCTGCTCTCGAATCTGCCATACGACGATCTCGTTCGCCAGATCCTCGGGGCGACTGGGACGATCATCTCGAATCCGCCTGTGGCCTGGTACAAGCGGGTCAAAGAGCCCAACCTGCAGCAAGAGGACGTTGCCCAGCTCTTCCTCGGTGTGCGGATGCAGTGCGCACAGTGCCATCACCACCCCTTCGAACGCTGGAGCCAGCGCGACTACCATGCCCTGACCGCCTTTTTCACCCAGGTGGGGCGGAAGCCGACGGCGATCGCGGGCGAGGATCTCATCTTCCACAAACGCGGCGTGGCTCTCGTCGAGAACAAGAAGACCATGGAAAAAGTCATGCCGGCGGCGCTCGGGCAGCCGCCGCCGACGATCCTGCCGGATGAGGATCCGCGTCTCCTCCTCGCCGACTGGATGGGCGAATCGTCGAATCCCTTTTTCGCAAAGGCGCTCGTGAACCGCTACTGGAAACACTTTTTCAAACGCGGACTCGTCGAGCCCGAGGATGACCTCCGCGATACGAATCCGGCGACGAATCCCGAGTTGCTCGATGCCCTGGCGAAGCATTTCATCGAGAGCGAGTTCGATCTCAAGGCCATCATCCGCGTCATCACGCAGAGTCAGACCTATCAGCTCAGCTCGATGCCGAACGACCACAACGCAGTCGACGGGCAGAATTTTTCACATTTTTATCCCAAGCGGCTCCAGGCCGAGGTGCTCCTCGACTCCATCGACATGCTCACCGGCGCGACGACCGATTTCGCCGATCTCCCTCCCGGGACCCGCGCGATCTCGCTGCCCGACAACAGCTACAACCGAGCGGCTCCCTTTTTGAAAGTGTTCGGTCGGCCCGAGGGTGCCAGTGTCTGTGAGTGCGAGCGGGTCCAGTCCAGCAGTCTGGCGCAGAGTCTGCATCTGATGAACTCCGCCGAGGTGAAGGGCAAACTCGCCTTTGCCGGAGGCCGTGCCGATCGTCTCAGTAAATCGGAAGCGCCCGTCGCCGAGAACGTTCGCGAGATTTACCTCGCCGCCTTCAACCGCGAGCCCACCGGCGAGGAACTCAGCATCGCCGAGGACCACATCGTCAAAGAGCGCCTCGATGCCGCCGGCAAACCGCTCGCGCCCCCTGTCGCGAAGAAGCAGGCCTACGAAGATCTGCTCTGGGCGATCCTGAGCACGAAGGAATTTTTATACAACCACTGAGATATGATGTCCCGAGTCTTTTCCCTTCCATCCATTCTTGCCGTGCTAGTGCTGGCGTGTGCCTCGTCGGCCACCGCCCAGCTCGTCGTTCTTCCCTCTCCGCGTTTGCTCACGACCATGCCCATGGGTGGTCAGGTCGGCTCCACTATCGAGGTCGCGATCACGGGGGAGAATATCGAGAATGTCACCGAGTTGCTCTTTTCCACACCGAAGATCACCGCCAAGCCGGTGCAGGGTGCAGACGGCAAGCCCGTCGAGAACAAGTTCCTCGTCACCATTGCTCCCGATGCGCCCGTGGAGGTTCATGACGCTCGAGTCATGTCGCGTCTCGGCCTTTCCTCGGCGCGGGCCTTTTCGGTCAATACGCTTGCGGAACTGACGCGCACCGCAGCGAACAACTCGGTCGGGACCGCGCTGAAGCTGCCCGCGAATACGATCTGCAACGCGGTCACGACGAAGCGGGCGATCGATTTTTATTCCTTCGATGGCAAAAAGGGCAAGCGTGTCGCGATCGACTGCGCTGCCGCAGGGATAGACTCACGGCTGACCCCGGTCGTGATCATCGCCGATGCGAAAGGGCAGGATCTCCTCGTGAACCGCACCGGCGGTGTCATCGACTTTACCCCGCCAGCGGACGGCACTTATCTGGTGAAGGTGAATGACCTGACCTATCAGGGAGGCGAGCGCCATTTCTACCGCCTCGCTCTTCAGGAAGTGGCGGGCGACGGCACCGCGCCACAGCAGCCCACGACGACCTCCGTGAGTGCCGTGTCCTGGCCACCGCAGGGGCTCGCCCCGAAGGCCAGTGGCCCAGAGACCGAGCCGAATAATTCGCCAGCCGAGGCGCAGAAAGTGACTCTGCCTCTTGATGTTGCGGGCAGTTTTTACCCGGCGGCGGATGTCGATACCTACGAGTTCACCGCGAAGAAAGGAGAAGTATGGTGGGTCGAGGTCGCCTCGGAGCGTCTCGGTCTTTCCACTGATCCTTTTGTCCTCGTGCAGAAGGTCACCAAGACCGGTGACGAAGAATCCCTCACCGACGTGGCCGAGCTCTACGATATCGCCAGCCCGATGAAGGTCTCGACAAACGGCTACTCCTACGATGGCCCGCCCTACGATGCCGGTTCGCCCGATGTCCTCGGCAAAGTCGAGATCAAGGAGGACGGGGTCTACCGCCTTCAGGTGCGCGATCTCTTCGGCGGTACCCGCAACGAACCGGGCAACGTCTACCGGCTTCTCGTGCGCCAGGCGCAGCCTGATTTCGCCCTTGCGACCTGGGCGGTCCACATGACCCTCCGCAACGGAGACCGAGCCGCCTTTTCCAAGCCGATCTCCCTGCGCGCCGGAGCGGCGATGGTCTTTGAGGTAGCGGTGATCCGTCGCGACGGATTCGACGGGGAGATCGAGCTGAGTATGGACGGCCTGCCCGCCGGGGTCACCGCCGGTGGTCTGAGGATCCCCGCAGGAAAAAATGTCGGTCATCTTATCATCAGTGCGGACGCCACGGCCAAGCGCGGGTTCTCCCTCGCGAAGGTTGCTGGAAAGGCGACGATCAACGGAGCGGTGGTGACGCGCCCCTGCCGCCTTGCCTCGATGGAGTGGCCGGTCAAAGACGCCAAAGGCGAGATCCCGAGCCCGCGTCTTTTTGCCGATATCCCCGTGTCCGTCAGCGATGCCGAGGCTTCGCCGCTCTCCATCACCGCCGCCGAGAACAAGGTCTGGGAAGCGAAGGTGGGTGAGACCCTCAAGATCCCGCTCAAGGCGGAGTGGCGCGGCGAGTTTTCCGGCACCTCGATGAAGTTGAAAGCCTACGGAACCGGATTCGAAGGGCTCAAAGAGTTCGACCTGCCGGTCAAGGCCACCGCGACCGAGGCGGTCATCGACCTCGCCGCCCTGAAGACGCCTCCCGGCGAGTACACGATCGCTTTTTATGGTAGCGCCGTGGCAAAGTATTCCTACAACCCCGACGCGGTGAAAGCTGCCGAAGATGTCAAGAAAAAAGCCGAAGCCGAAGCCGCCGCCATCGCCGTCGAGGCGAAGAAGCTCGCCGGTGATGCCGCGAATGCTCCGGCCGAGAAAAAGTCCGAGATGGCCAACGTCGCCAAGGTCGCCGCCGAGAAGCAGAAGGCCGCTGAGGCAACGATGGCCAAAGCCGTGCAGACGATGAAGGTCGTCACCGACGCCGCCGCGCCCAAGGACATTGTCGATATCTACGTGTCCGCCCCGATCCGCGTATCAGTGAAGGCGGCCGAGCCTGCTGTGGTTCCGGCTCCCGCTCCAGCGGCAACGGCTCCATCCGTTCCAGCGACACCGGCCGCCGCCACAACCGCCAAGAAATGATCGTTTCCCGCATCAGTTTCCCTGCAGTGCCACTGAGTGTGGCGGCTTGCCTTCTCGCCGGGTTCAGCATGTCCGCATCGGGTGTCGAAAACCCCGATTTCTACCGGGACGTTTTTCCTTTCCTCAAGGCGAACTGCATCTCTTGCCACAACAAAACGACAACCAAGGCAGGGCTCAACATGGAGACGCCCGAGTTGATGAAAAAGGGTGGCGACTCCGGCCCGGGCATCGTTCCCGGGAAAAGTGCCGAGAGTCTCATCGTCGAGGCCTCGGTGCATACCGTGGATATGGAGATGCCGCCGCCGAACAACAAGTCCGGCGCGGTGAAGCTGATTGACGCGGAAATCGCGGCGCTGAAAACCTGGATTGATCAGGGGGCCAAAGCCTCCGTGCAGCAGGAGCGGCAGGTCGCCTGGAAACCTCTCGCGCCCGGCGTCGATCCCATCTACAGCATCGCCCTGACGCGCGATGGCCGATATGCCGCCTGCGGTAGATCGAATCGCATTTACCTCTACGACCTCGCGACCCGTCAGTTTGTCGCCGAGATCACTGATCCGGCGCAGGAGGGGGGCGGCGCTCATCGGGCCATGGTGCATTCTTTGGCCTTCAGTCCCGACGGCACCCGGCTCGCAAGCGGCAGCTTCCGCGAGGTGAAAGTGTGGAAAATGGAGTCCGTCAAGGCCGGGGAGGGCGCGGCGACGCCTGCTCCCGCGACGCCGGACGACGAGGCACTGCTCAAGAAAATCGCCGAGACCGGCAAAGTGGCGGTGATGAATCACGCCCTCTCCGCCGACGGCAAGCAGATCGTGACGGGTTGCGCCGATGGTTCTGTGCGGGTCTGGGACGTCGCTGCGGTAAAGCAGATCGCCGAACTGCGGGGCAGTCCCTCGATCACAAAAGAAGGAGCCGCCCTCGAATGGACGATCGCCCGCGAGACCCTCGAGCAGGCCTTCCAAAAGACCGAAGTTACCCGCATCGAAGCGCAGAACAAGGCTCTCGACGAACTTCTCAAGAAAGCCAACGCCGCCATCGTCGAGATGAAAAAAGTGCTGCCTGAAAAGGAGAAGCTCGTGAAGCCCGCGCAGGAGGTCACTGCCGTCGCGCAAAAGGCCGTTGACGAAGTCCTCGCCCTCATTGCCGCCGCGCCCGAGGGCAAGGCTGACGCCGCGATGGAGAAAAGACTCAAAGACGCGCAGGAAAAACTCGGTCCCGTTTCGATAAAAGAGGCCTCGGCCCTCGCTGGCGTCTCTGCTACCCAAAACAACATTGTCGATGCCGAGGCCGATGGGAAGCGCATCACCGAGTCGAAGACAAAGAACACCCTACTGCTCGCCGCCGCCACTAGCGCGAGCGCCGCAGCCAAGGGCACTCAGGACAAAGCCGCCGCCGATCTTGCCGCGCTGAAGGCGGGGGTCTCGAAGCGGATGGGCAAACCGACTGCGGTGGCTCTCTCTCCCGACGGTTCGAGTGCGGCCGCCGTTTTTGAAGGCGGCAAACTGGTCGTCTGGGCCGTGGCTACAGGGATGCCCATCGAAGAGCTTGCCGCTCCCGCCCCTCCCGCCGCTCCCGCCGCTCCCGCCGCTCCCGCCGCTCCCGCCGCTCCCGCCGCGACCCTGACGAGCCGTTCCGACGGACTTTTTACCGTCACCTCCTCCGATGGGAAAACGGTCGTTTCCAGCCCGGCTCCGAAGTGGGCACTGGAGAGACTCATCGGCGGGACGCAGGATCACCCGCTCTTTGTGGATCGGGTCAATGCGGTGCGCTTCAGTCCCGATGGCAAACTGCTCGCCACCGGCGGGGGCGAACCCTCTCGGACGGGAGACCTGACCCTCTTTGATCTCGCCACCGGCAAAGCCACCGCGACCTGGAAAGACCGTTACGACGACATCGTCATGTGCCTCGATTTTTCACCCGATGGCAAACTGCTCGCCTCGGGCGCGGCGGACAAGATCGCCCGTGTCATCGAGATCGCCACCGGCAAGCAGGTGAACCTTTTCGAGGGCCACACCCATTACGTGATGGGCGTGGCTTTCCGCGCCGACGGCCGGGTCCTCGCCACGGGCGGAGCGGACGGAGTCGTGACCTCGTGGGACATGATCCTGGGCGAGCGGAAGAAGAAGATCGAGGGCTGGACCAAAGAAGTCACCTCCCTGCAATTCATCGGGGCGACCAATCAGATCGTGACCTCCGCCGGCGACAACCGAGTCCGCATCGTCAATGACGACGGCGTCGAGGTGCGCTCCATCACCGGCCTCCCCGACTTCATGCAGGCCGCCGCGAGTACCCCGAACGGCGCGACGCTCGTGGGCGGAGGCGAGGACAGCAATCTCCGTGTCTGGAACGGTGCGGATGGCAAGGAAGTCGCCGTCTTCGGTATCAAATAACCAGATCTTTTCAGCCGCGAATCGCCCGAATCAAAACAAATCGAATCAAGCCGCGTTCCCCCCAACCTTTGCCCCCAACTGTTATGAGTTCCCCAGACAGCCTTTCATCCCCCTTCCGCTGCACCGGCCCGCTGAACCGGCGCGGTTTCATGCAGATCGGCCTCACCGGCATGGCGACGCTCTCGTGGCCAGCCCTGCTCAAGCTCCGTGCCGAGAATGCGCTGAAGCCGAACAGTGAGAAAAAGGCCATCATCATGGTCTGGCTCCCGGGCGGGCAATCCCACATTGACACTTACGATCCCAAGCCCGAGATCGGCAGCGAGTACCGCGGCCCTTTCAAGACGATCTCGACAAACGTCCCCGGTATGCAGCTCACCGAGTTGCTCCCGATGAGCGCGAAGATCGCCGACAAGTTCACGATCCTGCGTTCCATGAATCAAAAGGCGGGCGGTCACCCCGCCGGTTCGATGCAGATGCTCTCGGGCGACTCGGACGAGCGCGACAAGCCGAAGCCCCGACTCCCCGACTGGATGTCGGTCGCCCATTACCTGCGCGGACAGGGCGAAAAGCGCAGCAATCCACTGCCGAACTACATCGGAGTGAATCCGCCGCTTGAGTACAATGGCCCCGCCTATCTCGGTGACGCCTACGCGCCTTTCGCGGTCAGTGACGACCCGAACCGGCCGAATTTTCAGGTGCCGAACATCGGCCTTTCCGACGTGGCCGAGATCCGTCGACTCAGTGATCGCCTCGCCCTGCGCCGCAGCCTCGACAAGCTCGAGCGGGCCTTTGACAAAGAAGGCGAACTGGGTGCCCTCGACGAGTTCGAGGCGCAGGCCATGACCCTGCTCACCAATCCGCAGACCCGCGACGCCTTTGACCTCAGCAAAGAAGACGCCGTCACCCGCGACCGCTATGGCCGGAACCGTTGGGGGCAGCAACTCCTCCTCGCCCGCCGTCTCGTCGAGTCGGGAGTCGAGATCGTGACAAGCAGCCTCAGTGGTCCGCTCTGCGGACGGGTCAACAACTGGGACGACCACGCCGTGAACCAGCATCAGTTCGAGGCTCTGCGTTTTCGTATGCCGACCTACGACCGCGCCGTTTCCGCGCTTATTGAGGACATCTATGCCCGCGGCCTCGACAAACGCGTCCTCGTCGTTGTCACCGGTGAATTCGGGCGCACGCCGAAGATCAGTTTTGAACGGAGCACCGGGGCAGGGGATGCGAGTGCGGCCGCCGGGGTTCTTCAGCCCGGGCGCGACCACTGGCCGCGCGCCTTCTCCAACGTCTGGGCCGGTGGCGGTATCCAGACCGGCGGCATCATCGGGGCAAGCGACAAGCGCGGCGAGGATGTCGTCGAACGTCCCTGCGGTCCCGGCGACTTCCTCGCGACGATCTATCATCACCTCGGGATCGATTCGGCGAAGATCACGATCGACGATTTCAACGGAAGACCGACGCCGATCGTGAATCACGGACGACCGATTCCGGAGCTGATTGCGTGATCGGGGGCACTATTCACTCTCATGGAGGGCTTAGCCGTTGACAAGCTGTCCTTCGGGACGGATAAAATGTCACTTTTGCCCGGACTCTTAAAAGGGGCCTTTACCCTCTGTTTTATGAAGAAATTTCCCGCGTTTACCGCTCTCTGTTGTCTCGTCGTCTCGGCCGCCGTTTCGGTCGGTAACTCGCGTGCCGAGGAAGTGTATCTGATCCGCGGTGGCTTCGACATCTTCTCGGTGGGGATGAACGACATGGCCAATGAGCTGAAGGCAAAGGGGATCAAGGCGAGTGCTCACGGCATCATGGCCTGGAAGGGGATCGCCGATGACATCATCAAGCGGTCAAAGGTGAAAAAGGGCGTCTCCTACCCGATTGTCTTTCTCGGCCACTCCCTCGGGGCTGATGCGGCTTCCGAGTTTGCGAACTATCTCGGGGAGAACGGGATTGCGGTCGATCTCGTCATCGGTTTCGACGCGACCGGTCGCCGGGTCTTCACCAAAGGGGCGAAGAAGGTGATTAATTACCATTCCTCAGCGATGGGACCGTATGTGAAAGGGGCGGGTTTTCGGGGGACACTCACCGAGGTCGATGTCTCGAAGTATGGGGTGAATCACTTCACGATCGATCAGGCCAAAGAGGTGCAGAAGCTCGCGATGGCGGCCGTGACCTCGGAAGTGAAGCGCCGCCGCCGCTAGCAGCCTGACCGAAGCCGGGAGCGAATACTGATGGGCTCGCCTGACGAGAGATCCGCCACCCTGAGCGCAGCGACGCGGTTCAATCAGTTCCAGCGCACGATGCTGCAGTGGAACGGGGTGCATCCCTACCATGCCGTCCATGTCTTGAAAGTGGCGGCACCTCTCGAGCGGGAGCGTTTTGAGGAACGTCTCAATCTCGTGGTTGAGCAGTGCGGTCTCGCGGGGCTCAGCATCGACGAAGCTCGGGGCACCCATTCGTATGCCGGGGGGTATCCTCAATGCGTCGTTCGAGAGGTTCCGGACGATGGGGGAGTGATGGCGGCGCTGGATGCGGAGATCGTGTGGCAACTGAACGAGCCCTTTGCGACGGAGAGACCCTTCACTCCGTTTCGCTTTTTCCTGATGAACTCGGGCGGGGTCTCCCACCTGGGTATCGCCTATTTTCACGCGGTCGCCGATGCCGAGGCGATCAGCCGGCTCCTTTTTGCGATCGCCCGCGCGAGTTTTGCCACAGAGATGCCGGCGCTGGCGGATGCGTCCCTGCGGCCGCTCCGCGTTTCGCGCATGCCGACGGGCAGTCCGTTCCACTTCTTTCATCGCACGCGGGCGGCGCTGACCCGGTTCCAGACGATGCGGAAATCGATCCGCCCGCCCTCGTGCGAGGAGAATGAGTTCCGGAATACCTATTTCGGCGTCACTTTTGATGCGGATCAGACAAAGGCGGTGCTCGCCCGCGCGAAAGGGTGGGGGCTGACGGTGAACGACCTCTGCCTGGCGGCGCTGCTCAAGGCGATCTCGACGAGCGCGACGGAGGTGCATTGGTATAAAACGTATCGCCCGCTCCTCTCGGTCGGATGTGTCGTGAACGGGCGGCGCGACCTCCCGGAGAAGCGGCGGCGCGACTTCGGGCTCTTTCTCGGCTCTTTCGCGGTGACTCAGGATGTCTCGGGCGAGGTGACGATGCAATCGCTCGCGAATACGGTCCGCGCCCGCACCATCGCGGTGAAACGTCACAAGCTTTATCTCGCCGCGCCGCTTGAATTCATGATTTCCCGCTTCATGTTTGGCCGTATGCCCCTCGAGAAGCAGCGCAATTTTTACCGAAAGACTTATCCGCTCTGGGGCGGGATCACGAATATGAACATGGGTGCCCTTCGCAAAGCCGACGACGATCTCCCCATGGTCGATTATTTCCGCGCGGTCTCCGCAGGTCCGGCGATGCCGCTGGTGATCGGGGTTACGGGAGTGGAGGGAGTCCTCAATTTCGGCGTCAGTTTCCGCCCGACGGTGCTCCCCGAAGCGGACGTGCGCGGAATCGTGGCGCGCTTCACCGCACTTCTCACCGGCTCGGAGGAGGCGGTATGAGGGGCCGATTCTTTCTCCTCGCTCTGGTGGTCGTTCTTTTTTCGGGCGTCGGCGACAGTCATGCGATCGATGCGACCGAGTCCGTTTCTGCCGGGTCGGTCGGACCTGAGTTGATCGGCGCGACAGAGATGACACTGCGCCGGATTCTCGTCAGCGCCTCGGGTCTCATTTACTGGGGTGGAGTCATCGTCCAGGCGCGCCGGGTGCGGAAAAAGATCGGTCGCACGCCGAATTTGAAACCGAAGGGAACAAAGGAACGCGCCCTCTGGCTGGGCTGGATGATTGTAGTTTTCGGCTGGATCGTGCAGCCATTCTTCGTTACGGGCGAGGTTTTTGTCCCGGCGTTGGTGCATCCGGCTGCATTGATTGCGGGCATTGCCTTGATCGTGCTCGGCTACCTCGCGACGCTCTGGTGCTACGCGGCGATGGGCGCGGCCTGGCGCATCGGGATCGACACGGGCGGGACTTCATCCCTCGTTCAGGCGGGGCCGTATCGCCGGATGCGGCATCCGATTTACTCCTTCCAGATGGTGATGCTCGCGGGGGCGGCGCTACTCTTGCCCACTCCGGTATCGCTCGTGATCCTCGTCCTTCATTTTGTCTGCGCCTCGATCAAGGCGAGCGATGAAGAGGTCCACCTCACCGCCGTCTTCGGTGGAGAATACCGGGAGTACATGACTCGGAGCGGTCGCTTTTTCCCGAGATTCTGAGAGCGATGCCGTTCAGGGGCGTTTGACTCCGCTCACCTCAAATAGTTCGTTGAGGATGGAACGGGTTCCCAGGATGAGTTCGTTCAGTTTCACGGATGGGAGCGAGGACACGGCGAGTCCGTTGAGTTTGCTGACGAGATCGCCGAGGAGAGACCGCACTTTTTCCATGTCGGCCACATTCTCCGGAGCACTGGCCGGAGCGACTGCCCATCCGGCGTTGAGAAGGGCTACCCGCTTTTCGAGGATTTCCCGGGTGCGGGACTCCGCGACGAGGGACTCGGCTTCGCGAAGCACTTTATCAAAGTGGACCAGCTCGGGCCACGTGACGACGCTGGCAGAGGCTTCTTCTTTCTTCCAGCAGCCCGCGCAGGTCAGGCCGATGAAGATCGAGCCGACTAAAAAGGGAAAGAGCCGTATGGGGAGGGACGCGGCAGATTTCATGAGGGAAGACGATAGAGGGAATCTGGTATAACACAACGGGTTTGCGTTACTAGCCTTAAGCGGATGGATGGTCCGGTGAGTCGGTCTGTTTTCCCTCTTGCTTAGAGCACTGTTTCAGTGAAAGGCTGAAGGCCGTGATCTCGCTGACAGAGTTCGGGAGTACTGCCGACTCCCTGGTCCACTTTACTTCCGAATTTTTCGGGAAAAGTGGGGCCTTGTCGCGTCTGAAAGATTTTGAGTTCCGCCCCGAGCAGCAGCAGATGGCGGTCGCGGTGGCCCGGGCTCTCGAGGAGGAGCGACCGCTCGTAGTCGAGGCCGGCACCGGAGTCGGCAAGTCCCTCGCCTATCTCGCGCCGGCGGTGCGCAAGTCGCTCGAAGAGGGGCGCAAGGCGATCATCTCGACGCACACGATCAATTTGCAGGAGCAGCTCATCGAAAAGGACATCCCGCTGTTGCAATCGGTCATCGATCAGCCTTTCCGGGCGCTCCTGCTCAAGGGACGGCGCAATTACCTCTGCCCCCTGCGCCTCCAGATTGCGATGTCGGGCGGGGGCGAGCTCTTCACTGCCTCGGAGCTGGAGGAGCTGAAGGGCATCTGGCAGTGGGCCGAAAAAACGAAGGACGGCACCCTGAGCGATCTCGATTTTGCCCCCTCGTCGCGGGTTTGGTCGCACGTCTGCAGCGAGACCCACGCATGCACTCCGAAACGCTGCGCGCCCTCGGGGAAATGCTTTTATCAGGAAGTCCGCAAGCAGATCGCCGATGCGAACGTCCTTGTGGTGAATCACACTCTTTTCTTCACCCTGCTCAACAGTCAGAGCGAATTCAACGAGTCGGGCGAGGGGTTTCTCTTCGCGAAAGACTTCCTCATTTTTGACGAGGCGCATACTCTCGAGCAGGTCGCGGCGCGGCAGTTGGGGATCTCACTCTCGCAGACGGGGATGAAGTTCGATCTTCACCGCTTGTTCAACCCTAAGAACAAGAAGGGTCTTTTTCAACTAACTGGAGACATGGAGGGGCGGCGCATCACGATGAAGCTGCTCGATGAGATCGACGATTTTTTCCAGGCGATCGAGGGAAATTGCCGGTGGGGGGAATACGGTCGCGAGTTCCGTATCCGCGAGCCGGAGTTCGTCGAGGACACCCTCGGCGGCGGGCTCATCGAGGTGAGTCGCCGCGCCCGGGCCATCGCCGATCTGGCGGAGGAGTCAACGAAGAGCGAGCTGACCGAGCTGGCACGCCGCCTCGCCGACTGTCGTGCCGCGCTGGCGACCTTCCTCGATCAGCGGGACGACGGACTCGTCTACTGGGTCGAGAAGAATGAGCGCGAGTCGCTGAGCCTGAATGCGGCTCCGGTCAATGTGGCCGAGCTGCTGCGTCCGGTCTTCTTCGAGCGGGACCGGCCCTGCATTTTTACGAGCGCGACACTTGGCATCGGGGAGCGCGATCTCAGCTACTTCCGCGGTCGGGTCGGGGCGGGGGATGTGGAGGCGATCCGCATCGGGAGCCCTTTTGACTATGCGAAGCAGATGAAGATCCATCTCGTGCGTAAAATGCCGGAGCCCTCCGAGAGCGGCTACGACGCGGCTCTGGCGCAGTGGATTCGGCATTTCGTGCGAAAATCGGGCGGGCGGGCCTTTGTCCTTTTCACGAGTTACAAGCTGCTCCAGCGCATGGTAGCGGAGCTCTCGGACTTTTTCCAGACGGAGAAGATACGACTCCTCGCCCAGGGATCGGGGGTGTCACGGAACCAGCTGATCGAAGATTTCAAAACGGACGAGACGAGCGTGCTTTTCGGGACGGACAGCTTCTGGACCGGGGTCGACGTGCCGGGGCGCGCCCTCACGAATGTGATCATCACCCGCCTGCCCTTTGCGGTGCCCGATCACCCGCTCACCCAGGCGAGGCTCGAGTTCATCGAAGAGCGCGGCGGCAACGCTTTCATGGACTACAGTGTGCCCGAAGCGATCCTGAAGTTGCGCCAGGGCGTCGGTCGCCTCATCCGCAACTGCGATGACAAGGGCATGGTCGTGATCCTCGACAATCGTGTCCTGAGCAAGCGCTACGGCAAGATTTTTCTCGATGCGATGCCGGATGCTCCGATAGAGATAGAAGAGTAAGACGAGACCATGTCCTATTTTGATCTCCAGATTAATGGCTACGCGGGGACGGATTTTTGCTCCCGCGAGATGACGATTGAGGAAATGCGCCACGCCTGCGAAGCGTTGGAGGGCGATGGTATCAGCGGCATCCTCGCGACGATGATCACTGACTCGGTCGATGCCCTCGCTGCGAGGTTGGAGAAAATGGTGCGGTTCCGCCAAGAGGATTCACTAATCCGTGAGATGGTGAAAGGGTTCCATGTCGAGGGACCGTTCATCAGTCCCGAGACCGGTTATGTGGGGGCGCATCCCGCGAAATGGGTGCGACCGGCGAAGGTCGAAGCCGCCGCCCGGTTGCTCGAGGCAGGTGGAGGACTGGTCAGGCTGGTGACCCTGGCCCCTGAGTTTGATGAAGGCGCGGCGACGACGCGTTTCCTTGTAGACCAGGGCGTCACCGTCTCGGCGGGGCATTGTGATCCCGATCTTGAGACGCTTGAGCGGGCCATCGACGCGGGTCTGTCGATGATCACCCACGTGGGGAACGGATGTCCGGTGATCCTGCCGAGACACGACAATTTTATCCAGCGTGTCCTGTCTCTCTCGGATCGGCTTTGGCTGTGTTTCATCCCGGACGGGGCCCATGTTCCGTTTTTTGCCCTGAAGAATTACCTCAAGGTCGCGGGGCTCGAGCGGACCATTTTCACGACTGATGCGATCATGGCGGCGGGGCTCGGGCCGGGAACCTATGAACTATCGGGAGAGCCGGTCGAGGTCGATGAAGCGGGAGTGGCGCGCCGCCCCGGCTCGCCCAACCTCGCCGGTTCGACGATACGCGGGCACCAGGTCGCGGCGAATCTGAGGGAACATCTCGGTCTCAGCGACGCGGAGGTCCAGCGGGTCTATCGCGAGAATCCGATGCGGGCTCTCGGATTGGGTTGAGGTGCGGGGGCGCGCATGGGCGACAAAGAAATGAAAAACGCTCTCGCGAAGAAATAGAGCTGTGCTAACTACAACTCGCTATGGCCCAGATATCTGATCGAGTGACGGCTGACCGTCCCTGTCCTCTCACGGGAACGCGGGAGGTGGAAGTGGTTGCGACCCGCTCGCGCGATGGCGGGGAGCTGCGGAATGTGATCTCGCTCGCGAGCGGCATCGTCTACGTCGATCCGCTCCCGGTCGAGGACCTCGCAACGTTTTACCGAGAGGAATACCGTGTCTCCTACAAACAGACGATCACGCCAAAACCCAAACACATTCTCCGGGCCGCGCGGGTCTGCCGGGATCGCCTACGGCACTCGGGTCATGTCGTGAAGGCGGGGATGCGCTGCCTCGACATCGGGGCGGGCGGGGGAGAATGGGTCTATTACATGAAGACTCTCGGTTGCGAGTCCTTCGGAATCGAGCCGAACCATGGCTACGGGACTTTTGCCAAGGACAACTACGGCGTCGATGTCCTGCTCGGGATGTATCAGGAGTCGGCGTTCCCGCAGGCGTCCTTCGATGTCCTTTCTCTCTTCCAGGTGCTCGAGCACCTCGCCGATCCGGTCGATGACCTGCGCCGTATGAGCGCTTACTTGAAGCCCGGCGGACTTTTCCTGATCGAGGTTCCCGATATCCTTTTCCCCGGGATGCGGATGGATCACAAATGGCACGAGGGCCATCTCTTCGGCTTCGATGCGCTCACCCTCGAGGCGGTCGCGGCGAAGGCGGGATTAAAAAAAGTCAGTCTCAGCGTGCTTCCGGGCAATCTCTTCGGCGTCTTTGAAAAGACCAGGGAAGAGTCTCTCGATCTCCCTGATCTGAGCAATCATTTCCATGCAGCAAAAGCCGGGCTTCTCGCCGGGCAGGCTCGCTACTGGTCCCTCCCCGACACCTATCTGAAAGTGCCGCGTCGTCTCGTGAAGCGCCTCGCCGAGAAGTGGTCCAGCAGCCTCGAGAGCGGGCCCCGCGCGATCCTTGATTCGGTTTTTCAGCGGGATGTTTCCTAGTGCAAGGGTCGGCAGCTTTTGCCGGGAAATTTTTTTCTTACCGCTTCCCTTGGGACGCCGTCTTCTTCTTGCTCGGAGCTTTTGCCGGAGAACTCTTGCCTGCCGCTTTCCGCAGTTCGCTCCGCACTTCCCCGGCAGTCGCCTCGGCGATCGGCTGAGCCGGTCCCTGCACCATGACCATGCCATTGCTCTTATTCCAGGGGCCGGTGAAATCCTCGTCGCCCTCTTCGTTCTCGCCGGTGGAGTCGTTGAAATACTGATCGACGATGCCGGGGGTGGGTGGGATGAGTCCTATCTCGAGCGGATCTTTGCCCATGCTCTCGAGGGCGCACATGAAAACCTTCATGTGGGTGATCTCCCGGGTCATCAAAAACTGGAGGGCGTCCTTCGTCCCCGGATCGTCGGTGAAGTTGATGAGCCGCTCATAAACGATTTTGGCCCGCGCTTCCGCCGCGATGTTGCTGCGTAGATCGACGTCGAGTTCTCCGGTGATTTTGAGATAATCGGCCGTCCACGGATTCCCCATGGAGTTGCAGAGCGTCACGCCACCCCCGCCTGCGATGGCGACGAGCGGGTCGGCCTCGGCCGCCTCGCGCGATGTTTTCATGGGCTTGAGGTGCATGCGAGCGAGTGTCCCGACGACTTCGAGGTGACTGAGTTCTTCGGTCCCGATATCCATGAGCATGTCCTTGCGGGCGGGATCGTCGCAATTGAGCCCTTGGATCGAATATTGCATGGCGGCGGCCAACTCGCCGTTCGCTCCTCCGAATTGCTCGAGAAGCATGTTTCCAAACGCGGGATCAGGAGTTCCAATGCGAACGGTCTACATGAGGGTTTTGATGTGGTGATACATGACTAAGGAGGGGGGGATGGGTTGGAATGAATCTGAAGTGTCAATGACACGCCGAAACGTTTTTGCATGATCCATGCCACCTCGAAAAAACTTTCGTGCGGCCCGCGCCGAGGCCGGCAGATCGGCGTTAAAGATACGCGAGGTTCAAAGCGAACCGTTTTTAGTAGGCGCGCGCGAGTTCCGCCAGCATTTGGGATTGGCCACAGAAAGAAGCGGTGCTAAAATAAAAGCCGGTTTTTCCGGTTCCTCCCCCTTACACTGACCGCTGCAATCGGACCCCTTTTGCCAGCCCGTCATTGCGATAGGCTCCATCCTTGGAATACAGTGGCTCCTGGCCCTGCTCCGCAGAAGGAGCGAAGCTGCCAAATCTCTCCTCGAAAATGAGCCCTTACTATTGATGCTTGACGGTCAGTTCTTCCCCTTGGCTCTGGAGAGATCCCGCATTACTCAAGCTGACATCGTCGCGAAGCTGAGGGAAGCCAACGTTACCAGTTTCGACGGTATACGGGCGGTCGTACTGGAGACTACCGGCGATCTATCTGTCCTCCACGGAGAGTCCCTCGACCGTTCCCTGCTCGATGGGGTTCGGAGATTCGCGGAGTAAGTTTTCTTCAGTGCTTCCGGGGGAGAAAAGGGACTCATGTCTTGAATCGATCTCATCCGATCCACGAGGAGATGCCAGCCTCTATGATTGCACCGTGCCGGATCCCTCTGGCACTCTGCAAGCACGATTGCGAGTTCGTTATGACTGAGCTTGTCATCGCCCCGGCGACGGGATCGTTGCGTTTAAGGACACCCTGCCCGGTCGCGAGGGAAAACTGATACTCGGAGCCGACGGTTGCCGCCCCGACGAGGGTGCCCCAGAGGTCGCCGTCGCGTTCCAGCGGATGAGAGGCCGCGGATCCCAATCATTGAAGTCGCCCACCACGTGGACCTCCGATGCATGAGCCCGCACTTTGAAGATCACGCCACCTTCTTTGGCCGGAGTGGCTCCCATGGGCGCTGATTGGATTGCGACGGCCCGCCTCATGCGGCGGAAGGGGAGCGCTGCGAGCTCGCTTCACGGCACATTTTACTTCCATTCGCACCGGCCGGGCCCCTGACAGATTCTTCTCGTGGTGGTCGATCCGGTGGCAGCCCCGGCCTGCGGCCTCTCTCCATTTTGTCTGAAAAACCCTTGCACAATGCACTCAGCCGAATCTCGCGACACGCTCGCTACCCCGTGGTGGCGGGCTTCGGCACTTTGGCACGTCGCCTGCAAAGCAGGGGGGAGGTGGGAACTACATCCTCACTAAAAACGAAATAACTCAGAAAAAAATATGATTACTACTCTCGTCGATCTCTATTACGACCAGCTTCGCGACCTCTACAGTGCGGAGACCCAACTCCTCAAGGCGATGCCGGCGATGAAGTCAGCAGCCACCTGCGATGACCTCAAAAAAGCTCTCGGCAGCCACCTCGAAGAGACCCGTGAGCAGGCCGAACGGCTCAAGCGCATTTGTGCGGCTCACGGAATCGCGCCCGAAGGCGAAACCTGTGATGCGATGAAGGGGCTCATCAAAGAGGGCGAAAAGCACATTGAAGACACCATCCCCGGCGATGTGAGGGACGCCGTGATCATCGCCTCTGCCAATCGGGTGGAGCACTACGAAATTGCCGGCTACGGCGTCGCCAAAGCATTCGCCGAGGTTCTGGAGTTCGACGACGACGTTAGCCTCCTCGACAAGTCCCTCGACGAGGAAAGCAACGCTGACTCGGCGATCACCAAAATCGCGACGGGCGGGCTCTTCTCGAGCGGTCTCAACAAGGCTGCCGTCCGTTGATCCCTGATCCCATACGGGCCTTCGCGCGCTCCCATGATGAAGAATCACCATTTGGCAGTCATCGGGAGCGGCGCTTCCGCCCTTTATCTTCTCAAGCATCTGCTCGATCACGTGGAAATCCTGAAGCGCCAACTGAGCCGGATCTCCCTCTTCGAGAAAAGCCCGATCCCGGGAATGGGCATGCCCTACAGCCCGCTGAACACGGATCGCTTCAATATGTCCAATATCTCCTCCGAAGAGTTGCCGGAGCTGGATATTCCCCTCGCGCAATGGATGCGGGAGCAGGACCGAGATCTCTTGCGTTCCCTCGGCGTGGAGGACGAAGTCATCAGTGAGAGCGAGGTCGACAGCCGCCTGGCGCTGGGTAGATATCTCAATTCGCAGTATCAGGTGATCGCCGGGAAGTTGCGTGCCGCCGGGCTCGAAATCTGCGAACACTCCGGATGCGAAGTCACGGATGTCGTGGAGTCGTGGAGTCGTGGCACGATGGCACTTTCGCGCTGACGACAGCGGAGGGGGCCGTAGCGGGCATCGACCGCATCGTCATCGCCACCGGTCACTGCTGGGCAGAGGAGGACAAAGCGGAGGACGGCTATTACGCATCGCCCTGGCCGATCTGCAAGCTGTTCCCCGCCGAAGGGGCGTATTACAATTTCGAAATCGGCACACTGGGGGCATCCCTGAGTGCCTTCGATGTGGTTTCCTCCCTGGCGCACCGGCATGGGGAGTTCATCGACGATTGCGGCAAATGGTCATTTGTGCCCCATCCGGGCGCGGAAAAGTTCAAGATAACGATGCACGCGGCCAACGGGATGCTGCCGCATCTGCAGTTCTCCCAGGTCAACCCGATGCGGGAGATCCATCGGCACGTGGATCGTGAGAGCTTGCTGGCACTGGTCGATGAAAGTGGATTTCTGCGGTTGGAAACATTCTTCGAACAAGTCTGTCGCCCCGTGCTGTTGGACGCTTTCCAAAAGGACGGGATGCCCGAGCTCGTGGCGAGGCTGGCTGATCCCGCCTTCGGTCTGGATTCCTTCGTCGCCACAATGTCCGCAGAGCATGAGTACGAGAATGCTTTCGAAGGGATGCGCAGGGAAATGTTGGACGCGGAGGAGTCCGTGAAAAACGATCGACCGGTCCATTGGAAGGAGGCGATGGACGATCTGATCTACACTCTCAATTTCCATTGTGAGCTGATGCCCGCAGAAGACCACCTGAGGTTAAAATCCGTCGTGATGCCCTTTCTCATGAATGTCATCGCAGCGATGCCGCTGGACTCTGCCAACACCATCCTCGCGCTCTATGACGCGGGCAGGCTGGCCATCATTCCAGGCAGGGTAACGCTTTCAGAAGACCAGGGGGAGCGAGGCAAAACCATGTTGAAGGTGGATCATGACGACGAACAATCCTCCGCCTGCTATTGCATGTTTGTCGATTGCAGCGGTCAGAAGGCGCTGGACCTGAAGCAATATCCCTTTGCCGGCCTGGTGGCAAACGGCTCGGTCCGGAAGGCCCGCGCCTCCTTTGTGGATCCCGCGACCGCAGAACACCTTGAGGAGGAGAAAAAGAAGGATCTCTTTCAAGACGAAGGGAAACTCGTCCTGCACACCGGCGGCGTCGATATCGATGGAACCTACCGCCTCGTAGGACAAGACGGGAAGCCTCACTCAGGACTCCATGACATCGCTTTCCCGCATACTTCAGGGGTTCGGCCCTATTCGTACGGGCTCCAAGCCTGCAGCGCCACGAGCGAAATTGTCGTGCGCGGCTGGGTGGAAGAAATCATGGCGGGAACGCCATGCCGGCAGGAAGTGAGACCGGCCGCAGCGAATCACGAGAACGCTTTCTTCGTTCTCGACATTTGTGGCCGCAATAACTCCTCGGCATTTTGAGGATTTCGAAACGGCCCCAATTTCCACCCGCAACAGGCCAATCAAAAATGCGGCTCTTTTGAGTGGTTTTCCTCGCGAAGTTCGCTACGGTGCGGACAGGGGTAAATGGCTGGGAACCGATACAGTATGAATTGCAGACTCGCCGGGATTCTCGTTCCGGTATTTTCCATCCGGAGTGAGAACGATCTGGGGATCGGTGACGTCAGCTCACTTCACGATTTTGTCAATTTTGCCGCGGAGACCGGGTTCGGGTTCGTCCAACTCCTCCCGGTGAACGAGACGGGGCCGGACAACAGTCCCTACAATGCGATCAGCTCGGTCGCGATCGAGCCGATGACGCTCGACTGCTCTCCGGACGGGCTCAAAGACCTCACGAAAGAGGCGTTTGTTGAGATCCTCACTCACTGCGACATGGACGCCATGCGGGAAGGGGCGGTCCACTATGCCGAGGTCAGGCGTCTCAAGCACGATCTCCTCCGTCGTGCCTATGACCGCTTTTGTGAGACCGTTCTCAACAAGGTGGATACCCGTGCAGCCTCCTTTGATGCCTTTTGCCGGGACGAGGCGGGGTGGCTGAATGACTATTGCCTCTTCCGCTTTCTCATGGACCGCGAAGGGGGGAGCCATGTATGGCAATTATGGCCGACGAACTGCCAGGATCGCGACAGCGCCCTCGCGGCCATCGCGGAGGAGGCCAAAAGTCATCCCGCCGAGATGGATCGCGAACTCCGCTACTACGCTTACGTGCAGTGGGTCGCCTTCACCCAGTGGGGCGAAGTCTCGGAGTATGCGAAGTCGAAAGGCGTCTCGCTGATGGGGGACATCCCTTTTGGCGTCAGCCTCTACAGCGTCGATGTCTGGGCGAATCTGGAGATCTTCGACCTCGACTGGTATGGGGGTGCTCCCCCAGAGGAGCTTTTCAAAGACGACGAATTTGTCCAGAAATGGGGACAAAACTGGGGTATCCCGCTTTACCGATGGGACGTCCTCGAGGCGCGCGATTTCGACTGGTGGCGGCAGCGAATTGCCAAAACGACTCAAATTTTCGGCATGTTCCGCGTGGATCACGCCCTCGGCTTCTACCGCATCTACTCGTTCCCGTGGAATCCGGTGCGGAATGCGGAATTTCTTCCCCTCAGTCATGACGAGGCGGCCGGCCATTGTGGCGGCCACCTCCCGGGATTCCGGCCGCGGGCCGACTATTCGGACGACTCGAAGGCGGCGAACCGCTCCGAAGGCGAGAAATACCTGCGCATGATCCTCGAGGCAGCCGGGGGATCCGAAGTCATCGCCGAAGATCTCGGGACTGTGCCCGATTACGTGCGTCCATCCCTGGCCGAGCTGGGCATCGCGGGGATGAAGGTCCCGCAATGGGAGTACACCGATGGCCACGTCACCTCGGGCCTCCGTTACCCCGCCCTCTCTTTCGCCACCTACGCCTCGCACGATCACGCCCCGATGCGGGCGCAGTGGGAGTGGCAGTACCGGCAGATGTGCGAGCACGGAGAGGAAAGCCACGAGCACTGGGAGGCGAAGAATTTTCTCCTCACCCTCTGCGCCTTCGCCGGCGTCGAGGTCCATGGCGGCGTCATTCCGGAATACTCGCCCGAACTCTGGGAAAAGCTCATGCGCGAGCTCTGCCTCTCGCACTCGGACCGCGTCGCGATCCTGATCAACGATCTCCTCTACGACACCAACCGCATCAACATCCCCGGGGTGATGGGCGGGATCAACTGGAGCTACCGCCTCGAGATGACAGCGAAAGAGTTAACCACGGACAAAGCATTCTGGGAACTCCGTGAGATGCTCAAAAAAGTCTTGAATGAGACAGGCCGCTCGCGAAGGGTGCTGACCCGTTCTTCCTGAGCCGAAGACCCCTGATCGAGGCTCGGCAAAGGCAATAGTATTTCTAAAAACACACACTACCTACTACTACTATGAGCATACCCATTCGCGTTGCCGTGACCGGTGCCGCCGGCCAGATCGGCTATTCTCTTCTTTTTCGTATCGCCAGTGGCGCGATGTTCGGCCCCGACCAGAAGGTGGCGCTGAATCTGATCGAGATCGAGCCCGGCATGAAAGCCCTCGAAGGCGTCGTCATGGAACTCGATGACTGTGCCTTCCCGCTGCTCACCGATATCGTCGCGACCTCGGATCTCAATGTCGGCTTCACCGATGTGAACTGGGCGCTCCTCGTCGGCAGTGTGCCGCGCAAGCAGGGCATGGAGCGCAAAGATCTCCTCAGCATCAATGGCAAGATCTTCACCGGTCAGGGCAAGGCGATCGCGGCGAACGGTGCCTCCGACGTCCGCACCCTCGTCGTCGGCAATCCCTGCAACACCAATTGTCTCATCGCGATGAACGCCGGTGCCGATGTTCCGCGGGATCGCTGGTTCGCGATGACCCGTCTCGATGAGAACCGGGCCAAGTCCCAGCTCGCCGCCAAGGCCGGCGTGCATGTCAGTGAAGTGACTCGCACGACGATCTGGGGGAATCACTCGGCGACTCAGTATCCCGACTTTTACAACGCGCTCATCGGGGGCAAGCCTGCGGCGGACGTGATTCAGGACGAAGCCTGGCTCCAGGGCAAGTTTATCGAGACCGTGCAGAAGCGCGGCGCCGCCATCATCGAAGCCCGCGGATCGTCCTCGGCTGCTTCGGCCGCGAATGCCGTCGTCGACACGGTTCGCAGTCTCACGACCCCGACCCCCGAAGGCGACTGGAACAGTGTCTGCGTCTGCTCTGACGGTTCCTACGGGATCGACAAGGGCCTCATCGCCTCGATCCCCATCCGCGTCGCCGATGGGAAATGGGAAATGGTTCAAGATGTGCCGGTTAACGAATTCAGCAGGGGAAAAATTGAAGCGACGGTACAGGAATTGCGGGAAGAGCGTGAGGCGGTCGCCGACCTGCTTCCCTCCGCCTGATGATTCGATTTCCAATCAGATAGTGAACCCTCCCGGGTCGATGGTGATACCCTGTTGACTGGATCGGTCATCACGGTTAAGTCATCAATCCTTTCTCTTGAAGACTTTCTTGATTTGTGAAATAATTTTTGAAAAGCAAACGTAAGTATTTCATCATTAGGGATTTGTGATCCCAGGAGTAAGCCTGTGAACCCGGTTCCGCCCGGGTTGCGGGCTTAGCCGCTTTTATCTCTCTCCCGACTCTTTGTTACTATGTCCGAGCAAAAACCAGCGACACACGAGCCTCTGGCCATCGTAGGCATCGGTTGCCGTCTCCCCGGCGGCGTGAACGGCCCCGAATCCTTCTGGCAGATGATGGTCGAAGGACGCTCGGGGATTGTCCCGGTGCCGGTGGATCGATGGAATCGGGAGCGCTGGTACCACGAGAATGTGGAGATCCCCAGCAAGATGATCACGAAGTGGGGCGGGTTCATCCACGACTTCGACAAGTTCGATGCCCAGTTTTTCGGGATCTCGCCGCGCGAAGCTCTCCGCATGGATCCTCAGCAGCGCTGGATGCTCGAAGCGGCCTGGGAGTCGCTCGAAGACGCGGGAATGTCCCCGGCCGGACTTCGCGGCAGCAAGACCGCCGTCTATGTCGGGATCGCTTCGAATGACTACGCCAACGTCGCCCAGAGCGACCCGCGCAACGTCGATGTCCACACCAACTCGGGGAGCACGCTCTCGATCGCCTCGAACCGCATTTCCTACCTTTTTGACCTGAAAGGTCCCTCCGTCTCGGTCGATACGGCCTGCTCCTCCGCTCTCGTCGCGATCAATCTCGCGTGTGAGAGTGTCTGGTCGGGTGAGGCCACGATGGCGCTCGCCGGCGGGGTCAACGCTCTCCTAACTCCTGATGCCTCGATCGGGTTTTCGAAGGCGACGATGCTCTCGCCCTCGGGCCAGTGTTTCGCCTTCGATGACCGGGCCAACGGTTATGTGCGTGGAGAAGGGGCGGGGATGTTCGTCATCAAGACTCTCGCCGATGCCCTTCGCGACGGGGATAGAGTGTATTGCACGATCCGTTCGGCGGTGATCAATCAGGATGGGCACACCTCCTCGATGACCGTGCCGGGCGTCGAGACTCAGGCGAAGATGCTCGAAGATGCTTTTGAAAAAGCGGGGATCCAGCCCAAGCAGGTCCGCTACATGGAAGCCCACGGGACGGGAACTCCGGTGGGGGATCCCATCGAGACTCGTGCACTCGGCCAGGTCCTCTCGCGCGGTCGTGACGAGGGCGATTATTGTCTTATCGGCTCGGTCAAGACGAACGTCGGTCACCTCGAGTCCGGTTCGGGCGTAGCCGGTTTGGCAAAAGCGGCCCTCGTCCTCTATCACGACACCGTTCCCGCGAGTCTCAATTTCAAACGGCCGAACCCGAATATTCCCTTCGAGGAGTTCAAGCTTAGGGTAGCGTCAGAGCTGCAAGCGCTCCCGCATCTCGGGGATTTCCTCCCTGTCGTCGGGGTGAACAGCTTCGGCTTCGGCGGAACGAACTCGCACATCGTGCTCGAGGCCGCTCCCGCCCCGGTCGCCCCGGTGAAGGAGGGGCTCCCCCCGAGCATCGGTGGCAAAGCGGCTCCCGCTGAGCCGGTGCAAGCCGAGCGCCCACTCCTCGTGCCGCTTTCCGGCCGCGGAGACGACGCGCTGCGTGACACCGTTGTTAAATGGCGTCGCTTCCTGCGGGTGACAAAGGACGGCCTCGCGGAGATCGCGACGGCAGCGGGGACGAAACGCGAACATCACGACAATCGCCTCGCTTTTGTGGCCAAGGATACGGACGAACTTCTCCACGGCATGACGGAGTGGCTCGCTACCGGTGATGGCGGCAACTCGGTCGCCGGCAAGCCCGCGCCCGAGGCGCATCCGCTCGTCTTTGTCTTCACCGGTCAGGGCGCCCAGTGGTGGGCGATGGGCCAGGAGTTGATCGCTCGCGAGCCCGTTTTCCGGGGTGTCCTCGAGCAGATCGACACCTACTTGAAGCCGCTCGCCGGTTGGTCGCTCATCGAAGAGATGACTCGCGACGAGGCGACTTCGCAGATCAATCGCACGAACATCGCCCAGCCGGCCATTTTTGGCCTTCAGGTGGCCCTCGCGGCCCTGTGGAAATCCTGGGGAATCGTCCCGGCCAAGGTCGTCGGTCACTCCGTCGGTGAAGTCGCCGCCGCCTACGTCGCGGGCGCCTACTCGATGGAAGACGCCGTCACGATCATCTACCACCGCTCGCGCCTGCAGGACATGACCGGTGGAAAAGGCCGCATGGTCGCGGTCGGTCTCTCCCAGTCCGAAGCCCGCAAGGTCATCGCGGGCAATGAGGACAAGGTCCAGGTCGCGGTGATCAACAGCCCCGGCATGGTTACCCTCGCGGGTGACACCGAGCCGCTCGAGGCTCTCGTCGCGACTCTCGAAGAGGCTGGTAAATTCGTCCGCTGGCTGCGGATCGATTACGCTTTCCACACCCACCAGATGGAGCCGATCAAGGACGAGCTCCTCAAAACGCTCGCCGGGATCAAGCCCCGCGCCACGACGATTCCCTACATCTCGACCGTCACCGGCGGGATCTGCGAGGGGACCAAGCTCACCGGCGAATACTGGTGGCAGAATGTGCGCGAGTCCGTTCTTTTTGCCCCGGCCATCGCGAACTTGATCCGCTCGGGCGAGGACTCTTTCCTCGAAGTGGGGCCGCACCCGGCGCTGCAGAACCCGATCATGGAGTGCCTCTCGGATCAGGGGCGCAAAGGTTTCTATTTTTCCAGCCTGAAGCGCAAGGAGGACGAATCAGTCGAGATGCTGACCAGTCTCGGCCGTCTCCATGTCCACGGCTACAAGGTGGATTGGGCAGCGGTGAATCAGGCCGATGGCGCGGAGGCCCGCCTCCCCACCTATGCGTGGCAGAAGGAACGCTTCTGGCTCGAGTCTCCCGAGGGCCAATACCTGCGTTGCGCTCCGTTTGAGCATCCGCTCCTTGGTCTCGTGCAGACGGCGCCGCGTCCGACCTGGCAGTTCGAACTCGATCCGCGTTATTTCACCTGGCTCGACGACCACCGCTTTTGGGACAGCGTCGTCTTCCCCGCGTCGGGCTACGGCGAGATCGGTCTGGCCATCGCCCGCAAACTTTTCCCGGGCGAGAACTATGTCGTCGAGGATCTGGAGATGAAGAAGGCGCTCTTCATTTCAGAGGAAAAAGTGCCGGTCGTCGAGGTCGTCTTTGATCCGGCAACCCGCTTCTTCCAGATTTTCAGCTCCATCGGGGAGCGGAAGGACTGGGATCTCAATTGCCAGGGGGTGCTGCGAAAGCAGCCGCTCCCGACGGATCGCACGGTCGATCTCGAGGCGATCAAGGCGGGTCTCCCCCGACATTTTTCCCACGAGGAGTATTATGAGGACTACGAAGAGGCCGGCTATCAGTTCCGTCCGCTCTTCCAGCATCTCCAGAATGTGTGGCGCAAGGATGGCGAGGCGCTCGCCGAGATCGTCGCGCCCGAGGGGCTCCGCGATACCATTCCCGATCACCATTTCCATCCTGCGGTGCTTGATGCCTGCTTTCACACTGTCAAGGGTGGTCAGGTCATCCCGGACGGGGCGCTCGCGACCGATTACTTCTACCTGCCGGCGGCGATTCGCAGCATCCGCCTCTACGTCGAGAAGCTACCGCTGCGCCTCTGGGGCCATGCGAAGGTGAATTCCGACAACGACCGCGAATACATCATCGCCGACATCAAGGTCTACGACGACGGGGGCAATCTCGTCGGCGAGATCTACGGCTTCCGTGCCGACCGGGTCGAGCAGAGCCGCACCGATGATCTGGAAAAATGCCTTTATCAGGCCACTTGGGAACCGCTCCGGCTCAAGGGAACGAGAGTCGCTGGCACCGCCGCGCTGCCCGATCCCGATGCGCTCGTGATTGCCGCCAACGAAGGGTTGCAGGAGCTCTACGACAGCAGGGGGCTCGCGAATCACTATGGAAAATTTCTCCCCGCGATGGAGGAGCTTTCCCGCCAGTTCATCGTCAATGCCTACCTCGATCTCGGGTGGGCGCCGCAGTTGGGCGATACCCTCACGGTGGCGCAGCAGATGCGCGACCTCCTCATCGCCGATCAGCATAAAAAGCTCGTCTACGGACAGCTCACCGCTCTCAGCGAGGGCGGCTTACTCGAGCCGCTCGACGACGACTCGTGGCAAGTGATCGAGGTCCCGGTGCGCGAAGACGCGCTCAAGTGGGTCGACAAGCTCGCCCAGCAGATGCCCGAGTTCGCCTCGGAGGCGGAGCTTCAAAAGCTGGCAGGGCCGAATCTCGGCGGCGTTCTCTGCGGTGAACTTGACCCGCTTGAGGTTCTTTTCCCGCACGGGTCTTCCCGTGTCATGGAGCGCTTCTACCGCGAGGGCGCGGATTTCCCGGTGATCAATGAGCAGATCCGCCTCGCTCTGGCGGCGGCGGTGAGAGATCTCCCGGCGCGCCGCGCCATCCGGGTGCTGGAGGTCGGAGCGGGGACCGGCTCGCTCACCGGGCACGTGCTATCGGTCTTTCCGCCCGAGCGAACCGAATACTATTTCACTGACAACGGGCCCAGCTTCCTCCAAGCGGCGCAGGATCGGTTCGAGGAAGAGCATCCCTTCGTCGAATACAAGATGTTCGACTGTGAGAAGTCGCCCGAAGCCCAGGGTTTTGAGGCGAACTATTTCGACATCGTCATCGCTTCGAACGTCATTCACGCCACAAGTGATCTCCGGGCCACACTTGGCAATCTGCGTGCTTGCCTGGCGCCTGACGGCATCCTCATGTTCCTCGAGGTGACGTGGCGCCGTGCCACTCTGGACAACGTCTTTGGAATCCTGCCGGGCTGGTGGCGTTTTGCCGATACCGATCTGCGCGAGCGCAGCGCGCTGCTGAGCCGGACGCAGTGGGAATCGCTCCTCACCGATCTCGAGTTCCGTGACGTGACCAGTTTCATCAGCTCTCCGAAGAAAGAGGAGGACCAGCAGGCCTGTCTCGTGGCCCGAGCGCCGTTGTGCGTTGAGATCGAACCGACTGAGGTGGAAATCGCTCCGACCGAAGCGGAAGCGGAAGCCGAAGTCATCGATGCGATCCTCGTGACACGCGATGCCTCAGGCGTGGCAGAGAAGCTCGCGGCAGGGTTCGAAGGTCGTGCTGCCGAAGTCGTCCTCGTCGATGGGAACATCGCGGCGATCGGGGAGGCCCTCGACGCGCTCGCTGAAGCGGGGCGTCAGGTCAAGGCCATAGTGCATACGCTGTCGCTCGATCATCCTGCCGCTGCCGCCCTCGATCTCGAGAGCCTCAACGCGGCTCAGGACACCGGCGTGCGTTTTGCCCATACTCTCGTCAAGTCGTTGACGACTCGCGGGTGGTCGAAAAAGCCCCGCATCCTTTTCCTCACCAGGGGAACGATGCCGGTAAAGCCGGGCGAGTCACTGCCCGGGCTCGCCTCGGCTCCGCTCACCGGACTCCTCCGGGTCGCGAACAACGAGCAGCCCGACTACTGCTGGGCCCAGATCGATCTGGACCCTCTTTCCGGCAAATTCGAGATCGAGGATCTCGTCGCCGAGATCCTGCAAGTCGAGCGCGAGCACGAGATCGCTTTCCGAGGCAACGGACGTTATGTGCGCCGTGTCCATCGCGTGAAGTCCGATGATCTCCCGCCCCGCACGCGCAACGCGGTGCAGACCGATGGCAGCGTGTTGCCCTATCGCATCCAGATCGACAAACCGGGGATCCTCACCAACCTTTCCCTCAACGAGACGGTCCGCCGCGAGCCCGGAGCAGAGGAGATCGAGATCCTCGTAAAAGCGGGCGGGATCAATTTCCGCGATGTCATGAAGGCGCTCGGGATCTATCCCGGGCAGCCCGTCGATCTCAAGTGGTTCGGCGATGACTTCAGCGGCGAGATCGTGAAAGTCGGATCAGCGGTGAAAGACCTCAAAGTCGGCGACAAGGTCGTCGGCATGGCGCCCTACTGTTTCCGCAGTTACGTCACCGTGCATCGACACATGGTCTTCCGGATGCCTGACTCGATGAGCTTCGTCGAGGCGGCGACGCTCCCGACGGTTTTCCTGACCTCGCACTATGCGATCAACGAACTCGCCCGCATGGAGAAAGGGGAGAGTATTCTCATCCACGCGGGCACCGGCGGAGTGGGGCAGGCCGCGATCCAGATCGCGAAGCATCTCGGGCTCACCATCTTCTCGACGGCAGGCAGCCCGGAGAAGCGGCAACTTCTCGAGGATATGGGCGTGGACTATGTCCTCGACTCGCGCACGCTCAAGTTCGCCGACGAGATCATGGAGATCACCGGCGGCGAAGGCGTCGATGCCGTGCTCAACTCCCTTGCAGGCGATTTCATTCCGAAAAATTTCAGTGTCCTCAAGACCTTCGGACGCTACATGGAGATCGGGAAAGTCGATGTCTACGGGAATTCGAAGATCGGTCTCGAGCCGCTCCGGAACAACGTAAGCTTTTTTGTCATCGATCTCGCTCAGCACCTTCAGAGCAAGCCCGCCTATATCTCGCGGATGTTCTCCGATCTGGAGAAGATGTTCTACGATGGCAGCTACGTGCCGCTCCCGAACAAGGCGTTCCCCGTAACAGACGTAGTCGAGGCATTCCGCTACATGGCCGCCGGAAAGCACATCGGGAAGAACGTGCTCGACTTTGACCTGTCGGATATCCCGATCGGTCAGCCAACCGGGGAAGGCCATCGATTCCGCAGCGACGGCACGTATCTGATCACCGGCGGGGCAGGGGGCTTCGGTCTCGAACTGGCCGCCTGGATGGCGAAAAACGGTGCTCGCCATTTTGCGCTGATGAGCCGATCGGGTCCGAACGAGGAATCTCTCGTCAAGATCGGGGAGCTCCGCGCCTCCGGTGTCGAAGTGATCGACGCCCGCGGTGACGTCACCTCGCGGGAAGATCTCGACACGATCATTGCCGGGGTCCAGAAAGGGAAAGCGCCGCTCATCGGCGTGATCCACGGGGCCATGGTTCTCGACGACGAGTTCCTCGTCGCACTCGACGAGGAACGTTTCAACCGCGTCCTCCTGCCCAAGATGCTGGGGGCGTGGAACCTCCACGCCGCGACGCTCGACATTCCGCTGGAGCACTTCATCTCTTTCTCCTCCTTCTCCGCTGTGATCGGCGCGGTGAAGCAGTCGAACTACAACGCGGGGAACGTCTTCCTCGACCAGCTCTCGCACTACCGTCGCTCGCTCGGCCTTCCTGCTCTGACCTTCAACTGGGGCGCTCTCGAAGGGGCCGGTTTCGTCGCCCGCAACGAGAAGACCCAGCAGTATCTGGAAATGGTCGGCCTCGGCGCCACGACGATGGAGGAGACGCTCTACCTCTTCGGACTGGGAGTTCCCTCCGACGCGGCGCAGCTTGGTACGGCTCGTTGCGACTGGGCCGCACTCGCACGCTTCAGCCCTTCGGTCTCGGGATCGAACATGTTTGTGGATGTCGTGCCGCGCTCAAATTCGGGCGGTGGCGACTCCATGGCCGCCCGCATCCTCGAAGCGCCGGCGGAAAAGCGACTCGGTCTCGTCGAAGAGCTCATTGCCGTGCAGGTCGGGGCCGTGCTCGGCACCGATGCCTCGCGCCTCGACAAAGACACCCCGCTCACCAATCTCGGACTCGACTCGCTCATGGCGATCGAGCTGGTCAACCGCATCGAGGAAAAGTTGGGCATGTCTATGCCGATGGGATCCGTCCTGAATGGGCCCAACATCCGCGATCTTTCCATTCCCGTGCTGGAGAAGCTCATCGAAGCCGGCGGCAATCGCGTCGGAAGCGCCAGCGGAGTCGATGCCTCATCCCTCGTTCCTTTCGAAGCTACCGGCACGATGCCCGAGGTATTCCCGCTCAGCGAAGGGCAGAAAGCGCTCTGGTTCCTCAACCGCCTCGCGCCGGATTCGTCAGCGTATAACCTTGTCTTCTCCGGCAAGTTCCGTCCGCTCCTCGACATCAATGCGATGAAGAAGGCCTTCGCGCTGCTTTTCGAGCGTCACCCGCTCATCGACGTCACATTTACGACGAAGAACGGCGAGCCCGTCCAGGTCGTCCAGAAGGGGCGCACGATCGACTTCCGCGAACACGATTGCACGACGCTGAACGACGCCCAGCTCAAGGCGCTCATCAGCGAGCACGCCGATCGTCCTTTCAATCTCGAGCGTGGTCCGGTCGTGCGACTGGAGCTCTTCCGCACTGCGGATCAGGCCCATGTCGCGCTTTTGAGCATGCACCACATCGTCTCGGATGCCTGGTCCATCGCGATCATGATCCAGGATCTCATCGAGTATTATTTCTCGACGAAGATGGGACGCACGCCGCAGGTTGAGCCCATCGCCGCGACCTACGCCGACTTTGTGAATTGGGAAAAGTCCCATCTCGAAAGCGACTCCGGCGAACGCATGTTCGACTTCTGGAAAGAGCACCTCGCCGGGGCTCCCTCCGCGCTGGATCTCCCGACAGACCGTCCGCGGCCTGCCGTGCAGACATTCAATGGCGCTACCTACGGATTCCAGTTCGACGAGGAACTGACCGATGCTGTCGATGCGCTCTCGAAGAAGAACAACGTGACCCTCTTCACGAGCCTTCTGTCCGCCTACAACCTCCTCATGCACCGCTACTGCCAGCAGGAGGACATCGTCATCGGCGTGCCTCTCGCGGGCCGGACTCAGCCCGAGCTCCGCAGCAGCGTCGGTTATTACATCAACCCCGTACCGCTCCGCAGTGTCATTGATGATGATCTGACAGTGGCTGACTACCTCGCGGAGAACAGCAAGCGGGTCAGCGGCGCGCTTGAGAATCAGCAGTATCCTTTCGCCCGTATGGTCGATCGACTTCATGTGGTCCGCGACGCCGGACGCTCGCCGCTCTTCCAAGTGAGTTTCTCGATGGAGAAAGTCCCCGGCATCGACGACGAGGGCATCGCTGTCTTCCTCATCGGTCAGGGCGGACACACTTTCCACGTCGGCGATCTCTCCATGGAGACGATCGATCTCACGACGCGCCAGGCGCAGTTCGAGATCACTCTGACTCTTGAAGAGGCCGGTGGTCAGCTCTTCGGATGCTGGCAGTACAATCGTGATCTCTTCGACGAGGCGACCATCGCCACGCTCAGCGGACTCTACGAACAGGTTCTCCATGAGATCACGGAGAATCCCCTGGCGAAGATCTCGGAGATCAATCTCCTCAACGAAGGCGGTGAGCGCGAAGTCGTGCTCGATCTCAATGCAACGACCGCCGCCTACGAGCAGGGCGCTCTCCTCCACGATCTCATTGCTGCGATCGCAGCGGACAAAGACGAGGAGACCGCCATGATCTTCGGGGATACTCACGTCACCTACGGAGAGCTGAACCGACTCGCCAACGGAGTCGCACGTAAGCTGATCGAGGCCAAAGTTGCCCCCGGTGATACAGTCGGCGTGCTCGTGGACCGTTCGCCCGGGATGATCGCGGCGCTTCTGGGAACCCTTAAAGCCGGCGCGACCTACGTCCCGCTCGATCCCGAGTTCCCGGCACAGCGTCTCGAGATGATGCTCGAAGATGCCGCTCCGCGGGCCCTCATTTCGACGGCCCGTCTTGCCGGTTCTCTTCCGGCCGGGAAGTGGACAAACCTCACGCTCGAGAGCATCGAGGCGACTTCGAAGGCGCCCGAGGTAAAGGGCGTGACTTCCGATTCGCTCGCCTACATAATTTACACGTCCGGATCTACGGGCAAACCGAAAGGCGTGGAGATCACGCACCGGGCCGCCGTGAACTTCCTGCGTTCGATGCAGGTCGAGCCCGGCATGAAATCCGGGGACAAGCTCCTCGCGGTGACGACGCTCTCTTTCGATATCTCCCTGCTCGAGATGTTCCTGCCACTGCTCTCTGGAGCATGTGTGGTGATTGCCTCGGCCGAGGATGTCAAAGACGGCCGCCGCCTCGCCAATCTCCTCGACGAAGAGGACATCACGGTGATGCAGGCGACCCCCGCGACCTGGCAGATGCTGCTCGACAGCGGTTGGGAAGGTCGCAGCGAACTGCGTATCTTCTGCGGAGGGGAGGCGCTCAGCCGCACTCTCGCGAATGCTCTGGCGAACTCCGCTGCGGAAGTCTGGAACCTCTACGGCCCGACCGAGACGACGGTCTGGTCGGCAGTCGAGCGCATCGTGGAAGGCGATGCGTCCATTACGATAGGGCATCCCATCGCGAATACCCAGGTCTATCTCCTCGATGCGAATCTCCGGCCGGTGCCGATGGGATTCACCGGCGAACTCTGGATCGGTGGTGACGGCCTCGCTCGCGGTTATCGGAATCAAGCGGATCTCACCGATGAGGCCTTCCGTGAGGTCGATCTCCCGCTCGTCGGGAAAAAGCGCATCTACCGCACCGGCGACCTCGCCCGATGGAATCGTGACGGACGTCTCGAATGCCTCGGACGGGTCGACTTCCAGGTGAAACTGCGGGGCGTGCGGATGGAACTCGGTGATATCGAGACGCAGATGGAGGCCATCAAAGGCATCCGCCGTGCCGTCGTGATCAAGCGTGACGATCTCCCCACCGGGGAAGGGCTCGTCGGGTACTACCTGACCGACGGGGCCGCAATCGAGAGCGCCGACCTTCGTCAGCATCTCTCCGGTGTCCTGCCCGCGAGTTACATCCCCGCATTTTTCCGGAAGCTCGAGGAGTTCCCGCTCACCCCCAACCGTAAGATCGACCGCAAGCGTCTCCCGAGGCCTTCCGTCGGCTCCGTTGGCGATGGCTTGAAAGTCGCTCCCCGCAATGCCGTGGAGCAGAAGATATGGGATATTTTCAACCGCAATTTCGATTCGAACGACTTCGGTGTGACCGACAATTTCTTCGAGATGGGGGGCGATTCACTCCTCGCCCTCAGAATCATTGTCGAGGTGTCGGACAGCTTCGGGCAGAACCTCCCCGTCGATGCCTTCCTTACCCATCCCAGTATCGAGCAACTGGCGAAGTATCTCGGCAGTGAGCCTGCTCCGGCGATGCCGGAGACCGATGAGGAGGATTCCGCCCTCGCCTCGATGGGACTCGATGCCCTCGATCACATTACCCTTGAGGACGCCACCACGGTCATGCCCGCTCTCGATGCGGTCGCCTTGACCTACATCCCCGACATCCTTGCGAATATCTCCGGGCTGAGCCGTGACGAGATCTCTGAGCGCCTCTTTGCCGGGAAACCCCGCCTCACCAACGTCTACGAGCTGGAGCAGGGACGTATCGGGGTCATCATGCTGCCCTGCTACGAAGTCGATTTCTACAAAAATCTCGATTCCGTGAAGGCCTCGCTCATCGCGGCAATGAAGATGGCTGCCGAATCGGGCGCTCGGACCGTCTCCCTCACGGGGGTGATCCCATCAACGACCCGTCACGGCCGCGAGATCGCGAAATGGCTCGAGGGGGAGAAGGACATGCCGGCGATCACGACCGGCGATGCGACCCGATCGGCCACGATCGTCAAGTCCGTTCAGGGCATCCTCAAAGAGGCGGATCGCCAGCTCTCCGACGAGACTCTCTCCGTCGTCGGACTGGGCTCGATCGGATTCGGGACCATGAGGCTGATGCTCGATGTCATGGAGCATCCGAAGCGTCTCATCCTCTGCGATCCCTACCAGACCGATGACCAGATGAGCCGTCACCGCGACCAGATCCGCGACGCGGGATATCAGGGGCAGATCGACATCGTGAAAAACGGTGGCGCTCTCCCTCCCGAGGTCTACGAGGCCAGCATCGTGGTGGCTTCCTCCAATCTCCCGGGTGTGCTCAACATCAAGTCGTTGCGCCCCGGGACCCTCGTGGTTGATTACAGCTTCCCGCCCGTCTTCCGCGTCGACGAAGCGATCAAGCGCTTCGCCACGACGGGCGACATCCTCTTCACGACCGGCGGCGAACTCCGCATGCCCGGAGTCGTCGGCGAGACCATCTACCTCCCTGAGGAAGTCGAGGATCTCGACGAAGGGGTCCAGGGTGCGTTCATGAAATTCCTCGGCAGTCGTGACAAACACGAGATCACCGGCTGCGTTCTCGTCAGTCTGCTGACGGGAATGAAAGCGGGCGTCAAACCAACAATAGGACCGCTGGATAATGAGGACGCCGTGGCCCATTTCGAATTCCTCGAAGAGTTCGGCGTGGTCCCGGCGAGGCTCCAGATGACGGGGTATTTCCTCTCCGACGAAGGGGTCGATGTTTTCCGCGACAGCCGGACAGATCCTTCGGGGAGCGCCCGACCACGGTAAATTCTGGAAAGTAAAGAGTCCTGAATTTCAGGGCTCTCTTACTTTTACTAAGGATCTTACGCCGGCCACCGTTTATCTTTGGTCAGGAGAGAAACATGAGACATTTTTCCGCGCATCTAATTTTGGGACTGATCGTCCTCTTGGCCGCCGCGAATGTGTGTGCCTATCCGCTCACCCTGGAGCAGCGTCAGCGGCTCAAGCAATATGTGCCGCGAAGCTTTGCCAAGCTCGAGGGGCGTGAGCCGCTACACGTTATCGCTCTCGGGGATGACATCATGGGCGGTTTCACCCCCCTGCCTGCGGCGTGGGAGAGTAATAATCCACTCTATTCCTATACCGGCGTATTTCTCTCCCAACTGGCCCGGGAGTTTTTCTACCCGGGGAGTGTACGACTCCTCAATCCCGCACCCGGCGGCACAGCCAAGCTGACTGATTATCTCGGCGACGAGATCTCTCTGGAAAATCTCACCACGATAGACGGCACCGTTTTTGACGGACTGCGCCGCGTCAGCACCGATGCGTTTCTCCACGAGCCCGATCTCGTCCTTATCCAATACGGCGTCTACGATGCCTTCGGTTATCTCTCCATCGACGCCTACAAGCGGGCTCTGCAGGAGATGGTCGATGCCGCAAAGCAGGCGCGCGCCGACATCATCCTCTTCGGGCCCAGCCTCGTGAACTACGGCGGCGGGGCGATGGAGTGGGGCGTGGAGCGCCCCTACGCGACGGCGGCGCGTGAGATCGCGGCGACCAACGGGGTGCTCTTCATCGATCTGGGGCTGCACCTTTCCCGTTTCGGTGGCGGGGTGGATCCCGACACGCACCCTGCCGCGGCTATGGAGATCGTAGGGGACAGGCTCAGCCGGGTGTTCAATTTCGGTCCCGACCTGACGACGCGTGAGAGGGTTCATCCAGCCTTAAAAATTCATCAGTTCCTTGGTGAGGCAGCCTTCGACGATCTGAAGAACGGCCCGCCTCTCTCACAATTCACGACCACGGCGGTGGCGACCCATGAAGCGGCCGGGATGGTGAGCATCTCCCTCGTGTTGCGAAACCAGAGCACCGCGACGCACAACGGCAGCATCGGGGCGCTCGCGGTGGGCGGCGCGATGCTCCCGACCGAGGCCGCGCAGCGGTTCACGGTGGCGCCGGGTTCGGCGACGCAGGTGAACTTCCGCTACCAGCGGCCTGTCGTCGGGAAGAACCGGGACGGTTCCGACCTCTATTTCCCAATGGAGCCGTCTGACGAACTCGTCCGTTTCAGCTTTTTCATCGAGGACTCGGTCCGATCCGAAGTGATTGACTTGCCCGTGCGGATCGGTCCCGTCGCCGCGATCTGGAAGTCACGCAGTTTTGTCAATGTTAGTGACAAGATGCGGGTAGAGTGGGATCTCGTCAACGGGACGGATAAGGCTGTCACCGGTACTTTTCAGGTCGGCATGGCGGATCGCGTCGGCCAGCCGACCGAGTTTTCCATTTCTCCGCTCGGGACAAAATCGGTCTTTTCCATCTTTGACTTCGAGTCGCCCGAGGGGGTCTTCCTTTTCCAGCACGATCTCTGGATCCAGCTCGGTGTCGAGGGCAAGGTGGTGCGTTTCTCGCGGGAGATGGAGGCCTCGCGGGATCTCGTGCTCGGTGAGGAAGTCCAGATGAAGGCGTGGCAGGACTACGCAAATCATGGCCCCGCGACCGAGGAGACCGCGCAACGCCGCTCGCAGGAGAGTGTCTCGGTGCGATTCGATGCCGACGAGAAAGCGCTCTACGTCATTGCGAAGCTCGAGGGTGTCAGCCTCCCCGATCTCGGCGATCAGGCCGCTCTGCAGGCGAGGCTCTACCTCGACGGTCGCCCCCTCGACGAGGTGCGTTCCTTTGGCGCGGTCGAGCCCGTCACGATCTACACCCGCGGGAGCGATGGCCCCGGGCTCACTCCCTCGCTCGATCTGGGTAGCTTCGGCAGAGGCTACGACATGATCCTGGACCCCAAGGGGATCACTTCGTTGCTGAAGACCGATGCCTCGGGCGCCCGTATGCTCGAGATCCGGGTGCCGCGGACCTATTTCCATCGGCACGACTGGGCTCTCGATTCGGTCGACTCCCTCCTCGGGGTGCGGCTCGAGCTGACCGTGGCCGACCCCGACGGCGATGCGGCGGCGCCTTTCCCCTCGGCGCATCGCTACGAGACCAACAGCGCGACGTTTGCCTACGAGGGGCGCATGGTCCAGGGCTTTCACGAGAACGACGCCCGATCTCTCATGACCCTGCGGCTATCCCGACAGCCGGTCAACAGCTGGTCGGTGCGCGTGTATTGAGCCGTCGCGCGCTACTTCGGATTCGTGGCGGCAGCTTCGATCTCGCGGTGATTGAGGATCTGGTATTCACCGGTCGAGAGGGCCGGCATCGTCAGGGTGCCGATGCGGATGCGCTCGAGACGATCGACCTTGCACCCGAGCTTGGAGAACATGCGACGGATCTGACGGTTGTAGCCCTGGGTAAGGACGACCCGCAGACGACGACGTGAATCAAAGCGAACCGCTTCCGCCTTTGCGAGACCTTCGGTGAAGTGGATGCCCTCGAGGAGCTTGTGAGTCAGGTCGGGATCGAAAGGGCGATCGAGGTGAACGGCATACTCCTTTTCCACATGGAAGCGCGGATGGGTGAGCCGCTCGGTCAACTCGCCCGAGCTCGTCATGAGAATGAGGCCGGAACTCTCGTAATCGAGTCGGCCGACGTAGATGAGCTTCGAAAACTTTGTCGGAAGCAGCTCGTAGATCGTCGCGCGGCCCTCGGGATCGTCCTTCGTGCAGATGAACTTGCGCGGCTTGTTCAGCACGAGCGTGAGAGGCGACTGCTCGCGGAGCAGTTTGCCGTTGAACTTGACGTGGTCGGTGGGGAGGACCCGCGTCGCGAGGTCGATGATGATGAGACCGTTGACTTCGACACGACCTTGAGTGATTAGCCCATCACAGGCACGACGTGACCCGATGCCGCAGGAGGCGAGGAAGCGATTCAGGCGAACGCCTTTGTCCGCCGGAGTGCTCATCGCAAGGAACAGGGGAGACGATCCAGAGAGCGCCCGGGTTCAGCCGGGGGCCGCAGGATCAGGCCTCCGGAGCTGTCTTGGGGAGGTGAAGGGGGGTGCGACCCTGGGGCCATTCGCCGCGCTTCTGGAGAAGTTTCACACGCTCAAAGCGCTTGAGAACGCTGCGCTTGGTGCCGACGTCGCTGGATTTTTTGAGGCTTGCGTGCTGTGACATGACTGAATGATCGTTTTTATTCGGTGGAGTCGCGACTTTAGGACAGCTTTTCACATTCCGCAAGTAGGGAAAATCAGGGTTTCCGGTGATTGGTGACGGGTGGAGGAGATGCCTCAAAGCGTCTCGCCGGGAGAAAATCTGGGAATCAGGCGGGTCGATCGCATCGGGAGGGATCCCGTTTCGGCAAGTTGTCTCGCTGCCCTGGAGAGCTGGGTCGTGAATCGCGAGGGGGCGATGATGTAGCGGGCCACCGTCGGGGTGAGGTGTTGCAGGAAAGGTTCGTCATCGCGGGAGATGATCGCGATCTCGCCGGGGATGGCGATGCCGCGACGCTGCAAGTGGGTCACGACAGTGAGCACATGGATGGCTCGCGCCACCACGATCGCGGTGGGGCGATGGTCGGAGCGCAGTGCGCGGTCTAGGAGTGAACTCAGGTGCGCGGCAGTGCCATCGTGCCGGATGACGCTGAGTTCCGCCCCTGGCGGCGACCCGTTAGTCAGCGCCTCGCGCAGACCGGCTTCGCTGTCCGCCTCGCCCCCGGTCGCTCCCTCGGGCAGGCAGAGGGCGATTTTTCGATGGCCCTTGGCCCGCAGCAGTCCGCCGGCGTGGCGGCAGGTGGCGCGGTAGTCGAGGTCGATCGAGGGGAGGGCGATACCGGGAGCGCATGACCCGGCGACGAGACAGGGGAGTTGCTTTTTGAGGAACCATCGCTGCATCGGCTCACGCGAGCCGTAAGCGATCCACGCGGACGCCGGAGTCCTCGCTACGAGCGATTCAAGAGTGCTGTCGGGATGTTCGGAAAATGCGGCGGGGTTGACGATGAGTTCGAGTTCGAATCCGGCCCGGGCGAGATCGGTCCGCAATTCATCCACCATCACTGCTGCCGAGGGCGGCATCGCGAGGAGCGGGCGTGGCGAAATCACCGCGATGAGACGGGGACGCGAATGGTGGTCCGGGATCGACGGCGAGGCGCGGATGAGTCGGCGACGACGCTTCGTCACCTCGAGGAGCCCCTCGCGCTGCAACTCATCGAGGGCCGCGCGCAGAGTCGGGCGGCTGATCTGCAGACGGGCGCAGAGCTCACGCTCCCCCGGGAGATGTTCTTTCCAGACACCTTCACGGATCGATTGCCGCAGCGCCCGCGCCGTTTCGGCGACGAGGGAGAGGCGGCGCGGCAGTTCCGGTCGAGCTTCGTTCATCTGGTCAGGTTATCTAACCAGTATGCTGCCCTTGTCAGACGAGGTCGGCAAGGTAGAAAGTGTCTCCATCATGAGTTCCCCAGATTTCCACTCTCGCCTCCTCCCTCCCGGCGTCCTCCAACAGCTCAAGCGGTGGAATACGCCGACGATTTACAATGGCTGGGAACAGGTGACGAAACGAAACGCAGCCCTCGACGGGATCAACCACGAGGAGACGAAAGACTTCATGCCTCAAATGGGGCCCATGGTCGGGTATGCGGTCACTCTGGTGATTGAACCGTCGAATCAGTCGCATCGCACCGTCAACCCTAACGCGGGCGAGGAATACCGGCGCTACATCGCAAGTGTGCCCGGCCCGAAGATCGTCGTCGTGCAGGATCTCGACAAACCGCGCGTCCTCGGGTCGCACTGGGGCGAGGTCAATGCGTCAATGCATCGGGCCCTCGGCTGCGTCGGCACGATCACAGATGGGGCGGTGCGGGACATCGATGAGATGACCGATGCGGGATTCAAGGCGCTCGCGCAGCGTCTCTGTGTGGGGCATGCCTTTGTCCACCCGGTGCGTTGGGGCTGCGAGGTCGAGGTCTTCGGCACAAAGGTGCGCCCCGGCGATCTCATCCACGCGGACAAGCACGGTTTTCTGGTCATCGCGCCCGAGGAGCAGGATCGTCTCCTCGATGCCGCCACTTTCATGGACCGCAATGAATGCGAGACGGTCATCCCGGCGGCGCGCGATGGCGAGGACGATGATATCGAGACCAAGTTGGCGAAAATGGAAGCTGCCATCGATGTCTTTCGCGAGAATCTAAAAGCAAAGTTTTCTTCGGAGGGAGAATGGTGATGAAGCATATCGAGGCGGCAAAAGTCCTGCAGGACTACGAAAAGGATGGCGTCGCCCTCGTGCGTGGATTTCTCTCCGCGGATGAGGTCGCGGCGATCCGGGGAGAACTGGACCGCTACCTCCGCGAGGATCTGCCGTCCAAACCTCTCGACGCCCGCACCCTCGAGGCCGACGAGGTGACGGTGAGGAATCTCTGGCGGCTCGAGTTGTATGACGAGTTCTTTCGCGATTTCGCCGCGCGCGAGGATCTGAGGGCGCTGATTGCTCCGCTCGTCAAAGGGGAGCCTGTCCTCGCCGGCGTCGAGACCTTTAACAAGCCCGCGCGGATCGGCTCGGGAGTGCCGCCGCACCAGGACAATTCCTACTTTTGCCAGACTCCGCCCGACATGCTCACTGTCTGGATCGCGATCGATGCAGTGACGGAGGCGAACGGACCGGTGACTTATGTGAAAGGATCGCACCGGCTCGGTCCGCTGCCGACGAAACCCTCGGGCGTAAGGGGAAACAGCATCGGACTTGCCGAGATGCCCGAGTCCGGGGAAGGGGATCTTCTTGTCGCTCTGCTCGAGCCCGGAGACGCGACGATCCATCATTGTGATGCGATTCATTACTCCGCACCGAACACGACCGAGTATCCGCGGCTGGGTTTTCTGCTGGTCTTTCGCGGCAGCCACACCCGGACCGACCCGGCGTTGAAGTCGTCTTACTCCGCCGCGGTCGCGGCGACATCACCGGCATGAGTTCGATGAGCCACTCATCTCAATACAGTGAAGCATCGAGGATCGCGAGAACCTCATCCAGAACCACTGTTGCCGCTTTCCCGATTTTCGTCAAACCTCTTGCTCGAAAATCGAGAGACTTCACTTGTTCGCACATCACAAAGCCCGTCAAGGACGACCGTCCCGTGATCGCGACATGGAAAGGAATGCCCCGGTCGGTATTGGTAATGGGGCAGCAGATCGCCATCCCTGTGGCTTTGTTGAAAAGTGTTTTGCTCACGACTAGCGCCGGTCTCCGACCTCGCTGCTCATGACCTGCCTGCGGGTCAAAATTCAGAGTCACGAAATCCCCCTGATTTGGAACATAAGCCGCCATTACCAGACCTCCCTGCCTTCGATTCCCCAGGCCGTCTCCGCCGTGGTGTAGTCGGCGGGCATCGCTGCGGCCAGGTCCTCAATGCGGTGGCGTCCCCGGATCGGCTCGACGCTCCTGACCGGGCGCAGGACGATGGCGTCGCCTTTCGGGGACAACTCCACTTCGATACTCGTGCCGGTCTCGAGGTCGAGTCGTGCGAGGAGGGACTTGGGCAGACGGACGCCCTGGCTGTTTCCCCACGCTTTCAACTTGGTGATCATCTTCGAATGTATATCCGGAGGATATCCGGCGCAAGGGTGCATTCATCGTGGGGGATCGGGGCGATAGCGGTATTTTCAATCACCGCCCACGCCCGTGACCTCCGTGTCGGCATCGATCCCGACGTGCCCACGATCGCCCACGCCATCAAGCTCGCCGCGCCCGGTGACACGATCCACCTCGAGCCGAAGGTCTACCGTGACTATGCCGGCTTTTACGGAAAGAAAGGCGAGCCGGGCAAACCCATCACGCTCGACGGACACGGCGCGACTCTGGAGGGCTCGGATCCGCTCGATCCTGCGCAGTGGACGGAGACGGGACCGGGGCACTTTACTAGCGCGAAGCTGATGCCTACCTTCAACGGTGGCATGCTCGCCCGCTGGTTTTTCCTCTTCGACGGGCGGATGCAACGCATGGGCCTGGCCTCCAAGGGGAAAAGCGCTGCTCTCAAGGCCCCCGACGAACTTGCTCCCGGCGAGTGGACTTTCGTCCAGACTTCGCCGCCCGCCAAGGACCACGGCGTGGCCATCGAGGGTGTCTTCCATCTCCGCCTCGCACCGGGCCAGACCCTGACTGACGCACATATCGCCGTCCCGATCCGCAGCGCCGGGGTGCAGTTCGGCGCAGAGAACGCTCACCTCGTTATCAGAAACCTAACCGCCACTCATCCCTACAACGATGGCTTTAACATCCATGGAAAATGCGAGGATGTCGTATTTGAAAACATTACTGCGATCGAGTGCGGCGACGACGGGATCAGCGCGCATGGCGAGACGCAGTACCGCGTCGATGGTTTTGTCAGCATCGGCAACAGCACCGGCATCTGCGACACGGGCCTCGCCGTGACGAGCTACGTGAACGTCTTCATCGCGGACTGCGTCAGCGTCGATCTCTACTTCCTCGACGAGGGGCGCTATTCCCTCACCAACGCCGTTGTCCTCTCCTCGGCGCAGAATCCGTTCACCGTCACCGGTCGCGCGGAAGGTGACTGCCGACTGACGATGGAGAATGTCCTGATCCGCCGCCTCGTCGGGACGGGCGGGGGGAATGTCGCTATGCGGGCCGTGCTGGAGGCGACTCGCTGCAGTATCGAAGGCTTTGAGATCAAGGTCACCGGCGAGGCGACCTGGAAAAACAGCATCATCAACGGCCACCCCTCCGAACCCGGTGCGAGAGGAGCCGACCTCTCCGTCTTGCAGGGACTTGTGCCCAAAAACTTTTCCGCTATTCTAAACCAACCCGAGCCCTGAATGAAAATCGCCCCTTTTCTCCTGGCCGCGCTGCTGTCGTCCGTGATCCATGCCGGAGCTACCGATCCTGTCGTGATTGGCTCGCGCCTCGAACTCTTCCTTGATCGGCACCTCGTCGAGCGGTTCGAAGGCACGGAGTTGAAGCTGCACCCGCCCCGCGACGAGGGTGAGGTCTTCCGCTTTGACCGGCCCTGGGAAGGGGTCTTCTCCGGCTACGGCACTGTCATTCACGAGGGCGAGCGCTACCGTCTCTACTACCGGGGAAAGCCCGACTTCCAATCCGACGGCGTCGCCGAAGTCGTCTGCTACGCCGAAAGTGCCGATGGTATTCAGTGGGAGCGACCTTCCCTCGGGCTGCATGAATACGAGGGCAGCCGCGACAACAATATTATCCTGACAGAATCACCGATTGCGCACAATTTCTCGCCCTTCCTCGACACCCGACCGGGCGTCCCGGCGGACGAGCGCTTCAAGGCTCTCGGCGGTGCCATTCACAAAAACCCGGGCGGCGGGCTCCTCGCTTTTGCCTCCGCCGACGGGATCAACTGGCGCAAGTTGAGTGAAAAACCCGTCATCACCGAAGGCGCCTTCGACTCGCAGAACATCGCTTTCTGGTCCGCGCACGAAGGGCGCTACGTCGCCTATTTCCGCACCTTCACCGCCGGAGTCAGCACCGCTGACGAGTGGCGGATCGACGGCCTGCGCGGAATCTCCCGCGCTACCTCCGACGACTTCCTCACCTGGTCCGGGACGAGCCCGATGCGCTACGAGCCGCCCCAGACCGAACATTTCTACACCAACCAGACCCAGCCCTACTTCCGCGCTCCGCACCTCTATCTCGCCACTGCCGCCCGCTTCGCGCCCGGTCGCAGCGCCTTGAGTATCGAGGAGACGGTCGCCCTCGGGGTTCCCGAGCGATACGCCCGCGCAGCGCGGGACACGACCGATCCCGTCATCCTCACTTCCCGCGACGGCGAGACTTACGACCAGACCTTTCGTGAATCTCTCGTGCCACCCGGCCTGCGGCCCGAGGAATGGATCTCGCGCAGCAACTACCCTCTGCTCAATCTCGTCCAGACCGGACCCGAAGAGATGTCCTTCTATATTCAGCACGACTACGGCGCACCAAGCGCCCACGTGCGGCGGTATTCCTGGCCGCTCGACCGTATCGCGAGCGTCAGCGCCGGGTTCGAGGGAGGCGAGTTCGTGACCCGGTCGCTCGTTTTCGAAGGCGGGCGTCTCCACTTGAACTTCTCCACTTCCGCCGTCGGATCGATTCAAGTTGAGATCCAGGACGAAGCGGGCAAGCCCGTCCCCGGCTTTGCGCTGGAGGATAGCACTCCGCTCCTAGGCAACCGCCTCGACCGGGTCGTGACCTGGGGTGACCGCGACGACCTCGCCGCTCTCGCCGGCAAAGTGGTGCGGCTGCGCTTCGCGATGAAGGGCGCCGATCTCTATGCGATGCGCTTTGGAGAGTGAAGATCTTCCACCCGTCGAACTGCCATGAAACAATCCACCATTTTCAATCTGTCCAACCCTCCCGTTCACCGACTCAATCCCGTCTCATGAAAAAATCCGCAATCCTTCTTCTCCTCGCTCTCGTCTCCTCTCTTACCCTGGCCGCCGATCCGATTGACATCGGCGGCCGTCGCGAGCTTTTCGTGGACCAGTTCCTTATCGAAACGCTCGCCGGCACCCGTCTGCAATTGCAAACACCGCGGGACGAAGGAGTCACCTTTGCCTTCGATAAACCCTGGGAAGGCCTCTTCAGCGGATACGCCACCATCGTGACGCTGGAGGATGGACGGCTCCGTGCCTACTACCGAGGCAAGGCCGTGGCGAATCGTGACGGCAGTGAGGAGGAAGTCACCTGCTGCGCGGAATCGACCGACGGCCGCACCTGGACCAAGCCCGACCTCGGGATCTACGAGGTAATGGGTACGCGGGAGAACAATGTCGTGCTCATGAGCGCCCACACCGCAACGCACAATTTCAGCCCCTTCCTCGACAAGCGTCCCGGCGTGCCGGAAGGGGAGCGCTTCAAAGCCCTCGGCGGCACGATGGAAGGCGGAGGCCTCACCGCATGGAAATCGGCTGACGGGTACCGTTGGGAGAAGATGGTCCCCGATCCCGTCATTACAAAAGAGATGGTTCCCTACAAATACATGTTCGATTCGCAGAACGTGCCCTTCTGGTCGGCGGCCGAGGGCAAATATCTCTGCTACTACCGGGTCTTCGAAGAGGGCATCCGTCGCATCGTGCGGAGCGAGAGCTCCGATTTCCTGAAATGGTCGCCGCCCGTGCTGCTGGCCTATCGGCATCCGGAAACAGAGGCCCCCATCGAGCACCTCTACACGAACCAGACGAGTCCCTACTTCCGCGCCCCGCATCTCTACGTTGCGATCGCGGCGAGGTTCATGCCCGGTCGTCAGGTCCTCAACGATGAGCAGGCCAAGGCAATCGGGGTGAATCCCGGCTATTTCAAAGACACCTCTGACGCCATCTTCATGACGACGCGGCCAGTCGAGGGTGGTGAGCATGTCGGCTACTATGACCGCACCTTCCTCGAGGGATTCATTCGCGGCGGCATCGGCGCGCAGAACTGGGTCTCCCGCACCAACTACCCTTCGCTCAACGTCGTCCCGACCGGACCGAATGAGATGTCCGTCTATGTGAATCAGGACTACGCCCAGCCCACCGCCCACATGCGACGTTACTCCATGCGCACCGACGGTTTTGCCTCGCTGCACTGCGGCTATGACGGGGGACACGCCATCACCAAGCCGGTCCTCTTCGCCGGCCGCGAACTCTCTCTGAATTTCTCCACCTCTGCCGCCGGCGGGGTAAAAGTGGGGTTTGAAGATCCCGAGGGCAAGCCCATCCCCGGGTTTTCGGTCGAGGACTGCGTCATGCAGATCGGCAATGAGATCGACCGCAAAGTGATGTGGAAATCCGGCAGCGACGTTAGTGCCCTCGCCGGCAAGCCGGTGCGGTTGCGCTTTTCGATGAAGGACGCGGATGTCTTTTCCTTCCAGTTCACCGAATGAGGCAAGTTCTCTGTCGCTGCCTCCCGGTCCTTCTCATCGGCATGTCGCCGCTGGAGGCGGAGGAGTCACAGGCCATCGTCGGGATCTGGGTGATGGGGCAATCGCTCGGCGACGGGTCCGAGTCGCTTCCTCTCGTCACGCCGGCCGACACGGGATGGGGGAATCTCGGCTTCCGGCGCGGCGTCCGCACCTGGCTGCCGGGGGAGGAAGCGGCGGACCCGCAAACGCGCGCGGGCGAGTCCTTTGAACTCGTTCCCCTGCGGGCCGAAGCAAACGGCGGACTAGGCGAGACCGTCGCCAATGGCCTCGCCGATCATCTCAAGGCGGCCCTGGTCTCGACGCGGAAGAGTCCTGACAAAGACACTACGCCGCATTTTCTCGTCGCCTTTGCCGGTCAGGGCGGACGACAGATTCAGGAGCTCTCGAGTGCCGACCTTTCCACCGACCCGCGCACCCCCGAGTCCCGACGTCATGGAGGCGGGTACTACCGCACCAGTCTCGACGACGCGCGCCGAGCCGTGGCGGAGGCCGGGAAGCGCGGTCTGTCTTTTCAGGTCGGGGCGCTCTACTGGATGCAGGGGGAGGGCAATGGCGGCCCTACCGGCGGTATCGTCCCGACCCGGTGGGATGAAGAAATCCCGCGACCCGCCGGTCTGGAGTGGTATCGCGATCAGCTCATCGCCTACCGGCGGCAATGGTCGGGCGATCTTGGGGCCATCACCGGGCAGTCGGGCGAGATCCCGCTTTTTACCTACCAGACTCTCGGTCCAGCGGGCACGGCCCAGCTCATGGCGGCGGACGCCGACCCGGCTATCCATCTCGTCGGACCGCACTACGCCGTGCCGAGCGCTCTCAACAGTCGCCTGCCCAATGGGAAAGCGGGCGACGCGATCCATCTCTCTGCCGACGGGGAGCGCTGGTGGGGCGAGCAAGTCGGGAAAGTGATGCATCGTGTCCTCCATCTCGGCGAAGCGTGGGAGCCCCTGCGTCCGCGTCAGGCCAGGCTCGATGAAAAGCGCGAGAGTCTGCTCGTCGACTTCACCGTGCCACGTCCGCCGCTGGTCGTTGACACGACTTTTCTACCCCGACAGGAGATCGCAACCGGTGGCGGATACACCTCACTCGCCGGATTCAAGGTCCGCGACGCCACCGGCCGCACCCTCGCCCTCACCGCCGTCGAGGTTGTCGCGCCCAGCCGTCTGCGAATTCGTCTGGCGGCGGCACTGCCTGACGACCAAAGCTGGAGCCTCAGCTACGGGCACCCGGCCACCGTCGCGCTCGGGACGATCACGGCGCTCCGTCCCGGTCCCGAAATGGAGGGACGACCGACCGGGGAAATGGTCCTGAGTGGCGCTCGCCATGACAGTCTCACGGTCCTCACCGACGAGGGAGCCTTCTTTGTCACCGCTTCGATCGACGGCAAGCCGGTGCGCGTGCCGGTCCGGCAAGTCGTGGCGGAGAATGGCGTCACCGTGCTCCGCTACGAAGCGCGTGAGTTGCGCGATGGCACTCCTTTTGCGCCCGGTCAGGCTGTCGTGGCTCAGCGTGCCTTCAGCTACGGCAATCTCCGCGACTCGGATGCGGCACCCTCCACGCATGTCTTCGGCGACGCCGCCTACGGCACCCGCGCCGGTAAATCGTATCCGCTCTGGAACTGGTGCGTGCTATTCTCAGACTTCACCGGCGGGACTTCGCCGAACGACACGCAATGAATATTCTCCGTCTCTTTCTCGTGCTCTTTGTCATCGCCACCGGGCATCTGCACGCTGCGGAAAAATATCCACCGATGCACCGTCTCACCTGGGAGGAGTATGCGGGGACGCTGCGGTATTGGAAGAAAGAACATCCCGACCTAGTTACTCTCGAATCGCGGGGCCTCAGCGGGCAGAACATGGACGTCTATCTGCTCAGGATCACCGACCGCGCGGTGCCCGATCTCGACAAGCAGGTCTGCCTCGTCACGACGCTCCACTGCGGACCCGAGCGGTCCGGGACGAGTGGGGCGCTCGCCTTTGCAGAGTGGCTCCTGAGCGACGATCCGATCGCCGTCGAGACGAGGCGGAGACAGATCGTTCTAATCATGCCGATCGTGAATCCCTACGCCTTTTTCCACACCGATCGTTTCCGGAACGAGCACGGCGTCGATCCCTACACGGGGCTGGGTCCGGTGGGGAAAATCTGGGATGTAAAAAACCTCTCCCTCCTCACCCCCGAGCGGGCTCCGGAACTCGTCGCGGTGCTCTCCGTCATCGACGAATACCGCCCCGAGGTCCACGCCGATCTCCACGGGACGGGCATGCAGGAGTATGCGCCCGGTCAGCTCGGATCGCGTCGCATGTATCAGGGCCAGATCATGACCGAAATCACCGGCGGTGCTTACTCGAACTACGCCCTGCGTCCCTGGGACTGGCGCGTCACCGAGGCCATGATCGAGGGAGGAAAAGCGGCCGGCTTCCCCTCGGATCGATTCGAGGCCGATGCCCAGCGGACCTTCGCGGGTCCCGAACTCGCGCCGCTCGGTCGCAAGCTATGGCACGGGGCCCCGCTCTTTTATTCGGCTCATTACGGCTACGCGAAGTACCACACCATGCTCATCACGCAGGAGGTCGCATGGGAGCAAAGCCTCGTCGCCCGAATGAAGGCGCTCATGGAGATCGGCAACACCGTCTGGCTCGACGAACGCACCCCCGGCTACCCGGTGAACCGGATGAAACATTTTGTCGGGCATTTCGTGACCGCCTTTGGAGCCAACGCCACGGAACGCCGCGAGAGCCGGGTCGCACTCTGGAATCAACAGAGCGATCTCGCGCTCGGCTTTCTCTATCCGCAGACGGACGGACGCGAGAGTTTCGTCGTCGCGACCACTGCGGCGGCGAAGAAGATTGTCGCGGTCGATGATCTTCCCTCACTCATTCCAAACCTGCGCACCGCCTTTGGTGACGACGCGGCTGCGATCGAGAGCTTTATCAAAGACGGTCCCGAGATCAAACTCGCGATGGAGCAGGCGAAACCTCAGCTCCTCGCCGCGACAGCGGAGAGTGACGCGAAATTCGAAAACGGCGTCGGCTTCCGGCTTCGGCTTCCGTATCGCGCCGCGACGAAGCTGGAGGTCCGGCTCAATGGTCTCGCGCTGCCGGTCAGCGCCACCGACGGCTACGAGAGCTGGTCCGCCGACGGCTTTACCCAGGTGCAGGTGAATGTGCCCCCGGCCAAGTCCATCGCGACGGAACTCTATTTCATCACCATTGCCTACGAGCCCGAAGAGGTCCGCACGACCGGCTGGATGCCGCCCGCCGAGGTTCAGGCGCGATACGCCACCGCTGCGGCCATCGCCACCCCCGCGACCTTCACCGACGTGCCATACGGAGATCATTTCCGCCAGACCCTCGATGTCTGGATCGCGGAATCGGCTGAGCCGACGCCCGTTGTGTTTTACATCCACGGGGGAGGCTGGGCGGCGCAGGACAAAACCGACATCCATCAGCACCTCGACGTGCGGGGACTGCTCGACGCCGGTATCTCCGTCGTCTCGATCAACTACCGTTTCCTCGTCGATGCGAATGCCGCCGGGGTCTCGCCGCCGCTCCAGTGGCCGATGCGGGACGCGGCGCGGGCGCTCCAGTTCGTGCGGTCGAGGTCCGGCGAGTGGCATCTCGATAAAAACCGCATCGCCGCGAGCGGAGTGAGTGCGGGTGGATGCGCCGCCCTCTGGCTCGCGATGCACGATGACATGGCCGAGCCGGCCAATAGTGATCCGGTTGCGCACGAATCGACCCGGGTGCTTTTTACCGCGACGAAGTCCCCGCAGCCGTCTCTCGATCCGGCGGAACTCGTGGAGTGGATTCCGAACAGCGAGTATGGCGGTCACGCCTTCGGTTATAAGGGGAAAACGCGGCCCGGGACCTTTGCTTCCTTTCTCGCCAATCGCGAAACGCATCTCGCCGACATCCGCGAATACTCGCCCCTCGCTCACGCCACTGCCGACGACCCGCCGGCTTACCTGCTCTTCACCAAAGCCGACAAAGCGCCCGTGAAAGGCGAAGCCCAGACCGATCCGACCCACAGCACGGTGCTCGGCCTGATGTTGCGCGATCGCCTCGATGCTCTCGGCGTGGATGCCGAGATTCGCTATCCGGGAGACGGACTTCGCGGCGAGGCATCGCTCCAGGAGATGATCCTCCGCGCCATTACACCGTCTTTAGTCACGCAGTAAACCCTCTCTACCCATGAAAAATCCCGAAATCGCCAGCTCTGACCGCCGCCATTTTCTCAAAACCACCGGAGCCCTCGCCGTTGGCACTTTTGCCGCCGGAGCCCGCAATCTCGCCGCCGCAGAGGCCACCATCCTCGAGACAAAGATCATTTCGAAACAGCCCGAGTACTACCACGGCTGGTCGACGGTGGCGCGCCGGGCGAACGGGGAACTCTGGCTGACCTGGTCGGGCGGACGCGTCTCGCACGTCTGCCCTTTCGGCCAGGTCGTGGCGATGACTTCGCGGGATGAGGGCGAGACCTGGACCTGGCCTCGCGTCCTCCTCGACAGTGCCACCGACGACCGCGACTCGGGAGTCCTCGAGACGGCGAAGGGCACCCTCATCGCCTCGACTTTCACCTCACTCGCCTACGAGCCCTACTTTGAGAAAAAGCAGATTTTCACCGAACTGACGAAAGGCGGCTGGCAGACCGGCGAACTCGCCGGCGAGGAATACGAGCGGTGGAAAGCCTGTCACGAGCGTCTCAATGCGGAGGAGCGCAAGGCCGATCTCGGCGAATGGATCGTGCGCTCCACTGACGGCGGGGCGGGCTGGTCCGCGCGCATCCCCACGGTGGTGAACAGCCCGCACGGACCGATCCAGTTGAAGGACGGGCGTCTCATCTACGCCGGCAAACAGCTCTGGACCGAAGACAGAAAGATCGGCGTGGCCGAGTCCGCTGATGACGGGCTCACCTGGAAATGGCTCGCAGAGATCCCGGCAAGAGCGGGCGACGACGCGACGAAGAGCTACCACGAACTCCACGCAGTCGAGGCCGACGACGGCACCATCGTCGCCCAGATCCGCAATCACAACAAAGCCGATGCCGGTTGGACCCTGCAGACCGAGTCAAATGACGGGGGCAAAACGTGGACCGAGCCGCATGCGATCTGCTACGGGTTACCCTCACATTTGCTCAAACTGCGGGACGGGCGCCTTCTCATGAGCTACGGACACCGCCGTGCGCCCTTCGGGAATCAGGCACGGGTCAGCAGCGATCACGGGAAGAGCTGGAGCGATGCGATCATCATTTCCGGCGACGGCATCGGCGGGGATCTTGGCTACCCGAGCACCGTCGAGCTTACTGATGGCACGCTTTTGACCGTCTGGTATGAGTCCCTCGCCGGGGAGAAACACGCCGTCCTGCGGCAGGCGAAGTGGCGGCTGGGTTGAGGGCTTGATCATTCAACCGATTCATGAAATATCTCCACGGGCTCCTCTTGGCGCAGGCAGTGTCTCTGGTCCTTACGGTGCAGGCCGAAGAGCGCGTCCTTTTCGCCTTCGACTCTGTTTCGATTCCGCATAGCCAAAACCTGCGTCTCGAGATGGCGCAGCCGGGGCGACATCCGGGGAATCCCGTGCTGAAACGCGGGGAGCCGGGAAGCCCCGACGCGATGGGAGTGCAGTTCTACGGATCAGTAATTCGGGAGGAAGGCAAGTTTCGGATGTGGTATGTCGCCTTCGACGATGACACCGCTAACAAAGCCACCACCACCCGCTGGCGTGCGGCTTACGCGGAGAGTGTTGACGGGGTGAACTGGACGAAGCCCGACCTCGGACTCGTCGAGTTCGGGGGAAACAAGAGCAACAACCTCGTTGATGTCGGAGGCGACTGGGGTTTCGTGAACTTGAAAGTGATTCGCGACGAGACCGATCCCGATGCGGCGAGGCGGTATAAGATGACAACGCACCTATATTTCCGTCACAACACCCGGCTCGGGACGCTGCTGCCCTTCGTCAGTCCTGATGGATACACCTGGACACCCGTGAAAGAGGTGCGGCCGCAGAAAGGGGAGTTGCGGAAGGAAGACCTCCTGCTGCCCATCGTGCATCTCGAGCCCTGCGGCGGTCTCTATCAGTGGGACGGCTGGTATTACCTCACGGCGCAGAACGCGATGCCCGGCATCCACCACTACCAGGGCCGTGTCACCCGCATCTACCGATCAGCCGATTTCGTGAACTGGCAGCCGACGAACCACATCGGCTTCGTCCGCGGCACGCAGCACGAGTGACTCGGCGAAGGGCGCAGCCGGGAAGGGGAGCAGAATCACGAGGGGATCAGCGTGTCGAACCGCAACAACGTTCTTCTCGGCATCTACGGGCGCTGGCAGGGCGCGGCGGAGTGGAAAGATGTGAGCGTCGATCTGGGCTTTGTCGTGAGCAACGACGGGCTCACCTTTCGCGAGCCGGCGCACGAATGGACCTTTCTGAAACGCGGTGACGACGGCGCCTGGGACCAGGGTGGGCTGTTGCAGGGACAGGGTTTTGAGAACCTCGGCGACGAGACTCTCATCTACTATGGAGCCTGGGATCCGCGGAATACTGGCGGGCCTTCTGTTCCGCGGGGCGGAGTCGGGATCGCGGTGCTGCCGCGAGACCGATTCGGCGACCTCCGGGTCGATGACTCGGGGAAAGGGCCGGGGGACTATCAGTCGCCGGAGATCGTGAGCGAGTTCGTGACCAGCTCCGTGGCGGTGGAAAAGGGCACGGCGCCGCAGGTGTTTCTCAACGCCGACGGCCTCGGTCCCGGCGCGACACTTTTCATCGAGATGCTCGATCACGCCGAAAGACCGGTGCCCGGCCGGGTCGCGACGATCACCGACAGTGGTTTTCGTGTTCCGGTGGACTGGGTCGACCCTGACAAGTCCACCGTTCCCGACCGGATCAGGTTTCGCGTCGTCTTTGGAGGCCCCGGCAATAAGCGAATCCGATTCCATGCCCTCTATCTTGTGCCGTGAAAAAGACTGGTCCCATTTCCTTTTACTCAACCTGACAAAGATCCTTGCCGCTTCAGCGGCAATCAGCGCTGTTTTTTATTGAGCATTCGCTCGCGGAATTGGATACTGCCGAGTGCTCTTTGTATAAGACTTTCCCGGAGTTCCGCTGGCAAGCCCGATTCGGGAATGAGTTCGAGGGAGCGGGCGGGATTCGAGCCGTTCAGTTTGCGCAGCGATTTCTCGACCCAATCCGCGCGGATCACGGGATGCTCGATCTGTCCGGAAAGGCGAAAGGCTCGTTCGGAGTCGGTCGTGTTTCGACCCGTGTGGATCAGAAAGGAGTTCGCCAGCTCGCGCAGCCCGGCGTCGCGGGCAAGATCGGGCTCGAGACCGAGGAGCCATTGCTCGGCTGCATCGGGGTCTTGTGAGCAGAGATCCCTGACCGTCAACTCCACCGCATAGGCTCGGAACTCGCTTTCGGGGATGGACGAGACGTAGGCTCGCGCATCGGCCGGCGCATTGTGCATCCACGAGGCGAGGGCGGATTCGGCGATGCCGATGCTTTCCTGATCGGGCAGACCCGCGGCCCAGGTGATCGCCTCCTCTGGTGCCTTTCGCGCCCAGCTTGACGCCATCTCGCGCATGATGCTCTCGCGGGATTTGCCCGGCAGATCGGAGAGCAGATCGAGAACTTCCGTCATCGAGTCAGGGGTCCATACTTCCGGCCCGAGGTGAGCGCCCCAACTTTTATTGTACCCCTTAAACCAGGCGACAGCCCCCGCTTTCGTTGTCGGGGGCCAGGCCTGCGGGAAATCGTTTGCCTGTATCGGGTCAGTCGTCGGGATCGGAGCGAACTCCGGAAACTCCTCGCCAAGCTGGGTGGCGAGCGATGCCTCTTCGTCGGGCATGAGTCCGTGAAACTTTACGGGCGCGACTTTTGCGAGCAACTCACGGTCCTGCTGCCGCATCCAGGCGAGCATCTTTTCGGGGGAACGGCGCACGATACCCGCAAGAAACTCGCGGACGAGGAGGCGCGAATTGTCCGACCCGTCAAATCGGTCAGCGACATACGCTCCGGCGACATCAGGATCGTGATCGAGCCAATGAGACAGAATCGAAGCGCTGAAAGACTGGCGGTTACCCATGTCCTGCCGTGTCGCGGCCCAGTCGAGTGCCTTCCCCGGGTCGAGCCGATCTGCTGAGACTAGCTGCCGCACGAGGCGATCCCGCAGCGAGGACTCACGGAAGTCCGAAAGTGTCTCGAGCATGTCGCCGGAGGCGACCGAGGGAAGATCGCCATTATCAAAGTGACTCTCGAGATCAGCAGTCCCCTGACGATAAAAGTCACGCTCAAGGACCAGCGCTGCGGGCGGATCCGTCAGCAGCAGCGTGAGCAGGCATTTGGTGATGACGGTGTCGTGCCAGAACGCATCTCCGGGTTCCTTTGCCTCGATCGAGGCAATCCGCGCGGTTTCAGAAGGCTCTTGCCTCGCCCGGGCATGGAGCAACTGCCAGGCTTCGAGGCGGTTCCCGATTTCAAAAACGGCCCTGACCCCGTCGGCGGTTTCGTAGGGTGCCCATTCCGCGAGAACGGCGTCGCGCAAGGCGGTGTCGTTGCGGCGGTTCGCTTCCGTGAGCAGTTCGAGCGACTCGGCGCGGCTGCGCTTGCCGCCGGGAGGCGTCCCGGCGAGGTGATCGTCCGTCGTTGCTGCGGTCGGCCCCGCAAAGGTGACAGCGGCCACCACATCTCCGTCGGTCGGGTCGCGGTGATCTGCGGGACGCGAGAGCCAGCCTGACAAAACGCCAAGCGACGCGGCGGAGCAGAGGCAGAGGAGGGTGGGCAAGGTCTTCATGGCGCGTAGATCCAGCTCGCGAGGGTTTGCCTTTCCCGGTCCGAGAGTCCCGCAGCGCTCGTGACTGCCGCCCGGGCCGCTGCGGGATCGCGCTTCGCCCAGCTTCGCACGGAGCGGGTGAGCGTGCCGAGGAGTCCTTCCCGGTGGGTCGAGGGCGCGCTGAGAGAAAGGTGAAAGGCTTTTTCGGGTCGCTGCTCCGATAGATGAAATGCGACCCCGGAGATCACCTCTTCGCGGTTTTCCGGGTCGGGGTACTGCAAGGCCCACGCGAGGGCTGTCTCGGGGGCACGCTGGGACATTTCGGTGGCGAGACCACGCAGGAGAAAATCCTTGTCAGACCCGTTCTCAAGGGACTCGATCCAGGCTTTGGCTACGGCTGGACTCTCGCGGTAGTAGCGTTGGGCGAGTTCCTCGTAGAGATCGCCGCGAAAGCCGCCGTCAACTTGCCGGGTCCACGCATAGACCTCTTCGGGCGGGAACTTCGACCTGATGGCGTGGGTGTAGGCGGCCCATTCGATCGTGGAAACGAGGATGTCCTCGTCACCCGTGGAACGCACGATTTCGAAGAGACGGACGGGATCCTCGTCGGACAAATTGCTTCTCAGCTTCTCGAGAAAGACTTCCTTGAGCGATTCGTCGCTGATTCGCGCCGAGAGCTCGATGGCCTCGTCGTAGGGGATCTTCGCAATCCCTGTGGCGAGCGCGCGCAGGGTCTTTGCCCGGGATTCGGGCGGAACACTGAGAGCCCAATCGAGGCCCGTGTCAAACGGGCGGTCGCCCCATTTCGAAAGGTTTACAGACAGAAAGTGTTCCCGCTCTCCGGGATCGGTCATTTGCGATCCTATGCGGCGGAGCAAGAGCGGATCCCGGATGTATCTGGAGAGGGAATCGATCCAGGAGTGATCTCTATTCTGAACCGAGTCTTGTTGCATCCATCGAAAGGCCAATTCAGGTTCCGTTGCGGCGATCAATCTTCCGATGTCGCGCGGTTCAAGCGCCAGCGCGTGGGAAACCCGCGAAAACGCTTGCGCCGCCGCATCGGGTTCGGTCAATGCCCAACTCGCAAGCACGGCAGTGGTGACCGACCTTCTTCCTACGGGTGTCCTTCGCGCCTGTGCCCAGGCCAACGCGGCTGTCGGGTCGATCGTGGCGAGGCGCGCCGCGACTTCGGCATGGACGGAGTGGATGGCCTGAGTGCCGGGGGTGCCGCTGAGCAGCTTGCTCGCCCTGGTGTCTTCGCGCAGGGCGAAGCGGTCGAGCCAGGCAATGGCCACGCGGGGATCCGCTTCGGCGAGGCGCAAAATCGCCGATCCGATTTCGGCATCCGACTCTGGAACGCGCTCTTTCCGAGGAAGGGCGGCCTCAAGAAACTCCTGCGGAGCGGCAAAGGCGGCTTCGCGGCGCATCGTTTCCGCGGCCGGGCCGCTGTCTTTGAAAATCCGGGCGAACAAACCCTCGGCATCGACCTCAAGCCACACGTGAACGAGATCCCGGGTGCGGCGCTCATTCAGAAAGAGAGGGAATGCCGTCATCAGGCTCTCCGGATCTTCCCACAGGCAACGCTCCAGCAAAGTGCGGTAGGCGAGCAGCGAATCGACGTCGGGCCAGCGACGGTCGGCGAGTTCCTCGTGCAGCGCCGCGAGGCCCGCCGTGGGCGTGGCTTCGATGCGGGCGAGCAGTATACCGGCGGAGTCGAGGCTGCTCGGAGAAGATGGCGCGACGTCTGCGGAGGCCGCTTCATGTCGCTCCGGGGGCACCGAGAGGATCCGACGACCACCCCATGCGCCGAGCGCAAAACTCAGCACTACCGGTAGAATCAAAAGCAGGCGGGACGGCATAAATCGACGGTAGCCGATGCCGAAGCGGAGGGTCAAGCCGATAAACTCGAGCCAATCCTCCGATCTCCCTCCCTAACAAACCCCCATCCTCACGCCGGGAGCCGCTCGATCTCGGCGCCGAGATTGATGAGCTTGTCATCGATGTGCTCGTAGCCGCGGTCAATGTGATAGACCCGCGAGATCTCGGTGTTCCCCTTTGCGGTCAGGGCGGAGAGGACGAGGGCGGCCGAGGCACGCAGGTCGCTGGCCATGACGGGGGCGGCGCTGAGCTGCTCGACGCCGTGAATGATCGCGGTGCCGTCGTCGACGGTGATGTCGGCACCCATGCGCTTCATTTCAGAGGCGTGCATGAAGCGCTGGGGGAAGATGGTGTCGCGCACCACGCTGGTGCCGGGGGTGACCGCAAAGAGCGAGCACATCTGGGCCTGCATGTCGGTGGGGAAACCGGGATAGGGCTCGGTCGTGATGTTCGCCCCGACGGGATTAACGGCGCGCGAGACGGTCACGGTCGTTTTGGAAACCTCAACGCGGCAACCACAGCGGCGGAGCACGTCGGTGATGCTCGTGAGATGCTCGGGATTGACCCGTCGCAGGGTGATGCTGTCTTTGGCCGCCATCGCACCGGCGACCATAAAAGTGCCCGCCTCGATGCGGTCGGGGATGACGGTGTGCTCGACTCCGCCCAGCTCGCTGACTCCCTCGATTTCGATACGCGGGGTGCCGGCGCCGGTGATTTTGGCACCCATCGCGATGAGGAAGTCGGCGAGATCGACGACCTCGGGTTCACAGGCGGCACCGGTGATGACGGTGGTGCCTTTGGCGAGGACGGCGGCCATCATGACGTTGTCGGTGCCGAGCACGGTGGCGCCGTGTTTGCCGCTCATGTCGATGACTTTGCCGGTGAGACCGTAGCGGGCTTCGAGGTGGACATTGCCGCCCTCGACGGTGGCCTCGGCGCCGAGACCCTCCAGCCCGCGCAGGTGCAGGTCGATGGGGCGGTCGCCAATGACGCAGCCGCCGGGGAGGGAGACGGTCGCCCGATTGTGACGGGCGAGGAGGGGGCCCATGACGCAGACCGAGGCGCGCATCTTGCGCACGAGATCGTAGGGGGCCTCGTGGCTGCGGAGCTTTTCACAGCGGATCACGACGGTGCCGCTCGCTCGCTCGACTTCGGCCCCGAGATTTTGCAGGATCTGGAGCATGTAGTTCGTGTCCGAGACATCGGGGACCCGGCGGATGACACACTGTTCACGGGTGAGCAGAGTCGCAGCGAGGATGGGGAGCGAGGCGTTCTTCGAGCCGCTGATGTTGACGCTACCCTCAAGCTGGCTGCCTCCGTGAACGATAAATTTTTCCATTTCGCTGTCTTAAAAATACGGTTTATCTGATAGTAATGATCCTGGGCGAGGATTCTACCCGCATTACACAGATTTGGTAGCAAAAAGAAAGCGTTCGATGCCGCCGAGGTCGGACTGGATCTCGACCGGGTCGTAGCCGAGGCCTTCGGCGAGGGGGCGCAGGGTCTCTGCCTGGCCGATCCCGAACTCCATCGCGAGGAGCCCACCGGGATTCAGGTAGGCGCCGGACTCGCGGAGAAATCGTTCCATGATCTCGGTCCCCAGCGGTCCGCCGAAGAGGGCGAGGGCGGGGTCGCGACGGACTTCGCGACTTAGCTCGGTCTCGTCGGCGTCGGGGATGTAGGGGAGATTGGCGGCGATGAGGTCGTAGGTGCCGCCGATCGCGGAGAAGAGATCGCTCTCGACAAAGCGGACTTCGCTGCCCTCGGGCAGGACGATGGCATTTTCCTGCGCTAGGGAGAGGGCTTCGGGGGAGATGTCGGCGAGGGTGACGCTGACGCCTTTTCCCATGAGTCCGTGAGCGAGGGAGAGCCCGATCACGCCCGAGCCGCAGCCGAGGTCGAGGAGGGCGGCGTCGCGGGGCCATTCCCGGGTCAGGAGCCGCCGGGTGAGGTCCTCGGTCTCGGGCCGGGGGATGAGGGCGCGCCCGTCGGTCTTGAAATCGAGGTCGCAGAACTCGACCGTGCCGAGGAGGTGCTGGAGCGGCTCGCCGCGTCCGCGTCGCTTCGTGAGATCGCGCAGGGTCTCGAGCTGGCTCTCGGGGATGTCGCGGTCGAAGTCGATGTAGAGCTGCATGCGCCCCACCTTCATGACATGGGCGATGAGCCACTCCATGTTGAGCCGGGCCTCTTCGACTTCGTGTTTTTGAAGGTACTCCGTTCCTTTTTTCAGGGTGTCGAGGATGGTCGCCATGGTGCGGGGAATCCCTCAGAAGCCTCCCGGCAGGCCGAAGCGACCGGCGGGAAGCGGGCGCGTCTTGAAGATGGAAAAGGGCGGGGCGGTCACGTCTTTGCCGCTGTTGAAGAAGGGGGTCCGGTGCAACTGGCTGCTGAAAAAATGGAGGAGTCCGTCGGGACCGATCGTAAGTCCGCCGGGCCACATGATGCGGGGGTCTTCGACGAGGAGACGCAGGTTGAGAAAGTTCTCCTCGGGCGCGACGTAGTCGATCGAGCCGCGTGAGATGTCGCCGAAATAGATGCGCCCGCGCGAGTCTATCGTCATGCTGTCGCAGATCGGTTTCGGTGAGACGCCGGTGACCTGGCTGGTGAGAACGTGGGGGAGGATCGTGGGGTCGGTAAGGAACTCGGTCTTGATTTTAAAGAGCGAGGCCCCGTTCCGCGGGCCGTAGTAGAGCCATTCGCCCTTGCGATCGACCGCGATGGGATAGACCCCGGTAAGGGGGGTGGCGATGACCCCGTCGGGCCGGCGCACCTCGATGGGCTGCCCACTGATCTTGAGTTCTACGCCCGGATCCATCTGTACGGAGCGATCCCGCTCGAGGACGCGCCGGGTAAGGCCGGTCTGGATATCGACGACGATGATGGCTGAACTGAAGCCGTCGGCGGGATCGGCGATGTAGATGTATCGACCGACCGGATCGAGGGCGATGTTGGTGAGAAAAGAGTTCGGGGTCACGGCGAGGGCGTCGATGACGATACTTTTAAAATGCTCGTCCCGTTTCGTGTCCCAGGCGACGAGCTTGGCCGCAGTGCCCGAGCGACGGCCGTTGTCGAGCATCCAGACGATGCCGCGGGAGTCACAGGCGATCCCAAGGACAGAGTCGAGGAGGATGGGATCTCCCGATCCGGGAGTGTTCATCGGCTCGTTGGGGAAGGGCGCCCAGTTGCCCTCCCGGTCGAACTTCATCACCCGGAACTGCGGCTGGAAAAACTGGTGGCACGAGATGATGTATTCGCCAGAGGGCAGCATGCACATCCCGGCAGGACCGGCGGGAGCCTGGGAGGTCTCCTGCAACTCGTCGGTGTCTTTTTTGAAAAAGCCTTTCGGCAGGCTCGGCAGCTTCAGATTCTGTGCGGGCAGAGTGATGACCGACAGGGCGACCGTCGCGAAGACAAGCCCGCACGTCCGCATCGCCATTCTCCGGGGGAGCGGTCGCGGGGTCGGTCTGGGGATCTTCGGCATAGGAAAGGGCTAAATAACGGAGTGGGAGCGGCTATTTTTACCAAAAATGAAGCGGCGTCAATTACGTACGTAGTGATCCGGCAATCAAAGGAGCAATTCGGGGTAGGCGACAGAGGCGATTTTGAGACACTGGGCACGCACCGCGGCGGATGTGCCGCAGGTCCTGAGCCGGTCCGTCAGCTCCCGGCAGGTCGCCGAGTCGAGTCGCGAGATGGCGCGCCGCGTTCGGAGGAGCTGGGCCGCCCCGACCGAGAGTTCATCGACGCCCAGCCCCACCCAGATCGGGGCCATGACGATGTCGCTGGCGACCTCGCCGCAGATCCCGCACCAGATCCCGTTGCGGTGGGCGGCCTCGACGGTCTCGCGTATCATCGCGATGACGGCGGGGTGATAGGGTTGATAAAGGTGGGCAACCCTGTCATTGACTCGATCGACCGCCGTGGTGTACTGGACGAGGTCGTTCGTGCCGATGCTGAAAAAGTCCACTTCGAGGGCGAGGTGATCGGCGATCATGACCGCGCTGGGGATCTCGATCATCGCCCCGACCTCGATTTTATCATCGTAGGGGACGCGCTGGGCGTTGAGTTCCTCTTTGGCCATCTCGAGCTGGACTCGCGCACCCTGAAGTTCCTCGAGCGTGGAGATAAAGGGGAACATGATCCTGACCTTGCCATGCGCGCTCGCCCGCAGGATCGCGCGGAGCTGGAGCCGGAACTCCTCCACCTCGTCGAGGCTCACTCGTATGCCGCGCCAGCCGAGGAAGGGGTTTGGCTCGGGGTTTTCAAAGAGTTCGGGGCGCAGTTTGTCCCCGCCGATGTCGAGGGTGCGGATGATGACGCCGTGCGGAGCCATGGTCTCGGCGACCTTGCGGTAGTTCGCGGCCTGGTTCTCCTCACTGCGGAGTTCTTTCCGGGCGAGGTAGAAAAATTCGGTTCGGTAGAGTCCGATGCCTTCGGCGCCGTTCTCGGTGACGCCGGCCATCTCTTCGACGAACTCGATGTTGGCCGAGAGGATGATCTTGCGGCCGTCGGCGGTGCGGGTTTCTTCGTCCTTGAGTGGTTCGAGATCGGTGAGGACGGATTTTTCCCGCTCGAGGATGGCCTCGTATTCCGCAAGGCTCGCAGCCGAGGGATTGAGGATGACGAGACCGTGGTAGCCGTCGATGAGGACGTTGTCGCCGGCGGAAAAAGTATCGGGGATATCGTGCAGGGCGACGACGGCTGGGATGTTCAGCGATCGTGCCATGATCGCCGTGTGGGAGGTCGGGCTCCCGATCTCGGTCGCGAAGCCGAAGACACGGGTGCGGTCGAGGCTGACGGTGTCGGACGGGGTGAAGTCGTGCGCGAGGAGGATGCGTGTGGCCGGCTGGAGCGGACGGGCACCGCTACCGTCTCCCGCCTGGGTGCGGAGGTTGCGGAGGACCCGCTTCGCGACATCCTCGATATCGACGGCCCGCTCGCGCAGGTAGGGGTCGGCGATCTTGCGGAGAGAGTCGATGTATCGCTTCACCACCGAGTAGTAGGCCCACTCGATCGAGATGAGCTGGGTGTCAGTGATGCGCAGCACTTCATTGATCACCGCCGAATCTTCGAGGATGAGCAGATGCGCGTCGAAGATGGCCGAGTGGCTTTCCCCCTCGCTCGCTTCGATCTCGCTCTGGAGCGCGAGGATCTGCTCGCGGGTCGCGATGAGGGCGCGGGTGAGGCGATCTTTCTCGGCGGGGATCTTCCCTTTGCCAATCGCCAGATTTTCGGGTTCCTCGAGCGTCTTGCCCAGTCTCTCCGCCGGGCCGATCGCGATACCCGGAGAGACACCGATCCCCTGCAAACGGGTTTCGGGTGGGGAAACGGAGGATGTCATGCGGTAGCGCTCTCTAAACGGTCAGGCGGTAGATATATTATGGCCCTCGGAGAGAAACCGCCGCAAACTCGCAGAAAAAGCCGGAAGATCAACAATCGGCCTCAAAACCGCTGTTCACGAGCTTACTGAGATGCTCCAGCGCGGCCTCGGCGTCGGTGCCCTCGGCCGAGACTTTGATGACGCTGCCCTGCGCCGCCGCGAGCATCATCAGACCCATGATGCTTTTGCCATTGATCTCCTCGTCGTCCTTCTCCACCCAGACCTCGCAGGCGAAGCGGCTCGCGAGCTTGACAAACTTCGCCGCCGGTCGGGCGTGAAGTCCATCTTCATTCGGGATCGTAAGTTCGGTGACGGGCATCGAGGTGGGGTAGTGGTAGGAAAGCCGGGAAACTCTTCTCTAAAACATGGATTTACGTTCGTCATGCATCCTTTTCAAGAGTTTCTTGTTGAATTCCACAGCGGAATCGTGCCCGAGGGCCTTCAGCTTCTGGTCGAGCGCGGCAACTTCGATGAGCTGGGCCATGTCGCGGCCCGCCGCGACGGGCAGTTCGATGCAGGGGATCTCCAGCCCGAGGATATCGACGGTGCGGCGATCGACCCCGACGCGCTCCATCTCGTTCATCTCGGTCTCGTTGCGCAGGGTCACGACGAGGTCGAGCCTCTTTTCGGTGCGGAAAGTGCCGACGCCGAAGAGGGCCGCGACATTGATGATGCCGAGCCCGCGCACTTCCATGTGACTGCGCCCGAGCTCGGGGGCGGTCGCGATGAGCTCGCGGTCCTCGATGTTACGGATGCGCACGATGTCGTCGGCGACGAGACTGGAACCACGACGCAGCAGGCCCAGCACGGTCTCACTTTTCCCCGTCCCGCTGTCCCCCTGGATGAGCACCCCGATGCCCATGACATCGACCATGCAGCCGTGCCGGGTCGTGATAGGGGCGAACTCCCAGTCGAGCCGTACGGTCGCGGCATTGATGTAGTTCATCGTCACCATCGAAGTCTGGAAGACCGAGACGCCTGCCGCGTTCGCGATCTCGAGGAGCGAGTCGTCGAGATTCTGCCCCCGGCTCACGACGATGCAGGGGATCCGCTGGCGACAGAGGTCGAAGAAGCGCTTCTCCGCGTTCGCCTCGTTGAGATGCCGCAGATAGGAACGCTCCGCCTGCCCGATCACCTGGATGCGGTGCAGGGCGAAATATTTGTAAAAGCCCGAGAGCGCCAGCCCTGGCCGGTTGATCGTCGGCTCGAGGATCTCGCGGTCAAACCCGCAATCCGTCCCGACCAGCTCCATCGAGAGACCTTCGTGATGACGCTCGAAAAACGAACCGACCTTGATCGAAGTCGGTTTGGAGATGGATACTTTTCTGGGCATGGGAGACGGCACTGGTCGGGGAAGTATCCGACAGCCGGGGCTCTGATGCGAACAAAAAAGTAGTCTCCTCCCGCTCGTGGGCGCGAGTGTAGGAAAGTCCTGGAAATGGATCACCCCGACTTTTCCCTCGTCTAACCAAATTTGGCGCGATCCCATACGGGAAATCGTGATTTATTCTGGACACTGCAAGTCACCCTGTGGAATCTTGTCGCCTTTCCCATCCCAACCAAAAACTCCCAGCCATGCCACACGTCGAGACAAACGGAATTCAGATGTACTACGAGGAAAAAGGATCCGGCGACCCGGTCATCCTCATCATGGGGATCACCGCGACCGGCGATGTCTGGGAAGCCCACGCCGCTGACTGGAGCGAAGAGTTCCGCTGTATCATGGCCGACAACCGCGGAGTAGGGCAGACCGACAAGCCGGCCGGGGACTACAGTAGCGCGATGATGGCCGACGACTACGCCGGGCTGATGGACTCCCTCGGGATCGAGAGCGCCCGCATCGTCGGGGTCTCGATGGGCTCGATCATCGCCCAGCAGCTCTGCCTGCGCCACCCGCAGAAGGTTCGCAGCGCCGTGCTGATGTGCCCCTGGGCAAAGGTCGACCGTTATGCCACCTCCGTCTTTGAACACATGAAGGTCTGCAAGGCGCACCTCGACAACGAGCAGTTCATGGAGTGGATCCAGTTGCTCATCTTCACGAAACCTTTCTGGGACAACAACGAAGCCTACGAGGGGCTCGTCACCGGCCGCAAGGACTACGACACCAACCCCCGGCCCCAGCCTCTCCACGGTCTTCGCGGTCAGGCGGCAGCCTGTGTCGCCCACGACACCGTGGCGGACTTGTCAAAAATCACCGCTCCCTGTCTTGTCATCGGGGGAAAAGACGACATTTTCACCCCTCACTGGATGGGCGAGCAAGTCGCGGCGGGCATTCCGAACTGCGAATCCCATTTCTACGACGGCGCCGGCCACGCCTTCCACTGGGAAGTGATGGATGACTTCAACCCCCGCGTCCGCGCCTGGCTCCAGGCGCACTAAGTCCCTCTGTAAAAGGACGTTACTCTCTCTATTTCATCATTTTACTTGGAAAACATTATGTCAAAAATCAAATTCGGATCGCAGGTCTACACCTGGTTTATGCAGGGAACCGGCAAAGGATACGACAACAAACTCGACCACATGATCAAGGTCGCGGCCGAGGCCGGCTTCACCGGGATCGAGCCCATGGTCCTCGAGATCTCCGAGAGCGCCCTCGGTTGCGGCAAGTACTGGCTCGGGGACTTCTGTGACCCGATCAAGCTCAAGGACGCCCTCGCCGCGCACGACATGACCCTCGCCGGTCTCGCCCTCGTCTGCGCCTGGGACGGGGAAGAGGAAGCGCCCAACGAGCGCGCCGCCGCTGACTTCACGATTGATTTCCTCAAGCACTTCCCCGGGGCCATGCTCGGCACCGTGACCCTCCCGAGCGGTCGCACCCACGATCTCCAGCGCCGTCGCCTCAATGTCGCCCGCAACGTCAACGCCGTCTCGAAGCGCGCCAGCGATGCCGGGCTCGTCTGCTCCTACCACCCCAACAGCCCGCCGGCCTCGCTCGTGCGCACGCAGGAGGACTACGACGTCGTCATCAGCTCGCTCGATCCCTCCGTGACTGGCTGGACACCCGATGTCGGCCACATCATCCGCGGCGGCATGGACGTCATCGCGACGCTCAACAAGTGGCAGCACCTCGTCAATCACATCCATTACAAAGACTACTCCGGCAATGGTCCCGAGCCCTGGTCACAAATGGGCACCGGCAAGCTCGACTTCCACAAGATCACCGAATGGCTCGTGCAGCGGAACTACGAAGGCTGGATCATCTGCGAAGACGAAGCTCACGTCGCGGTCGATGATCCTGACGGTGTCACCCTGCAAAACGGCGTCTGGTGTAAGGAAAATCTGCATCCTCTCGTCGGACTGTGATCTCCCGGAACCGGGGGGCGGGCGAGAGCGCCCGCTCCCGGGCCGATCGGACAGGGTAGGGGACTTGACCCTGTCTAATCAAAGCATGAAAGACGATATTCACCCCGGCGCGGCTCCGGCGTCCCCGATTCGCCGCCGCTCCCGGGAGAGGTTCGACCGCTTTGTCGCCGATCTGAAAATGCCGCCCTCGGGGCCGCGTTTCCGACTCGGGACGATGGTCCTCGCGCCTCTCGTCTTTTGTCTCGCGCTCACTTTCTGGGCCCGCTTCAGTGGATTCGATCTTGGGGCGCAGACGCTCATCTACCGGGTCGGCGGCGACCAGTGGAGTCTCGGCGAGATCCCTTTTTGGAGATACCTCTATCAATGGGGCACGATCCCGGCGGCGGTGCTGGTCTTCACCTCACTCACGCTCTATTGTCTGAGCTGGAGTCTGGAGCGTTTCCGCCTCTGGCGAAAAGTCTTCCTCTTTATCGTCCTCACCGCCGTGGTCGGGCCGGGGCTCATCACGAACGCAATCCTCAAGGAATACTGGGGTCGTCCCCGCCCGCGCGAGGTCATCGAGTTGGGTGGCAGCAGCGTCTTCGAGCCAGTCCTCACGATGGACCCGGCCAGTGAGGGGCTCTCCTTTCCCTGCGGCCATGCCACGATGGGATTCCTCTTGATGGGCGGCTATTTCCTCCTGCGCCGGCACCGGGCCGGGCTCGCGCGGGGTTTCCTCCTCGGCGGTGTCGTCCTCGGCAGTCTCATGGGCGTCGCCCGCATGGTCCAGGGCGGTCATTTTTTCACCGACGTCATCTGGGCGGGACTGATCTGTTATTTTGTCCCGATGGGGCTCTACTACGTGATGGGGCTGGATCGCAGCCTCATTCGGGTAGAGATAGAGGGGCGGAAAAAGATGCCTCTCTGGGGAAAATTAGCGGTCGGCGCGACGGGGCTTGCGATGCTCGCGGCGGTGTTGATCGCCTCGCCCTATCACGAAAGGCGCGATTACACTTTTAAAAGGCCGTTCATGGAGACTGGCCCGCTCGACCTGAGACTGCGTTTTTCGGTCGGAGAAGTCGACTTAGTGCCGGCGGAGCGTTTCCGGCTCGTCGGCGAGTCGCTCGGCCACGGCATTCCCACCTCGGGCATCTCGTGCTACTACGAAGAGACCGAGGGGAAAGGGGGCGCGACCTTCATCTACGCCGAGCGCATTAGCGGGTGGTTTTCCGAGGTCGATTCGAGCACCACTGTGGAGGTTCCCTGGCCGCGCATTCGTCGTCTCCGGGTGGAGACTGCAGAGACGAGCGTGGCGATGCGCCTGGGGCCTGTGGAGGGCAAACCCGTCATCGAGCTTGCCAGTGGGCGCGGGGTGATCGAGATCCATCCCTCCGGTCAGCCCGTGCGCCTCGTCGCGGAAGGCGGCGCCGTCGTCGAGGGGGCGGAACGGCTCATACCCGGGAACAGCGGGGAGGGCTTCTACCGGCTCCAACTGGACAAAGAATTTACCGGCACAGTCCGAATCATCGGCGGGAATGCGGAATAAATTCACAAAGAACGGCTCGCAAATCGGCCCGCTCTATTGTTAGGTTGCCCGCTTTATGGAGACCGAGTTCCGGAGCAAGGAGACAAGCTGGCTGTCATTTAATGCGAGGGTGCTGCAAGAGGCGGCCGATCCCAGTGTTCCGCTCTTTGAGCGCATCAAATTCCTTGGGATCTACAGCTCCAATCTCGACGAATTTTTCCGCGTCCGCGTCGCGACCCTCAAGCGCCTCGCCTCTCTCGGCGACGAGTGGAAAGGGCTCGACATCCCCGACCCGCACATCACCCTGAAAAAGATCCGCTTCCTCGTCTCCCAGCAGGCCGAGGACTTCAATGTCGCCTATGCCAAGGTGAAGGCCGACCTCGAGGAGAACGGGATCAGGCTGATCAACGAAAAAGACGTGCCCGGCTCGCTGAAACCCTACATGCGGAGCTACTTCCGCCGCAAGGTCAGCCCGCATATCTTCCCCATCATCCTCAAGGCCGCCGCGAAACTGCCGAAGCTCAAAGACCTGCCCATGTATCTCGCGGTAAAAGCGAGCAAAGCCAACGGCATCGGTCGTCCCATGCACGCGCTCATCGAAATCCCGCAGCATCTCCCGAGGTTCATCCAACTGCCCACGGTGGGGGACAAGCAGATCGTGATGTATCTCGACGACATTATCCGCTTCGGGCTCGACGACATCTTCAGCACCTTTCCCTACGACCACTACGAGTCCTACGCGATCAAGTTCACCCGCGACTCCGAGCTCGCCTTCGACGACGACTTCACCGAGAGCTTTTTCGAGAAGCTGTCCGACAGTCTCAAGGCGCGCGAAGAGGGACTCCCGATCCGGGCGAACTTCGACGAGAATTTTCCCAAGCCTTTCCTCAATCTCATCCTGAGAAAGCTCAATCTCGCGAGGTCCGACTCACTCTACCCCGGGGCCCGCTACCACAACCGGCGCGACCTCCTCAGCTTCCCCGATTTAGGCGTCAAAGGGCTGCACTACGAAACGGCCGACCCCGTCCCCGTGAAGGCCCTCGTGTCGAAGCAGGGCGGCATGTTCGCCGCGATCCGGAAACAGGACTTTCTCATCCATATCCCGTATCAGCCCTTCCGGCATCTCATCACCCTGTTGCAAGAGGCCTCCCTCGATCCGCTCGTGCAGAGCATCTCGATGACCCAGTACCGTCTTGCGAAAGGCTCGTGCATCGCCCGGGCGCTCCAGGCGGCGGCGCGGAACGGGAAGAGCGTCTTTGTCCTCGTCGAGCCGCAGGCGCGCTTTGACGAAGAGGCCAACATCAAATGGGCGGGACGCTACCGCGACGCCGGGGTGCAGGTGCAGCTCGGCGTGCAGGGGCTCAAGGTCCACAGCAAACTCATCCACATCGTCCGGCGCGAGTCGGGCCGCGACCGCAGCTATACCGTCCTCGGCACCGGGAACTTCAATGAGGACACCGCCGGGATTTTCGCCGATCACCTCCTCATGACCTACCATCAGGAGATCGGGCAGGATGCCGCCGAAATCTTTCGCTTTTTCCGCCAGTCCTACCAGAAGCCGCGGCTCAAGCACCTCAACATCGCCCCCTTTGACCTGCGCTCCTTCCTCCGTGCCCACATCGAGCAGGAGATCGAGAACCACCTCGACGGCAAGCCTTCGGGCATCTCCATCAAGGTCAACAACTTCTCCGATACCGAGACCAACGAGCTCATCCACCGCGCCGCCGACACCGGCGTGCCGGTGCGAATGATCGTGCGCAGCATGTTCTCCCTCGTCATCGATGCTGATTGCCCGATCGAGGCCATCAGCATCGTGGATAAATACCTCGAGCACTCGCGCATGATTATTTTTGAAAACGCAGGCGCCCCCGCCGTTTTCCTTTCCTCCGCCGACTTCATGCCGCGGAACTTTGACACCCGTGTCGAGACCATCTTCCCCGTCTACGAGAAAAAGCTGCGCCAACAGCTCGTCGAGTATTTCAACATCCAGTGGAGTGACACCACCAAAGCACGCATCCTCGATCGCAATCTCGAGAACCGCTACCGGCCCGCGAAAATGGGGGTAAAGGCGAGAGCTCAGTTTGCTATTGAGACGTACTTGCGGGAGAAGAATTGAGGCAAGGGCAGGTAGGGCGAAGGGTTACAGGGACGATGAATTGCAAATGCCGTGACTGTAGCTGGCCTCTGTGAGGCCGGGTTCGCTTCGCAAATGAAGTCGATGCCCTCTATCGCTTGATCACCCAACCCCGGCATCACAGAGCTGAGCTCGCAGAGGCCAGTAACATCGGTGACCTTGCATACGAACGCCGTCGCGGACCCCATTCAACAATGACGGTTCGGCGGGAACGCCTCGCCCTACCTGTGGCCTGCCGACCGCGTCGATCACCACGAGAAAAAACTGATTCGTCCCATTCGTCCCATTCGTGGTTCCCGATTCACCTCCATCCCGCCTCAATCGCATCGGTTGTGAGGATCACTTCACGAATGGCGGCTCCGGGGGTGAGCACCTCCAGACGGAAGGTCGAGCCGGCGGGTTTTTCCCTGATCATGGCGAGGAAGGGGGAAAGGCGGCGGACTGCTTTGCCGTCACACCCCAGGATGAGATCGTGTGTTTCGATCCCGGCGCGGTCGAGGGGGCGGTCTTTGAAAACGGGATTCACGACGAGACCGTTGACTCCCGCAGGGATTTTGTCGAAAAAGGTCAGGTCCGCGGTGGCGGTCTCCCAGAGGAAGCCTCCGATCCCGGGGGTGGCGGCGATGGCGTTCTTCTCGATTAGCGCTTTCACTGCAGTAGGCGGGGAGACCATGCTGAGGCCTGAAGACGGCGCGCCCTCGTCGCCCTTGAGCCGACCGTGCTGGACTCCGACGATCTCTCCGTCACGATTGATCCAGGGGCCGCCCGAGGAAAAGGCGGGATTAATGCCTGAGACGAAGAAATGGGCGAGATAACCCTGCGATGAGGAGAAATCGGTGTAGACGATCCCGGTGTGGGCGACGGTGCCGGGCAGGACGAGTTGCTGCCGCCCAAGGGCGGGGCCGAAGTTAAAGACCGGTTTTGTCTCGGTGGGGATAGCAGAGGCGACATGAAGCGCGCCATAGCTGCTGAGGGACGGCTCTACCTCGAGGAGGGCGAGGTCGTGTCCGAGGTCGTAGGAGCTGAGAGAAGCGAAGTGCGAGCGGTCGTCGCCGGTGACGATGACGCAGGTGTCGCCGGGGTGGTGGAAGAGGTGCGCGGCGGTGAGGACGTAGGTTTTGCCCCGGCTGTCTTTGACAAAGGCGCCCCCTCCGCGCAGTTGTCCGCCGATGAGGACTTCGACACAGGCTTGCCGGGCCCTCGCGACGATGTCGGACGAGAGTTCCTGTGCCGGAGCGAGCGCGGCAATCAGGGTGAGTATGAGGACCGTCGCGAGGGGACGACTAAGCGGAGTCATGGGGAAAATGAGGGGGGGGAGGGAAACCGGGGGGAGTCTTTCAGGCGGACGGGATGGTCCGCGGCAGCAGTTTGCCGATGGTGGCCCGGGCGACAAAGTGGGTCCCGGGTCCGCGTTCGGTGAGGAGGAGGGAGCCGCCGCACCAGCGCCCTTTTTCATCAAGGAGAGGGGCGTCGTCGTGATCGGTGGCGTCGGCGGCTTTGATGATTTCGAAACGCAGATGGCAGCCGGGAGCGATCTGGCGGCGGAGCTCGAGGGCGACGCGGCCCATCGTGTAGCGGGGATTGATCTCGCAAAAGGGGCGCAGGGCAAGTTCGCCACCGGGGGCACGGTGAACGTAGGCGTCGATCCCGAGGGGGCCTTCGTAGCCGCGATCGGCGGCCCAGCGCACGAGGTCGGCGGCGAGCGGTCCGTCGGCGGCGTAGCGGGGGAAGACGTCGTCCATGAGGTATTGGGCGAGCTCGGGCGCGAGGCCTTTGCAGAATTTGATCTGGCAGAGGCTGCCGCGATACCCGCCGCCTTTGGAAATGATCTGTTCGACGAAGCCGATGAAACGGGCGGTCCCGCCCTCGATCTGATACTGCACCGAGAAGTCGAGGATCCGGTCGTGGGCCGGCTCGAGGAGGATGCCGCCCTCGGCGAGAATCTTGTCTGAGAGGGGGCGGTTCGCGATTGCGGTCTCGTCGCTGAGGTCGAGCCGCAGCATCCCGGAGCCGGCGGTGGAAAAGGCCCGTTTGAGGATGCCCTCGCGGTAGCCGAGCCTGCGCAGCGCGTTGACCGCTGCGGCGAGGTCTTCAGCGCTGCGGCAGGGGTAGGAGGGACCCATCCAGACGCCGAGGGTGCTGACCTGGCTGACTTTGGAAAAGAGTTCGCGCGTTTTCCCCGACCAGGGAGCGGTCGCCACCGCAGTGGTCGTACTCGTCGTAGCGGGCTGCAGGGCACGGAATCGCTCGCAGAGATCGGGGGCGATGGACCAGGGCTGGAGCCGGTTGATCTTGCGATGGAGGAGGAGCCCGCCGGGATCGGGATTGCCCGCCGCATCGAGGGCTTCGAGCTCGGGCAGGGTGAGCCCGCAGCGGCGCAGCTTCGCGAGATGGGGCTGCGAGGGCAGCCGTCTCAGGAGGAGGACGTCGTCTTTCCTCGTGAGAAAGGCGGCGAGGAACTCGAGGTCGTGGATCACGGCGAGGGCTTTTTTGTCAGGATGGTAGGGGCGAGGCCAGACGGCGGCGCGGTGTTCGGCTTCGGGATTGAAATAAAAGACATTCGGGGTACGGCCCTTGGAGCGCTCGAAGAGGGCGAGGCGCTGGATGTAGTCCTCGTCAAAGCCGGCTGCGCGACGCCCATCTTCGTTGAAGGTGGTGCGATTGCCCTTGGCGCGGCTCGGCGAAAGAGGGAAGGGCAGTCTCTTCTGGAGGGCGCTCCAGTCGCTCTCCTTTTCCTCTTTCCAGCGGCGGAACCAGCTCAGTCCATAGCCGACGTGTGCGATCTCGTCTTCGTAGATGCGGAGGAGGATGGAGGCGCTCTTCGTGTCCCCGGCCTCGCGGAGGAGGTGTCCGTAGTGCAGAGAGTAATCGAGATTCGCCTGTTCGAAGGTGAGGCTGAGCCGCGAGACGTAGTCGAGGGGGGACTCCATGCGGGAGACCGCCTCCCAGAAAAAGCGGCTCAGGGGGTATTGGCCGAACTCGACGCCGCATTCCCGCATACGGTTGACATACCAGCGGGTGTGGAGCTGCTCTTCGCGCAGGGTGTTGGCGAGGCCTTCGCGGAAGGCGGTCGGGGCGTTGGGGAACTTCAGCAGGGCGAGGGCCATGAGCTCGGCCGCGAGCAGCTCGTGATTGGCGAAAAAATGGAGGAGGACGCCGCGATTTTCCTCATCGACGAGGCCGGGCCGGGTCGGGAGAGAGGGCCGGGCGGCGGTGTCGGTGGCAAAACGCAGGTGCGATGGCCGACCGGGGATGAGGCGATCGAAGTTGATCTGACTCGGCGCTGACCCGGTTGAGCTCGCCTCAGGGGCGAGCGGCCGCCGGGCGAGGCGGAGCTTCTCATCTAGATCGGTGGCAAAGAGGACGCGCCGGGCGAGATCGGCTATCGATTCCGGGGCGACGGCGAGGTCCGCGGCGGTCCCCGTTTCGTGCGGCGTCTCGGAAAAGGGATGATTCTCCCAATTTAATCTGGCTCTTGACCGTTCCATCGGATATAGCGAACTTCGTTTCCTTCGGACTGGCAAACATTCAGTAGAGCCTACAAGTTCGCCGTCCGCTACTATGCCGCATGATTGAGATTCTGACAAGGAACCCCCTTACCCGATTTGGTCAGCGCCTCGCCGGTCAGGTGAGGTCGTGGGTTCACCATGTCCTCAACCGCAGTGACAAGGGCACTCTCTCGATCCGCGCGTTCATGGGGGCGCTGCTGATCGGGCTGGGTCTCCTCTTTGCGGGGACGCTGCTCGACTACCGCGACGCGGCCCGGGCGCTCCAGGATCCGGAGACAAAACACGGGCTGGAGGAACTGCCCTCGATGATCCCTCCGATTTTCCAGGGTTTCGGGGTCTTTCTCGCTCTCGTCGCCTTCCTCGTCAGTCTCTGGATCAAAGAGACGACCGAGTCCGAGCAGCGCAAGGGCTTTGTCGTGATCGCCCTCTCCCTCGGTGCCCTCGCGAGCCTCGCGGTCTGGCTCCCGGCCGACATCATCGAGACGCAGGCGGCGATCTCGGGGAAAGCCCTCGCGGGGGAGACTCCGTCGATCCCGGCCTATCTTGGGAAGCTTTTTCTCATCTCGGTGCTCATCCTCAGTGTCCCGGTCGCGGCGTTGCTCTACTTCCGCCTCAGCTTGATGGATCGCTATGTGATCCACAACTTCCTCTCGCCGTTCTCCTTTTGCCTCTTCTCTTTCATGGCGATCTGGGTGATCGCGGACTTCACGGACAATGGCGGGTCGTTCTCGGGTCTGACTTTCGGGCAGATCCTCACCTTTTACGTAGTCCAGATCCCCTTCGTGATTCTTTTTGTGATGCCCATCGCGGTGCTGCTCTCGGGACTGTTCTCGATGAGCAAGATGTCGAAGTCGAACGAACTCATCACGATGATAGGCTCGGGTCGCAGTGTCGTCCGCATCCTCGTGCCCCTGATCGTGGTGGGGCTCTATGCCTCGCTCATCGGGCTGGCTTTCAAATATGAGTGGGCTCCCGCTTCGGTCGGCTTCAAGGAGGCCATTCTCGAGACCGCCGAGCGCGAGACCTGGGTGAAGAAGCACGGTCAGCGGCTGCGGGAGGACATCTGGGCAAAGCGCGGCTGGATGCACGTGAACGAGTACGACAAACGCAGCTGGTTCGTGGGGCGGGTGCCCTTCACTCTCAGCGACGAGATGGGCGACGTAGTCGTGATGCAGCTCGACGAGCGCGACCAGCCGACGACGATGTGGATCGCGAAGCGGGCCCGGTGGGTCTGGAATGCAAGTCCGCCTACCTGGGTTCTTTCCGGGGTGCGGGTCTACACTTACGATGAGAACCACATCCCTCGCATCGAGAGCAGGGGACAGGTCGAGATGACCTCGTGGTCCGAGACGCCGTGGAAGGTGCTGAGCTCGTCGCAGAATCCCGAACACCTCGGCATCCCCGGTCTGACGATGTATCTCAATGCGAACCGCGAGCTGGACGATCTCTCGCTGGCCTCGTTCCGGACGAACTGGTGGTATGTCTTCTCCGAACCCCTCGCCTGCCTCGTTCTGCTATTGGTCGCGGCTCCGCTCGGGATCGTCTACTCGCGGCGCGGGGCGATGGGCGGAGTGACCGGCGCGATCGTGATCTTCGCCCTGATGTATGTGATGCGCGGGACTTTCCTCGCGATGGGGCACAGCGATCGCATGTCGCCCTTTCTCGCGGCGTGGTTGACCAACATTCTCGTCGGGATTACCGGTCTCGTCCTGCTCTGGCTGAAGGCCCGCAACCGGGAGATTCCGAAGGTGAAGACGCTGCTACGCTCTCTCACCGGGCGATTGAAACCCGGCCGTGCCGCCTGAGCGTGACGCATTTTTTAATTCATGGCCATTATTCAAGACTGGAAGATCCGCTCGACCCATGCCCGCTGCGAGGTCTCGGGCGAGCCGTTTCTCGACGGGGATCAGTTCTACACCTGCATCTTCGACGAGCCCGCCTCGGAGGGGTTCATCCGACGCGACTACTCGGCTGCGGCCTGGAAGAAGGCCCGGAAAAAACTGGACCCGGCACCCTTTTCCTTCTGGAAATCGACCTACAAAGCCCCCGTGCGCGCGGCGGAAGACCATCGCACTTCTGACACCTCGGTCGAGGGCATGCTGCGCCGCTTCATCGACGAAGACGACCCGCGCACGGAGAATGCGCGTTACATCCTCGCCCTGATGCTGGAGCGGAAAAAGACGCTCATCCCGACCGATGCGAAGGAGACGGAGACCCGCACTCTGCTCTTCTACGAGCACGCGGACAATGGCGATGTCTTTATCGTGGCCGACCCGGGGCTGCGGCTCGACGAGATCGAGTCAGTCCAGCGCGAAGTGGTCGATCTGCTCGCGGAAGAAGATAGGCGCGCCGCCGGCGAGCTAGAACCGGTCGAGGAGGCGGCTGAGGAGCAGGCCGAGAAAAACGAAGACGAGACCGAGGACGATGGTGAGAAATCCACCGAGTCCGAAGAGGAGCCGGTTGCCCTTTCCGGTCATGAAGCGCCGGAGCGTGTCGGATTTGAAGCGGGCGTAGATACCGGGGAAAAGCTCACCGATGAGGTAGATGACCATCTTGAACGCACCGATCGCGGCGAGGAGCCATCCGCCCCCGACGATCAGCCGCAGTCCGAGTGAGGGGTCGATGAGTTTCATGGTGTCATCCCCGGGAGGGGGGCTCAGGAGAGCAGCTTCTTCAGATTCGCCTCGTAGACGGACTTGTCGGTGACGGTCTCACTGACCTCGAGCGGGCGACCGACGAGGATGCCGGCGTGGGCGCTGAATTCACTGAGGTAGCCCGAGATCGTCTTGTCGACGACGACCTTTTTGTAGTTCCGCGAGGCGTGCATGAAGCGCATCTCCCCATCCTTGTTCTTCAGGGCGAGACCAACATGCGAGCAGAAGGCGCCGTTGTACTTCGTCGCGATGCCGATGATATCGCCGCTCTGGAGTTTTGGCTCGATCGCGGCGACTTTGGCTTTGGGTATGTGATAGACGGGCAGCCTGGCGACCATGTCCTCGGCCTCCTTCATGGGACCGCGCAGCTCGGGACTGTTGCGCAGGTAGCGGTAGCTCTTCCACAGCGTCGTCATCTCGCTGACCTTGCGCCCGGCGATGGCCGTCGCACCGGGGAGGTCGTTGGTGAGGTGGCGGGCGACTCCGCGCGCGTCGTTTTCGAAAAACCATTCCGCGAGGAAGTGGATGCGCTCGAGGTAGTTCCCCGTGCAGCCCCCGCCGCGGTAGCGGGTGAACTCGATCTGTCTCAGGAGATCGTCGGGCGTGTAGGCGGGCTTTTCAAAACCGATCATGCGGGCAAGTCCGAGACTCTGCTCGAAAAATGTCCAGCAGTCGAGCGCTGCCAGATTGACCGAGGGTGACTCGATGTGGTCGTCGATCTCGAGGGTGAAATTGACGTAGGGCACCCCGACGAGCTCCTGCCCGAATTTCGCGACCCGCTCCCCGATGGGCAGCCTGGCCCAGCCTTCGCTCTGCGCTTTCTTCACGAGGGCTTCGAACTTCGCCTCGCCCTTGAAGATTGTCGAGAAGGGGAGGAGCCGCTTTTTCGCCGGAGCGTCCGCCCCCGTTTCCCCTTTCTGTTCGCCCCGGAGCAGGCCGGGGAGGAGAGCGACGGGAGCCATCGCAAGGAAGTTGCGTCGGGGCAAAGGAACCATGCTTATAGAATAACTAAAAAAGACAAAGCCACCAGATATTACTTCGAAAATGTAAAATTTTCCCGCCGCAACTTTGTCGGGACTTGCGACGCGGCGGCGTCTGGCGTAGCGAGAGCTTCGTCACGCATGAAATCGCTGGAATGGAAATGGGGCCTCATCATCGGGGCGGTGAACATCGTCTGGCTGCTCGTCTCCTGGCTCGCGGGATGGCACGGCGGCAGTATCGGGCTTTTTCAAGTCGCGATCGTGTTGGGTTTTTTCCTGAGCTTCTTTGGATTCGTCCTCGCCTTCCGGCGCCTCGTGCGAGCGGAGCCCGAGACCACTTTCTCCGAAGGGATTCGCTCGGGCGCGGTCATCGCGGCTCTCTCGGGCCTGCTCACCGCAGCGGGCTGGGCGCTTTATCTGGGGGCCATCAATCCGGAAATGTCCGCCCATCTCGTCTCCGGGGTGCGGGCCTACTATGCCGCTGCGGGCCTGGCACCGGAGCAGGTTGACCTGATCGTGGCGGAGGCGACAGAGGCCTTCGGGGTGAATGCTTACACCATCAAGGGCGGAGTGGGTGCCTTCGTCTTCGGCATCATTTTCAGTGCGATAGTCATGGCCTGGATCAAATGGCAACGCCGACGATGAAGGGGAAACGCAAACAACTTATCCTCGCGGCGGGACTGCTGCTCCTCCTCCCGGCGGCGGTGTGGTGGACGATGGTCAGTCTCGGCCACGTCGCCTCGCCGGGAAAGCCGATCGTGCCGCCGTTTAATTTCTCGGACCGCATCGTCACGATCGAGGTGGAGAAGAGCGCCGACGGCCAGCTCCGCGCGACCTTCGACGGCTGGGAAGAGGGAAAGACGGGGCTCACCGGGGACGAGTTTTTCACCGAGATCCAGAGCCGCAAAAAGAACTTGCCATGGATCTACGGCATCCTCGATGTCACCTCCCTCGCGGGGGTGCTCTGGGTCGTCTTCGGGCTCGCGGGGCAGGGGGTCTTCACCGCCCGCATGGTGGTGCAGTGGCAGGCGAGTGAAAAGGCGCGTGCCTCGGTCGTGCCGCCCGTCTTCTGGTGGCTGAGCCTGCTGGGCGCTTCGATGCTGATGGTCTACTTCATCTGGCGCAAAGAGATCGTCGGCTTCCTCGGGCAGAGCACCGGCTGGATCATTTACATCCGCAACCTCTGGTTCATCTACGGGATGCCCGAAAGGATGCCCGACGAGGCATCCCGTGACGAAGCAGCGGCGCCGATCCGTGATCAGTAAGGCAGCTCGCGGATGTAGAGATTTTTGAACTTGAGTTCGTTCCCGTGGTGTTGCAGCTCGATCTGATCGGCCCGCACGAGCGGCAGGATACCGTCTTTGTCCCAGTAGTTCTCCAGTTCCGTGCGATCGACGACGAGCTTGCCGTTGAGCCAGATGCTGACGCGATTCCCGACCATGCGGATGAGGAAGCGGTTCCATTCGCCGATGGGTTTGTCGGCGAGGACGAGGGGCTGGTTACGGGCGCGCTTGTTGTTCCAGAGACCGCCCGAGCCGAGGTTGCGTCCGGTCGCGTAGGCGGTGACCCACTCCTCGGGGGTCGTCGGAGCACGCCGTGTGCCGTCCTTTTCCTTGATCGTGGCATCCCAGGGATCCCAGATCTGGATCTGCGGCGTGCCGCGCAGGTAGATGCCGCTGTCGGCCCCGACGGGGATTTTCCAGTCGCAGTAAAACTCGAAGTCGCCGTAGTCTTTCGCCGTGCAGAGGCTCGCCCCTTTGCCGTCGTAGATGAGGACCCCTTCCTCGACACGCCAGTGGGCGTTCATCACTTCGTCGGCCTTGGATTGGGCATCTTTGAGGGCATCGCCGGTGAGGGCGCGGCGCTCGACCGCATTGTTGTGCGCGAGGCCCTTCCATCCGGCGAGATCTTTACCATTAAAGAGCGCGGTGAACCCGGCGGGAGGCGTGTTGTCGGCGGTGCCGGCGGCATCGGGGGCGGAGGCAGTGAACTCGGCGACCTTCAGGTTGCGGAACTCCATCGGGTCGCTGTGACCGGCGAGGGTGATGCGGCCGGTGCGGTTCCTGCGACCATTAAAACCGGGTTCGAGGGGCGAGTGTTCTTCGAGGAAGGCATCGACGATGACCGCGCCGTTGAGGATGACCATGATGTGGTCTTCGATCGCGATGATCGTCTGGGTGTTCCACTCCCCGACGGGCTTGAGGTAGCCCGTCTTCGCGGGGACATGTCCGTAGACGGATCCGTGGACCTGCCAGGGTTTCAGCCAGGAGAGTTTGCGGGGTTTCCCGGCAATGACACCTTCCGCATTGTAGGCGGCACCATCGTTGTCGAGGATCTGGATCTCGAGTCCGTCCTGCGCGGGGCGAGCGCCGGCGGGTACACGGATGCCGATGCCGTTGTTCGCGCTCTCCTCCATCTTGAACTCAAAAGTGAAGGCGAAGTCCGAGTAGTCTTTGACCGTCTCGAGGTTTTTCCCGCCGGGCTTGCAGGTGAGGACCCCGTCTTTTACGATGTAGCCCTCGGTGTCACCGGCCCAGCCGGTCACGTCCTTGCCATTGAAGAGATCCTGCCAGTCGGCGGACTCCAGGATTGCGAGAGGCCGCTTCGCAGCTTCGCGGTTGGGATCGGGCTTTGCAGCCGTCTCCTGAGCAGTGGCCGCGAGGGCCGGGAAGAACGCGGCGAGCCCGATGGCCCCCGCATAACAGTGGATAAAACGATTCGTCATTGGGAGAGGAGAACACGTCCGGCCCCGCGCAACAATAACGTGGTTGCGCTGATCTCTCGCCCTTGTCACCCGAGCGGATCGGTGTGTTCCTCGAGGATCTCGTCGCTGCGCTGGATGTGCGCCTCGGCTCGTTGTGGATTCGGGGTCGTCGCGATGTGGAAAAGCGCGTCGCCCTCGTCGGCATGTCCTTCACGGGTGATCCCGATGACGATACCCTCGAATTCACTGTGAATGATCGTCTCGTGACGACCGAATGGATCCGCGATGAGCCCCAACTTTGTCCCCGGGACGATGGCTTTGCCGAGGTCGATCAGGGGAATGACAAGGCCGCCCTGATGGGCCCGCACCCAGGTGGTGTGGTTCGAAAAGACCGTCCTCGTGGCAGGCTCGGTCACCTGGCGCGGCTTCGGCAGCATCCCGAGATGGCGCATCACCGAATAGACGCCGCGCAGACCGTAGCGCACCGCGTCGGAGGAGATCCGGAGCGCCTCGCCACCCTCAAAAAGCAGGGCGGGAATGCCGAGACTCCTCAGGTGAAAACGCAGTGACCCCTCGCGCAGACCCGTCTCGATGACGACGGGCGGCTTGAAGGCCATCGCCATCTCGGCCGCCACACTATCATCGGGTGAGATACGGATCTGCGGCAGGTTCGGGCGGCCCACCGCGCCGCCGTGAAAGTCGATCGAGTGGGTGCAGTGCGCGACGACCTCCTGCACGAAGGTGCTCGCAAGGCGCGATCCTAGCGAGCCATTCGACGACCCGGGGAAAAGTCGGTTGAGATCGCGGCGGTCGGGCAGATAACGCCCCCGGTTGAGAAAGGCCGGCATGCAGACGACCGGGACGACGATGAGCGTGCCCGATAGGCTTCGCAAGTTCCTCGTCTGGAGGATACGGCGCAGGATTTCCACACCGATCAGTTCATCACCGTGAATGCCCGCAGTGAGGAGCAAGGTCGGGCCCGGCTTGCGGCCGCGGCGCACATGCACGTTCATCGTCACGGGGAGATATCCAGTGAGGGAACCAATAGGCAGATCGACCACTCCCGACTCGCCGGGAAGGAAGGTCGCGGTGCCTATCGTGAGGGGGGTGTGATCACTCATCTCGCACGGGTTGGTCCGGTGGTGTCGCTCACCCTTTGCCTTTTGTGCGGGTCGCCTTTTCACCCTTGCCCGATTTCTCGATAAACTCGATGATCAATTTGGCAATGTCCTTGCCCGTGGCGCGCTCGATCCCTTCGAGTCCGGGCGAGGAGTTCACCTCCATCACGACCGGACCATGGTTCGAACGCAGCAGGTCGACCCCCGAGACATTGAGCCCGAGGATGCTCGCGGCACGGGTCGCGGTGGAGCGCTCCTCCGGCGTGATCTTCACGACCGAGGCGGTACCGCCTCGGTGGAGATTCGAGCGGAATTCTCCCTCCTTGCCCTGCCGTTTCATCGCCGCGACGACCTTGCCGCCGACGACGAGACAGCGGATGTCGGCTCCACCGGCTTCCTTGATATACTCCTGCGCGAGGATGTTCGCATGGAGCCCGCGGAAGGCTTCGATGACGGACTCGGCCGCTTTGCGGGTCTCGGCGAGGACGACGCCGACGCCCTGGGTGCCCTCGAGCAACTTGATCACGAGCGGTGCCCCGCCGACCGAGTCGATGAGGGCTTCGGTCGTGCGCGGGTCGTGGGCGAAGCCAGTCACCGGCAGGCCGATGCCCTTGCGGGCAAGCAGCTGGAGACTGCGCAGCTTGTCCCGCGAGCGCGAGATCGCGACCGATTCATTGACGCTGGTGACCCCCATCATCTCGAACTGCCGCACCACGGCACAGCCGAAATGTGTGTAGGTCGCCCCGATCCGGGGGATGATCGCGTCGTATCCCTCGAGCTTCTCACTGCCGAGGAAAATGGCGGGCCGCATCGAGGTGATCTCCATGTGGCAGCGCACGTAGTCGATCACGCGCATGTCGTGGCCGCGTTTGAGGCCGGCCTCGTAAAGGACATTGGTAGAGTAGAGTTTTTTGTTACGCGACAAAATAGCGATTTTCATAATTCAGAAAAAGTGGAATTGGTGGGGCGGGTGACGGCGACCATGCCTCACCCCTGGCCGGCCTTCGCTTGGCGCAGTGACTTTCCGAGCTGGTAGGAGAGACCCGAATTCACGAGGAAGCGATCTTTCATCGCAGTCCGGCCTAAAAGCATGCGAAATTTCATGTTATCGCGATTGGTGAGGCTGAATTCCACCTCCCAGGTGAGCGGGCCGAGAGTAATCGGCACGGCGATAAAAGGCCGCACCTCCTCGTGGCCACCCGAGTCTTTGACCTGACGCTGGTTGAGGAGGGGGCGGTCGCACTCGACGGCATAGTCGGGCTTCTTCTGGAGCGGGTGCACCAGAAAGCGGACCCGCTCTTCCCCCCCTGGTCCCTCGTAGATCTCGAGGCCGCAGGTATGCAGGCACGAGGTGCGCGCCCCGGTGTCCACCTTGGCTTTGATCCGGGGGATACCAAGCTCGGGAATCGATAGCCATTCGCGCCATCCGATGATGTCGAGGTTGGGGCAGGGTGGGTTCACTCCCGAAGATACCGCGAACTTGGTTGATCCCAAATGCTTAATCGGGAAAAGAGCGGATTTCGACCCCGCCTGACCAGAGAGGGTATGATCTCTGACCCGACCCTTTTGACTCGCCGGTCCTGCCTAGCCGGGAGGCCAGGCGAGGGGGCGTCCGGCGAGGAGATGGACGTGGAGATGGGGGACGGCTTCGCCGCCGTTTCTGCCATTGTTAATGATGAGGCGGAATCCCTCTTCGGACGAGTTGACTCCGAGATCCGTCGCGATTTTTCCCGCAACGAGGAGGAGACGGCCGAGCACGGCGCTATCCTCCGCAGTCGCCTCGCCCACCCGCGGGATGGGCTTGCGGGGAATGATGAGGATGTGCGTCGGTGCCTGGGGCGAGATGTCGTGGAAGGCGACGACGAGATCGTCTTCGTAGACGAATTTCGCGGGGATCTCGCGGGCGATGATTTTCTCGAACAAGGTCATCGGCGGGTCTCTTGGGTTACGAGGCGATCACGAGAGTCAGGTCCGGGCGCACCGCCGCGACGCGCTCGCGCATCTGCTCGACGAAGTCGGTGATCTCGGTCTTGAGCACCTCGCAGCGGCCACTCCATTTTTTCGTCGAGGTGAGGCGACGCACGCTGTTGCGCAGACCGTGGCATTCCACAGTGGTGGCCCCCCCGGTCGCGGCGGACTTGAGTTGCTCTTCGAGGAGATGGAAAAAGGCAAGCTCATACCCGGCCCCGGCGCGACGGGCGAGCTCATTGAGGGATATGCGCACGGGCGGCAGGGTCTTGTTGATCTTTGCGGCGACGTGATTGAGCCCAAGGGAGGTCAGGGTCTTCTCGATGCGGGCGAAGAGGTCCTCGGAATCGATCACGGTTCCTTTGTAATGCTTCATCAGGAAGCTCTCGACACCGCGAGAGATGTCCCGGGCCATCCAGTCGGGCACATCAGTCCCGCTGGCGGCGTTGGTGAAGGTCTCGGTGAGCCAGTCCGACTCGCAGAGAGCGAGGCTGGAGGAACCGATGCGGATGTAGGGCAGGGCGTGGGGCAGGGCGATCATGGGGTTACAATCGGCGGTGGAAGCGGGTCTGTTGTCTGTGTTTTGTGTGGTGATGGGGAATCTCTTTTCCTCCTGCTCAGGAGCGGGACTCGAAGAGATCGGGCTGGAGGAGGTGGTCCATCGGCTTGTTCTCCAGTGATTCGATCACTTCGCTGAACTCGCCCACGTCCTGGAACTGTCGGTAGACAGAGGCGTAGCGAACGAAAGCGACGGGGTCGATCTGCTGGAGATGGGCCATGACCTTCGGGCCGATGATGCGGCTCGGGATCTCCCTCAAGTTGTCGGCGGTGAGCTCGTTGACGATCTCCTCGACGGCGTTTTCAAGTTCGTCGATCGATACTCTCCGTTTCTCGCAGGCCTTGATGAGGCCGCCGAGGAGTTTCTCACGCTTGAAAGGTTCTCTCGTTCCGTCCCGCTTCACGACGAGGACGTCGCGGCGCTCCACCTGCTCGTAAGTGGTGAAGCGGTGGGCGCAGCCCAGGCATTCCCGACGACGACGGATGGAAAAACCATCCTTCGAAAGGCGGGAATCGATGACCTTGTCTTCAAGGCTATTGCATTTGACGCAGCGCATGGCACGGACTGGGAGGAAGAATCGCCCATATTGCGACTCTTTTATTAGAGTTGCAACTAGATGTTGTGGTGTCAAATCGAAAATGACCACAAGATGTGGTATTTTGGCTGATATCTGAGGAAGGTTTAAAACTCGGCCGTTCGTGGGAAATACTTCTGAAAAGTATGGGAAATAACGGTTTTTTCTGAGACCCGCGTCCCGTGGAGGTCCGAGCGCGAGCGCTCCTCGAGGCCTCCCTTACGCGGAAACTTCCACCGGATTCCTCCGAAAACTCCGCGCGGCCAGCATGGCCGCCATCACCGCCAGGCCCGAGCTGAAGAAAAACGGGGCTCCGGGGACGAGGGCAGGGGCTCGATCGCTGATAAAGTAACCGAACACTCCCGTCGCGAGGGGAGGCCCGATTGCGCCGGCGACGCTCTGGAGACTTGTCAGAGATCCCTGGATGCCGCCCTGCTCATTGTCCCCGACGGTGCGCGAGATCATGCCCTGGATCGCGGGCACGGCGATGCCGGAGAGGGAGCCGAAGATGATGATGCCGTAGACCATCCATCCTTCGGGGGCGAGTCCGTAGCCGGTCAGGGCGACGGACATGATGAGCAGTCCGCCCACGGCGGCGCGACGCTCGCCTATCATCGGGATGATCTTGCGGACGAGACCACCCTGAACGATCGCGGCCATCAGTCCGACGAGAGCGAGGGAGAGCCCGGTCTGCTTCGTGTTCCACCCGTAGCGGTAGCCGGTGTAGAGCACCCAGATGCTCGGGTAGACCTGGTGGGCGAGGCTGCTGAAGAAATAGCTGGTGGAGAGTCCGACGACGAGGCGATGCTTCCGCAACTCGAGGAGAGCCCCGACGGGATTGGACCGTTTCAGGCTGAACTCGCGGCGGTTTTCCGGCTTGAGCGATTCGGGGAGAATGAGGTAGCCGTAGAGGCAGTTGATCAATGTCAGGATCCCGGCCGCGATGAAGGGGACGCGCAGCCCGTAATGCCCGAGCCAGCCTCCGAGAGCCGGGCCGAAGATGAACCCGAGACCGAAGGCGGCCCCGATGATGCCGAAGTTCGCGGCCCGTTTTTCCGGCGGGCTGACGTCGGCGATGTAGGCGGCGGCGGCGGAGAAATTCGCCCCGCTGATGCCGGAGAGGATGCGGCCGAGGAAAAACCACGGCAGGGTGGGGGCCCAGGCGAGGAGAAAATAATCGATTCCCGAACCGAAGAGCGAGAGCAGGATGACGGGGCGACGCCCGAAACGATCCGAGAGGCTGCCGATGATGGGGGCGAAGAGGAACTGCATCAGCGCGTAGAGCCCGACGAGCCAGCCGAAGAGATACGAGGCCCGGTCGACTCCGCCGCCGGCGAGTTGCTCGACGAGTTTCGGCAGGATGGGCACGACCAGTCCGATCCCGAGCACGTCGAGGAAGAGCGTGATAAAGATAAAAATGAGAGCCGGCTTGCGGGGAGTCATCTGGGCGGTGGCACCGGCGGCCACCGCATGAGATCGGCCGAAAAGAGGCGCAAAAAGCGCAAAAAAGGGTTCTCGGTATCAACGGAGGTCGCAGGAGGCGCTGCCCTGCCTCAGGATTCTTCGTTGAGCGGGTGGAGCCGGTTCGTGAGCGGGAAGTAGGCCCGCTTCATCGTCGCGCCGGCCTGCCAGACGCCGTGGATCATCTCGAGCGATTTCATCGCACGCTGCCCCGAGCTTTTCGGTTCCCGATCCTCGTCGATGGCCGCGAGCCAGTCCAGTACGATGAGGCGGTTCGAGGCATCGGTGCCGGTGAGCTTGTCGACGGGTTCATGATAGGGTTCCTCTTTTACCGGCCAGCGCTGCCAGCGTTCTTCCCGATCCGGCGAGGCGGGATCACTATCCATCAGCAGGGAAAGGGTCGGCGGCATCCCGGCGAAGAGGCGGGCCTTGCCCTTCGTCCCGACGAACTCGATCCCCCAGGGGCCATGAAGAGGGTGCAGACGGCGGTCGGTCACGTAGGAGACGTGCACGCCCGAGTCCATCGCGAACTCGGCGTGGATGACATCTCCGAGAAGCGGACCGAGATCCTCTTTTTCCGAAAGATGGGCATCCTCGGCGATGACTGACTCGCCCTCTTTCGTGATCTGCGCGGTGCAGTAGCTGGCCTCTCCGCCGAACCAGCGGACAAGGTCAAAAAGGTGTGTGCCCAGGACGAGGAGATCTTCGCCGCCGGCGCGGTGATCCATCATGCCGAAGACTTTCATCTCGATGAGGTCGCCGATGAGATCCCGGTGCTGCTCGTGGAAGAGCTCCGCATGCGGATCGCAGCGCATCTGATGGACGACGGCGATCTTGAGATTTTTCTCCGCCGCGAGGGCGAGGAGTTCGTCGGCCTCTTTCAGGGTGCGGCAGAGGGGGCGCTCGCAGCAGACGTGGGCACCGGCTTCGAGGGCTGCCTTGACCATGTCGTAGTGCTGATCGGTCCAGCGCGGCGCTACGGAGACGAGATCGGGCTTTTCCTGCTCGAGCATCTCGCGGTAGTCGGCGTAGGCGTGCTCGGCGCCGCTGCGGGCGTGGGAATCCTCGAGGCCCTCGGCGTCACCGTCAGCGATGGCGACGAGTCGCACGCCGTCGAGCCGGCGGAAAATGAGATCGAGACTATGGCCGAAATTGCCGCGCCCGGTATGGCCGATGACGGCGGCACGATGCCCCTGGAAGACGGGGAGAGCGGGCTCTTCCGGCACCGGCTCGACCTCGGGAACGATCTCGGGGGCGGGGACCTCCAGCTCTTCGGTGCCAATGACGAGATCCGAGAGCGAGTCGGATCGCTCCGTGATGCCCACGGCTTCGACTTCTTCCTCCGCGATCTTTTCGGCGGTCGGTCCCTTAGCCGACTTCGCCCGCGATTTTCCGGTGCGGATCATGCCGGCGGCCGCCATGCCGGCGCTGCCATAGATCGCGTGCTGTTTTTTCGTATCGTCGTCAGCCATAGTGGCGGTGATGTTAAACCTGACAGAACTTTCAAGCAATGCACAATTTGGCCTGCCGGAATCTCAGAGCGACGTTCTTACGCAAAATGTTCAGTGAAATCTCGCGCAATTCCGGCACTTTCGCGCTTTTCAGTTAGGTTCCCGCAGACTAATTATACACCGATGCGTCGTTGCCCCACCTTTTCCCTCCTCCTCGCCGCCCTCACCGGGTTGGTCCTCCTCTCTCCCTCAGCCGGGGCCGACGAAGGGCACTACACGGCCAAGGAACCCTCGCGCGACGGGATCGGCAAAGTCTACATGGGGCGCGAGATCTCCCAGACGGTGAGCTCCCACGCGATCTCGTGGCTCGAGCGCCGTGACCGCGAGGGCGAGGAAAAGCCGTCCCTCGTGATCGAGAATCTGGATCTCAAGCCCACCGACGTGGTCGCCGACATCGGGGCCGGGTCGGGATATTTCTCTTTCCTCCTCGCCCCTCTCGTTCCGGAAGGAAAAGTGATCGCTCAGGACATCCAGCAGGAGATGCTCGACTTCGTCGAAGCGAGCAAAAAGCTCAAAAAGATCACGAACGTCGAGCCGCTCCTCGGCACGATTCAGGACACCCGCCTGCCCGAAGGCGCTGTCGATCTCGTCATCATGGTCGATGCCTACCACGAGTTTTCCCATCCCCGCGAGATGATGGAGTCCATCGTGAGAGGTCTCGCGCCGGGCGGACGGGTCGTCTTCCTCGAATACCGGGGCGAGGATCCGACGGTGCCGATCAAGCCTCTCCACAAGATGACCGTGAAGCAGGTCTCCGCTGAGATGGCGGCCGTCGGCCTCGATCTTGTCGAAGTGCGCGACTTTCTCCCGATTCAGCATTTCATCGTTTTCCGAAAGCCCGAGAACAAAGCTCCCGCGCCATGATCACCCGCCTCGCCTCCCTGCTTTTTGTCTCCCTGCTCCCGCCCGGCGCTGCCGATGCGGAAGATTGGACCCAGTTCCGCGGTCCGGCGGCGCAGGGTGTCGTCGAGAATCCCGCCCTGCCCACGACATGGGACGAGTCGGGGATCCAGTGGAAAGCTTCTCTGAAAGGCTCGGGCCAGTCCTCGCCAGTGATCTGGGGCGACAAACTTTTCCTCACGAGCGCCTCTGCCGACGGGCGCGAGCGATATGTCATCTGTCTCTCCGCCGCAGACGGCTCCACCCTCTGGGAGGACACCATCGCCTGTGAAAAGCCCGAGGACATCCATGCGATGAACAGCTACGCGACCCCGAGCTGCGCTACCGACGGCAAACACGTCGTGGCCTTTTTCGGTCCCGGCGGGCTGCACTCCTACGATCTCAACGGGAAAAAAGAGTGGTCGCTCCCTCTTGGCGACTTCACCGGGAGCTGGGGCATCGCTGCCTCGCCCGTCATCTTCGATGGCCGGGTCATCCAGAACTGCGACGCCGAAGGTCCCTCCCGTCTCGTCGCGGTCGATCTCGCCACTGGTAGGATCGCCTGGGAAACCCCACGCGAGACCAAACCCAAGGGCGGCTGGAGCACGCCCGCCCTCATCGAATACGAGGGGAAAAAGGAACTCGTCATCAACGGCGAATTCGGCGTGCAGGGCTACGACCCCGCCACCGGCAAAGAACTCTGGTTCTGTGAGGCCCCCACCGGACGTGGCGAACCCGTTCCCGTCTACGCCCATGGCAAACTCTACGTCGTCTGCGGCAAGCCCGGCGACGCCTACTGTGTGACCCCGGGCGGTTCAGGCAACGTCACCGCGACCCATCGACTCTGGCTCGCCCCCCGCAAAGGCGGGCGGGACCTGCCCTCGCCCTCGGTGGTGGGGGATTTCCTCATCATCTCCAGCATGAGCGGTATCGCGAGCAGCTACGATGCCGCGCTCGGAGCCGTCCACTACTCCGAGCGCCTCGGTGAATCCATGGAGGTTGCCGCTGCCCCGCTCGTGGCCAACGGCCTTATTTACTACCAGACCGTCAAAGGCGGCGATGTCGTCATCCTGCGCCCCGGAAAAACCCTCGATGTCGTCGCCGTGAACTCCCTCGGCGACGGGGCAAAAGAGGAAACCTTCCGCGCCGTTCCGGTGCCGTTGGGGGACCGCATTCTCCTGAGGTCCGGCTCCACGCTCTACTGTGTAGGCAAATAAGGGGGTGGCGAAAAAGCGTCCGGGCAGTGGCTTCGGGATTTTCATCCCTTGAAATGCGGAAAAACTCTGGACTTACTGCCCCTCTCTGTTCTAGGCTCTGCGTCCCCTGTGGGGAATACTTGTAATCATGAAAACACTCCTTCTTACCATTCTTTCGTTTGCCGCTCTCACCCTCCCTGCCATAGCGCAAAAGGGGGGAGTAGCCATTCTCGACATCGACGAAGTCGCCCGCCAGCTCGGGGTCGAGGAAAAGGTCCGCGTTGACCTGCTTAACATGCAGAACAATCTCAACGCCGATCTGCAGCGCACCCAGACGACGATGCAGAATCAAATGAGCGGTGTCGAGAAGGCCGCCGGGGAAACCCCCACTGAAGAGCAGCAGAAGCAGATCGTCGCGACGAATCAGCAGCTCAACGAAGAGTTCAACCGCATCAAGGCTCAGGCCCAGCAGACCCTCGCACAAGAGCGCGTCCGGATGATCAACGACTTCCGCGTCCGTCTCGAGCCCATCGCTCTTAAAGCGGCCGGGGCCCAGGGGCTTGAGGTTGTTCTGATGAAAGTAACACCGCCAGTCTTCGCCTATGCTACCAGCGTAGACATCACCCAGGCCACCGTCAAACTGGCGCTCGATGCCGGGATGCAGGTAACCGCGGCAGCGGAGACCGCGCCCGTCGCCGCCCCCGCCAACGGCGATGCTGCCACACTCGCTCCCGCCGAAGGAGCCAAGGAAAAAGGCAAAGCCAAAGAGTAAGCGGACTCGCCCTGCTGCATCGCCTCCATTGAATTATGGCAACTAAAATTGGTATTATCGGTGCGGGCGGTATGGCCCGCTATCACATTGACGGATTCCGGAAGGCCGGTGCGGAGGTCGTCGCCATGGCCGATGTCAGCATCGAAGCCGCGACAGTCTCGGCAAAGGCGAACGCCATCGAGCAGGTCTACGGCGACGTTGCCGAACTCCTTGCGAGCGACATCGACGCCGTCTCCATCATCGTGCCGAACAAGTTCCACGGGCCGCTCGCGATCCAGGCCCTTGAGGCCGGGAAACACGTCTTCTGCGAGAAACCCCCGGCCATGAACGCTGCCGAGGTCCGCGACATGATCGCCGCCCGGGACAAGGCCGGCAAACACCTCATGTTCAACTTCAACAACCGCGCCCGTCCCGAGTCGCGCGAGATGAAGAGGCTGATCGATAATGGAACCGTGGGGCGCATCAACTCCGCGCAGGCAAAGTGGATCCGTCGCACCGGCATTCCCGGCTTCGGCGGCTGGTTCACGACCAAGGCCCTCTCCGGAGGCGGCCCTGTCATTGACCTGCTCCACATGCTCGATCTCGCAATGTATTTCATGGGCAATCCCAGGCCGACCTACGTCACCGGTCAGATCTTCGATGACCACATCAGGAACAAGGACTTCAAAGGCCCCTGGGGCATCCCGGATCGCGTCGGTGGCACGACCGATGTCGAGTCTGCCGCGCACGGCTTTGTCAGCTTCGAGACAGGTCAGGTCCTCAGCTTCCAGATGTCCTGGGCCGAGATGATCAAGCGCGAGGAGGTCTCCATCGTTTTCCAGGGCGTCCTCGCCGGAGGCAAAGTCGAGCGTCTTTTCGGGACCGACGGCCTCGATGAGACCGCCATTGATACTTGCGAACTCTACACGCAGGAAGACGGCAAGCGCCTCGACACCACCATCGAAGTGGAAGAATGCCAGGACATGGGGCGCATCAACTCCGCCGCGAATTTTGTCGAAGCGATCGAGGGCCGTGCCCTGCCGCTCAACGACGCCGAGCAGGGCCTGCAGCTCATGCAAATCATCGACGCTGTCTACGAATCGGCCGCGACCGGCAAGCCCGTCGCGATCTGAGGCTAGCCACGGAATTGTGTTTGAAAGGGGCGGGGGAGTGATCCCCCGCCCTTTTTGTTTCGGTCTGCGAAAAAGCGATTACGATTCGGCCGGCGATATCAATCACGGCCGGGAGAAACGCTAGCGCTCTGAAAATCAAGGTCTTGAGAGCTCTTCGGGCTGCCGTAAGGCATCTCGAAAGGTGTCTTTGTTTCGTGCCATTCTTCTCTGAGGCCGGTTTCCACCGTCCCCTCATTTTGAAGGTAGGGTTTCACCCCATTGAAAAAAGGAGGTCGAGGAAATTCTGACTGGGTGCGCAATCGACCAGACACTAAAGAGAATCGGACACTAAACCACCATTATCAGCAACTGGGCAATATCTCGACCATCGTAGTTCGCCTTATAATCCAATTTCCCTGCCCTCCGGCATTCGCCAAAGTTTTTGCCGGAAGACCGGTTTTGCCGAACTGCGCTTTCAGGAGCATCACGCGAAAAGACCCGATCCTGACAAAATCATCGGGGGTAGGAGCACCATTGGGGGAGGCTGCACCGCCCCCCCTGATTTGGGGGTTATCCATATCGAAAAAATGATTTAATGAATGATGTAAGAGAATTTAAATCGGAATTTCTGTAACAAGAGCGCAATTTTTGCTAATAAGACAATGAGTGGTGCTCACGCGCGCAGAAGGTGAAACGTAATCGTGAAAAATACCAAATGGAACCTAATCCGATGAATTTATTGCAGGATGCAACAGCAGATACGCCTCTGAAACTCCCAAACAGCGATGTCAAAGGCGATACGTATTTCTACGGATTTCCCCTTTCCGATTAGCCCATACCCTGACCCTCTCCTAACCAATGAGATACTAAAATGGAAACACAAGATCACGATGCGCCAAATACTCCCGTGCGCGAGCCGGAGACGGTCGATCAATCCGCTTCCAGCGCTGTTCCGCACTCGCAGGATCTAACGTTGCTGAGGGAACTTAGTCCGCGGCAAAGGGAGGCCTTTCAGTGGATCTGTGAGGGCAAGCGAGACCGTGAGATCGCGCAGATCCTCGGGATCAGTTACCGAACCGTGACGGTCCACGTGCGGGCCATATTGAGCAAATTAGGTGTCGAGAACCGGACTTGTGCCGCGATGATAGGGGCGCGTTCAATGCAGCGCCCCGGCGATGGTGCAGACGTTTGGAGAAATACGTATTTGTACGTATGTTTCGCGGCATTGGAAATGCTTAATTAGTTGGGGGGTATATGTTAAACCCCGAGTTCAGACAATTTATTTCAAGACAATCCGAACGCCGACCTGAATTTTTATCAGCTGAAAGTGGTGGGGACCGCACCCGCCGCCACCGCGAAGATCACCGGGAATGGGTCAGTGATTCTCACAGGCAACCCATTCGCATCAACCTGATGCACTTAACCTGCTCGGTATTAGTGAGTTAAATATCGATAAATCCTGATGTTTTACTCGACTTTGCACGAGAGCCGGCAGGTTTTCCATGCAAAGAAACTCTCCCGCCGACTCCTCGCTCCTTCCTCTCCCCGATCTCGACGCACTCGCAAGGGAAACCCGATCCGTGATCCGCGAATTGCCCAAAATGGACCCTTCGACATTCCTCCAAACTCTCTCCGGCGCAGTTGCCCCGGGGCTTGCCTCCCGCAATCAAATCGCCATCGAGATTGTCTCGGCGAACAGGCCTGCCCATCAGCAGTCAGGCGGTCCGCGGACGCTCCCCGGAGGGGTCCACGGCTTTCCTCACCGGGGCGATGCACCGGCTCTTCGGTGAACGCTTCTCTTCGCCGTTTTCCACCGGAGGTCCTGGCGTGATCCGCCGCATTCTGGTGGAGGACTCGCCGGTCCAAACCATGCCCAAAGCGAACGTCGCGATCTTCCCTGCCCGTGGTAAGAGACATCGCGGCACCGCCGGAGTGAAGATCGACTTTGCCTACGACTTACTCGCTGGTGAAGTGTGTTCCCATTCGCTCCATTCTGCTACGGAACAGGACAAGACCATCGGCAAAGAATTCGTCGCGCTGGTGCGGGAGAACGACCTCGTGCTGCGGGACATGGGATACTTCTCCATTGGCGAATTCATTGAAATAGAACTTCGTGGAGCGTTTTCAAAAGGTGTCGAACCCGATGCCATGTTTATGATTCGCGACGGCTGGCACCTCATGATCACGAATCTTCCCGCAGCGGACTTCACGCCCAATCAGTTGCGTGCGATCTACCGGGCGCGCCGGGGAGTGGAGCTCCAGTTCCTCGCTTGGAAACAGGCCAACAATCTCGACAAGGCCCTCAATCGAAAGAGCGGCGAACACCATCCCATGGCCATCGTCCTCACGGCGATGATCGACCACCTCATCGGGATGCGAACGGCGCGACTTTTGAGCGGGCAAAAGGGAGTGGATCACCTCAGTTACGAAAATCGCCACGACGCTCTCTCGATCCACCATCAAGCCGCCAAACGATGGGAAGACAGCCTGAGATTCACCCCATTCATGAAACAGGTTGAACGCGACAAAAGAAGAAAAAAAATCCCCGGTCAGCACAAGGGCTTTCGGCTTAGGTTGACGCGAATGGGCAGCTACCGCACCCCGGTGCTCACCGCAGCGAGCCCACCGGTATGGGTAAAGGCGGAAGAAAAAGAAAATTCTTTCTTCGCGGGGAAGTCGAAGCATGGCAAAGCGGAAATCATTCTCCAGTTCCCTTCTTGCCCGTTCCGTCTCGGAAGCGAATCTTTATGATGGCGGCAAATGGACAGTGCGGACTCGGTGACCGGTAACCGGTGACATCCTCGATCTGACAATTTTCAGTAACATGAAATTTTCCCTGCTTATCATTATTACCTTACTGTGTGTCTACACCACCTGGGTTCAGAAGACCGCACGCGAGGTGATCAGTAAGACAGCTTTGCGGGAGGAGGACCTAGCGGCCCGGCTCGCGTGCAGTGAGGAGTCGCGTCGCATCGCCGAATCCTCCCTGGCTGCCGCCCTGTCAGATTCAAAAAATCTGATTTTGCGGCAGACGGCCCCGGCACCGTCGCGGACGGAGTGACTCCGCACCATAATGCAGGCATGTCCCGGTAAGGATGGCCGGCTCGCCCTCATCGAGAGGCGCGATTTACCGCAATTTCCGGGGTGTGAGATCAGGAAAGTCGGATATACTGGCGGCGTTCTGTCCGCACGCCCATGGCACTTCTTATTACTTACGTTCTCATTGCCCTCGTCATCTCGTTCCTGTGCTCGCTCCTCGAGGCGTGCCTCCTCACGATCACTCCCTCGGCCATCAATAGCGCAGAGCAGCGCGGCGCGCGATGGGCGGGGCGAATGAAGTCTTACAAGGCCGACATCGACAGGCCGCTCTCGGCCATCCTTACCTTAAACACCGTCGCTCATACGATGGGTGCGGCGGGAGCGGGCGCTCAGTATGCCCGTATCTTCGGCAATACCGGCGAGGCGATCTTTGCAGGGGTGCTCACCCTCGCGATTCTTGTGATTACCGAGATCATCCCGAAAACCCTCGGGTCACGGCTCGCGGTGCCGCTCGCGGGATTCACCGCCACGCTGCTGCCCCTGATGATCACGGGACTCGCTCCGCTCGTCTGGTTTTCGCGGCAGATCACCCGCCTCATCACCCCGACCGGCCATGTCGTACCCGAGATGCATCGGGAGGAATTGCTCGCGATGACACGCCTCGGGGCGGAATCCGGCCAGATCGATGACCAGGAGAGCCAGTTCGTGCAGAACCTCATCCAGCTGCACTCGATGAAGACCTGGGACATCATGACCCCGCGTCCGGTGATCTTCGCGCTGCCCGAATCGATGCCGTTGACCGACTTCGTAAGGGCGGTCGAGGACAAGCCCTTCAGTCGCATCCCGGTTTACAAAAACAACCGCGACGAGATCAGTGGCTTTGTCATCCGCGGCGAGGTGCTCATCGCCCACCTCAAGGACGCAGACGATAAGATGATCCTCTCCGAAGTGATGCGCCCTATCGCGGTGGCGGCGGATCATACGGCGGTGGATGCGCTCTTCCGACGCTTTATCGCCGAGCGACATCAGATCATGCTCATCGTCGATGAGTTCGGTTCCACGGTGGGATTGGTCTCTTTTGAAGATGTCATCGAGACCATCTTCGGCTTCGAGATTGTCGATGAGAAGGACAAGGTCGCCGACCTGCAACTCCACGCCCGCAGTCTCTGGAAAGAGCGGGCGCGCCGCATGGGGATCGAACTCGATGAGGACGGGCAACTGCCCCCGCCGGCGGCGCAGCCCTGATCGCCGATCCAGACGCCGGAAACCGCCCCGATGACGGGAAAAGTTGACTTCATTTCACCCTTCGCGGAACTTCCCGCTCGCGCGCGGCAACATTCTTCCCGTGAGCTACTCCTAAAAAACACCCGCCCAGCCATGCATTTGAAAACCATCCTCCTCTCTGTCTCGCTCCTCTTCGGCGCCTCGGCACTCGCCATGGCCGGACCGAAAGTGCTCCTCAAAACGACTCAGGGAGATATCACGATCGAACTCGATTCGGAAAAAGCGCCCGAGTCGGCCAAAAACTTCCTCGCCTATGTGAACGAGGGCTTTTTCAACAAAACCGTCTTCCACCGCGTCATGAAGGACTTCATGGTCCAGGGCGGGGGATTCGAGCTGAAAGAGGATGGCTCGATCGAGCAGAAGGCCGTCAAGGCACCCATCCAGAACGAAGCCAAGAACGGACTCAAAAATGCCCGTGGGACCGTCGCGATGGCCCGGACAGGTGATCCGCACAGCGCCACGGCCCAGTTCTTCATCAACCACGTGGACAACAGCAATCTCGATTACCCCTCCTTCGACGGCTGGGGCTACGCGGTCTTCGGCAAGGTCGTTTCCGGCCTCGATGTCGTCGATAAAATCGCCGGGCTTGAGACTTCGACGAAGACTCTCAAAGCTCGCTCGGGTGATACGACGAGAGAGGCGCCGATGGAAAACGTCCCGGTCGAAAACGTCGTGATCGAGTCGGCTACGGTCCTTGCCGAATAGGGCCTGATAATTTATTTCTACATTATATGAGTGAAAACAAAGAAGCCCTCCCGCGTGTCTTTTTCGACATGACGGCAGGCGGAGAAAAACTGGGCCGCATCGTCATCGAGCTACGTTCCGACGTAGTGCCGAAGACGGCGGAGAATTTTCGGATGCTCTGCACCGGGGAAAAGGGCATCAGCTACAAAGGGAGCCCCTTCCACCGTGTCATCCCCGACTTCATGTGCCAGGGCGGCGACATCACCCGCGGGGACGGCACCGGTGGGCAGTCCATCTACGGACGCCGCTTCGATGACGAGAATTTCCAGCTCAAACACACCGAGCCCGGCATCCTCAGCATGGCCAATGCGGGCCCGAACACGAACGGATCGCAGTTTTTCATCACCACCGTGGTTACGGAATGGCTCGACAACGCCCACGTCGTCTTCGGCAAGATCGTTGAGGGCATGGACATCGTGAAGACGATCGAGGGCTACGGTGCCCGGAGCGGCAAAACCTCGAAGGCCATCGTCGTCGAAGATTGCGGACAGCTCTGAGGTCCCTGATAAGATAAAAATCATCGAGTCGTCTCCGGGGAATTCATTTTCCGGAGGCGACTTTTTCTTTGGCGGGGTCCATCGTTGTTTCATGAGTGAGTCCTACGATGCGGTCATCATTGGTTCCGGGCCCAATGGTCTCGCTGCCGGCGTCTACCTCGCGAGGGAGGGGATCTCCGTCCATGTCATCGAAGGGCACGCGCAGATCGGAGGCGGAACCCGCACGGCGGAGCTGACACTCCCGGGCTTTCACCACGATGTCTGTTCGGCGATTCATCCCATGGGGTTGGCGTCGCCCTTTTTGAAAACGTTGCCTCTGGGCGACTTTGGTCTCGAGTGGATCCATCCCGCGATCCCTCTGGCGCATCCCTTCGACGATGGCAGCGCGGCGGTGCTGCACCGTTCCGTCGACGAGACGGCAGCCACCTTTGACGCTTCGTCGGGTCGGGTCTATCGGCGCCTCTTTTCTCCGCTCGTCGAGAGTTTTGATGAGATTCTCATCGATCTCCTCGCGCCCCTTCGTTTCCCCGAGCATCCGCTGGGGATGATGCAGTTCGGCCTGCGAGCGCTGCCATCCGCATTGGAAGCCGCCCGGGCCTGGTTCAGCGATGAAAAGGCGAGAGCGCTCCTTGCCGGGAATGCCGCCCACTCTCTGCTGCCACTCGACCGACTTCTCGCGACCAACGCGATCGGGCTGATGCTGATGCTCGCCGGTCATGCCTGCGGGTGGCCGGTCGCGAAGGGGGGCTCGGGCCGGATCACGGAGGCGCTCGCGGCCTACCTGCGTTCGCTCGGAGGCACCATCGAGACGGGGCGCCAGATCACGACGATGGAGGACCTGCCCGCGGCAAAGGCCTACCTCTTCGATACCTCGCCCTCCGCTCTCGCCACCATCGCCGGGGAGCGGCTCCCGGAGTCGTATCGGCGACGGCTGCACAAGTTCCGTCATGCTCCCGGCATTTTTAAGATCGACTACGCGCTCGATGGTCCCGTTCCGTGGAAGGCGGAGGAATGTCGCGCGGCCGGGACCGTGCATCTTGGCGGCGGCATCGACGAGATCGTGATCTCCGAGCGCGATGCGAATCGCGGGATTCATTCGGATCGCCCCTTTGTTCTGACCGCCCAACAGAGCCTTTGCGACCAGAGCCGTGCTCCCGACGGGAAACACACTTTCTGGGCCTATTGCCACGTCCCCTCAGGATCTACCGTTGACATGACCGACGCCATCGAGAGGCAGATCGAGCGTTTTGCCCCCGGGTTCAGTAACCGAATCCTCGCTCGGCATACGATGAACTGCGCCGACTACGAGCGCTACAACCCGAATCTCATTGGCGGAGACATCGTCGGGGGAATGTCTGACTGGCGGCAGTTGCTCACCCGTCCCGTGGTCAGAGCAAAACCGCACACCACCCCCGACCCGGCGATTTTTCTCTGCTCGGCCTCGACTCCGCCCGGGGCCGGGGTACACGGAATGTGCGGCTACTGGGCGGCGCGCGAGGCGATGGGAATTCTCTCAGGAGACTCCCGGTAGGGAACCGAAGCCGATGAGTCCCTTCTGGTAGCCGGATTCGAGCTTGAAGATATCCACCCCGCTGCCGTGCAGGCCCTGCTTTTTCTCGCCGCGGGCGCCAAACATGTAATGGGTGCCGTCGCCGCCCTGACCGAGGTAGATCATGACGTGGGAGACCTTGTGGCCCGAGTTGTAAGTCCCTCCCCAGAAGATGAGGTCGCCGGGTTTGATCCCTTTGCGCCCGCCCATTTTGTCGGGAATGGATTTCGAGTGATTCATCGTCCGGGCCTTCCGCAGCCAGGCATACTGGTCGTAGCTGGTCCGGGGCATGTCCTTGAACCCGATGTCAGAGAGGAGAAACTGCATCGAGCCCGAGCAATCCATGCCGCCCTCGCTCGGATGATCGCCACCGAAGACGTAGGGGAGTCCGAATTTCGAGATATGTTCCGCCCGGGCGCGGATGATCGAGAGGAGTTGCAGCATTTCCTCGGACGGCTTCGGACTACCGATGAAAAATCCCTTCTTTCCTTCAATTCGCTTGTAGCGATACCCTTCGAAAGGCAGGGCGTATGAGGGCGGGATGTAGACCGTCTGCTGATAGACGACTGTCTCGGGCAGAGACTGCCCGTAAGAATTCGGAGCCGATGCGCCAGGCATCTGCTGCGACATCGGGACTGGCGTCGGCTGGGGGGCGGGCTGCTTTTTCTGAAAGAGTCCGGCCTCGACGGGGCTGAGGATCGCCAGCATCGCGATGACGAGGAAAAGAGGGAGAGAATGGAGTTTTGAAATCATTCCGGTTATTAAAATTGCAATTAATAAAAATTACCATAATTATGATAATAAGCGAGGGTTTCCTTTTGAGGATGGGGCAGTGTGTCACTGAGCCCCGCTCGAGGCCCGCTCAGTGGAGGGCTTCATCGGACACCTCACAAGGCCGGGCATTTGCCCTCGAAACAAACCGGGGCATGCGGGTGCCGGTCATCCCTTCCGTTTCGCGGCACCGCGGCCAGGCTATTTACTCTATTCCACAAGGTTTCGAGAAAGTGCGCAGAGGCCCCCGACGCGATCATCAAGAGACCGGACGGGGGAGCTCTGCAAGCGGCAGAGGGCTCCTACACTAAGCAACATCGTCCCCGACGAGTCGTGTGGCCGAATTGTCGGGCGGTTCGGGCTGCCTCGTGGCATCGACCGGGAAAAGCTAGTCTCTCCTGCGAGCTTACCGGTAGTTGTTCGTCATCGCCGCATTGTCCTCAGAACCGGCGCCTGAGAGCTGGAAGCGGATCGTATCGTTCCTGTTATCTCCACGCAAAACTCCGGCATAGAAACGATCGGTCCGGAGTTTGTAAACGACTCGCACGGAACCTCCCGCCGGGATTGTCGGTTTGAACCGTCCCGTCTGGAGCGCTGCGCCGATGTTTCCTGCTTTGCCGGAAGCCCTGGCCGAAACGGACATCCGAGGGAAACGGTCGCCAGAACTCCTCAGGGTAAAGGTCCCCTCGCTGGCTCCGTCGTTCTGGATCAACAGGTGAGCTGTCGAGGTGTTATTGGTGAATATGCCACGTGAGTGAGTGATCGTCTGGCGTTTCGAAGGACGTCGCGGATTACGAATCCCGTCTCCGCCGAGGGAGTTTGCCTTTTTACCGATAAGAAGGTCGGGAAAGGAAGTACCGGTCGTCATTATTTCCAGGAAACCGACCGAAAACCCGCCTCCGGCTTTCGGGGTGAAAACGAGGGTCCCCATGTCGAGATCGAAGAGGGAGTTATCCGGCGCATCCTCGTAATCCCAGAGTTCGTAGATGGTATCGGTGCTCGTGGTCGGCTCAGAGCTCAAGTCGACCGTTCCGGGATCTGTTCCCGTACTGCCGCTGACGCCCACGAGAATGCCTTCGCCGAGGCTGTCCACTAAATCTTCGTCAATTCCGTCGAGAATGCCGTTGTAGGAGAAATAGATCCGGCCATCCGGGAAGAGTTGGACTTGAAAAGTCGAGAGGTGCTCATCCTCCTGATTTGTTCCGACCTCGTTCCAGGTGAAGACGGCGCGATTCCCGAAGTCTTTGAAATGGACGGTGCCTGTTGTACTGAGATCAAGGTCCGTGTTGAACGGCAGGATGACCGGAAAGTCACCATCATCGTAGAATTCCTCAAGATTGTCCCTAATATCGTAGTCGATATCGTTACTATCCCCAAGATCTCCGAGTTGCATTCCCCCGTTTGTCCCCACGAAGACGGTTGTGTAATTGGTGCCCTCGAAGGGAAAGGGGAAGCTCAGCGTTACCGATTCTTCGCTGTCATCCTCACCGGTGAGATCGTCGATTACGGCGCCGAAGTCCGGCTCCCAACCGATCGGTGCCGCTGCGGCATTTCCAACAAGCGAGAAAAGGGCACAGAGGGAGAGTGTGAGTGGAGTGAGTTTCATTGTTGATGCGGGACTTCGATAGATTCAGTGGTGGCAAGAAGTGTTAGACCAAAAAGCCTTCACTGCAATTGAATACTTGCGGCAGAAATCAAAGGATTCGGGAATACGGACACCGTCCGCCCTTGGATTTCAAATGCGGCGTGATCCTCACCCCTGCCTCCGCACGCTCGCCCCCGGCACCCATTGCGGGGGGATCATGATCTGTCGCGCCACCGCCGGGACGCCGCGCTCGTGTTGCGAGAGTTGGGTCACGATAAGGTCGACGGCGGAGGCGGCGAGGTGATCGCGGCGCTGGTAAATTCCGGCGTATCCGGCCATGGCGGAGGTCCAGTCGTGGACGACAAATCCGATGTCTTCGGGAATCCTCAATCCCATTCGCTCGAGCCATCCCGGCACATGGGTGTCGAAAGAGATCAGGACGTCGGGCCGGTTTTCCTCCATCCACCGGGAAAAGGCCGCGAAGCCCCGCTCGATACGATTGTGCGGCAGTAGCAGCAGGGGAATGCGGTCTTCCTGAGCGAGGCTCTGCTGGAAGTGGAAAAAGCCGCCGCTGTATCCGAATTGGGAACGATTTACAATCCATTGGGTCACCGCGACTCCGATGCGACGGTAGCCGAGCGAGCTCAGCTCTTCCGCCGCCGTTTGGATCCCGAGGGTCATGTTTCCGGCGCACATGTGGAGGGCGGGCTCGCGCATCGCGTAACCGAAGGTGACGGCGGCATAGGGCGCGTAATCAACCTCGGCGCAGAGGAGCCTCGCGCTCTGGGGCGAGACGATGACCGCCTCGATCCCCCGCGCGTGGAGGATCTTGCCGAGCTTTTTCGGCGTGAGCCCGTCCTTTCCCAGCCAGAATTCTTCGACCTCGTAGCCGTGACCCCTCGCCCGTTCCCGGATCGCCTCGAGCGGCACATACTGGTAGGAGGGGCTGAGAAGGTCGTCGCCCGGCACCCATTCGCGAATCACCGCGATTACCGCCCGGATCTTCACCGTCTTCCGCGAGCGGACCCGGTGCATCAGTCTGGCGAGGTCGGGATCGGGGCGATACTGCATCGCCTCCGCCAGGGCGACGATGCGCTGCCGGGTAGCCGGAGCCACGCGCGGCTCTCCCCGCAGGGCCCGCGAGACCGTCATCACCGAGACCCCGGCGGCTCGGGCGAGGTCGTGGAGAGTGACGGGGGAGGGGGGTGGATTCATTGCGGTAACATAACACAAGGTTTCAGTATTTCCGGACTCGCCTGTGAAACCGCTTCTCGTCTAGAGTGGGGGCCCCGTATGAAAGTGCTTCCCCTCTCGCTCCTCTGCCTCATTGCCTCGTGTGATCTGTCCGCGCAGCCACTCGTCCCCGCAAACTGGAATCCCGCCCTCGCCGGCGACCTCGTGATGGAGCGGCTTGTCAGGGTCTCTGCGCCGCAGGTGAAGGGTGCGCATGATGCCGAGTTCGTGTGTGTGGGAGAACGGGCTTACATCGTGGAGCATGACAACGACGTGCAGCCCGGGCATGGCGCGGGGGACCGGATGTATTGCGTGCTGTCGGTCGTGAATCTCGAGACGCTGACCGTCGAGAAGGTCATCCCGATGGCGAAGTCGGAGCAGGTCTTCGCGAACGTGACGCTGCCGAAAGGGATGTGCTTCGTGCCGCGCATCCTTCGGAAGGATACGGACACCTTGCGCACATACTTTTGCAGCCAGCCCGCGAAGGAACAGGCGCTTACCTGGTATCGTGACTTTGACCTGCGCACTTTGACATTCGCTGATAGCATCCACAAAGCGAAGCTCAAGACTTCGGCGGGGGTGTTCGATATGGAACCGCAGCATTTCCATGCCGACGCGGTGGTGCAAGGGTTCACGAAGCCGCCAGTCGAGATGGGGCTCTACATCTTCGACTCCTTCAAGCAGTTCGACGGCAAGACCTACGTCACGCTCAACAACTTCCCCGGCAAGCAGAACGCCCTCGCGCTGGTGCACGACGATCGCGTCACTTTCGAGGTCATCGGCCACTACAATGAACCGCAGTCGCAGCAGCTCAGCGAGTCCGCCGTGAACCGCCTTCCCGATGGCACCTGGATGGCGATTTGCCGCAACGACATGGGCAACTACCACTTCACCACCAGCCCCGATGGCAGGACATGGAGCACGGGAAAGGAGATGCCGTTCGTGCAAAACGGGCTGAATTCAAAGCCGACCTTCGACCAGTTCGGCGGCGTCTATTACCTCGGCTGGCAGGAGGCGACGCGCATCCGGGACTGCAATCGCAGTGTCTTCAATGTGGACATCTCCCGCGATGGCAAAACGTGGGAGCGCAAATATCGCTTCGAGACACCGGAGTCCTTCCAATACCCGACCTTTCATGAACACGACGGCGTGATCTGGCTTTCGGTCTCCCAGAGCGATCACAAAGGCAGCACCGATCGCATCATGTTCGGCAAGTTGGAGGATGTAGGGCAGTTCGAGTCCCAGGCGGGCAGGGCGCGCATCGTGTGGCCTGCGCCGCCGCCGGAGGCCCCAGCGGTGATGAAAACGGGAGTGAAGCTCTTTACGGATCGCGAGTATGTGATTGATGAGATGCCCAGGGCGGTGCGTGAGTTGCCGTTTCTCCGCACCAGCATCGAGAAGACGGATGTCACGGTGAAAAAGGGCGGCACGATCTACGCGCTGACGCCGACGATACGACCGCAGGCGGCGAGTCAGGAAGAGGCTCTGAAAAAAGCGGGCTTCACGAAAGTGGATGTGCCAGAGGTGCAGTTCTTTCCCGGCGAGATCAATCGGGTGAGCCTTTATCGCAAAACCGTGAAACCCGGCGAGCGGCTCCAGTTTAGGAAAATGGTGCTGCTCGTCCTCGCGGATGGCGCGACGGTGCGGGAACAGAATCCGTATGCACCGGTAGTGATTACCAACCCCGGCGCGGAGTTTCAGGACGACGCAAGGCCGGGGGCGATGATCATCGGCATGGATCGTACGCCGAAGGGACGCATCTGGGGGTGCTGGACGGGTACGGGCGACAAGCGGGACGGCTACTTTCTGCTGGCGACGAGCGACGACGAGGGATCGTCGTGGTCGAAGCCGCGTCTGGCGGTCGGTGCACGCACCGAGTCCACGCAGAAACTCAGCGGTGCGCTCGTAGGCAACTTGTGGACTGATCCACGTGGGCGTTTGTGGCTTTTCTTTGATCAGCAATTCGGTAACCCCGATGGCAAGATTACAAACTGGTTCATCCGCTGCGACAACCCCGATGCGGACGAGCCCGAGTGGTCGGAGCCGGTGATGTTTGCGGAAGGCTGCACGCTGAACAAGCCGACAGTGCTCAAGAACGGCGACTGGCTGCTACCCGTGTCCGACTGGCACAAAAAAACGGCACGCGTGTTTGCCTCAACCGACGAGGGTGCCACTTGGACCGAACGCGGCCAACTGAAGTTTCCCGAGTGGGAGTTCGACGAGCACATGATGGTCGAGCTGAAGGATGGTCGTCTCTGGATGCTGGCACGAACGAAAGGCCAGCCGCACGAGAGTTTTTCCAGCGACGGTGGCAAAACCTGGAGTGAGCCGAAGCAGGCCGCGACGGTGCAGAACATCAACGCGCGATTTTTTCTTCGTCGCCTCGCCTCGGGCCGCATCCTCCTCGTGAAAAACGGCTCACCCTCCGAACGGCTGCAGAAGCGCACCCACATGAGCGCCTCGCTCTCCGAGGATGAAGGGCAGACATGGAAGGGCGGGCTGATACTGGATGAGCGCAACGCGGTCTCGTATCCCGATGGCTTCGAGGCACCGGATGGACTTATTCACCTCCTCTATGATTGGAACCGCCACAGTGATGCAGAGATCCTGCTGGCGAAATTCCGCGAGGAGGACGTGCTCGCCGGGAAGGTCGTTTCGCCCGACGCGAAGCTCAGCTTGCTCGCGAACAAAGCGACCGGCCCGAAGCCAGAGAGACTCTACAACGGCATCGAGCTGCCCGATGTGTGGCCGCCGCGCTTCGGTGATCCCGCGTCTGATGAGCCGATGGAGGTGCCCTACTTGCGCAAGCCCCCGAAGGTCATTCCGATCGATCTCGGCCGGCAGCTTTTCGTCGATGATTTCCTCATTGAGTCGACTGACCTGAAGCGTGTTTTTCACGAGGCGAAGAAGTATGAGGGCAATCCGGTCTTCACGCCCGAAACGGAGGTCGAGAAGAAACGCAACGAAGTCGTGTATCTCGGTCAGGGCGGCGTCTTTTACGATCCGGCGGAGAAATTGTTCAGGATGTTCTACACCGCCGGCTGGCGCGGTCCGCTCGCGGTGGCGACGAGTCCTGATCTGAAGACGTGGACGAGGCCCGATCTCGGCTTGCACGGCGGCAATGTTCTCCTGCCCGAAGGCGCGGCCTGGGGCATGGGCGATGGCACCACGGCAGGCACGGACAACGCGCTCTGGTATGATATCACGGCGACCGACCCGAAGGAGCGCATCAAATATCTGACTTGCTGGTCGCACGTTCCGAAAGACCAGCAGGTGCGCGGCTTGAGCCACAGCCTGCAAACCTCGGATGGACGCACCTGGTCGAAGCCCGTGCCCGGCAATGCCTGGGTGGCGGACTACGGCTCCATATTTCACAATCCCTTCCGCAACCGGTGGGTGCAGAGTATCAAAAAAGACTCTCCGCGTGGTCGGAGCCGCTATTACCTCGAGAGCGAAAAGTTCCTCGACGGGGCCGATTGGAAAACCGCGGTCTACTGGACCAACGCGGATCGACTTGACCTACCCGAGTCGGCTGGCGCCTATCCCGGCATAGAGGGCGAGGGGGACCGGCCGCAGCTCTACAGTCTCGCTGCGGTGGCCTACGAAAGCATCATGATCGGGATGCACCAGATCCATCGCGGTCCGAACAACGAGATTTGCAACAAGGGCGGTTTTCCCAAATTGACTGATCTCGAACTCGGCTTCAGTCGCGACGGTTTCCACTGGGACCGGCCCGACCGGCGGGGATTCATCCGCGGCGAGCGCAAGGAGGGTTCGTGGGACCGTGCCTACCTGCACACGACTACCGGTGTCTTTGTGGTGCTCGACGACCGGCTCGTCTTTCCCTACTGCGCCTACTCGGGCGATGCGGGCGGGGGACGCGGCGACATCTATGGCGGTGCCTCGATCGGACTCGCGAGCCTGCGACGCGACGGCTTCGCCTCGATGGAAGGTCCCGGCACCCTGACAACCCGACCGCTGTCCTTTACCGGACGACACCTCTTCGTGAACGTTGACGGGAAGCTCCGTGTCGAGGTCATTGACGAGGGGGGGAAGATCTTGCGCAGCTCCCCAGCGGTTTCGGGCGACTCGACGAAGCTCAGGATTGAATGGTCAGACGAGTCCGACCTGTCCGACCTGTCCGACACTCCAAGACGATTTCGCTTTCATCTCGACGAGGGTTCCCTCTATTCCTTCTGGGTAACGAATGACTCCGGCGGAGCCAGTGGCGGCTACCTCGGTGCGGGAGGCCCGGGCTTCGATAGCCTGCGCGACATGCCTGCCAAACCCTGATCCTGCTCCATGCAACGTTTCTTCCTCTGGTTCAACAACCTCTATCCGGTCTGGCTCGTGAGCCTTGCGGTGGTCGCCTTTATCTGGCCCCCGACAATGATCTGGTTCGACAAACCGTGGATTTTCTGGTCACTTGCAGCGTCGATGCTCGGCATGGGGCTGACTCTGAACCTCGGCGATTTCAAGGCGGTGGGCCGTATCCCCGGTGCCGTCGCCCTTGGCTTCGGCACCCAATACACCCTGATGCCGCTGATCGGATGGCTCGTGGCCACGGTCCTGCAGCTCGAGCCCGGTCTCGCCGTGGGGATCATCCTCGTGGCGAGCTGTCCGGGGGGCATGGCATCGAACATGATCGCCTATCTCGCCAAGGCAAATCTGGCGCTATCGGTCGTGCTGACGATCTCCTCGACGATCCTGGCCTTCTTTTTCACTCCGATGTGGACGAGCCTGCTCGCGGGGAGCCGGGTCGAGGTGGATGTCCTCGGCATGTGCCTCTCGGCGCTGCAGTTGACCATCGCGCCGGTCACCCTCGGGGTGCTGATCCGCTGGAAGCTTCCGCGCACCGCCGACCGCATCGGCGCCTGCGGGCCGACCGTTGCCGTGCTCGCCTTCACTCTCGTCACCGGAGGCATCGTCGCCGCCAGTGCCGAGGCCATCGCCGCGAATTTCGGTCGACTCGTCCTCGCCGCCACGGTTCTGCACCTCGTCGGGTTCGGTGTCGGATACTGGGTCACAAAGCTTTTTCGCTTTCCCGAGTCTATCGCCCGCACCGTCAGCATCGAGGTTGGGATGCAAAACGGAGGCATGGCCGCAGCGCTCGCGAAGGCGCATTTCGCCGCGATGCCGCTGGCAGCGGCCGGTGCCGTCTTCAGCGGGGTGATGCAGAACATCATCGGCGGATTCCTCGCGGCGTGGTGGAAACGGAGGAAGGCTGAATGAGCCGGCGCGATATTTACTACTGGAAGTGCGATCGTCCCGCCGCCTTTCATGGCACGGGTCCGGGACCGCGCGCAGACGAGGTCCCGGAGGAAGCGATTCGCGAGGCGTTGACGGAATATTTCCACCCTGACACGCTCACCCTATCCCCCGCAGCGGGACAGGGAAACCACCTCACCTGGAACGCCGAGATCGACGGCTCGCCCGCTTTTCTCCGCATCGAAAACGGGCCGGAAGGCGACGATCATCTCGAGATGGAATCGGCCCTTCTCGGCGAAGTCGCGAAGACCGGGGTGCCCGTGCCGCGTGTCCTCGGATGCGATGCGAGCCGCTCGCGAGTTCCGTTCGCGTGGCAGGCGCTGGAGCGTATTCCCCATCCCGATCTGAACCATTGGGCAAAGGAAGGCACGCTCGACGCGGACAAGGTGGCTTTCGAGATCGGACGCCATGTCGCCCTCTCGCAGGCGATCCGACCGACGGGATTCGGTCCCTTCGATCTTGAGCCGTGGCGGCAGGGCACGGGGCTCGTTGGGTTCCATGCGGGCTACGCTGACTACTTCCAGCTCCGGCTCGCGGCGCATCTCGATTTCCTAGTCGCCGGGGGATTTTTCGACGAGGCAAAACGCCGCGAGATCATCGCGTCCATCGAGACGAACGCGGATTTGTTGGAGATCGGTCAGGGTGTCCTTGTCCACAAGGATCTCGCGCTCTGGAACGTGCTCGGCCCGCGCGACGCGGTCGCTGCGGTCATCGATTTCGACGACGCGATCTCAGGCGATGCGATGGACGACCTTTCTCTGCTGGCCTGTTTTCACGACGCTGCATTTTTGGAGTGGGCCTTTGCCGGGTATGAAATGGTAAAGCCGTTGCCGGATGAGGTGATGCGTCGCTTCTGGCTGCATTTGCTGCGGAACCTGATCGTAAAAGCGGTCATCCGGGTGGGAGCGGGCTATTTTGCGAGGGACTCCGGCTTCTTTCTGATCGGCGCGGGATCGTCGGGCGAGGATTTAAGGCGGTTTACGAAAGCGAGGATCGAGACGGCTTTGCGCGGGCTGCGGGAAGGGGCGGGATTGGAGATTTTATGAAGTTGCACCTAAAGATTCTATCCGTGTCATCTGAGAATATCTGTGTAAATCCGTGTTCTAAAGAGGTTCCAACACAGATGGTCACGGATTTCCACAGATGACACAGATCCTCACAAACACATGAACGCCTCCTCCCTCTCCCTCGGCACCTGGCTCTCGATCGGCTCACCCGCCATTGCCGAACTCGCCGCCCTTTCCGGTTTCGACTGGGTCCTCCTCGACCTCGAACACGGTTGCGTTTCCGAGGCAACCATACCCGACCAACTCCGGGCGCTCCAGGGCACCGCGACAAAAGGCATCGTCCGGGTCGGGGCACCTTATCCTGATCTCATTGCCCGCGTCCTCGACTGGGGCGCGGATGGCATCATGGTGCCGCGGGTGGAGTCGGCCGGGACCGCTGCGGACATCGTCACCGCGGCCTACCATGCCCCGCGGGGACGCCGCGGATTTTCGCGCACGGTCAGGGCGACGGACTACGGGCTGGGAGAGCATCCATCGAACCCCGTCATCATGGCCCAGATCGAGACCGTAGCCGGAGTCGCGGCAGCGGCAGCGATCGCGGCGGTGGAGGGCATCACGACGCTTTTCGTGGGGCCAGCCGACCTGCGCCACGACCTCGAGCACTCGTCCTCGCTAGAACTCTCCGACTACGACACTTGTCTCGAGCAGATCCTCGGGGCGGCGCGCGAAGCGGGAAAAGAGACCGGCATCCTCGTGCGTGATTCCGCCGGGATATCCCGCCATGCCGATCTCGGCTTTACCCGCATCGCCGTTGATTCAGACCTCTCGATTCTCCGCAATGCCTACCAAACCCTCCTTTCCCGAAAGTAATGAAAAACGCCACAGCCATTGACCGGGGACGCCCGGACGCAGAACGAGTAGCATGGGCATCCTGCCCATGGCTTCGGCGGACGCGACAAACGAAACCGCAGGGAACGTCGCCTACGGAGCAAAGTCGATTCGGCGCCAGTCTGATGAACGGAGGGTCCATCTTGAGACTCCTCGTCGTCTTCTCACGGTGCATGGGCTGGAAGCCCATGCTACTCCATGCCGTCGTGATGCAGATTCTCGTTTGTCTGGGGAGTTTCAACCTTTCCGCCGAAGACGCTCCCGAAGCGCCCTTTGCGGCGATGTCACCCGAGCAGACCCGCGCCTTTGAGATTGAGGTGCTGGAAAAAGTCGCCGACCTCGCCCTGATCCCGCCGGTGATCAACACATCGCCCCTGCCGAAGTACGACTACGACCAGCTCGATTACGGCATGACCATCGGACTTGACCGCACCCCCGGGGGCAGACTCTGGGCTGCGTGGGTCGCCGGCGGAGACAGTCCCGAGGCCTTTTTTGTGCTCAACTCCAGCGACGACGATGGCGAGACCTGGTCAAAGCCGCGTCTCGTCATCGATGCGCAGTCGCCGAATCTGCCACGCCCGCGCAGCATCCTCGTCGGCAATCTCTGGACCGACCCGACGGGACGGCTCTGGCTCATCTTCGATCAGTCGATGGACATGTTCGACGGACGTGGCGGGGTCTGGGCGACGATCTGCGAGAATCCCGATGCCGATGAGCCGGTCTGGTCGTCCCCGCGACGAATCTGGCACGGCGTCACGCTGAACAAACCCATTGTCCTGAAGTCCGGCGAATGGACGCTGCCTATCTCCCTCGATCAGCGGGGCGGACTGGATATTTTCAAAGGCTGCTTCGCCTCACTCGATCCCCTGCGCGGAGCCAATGTCTTTGTCTCGGGCGACGAGGGCGCAACCTGGGAACGGCGCGGAGCCGCGACCTTTCCGAATCCCGACTGGCATGAACACATGGTCGTCGAGCGGAAGGATGGATCGCTCTGGATGCTCGCCCGCACCGGCAAAGGACTCATGGAAAGTGTCTCGACCGACGGCGGCCGCACCTGGGCCGAGCCGACAGCTTCGGCGATCAACCACCCCGTGGCGCGCTTTCATCTCCGACGTCTTGCTTCGGGGAAGATCCTTCTCATCAAACACGGAGCCACGATCGAGACTCACGAGGGCCGCAGTCAGCTCACCGCCTGGCTCAGTGAGGACGAGGGGAAAACCTGGCAGGGCGGCCTGATGCTCGACGAGCGCAACGGCATCTCCTACCCCGACGGATTCCAGGCTCCCGACGGCACGATCTACATCTCCTACGACCGCAACCGCTCCACCGATGGTGAGATCCTGATGGCCCGGTTTTCCGAAGAGGACATCCTCGCGAAGGAATTCAAAGGGCCGAAGTCGAAAGGCAAGATCCTCATCAGTCGCCCGCTCGCCCGCGAGGTCGCGATGCTCCCCGGGTTTCAAAAGCCGACTCCCGGTGTGAAACGGGAGATCGACATGCCTTTGGTGGATCTGTCAGGCGACAAGGATCGCCATTCCATCGTCGCGGCCGGCACGGAAGTCTACCAGGGCCACTGCGACACCGTCCTGCTACCGGATGGGAAAACGATGTTCACCGCCTGGTGTCTCGGTCATGCCCGCTGGATCGGGCCGCTCGCGAAGAGCACGGATGCCGGTCTGATCTGGTCCGCCCCGCTCGATGTGCCGAAAAACTGGGCCACCACATCCAACACACCTGCTCTCCACCGTCTCACCGGTCCCGATGGAAAGGCACGGCTCTTTTGCTTCGCCGACGGACTCGACTGGAGCCGCAAGGGCAATCCGCCCTACCCGATGCACCAATCCGTCTCCGAGGACGAAGGCAAAACCTGGACTCCGATGGCTCCGAACGGCATCGAGGGCGAGGTGCCGCCTAAGACGATCCTGAGTTTTGACGAGGGAAAGCGCCTCGTGATGTGGTCGGACCTTCCCGGCTACGTCCTCCAGAGCGAATCGACCGATGGAGGCCTGAGCTGGAGTCCCGGAAATCGCATCCTTCGCGTTCCCGACCGATGGGCGCAGCCCTGTGTGATCGCCTCGCCGGATGGAAAGACTCTCGCCATGCTGCTGCGGGAAAACAGTCGCAAGCATCAATCCTTGATCTCCTTCAGCAGAGATGAAGCCAAGACATGGAGCGAACCGAAGGAGCTGCCCGCCACTCTCACCGGCGATCGCCACGTCGCCAAATACGTCCAGGGCGAGCGCCTCGTCATCGCCTTCCGCGATGTCGCGAAGACGAGCCCGACCTATGGCCATTACCTTGCCTGGGTCGGGCGTTTCGAGGATCTCGTCGAGGGTTCTGCGGGCGACTACCGCCTCAAGCTTTTCCACAATGCCGCTCGTGCTGATGACGAAACGCCCGGAGAGGGCAACGCCGACTGCGGGTACTCGGATCTTGAAGTGCTGCCCGACGGCACCGTCGTCGCCACCACCTACCTCAAGTATGCGCCCGGCCCGGAAAAGCACTCGGTCGTGAATACCCGGTTCCGACTTTCTGAAACCGATGGATTGAAGGAGGCGAAGGAGGCGAAGGAGGCGAAGGAGTAATTCCCGCGTGGCGCGTGGCGCGCAATGGGGAACATTTGCATGTTCCGCTACGAAGAATCCCCGTAGTGGTGACCTCCAGGTCGCCACCATGCAAGATGCTGGTGTGACGTCTTCAGCCATTTTATCCGTGGGCGGCGGCGGCTTCGAATTGCAACGCGAATGGCCGCCGCCGCGAAAGAACAAGGAGGCGCGACATTCCTGTCGCGCGGCTAGCAGTCTGTCGGACTTAGAGCGTCTGAGCGAGGGAATTGGGGTTCGAGTCAGAATTTTCATGAGTTTGAGGAGTTTGTGTGAACACAAATGACGAAAACGAGGGGAAATTCGGGCCGAATCCCCGATTTCCGCAGCCGGGCGGGATAAGTCCGACAGGCTGCTAGCCCGGTTGGGCAGCCTTTGGCTGGCGATCTTCGCTTTGCCAGGATTCTTGCACGCCGGTTGTGCCCGCCCGAGAATTGAAGATCCCGCGATTGCCGAATAGCACGACAGGAGTGTCGTGCCTCCTTGGGATTGATGGCGGCGTAGAGGAACTCGCGAGAGTTCCCCCGTCGATGGGCGCACAATGCCCCGCCCGGGTTCCTCAGCTCCGACCGACTGAACCCGGGTAGGGCGAGGCGTGAATCCAACGCAGGAAACGGGATTCAGTTGAAGTCTCGTCACGAAATGGCACTCTAGTGAGAGTCCTCCCCGTCTCATGAACAACTCCCGGCTCTTCCTCGCTCATCTCACTGTGGTTGCCCTGCTCGGCCTGCGCATTGCCCATGCCGCCGAGCCCGGCTTCACCTCTCTCTTCGACGGCAAGACCTTTACCGGCTGGACCCATACGGGAAACTGGGTCATTGAAGACGGAGCCTTCTACCGCAACGACAAAGGCGGATCGCTCACTTACTCCGCCGCGACGGTGCCTGATGATTTTGAGCTGCGGTTTGAGTGGAAAGTCTCGGTAGGATGCAACTCCGGCGTCTACTATCGCCCCGGTCAGGTCGAGTATCAGATCCTCGACAACATCGGCAGCCCCTACGGGGAAAACGCCCGACAGGCGGCAGCCTCGATCTTTTTCTGCCTCGCTCCGAAAAAGGACGCGACGCGTCCGGTCGGGGAATGGAACACCGCCCGCATCATTTGCCAGGGCACCGTTATCGAGCATTGGCTCAATGAGGAGCGTGTTCTCTCCTTCGACTACGAGGATCCGAAATGGGCCGAATATGTCGAGCTGCTCGCGATTCGCGGAGGCGATCTCACCGGGCGTGGCGGCAAGCTCTGGCTCCAGGACCACGGACAGGATGTCTGGTTCCGGAATCTGCGCTGGCGCAAGATCCCCGAAGGCGAGAGGATCACGCCCGACCCCGCTTTCCAGCCCATGCCGGTGACAGGAGAGGCGCTCGAGAAAGAGCGGGCTCGGGTGAAGTCGATGCTGGAAAAAAAGGCGAAGCCTTGAGCCTGAGCCGTTTACTTGGGCTTTATCTCCAATCCGGCTAGCCACGGAGCACTGATCTGAGGCGGCATGCCGCCGAAGGGTTGGTAGATCGGGAGTTGGATCACACTCATGCCGTGTGCCTGTGAGGCTATGAAAAAGAGCGTCTCGGCGCAGTCGTCCGTCTGGATCATGGCTTCGCAATGCTCGGCCGTGGGACGTACGGGACGTTTTTCAACGAGAGGGGTATAGGCCTCGCCGGGAGCATACTCCGAGACGACGATTCCGTGCGCGGCGAACTGGGGACGGGCGGTGAAGAGGAGCCCGTGGACCGCCCACTTGCTCGCGGTGTAGGGCACGCCGGCGAAAGAGTCGAAGCCGTGTCCGGCCGTCGAGGAGACGACGACGATGCGTCCGCCGCCCTTCTCAGCCATCGGCTTGGAGACCGCCTGCATCATGTTCACGACGCCGAGCACGTTGATGTCCATGATTCGCTGCCAGCTCTCGGGTGAGGCGATCCTCGCCGGGTCGGCGTGGGCCATGAAGCGATCGGGAGTGTTGATCCCGGCGGTGTGAATGAGGGTATGCGGCGCGCCTTCGCGAAGTACGACCTCCATCGCCGCCGCGACGCTGGCGGGATCGGCGACATCACAGACGACCGGAACGATGAGCGGAGATCGCGCCGCACTTTCCTCGAGCGACTCGAGCGTGCGACCAAAGACAAAAGTCCTCGCCCCGGCCGCCGCAAATCGCTTTGCCGCCGCCTGCCCCATCCCGCCGCCACCGCCGGTGACGATCACGATCCTGTTTGTCCAGTCTTGATCCATGGCGGAAGGGTAGCAGGGGATACGCCGGAGTCCAGCGGACGAATGACCTGGCCGGGAAGCTGCCAGCTGGCGTTTTCGCGTCTCTTTTCTCCATCGCACTGCCTTCCGCGATCAGCCATCCTTTCCTTCCGCTCATGAAATGCCCCGCCCTCATCGCCGCCGTTGTTGCCTCCGTCCTGCCGTTTTCCCCTGCGGAAGAGTTACAGGACGAGATCCTCTGGCAAAAGGGGGCCAACCTACCCGTCACCTCCGATCTCCCGACGCTCGAAGGATTGCGCTTTTCGGTGATCAAAGCCTACGAGTTCCCGAAAGACGGCTATCGCTTCCTCCACGGCGTCGCTCTTTGTTTTCACAAGGGCAGGCTCTACGCCAGCTTCGGCCACAACAAAGGCGGGGAGAACACCGACACCGAAGAGGCTCGATTTTGCGTCAGTGAGGATGAGGGGCGCACCTGGAGCGCGGTGAAAACGATAGACTCAGGCGAGGGACCGGTCGGGGTGAGTCATGGCTCCTTCCTCTCCCACGAGGGCTCCCTCTGGGCTTTCATGGGGGCCTACACCGGCACGATGGAGGGCATCCATACCCGCGCTTACGTGCTCGACGAGGCGAGCGAAACGTGGGTGGCAAAGGGCACTATCATCAATGACGGCTTCTGGCCCATGCAGGAGCCCGTCCGCATGGACGACGGCAACTGGATCATGGCCGGTCTCGCCGGTGCGGTCTATGATGCCAGGGGGAGCCATCCCGCCGCGGTCGCGATCAGTCAGGGGAGCGATTTTACGAAGTGGGATTTCATCCGCATCCCGCCGAGCGAGGGCCTCGCGATGTGGGGCGAATCGACCGTCATCGTCGAGGGGAAAACCGTCACCAGCATCAGCCGTTACGGAGCTGAAGCCCGCGCCCTCGTTGCGACGAGTCAGGACTACGGCCGCACCTGGACGACAATGGCGCCGTCGAATCTCCCGATGGCCACGAGTAAACCCATCGCCGGATTGCTCAGCACCGGACAGCGCTACCTGATCTGCTCGATCAGTGCCGACGGAGGAAAAAGGCGCTCGCCCCTGACCATCGCGGTCTCAAAGCCGGGGGAGACGGCCTTCAGCAAGGTCTATGTCATCCGCCACGCCGAACATCCCTCCGGCCCCGGTGAATCCCATCCAAAAGCAGCTCTTTCTTATCCCTACGCCATCGAGCACGAGGGGCATCTCTATGTGGGATATTCGAACGACGGCGGCAAAGTCGGACGGGTCGGGGAAGGACGGCAGCTCTGGAATAACAACAGCGCCGAATTGGCGGTGATCCCGGTGGCGGCGCTGGGGGAGTGAAGGTGCCGGAATGTAGCATGGGCGTCCTGCGCATGCCTTCGGCGGGGATCACACGATTCGGTGGCGCGGGCGCCAGGTCGCCGTCCATGGGATTCTTCGCCCCGCGTGACAACTTCGGAGCCACCCTGCACACTCACCCCAATGCCCCCCAAACCCTTATCCCCTCGCAAACCGCCCCCGCATCCACCCCTGCCGGGATCAAATCGGGCCGGATCTCGGCGAGGGGCTTCAGGACAAAAGCACGCCCGAACATCCTCGGATGGGGCAGGATGAGATCGCCTTCGCTGATTGTGACTTCGTCGTAGTAGAGCAGGTCCAGATCGGCGGTGCGGGGGGCGTTGAGGTCATGCAGGGAGGGGCGTCCGAGCTCGATCTCGATGGCCTGGGTCCCGGCGAGCAGGTCGAGAGGGGAAAGGTCCGTCTCGATCTCGACGACGGCATTAAAAAATGTCCCCGAACCTGGCGGACAATCGACCGGATCGGTCTCGTAGATGGACGAAACGAGCAGGTGGTCGGTGCTTCGAACCCGCTCGAGACCGGCCACGGCGGCGCGGAGATTGGCGAGGCGATCGCCGAGGTTGGAGCCGAGGCTGATTCCCACGCGTGCCATGTCGGATCGCTTACTTCAGCCCGAGGACGTCCTGCATGTCGAAGAGCCCGCTCTCGAGCCCTTCGCTCTCGATCCAGCGGGCGGCGCGCACGGCGCCCTTGGCAAAGGTGAGGCGGCTCGAGGCCTTGTGGGTCAGCTCGACTCGCTCGCCGTTGCCAGCATAAATGACGGTGTGATCCCCGACGACATCCCCGCCGCGGAGGGCGTGGACGCCGATCTCGTGATCGGTGCGGGCGCCGACATCGCCGAAGCGGCCGTGACGGCAGTCCTTGTCATAGGAGAGATCCCGCACCTCGGTGAGGATCTCGGCGAGGCGGCGGGCGGTGCCGCTGGGGGAGTCGAGCTTGTGGCGGTGGTGCATCTCGACGACTTCGAGATCGAAGCCTTCGCCGAGAATCTCTGCGGTGCGGCGGGTCAGCCAGAAGAGCGTATTCACCCCGACCGAGAAGTTCGGTGCGTGGACGATGGTGATGGAGTGCGAGGCACGCTCGATCATTTCGAGTTGGGCGTCGTCGTGGCCGGTAGTGCCCATCACGAGCGGCTTGCCGGCATCGACACAGGCCTCGATCAGCTCGTTTGTGAAAGAGGGCAGGGTGAAGTCGATGACGATGTCGCTTTTCCCGAGGGCTTCTTCGAGCGAGTCCCCGAGATCAATCCCGGCGGCGACGCGGGTCTCGGGATCTTCACTGACGGCGGTGGCGACGGCCTGGCCCATGCGGCCGCGGAATCCGGTGACGAGAATATTGAGCATGACAGAGAGATGTGGGGAAGTGGCGGGACGCGAAAGAGGAGGGGGATTCCCGTCGACGGAACGGTTACGAGACTAAACCAAGGGCCACGAGGGTCGAGCGCAGCTCGGCCACTTTTTCGGCACTCATTTCCACCATGGGCAGACGCAGTTTCGGACGGCATTGACCGGTCAGGCCAAGGGCGGCCTTGATCGGAACCGGATTGGTGTCGAGCTTGAGGAGAGCGCTGAAAAGTGCGGCATACTTTTCGTGGATGGCCTCGGCCTCGGCGATACGGCCTTCGAGCATCGCCCGGGTGAGATCGGCCATGGCCCCAGGAATGAGGTTCGACGCGACCGAGACGACGCCGACGGCCCCGGCTTTCATGAAATCGACGGTGAGGACGTCGTCGCCGGAGAGGATCTCGAACTCGGGCGGGAGCGCGGCGCGCAGTTGCACGACCCGCTCGGTCTCGCCGCCGGCTTCCTTGATCGCGCGGATGTTCGGGAACTCGGCGAGGCGAACGACGGTCTCGACATCGATCTGGATATGGCAACGGCCCGGGATGGAGTAGAGCATCAGCGGCAGCTCGGTCGACTGGGCGATCGCTCGGTAGTGCTGGAAAAGGCCCTCTTGCGAAGGTTTGTTGTAATAGGGAGTTACGAGAAGCGCGGCGTCGGCGCCGGCCAGCTCGGCGGACTGGGTGAGATCGATCGCCTCGCGGGTCGAGTTCGAACCCGTTCCCGCGATGACAAGACCGCGCTTTTTCGCCTGCTTCACCGCCATCTCGATGACGAGCTGGTGCTCTTCGGTCGAGAGGGTCGCCGATTCGCCGGTCGTGCCGACGGGGACGATGCCCTTGATGCCGTTGTCGAACTGCTTGTCGATGAGCTTGCGATAGGCATCGGGATCAATCATGCCCTTTTCATTGAAAGGGGTCACGAGGGCGGTATGGGCACCTTCAAACATGGTATGGCGGTCTCTTGAAAAGGGTGAAGTTAGAGCGAGGAAAGAGTTCCGGAGAACGTGAAGTCGGCCGGGCCGAGGAGGGTCACGTTTTCGTATCCGCCCGAGGCGGTCTGTGCAAAGCCAATTTCGAGCGTGTCACCACCGGCGACGTCGACGCGGATGGGCGAGGGGGCCCCGGTGAGTTCGTGATGGATGATGGCGCAGGCGACCATGCCGGTGCCGCAGGCGAGGGTCTCGTCCTCGACCCCGCGCTCGTAGGTGCGGATCGCGATATGATCGGGCGCGAGCACTTTCACAAAGTTCGCGTTCGTTCCGGCGGGGGCAAAATGGGTGTGGTAGCGGGTAGCGGCCCCGAAACGCTTCACCTCGACCGATGCTAGATCATCGACAAAAATGACGGCATGGGGAACGCCCGTGTTGACCGAATGGACCGTATGGGAAACGCCGTCGAGATCGAGTGCCTGATTGAGCTTCAGATCAAAGGGAGTGCTCAGCTGGATTCGGACTTCGTCGCCCACAAATTCGCCCTCGATCACTCCGGCGATCGTTTCAAAGGTCGCCTTCTCCAGCGTGTTGCCTTCGAGGAAGTTCACAAAGCGGGCAAAACAGCGCGCGCCGTTGCCGCACATTTCTGCTTCGCCGCCGTCGGCGTTATAATAACGCATCCGAAAATCGGCCCCGTTTTGAGCGGGTTCCACCGCAAGCAGGCCGTCGGACCCGATCCCGCGCTGGCGATGGCACATCGCGGCGATCTGCGCTTTGCTCAGGCTGAGGGCATTGTCGCGGTTGTCGAGCACGACGAAATCGTTGCCCGCCCCGTTCATTTTCCAGAATTTGACCATCTTTTACGGCGTTTTGGCGAGAGGCAGACTAGACCGACTTGGCAGCGTCCACAAGCGGTTTGACGAAGGCCCCGACGAGCGCGGCGACATCGGGGTCGGCCCCGTGTTGCTCGATCTGCCGCACGATGGCGCTGCCGACGACGACACCGTCAGAGGAGCGGGCGACCTCGGCGGATTGCTCGGGCGTGGAGATGCCGAATCCGACCACGACAGGCACGTCGGTGTGGCGCTTGATCTCGGCGACGTTCTCTTTAATTCCTTCGGCGAGGGAGGTCTGGGCCCCGGTGACGCCCTCGCGGGAAACGTAATAAATGAATCCTTCACTGGCGGCTGCCAGTTTGGGAAGACGATCCGCCGGAGTTGTCGGCGCGATAAGACGGATGTGGCGCAAGAGTCCGCTCTCGGTCAGCTCGGCATTGAGCGAGGCTTCATCAGGCGGGAGATCGAGGAGCAGGATGCCGTCCGCCCCGGCGGCAGCGGCGTCTTCGTGGAATTTTGAAAAGCCGTAGCTGTAGATGGGATTGAGATAAGTGAAAAGGACCACCGGCGTCTCCGAGGTTTCACGGAAGCGCCGGATCAGGTCGAGAACCTTGGGGGTCGTGGCGCCCGCCTCGAGGGCGCGGTGGGCGGCCATCTGGTTGACGATGCCGTCTGCCATCGGATCCGAGAAAGGGACACCGAGTTCGATCACATCGACCCCGGCCTTTTCGAGGGCGAACATGATCTCGAGCGAGCGATCCATGTTCGGATCACCGGCGGCAATGTAGGCGACGAAGGCGGCTTTACCCTCAGTTTTTAGGGCGGCAAAACGCTGGTCGATACGATTTTCGGGAGTCATGAAAGGGGCGCATTATCGTCGCAAATGGCGTCGGGGAAAGTGGAAAAGGTGCTGAGGGGTTTGAGCAAGAGCGTAGCGAAGGTGGTGACACCTTCGGGCGTTGCCCCTGCGAGGACGCCCCCCTCCCGCTCACTCTGCCCCAAGCGCTTTCTCGATCGCGGTTTCGAGATCGGGGCCACGTAGATTCGAGGCGATGATCTGGCCGCCTTTGCCGACGAGGAAGGTCGCGGGGATGCTGCGGATCCCGAAGCGCTGGGCGAGCTCGTTTTCCCACCCTTTGCCGTCGACGTATTGGGGCCACGGCATCTTGTTGTCGGCGATGAACTTCTCGACCGCGGTTTTGTCTTCATCGAGCGAGATCCCGACGATCTCGAAGCCCTTGTCCTTGTAAGCCTCGTAGGCGGCGATGACGTTCGGCATCTCGGCGACACAGGGTCCGCACCAGGTCGCCCAGAAATCGACGAGGATGACCTTGTCGTGCATCTTCTCAAGATCGACCTCGACGCCTTTGAGGTCAGTGAAGGCGATCTTCATCTCATCGCCGACGCCGGGGAGGTAGAGGTCACCCCCGACCTGGTCGAGGAACTGTCCGACCTGGGCGCTCTGGGGATGGTCGGCGAGATCCGTCTTGACCCGGGTGATGAAGGCCTTGGCCTTGTCGCGCTGATTCGAGACGATGCTGGCCTCGATGAGGGGGCGGGCAATCTCCTGCACGATGACTTGGAGATCCGCTTCGAGGCCCTTTGGCTGGGCTTCGTAACGCTGGGTGAGGAGGTCGGGAATAGGTTCGGATTTCCCGATCGCCATGTGCGCTCCGACGAGCATGGCGAGAGCCTGGTCTTTATCGGCGGCCTCGGGATTCTCCGAGAGGTAGGTCTGGAGTGCTGCGATTTTCTGGTTTTCGAATCCAGTGGCGATCTCAAGGGCCTTCTGGGCTTGTGCCGTCGAGAGGGCCGAAAGGATGACGAGTGAGGCGAGGATGTTTTTCATGTGAAATTGGATGTCTGAGGGATAAATCTACCCCAATTTGACGCAACAGGCCCCGAACCTTGCGTTTTTTTCTTACGGGAATCAGTGAACCATCAGAGCGGGACCGGCTTCCTCTATCGGGATGAACTCATCGACGAGGGTGACTGCAGACTCACGGACCGGGGGCATTGCTCCCTCGACGAGAAGGGTGGCGTGGATCCGGGGGATCTCAAACTCGGTCAGGATGCCGTTTGCGTTGAGCGTGTAAACCCCCGGCGCGAGCCCGAGCGTCTCGATGGGGATGCGGGTTTCAAAGGGAGGCGACTCGCCGAGATCGGTCAGCACGATAGCCCCGCGCGGGGTTTGTTCGAGCACTTCGAGGAGGAGGATGCGGTCCTCCCGCGACTGTTTCGCATCGACGAGGATCGCTACCGTAGTGGAGAGGCGCCCCTTCACTATTGCATACGCATCGGGTCGACCCTCGAAATTAATCACCTCGACCTCGACGCTTTCGACTACCGCCGGTTGTGGCGGCGGGGCGTAGGGCGGCTTTGCCTGGCACGAGACGAACAGGAGGGGGAGGGACAGGGACAGGCTGATAATGCGACTGAACACGGATACTTATTACGTAGAAAACAATAATAAATAAAGCTGAAATTTATGAAAATTCACGATTCTTAGCTCCCGGTCGATAATTACGGACTTTCGTGAATTGATTTCCCTCACGAAACCTCCTAGCTTCAGTCTTCTAGGGGGGCGTTCGATATTGCCCGCCTCGCGCTATCATGGACTTTGACTGGATTGACTGCCATTTTGACCTGAAAAAGATCACCCCGAGGGAGGTCGAAGAAGTCTTTGAGGATCCCTTCTCCATCCGCCTGCTCCCCGAGACGGACAATAACGCGACCGAGGCCCGTTATTTCAACCTCGGGAAAACGATTAACAACCGTCTTCTCTTCTCGGTCTTCTGGACCGATGGCAAGCGCTACCGGGTCATCCTCTGCCGCGAAACGACCGACGACGAGATTTCCTTCTACGAGCGTAAAAACGCCGAATGGCTCTGATCTCCCATGCAGTTGCCCGAACCGACGCCCGAGCCAACCCTCTTTAGTCTCCCACTCAACCCTGTTACGCCTGTGAAAACGATAGACCGCTGGAGCCAGATTCCCGACTTTGAGGATGAAAAGGAAGAATCGCTCTTCTGGGCCGCGCACGCCCTCGACCCGCGTCTCATGAATGCCTCGATTCAGCGGCAGAGTGTGCGCGAGTCCACTACGATCACCCTGCGCTTCGATCCGCAGATGCTCAGTCGCATCAAGCGCCTCGCCCGCCACCGTTACCTCAACTACCAGAGCATGATCAAGCAATGGCTGAGTGAGCGACTCGAGGAAGAAGTCGGCAAGCAGAACGAGCGCTCCGGTGATCGGAATCAGGATTGATCCGTTCCACGCATTTGTATGAGTTCCGACGACCCGCAGGCCGAGATCGCCCGGCTCATCACCGAGATCGAGCGGCACAACCGCCTCTATTACGAGCAGGCCGAGCCTGAGATCTCCGACGCGGAATACGATGCCCTCTACCGCCGCCTCGAGACGATCGAGGCGGACTACCCGCTCTTTGCCGATCCGAACAGCCCCACCCGGCGGGTCGGGGGCAGTCCCAGTGAGGGTTTCGAGCAGGTCCGGCATCCGGTGCCGATGCTGAGTATCGACGACCTCTTCGAAATCCCGGCAGAGGAGCTCGACAAAATCGAGGCGAAAACGGGAGAACGTCCGCCCAAGGAGCAGGAACTGGTGGATTTTTACCGTCGTCTCCAGCGGGGCCTCGGGGTCGAGTCTGTCCCCGTGACGATCGAGCCGAAGATCGACGGGGTCGCCGTCTCGCTCGTTTATCGCGATGGTCGGCTCGACTACGCCGCGACGCGGGGAGACGGCACCACGGGCGACGTCATCACCGCAAATGTCCGGACGATCAAGCCAATCCCCCTGACTCTGCCCGAATCCGCGGGCGCGCCCGCGACGCTCGAGGTCCGCGGTGAGATCTTCATGCCTGGCGAGGGTTTCGCGAAGATGAACGAGGAGCGCGACGAGGCGGGGTTGCCTAGCTTTGCCAATCCCCGCAACGCCACGGCGGGGACTCTGAAAATGCTCGATTCCCGTGAAGTCGGGAAACGCCCCCTCGATTTCATCGCGCACGGGATCGGTCTCGTCGAGGGCGGCGAGATCGGGTCGATCACCGATTTTCACGCCCTCCTCGACCGGGTCGGGATCCGCAAAAATGAACCTCTCGTGGTGGCCTCGACTCTGGAAGAAGTGCTCGACGCGGTGCGCCGGCTCGATGTAGAGCGGCATGCGCTGCCTTTCGGGACGGACGGGGCGGTCATCAAGGTGATCGATCGCGACGCCCAGCAGCAGCTCGGCTACACCAGCCGCGCGCCGCGATGGGCCGCCGCCTACAAATACCCGCCCGAGCAGAAGGAGACGACGCTGCTCGACATCACCGTGCAAGTCGGACGCACCGGTAAACTGACTCCTGTTGCGGAACTCGCGCCCGTGCTCGTCTCGGGCACGACGGTGCGACGGGCGACGCTGCATAATGAGTCCTTTATTCAGGAGAAGGGTATCGGCATCGGCGACGTGGTGCTGATTCAAAAGGCCGGCGAGATCATCCCCGAGGTGATCAAGGTGGTGACCAAAATGGGGGTGGACGAGCCCTTCTCGATGCACGCGCACCTCCACGGTGTCTGCCCGGTCTGCGCCGGTCCGATCGAGCGAGTCGAGAAGCAATATCCAAGGAATGGAGAAACACGGACGGTAGTGACCCATTTTTGCGTCAATTTCGAGTGCCCCGCCCAGATCGTGAGCCGGATGCGGCAGTTCGTCAGCCGAAAGGCCCTCGACATCGAGGGCATCGACGGCACCGTCGCCGAGAAGCTCGTCCAGCGTGGGCTCATCCGCTCTCCCCTCGACCTCTTCGAGATCCCGGAGACGAGCCTTGCGACATTGAATCTCGGCTCGGAGGAGAGTCCGAGAATTTTCGGCGAAAAGAACGCCGCCAAGATTATCCAGTCACTCGAACGGGCCGCAAAGGAGATGCCGCTCTCGCGCTGGCTCTTCGCCATGGGTATATTGCAGATCGGGGAAACTGTGGCGAGAGAGGTTTCAAGGCTCCATCGTAATTTTCACGAAATTGCGAAGTCGGCAATTCTGGAAAAAGTTGAGGAGTGGGGATCGAAGAGGACTTGGGTGAAAGATCACCCGTTAAATCCTACGTCTAAAGCTAAAGCTATTACGGCTGAAGAAAGACACCGTCGTGAGCCAAAAGCAAAGGAATACAAAAAACGAGTAAAAGAACTCACCCCGGAGTTGGTTCCATTTGAGATTAGCAGCGAACTGGGCGGTGTAGCCGCGGCGAGTATTAGATCTTTTTTCCGCTCACCTGCTGGTCTTCGCGTTCTGGCTCGAATGGAGCGACTGGTTATTGATCCACAGTCCGACAACTATGCCCCGAAACCCTCGGATGTCTCAGCGGGAGCAGGTAAACCGTTCGTGGGGAAAATCTTCGTCATCACAGGCAGCCTTTCCGCCCCTCGTGATCAAATAGCCGACAAAATTCTCGCTGCCGGTGGAAAGGTTTCCAATTCGGTCGGCAAAAACACAGATTTTTTGCTTTCCGGCGAAGGAGGTGGCTCGAAGCGTGATAAAGCCGACACTCTCGGTGTTACCGTAATTTCCGAGGCTGATCTCGAGTCACTAATCACATCGTAAGGCCGTCAATCCAGTGTTTCTCTGAAATAATGGCCGGGGTTCCGTGCTCTCTACGCGAAAGGATCGCAGCCTCAATCTTATTCCCATAGGAGCCCCTTTTCCAAGCCTTGCTCCCACTTGAACCGATAACCAGAAAGTCTATCTCGCGGGAGATGTTGTTCTGAGAAGGGGCAGAGCCGCCGCGTTCAGTTACTGCAATCTGACAAACCTCGCGCGTTCCGAAATCGAATTTCCCCGTAAACACAAAGCTGTGCTGTCGAAAAATCACTTTGGGTGCCGGATCGTCGAATGGTGAACCGTCTGACATTACCTGCCAGACAATGTCGTCATAGATCTTCTGCCTCTCATCCGATGCACTCCAATCCACCGGAATTACAGCGTTTTCGAGTTCAGCGGGATCAAATTTTATCGGAAGGGATGAATCGGAATCGAAATCCTTCGTGACATAAAGGTATCGGCGCCAGCGCTCCCGATTCCGTTCCTCGTTCATGATGGAACTAATCTCCCATCCGGCTGCTCCGGTCGAGATATTCGGCGCAAATCTGATTCCGAAGAATGTCAGGAGCTTTTTTTGCCGATTGGTGGCGGTCATAAAAGGTAAGCTCCACCTAAAAGATAGCTGCCCAAGGTTGAACTCTCGACGCTCTCCTCCCACACGCCTCAGCGACGCCCGAAGAGGCGTGAGAACCAGGAGCGCTTCTCAATTTTGGACCGGCGCTCGCGCTGCTGATTGAGCAGGAAGAGAGAGTGGTCGTCGGTCAGGGTAGCCGACGAGTGATGTCCGCGACGGGAGATCTCCGCCCCGGGAGGCAGGAACTTCTTTTCTCTAACGGAGGCGCTGCGTTCGGAAAACATTGATAGTAGATGGGTTGTTGCGGAATCGGAACGCCTCCAAAGAACCACCGATCCGGCAAATGTGCAATACGGGAACGCGTCACGGTTCGAGCGCCGGCAACCCGAAAAAGGTCGCTGCATTCCGCGAAGTCACGCGGCAGATCTCTTCAAAGGAGAGCCCGTGGATGTCCGCGAGGGTCCGTCCGGTGAATTCGACCATGGCGGGTTCGCAGGATTTCCCGCGGAAAGGAACCGGGGCCAGGTAGGGTGCGTCGGTCTCGACCATGACGCGGTCGAGGGGCGTGATACGGGCGGCCTCACGAATCGCCTCGGCGTTTTTAAAGGTTAGGACCCCGGTGTAGGAGAGATAGTGGCCCATTGCGAGCGCCTTCTCTGCTTCGGCTACGGTTCCGGTAAAGCAGTGCAGCACCGCAGTGACGCCTCGAAAGTTCCCCAGCACCTCCATCACGTCCGTGCCGCTCTCGCGTTGGTGGACTACGACAGGGCGCCGCAGATCGAGCGCGAGTTGAAGCAACTTCTCGAATACCTCCCGCTGGCGGCGTCGCCAGGCCTCCACTGTGCCTCCGTCGCCGGGGGGGTGGTAGTAGTCCATCCCGATCTCGCCGATGGCCACGATTTCAGGCTCGGAGGCGATCCGACGGATATCGTCGAACCACGTTTCTTCCTCTATCTCATGGACATAGGAGGGGTGAATGCCCGCCGTCGGGTAGACTCCCGGGTAGGTGCGAGCGAGCTGCAGATTGGTCAGCGAGTCCTCCACGTCGCAGGAAATGCTGACGATGCGCTCCACTCCGGCAGCGGCGGCGCGGGCGATGACCTCACCGACGATCCCCTCAAAGCGGGACGAGGCGAGGTGCGCGTGCGTATCAGTCAAAAAAAAGTGAGATTTCTCTTTCATTGTCCGGGGGGGCCTCTTTAACATGCCGAAAGATGCGAAACATCGAAAATTTTCTGAAAAAACCATTTTCAACCCCTTTAACGTGTGTTAACCGAATAGGTTACGAAGCGGGGCACGAACACCGCATGACTTTGAATCTGATGAGAATCCCACGCTTACTTACCGGAATCTGCGGCCTCGCGGTCGCCTCGATCACTGGTCTTTCCCACGCCCAACAGACGGTGACCGATCAATACGGGACTGAGATATTGGTTGATGTGCTTCCTCCCACGGTGCAGTCCCAGGTTCAGCAGACCCGCTCTGTGCTCGATACCGGCGGAGGCGAGGGGCCGCTCAAGGTCGATCAGCTTGGTCGCTTTCATATTGACAATGCCACCGGCAAAAGCATGAGTGGTGGAGGGAGTGACGGTGAGTATCTCGTGAACCAGCTCCTCGGCGTCGTCCTGCTTCCCCGACCCGGCGACGTCCGTCCCGACGGTTGGCCCGGTGTCGAAGGGATTTGGCACGATTTCGAAGATTTTCCGCGTCCCGTAGGCCTTGTCCTTCAAAGCTACATGGGGCGTCCCGTTTCGCTCGGCTCGCTCGATCAGATGGTGAAGGACGTCATCGTCGCCTACCGCGAAGGGGACTGTCCCGTCGTCGATGTTCTCATTCCCGAGCAGGATATTACCTCCGGCGTCGTCCAGCTCGTGGTCATCGAGTCCGAACTCGCCCGCATCCGTGTAGAGGGCGTCGATGCCGACACCGAGGAATTCATCCGCAGCCAGATGCGATTAAAGAAAGGTGAAGTCATCCGTGCTTCGGAAGTGCTTCGTGATCTCTCCTGGGTGAACCGCAGCCCCTACCGCAAGGTCGATATGGTCTATGCGCCCGGTTATGAGTTCGGAACCACCGACGTCATTCTCAAGAGCTACCAGACCCGCTCGAACTGGTTCTACACCGGCTACGAAGACTCCGGAACTGATTACCTCGGTGAAGACCGCTTCATCGTCGGCTTCAACTTCGGTGACCTCTTCGGCCCGAATCGCAGTCTCAGCTACCAGTACACCAGTGACTTCGACATGGAACACGTCCGCGCAAACTCGCTCGTCTACACCCAGGCATTGCCGTGGCGCCACTGGCTCACGGTGCTGGCTTCGTATGTTGATATCGACTCCGACCCCATTCCAGTCGGCGGAGGCAATACTCTTGATTCCGATGGTGATAACATCCAACTCAGCGGACGTTATGGTATCCCGCTCGGCGGCACCGCCAACCGCCAGCGCGAGATGGACTTCGGTTTCGACTGGAAGTCGAACGGCAACAACCTTGAGTTCGTCGATTTCGCCAACTTGAACAACCTGCAGCTCTTCGGCTCACGGGTGGAGATCTTCCAGTTCAGCATTGGTTATCAGGAGACCATCCAGCATAGCCGCGGGGTCAGTCAGTTCGATATTCGAGGGGTCTTTTCACCCGGTGACTTCAACAATCACAACTCGGATGCCGCCTTTGCCTCCTCGAGAGCCGGTTCGTCTTCGGATTACTTCTACGCGGTCGCCGGGTTCGAGCATCAGCAGCGCCTTCGGGAAGACTGGTCGGCGCGCTTCAAGGTGCAGGCGCAGGACGCCAACGGGAACCTCCAGGCCTCCGAGCAGCTCGGTGCGGGTGGTTATGACACGGTCCGTGGTTTTGATCAGCGTGTCGCCCGCGGCGACCACGGTGCCTGGGGAACCTTCGAACTCTACACTCCTGAGCTTTCTCTTGGTCGCATCGGTGAATGGGAGAACGAGACCGACAGCCTCCGCTTCCTCGGTTTCTTCGACGCGGCGAATCTCGGCAACGAGGATCTCCTTCCCGGAGAGCCTTCCAGCTTCCAGTTGGGTTCCGTCGGTGTCGGTCTCCGCTGGAACTACAGCGACTGGTTTAAGTTCCGTCTTGATTACGGCTATCCAGTCTTCACTGAAAACGTGATCGCCGACGAATCGGGCCGCTTCCACATCGGAGCAACCGCTACCTTCTAAAAGAGGATCTTTCCTAAATGCGGGGCGCTGCTGATCGTAAGATCTACAGCGCCCTTTTGCTTTCCACGTGCCACCGCCGGGGATCTGTCGAAGCATGTTTTGCAGGACGGGTTCTATCTCCCTTTTACCTTCGATGTCCTGGCGACAGATTACGCTTGAATGATTTTGGCGTTGGAGCTTAACTACCAGCCTAATCCAAGGACATTTTTACTTAAACCACCGAACGAAAATCATGGGAAGACCCGTAACACTTTTCACCGGCCAGTGGGCCGATCTCGACTGCGAAACGATCATCGTAAAGGCCAAAGAGATGGGCTACGACGGAGTCGAGCTGGGCTGCTGGGGGGACCACTTCGAGGTCGATAAGGCCGATGCTGCTTATTGTGCAGCGAAGCGGGAGCTCCTTGCCAAACACGACATGCGCTGCTACGCGATTTCGAGTCACCTCGTCGGTCAAGCGGTCTGTGACAACATCGATGCGCGGCACAAACAAATCCTGCCGGACTACATTTGGGGCGACGGAGATCCGGAAGGAGTTCGCCAGCGCGCCGCCGAGGAGCTCAAGAAAACGGCGATCGCCGCGAAGGAGCTCGGCGTCAGCGTCGTGAACGGCTTCACCGGATCCTCGATCTGGCACCTCATTTATTCCTTTCCTCCAGTTCTCCCCGGCCAGATTGACGGGGGCTTCAGGGATTTCGCGGATCGATTCGGTCCCATCATGGATGTCTTTCAGGAGAACGGCATCAAGTTTGGGCTCGAAGTCCACCCGACTGAGATCGCCTTCGATATCGCCTCGGCTGAGCGTGCCCTTGAGGCAATTGATTACCATCCGGCCTTCGGCTTCAACTACGACCCGAGCCATTTAGGCTACCAGGGGGTGGACTATGTCGAGTTCATCTATCGGTTCTCGGATCGTATCAACCATGTCCATATGAAGGACGTCAGCTGGGCGGATCATCCGGTCGATGCCGGTGTCTTTGGCGGCCACGTGGACTTCCACAACCGCAAGCGCTATTGGGACTTCAAGTCGGTCGGTCGCGGCAAGATTAACTTTGAGCGCATTATCCGTGCTCTCAACGATATCGATTATGCCGGACCGCTTTCAGTAGAGTGGGAAGACGGGGGAATGGATCGCGAGGCCGGTGCCTCCGAGTCATCGCGATTTGTGAAACAGATCGACTTCCCGACCTCGAAGATCATCTTCGACGCCCAGTTTGATCGATAGGGGCTCATAGGGGCTCGCCATGCGAGCCTGCGCCCCGCGATATGGGGCGCTGAGTGCTGGTGGCTACGCTTGGCGCTTAAGCGGGCGCCGTATATAGGCTTGAGTCTGCTTCGGCCCGTCTCCAAAAGGTTGGTGTGAGGGTTTAGCCCTTGATGACGGAGCCCTATCAGCGAGTATCGCGAGTAGAACGGCTGAAGGGGCTGTCCGCCAGCGGCACTGCGGAGGCCACAACTATGACGGATTCTCCGCAGCGGAAGAGGCGCACGTCTTGGCAATCCGTAAAGCCGACCGTGAACGGATCACGGGACAAGACGATCCACCTACCTCACGGCAGCATTGGCGCGCCTCAGACTCCCCGGCCGATACCGTGGTAATCGAACCCGTACTTCCGCATCGTATCGGGGTCGAGAAGATTGCGGCCGTCGAAGAGGAGAGGAGACTGCATCGAGTTTTTCACCGAGGGGAAATCGACGTGGGCGAAATCGGGCCACTCTGTAGCGATGATGAGGGCCTCGGCCCCGGAGGCGGCCTCTTCTGGTGAGTTAGCGAGGGTGATTTTTGCCCCGATGGGTAGATCGCGGACGCGCTCCATTCCCTTGGGATCGTAAGCGGTGATGTGCGCACCCTCGGCGACGAGTTTCTCGACGAGATCGAGGGCGACCGAGCAGCGCACGTCATCGGTGTTAGGCTTGAACGCGAGCCCCCAGACGGCAATTTTCTTCTCGTCAATTACCCAGAGGGCCTCGCGGATGCGATCGATAAAACGATCAAGCTGCTGACGATTGATTTTTTGCACCTCTTTGAGTAGGTCAAAGGGGACCCCGAGTTGGTCACTGATCGCGATGAAGGCGGCGATGTCTTTCGGAAAGCAGGAACCGCCGTAACCGATACCGGCGTTGAGGAAGGAGCGCCCGATGCGTGAGTCCATCCCGATGCCCTCGGCTACAAGCTCGACATCTGCATTGCTCGCCTCACAGATCGCCGAAATCGCATTGATGTAGGAAATCTTAAGGGCGAGAAACGAGTTCGCGGCATGCTTGATCAACTCGGCGCTGTTAATATCGGTTACGAGGAGCGGGGCAACGAAGGGTTCGTAGACCTTCTTCATCAGGGCCGAGGCCCGATCACTGTTTGATCCGAAGACGATGCGGTCCGGCTTCATGAGGTCCGCCACTGCGGAACCCTCGCGCAAGAACTCGGGATTCGATACGACGTCGAACTCTGCCTCGGGGGCGTAACGCTGAATCGTCTCCGCAACCTTTTCACCTGTCCGAACCGGTACGGTCGATTTATCCACGATTACTTTGTAACTCTTGATCGCTGGAGCAATCTCTCTCGCTACCTTCTCGATAAACTTCAAGTCGACCGATCCATCGGCATTCGGCGGTGTAGGGACGGCTATGAAAACGACTTCGCCATGATCCACGCCCTCCGGGGTGCTGGTGGTGAAGGTGAGGCGGCCGGCGGCGACGTTTTGCTTCACGAGATCGGCCAGACCTGGTTCATAGATCGGAATTTCACCGCGGAGAAGGGTCTCGATCTTTTTGGCATCGTTATCGACGCATTTCACCTCGTGTCCCACTTCGGCGAAGCACGCGCCGGTGGTCAGTCCTACATAGCCGGATCCAATAATGGTCAGTTTCATCAAATAAAAGCGTGTTTATAAGTCAGGATGCCCCCTCGTGCAAGCACCATTTGTGGGCTGGATTCCTCAAAATGTCTGCGTAGAATTCATTAGCTCGCTAGCGGGCTGCCCAGTGCGAAGCCGAATATGGCTCACCGATCAGTGATCGATCTTCACTCTTCGGCGTCGAGCGTCCCGGGCTGGAAATCAAGCGGCAGACTGACTTTTGGAAAAGCCTTGAGAGTGAGGCTCAGAAGGATGCCGTATTCGTTCTCGCCGCTGCGATTGTCGCGGATGATACCGCCAAGGCTGGCAGTCCAGCTGGCAAGGTCGCGGTGAACGCTGTACTGCTGATACTCGAGAGTGCTGTCATCTGTCTCGAAGCGATGGGCCGTGCTGAGGCCCCAGTTGTCACTCAGGCGGGTGTAGGTCGTGAGGGTGTAGAGATCGGAATCCTCAAAGAAGGGATGATCGTTGATGAAGTAATGGCGCAGCCCGAAGCGGAACCAGTCTGTCGGCATCACTGAGATCAGGGAACTAAGTTCAGTGAAATCCATCGAATTGTCGAAGAGAGGCACCTGGGCCGTGGTCGATGCGGTTAGCCAGGGGAGAGGGCGCCACTCGACATCGGTAAAAAAGTTGGAGAAATCGCGATTGAATTCGGGATCCTCAAGGTAGGTGTCGAAGTAGTTATCGACGGCAAGCCATTCGTAGGAGGCTCCATTGCGCTTTGTTATCCATCGGTTCGATACACCGGCGCGAAGGATCTGCCAGTCACGAATGTCGTCTATCGATGTGAAGAGCGGCATGTCAATGGGGCGCAGCCTCGTCGTCGGGGTAAAGCGGTCGATAGGGGAAAAGCGACCGGTCAGATCATCGGTGCTCACAAAGGAGTAATTCATGTAGGGGCGGACCACGTGGAGGAGACCGTTGAGTCCGAGGGCCCGGTTCACGATGTTCGGGGAACGCTTCGACATCTTGAAGGAAAGGTCGATCCCGGCATGCGTTGTGGTGCGGTCGAGCGAATCGAGCCCCGGGATGTCGAAGCTGGAGTAGTTGGTATAACCGGCACCGGCACGGGGGACGACATTTAGAATGCCGCCGAGGCGGGTGGGAAATAGGAACTCGTGGTAGGAATGGAAGCGGTTGAAGCCGCTCGGGTCGACCGCGCCGGCTAGGATGGAGGCATCGTCGAGTTCCTCATCGATGATGCCGTAAGAGGTCATCCCGTCATAATAGAAGCCGGTATCACCGAGGGGCGTGCGGATGATGTCGATGGCGAGTTCGGGTGTGCGGGTGTCGGTCTGGAAAAATTCATTCAGCTGGAAACGGCCGGTCAGCGAGATCTCGCCCTGATCGAAGAGCTTGTTCAGGTTGATGAGGTTGTCAGGATTCGGATCGACGCGGAACTCGGCGGGGAAAAAGTCTTCGTAGAAGAAGGCGTCGCTGAGCTTGTTGATATCAAAATCGAGGTAGAAAGTTTCGTCGTCGGAACCCGGAAAGTAGACGCGGTGCTGGAGATTCGCTCGGTAGCGACTCGAGTCGACGGTGCCTTTGCGGCGGCTGCGACCATTGAAGCTCAGTTCGGGATTGGCATCTTCCGCGTAATAAAGGTGAAGACCGCCGATGTTCTCGTTGTCTTTGAACTGCTGATCTCTCAACTCGATGCCGGCGGCGAGACCGCGCTCCGTGCGGAGGTCGAGTTGGGCTGTGGCGAGGATGTCTTCCCCGATCATGAAGCCGTACTGGTTCAGTAAGAAACCTCCCCAGGCGGAATTCCAGCCAGGAGTGAAGTAGTAACCGAGTTCCTCCTCCATGGGCTGGACGAAATACGGGAACCAGAAAAGAGGCATCTCGCCGACATAAACCTGAGCTCCGTGCATGACGATCTTGTCGTCCGGATAGATTTCAAGCTTCTTCACGCGAACATGGAAATTCGGATTGGCGGAGTCGTGAGTAGTGAAGGTCGAATCAAGCATCGTGATCGGCCCGTCTGTGCCTTCCTCAGGGCGGACAACGTTGTCGGAGGTGTAAAAGACCGGCTCAAGGGCGCTCTTTAGCTGACTCGTCGTTAATTCCCCGGTGTTGATGTTGTAGATGATCTCCTCGGCATCGATAACTTGTCCGTCCTTGAAAATCCTCACATTATCCCGGGCGAAGAGGTTGCCGGATGACTGGTGATACTCGATCTGATCGGCCTGTATCGTCACATCGCCGTATTTTACGACGACGTCACCATAGGCTTTCGCAATCCCGAGATTTTGGTCGTAGTCGGAGAAGTCGCTCTGGATATCGAGGTTGACCATGCCGCGGCCCGGGTCGGATGCCTCTGCGAACTCTGCGCTGTCGTCCTGGGCGGTGAGCCCTCCCGGAGTGAGCGCGAAAACACCGGCAAGCAAACCAATCACTGCGGCGGTCCGCAAGCGATTGGCTTTCAGGTTTTTGGTTGTTGAATCCCGGCGGATCAAAGCAATCAGACTAGGTTACGGGTTATGTCGCTAAAACGCCAAGCTACCAACTGTCATTTACTCCCATCTCCCCAAAAGACCAATGAAAATTTCGAATTTTGACGGCATTTTGTTAAGGGATCTTAACTATTCAGAGGGTCTTCGGGACGTTCTCACACAGAGTCCCTTTTTTGACGGTTCGCGTAAAAAGCGGTAAAAAAGCTCCACTGCCGGATGCATCTCGAGTCCAGCGACTCTCTCAAGAATGGACTGCAGGGTTTCGGGGCTGTGATAAACGGCTTGAAAGGCCTCTTTGACCTTGCGGCGCTCATCCACGGAGAAGCCGAGCCGCTTCATTCCCACTGCGTTGATGCCCACTACAGTGTTGATGTCTGCACCGATCACAAAGGGGGGGAGATCCTGTGAGAATCCGGAATGCCCCTGGCACATGACGTAGTCCCCGACCCGCACGAACTGATGAAAGGCCGAGCCGCCCCCGACAAAGCAGTGGTTGCCGAAGAGGACGTGTCCGCCGAGAAGGACATCGTTTGCGAGGGTGTTGGAGCTCCCCACGATGCAGTCATGCCCGATGTGGGAGCCGGCCATGAGATAGTTGTCGTCCCCCAGGATTGTGTCAGCCCCCTCGTGGACGCTGCGGTGAATCGTGACATATTCCCGGAGGACGTTCCGCTCGCCGACGCGGATCCCGGAAGATATCGTTTCATCAAATCCGCGAAACTGGGGGTTGGAACCGAGGATGGCGCCCGCTCCCACGAAAGTTTCGCGGCCGATCTGCGACCCGGAACGGATCTGTGCGGCGCCCTCAATCACGCAGTCATCCCCGATGCGGGTGTCGGACTCGATGACCGCGAAGGGCCCGACTTTTACTCCATTACCGAGTTCGGCTCCGGGATCAATGACGGCGGTGGGATGAATAGACATAGGAAGACAACGGGGAGCGACTGCGGGGGCATCCGGGAGGGATACCACCTCAAATTAGGCCCGCCTCGCGAAAACTAAAGTAGGGATCGCGCGTGCTTTCCGACCGGCAGCCGATGATGATGTGGTCGGTGAATTCGATCCCGACGGCGAGGGCGGCGCTCTTGAGGCGGCGCGTTACTTCGTGATCCGCCTGGCTGGGCGAGGGATCGCCCGAGGGGTGGTTGTGAACGACGATGATGGCGTGGGCGCTGTGGCTGATCGCCTTGCGGAGAATCTCGGCCGGGTTGGCAAAGGATTCGTTGCCAGTGCCCCGGAAGATTTCAGTTAGGTGGATGAGTCGTTTGCGATGGTTGAGGAGGATGACCCTGACTGATTCCTGCGAGAGCATCTGCATCTCGGGGCCAACGAGCGAAAAAACATCTTCCGGGGATGTGATAGAGAGCTCGCTGAAGGGCTCGTGGGCAAGGCGACGCCCGAACTCGAAGACGGCGGCGAGTTGCGCTGCCTTGGCGGGGCCGATTCCCTGAATCTGGCAGAGCTCCTCGGTCGTGGCGCGGGAAAGGCTGCGCAGACTCCCGAATCGTTGAATCATTTCCCGCCCCAGCTCGATCGCGCTCATTCCGGCCCGACCCGTGCTGAAAAACAGAGCGAGGATCTCGGCGTCACTCAGCGCGGCCGGCCCCCGATGGAAGAGCTTTTCTCTGGGGCGCTCGTCTTCCGGAATGTCTTTGATTAACATGAAAATCTCGCATGAGCCTTCGCCAAATTGCCGAGGGACGCAATCATTTTTCCCTGTTGATTCTAAGGAGAACGGGATCGAGGCACCGCGGGGGATTCGCGTCACGGGGCAGCCGTCCCATATTTTCTGCAGAACTTGGCACGGACGATGCACGTATTGGTATTGATGCGGGAGTCTATACGGGTCTCATCCCCCGGTCCCATTCCTACTCAACAACCTCGAATTCGCGGTGGGAACGGGCTTCTCGCGCAGAAGCCCGGTTCCCGAGGGCGGGTCGGGCGGCACAAATGGCCAGTGGCGCCGATAGGCGGGCGGAGTATAGTTCCGCTCTGCAATGATCGGACTTCGGGAAATCTTTGGCGTTTTCACCGGCACGAAGAGACTTCTCCTCGTGGGGGCGGGTGCTCTCGCGCTGGGCGGGATGGTGTGGAACGGCGGAAGTCTGTCTTCGAAAAAACCGACCGGTAAGCTTCCCGACTCGATGGGGGATGCACTGCGAGCGGACTGGAGCGATGGAAGACCGCGCCGCGATAGCTGGTTCGGTGACCGGCAGGCGCTGGGGGACGGTGCGATCCGGATCGGGCTCAGCTTTATCGCGGCGATGGCCTTCGGGGCACTGCTGCGGGTCGCGGTGAAGACGGCGATCTCCCTCCTCGTCATCGGAGGTTTTGTCATTTGGGTAATGCAATCCCGCGGCATGATCGATCCGAGCTGGCAGGACTACTACGGCTCAGTGAGCGAGAGTCGGAACTGGCTCGTGGCCCAGGCCAGTGTCGTAGGCCAGATCCTCCAGGCCCATCTGCCCTCGGCGAGCGCCGCTCTGATCGGGTTCGGCTTCGGACTGCGGCGGTGAAGGCGCAACGGATCGCCATCGGATGTTGTGCTTATTGGACTGATTCTCGCCATTCTCATTGTTATCGACGGGAAAAAGAGGAAAGAATTTCGCCGTTGCACGTATTGTCTGGTGATTGCAGGGCGACTCTGCACTATATTGCCGCCGGGACGGTGACTGATGTCCTCGGGTCAGTGACCCTGCTCGAGCCCGAAGCCGAAACTCTGTTTACCTCCCGAATGTCTTCTGATCGCAGACTCTCTCTTTATTGGCACCGCGCCGGATCTTCGGCGCTGCTCTTCGCGTTCTCGGTTCTGCTCACGTCGTGCGTCGTTATGCCGACGAACACGCACCGGGATCAACGGAGGTCCCTCGCCAAGTATGACTCCCTCGGCATCGACGCGCCCGTCACTCTGCCCGAGCTGAAGAACCGCACCGACAAAGGCTTTTCCGCCGCCGACTTCCTCACCCTGCACTCGGGTCTCATCGTGAGCGGGAAATACATCGACGAGGACTTCAAGTCCAAGCTCGCCACCAGCCGCGAAGCGCAGGAGGGGGTCCTCGAACTCGGGTTCTCCGTGCCTATTGCCAAGGGCGGCTCCGGCTTCGGCAGCTGCGCTCCTGTCACCTCGGACGGATATTTTCTCACGGCAGCGCACGTCCTCGCCCACAAGGAGTCCTACGTCCTCTACGCGACCTCTTCGAAGCGAAACACCTACATCGACTACGCCCCGGTGCGGGTCGTCTACCGCAACGACGCCGCTGACTTCGCCATCGTCAAGGCCGAGATGGCGACGCCGCGTTTCCTCAAGTATCGCCGCGACTCACTCAACCTGACGAGCACCCTTTTCGCGGGCGGCTGGATGCATGAAAAGGGGGGCGGCCTCTTCCTCGAACACCAAAATGTGAACGAGGATCCGAGCGGCCATTTCCGCAAACTCATCACGACTTTGCCGATGATCAAGGGTGACAGCGGCTCTCCCCTGATCGACCAGCACGGTCGTCTCTGCGGTGTCCTCAGCACGATGCGCCTCGGTGTCATTGTGAAAATGAGGCCCAAATCGACTGCTGTGATGATGGACATCGCGGAGATCGAAAAGCTCATCAGTGCGGACAGGCGGCGCTGAGGGGCGGGAACTCCGTCTGGTCCGGAAAACTGACCAGCAAGTCTGTCTTGCCAGAGCGTGTCGGTGAACGAATCATCGTGTCATGAAACTCGCGCGTTGCCTCCTCCTTGTTCTCGTCTTTCCCCTGTATGCCGGAGAGCGTGTTTTCTTCTCCTTCGACGACCACAGCATCCCCATGTGGGACAATGTCGCGGTGACGCCCCTGGCGGCGGAGAAACATCCGGGAAACCCCGTGCTGCGGCGTGGTCCCGAAGGGGCACCCGATCATGGACATGCGATCCTCTACGGAACGGTCGTGCACGAGGAGGGCAAGTTCCGCATGTGGTATCTCGGCATGTTCGAGACTGAGAACAAGGGGGGGCAGGCTCCGGGTTGGTGGCGGCCGATGTGTTATGCCGAGAGTGAGGATGGCGTCACCTGGACGAAACCCGAGCTCGGTCTCGTCGAGTTCAACGGCAGCAAAAAGAACAACATCTGCCTGATCGAGTCCGAGGTGCCGTCGCTCGCGAAGGTGAACGACTTCCTCTCCATCCTCCACGAGCCGGAAGATCCCGATCCTACCCGCCGCTACAAGTGCGTCTACATCGCTCATCCGCCGTTTGATGATGTACGCGGCGGTCGCAGCGGAATTGGTCCGAATGAAAGTCGCTGGAGTGCCTTTGTCGCTGCGACGAGCGCGGATGGTCTCACCTGGAAAGTAGTCGGCGACCGCCCCATGAATGCCGGCAACGAGCGTTTCGAGGTCGCGGGACTCTATCGCTTCGGCAACTTCTACTACGCCCCGGGGCAATTGCTCTCGCCCTGGGCCTGGCGGATGGACGGGAGCGAGGTGGGGCGCGTCACGCTGAGCTATCGTTCGCCCGATTTCCTGAATTGGTCCCGGGCCAAGGCCTTCGCTTTTGCCCGGCCCGGTCAACTCACCTCCGTTCCTGTGAAAGGGCAGCAGGGACACATGGGTGCGGGGATGTGGAATCGCGGCAACGTCGTCATCGGACTGAACGGACTCTGGCAGGATGCGCCGGAGAAGCCCGCCGATCCGAAGCGTTGGAACCTCGGCGTCACCATCGATCTCGGACTGATCGTGAGCAACGACGGCATCCACTTCCGCGAACCGGTTCCCGATCACAAAGTCATCCCGCGCGGGAAACCAGGCGAATGGGACGACATCGCTATCCTGCAGGGGCATGCTTTTGTGAATCATGGCGACAAGACGATGATCTGGTATTCGCACTGGGACACCGGCGGCACCCTGAAAGACATGGAGATCGGTCTCGCGACGCTGCGTCGCGACGGGTTTGCCTATCTTTCGAGGAAAGTCCCCGACTCTCCAGCACATGTCGTGACGACGACTTTCCGGGCCGGGGAAGGGGAGCGTATCTTCGTGAACATCGAAGGTGTGTCAGCGGAGGCCCCGCTGCGCGTGGAGTTACTCGACCCGTTCGATCAGCCGCTGGTGGATTTCGCTGGTGAAAAAGCGGGCAAGGTCGTGGTCGATGGGACGCGGGTGGAAGTCGCCTTTCCCTCGGGATCCGTTCCGACCGGCCGCGAACTCGCGCTGAGAGTTTCGCTTCCTGATTCCGGCGACGCCAAACTCTATGCCCTCTATATCTCCGGCGAATGAAGGGCAAGGGGTGTAACGAGACCTTCGGCGGCGGCGAGAGTGTTCTGATTGCCGTCGAAGGAGAGAAAAACGTCGGCCTCCATCTCCAGCGCCGCCGCAACGTGGAGCACGTCGAAGCTGCGATGCCCGCCGGTGAAAGTGCGGGCTCTGGAGATGCGCTCGGCGAGAGTGAGCATGTTCACCCAGTCGATCTCAGTGATCACCGCCGATCCATCGTCGAGATCTTCTTTGAAGTCGGAGATCATCTTTTCGGCTTCATGAAGCGGGTATCCAACTTGTGGATTGTGGCGGTGGCGAAAGGCCTGAAAACGGGCCGCCTGACGAAACTCCCAAAGCAGAAGTCGCGTCACGATGAGCGGACCATCCAACATACCCCGGTGGGCGATGGCCCGCTCGGAATTGTCCTGCGTCCGGTAGAGCGCGCAGAGGAAAGAAGTGTCAAATCCCGTCATCAGCTGAATTCTCCGAGTTCTGCTTCCCGCATCTCGCGGACTTCTTCGGCGGAGAAGACCCGGTCACCCCAAGTCTCGCGCATCCTTTGCCGATGCGCATCGGCATCAAACACCCGCGATTTTTGGGAACGTCCCGGAGGCGAAAGGTGCGCCACGGGTTTACCGTGTTTGGTCACCTCGATTTCCTCGCCGTCGGCGAGCCATTCCTCTACCTTGGCAAAATCGTACCGTAAATCCCGAACCGTGAGTGTTTTCATGAGTTGTGATCATATATTGCATCACAAATTTCCCCGCGTCAATTTCCGATTCTATCCATGAGCACTTCCTCCGAAATCAATCCCTACGTCTGGGCCGATATCACCGACTACGATCTCGACATCTGGCATCGTCACCTCGCCGACTTCGTGCCTCCCGATGCCTTCGATGCACACGCCCATCTCTGGCGGACACAGGATCTCGGCTCGCCCACTCCAGCTCTCGCCGCCGCCGGACCCGCCCTGGTCACCCGTGCGGTCTACGATGAGCGGCTCTCGATGTGGATGCCCGATCGCTGCCCGACCGGCGGACTCTTTTTCCCCTTTCCAACCCGAGCCCTCGACGTCGAGGGAGCGAACCGGCACCTCGCCGATGAGATGAAAGGCGATCCGCACTCGCTCGGGCTTATGATCATCACCCCGCGACAGGATCCCGCCGAGGTGGAGCGGCAGGTCATCGCCGACGGTTTTGTCGGGTTCAAAGTCTATCATCTTTTCGCGGAGCGGACCGATACTCTCTTCGCCCCGACCGGCGAGTTCATCCCCGAATGGGCCTGGGAAATGGCTGACCGCCGCGGTCTCGCGATCATGCTCCACATGGTCCTGCCGCGGGCGCTGGCCGAGCCGGAGAATCAGCGCTACATCCGCGAGAACTGCATCCGATATCCCGGGGCAAAGCTCTTCCTCGCCCATGCCGCGCGCGGCTTTTGCGGCAAACACACCGTCGAGGGGATCGAGTCGATCCGTGGGCTCGACAATGTCTATTTCGACACCTCGGCCATCTGTGAACCCGCGGCCTTCGAAGCGATCCTGAAAGTCTTCGGCCCTACCCGACTCTTTTTCGGGGCTGACTTCTGCGTCACCGAGATGCGGAGCCGCTGCGTCGACCTCGCCGACGGGTTTCTCTGGCTCGATGAGATCCGCGCCGATTTTTCCAAATCCCGCTTTGCCCGACCCACGCTTCTCGGGATCGAGTCGCTCCTCGCGCTGAAGCAGGCCTGTCTCAATCAGCATCTCACCGCCGGAGACGTCGAAGAGATCTTCTGCCTCGGGGCGCGCCGCCTCTTCGGTCTTCCGCTGCCGCGCACCATGCCCGATGTCCAGGCCGCCTACCGCGAGGCGACGACTCTCATCCCCGGAGGCACCCAGCTCCTTAGTAAGCGGCCCGAGATGTTCGCCCCCGGGCAGTGGCCCGCCTACTACCGCGAGGCGCGCGGCTGCGAAGTGATCGACATCGAGGGGCGACGCTACCTCGACATGAGCCTCGGCGGCATCCTCTCCACGATCCTCGGCTACGCCGACCCCGACGTAAACGCCGCCGTGATCCGGCGCGTCTCGATGGGGTCGATGGCGACGCTGCAAACCCATGACGAAGTCGAACTGGCGAAGCTGCTTCTCGAGATCCATCCCTGGGCGGAGAATGCCCGCTTCACCCGGGCCGGAGGCGAATCCATGGCCGTTGCCGTGCGCATCGCCCGCGCCCGCACCGGCCGGGACAAGATCGCTCTCTGTGGTTACCACGGATGGCACGACTGGTATCTCGCCGCGAATCTCTCCGGCACGAGCGAGCTCAATGCCCACCTTCTCCCCGGTCTCGATCCGGCCGGAGTCCCCGCAGGGCTGGCGGGGAATACCCTGACATTCCACTACAATAACCTCGCCGAGCTCGACGCCCTCATCGCCGAACACGGCAGCGAACTCGCCGCCATCGTCATGGAGCCGACCCGGCAGACCGATCCGGCCCCCGGATTCCTCGAAGGCGTGCGCGAACGCTGCGACCGCATCGGCGCGCGGCTGATCTTCGACGAGATCTCGATCGGCTGGCGTCTCTGCCTCGGGGGAGCGCATTTGAAATTCGGTGTTGCCCCCGACATCGCCGTTTTTGCCAAGGCTCTCGGCAACGGTTTTCCCATCGGGGCGATCATCGGGAATCGCGACACGATGCAGGCGGCGCAGGGATCTTTCATCTCCAGCACCTTCTGGACCGAGGGCGTCGGACCCGCCGCAGCGGTCGCGTGTGTCCGAAAAATGATGCGCCTCGATGTGCCTGCTCACCTCGCCCGGATCGGCTCGCTTGTCATCGCGGGCTGGCAGGCTCTCGGGGACAAACATGGCCTTCCCGTGAAAACGCCGGGCCGTCCCGAACTCGCTCTGCTCGCCTTTGACCATCCTGAGTCCGCCGCCCTCCTCACCTTCATGACCGCCCGCATGTTGCGGCACGGGTTTTTAGCCGCCGGCGGATTCAACGCGATGATGGCTCATGAGCCCCGCCATGTGGAGGCGTATCTGGCGGCTCTGGATGGCGTTTTTGGAGAACTGGCCGAGGCCGTCCGCGAGGGCGATATCGAGTCCCGGATCGGCGGACCGGTGAAGCATATGGGTTTCGCGAGACTGACGTGAGTCTTGCCGAACCCGGGGGCACGCCGGACACTTTGATCGTCACCAAGCCATTAGCTTTCACGGATAAAAGTGATCTCACGATGCTTCGAGCATAAAGCCATGCAGGCTCTCCACCAGGAAACGTCTTGGGCAGCGTAAGCGTTCATTTTCGTTCCAGGAACCTTCTTTCGAGGCACGCGAGCCCGGTAGCCGGCAGATTGCCACCGGGCTCGTTCGTGGTCTATTTCCACTGTCGCCACTGAATCTGAAAAGTTGATTCGTTTCTTAGCCTCCAAACGTTTCGTCCCGGGCCTTTACACTTTACAGTTTCTTATTCGCCGTGGAGAACTTATCCCGACAGGCTGCTAGTCGGGTCTGATTGTTTCATGACTCAATAACGCCATTAACAACCTCTTGTGTCGGTCGATTGTTGCCCCTGGAACACCCCAAAAAGTCGCGAGCTCAGTCAGCCAGACACTCTCCCTCCCGCTGGAAAGTCCGAGACTTTGAAAATGCTCTTTGGCGGCAATTAAAGTCTCCGAGAGTTCCCTTTTCAATCGGAATGTCAAACCCCGGTAATCGTTCTCAAATACAGGGCGTCGGATAGCCGAGATCACAACATCCGAGATCTGACGGATCCGCTCCCGGGTCAAACCGTATCCGATGCCTATTTCCGCCAATGTTTGTCGGTCGTCGTCGCACGCGAGCCATCGTAATTTAAAGATCTGCCGCTCACGATCATCAAACTGTGCCGCGCCGACCTGCTCACAGAACTGAGGCAGATAATCTAAGAGGGCCTTTCCATTGCCTGCCGGGTCGTCTTGTCCCGGTAGAAGTGGAAAATTTCGCTCTACTGCGAACTGTTCCCAATCGACCGCCCCTTCTCCATCAATGCACCGATGTAAGGCGGTCAGAGCTAAGACGGTTTCTGTATGTGCGCGCTTGCCGAAGCTCTTCAAGTTTTCAATTCCGGATTCTGCTGCCTGGATCAACAGTCCCAGAGTTGTGATGCCGGCAGATTCGAGGGGAGTGCATGCTTTCTTAAGATGGAGAATACCGATCGTGCTTGCAGCCTCATCTGCCGCCAGCCTTCTAAGGGATTGGGATGCGATCGCGAGACGGTGTTCCACTGGAGGCCTCAGCTCCCAGAATAATGGCCAGTTGACTGAACCGCTGTCGTCGCGGCACTTCGTGAACGCTGCCAAAGCCTTTCCCGTTTCGTCGCTTCCTTTTGCCCCCAGGGAATTCGGCGTTAGCAGCCCTCTGTCCCACGCGACCAGTGCGTGACCGATAGTCATGCAGTTTTCTTCAATTACTCGATTGTAGGTTCGTTTGCTTAACTGAAGATGATCACATCCGAGACTCCTATCGTCACACCTGTCACTCGCATCATGCAATCCCAATCCCAATCTCAATAGAAATTCTGATTCCGTGGTCATAATAGCTTAATCATCCTTTCTCCTTGGCTGCCAATCCCGCGATGGGGCGCGTGTCCATGTCGGTCTGGAGGTTCGGTGAATCCGAGATTGTAGCTGGGGTCGGGGTGGGTCAAAGCGGTTTGAAAAGCGGGGTCAGAGCGGATCAGTGGGTGGATGTTAGCGAATCGGGCGGTCTTTTCAATAGCCCAATGCCCATGTGGGATGATTCTGCGGTCATGTTGTGCGACTCGGAGGCGAAGCAGAAAGCAGAGAACTCCGTTCCTTAGGGAATGGCGAGCGACTGGAGTAACTGATTCCGCCGCTCCACCCCCATTGCTCCGCTGACAAGGGCTGAACGCTCACTCCAGCTATTTTGTCGCGGGCTGGGGATGAGCGCCGCCTCTCGGGCCTCGTCCCTGCGGCGGGATCGGACCAGAGGCGTTGAAAAAGGAGACTTCGTTCCAATTCTCATGGCAGACGCTGAAAGCTGAGTCCGGTATCGCCGACCGGGCGGCCGGCGAGGATGAACTGGAGCATGTCTCCGGCTAGGGAGATCTCGGCGACCATCTGGACGTCTTCGGCGGCGAGGATGAGCTGGCCCGCTCCATCGATGGACCATTCTCCGCTGAGCACTTTGCCGTCGGTGGCGCCTTCGTAGTTCCAGATAAATGGTCCGTCCGGACTGAGGGTGAGAGTGATGGCTTTGCCGTCGCCCGAGGCCGCTTTCCATCCTCCGATGAGGTCGTCGGGAGTGATCGCCTCGACGACGGCTCCGTCGCCGAGTTCCGGAGCGAGAGGGGGCTCGGCGCTTGCTTCGCCCGTTGCCTCTTCAGGGCTGGCGGTGGGTGAGGAGCTGCCGGTCAGATTACGCAACTGCACCGCGACGATATCGGCTGGCTGGAGGGTGGTGACCCGGTCGAACATGCCGTAGGCCTCGTCAATGAAACCGGCTACGAGATAATGATAGCCGAGGAGGAACTGGGAGTCCGCCGAATCGGGTTTGCTCTCGACATACGCTTCCAGTTTGCGGAGCTGAGCAGTGTTGATCTCGCCGTCGGGGTAGAAGGCGGACATCGTGGCCCAGTCCCAGCCGGGACCGGAGGCGAGGACGGGGTTGAGCACGCCGGCGGCGTCTCCGTAGCGACCGAGGGCGAAAAGACAGAGCGCGCGGAACTCGTGGAGCGCGGGATCGCTCGCGGCATGGGAGATGGATTCGTCGGTTGCCTTGAGCGCGGAGAGGTAGTCCCCATTGCTGAAGGCATCGCGGGCGCGCTCGAGTGCGGCGGCGGACATTTCCTCGGAGGTCATCGCGGCTTCCTGCGGCTCGGGCACCTCTTGCGAGGCGACAACTGAGATCGGCTGGGAGTAGTTGATAACCGTCGTCCTCGTCTGAACAGGCGGAGCCGTGTAGGGATTGCGGTAGCTGCTGTAGCCGCTGTTGTAGTAGAGGCTGCCGAGACTCCAGGCCGCGATCCCCCCGGTACAATGGGACGAGGGGCCACGTAGGGAATATATCCGGGGAAATACTGGGCAGGGGGCCGGTAGTAGTTCACGGGGCGGTGGTAGCTGTGCCAGTTGTTGTTCCAGCCGTAGTTCCAACTGCCGTGGTGCCAGTCGTGATAGGTCGAACTCGACCACCAGGGCCGTGCTCCCCACGAGGTGGGGCGGTAGGCGTAGTTGACCGAGTTCCGGAAGTTCCGGTTGATCACGACAGGCCCGCGATAGGTCGTCTGATTGTTGCTCCAGATCGTCGTGTTGTTGTTCCACTGATTCCCCCAGTTGTTGTTGGTATTGTGATTGCTCACGATATGATTGAGCGACTGAGGCCGGTTCTTTGCGATTCTGTTGGGATGATTGATCTGCCTGTTCTGAGTATTGTTATTCGATCCGGGGCGGTTCGAGGGTTTCGCAATCTGGCCGGGATAGGTGACCTTTCCGGGGACGAAGGGTGTGTGTCCTCCGGGACGGTTCGGCTGATTGGGACGGTCGCCGGGCCGATCACCGGGCCGGTTATGATTGCTTTTATCCACGGGGCGCTTGTCGGCAAGTGCCGGTGGACGCGGGGCAGGGCGATTGTTGTTGGCGTTTCCTCCCTGGCCTTTCCCGCCGGGACGATTGTCGGGCTGGTTGGGGCCTTTGGGCGCTGGTTGGTTTGCCGGTTGGTTGGGAGCTGGTCGAGTTGCTGGCTGGTTAGGCCTGTCTCCGGGACGATTGTCATTGTTGCCTCCCGGACGGTCCTTGGTCCGGTTGTCCTGCCCCTGGTTCGGACGCGGTGCGTTGGGGCGCGAGTTTGGTTGACGGGAGACGCTCGATCCGGTCAGAGGATTGCGCGCGCCCTGTGGTGAGGCCACCGGACCTCTCGGGCTCTGTCCTTTTTGGGCTGCGGGGCGCTGCTGTTGCTGGGGCCGCGCCTGGTTCTGACGGTTGCCCTTATCGCGGTCACGGTTTTCACCCGCGCCGTGGGCGAGCTGATAGGGCAAAAGATGGCTGCAAAAAAAGCCACGAGGAGACTGATGGCAGGCAGGGGGGAAGGTTTCATGGTTCGACGGGGAGTTCAGAAGTGGAGAGGAGGGAAGCCGGGGCGGGAGGGCGACGCACCAGCCTGAGATCGAGATCGGGGAGAGAGATGCCGTCAAGGAACCGTCGAGTGGACTGCCAGACGACGGCGTCAGTGCCCTCAAAAGTGAGTTCCTGCAGCGCCGAAGTGGTCTCGCCATCGGCGGTGACGCCGGTGGTGCGAACGAGCCACGAGGACTCGAGTGGCTGCCACGCGCCGCCGGCAAATCCGCCCAGTTCATCAAAGGTCCACCAGCGGAGTTCGTCGCGGTCGGCATCGTAGCCGATCCGGATCTCGGTCTCCATAGTCCCGTCCGAGGGAGTGGTGACGACAGCGCTGCCCATGAGAAAACGCCCGGAATTCGAGAGGAAAAGGGAGAGGGCCATCTGCATCTGGTCACCCTGATAGGTCCAGTCGCCGACGAGGGGCATGATCGCCTCGAGGGGATCGGGCTCGTAGCTGATGGTCTCGAGTTCGCGGGAGGAAGCGATCAGCCAGGCGGCGCCCTCGGCCTTCACGAGAATGGCGGAGTAGGAGACGATACTTTCCTCGATCTCGTCCTCTGCACCCGAGAAGCGCGCGAGGCCCTCCTCGACGACGACGTTCTCCGCCACCTTTCGCACGGAGAGGACATCGAGGGATATTTGCCTACCGGGAGTGGCAGCGAAGGATGTCTCATAGAGGGAACGTATTTCCTCACTTCCGGTGGCGACGCGGGCATCGATCTCGTCGACGAGTTCGGCATCGCCGGTGTAGAGAGCGACCATGCCGTCGATGTCTTTTTCGTTGTAGGCGGTCACAAATCGATGAGCGAGGGACTCGAGCGAGGCGAGGACAGGATTCGGGGCGGGGCGTCCGGGGCGGGGGTAGCAGGCACCTGCTCAACGGCTTCAGCAACTGCCGCGGCGGCTCCGGAAGCGGCGGTCTCCTGAGCAGTGAGGGACGCGAGCGTGCCCCCGGTCAGAAGAATGAGGGCGAGGAGGGTCTTGGCTTTCATGGGTGAGCGGAAACGCCTCCATCGTGGCGTATCGTCAGATTGACTTGAATCAAAATACCATCACGAGAGGACAATCTTTCCGCCCCCGGAAGCCCTTCATTCCACAGGGAAAAGGACCTCCAGGTAGATCACTTTCACGCGAATGCCTGTCCGCAAGGTCAGGCGGATTTCATTCGTCGTCTCTCGTGCCAGAGCGACGGGACAGGCAAAGCAGCGGATCTCGTCGGGCTGGCCGGCAAAGGCATCGTAGGGATGGGGCAGGGGACGCGCCACGAAGGGGATTTCTTCGAGCGGGGCGCCGTTGAGGGCGACTTCGAGTTCACGATCGGCGATGGCCTCGTCGGAGCGCAGTCTCAAGATACCGTCACGGTGATGCCCCGGAAGGACCGCCATCTCGAGGGCGAGTGTCTGCGGCTTATTCCGCTGGATCAGGACCGGTAGAACCGGGTCGGGGAGGACGGGGTCTTTCCTCGCGGCGGTGAGAAAATAGCAATGAGGCTGTCGGGCGATAAATTCGCGATCACCGAGTTTCGCGAGAACGTGAAAAGGCGGTTCATCGAAAGGGCCGATTGCGGGGGTCGTGTGTTCGCGGTAGTAGGGGAAGTTGAAAAGGCTCACTCCGGCCGCGCCCCGGGAGTAGGCGAGGTGGGCAGTGGTGTAAAATTGCTCATCGGTCGTGCGCAGGTAGGGCTGGGTGCCGCTGCCTCCCAGTGCCTTGCCCGTGAGGGTCGTATGGGTCATCTCGGCATAGACGGGCGTTTCCGGGATGAGTGCCTTGGCCCGGCGGACGCTGTCATCCTGCAAGGTGAAATACGACCATGAGAGGGTGACGACGTCGACCCCTGCCTCGACGAGGGAGGGCAGATGTATGCCCTGGTCATCGTGGATCGCCAGCTCGGCCGGAACGCGGATACAGAGGGTACGGCGCGGCCCCGAGGCGGCGGTGCGGTCGAGCATTTGGCGTATCTTTTTCACGAAATCCGTCGTGGCCACGCGGCGTTCGTCGAGCGTCGTAGTCTCGCCCGGGAAGCGTTGCCAATGACGCAGAAAGTCCAGCTCCAGACCATCGAGCGGGTAGTTTTCACCCAATTCGCTTATCAGGGCCAGCTTGTGTTCCCGCACGGCGGGGATCGCCCAATTGAAGACGCCCTGGCCCCAGTCGGTCGGGTCGGGACCGATGCGGTAGGCTTCGTAGTTTTCCCAGAAATGGCGCGACATGTCATGGGCCGGATTCTTCTCTTCGAGCGCTTTGGCGAGACCGCGGACGTGGTGTCCGTCGTTGAGCCTGTAGGAGACGAAAGCCTTGACTCCGAGCGCGCGGCACTGGTCAATGAAGGTCTGCACGAGATCGCCACCGGCGAGGAGATAGCGGGCATAGGGATTGTGCTTCGTTGCCCCGAACTCACCGAGAAATGTCTCGTAGTGATCCTCGGGCGAATAGAGCTTCGATTGCCACCAGGGAATCCAGCCGAGCCCGGGCTGGAGGAGGTGGACGCCGGCTCCCCTCGCCTCGGAGAGGGAGGCGCGGAGGTGCTCGTCGGTGAAGCCATCCTTGGGATTCCGCCAGGGGCTCACGCAGGAGGTGATGTGGGTGGTGTCGTTGCTGTAAAAAACGGGAGGCAGCGCCAGTGGATTCACTGCCCGGACCGGCTGCGATTTCAGCCAGAGCGGTGAAGTCGCCCCGGCCTGGAGGAGGCGGCGGCGGGTGAAGGTGGGGTTTTCCATGGTTCTAGAAACTCGGCATCGTGGACCCTGCTGACCTGTCCGGCAATCTTGATTGCGTGCGGAGCGGGGCCGCAAAAAGGGAAGCGACAAAAGAGGATCGATTTGCCACACTGCGTCCCATGAAGAGATGGATCATCTTGTTGGTTGCGGCATATCTCGGCCCGGTGGCGACGCCCGGGCAGGATCATCTCGTGCGCGAGACCGAGGCCCTCACACCGGAAGAGGAGAGCCTCGCCCTCATCGTTCGCGACGGGTTCGAGATCGCTCTTTTTGCCTCGGAGCCGATGATCAACAAGCCGATCAATCTCGCCGTCGACGCACGCGGACGGGTCTGGGTCTCTTCGACCGTCGAGTATCCCTATGCGGCCGTCCGGGAGCGATGGGCCGACGCGGAAGGCTCGCGGGTGCGGGACAGTCGCGATGCGATCAAAATCCTCGAAGACACGGACGGCGACGGTCGTGCCGACAAGGTCACCGATTTCGCCGACGGGCTCAATATCCCCACCGGTGTACTGCCCTGGCATCGGCCGGAGCACGACGACGGCTGCATCGCCTGGAGCATCCCGAACATCTGGTATTTTGCCGACACCGATGGCGACGGGCGGGCCGATCATCGCGAGGTCCTCTTCGGGCCGCTCGGGTATGAAAAAGACACCCACGGGATGTGTTCGAGTTTCCGGCTCGGGTCGGACGGCTGGGTCTATGCGACTCACGGCTTCAACAACACCAGTCATCTCAAGGCGAAAGACGGCAGCGAACTCGAGCTGCACTCGGGCAACGTCTTCCGCTTCCGCCCCGATGGTTCACGCGTCGAGATCTGGTCGCGGGGGCAGGTCAATCCCTTCGGCCTCGCTTTTGACCGACGGGGGAATCTCTACAGCGCCGATTGCCACAGCGCTCCGGTCTATCAACTGCTGCGCGGGGCGCACTACCCGAGCTTCGGAAAACCGCACGACGGTTTGGGCTTTGCTCCGGCGATGATCGAGCACACCCACGGCTCGACGGGCATCGCGGGCATCGTCGTCATCGATCGGGGCCAATGGGGCGGGGAGTGGGATGACCACGTCCTTATCGGTAATCCGGTGACATCGAAGGTGAATCTTGATCGCATCGAGTTCACCGGGACGACACCGCTGGCCGTTGAGCAGCCCGACTTTATCGTCAGCAGCGACCCCTGGTTCCGCCCCGTCGATCTGACGCTCGGTCCCGATGGAGCTCTTTATATCGCCGACTTTTACAATCGTATCATCGGGCACTACGAAGTCCCGCTCGACCATCCCGGACGCGACCGCGAGCGGGGACGAATCTGGCGGGTGACGAAGACGGGTGGAAAAGCGGCGTCACGGGTAATCCCCCCGTCTTTGCCGCCTCGTGATCCCGTGACTGCCCTCGGCGACGACGATCCCCGGGTCCGTCGGGCGGGAGCGGCCGAGCTTCAGGAAAAACCCGTAATAAACGGTATCGGGGCGCTTCTCACCGCCCTTCGCGAGACGCCTGACGAGGACACGCACCTCCGTCACGCCCTGCGATTGGCCCTGAGGGAATGTCTCGGTCTTCCTGGAGCCTATGAGAATCCCTACGAGTCGGGAGACGCGGCAGAGTTGGCAACGGTCTCTCTGGCTGTGCGGACTGCGGAGGCAGCGGGTTGGCTCGGGGGATTTGGGGCGTCGGCATCGATGCCGCCCGACTTCGCCGAGCAGCGCCGGCACCATATCGCACGATATGGAGAGTCGTTGAACCTCTTCGGTCTTATCACTATGGAGGAAGTAGGCGCCCGGCACCGCACTTCAGTAGCGCAGGCCGGCGTCCTTCTCGGTATTGCCGAGACTCTCGAAGACAGAGACGGGATCGTACGGGGAAAAGTCGTGCTTGATGCCATGACCCGCGTTGCTTTGAAGCTTCTCGGGGACAAAAAAGACGGGGAGGAAGAACCATGGCGGGTTCGTCCTGCGGGTGGAAGTGCCCGGGAGAATTCGGGCTGGGAAGTGCAGAAGCGGAAAGGACCGGATGGAGCTGAGATCTATCTTATCTCCAGCCTCACGCGCGGAGCACAAGGAGCCGAGCAATCCGTCGGCACCGTCGAATCCCGGCCTTTCCCCATGCCGGAGCGTCTCCGTTTTCTCCTCGGCGGACATCGGGGTTCTCCCGGGAAAGCACCGCACGATTTGAATTTTGTCAGGCTCGTCGAGGTGGCGACGGGCAGAGAACTGGCGCGGGCCTATCCTCCCCGCCATGACGAAGCCGTTCCCGTCGAATGGTTGCTCCCCGGCAAGACGGGATCAATCGTCCGGCTCGAAGTGGTCGATGGTGACGCAGGTTCCGCCTACGCCTGGCTCGCTCTCGGCGAAGTGGAGGGCGTCGATCTCCCAGTCGGGCAATTTCGGAATTATGGTCAAAAAGACGCGGCGCTGCGGCGGCTCGCTCGTCTTCTCGTGACCAGTGCCCCCGTCGATCTGCGAGATCGGCTGCGGCCCTACCTGCCCGAGCCGCCCCCGGCTCCGCAGCTGAGTCCCGACCCCGCAGATCGTGCCCGCCTCGATGCCCTCATCGCCGAGCGGGTCGCGGCCGATCCTGCCGGGGCCGATCAGGAGCGAGGCCGGGCTCTCTTTGCGACTCACTGTGCCGCCTGCCATCGCCTCGCGGGTGAGGGAGGGCTCATCGGTCCGCAACTCGACGGAGTCGGGACCCGCGGTCTCGGTCGTCTTGCCGAGGACATCCTCGATCCGAACCGAAATGTCGATGCTCACTTCCGGCTCACTGCCCTGACGAAAAAAGACGGCAGTGTCATCGGCGGATTTGTCTCCGGCGAAAGCGGTGAAGTCATTCATCTCCTCGATGCCGCAGGACAAAGCCACCGGGTCCTCAAAAGCGAGGTGGAAAAGACGGAAGTCTCCCCTCATTCACTGATGCCCGCGAATTTCGGAGAAGTCCTCCAACCCAAAGAGTTTCGCGATCTGGCTGCGTGGTTGCTGGGGAAATGAGGAGCGCGGGTTCATACAAAATCCCCAAGGAGGCCAACATTCCTGTCACCCGACAAGCAGGGGGCTCTAACCCCGCAAGCCTGCGAGGGCGTTTTCGAGTTCCTCCTGACTCACCGCATCCGAGACAAAAGCGTCGCCGATCGCTTTCAAGAGAACAAACCGGATCTGTCCCGCCTCGAACTTCTTGTCGCGTCCCATCGCTGTGAGAATAGCGTCGTCAGGCACGTCGTTCGCGAGCGTGGTGGGCAGTCCGTAGGTCTCCAGCGCCGCGATGATGCGGTCGCCTGCCGCCGGATCGAGCCCCGACCTGGCCACCGAGAGCCGAGTCGCGGCGACGAGCCCGAGACTGATCGCCTCGCCGTGGAGGAAACGGCCGTAGCCGCCCGCCGCCTCGATGCCGTGGCCGATCGTGTGGCCGAAATTCAGAAGCGCCCGTGTCCCCGTCGTCTCGCGCTCGTCCTCTTCGACGACGGTGGCCTTGATTGCGACGTTCAGTGAGACGAGCTCCACGAGATGTTCACGGATGGATTCCTTCGCTTCGACGAGGTCGAGCAGGGAGGCATCGCGGATCGCGGCGTGTTTGATGATCTCGGCAAAACCCTCGTTGAACTCGCGCTCCGGCAATGTCTCGAGCGTCGTGACATCGGCGAGGACAAGTCGCGGCTGGTGAAAGGCCCCGAGCAGGTTTTTACCCTCGGGTGTGTTTACTCCCGTCTTGCCCCCGACCGAGCTGTCGACCTGGCTCACGATCGTCGTCGGGATCTGAACACAGGGAATGCCCCGTTGGAAAATGGCGGCGGCGAATCCGGCGAGATCACCGACGACTCCGCCGCCGAGCGCGACCAGAAACGATTTCCGGTCGAGACCGGCTCGCAGCATTTCCCGGCAGACTTCGGTGACCTGAGCCATGCTTTTTGAAGCCTCGCCGGCCGGGACGGTGATGAGAACGGTGCGGGTGCCGGCTGATTCGAGAGAGTCAATCACAGTCTGCGCGTAGAGAGGCCCGACCGTCGAGTCCGTCACGATCGCGGCGGCCCGACTCTCGATTCCGGTGCGGCCGACGATGCACTCGGCCGTTCGCGTGAGAAGACCCGACCCGACCAACACGGTGTAGTGGTCGTTCGCGAGGGTGAGAGAGATCGTGCTTGGGTTTCCTTCGGTGACAGTGGGCATGGAGAGGCAATGATGAACGCGACGGAACGAACTTTCAACGCGTAAGGTGACGCTTCACCAAGCCGCGGGGCTGGGGCCGTAAAAGGCGGCGATGCGTGCGGCGGTGGTGGCGGGTTCCTCCTCGGCCGGGATCTCGAGACGGTGAAAAGCGGTCTCACGCTTGAACCACGAGGCCTGGCGCTTCGCGTAGTGGCGGGTCATCTGCCGTATCGTATCAATACAGGTGGGCAGGTCCATCTCTCCGGCGAGATGGGCGCGAATCTCGCGCAGCCCGATCGCTTTCTCCGCCGTGGTCGAGAGTTCCCCGAGCGCAGCGACTTCGGCGAGGACGCCGTTTTCGAGCATCGTGAGGGTGCGCCGGTTGATGCGGGCATAGGTCTCCTCGCGGTCCCGATGCAGGTAGACGGCACGGATCTCCGGTGCATTCTCGGCCCATTCGCTCTTCAACTGCGAGGCGGGCTTGCCGGTCAGGAGACAGATTTCGAGATTCCGCGTCACGTAGCGGCGATTGAGGAGGTTTGTCTGTGCGGCCCCCTCGGGATCGTGCGCGCGGTAGCGTTCCACGAGGGTGTCGAGGGAGAGTGTCTCGAGTTCGCCCCGGAGCGCGGGATCACCCTTCGGCGTGGGCGCGAGCCCGTGAGTGATCGCCTTCAGGTAGAGCCCGCTTCCGCCGACGACGAGAGGCAGGGCGCGGGTCGAGACATCGGCGATTTTCTCCTTCGCAAGACGAGCAAAGCTCGCCGCATCGCACACGGCCGTGACGGGCAGTTCACCGAAGAGATGATGGGGGCATGCTGCGAGTTCCTCCGCCGACGGGGCAGCGCTGAGGATTTCCAGTCCGCGGTAGATCTGGAAAGCGTCGGCATTGATGACCTCGACCGGCGCTAGCAGCCGCGCCAGCGTGAGGGCGATCGCGGTTTTCCCGCTACCGGTCTGACCGGCGAGAAAGAGAGGCGGGAAAGGGGGATTCATCGGAAAAAAAAAACGCCGGAACGATCAGGGACCGTTCCGGCGTCGAAGAATCTGCGGATCCGGTCTGCCGGATTAGCCGTGCTGGCTCGATGAACTCTCGGCCATGGCTGACTCATCATCAGACTCGTCGTGAGGACCGTCGCTGCGGGCACCGCTCACGATGAGCTTGCGGCCCATGAAGTCCTGATCGTCGAGCACGCTGACGGCACGCTTGGCCTCATCGATCGAGCCCATTTCGACAAAGGCAAACCCCTTTGACTGCTGGGTTCTGGGGTTGGTCACCACCTCGGCACTGAGGACATTGCCCACACCGCGGAAGAGCGACTCAAGTTCGGCTTCGCCAGTTGTGTAGTCCAGGTTGCCGACGTAGAGGCGGCCCGAGGTCACCTCATTGAGGTTGCGCTTCGGACGATCAGTGGCGTCGACATTCTTCGGGCTGCGCTCCCTCGGTGCAGAAGCGGAATCAGGCTTGTGGGAGCTCTTTGCGGCGCTACTCGACCGCGGTTTGGGCTTCGGTTTGCCGAGAATGCCGAAGGTCAGGATCGAGAGGATCTTCTGTCCGGTCGTTTGCTCGAGCCCCTTCGGCCTTGAGCCGCTGCGGTTACGATTGCGGGAGCGGCTGCGACCGCCTGAGTCCGACCCTCCGCTGCTGGACTGATTTCCCTGGCGGTTGCGACTGCGTCCGCCTGAACGATTGCCGCTCGGGCGGCGATTTTGATTGTTTTGTGATCTGTTTTCCATCTTGTGTGGAAGCTTTCTGGTTAGGCCCCTTACTTGGAAGGGGCCTTGGGTTTAGGGCGGAGGACTCTCTGGCCAGGTCCGGCAAGGGAGAGTCGGTCGCCATGCCGGCGAGCGCTCTCTCAATGAAGGGATTCCGAGTCCGACAGAGAGGCGCATTCGCATGGGAGCGGAGCGCCATCACAGAGGAGGGTGTCTCGTCTGTGGTCGGTCGCAGATCGTCCGCCGATGGCGGAGTGTCTGTCAGAATGGATTTAGGTTCAAAGAGTTGACTCCGAAGTGAAAAAAAGGACTTGCTGCTCGCGATTCGCAGCCTGAGACCCGAGATCCCACGCAGAATAAGGGATTTCGCTTGAGCAGTAACGCTCATGGCTGGCTGTATGAATGACATTTCGAATCGGAGGAGAAGAAACCTCTCTTCACTCTACGATTCGGGACATTCTCCCGCAAGCTAAGAATTGCGTTAGGAAGAGAGGCGCGCGCGCTTTAAAGCGCCGCAGTCTTGATGTCCATCAGCATCTGCGCATTCGAGGGGTAACGCTGCATGCACTTGAGGAGCCACTCCATCGCATCGACCTGCTTGTAACCGCTGAGACCACGACGGATCACGTAGATCTTTTCCAAAACATGCGGCGGCAGGAGCAACTCTTCGCGGCGGGTACCCGACTTATTGATATCGACGGCGGGGTAGACGTAGTTCTGGGCGATCTGACGGTCGAGAACGAGCTCCATGTTGCCGGTGCCTTTGAACTCCTGGAAAATGGCTTCGTCGGCCTTGCTGTTCGTCTGTATGAGCGCGGTTGCGATGATGGTGAGCGATCCCGCCTCTCGGGTGTTGCGGGCCGCGGCGAAGATCCGGCGAGGGGCTTCAAGAGCCCCTACGATGAGACCGCCGCTGGCGGTGCCGCGTTTGCCGCCTCGCATCTGGCTGTTAAAGGCGCGAGCGAGCCGGGTGATCGAGTCCATCAGCATCACGACGTGACGACCGCCCTCAACGAGGCGTTTGGCACGTTCGGTCGCAAGCAGGGCAATGCGGGTATGATCCTTCGCTTCGCTGTCATTAGAGCTGGAGAATACCTCGACGTTGGGGAAAGAACGCTCGAAATCGGTCACTTCCTCGGGACGCTCATCGACGAGCAGAACCATGAGATGGATCTCGTCTTCATAATTGTGCAGGATGCCCTCGGCGATGTGGTGCAGCAGCGTCGTCTTGCCGGTTCGGGGCGGGGCGACGATAAGCCCGCGCTGACCGCGCCCAATCGGGGCCATGAGGTCGATGACGCGGGTCGTGGCACGGGTTGACTGGGTCTCGAGGGTGAGCTTCTTGTTCGGATTGATCGCGGTGAGCTCTTCGAAGTAGGGGAGCCTCGCACACTCCTCCGGCGGACGGTCATTGATCGTGAGCAGTTCGATGAGCTGGGGACCGCGCACACCCTGCTTGGAGACGCAGCGGACCATGAGTCCGTCGCGGAGCCCATAGATGCGGACCACTTCAGGAGTAATGAAGACGTCTTTGGGGGACTGCTGGAAACCGCGGATTTTTTCGCGCAGAAACCCGAAACCCTTGGGGGAAATCTCCACGATACCCTCGGACTCCACCGCAGGCGAGGAGTCGAGCGCAGCAGCTTCGCGGGCGCGCTCCTTATCCTTCCGTTCCAGGTAGCGCTGCTTGCGGGTCTTGTTCTGGTGGCGACCGTCACCGCCCTCTCGATTGTCGTCGCGATCGTCGTCGCGGTCGTTACGGTCCTCGTGAGATTCGCCGGCGATCAGCTCACGCGGGTCATGGTTGCGGTCGTCGTGTGTGTCGTCGCTGCGCTCATCCGCGCGATTTCCATCCTGCCCGCGGTCGTGGGGGCGGGACTTTTCCCGGTCATCCTGGGGTGACCCCTGGCCTTCGCGAGGTTCGCGGTTGCCTTTGCGTCGGCGCTGTCGCGGGCCACGATTGCGACGAGAACGCCCATCTCCGCCATCTCCGCCACGCTCGTTGGAACGCGCGCGCCCGGTTGATTCGCGGGCGGGGTGGCGATTGTCAGGATTCCCGCGGAGCGCACGATTTTCCGGTGTTTCGTCCCGGCCGACGGGCTCAGAGGCCGGAGCAGCCGCAGGAGCGTTTGAGAAAAGAGGCAATTCCGGGGCCCGCTCGACGTGGGTCGTTTCTGTGTCTGCCTTTTTATCAGCCTTCGCTGTTTTCGCGGGTTTGGGTATCTTCGTGGCGCGTGGTTTGCTTGCAGCTTTCGGGGGGGCTTCACCTGCGGAATCAGAGGCGACCGTAACTTTCCTGGTCCGTGGTTTTTTTGGCACCGGAGTAGCGGGAGAGTCGGTAGCGCCTTTCTCCGCACGGGAGGTGGCGGAGCGGGTGTTTTCTGGAGGGGCGGAATCGCTCATGAAAATGCGGAAAGTGACCGTGGCGGAAAGGTTCTGTATCGACGGGGGAAAGGGCTCCAGAGTCTCCTAATCTAGAGGAAACTGTGGCATTACGGGAAAAGTTCGGTTGGTCGAAAGTTCGTAAATCCGAACCTTCGCGGCGTTTTCGAGAAGTCAGCCTGACTTTCGGTAACCGCTTGTCCCTTAATCTGAAGGAGAGAAACCTCGCGGCCGGCAGGTGGGGGAAGATTGGCGCGAACTCCCGATCTGGAAGTGTTCAGGGACATCCAAGTGTGGCGCGCACATGACGCCGATGCAAGTTTTTTTTTGCCTTCCCCGGGGTTCCTAAAACGTGCTCCGCCTGCCCCACCCCTCAGACTTAGGCGATCTCCTTGATATAGGCTGCGAGCGATTGACGAGTCATCCCGGCCACATCTCCATGTACTTTCGCAAAAGGAGGGACAAACCAGGGAAACGCCCCGGTGACATCATGCAGCACGCGGATCTGCCCCGAGCAAGCAAGACCAGAACCTATTCCAATCGTCGGGATGGTTAGTGAGCGGGTGATATCCGCCGCGACACTGGCGACGACGCTCTCTAGAACTACGGCGAAGGCACCGGCCTCCTCGAGGGCGAGGGCTGCGTCCAGGAGCGTGCGGGCCTCGAGATCGGTCTTTCCTTTTTTCTTGTATCCACCCTCTTCCCGGACCCGTTGCGGTAGCATGCCGAGATGGGCGCATAGGCAGATGCCGGATGAGGTGATGGCCTTCACCTTCTCGAGCTGCCCGAAGCCGCCCTCCAGTTTGACCGCATCTGCTCCCGCCGCGACGAGCCGCCGACTGCTCGCAAGGGCTTCTTCGGGATTTCGGTAGGTATTTATGGGCAGGTCAGAGACGACGATGGCCTTCTTCACCCCGCGCCGGACCATTTCCGTGTGGTAGACCATCTGATCGAGGGTGACACCGGTCGTGTCCTCGCCTCCCGCCACGACCATGCCGACCGAGTCTCCCACGAGGATGAGCTGGATCCCCGCCTCATCACAAAGCCGCGCCGATGGGTAATCATAGGCTGTGATGGCGGAGACAGGCTGACGGAGACGGGCCTGGAGAGAGTAGGGGGGGGCACTCATGACTAAAATTCGATCGCTAGGGGAGGGACGCGCTTTCAAATTCCCGCAGCTTTTCGGTAAGACAATTTAATTTCCGTTCAAAATATTATAAAAATATTGATTAATTATGGAAATTATATTAATGTTCATTCAACACAAAACACCGCTTTCCTCATTTCCGGAAGCATCACCCTATCCCGTCCGCCGGGAAAACCTGCTCCAAACGACCGCCTGAGAAACGGGAGGATGGAAGACCGGTTGGGAGTGATGTGAAACGAGAAGGGGAGCAAAGCCCGACAAACAGATGGTTACACACGCGAAACGCGACTTTGAGATTTTTGAAGTTCGGCAACACCTCTTCGCCGACCGCCTCCCCGCAGGGGATCCGGTCGATGCAGGGGGATTCCTCCTCCAGCAACGTTATGACAAAAGCAAGCGCCGCGAGAGCGGGAAAGGGCCTTTGCAGCGACGCCATCGGAACTATGGCATCCCGGAACGATCAATCGCACCGTCAAATCTGCCGACGCAGGAGCTGGCCCGCGGGTCTTCCTCCCCGGCAGTAGTGTTTGCGTAGAATACTTTTGTCCACGTGGACATTGGTGAAGAGATGGATATTGAGGCGGAGTCGAAAGGCTCCGCCTCATATTTTTTCCGGCGCAGCGGGATCACTCGGCGTCCGACCCGCGGCGTTTCCCGGAGCCGCGGATGAGCAGGGTGATTTCCCCCTTGCCCGGCTGGCCCGTGAAGTAATCGAGAAGCTGCGACGCGGTCCCGCGGTGGTAGGTCTCGAATTTTTTCGTCAACTCACGGGCCACACAGATCTCACGATCCGGATCGAGCGCGGCTATGGCGGCGACGGTTTTGGTGAGTCGGTGCGGTGACTCGAAGAAGACCGAGGTCTCACGCCGAGCGAGGGCCTCCTCGATTTCACGACCTTTGCGCCCGGACTTCACGGCGAGAAACCCGCCGAAATAGAAGGCATCGGTCGGTAGGCCCGAGCCGGCGAGGGCGGTGATGACGGCCGAGGGGCCGGGAATCACTTCGACCCGTACGCCGGCTTCATGGCAGGCATTGACGAGCCGGTAACCGGGATCCGAGATCGTGGGGGTTCCCGCATCGGAGAGGAAGACGATGCGCGCTCCGCTCATGGCCCGCTCGACGAGGGATCGGGCGCGCTGCTGTTCGTTGTGCTCGTGGAGGGCGACGAGTTCTTTGCCGAGAATCCCGAGGTGGCTGAGGAGACGGTGTGAATGACGGGTGTCTTCGCAGGCGACGACGTGGGCTGCTTTGATCGACTCGACGGCGCGAAAAGTGATGTCACCGAGGTTCCCGATCGGGGTTCCGATCAGCTGCACCAGCCCTTGGCTTTGGAGCGGATTCAAAAGGAGAAATGCCTGGGGTCACTCATCCGTCCGGACGAGACCGGGTTACCAGCCGTTGGCGAGCTGGGAAACGAGTTTATCGGCAAGGTCTTCGGCGACGAAGGAGAGAGCATTGCGTTCGCCGACCTGGAAGCTGGGATCGACGAATTGAATTGTCTCGCCGACGACGCGACCGTGGCGGGCGCCGAGGATCTCTTCTTCTGTGCCCAACTTGTCATCGGTCGGGACTTCGATATCGCCGCGGGCGACTCGATCACCAATGCGGGCTCCGGTCTGCGGATCCTCGAGATGGAAATCAACGATGAGATAAAGGCTGAGCTCCCGCGACTTCAAGGTATCGGTGCGGACGGCTCGCAACTGCCGCTTTTGCACCTCTCGGATGCTGCCGACGAGGACGGCATCGGCATTGGCCCGGCTCGATACCTCATACGTCCCGTCAGACTGCATCTCGGCGAGGACGGCGTTGGTGACCAGACTGGAGAAACGCGGCTCCAGCGTCAGATTCTTAAACGGCGGCACATGCAGCTTGTTGATGTCGCGGTAGACTCCCGGCTTCACGTCACCCAGTTGATAGCCGGCGCAGCCCGTGAAGAGCAGGGCAGTTAGGCCGACGGCGATGAGGGGAAGAATCGGAGACTTCATTGGGGAAAGGATCAGGGGCACGCGGCGTTCCGCGAAGGAACCTCGGAAAGGGGCTTCATTCTCTGGAAACTAGGCGGAATTGTCTAGAAAACAAGCCTTAAGAGCCGCTCTCTACAGCGGAAGAACCTCGATTTCCTGCGGTCTTCCGGATCAATTTGTCGGCAGGGGGACCACTTCGTCTCCCGAGGTGCGCATCTCGACCTTGTCTTTTTTCAGTGGATTCGCACCGAATACTCCGGCTCTCTTTTCCACGGGGACCGGCATGTTGTCGAGGACATTGAGCCGCTCCTGCGCTTTCGGAGCCCACGGGGTGGACGGATTTTTTACCACTTCACGGAAATAGACCCGGGCAGAGTCGGGTTTGCCGCTTTTCTCGTAAAAGACGCCCGTGTTGTAGAGCTTCTCCATGGAGCGCTCTTCGATGCTCTGAAGATTCGATTTGATCTCGCTGGCCCGCTGGTCTTCAGGATTCTGGTTCACGAAATCAAGGCCCGCTTCGACCTGGGCGCGATCTTCGACCGGACTGTTTGAGTTCTCCGCGTTCACGCCGCGGAGCTTGAAGATCTGATACTGGGCCTCTTTGGCATATTCGGTATCGGCATATTTGTCGACGACCGACTGGAAAGCGGCGATCGCCTCGGCCCTCTCGCCGACTTTGGTCCGCACATAACCGGCATTCAGGAGCGCCTTCGGCGCATACTCGGTAAACGGAGCACTCGCGCTGATCTGCTCGAACATCTCAACGAGCCTTGACGGCTGCACCGGAGCACCCATGCCGAGGAATCCCTTTTTGTCCGACGTCCGAAGCGCCTCGGCAATGTCAAACTGGCGCTTTACCGCTTCGGTGAAGTTCGGCGTGTTGCGAAAATTCGTGATGAGCGACTGGTATTCGTCGAACGCATCGCGCGAATCGCCGCCCGCCTCCAACATGCGGGCATAGTCGAATTTTGCCTGCGTCCCGGCATCGGTCCGGGAATAGCTGCGGCTGGTCGCTTTATAAGAGTCGCGAGCCTGGCGGATCTTGCCGCTACTTTCATACGCACGGGCCTTGCTCATCTGCGCCTCCGCAGTGCCTTGCTGAGTGGAGAGTTCTTCGGCGTTCAGCACTTTTTTCTCTTCACCGCGCTTCAAGAGTCCGCCGAGGAATGCGTGCGAGGTGCCGGTGCCCAGCGAGAAGGCCAGGATACCGCAGAGGAGGTAACGCGTGTCACGAGTCATGAGAGAAATTGCAGATTGGAGTTTTTTCAAAGTAAGCGAAGCCTTTTAACGAGCAAATGCATTTCCGAGGTTTCGAAAAAGCGACGGGGTTGGGAGCATCTCCGTCTGCTTGATTATTCGAAGTCACTTAAAGCCCTTTCATCGGAACATTCCATGTGGAACATGCGCAATGGAAAACAGGGTGGCTACGAAAGAGATCAAGCACCGGAAATCTCTCAGCGGGGAAAAGACCGTCCAGCACACCTTCCTTAACGACGCGGCGCGGCCGACCCTTAGAAGACCCTGCGCGGGCACCCTGTTGATAACTTCTTACAATATATGTAATATAAAATTTACAACCCGGGCCCGGGTCCGCCCTCGCGGGGCTCGCGCCGTCTTCCCTCGCAGATGTCGGCTCCCCTTCGTGCGTGATTGACGCTGGAATTTTCTCTGGTCTATTTTATCGGTCGCTGTAATATGGCGGCTTACTTTTCGGTCACGGGCAGGCTTGGTCTGATTACGCTTCGCCCGGCCGGTTCTCAGAGAACCCTTGATGACGACATTCCCATCTCCGCCGTTTCCGGCTGACTTGTTGAGCATTAACCCGCTCGCCAGCATCGAACTTGCTCCGAACGATCCCGTCGCCGGCGTGATTTTTCTGGTGATCCTTATCCTCCTGAACGCACTTTTTGTCGCGGCGGAGTTCGCCCTTGTGAAAGTTCATGTGAGCCAGCTTGAGGACGCCGTTGATGAAAAACGCCGAGGTGCCCGGCTCGCTCTCTCGGTGGCGAAGAATATCGACACCTATCTTTCGGTCTGCCAACTCGGGATCACCGCCTCGAGTATTCTCCTCGGTGCCTTCGGTGTCCCCTTCCTCGCCAAATGGCTGAGCCCCCTCTTCGCCGCCCTCTCGATCAGCGAAGGCGCCATGCAGGTCATCCTCTTTGGGATAGCCCTCGCGATTCTCACCGCCGCACACATCGTCATCGGGGAAAAGATCCCGCGCGCATTCGGGCTCCGTAAATCGGTAGCTACGTCGATTTTCTGCAGTCGTCCCTTGCAGGCGTTCCACTTCCTCGTGGCCGGTCCAGTCTGGATCATCAACTTGATTTCCAACACGCTCCTGCGCCGCGTCTTCGGGATGGAGCCCGTCAACAACAGCCACATTAGCCACACCGCCGACGAACTGCGTCTGCTCGTCGAAGAAACCGGCCGCGCTCATGCCGTGACCGTGACCGAGCAGGAAATTCTGATTAATGCCCTTAGCCTAAGCGAGTTGACAGTTCGTGACATCCTCACCCCGCGCAACGACGTGGTGGCCCTCGATGTGCATCACACTTTTAAGGAAAACCTCGAAGTAGCGCTGGACTCCAAGCACACCCGCTTCCCCCTTGTCGATCGCCACCTCGACAAGACCCTCGGTCTGATCCACATCAAGGATCTTCTCCGCGAGATGCAGAAAGATTCCCCGAATCTCTTCGCCGTGAAGCGCGACCTCGTCGGTGTCTCCGAGAATCTCCCTCTCGATCAACTCCTGCAACTCTTTCTCGCCCGCCGCGCCCACATGGCACTGGTCGTCGATGAATTCGGCGGCTCGATCGGCCTCGTCATGCTCGACGACGTCCTCGATCAGGTCGTAGGTGAGATTCTCGACGAATTCGACGTCGAGGAGACCGGTTTCCAGCAGATCACTGAAGACGAGTTCCTCGTCGAGGGGTGGTTACCGCTGCACGAGCTCGCAAATCATGTCGAGGATCTCGACCTCGAGGATCCCGCCGTCAGCACCGTGGGCGGTTACGTGACGAGCCGTCTCGGCCACATTCCCGAACCCGGGGAGAATCTCGTCATCGACGGATTCCGCGCCGAAGTTCTCAAGGCAGATGATCGCATCGTCCACGAGATCCGCTTCACCCGTATGCCCGAAGAGAGCGCGGAGGAGAACGGCAGGAAACCCCTTGAGAAAGTAGCTGACTCTGAGTCCCCCGGGTCCGAAGACTGAGACGGAAGCACAAAAAAGGGCCGGGAACTACGGAGGGTGAACTCCTATTCCCGACCCTTGTGAGAGGTCTCATAGTGCCCGTAGCGGGCCCCTGCTGAATCTAAGGAGTCGACAACTTGGGCTCGAAGGCACCGATCGCATTGCCGATATTCACGTAGGTGAGCGGCTCGTCCTGATCCGGGAAGGCGGTTTTGAATGCCTCGACGTAGCCGGGGATGGACTTCAGAACATTCAGCACATAATCCGGATCGGGCATGCCCATCTCAATGGGGTTCGTGACCGGGCCGATCGCCCGGGCCTCGACATCCTTGGCGCATCCGTCCCAGAACTGGGCGATATGGATCGCGGCATTGTAAACGGTCGGAGCAGACCGCCCCCGAACTACTCGCTGATGCCTTTCGAAGTTTTCAGCCCATCGTCCCTGAAACTGGCGAAATCGTGGCAGGTGTTGCAGGACACCGAGCGGTTTTTCGAGAGGCGGGTGTCGTAGTGGAGCATCCGGCCAAGAGTGACCTTGGGCTCGGTGACCGGGTTTTCAGGATTGTCATCCACTTCGAGGATGGGCGCGAACATGCCGAGAGCGGCATTATGGGCGAATACGTGAACTCGGCCGGCATAGTTGAAAATAACCCCCGGATTGCAATGCATGCACCCGGAAGACACGAGCAATTCGTGTAACGGGATGACGCCAGCGAGCGTCTTTCCCCGTCATGTTGTGCTCTTCGCCCCCTCTCCCGATGACAGTGTCCGCCTCCGCCGACGGGGCACCCGCGCACCGGTTGCGACGATTCTTTGCCGGTATCGGTCGGGCCGGGAGACGACTCCTCGGTTTTTCCAGCATCGTCCTATCTCTCGCCGTCATCTCTGCGATTCCGGTTCTCAACCTGCTCAGTCTCGGTTATCTCCTCGAGGCCTCGGCCCGTGTCGGCAGGAGCGGGCGCCTGCGCGATGGCCTCATCGGTCTGGAGCGCTTCGCCGCCGGCGGTCGCATTGTGCTGGCCTGCTGGCTCTGGATTCTCCCGCTCCGGCTCGTGGACAGCTTTCGACGCGATGCGGAACTGATCGCTCCGGGGAGCGATCGGGCGATTTCCCTGCGGATCACCCTCGTCGTGCTGACTCTGATCATCGGGGTCCACCTCATCCGGGCCTGTCTTCGCGGCGGGAAATGGCGTCATTTCCTATGGCCGGCCCCCGTTCGATTTCTGCGGGAGTTGAGCAGCGATCTGGCCGTCGCCCCTCGCCTCAGCGCAGTGAAATCGTTCCTTCACGACCTCCACCTGCTTCACTTCCTGCGGCTCGGCGCGCTGGGATTTGCCGGGGCCCTGCTCTGGCTGCTCCCTCCCGTGCTCATTCTTCTGCTCGCGGCCAATCTCAGCAATCCCGGGGTGGCGGCCCTGCTCTCCCTCGCAGGAAGCCTTCTCCTCGGTTTCGTTGTGCTCTACCTGCCCTTTCTCCAGACTCGCTTTGCGATGACGGGCGAATTCCGCGCCTTTTTCTCCCTCACCGCCACGCGGGAACAGTTCGCCCGGGCCCCCCTTGCCTTCTGGTTCGCCCTCTTTATCACCCTGCTCTTCGCCCTGCCCCTCTACCTCCTCAAGATCGAGCTGACTCCCGACGAGGTCGCCTGGCTGCCGAATCTCGTCTTTGTCCTCTTTATCTTCCCCGCTCGCCTCCTCCTCGGCTGGGCGCTCTCACGGTCGGAAAAGCGAACCTTGCCCCGCTTCTGGCTTTCACGCTGGGCGGCTCGTCTTGCCTCCATCCCCGTCGTGGCGACCTATGCCTTTGTCGTCTGGCTGACGCAATACCTCAGTTGGCACGGATCACTCAGCCTGCTCGAGCAGCACGCTTTCCTCGTGCCGGCGCCGCTTCTCGGGCTGTGATAACATTACTCCGCCGTGCCGTCCCCTTCCGGAACCCAGCGGCGAAAGGCCTCGATGGCTTCGTATTCGGCCATCCCGAGCGCATCGTAGGTCTTCGCGATCTCCTGATTCCGCGAGGTCGCGTTGAGATCAGCATCGTTGATAGACATGAATTTCCGGATTGCCTCGACCTTCTGATCGAGCTGATCGGGGCTCATCGGCACCGCCATATCGATCTCGTGGGCCTCAAAGGAACGATCGCGACCGCGGTAGAGCCAGACCTGGCAGCCCGAATCCTCCCCGCTGCCCCGCGCCGGGAAGGCGCCGGCGAAGGCCCGGAAAGCGATCGCCTGTGGGGAACTCGGATCGCTTGCATCGCCGGTGGCGAAAATACTGTGAGGCTGAAAATCCTCCAAAATCGTCCCCAGAGCAGCTGTGTCGGCCTCCTCGAGACGGAATCGCCTATATCTACCCGTTTCGTAAAAAGGCAGGTCAAGAAACTGACTGTCATGGTATTTTAATCGGCATGTGGTTGCCGCGTCACGCGCTTCTCCACGCAGGATGAGCCCTTTCAGCTTTCGGACTGACTCCGGGTCGATCCCGAATTCCCCCTTCGCATCGATCGCCTCGATGATGGACCGGGCATAGGCCGTCTGGCTCTCCCACTCCGGGGAATGGGTCGTCTCCACCATCTCGAGGACGACCCGGGCGAAGTTCAGCGCCGCGACATCGGCGACCCGCAGGCTGCCCGAAGTCTGGAAGACGAGCTTGACCTCGTGCCCCTGCTCCTTGAGCCGCTCGATCGTGCCTCCCATCCCGATGTAGGCGTCGGCCGGTTCGGGACTGAGCACCAGAATACGCTTGGGAAATGGCTGCGAACGCTCCGGCCGATTCGTGTCGTCGGCGTCCGGCTTGCCGCCCGGCCATCCCGTGATGGTGCGCTGAACGCGGTTGAAAATGTCGATATTGACCTCGTAGGCCGCCTCCGAGGTCGAGGCGAGGAGACCGCCGGCGCCGCTTTCGTTGTAGTCCTCATCGACGAGTTTGAGGACGGGCTTTTCCAGCCTGCCGGCGAGCCAGACGACGGCCCGCTTTTTCATCGCGACATCCCACTCGACCGGGCCGACCAGCCACGGGTAGCGGAAGCGCGTCAGATTCGAGGCGGCGGCGCGATCAATGAGAAAGGTCGCATTCGGATGATTCTGCAGGAAACTCGCCGAGACCTGATCGGTCATGTGGCCCTCGACGGCCTCCTGCACGATTCCGGCCTTGTTGCTGCCCCATGCCATCAGGACGAGCCGGCGCGCCTCGAGGATGGTCCCCACCCCCATCGTGATCGCCGAGCGGGGAACATTCGCCACACCCATGAAGTCCGCCGCGGCGTCCTGACGGGTGACCCGGTCGAGGGTGATCATCCTCGTAATGGAGTCGGCTGAAGAACCCGGCTCATTGAACCCGATGTGACCGGTCCGGCCGATCCCGAGGATCTGGAGATCGAGCCCCCCCGCCTCGACGATGCGCCGCTCGTAGTCGAGGCAGTGATCGTAGACCGCCTCCATCGGCACCGTCCCGTCGGGGATGTTGATCTGCGAGTCAGGGATGTCGATGTGGTCGAACAACTGATCGCGCATGAAACGATAGTAGCTCTCGGGATGATCCCGGGGCAGACCGTAGTATTCGTCGAGGTTGAACGTAGTGACTCCTGCGAAGCTGAGTCCCTCCTCACTATGCAGCCGGATGAGTTCCCGGTAGAACGGCACCGGGGTCGATCCCGTGGCCAGGCCGAGGACAAAACGCCCGCCCGAGGCGGCGCGTTCCCGTATCATCACCGCGACCTCGGCGGCGAGCGCGGCGCTGGCGCTCTCGGAATCGCGGTGGATGAGGGTGCGGACTTTCTCAAATCGCTCCCGCTGAGTGAGTTGCTTTTGTCCGGCGGCTTCCAGGATCTGCCCTGATACGTCTGTGTTGCTCATGCGTTGGTGGCGTCTATGCTGGAGTTGGGGAGCGGGTGTGTCAATCTCATGCGCGGCGAGGCGCAAAGAAGTGTAAACGCTTTTCCGCCGGGATCTAACGTCGTAGACTCGAGAGGGTCAGAGCGATGACCTCACCCTCTTGAATGAACGAAAAGCACGAGAAAGAGCCCGGGCCGCTGATCCCACCCGACCGCTCGCCGCAGACGCCGAACGAATGGGGCATCCTCGTGATCTTTTCCTTTTTCTTTGCCCTCTTCATCACTCTCGAACTGGCGCAGAACTTCACCGCGGCGAAACTGAGCGTGCCCTTTTTCCTCCTTTCGTGGGTTCTGCTCCTGATTCTTCACGAGGTCGGACACGCCCTCATGGCCCGGCTCCTCGGCTGGGAGATCCTCCTCGTCTCGATCGGGCACGGCATGGTGCGGCTGCGGATGGCGGTGCTGGGCACGCCGGTCGAGTTCCGGACCCTTCCGCTCTCCGGTTTTGTCCTCCCCCGCCCCGGGAATCTCGTCGCGCCAAGGTTGAAACAGTTCCTCATCTACGCCGCCGGCCCCGGGATCGAGTTGCTCGCGGTGGCCATCCTCGTCGTCCTCATCGGACCCGATGTGATGCTCAACCGCTCGCCTGAGGTCGGTCTGATCGCTGCCCAGAGCTTCTGCGTGGCGGCCCTCTTCGGGGCGATTTTTAATCTCATCCCCTTCCCTCACCGGACCGCCGAAGGCACCGCCTCGTCCGATGGGCTGGGGATGATCCTTTGCTGGCGGATCCCGGATGAGGAATTTAGGAAAAGGATGGCGGATTAGGCCGGGTTTCCGAAAAGGTGGTTCGCGACGAATGGCACGGTAGGGACGCCTCGCCGAGGCGTCCGCCGAAGTTTGGAAGAGCGCGGATCGCGGACGCCCCGTCGGCGCGTCCCTCCCGGCCGTCAGAGAGGCCAGCTACAGAAGTGCGCAAGCCTGTAGCACCCTAAACCCGCTTCCCAAAAACCCGCATCACCTGATCGCCCACGCCCATCACATTCTCCCAGCGGCGGATCAGGAGATCGAGGAGGAAGACTCCGAGAAAGGCCATCATGAGATAGGGCCAGAGCTCGACGTAGCGGGCGACGTCGGTGCCGGTGAGTTCGAGAGGCTGATCGGCGCTCTCTAGGTAGGTGCCTCCGGTGATTTTACAGACCTCGCGCAGGAGCGCCTCGTCGACGCGGCCGGTCGCGACTTCGTCTGAGGGATTGTGAACGTAGCCGGCGGAGACGATCCGGGATCCGGCGCGGGCCCGCACGAGGTAGACACCCGCCTCGGCGGGGCGGAACTGCGAACCGTACCAGCCGGGGCCTTCCTGCTCGAGGCTGAGACTGGCGACGGGTTTCATGCCCGAGCCGAGGGCATGAGCCGGGATGTAAAAAACCTCGGCCTCGACCGTGGCCCCGTTGCGGCGGGTTCCGGCGTCTTCGGCGAGATCGACGACAATTTTGACGTCGGATCCCGCTTCTTCGAGCCGCAGGTCCATGTTCAGCCCCTGCGGCGGGCGCGCCGTCTCGCGCAGGATCTGCGACCAGAGAGCACTGTAGCCCGGCCAATCCGAGACCCAGAGGGCGGCCCAGCGCGATTTACAATCCGAGGTGAAAGCAGTGACCTTGCCGAGACCAAAACGCCAATGCGCGAGGAGCGGATCCCCCGTGTCGGTCACCAGCGGGACCTGGGCGGTCGCTTTGCGATTGGTCTTCACGTAGCCGAGGAGCGGCGGGGCGAGCCCGTCTTCCCAGTCGCGGAGCATGGGATGTTTCTCCACGAGGCGGGGCTCGAAGGCCTCTTCGCGGATCATGCGACCGGTGTGGGTGAGGGTGTCCTGGGTGAAAATGCGGACGATGGAGTTCGGGTCCATCGTGACGTAACTCTGACCTCCCCCGGCCGCCGCGATGGACTGGAGCAGACCGACCTGGGCCCCTGCCCCGACGGCGACGGTGGAGATGGTGATGCCCTCGGCGTGGCACTGCGAGGCGAGCGCCTGATAACCCTCGCCCGAACTCTGCCCGTCGGTGAGCACGATCATGTGTTTTACCTTCGCCTTGACCTTGCCGAGCTCTTCCCTCGCTTTGACCATGCCGGGGTAGATGTTCGTCCCGCCGCCCGATCCGATGAGGGCGATCTGCCCGGCGATGGTGCTGGTCGAGGTGACCTTCGTCATCGGCACGACCTCGTGGACCTGGGAATCGAAGGCATAGACGCCGATGAAGTCTTTGTTGGAAAGCAACTCGGCACTGGCGACGGCGGCGGCTTTGCAGATCTCGATCTTCTGCCCCGACATGGAGCCGGACCGGTCAATGACGAGGGCGAGGGCGGAGGACTGGGACTCCTCCTGATCGGGTGCCTTGAGCTTCACCGGGAGCACGTCCTCGATGGGCGTGCGGTAGTAGCCGCCGACGCCGAAAGAGTTCACGCCGCCTATCATGACAAATCCCCCCCCGAGCTTTTCGACGTAGTCGCGGATCGCGCCCATGCGGGCCTCTCCGATACGGTGGGCGGGGATGTCGGAGAGGATGATGCCGTCGTAGCCGGCGAGCTCCTGGAGGGAGTCGGGCAGTCCCTCGGGTGTTCTGAGATCGAGGCGGATGCCTTCGCGGCCCATCGCGTCAACGAGGTAGTGGGACTCGCCCTCCTCGCCCTCGACGTAGAGGTAGAGCGGGCGTCCCCGGACATCGACGATGCTGAGGGCCTCGTTGTTTTCGGGAATGGAGTCGCGCCCTTCAAATCCCTCTATGACAACGCGATAGTTGTATATATTACGCTTTTCGGGAACTCTCTTGAAGCGTTGCACGAGGGTCTCGCCGGCGGCAAGATCGACCGCGATCTGGTCTACTTCGACCCCGTTTTCAAAGAGTCTGACCCGACCCGGCCCGGTGAGGGAGCCCTCGATGATGGCTTCGAGTTCGAGGCTGGCGCCCTCATTGAGCCGGGATTGGGAACTGGTGAGGCGAGTGACGCGGACGTCTGGCTGGATCTCGCCGGAGACCCCAATGGCGTGAATTTTGATTCCGGCGACGGCGGCCTCTCGCGCCGCTTCGAGGAGGGAACCTCTCGTCTCGACACCGTCCCCGACGAGGACGAGATGCCGCGAGGATCCACCGGGGAAAAGCCCGCGGGCCAGTTGGATGCCGCGCTCGAAGTTCGATGAAGCCCCGATTGTCTCCATCAGCTCACTGGCTTTGGCGAGCTCCGGGAATCCTTTTGCCCCGGGATTGAGGAGGAGCCGCCCTTCCTCCCCCGTCGCGAGATACCCCACCGTGGCGCTGGATTCGAGTCCGTCGCTCACGGTCCGGGCGGTGTCGTAGACGGCCTGGAGCCCGGCCTCGCCCTGGCTGCGGCTGTGGTCGAGGAGAAAAAGCACGGACTGGTCACGGCTCGTGAGCAGCTTCGCCGGCGAGGCGAGAGCGACGGCGGCAAGGATGAGGAGGAGGGACCGGACGAGAAAGAGGACGCGGCGGCGGCCCGCAGGCATGGGGTGGGTGGACTTCAGGTCGAACCAGAAGAGGAGCGCGAGACCGGGCGGGATCAGCCAGAGGGAGTTGGGGGAGAACCAGTCCATTCGATTTCTTTCAGTAGACGGCGTGGCGATGGAAGAGCCAGCTCTCGAGCAGCAGGATGACGATGACGGCCCCGAGAAGCCAGAGTTTGAGATTCCCGCCGATCCCGCTCTGAACGGCAAAGTAGTCGAGGTCTCCCCCGGCGTCGGGCATTCGGGCGCGGAGATCGGACTCGCCGGCAGAGAGCAACTGGGAGGCCCCGCGCTGGCCCGTGTCGGTCTCCCAGATCCCGATGCGATCCATCTCGACGACGTCGGTGGTGAGGGGGAAACGCTGCTTTCTCCCTTCGTTCCCGACGGCACCGCTCCAGGTGATGTTTTCCCCGGCGACGGGGGCGAGATCGCCGGTGGAGAAGAGGCGGGTATTGTCGGGGTTGTCTTTCTGATCGACACACCAGAAGAGGGCGTTGCCCATGAGGATGGGGAAAGAGGCGGTGAGCGGGAGCCGGTCGGAGAGCCCGGGCGAGAAGCCCATCACGACGATGCGCTGGCCGTTGACCTCGCCGGCGGCGAGGATGGGGTCTTTCCCTGCGATCCAGAGCGGCTCGAGCGATCCCCGCGTTTCAAAAAGAGCGGTCTGGGTCACGGCGACGCGGCTGCTACTGATGCGGAAGAGGACGGGGTGGTCCTCGTTCCCGACGCTGACAGAGTCGTAGGGGATGCCGGCGGTGAGTTTTTTCACGATGACGGGGCCGGACGAGCCGGGCGGATTGATCACCACCACGGGGATGTCAGTGGGCCACTCGGCCGGGAGCCAGCCATCGAAGATGACGGCATCGACCTTTTCGCGGAGCGGCCAGGATCCCGGGGGCCCTTTGAGCAGTTCGAAGGTGCCGGTCTCCTGGATCGAGGAGAGGGCGAAGCGGGTGTAGGGATCCTCACTCTCGTCGGGGCGGATCCAGGCAGCGAGGATGGGGCTGACATCGGGGAGCGGCAAGGTCACCTGATCGTCGAGGGCAAAGTCGTCGTTTTCACTCTCGAGCCAGACTCGCAGGATCTGGTCGCGCGAACCGTTGAGGCGGAAGGTGAGTCCGCTCTTCTCCCCGGGGGCGAGCTCCACTTCGCGGAACTGACTCGGGATGCCGCCGACGCTGGCATTGAGCCGGATCGCGAGCGGCGCAGGCGCGTCGGCGTTGAGGGCGACCTCGACGTAGGTGTCGTAGCGCGAATGCTCGAGCGGGACGGGGCGCAACTGCAGCGCTGTGATCCCCGCATTACTGATGACGGGGAGTCCGAGATTGAGTTCGCGGAGGGCGATATTTTCGGGCAGTGAAAGAGCCACTGCGACGGGTCCATCGGTAGTGTCGTCCCCGGCTGCGTCGTTCTCACCAGCCACTGTCTCCCGCAGGAGTTGGTCGCTGATATGCCAGATCGCTGCGGGGGGCTCGAGACCGGCGATCATCTGCGCTGACTCGAGGGCGGCATCCGTGCGACCCGGGATGGGCCGCGAGGTTACGGCCTCGAGGCGGGAAAGAAGCTCGCGTCGTTTCAGGGTGCGGGCCTGCATCACCTCGGGTCGCACGTCGTAGGCGATGAGGGCGACGCCCACTTCTTCGGGCACTTTTTTGAGCCGTTCTTTGAGGAGACGTTTCGCCGCGTCCATCCGCGTCTCGCCGCTTTCATCCCGCACCTCCATCGAGGCGGACCGATCGAGGAGGATGACGACGGTGCGGTACTGGTCGGGGTCGTCCTGCTTCACGATGAGACGGGAGAGCACGAAGACGGCGAGGGCGAGGAGGGCGATCGTGAACAGAAAAGAGAGCCACTTCTTCAGCCGCCGCAGCCAGGCGGATTCCTGGTGCTCCTGCGCGAGGCTCTTGAAAAAGACGAGAGTCGAGACCCGCACTCGTTTCGAGCGGCGACGGAAGAGATAGAGCATCACCGGGACGATCCCGAGAAGCAGCAGCCACAACAGACCTGGATTGAGGAATTGCATCAATGTCAGGCTGACTCAGCTGCCGCCCGCGAGCGCCGAGCCGCGGGAGAGGAGGTCGAGGAAGAGTTCGTCAAAGGGGTAATCGGTGCGCCAGCGCTGGTAGTCGATCTGGCGGGACTGGCAGTTCTTCTCGATGTCGTCGAGGAATTCGCGGTAGGTCGCCTCGTAGCGCTCGCGGTCGCGCGGGGTGAACCAGAGGCGGCGGTGCTCCTGCGTCTCGACATCGAAAAGCTCGATCTCGCCCTCGACGTCGGGTTTTTCCTCCCAGGGATGGAAGACTTGGATGAGATGCACCTCGCCCGGCCAGGCCCCGGCATGGCGTATCGCTTCGCGGGCTTCGTTGAGGTCGCGGCCGTAGAGATCGGAGATGACGAAGGTGATCCCGTAGCGCCGCCGACTGGGCTGGAAGTCCTGAAAGCAGCGCTCCAGATCGGTCAGCCCGCCGAAGGGGAGCTCGCGGGCGAAATCGAGGATCCGCTGGAAGCTCCCCTGCCCCTTCATCGGCGGTGGCGGATCGCTGACCTGATCCCCGATGGAATACATGCTGACGCGATGGTGCCCGACCAGTCCCATGTAGCCGAGGGCCACGGCGAGCTTCAGGCTGGTGAGACGCTTTTCGGCAAAGGGCTCGACCATCGAGCCGCTCGTGTCGACGATGATGTGGACGTGAAATTCCTGGATCTCCTCGTAAAGCCGGATGAAAAGGCGGTCGAGACGGGCGTAGAGTCGCCAGTCGATCGAGCGGAAATCATCCTTGGGGGTGTAATGGCGGAAATCCTTGAACTCCCGGGTGAACCCCGTCGCGGGCGTGGACTGGAGTCCCTTCCGCCGCAGTTGCTTGCGCTTGCGGAGGCGGAGGAAGAGGGCGCGGAGCCGATCAAGAAACTCGGCGTCGAAGAGTTCCTCGCTCGGGGCGGTGGCGTTCGGAGTCGACATGGCGGGGTTTCAATTGGGCGGCGAGACCGCTGCCGCAGCTGGAGTGGCAGGGACGGCGGGGATGACTTCGGGGGCTTCCAGACAGACGATCGTGCGATTGCCGAAGCTGGTGAAATAGCGGCTCCCGCTCACGAGATCGGTGACGGGCAGGCAGTAGCCGGGGTAGCCGCGTCCCTCGCGGTAGATGCGCCCCTGCCAGACCGCCTTGGCCGGGCCGACCTCCGCCCCGTCGAGTCCGGACTGCTTGAGGTAAGCGAGGAGTTCGGCGGGCAGGCTGCCCTGACCGATGGCCTGGCCGGTGCGGGCATTGATGATCTTGAGTGAACGACGCCCGCGAACGACGAGCTGATTTCCCACGAGAGTGCCGCGCACCGTAGCAGGATCGCCCAGATCGCGAATGACAAGGCGGGAGGCGCGCTCGCGATAAAAATCGACATGGTGGAGATACTCCCCGTCGAGGAACCAGGCGTGATTCCCCGATTGCCCGAGAAAGGAGCCCCCCGCAGGGAGTTCACGCGAGGCCAGAGGCAGTCGGGTCGAGATGCGCCGCACCTTTCCGCTCTGCATGAGCATGAGATACCCGTCCGAGATCACCGCATGGCTGGCGTCGTCGCTGCGCAGCCGCTCTTTCGCCCAGAAGACACCGGGCCCGACGAGGGTGGATGGTGAGGAGAGAAAAGCCGACGCATTGAGCGTGCCGGCATCGCTCCTCGCCTGGAAGTCATAGAGGGCGGGTTCGGGTGCGGCGACTGCCGCCGGCGCCGGTGTGGTCACCTGCCCTCCTGTCATCGCAGGCGGGGTGACCGAAGCAACTTCAGTCACGGTCTCCCCGTCCCTAGCTTCGCGCAGGACGAGGGGAAAGGTCGCCGATTCCTCCCCGCTGAAACTCCACACGATCCTGCCCGAGGCGGCGTCGAGAATAGCCGAGTCGCGTCCGTAGACGAAGACATGCCCCTCGCGGAGCGTCAGTCCGGTATTCAGGGAAAACATCCCGCCGGGTTTGCCCTCCATTTTTTCTCCGATCTTCGCCGTCCAGAGGAGCTTGCCCGAGGCCGTTTCGTAACAGGTCAGGCCCTGCGTCGCGGGCACAAACACGACTGCCTTTTCCCCCTCCACGACAAAGCTGATTGCAGCCCGGCTTTCGTCGCTCGCCGGAATCACCTCCGGCCCTGGAGACGCAGTCAGCGGCGCACTCCAGAGGAGCGACCCGTCGGCCACGGCAAAGGCGCAGAACTCGTCTTCACGAACCAGGAAAAAGCGATCGGCGGCGAGGGCAAAAGAGCGGGCGGCCTTGCCGCTTTGTTCCTCTTCGTCGAGGGAGCGACTGAGATATCCCGGGACTGGAACCTCGTCGAAAGCGGCGGGGCGGCGGCGCTTCCTCTCCCCTGCCCTTTCCCCATAGGATTCCCGCCAGGCCAGCTTTCCCGTGACGGTGTCGATGACGTGGACCGTGCCGCCGTCATCAAAGACTACCACGGCGGTGCCGGCCCGGCCCGTGGAGACGATCTTCGAGTCGCCGGGTAGCTCGAAAGCCCAGCGTAGCACGGGTTGCTCGAGGAGGAAAGTCGCCGTCGGAACCTCAACCGGGCCTAGCGCCCCTGGATGCGGTTTGAGGAAGTCCGAAGCGGCATCGACTGAGAGGACGAGTCCGTCGGGAAAATTTACCTCGGTTATTTTCTTCGCTCTCGCGTGTTCGCTAAATCTACCCACAGCTTCGTTCGCCTCTTCTTCACGCCCGAGCCGCGTTAGGACAAGGGCGCGAGTCCACTCGGCCCAGAGCTGGGCGCTGGTCGTGAGATCCTCGCGCTCGGCCGAGGCGAGGAGCGGGAGCACCTCCTCGAGTTGTGCTTCGCCCGAGGCCATTAGGGAAGAGATCGACCGCCAGTAGGAACCGCTGAGGTGCTCATCGAGCGAGAGATTGGAAAGCTCTCTCAGGGTGATGCCGACACTACCGCCCCGCAGGCTGCGAATGACGGCGCGGAAGGTGGTCTCCTGTCGCAGGGTTACGAGGACGAGGAGACGCTTTTCCCAGCTCAGGAGATCGCGAGGCTCGAGCCGGTTGATCGCGCCGAGAGCGGACTCTGCTTCTTTTAGAAAGCCATAGTCTATGAGGATATCGACCGCCTCGCGCAGCAGTGGAGCGGAAGTGATCTCGGTCAGGTCGATCCCCGCGACGAGGTTCTGGGCGAGATCGACCCGCTGACTGCGATGGTAGACGAGGGCGCGGCGGAGGTCATACTCGAGACGGTTGGCGGGATCCTCGGTCGCGAGCAGCTTCAACTGCTCCTCCACTTCGGCTGCCGCTTCAGGGACGTTTTCGAGCACTCCGACGAGGAAGTTGCGCAGTCTCATGCGCAGCTGCGCAGAGATGCCCGGTTGGGCGAGCCGCTCGCGAATGCCGCGGGCCACGCGGTCACTGAAGAGTTGTTGTTTTCCCAGCTCGCAGAGGATGAGAAACTTCTCGATCTTGTCTTCGGACCAGTCGCTCTCGGCAAAGGAAAAGCGATTCTGCTCGGAGTCGAAAAAACCAGTGAGGGTCTCGAGTCGGCGGTGCGCGGCGACGGCTCCCTCGAGCCATTGGGCATAGCGGGGTGAGGTATCAGCGAGTTCCCGGCTGAGGGCGATCTGCTGATCAGCACCGGCAGCGTCCCCTATTTTTCCCAGGATCCCGATGAGCAGTAACCCCAGTTCAAACTGCTTCGGCTCAATCGCGAGCTTCGCGGTGACGAGAACGCGGGCGGGCAGCAGGAAATCCCGGCTGACAAGGAATTCAGCGAGGTCGATGACCGCTGACGCCTCTGCCTCGGCCGCGCCCAGAGTCCTCGCGAGGGCATCGATCGCGGCGCCGGCATCACTGTCGGCATAGATCTCGGCGAGTTCGCGGGCGACGTCGAGGCGCGTCGGGTGGTTGCGAACGTAGTTCTCCAGATAGGGTGCCGCAGCGTCGATGCGATCGATCGAGCGCAGGTATCGCTGCAGTTCAAGGAGACGAGCCGAGACCTCTTCGGGCGCGAGACCAGCGACCAGAGTTTTGAAGTCCTGACCGGCATCAGCGTCCCGTCCGAGGGCATAATAGGCCTTGACGAGACGAAAGCGGAGGTCGCTGCGATCCGGCGCGATCTCGAGGCGCTGCCCGAGGAAGACGGCGTAGGCCGCAGGATCGGGCGATACCTCCAGCAACTCCAGAGCACGGGCCTCGATCCGGCGCGAGGCCGGGGATTCGGCGAGAGCTGCGAGAGCGACCTTCACTGCCTCGGATTGTCTCTCCGACGCCACCAGTAAATCTACATAGTCGAGGACGGATGTCTCATTACGAGGATTTTTCTGATAGGCCGCTTCGAGCGCGGCGAGCATCTCCTCGCGCTCGGCATCAGTGGCGAGCACGCTGACCCGCAGGCTCATGATTTCCCGCCTCCGCCAGTGATCACCGGAGAGTCGTTTTAAAAGTGCCTCGAGCATGCGCCCCGCATCGACGCGATTTCCCCGCTGCGATTGCGCCGTGGCAAGCATAAGATCAGCCTCCACCCCGGCTTCCGGATCAGGCTTGGCGGCTTTCGCCCTATTCAGCGCGGCGATGCT